>Ga0310833_100010_pt1 | contig 510691 bp, 466 predicted proteins | sample SM_ome_FD_201312 | JGI IMG/M metagenome (GOLD analysis project Ga0310833, IMG submission 201312) | Sorghum-adapted microbial communities enriched on stacked mutant (SM) sorghum from Joint BioEnergy Institute, Emeryville, California... ...
CGCGCTCATCGACCGACTCGTCCACCACGCCCAGATGGTCACCCTCAAAGGCAAGAGCTACCGCCTGCGCGAACGCGGCACCGGACCGACGCCCGCGATTCAGCCTCCGGGCCTTCGGCCCTCCGCCTGAACCGCGACACCGACCTCAGGTGGTGCACTTTTCGCTTCCTGATCTTGGTGCACTTTTCGGTTCCTGTTGACACGAAACGGTGCCAAGCGCCGGCGCAGGCGCCTACGACTGATCACCGATCCTCACGCGCCGTTCATGCGCCGCGGTCGTCCGGCGCGAGCCTCGCTGGACGAACGTCCCCGGCCGCTTGAGGAGCGCCGGGCGAGTGCCGATCCCGCAGACATCGCGCACGGAACGGCGAGCTGAGCGGTCCGCCGTCACCGCGCGGTCCGTGACCGCAACTCCCACCCCTGCACGAGTTGCGTCTCCCCGGCGACGCGCCCGACCCCTCCCTCGGGCGCGTCGTCGGTTAACCGGTGCGGCGGTACGGCCTGACCCGACCAGTGCCCGCGCCCGGAACGGCTCGACCGATCGTCCAGGGTCCTGCGGTGCGGGTCCGCGCGTTCCGAGCGACGGTGCATGCCCACTCGTAAGCTGCTCGGCGGCCTTGCCGCCGCGATCTGCCTGGCCGCCGTCACCGCCCCCTCCGCGTTCGCGGTGATGACGGAGTTCACCACCGAGCCCTCCCTGTCCGGCGAGCCGCGCGTCGGCGCGACGCTGACCGCAAGGGCCCCGGAGCTCAGCGCGGAGCCATCGACGTCGACGTCCGGGCTGCTGCGATGCCGCCAGCCTCTCGCGTCCCCCACCTTCGTTCCCATGCCCGACGGCTGCGACATCATCGCCGACACCGTGAGCAAGCCCATCGCTGCGGTTACCACCTACACGATCACCGAGGCGGACCGCGGCTACTACATCGGCGCCGTCTTCAATGCGGCATGGTCGGGCGACCCCGGCGGCGTGCTCACCAGGACCGTGACTGCCTGGACGAGCGAGCCCGTCCCGACCCTCGACGCCGCCCCGCAGGAGCTGACGGCGCCGCCCGTGGCCGGGACCCCGGCCCCGCCGGTCCTCGCAACCCCGGTGCTGGAGACCTTCAACCGCCCGGCCCAGGCGCGCACGCTGACCAGCGCGCTCGCCGGCAAGGCGCGTCTCGCCGTCTACTGCTCGATCCGGTGCTCGCTGAAGGGCTCACTCACCGTCAGCGCCCGCACCGCCAAGCGCCTCGGGCTGAGGTCCCGCACGGTCGGCTCGCTCAAGGGCGCGGGCCAGGGTCGCGTGCTGCTGCCCGTCAGGTTCACGAAGAAGGCCACGGGCGCGCTGCGCCGGCACCGGCGCCCGGTCACGATCACCGCGAACGTGACGTCGGGCGGCAAGGTCGTCGAGACGTTCACGCTCGAGCTCACCGCCGGGCGCAGCTGAGGGCACCCGCCGCGTGGGCGCCGGGTGGCGGTGGGGCGCCGCCACCCGCTCGGCGGAGAACCGACGCCCGATCGGCGGCGCACCCGCCTGGGCGCCGCGCGGCGGCGCCGTGAGGATCCCCGCCCACACGCTCCACGACACGAGAGGACCGAGCGATGGGCTTCCTCAAGGATCTCCGCAACGTGCAGAAGCAGGCGAAGGCGATGACGCCCCCGGAGTACCGCGGCATCCGCGGCGCGATGCGCCTCTCCCGCGACGGCATGGCGCAGCTCGACCAGACGCTCACGGAGATGAGCGCGGACGCGCAGCGCGCCCAGCACCTCGCGGTCAACGGCCGGCCCGGCAGCGCGGTGATCTCGGCGGTCCGCCAGACGGGCGTCATGGTCAACGACAACCCGCAGATCGAGATGGACCTGGACGTCTCGGTCCCCGGCCTGGTGCCCTACCGCGCGACCCACAAGCAGGTGGTCGCGCTCATCGCGGCGGCGCAGTTCCAGCCCGGCGCCACCGTGCCGGTCAAGGTCGACCCGCACGACCCGCAGATGCTCATCGTCGCCTGAGGTGGGCCGGCGCGGGGCCACGGGTCTGGCCGACGCCGCGCCCGCAGCTCGGGCCGGGCGTTCTCCGTCAAGCGCTCAGGCCGGAGCGCAGCGGCCGGATCCCCAGGAACGGCCGCGACCGCGTCGCCCGCAGGTCAGTCCACGACGATCCCCGCTTCCGCCCAGAATGCCTCCGCAGCGATCACCCGCACGCCGATCGCGCGAGCCTTCTCGGCCTTACGCGACAGCGAGTACGGATCGGCCACGACGAGCAAGTCCAGGTCGCGAGTCACGCTTTTGACCGGGACGAGCCCTGCCTGGGCGGCGAGAGCGTGGGCGTCGGCCCTGGTGATAGGCACCCCATCGCGCGTGTCAGTCAGCTCGCCGGTAAAGCAGACCGTCTTTCCCACGAGCGCACCTGTCCGAGGTGCGGCACCAGCCGCAGCCCCTTCCGCGGCGATGATGCTCTCGACGTGATCCTCGTCCAACTCGAGGAGCGCGCCGACGCGTGCGATGTCCCTCCGCTCGCTGTCGGTAAGGATGCCGTCGGCGAAAGCCTGGGCGGCCACGCTCGCGAGGTAGGACGTGTGGACCTCGACAGCCTGGCTGGGTGTGAGCCCTTCTCGCGTCGCGATCGCCAGGAGACCTTCCAACTCGTGGTCCTCTATGCGGCGGTCGTCCAGCGCCCGCGCCAGCGCATCGAAGTACGCCTGCATGCCCTGCTGCGTCGCCCCCGGTCCCGCCGCGACACCGGCCGGCGCAACCGTCATACCGCGATGGTGCCCTCGGCGTGCAACGCGGCCGGCCGGAGGCGGTACCTGATCGAAGCGCGGGAGCGGCAGCACCCACGCGTCCCCATCGCACACTCCGAGCTCGGCCAGTGTCGAGCACCGTCGCTTCGACACTAGGCAACAAAGGAGCTGCGCGGTTATGCGCGCATCCACGAGCGCCCGATGAAGCCCGCCCGGAACGGTGACGCCGAAGTCCTCGCAGCAGACATCGAGACGCCCGCCTGACGCTCCGAAGAGCCGCGCCATGCGCATGGTGCAGATCGTCGGCCAGTCTGGCAGCGTGAGCCCCATCCGCAGGAACTCCGCGTTGAGGAAGCGCACGTCGAACGGGACGTTGTGTCCCGCCCAGATCGTCCCGTCGAGCAAGGCGGCGATGTGGCCTGCGATCTCGTTGAAAGAAGGCGCCGCAAGGAGATCGCGGTCCTCGATGCCATGGATGTGTCTCGTGTCGCCGACGGTCCGACCGGGGTTGACGAGCGTCTCGAACTCGTCGATCACCTCGCCGGACAGCGTCGTTCGGACCACGGCGATCTCTGCAATCCGGTCGCTGCGTCGTAGGCCGGTGGTCTCGGTGTCGATCACAGCGACGACCACGTCATCGAGCGGCATGCGGCTCGGGATTGGACCACCGTTACGTCGCGCAGCCGGTTTGGCAGCGCCCGGGTTCTCCTTAGGGCTCGCGACCTTCAATGCTGGCTTGAGGCGTGGCGTCGGCGCCACTTGCCTGATGCTGGGCGTCGTCCCACGCGTGCGTTCGATCGCGGCATTGATGGCCGCAACGATCCGACTCCCCCGCTTCTTGAAGCCGAGCGCCTGCATCACCTCGGCCGTGAGCTGGTCCCGCGTCCGCAACAGGGTGTCCGACTCGACCCATGCGACAACCGCATCGAGCTGTGCGTCGGTGTACTCGTTGATCTTCAGGCCAGGCGGCACGTTCGGGGCTGGCCCGCGCTCGGGTTGTGCAGGCGTGGACGTGGCAGGCCGGACGACGGGCTTTGGGCGCTCGGTCGCCGGCAGCTCGTCCGCGATACGAACCGCCTCGCGATACGCGGCGAGTACCCGTTCGGTCTCCCTGGTCTTGTCGGCGAACCAGTCCTGCGACCAGATGCGATGGAACCGCCATCCGAGCCGTTCGAGGTGCTCTTGGCGGAGCCGGTCCCGGTCCCGTGCAGTCGGGGACGAGTGGTAGCTCGCCCCATCGGTCTCGATCGCGAGCACCATGCGCCCTGGCTCGGTTGGATGCTTGGCGGCGAAGTCGATCCGGTACCCGGACGCGCCGAGCTGGCACACGAGCGGGATACCGGCACGGGTCAGCGTGTCCCGGACATCGATCTCGAACGGGTTGAGCACCGGCGCTTCGAGCACCTGCCGATCGAGCTGCTCGCCGCGCGTGGCCGCGTACTGGAGGTAGTGCCGGAGCAGGTCGACACCGCGCGCCCGGCATCGATCGGGATCCATGTCCGTCGCGGCGAACGACGAGACCACGGTCATGCGGCTCTTCGCCCGTGTAATAGCGACGTTCAGCCGCCGCTCGCCGCCTTCCTGGTTCAGCGGTCCGAAGTGGTACCGCATGCGACCATCCGGGGTTCGGCCGTACCCGATGGTGAGGATGATCGCGTCGCGCTCGTCGCCCTGGACACGCTCGAGGTTCTTGACGAAGAAGCGCTCGGGCCGGTCCTCGTCGAAGAAGTCCTCGAGGTCCGGTCGCTCACGCAGGACTCGGCGAAGCGCTTCCTCGATCCGGTCGGCGTGTGTGATGCCCATCGCAATGACGCCGAGGCTCTCGTCAGGGCGTGCCTCGGCGTGCTCGACGATCAGCTCGACGACGCGCTGGACCTCCGCCGACGTCGTGTCGTCGCCGCCGTACTCCCCCGGCGTGAACGGGACGAGCTCGTGCCGGATCGCGTGAGCTCCGGCCACGCCTGGGAACGTGGTCATCGCGCGGTCATACACGTGCGCGTTCGAGAAGGCGATCAGCCGCTCGTCCCGGCTCCGGTAGTGCCACTGGAGCATCCTGAAGTCGAGGAAGGGCAGGAGCGCCTCAAGAATCGACTCGAAGCCCGAATCGACGACGACCCGCCCCTCCAGCTCGACCGAATCCTGGGTCGGGTCGGCACTCGTGAAGAACGCGGTCGGTGGGAGCTGGCGCTCGTCGCCGGCCACGACGACGCGATGTCCACGGAGGATTGCCGGCATGGCTTCCGCCGGCCGGACCTGGCTGGCCTCGTCGAAGATCACCACGTCGAAGTAGGGCCTGTCGCCGGGGAGCAACTGGCTGACGACGAGCGGGCTCATCGCCCAGCACGGCTTGAGCGTCGTCATCACGTCGGGCGCCGCCGCGAAGAGTTGCCGAACAGACATGTGCTTGCGCTTGCGGGCTGCCTGTTCGCGGATGAGCGCGCCCTGCTGTTCGAACTGCTCCTCGGCGGCAATCGCACGTTCGGCGCAAGCGCGACGCACGCGCTGTGCCGTCGTGTCGACGTGCAGACGATCGGCTTCCTGGAAGTCGGCGAGCGTTCGGGTGTGTTGCTCGCCGTCGAATGCCCCGATCCGCGCGTCGGTCAGTCGGACGTGGTCCAAGATCGACGTCAGCCACGCAAACTCGAGGAGTGCGAGGGCCTCGTCACCGGCCGGCCGGCGAGCGTCCAGGTCCGCGAGGAGCTCGGTGAGCCCCATCAGCATCAGCCCGGACCGCAGCCTATGCAGCTCGGGGAGCTTCGCGAGTGTGACGGTGTCGTTCCGCAGGCTCTGGAGCTGCGCCAGGATCTCGTCCGCTGTCCCCTCGACCAGCGTGCCGGCGAAGTGTCCGACCTCTTCAAGATTCTGCTGCGCTTGGCGGTAGGTCGCGGCCAGGCCCGGGAGGCCGTCGGGTACGCGGGGTCGATCGCCGCCGCCGAGCCGAGCCCACTCGGACCTCTCCCCGGCAGCCCGCTCGACGCGCTTGTACAGCTCGGCCGGTCCGAGCCTCTTGCCATCGCGGAGGTGGGCCTTGATCACCTTTCGTGCCGCCCGGTAGGCGCCGGAGGTGAGCGAAGCTCCAAGCCGTGATGCGCCGGAACGGGCGAGCGGAGCGAGTGCTGTTAGGTGTTCGTCGAGCGGCAACTCGTAGACCTGGTTCTCGAAAAGCTCGAGCGTCTCGGACATCCGCTCCCAGAGGTCCAGCCGCGGCGCCCAGTCACCGAAGTCCGACGGAGAGTTCATCCCCGCCTCGTCCGCAGCGGCCCTCAGGCGATGCTCGATCACCGGGATCAGATCGGTGAGCAGCGTGTCGACCAACGACTGCGCGGCCCGGGCTTCGTCGGCGGACACCACGTTGCCGCGCGCCCATGGCAGGCCTGAGTCGGCGAGCGTCAGGCCGCCGAGGCCGACGTATGCGCGGAGCTCCTCCTTCGCCCGTTCGATCGCATCGTCGCTCAACGCCTCAAGCTGAGGGCCGCGGAACCGCACGTGGGTCGGAGAGGAATCGCCGAGCGCGAGCAGCCGAGTCTGCGCCTCGAAGACGGAGACGCCCCAGGGCTCGCGCTTTGCGTGAAGGGCCTCAACGTGAGCGTTGAGCTCGGCGCGGCGTGTCTCGAGCAGCCGGTGCTCGGCCTCGAGGCGTGGTCGCGCGATCTGAGCGTTCGTGGCCAGCGCGGCGTTGAGGCGCTGCGCTACCTCGCGGCGTGATCCGACGCCGCCGTGGAGGTCGAGCACGAGATCGTCGAGGCCGACATCCTCAAGCCGGCGAAGCACGGCGTCGATGGCCGCACGCTTCTCGGCGACGAACAGCACCTTCTTGCCACGCGCGACGAGCGTGCTGATGAGGTTGGCGATCGTCTGGCTCTTGCCCGTCCCGGGCGGCCCCTTGATGACGAGGTCCTGGCCGGCGAGCAACGCATTGATCGCGTAGTTCTGCGAGTGGTCGGCATCGAGCACAAGGAACTCGTCCGCCGGCGGCGTGCGGTCCGGCTGGGTCGGGTCGACCGCGACGCGACGTTGGCGAATCGCCGCCTGGGCCGCCTCGTCGCCGGCGAGCGCGGCGATGAGATCGTGGCGCACCATCGCCTCGATCGAGCCTTCGAGGTCCTTGACCATTGGGAGCTTCGCATAGGCGAAGGTCCCGAGAACGAACCGCGGACGAACCTCGAATCCCGGCACATCCGCCGCCTGCTCGCACAACCAGTCGTAGGCGACCCGGAGCTCGTCGACGGTGTCGATGGCACCTTCGATGCCGGCCGAGGCGAGCAGCGTCTCCGGATCGCACTTGCAGTCGAACTCGGTCTCGAGCGCGTGGATCAGCGTCTGGTTGACCTCAGCGTCGGCGGTGATCGCCAGCTCGAACTCATCCTGTGCGGCGCCCCGCGGGGTCAGTCTCGCCGGGCACAGGAGAACCGGCGCGGACGGAACGGCAGCGCCGCGCTGTTCGTCCCATGTAGCCATGCCGCAGGCGAGGAACAAGGTCTCCAGGCCGCGCTCCTCGAAATGCTCGCGCGCGCGGTTGTGAATGACGCGGGCGCGCTTGACTGCTGCCTGACGGGCTTCGGAATCCGGGAAGAGCCGCCTGAGCGAGACGCCCCGACCGGCCAGCACCTCGAGCACCGAAGCAGACGGCTCATCGCCGAGGTCGAGCGTCCCGGCCTTGAGGTCCCGGAAGTACAGCAGGTTGTTCCGCGCGCTCAGATCAACGAGCTGTCCGACCCACGTCCGAACCGCCCGCTCGACTGCGGCGACCCGGTCGTCGTCCCCGGCATCGTGCCAGTGAAGAGTGGTGACGTCCCCGTCCATGATTCCGTCGGCCCGCAACCTTGCGAGGAATCACCGTATGCCCAAAGACCTCGACCATGCAAGGTTTGCTGTTCGAAGCCTCGTCCTGGCCGACGACCCACCCGCCAGCGTCGTCGGTAGGCCGACCGTGCAAGCGCGAACCCCGTGCGTCGTCGGCAGCGCGACGCCCCTCGGCGCTGACCTGACCGCCAGCCCCGACTACCGCACCGAGCCCGACGCGACCTACTGGGCACGAGAGAGAGCCGCGCTGGTGACCGAGGCTCCCTAACTGAAACCTATGTCCCGAGACATGCGGGACACATGTCCCGACTCATCACAAAGCAGCAGCGGAGGGGGAGGGATTCGAACCCTCGGTAGGGGGGTTGCCCCTACAACGGTTTTCGAGACCGCCCCGTTCAACCACTCCGGCACCCCTCCGGGCCCGTCATAACGGGAGCGACGACGCAGGATAGCCGGGTCGCGCGGACGTTTTCCGCTCCCGCGGCGCCTCGCCGGCCCCGCGCCGCGCATCAGGTGCGGCGCACGTCGTAGACGAGGTGCGTGACGCGGTCGCCCTCGACGATCGTCGCCGGGTCGTCGAGCAGCCGCGGCGCGTCCGGAGTCGTGGCCGTCCCGAAGAACGGCCGGCCGGAGCCGAGCACGACCGGGACGACGTTCATCACCACCCGGTCGATCAGCCCGAGCTCGAGCGCCTGGCCGCCCATGTCGCCCGCCGTCACGTCGATGTCGCGGTCGCCGGCGAACTCCCGCGCCGCGGCGAACGCCTCCTCGACCCCGCCGACGAACGTGAACGGCGCGGAGCCGTGGTGCTCCCAGTCGTTCGCCGGCCGGTGCGTGACGACGAAGACGTGGTCGAACGCGGTCGGGTGCCCGTTCCACCCGTTCGTCAGGTCGAACAGCCGCCGTCCGATGATCATCGCCCCCGCGTTCGCGTACAGGCCGGTCATGAAGTCCGCCGACGCCCGCGAGCTGCGCCCGGTGAAGTCGCTGTTCTCCAGCCGCCACTCGACCTCGCCGCCGACGAGCCAGTCGAACAGCGGCCCGACCGTGTCGTCCTCGCGCGCGATGTAGCCGTCGAGCGACACGGCGGCCGCGCCCAGCATCGTCTTGCCCATCTCCTCGCTCCTCACCGCTCGGCCCGGTGGTGCAGGTGGGTCACGCCGCGGTCGCCCTGGAGCGTCCGGGTCCGCTCGGGCGCGATGTGCTCGGCGGCGCTCACGCCGATGTATCGGACCAGAGCACCGGTCCGCGGGCAATGGGTCCCGCTGCACCGGTCGGACCGGCCCGACCGCGACGTGCGGCGGCGGCCGCGGACACGCGACGCGGCGCCGGGGCGGGAGCGACCCGGCGCCGCGTGCGCGTCAGGGAGGGGTCGGGGTCAGGCCTTCGCCGACGACGGGACCGCGTCGCCCGCCGGCGCGTTGCTCTTGCCGTACGGCTTGGCGAGGACCATGTAGATCGTGCCGATGCCGACGACGACGACCGTGCCGAGGATCACGATCCAGTTGTCGTACCAGGGCACGTCCGGGGTGCGCGGCCAGGCGACGTTGATGCTCGCCGACACGCCGTAGATGAGCGCGGCGATGTTCACCGGCCAGCCCCACCGGCCGAGCGACCACTTGCCGGCCGGCTTCCAGCCGCGGGCCCGCGCGATCAGCGCCGCGAGGACGACGAGCTGGAACGCGATGTAGATGCCGAGGACCGCGAACGAGATGATGCGGACCAGCGCGTCCTCGGAGATCAGCGAGCCGACGATCACGACGCCCGGGATGAGGATCGCGACGGTCAGCGCGCCGGGCGGGATGCCCAGCGACGGCGAGAACCGGCCGAGCCAGCCGGACGCGAACACCATGTCGTCGCGCCCGTAGGCGTAGATCGCGCGGCTCGCCGCGGCCTGCAGGGACAGCACGCAGGACAGGAACGAGACGAGGACGATGATGAGGAAGATCTTCGAGCCGACCGTGCCGAACGCCGACGAGAGGATCGCGCTGATCGGGTCGGCGTCCTCGCCGGAGATGACCGACTCGATGCTCGGAATCGCCATCGCGTAGCCGATGTACACGAGGATCGCGACGATGCCGCCGACGATGACCGTGTACTGCATCGCCTTCGGGATTCGGCGGCCCGGATCCGGGACCTCCTCGGCGACGTCACCGCACGCCTCGAAGCCGTAGTACTGGTACAGGCCGATGAGCGCCGCGGCGAGGAACGCGCCGACGTACGTGCCGTCGCCCTGGGTCCCGAAGCTGTCGAAGAAGATGCCGAAGTCGTTCTCGCGCTCGAACAGCAGCAGGTAGAGGCCGATCACGAACGCGCCGGTGATCTCGGCGACGAAGCCGATCTGCGCCGCGCGGGACAGGTTCTTCGTCCCGGTGAAGTTGATGACGCCGGTGATGCCGAGGATGACGAGGCCGCAGCCGACGACCCAGCCTGTCGTCACGTCGACGCCGAACAACGACGCCGCGAACGGTCCTGCGCCGTAGGCGACGCCGGCGATCGTGAAGAGCAGTGCCCAGGCGTAGATCCACCCGGTCATCCATGCATACCGCCGGCCGATGAGCCGCCGCGCCCAGATGTACACGCCGCCCGCGATCGGGAACTGCGAGACGACCTCGGCGAAGACGAGCGCGACGAGGAACTGGCCGATGCCGGCGAGACCACCGACCACATCGCCGGCGGGCCCGCCGTCGCGATGGAGACCGCGAACAGGGAGTAGATGCCGACGACCGGCGACAGGTAGGTGAAGCCGAGCGAGAAGTTCGCCCACAGGCTCATCGCCCGGTCGAAGTGCGACTCGTACCCCAGCTCGGCGAGCTGCCGGCGATCCTCGTCGTGCTGGTCCAGACCCTTCGGCACCGCGTCGGGGACCGGCGGAAGCCCTTCGGTAGCGCTCACGCGTTCTCTCCTCCTTCGGAACGTGAACCCGCGGCAGGTGCCGCGCTGGCCCGAACGCTCCTGCTTTCACGGGGCGCCGGGCAATCGGTGGATTTGCGAAGCAGGGCGGCCACGCGCCGCAAAGCTCACGAACGGGCGCCCCGGGTGAACCGCACCGGCAGCTCGATCGGGCCCGTGTTGCCGCTGCGCGGCAGCGACCTGACGGTCCCGTCGACCTGCGGGTCGAGCAGCCTGCGCGCCAGCAGCGGGAGCGCCTCGCTCATGTCGGTACGGGCCACGAAATGGCCGATGCAGTGGTGCACGCCGCCGCCGAACCCGTAGTGGCGGGGCCGCTCGGCGGTGATGTCGAAACTCGGCTCGCCGAAGACGCGGGGGTCGGTCCCGGCCGCCTGGGAGAACAGGTGGATCGTGGTGCCCGCCTTGATCTCCAGCCCCTGGAACTCGAAGTCCTCGATCGCCTCGCGCGTGACCCACGTGGTCGTCGGGTTGGTCCGCATGACCTCCTCGACGGCCGCGGGCCCGAGGTCGGGCCGCTCGGCGAGCAGCTTCCACTGGTCGGGGTGCTCCATGAACGTCTGCATCGCCAGCCCGAGCTGGTTGCGGGTCGTGTCCATCCCGCCGAAGATGAGGAGCACCGTCGAGACGCGCAGCTCGTCGTGGGTGAGCTTGTCCTCGTTGCGGTGGGCCTGGACGAGCCTGGTCATGAAGTCGTCGCGCGGGTTCTTCTCGCGGTCGGCGATGAGCTCGTCGGCGTAGCCGTACAGCCCCTCGAGCGCCGCCTCGATCCGCGGCAGGTCCTCCTTGATCGTCACCCCGAGCGCCAGCCCGAGGTCGGTCGACCACGTCGAGATCGTCTTCCACTCCGACTCGGGGATCCCGAGCATGATCGCGATGACCCGCGCCGCGTACGGCTCGGCGAACTGGGTCATGAACTCGCAGCGGCCCTCCTCGAAGAACGCGTCGACGAGCTCGTTGCCGAGCGCCTGGAACCGCGGGACCAGGCCCTTGAGCAGCCGCGGCGAGAACGCCGGGTTCAGCAGCCGGCGGATCCGGGCGTGGTCCTCGCCCTCGAGGTTGAGCAGCGCCTTGGACCACCACTCGGCGAACGGCCCGGCGACGCCGTGGTGGTACGGCCACGCCGCGCTGCCCTGCCGCAGCCGGCGGTCCTTCATGAGCTTGCCCACCTCGTCGTAGCGCAGGATCGCCAGCCCGTAGTTCGTGCGCGCGTACCAGCTCTGCTCGCGCGCGGCGAGCACCTCGTCCGAGTCGATCTCGAACGACGGGTCGGCGACGTTGAGGTAGGGCGCGTCAGAGGTCGTGGTCGTCACAGCAGCATCTCTCCTGGTTGCGAACGCTCTGGGGCGAGGACGAGCTCGAGGAACGCCGCGAACAGCGCCTCCTGCTCGGCGGCGCAGCCGGGCGCCATGAACTCCGGGTGCCACTGCACGCCGAAGAGCAGGCCGCGCTCGTCCTCGAAGGCCTCGATGACGCCGTCGGGCGCCCGCGCGGTCACGCGCAGCCCGTCGCCCAGCCGGTCGACCGCCTGGTGGTGGGCACTATTAACGCGCGCGCGCGAGGCACCGACCGCGCGCGCCAGCAGCGAGCCGGGCTCGACCTCGATGTCGTGCACCGGGCGGTCCCACGGGTCGGCGACCTCGTGCTCGAGGCTCGTGACCGGGGCGAGGTCCTGGACGAGCGTCCCGCCGAGCGCCACGTTGAGGAGCTGCATCCCGCGGCAGATGCCGAGCATCGGCAGCCCGCGGTCGAGCGCGGCGCGGACGAGCCCGAGCTCGAACGTGTCGCGCCGCTCGTCGGCCGGATCGGTGCGCGGCAGGCGCTCGGCGCCGTAGCGCTCGGGCGCGACGTCGCCGCCGCCGTTCAGCACGATCGCGTCGACGCGGTCGGCCAGCACCTCCGGGTCGCTCCAGGCGTCGGACGCGACCGGGAGCCCGCCCGCGCCGGTCACGAGCTCGCCGAGCCGCTGGTTGATCGTCGCGTTGTCCATGTCGACGCCGATCGCCGTCCGCACCGACCGCGGGATCGACGTGACGAGCACGAGCGGCGGGCGGCTCTCGCTCACGCGACCACCCCCTCCGTCTCCCTCGCGCGGGCGGCGTCGACGAGCCACTGGAACACCGCGAACTGGCCGAGGCTCGTGTTCCAGCCCTCCTGCAGCTCCCACTGCACGCCGATGACCGGCGGACCGCCGGGCTCGCCCTCGATCCCCTCGACGACGCCGTCGTCTGCGTGGGCGGTCGCGCGCAGGCCGTCGCCGAGCCGGCGCACGTGCTGGTGGTGGAAGCTGTTGACGAGCGCGCGCTCGCCGTACGCCTCGGCGAGCCGGCTGCCCGGCGTGAACGTCACCGGGTGGCGGACGACGTCCTCCGGGACCGGACGGCCGGCGAGGTCGGCGTCGACCATCTTCCGGAAGCCCTCGTAGCCGCCGCTCGGGTGGTCCTCGGCGCCCTCGTGGTGCGAGGCGTCGAGGTAGAGCGTCCCGCCGAGCACGACGTTGAGCACCTGCATCCCGCGGCACGTCCCGACGATCGGCACGCCCTCGTCGAGCGCCTCGCGCGTCAGCGGCAGCTCGACCTCGTCGCGCATCGGGTCGAGCTCCCACAGCACGTCCGACGGCTCCTCCCCGTACAACCGCGGGTCGATGTCCATCCCGCCGGAGAGCAGCAGCCCGCCGGCGCGGCGCAGCGCCGCGCGACGGTCCTCCTCGCGCTCGAGGTGGCTGACGAGAAGCGGGATCCCGCCGGCCGCTGCGATCGGCCGCGCGAACACGCGCGACCAGTAGTAGCCCCACGTGTCGCCCATCGGGACGACGACGAGGATGATCGGTCGCCGGTCGCCGGTCACGCCGTCGAGGCCAGGGCCGAGGACAGCGACTGAAGGCCGCGCGCGATGCCCTCGGCCGCCTGCTCGATCTCCTGCTCGGTGCAGGTGAGCGGCGGCGAGATCGCGATCCCGCGGCCGAGCGGGCGGACGAGCACGCCCGCCTCGCGACAGGTCATCTGCCAGCGGCCGACCGCCTTCGGGTCGCGCGCGAGCACGTCCTCGGCGAGGTCGATGCCCGCGAGGAAGCCGAGCCCGGCGCGCACCTCGCCGACGAGCGGGTGGTCGCGCAGCGGCGCGAGCGCGTCGGCGAGCGGGCCCTCCAGCGTGCGGCCGCGCTCGATGACGCCCTCGCGCTCGTACAGGTCCAGGGCGGCGTTCGCCGCCGCGCAGCAGGCGGGGTGGCCGGCGTACGTCGGCCCGTGGCGCAGCATCGGCGCGCCGGGTCCCTCGCCGAAGAACGGCTCGGCGACGTGGGAGGCGGCGATGAGCGCGCCGATCGGCTGGGCGCCGTTCGACAGCCCCTTGGCGAGCGTGATGAGGTCGGGCCTGACCGGCCAGCGGTCGATCCCCAGCCACGTGCCGAGGCGGCCGAACGCCCCGATGACGCAGTCGGCGACGAACAGCACGCCGTGGCGCCGGCAGATCTCGGCGACCTCCTCGATGTAGCCGTCCGGCGGGTGCAGGACGCCGCCCGCGCCGATGACCGGCTCGCAGAAGAACGCGGCGACCCGGCCCGGGCCGACGCGCTCGATCTCGGCCTCGAGCGCGCCCGCGTCGTCGTAGGGGACGCTCGACGTCGTCTCGACGAGCGGCCCGAAGCCCTCGACGTTCGCCGCGATCCCGCCGACGCTCGTCCCGATGCCGTGGGTGCCGTGGTAGCCGTGGGTGCGGCCGATGAGGTGCAGGCGGCCGGGCTCGCCGCGGTGCGCGTGGTAGGCGCGCGCGATCTTCGCCGCGGTGTCGATCATGTCGCCGCCGCCCGAGCCGAGGAACACGCGGCTCGCCGGGTCGGGCGCGAGCGCGGCGAGCCGGTCGGCGAGCGTCAGCGCGGGCTCGTTCGCGTAGTCGCCGAAGATCGAGTAGGCGTCGAGCGTGCGCAGCTGGCGCTCGACCGCCTCGGCGATCTCGGTCCGCCCGTGGCCGAGGTTCGCGTACCACAGGGAGGCGGTCGCGTCGAGGTAGCGCCGCCCGCCGGTGTCCCACACCCACGCGCCCTCGGCGCGCGCGATGACGAGCCGGCTGTGCTGCACCGCGCCCATGTCCGCGAACGGATGCCACAGCGCGTGTCGCGGCGATGGCGTGCTCATGACAGGACCATGGAGGATCGGCCCCTTCGCGCCCAATGCCCAAGCTCACGAAAAGGCCGCCGGGCGACTCGTGATCCTCACGAACGGTTCAGCCGACCATGCCGAGGCGCATGCCGACGAGCAGGTCCGCGGTGCTGCGGACGTGCGCCTCGGTCTCGGCCCGCGCCCGCTCGGGGTCGCGTGCGCGCAGCGCGGCGAGGATGCGGAGGTGCTGGTCGTTCGACGCCTCGAGCGAGCCGTCCGCGGGGTTCTCGCCGGCCAGCAGCAGCGCGCCGAGCAGGTCGCGCTGGACGTCGCTCTCGGCGGAGACGAGCCGCCGCGACCGCGACGCCGCGGCGATCCCGAGGTGGAAGCGCGCGTCGAGCTGGCGGTAGGCGGTGAAGGCGCCCCGGCGGCTCATCGAGTCGACGAGCTCGCCGAGCTGGTCGAGCTCGCCGGGCGTCGCGCGCTCGGCGGCGAGCGCCGCCGCGTGACCGGAGACCGCGATGCGGAACTCGGTGACGTCGCGGAGCTGCTCGGCGTCCATGACCTCGTGGCCCTCGGGCAGCGGGCGCGGGCGGGCGCTGCGCACGAACGTCCCGCCGCCGCGGCCGCGGGTCGTGTGCAGGTAGCCGGACTCGCGGAGGATCGCCAGCGCCTGGCGCAGCGTCATCGGCGCGATCTCCAGGCGCGCGGCGAGCTCGCTCTCGTTCGGCAGCCGCTCGCCCTCGCGCAGGAGCCCGAGCCCGATCGCCTCGCCGAGCCGCCGGACGGTCTGCGCGACCAGGCCGGGCCCGCCGATCGGCGCGAACACCGCCTCGCGCGCGGCGTCGGCGATGTCGGGCATCTCCTCGACGGCGGTCCCCTCGTCGTCGTCGGCCATCGCTTCGGTGCGAGGACGCTAGAGGACGCCCTCGACGTAGATCGTCTTGACCTCGGTGAAGAACTCGCGCGCGGCCATGCCCTGCTCGCGCGAGCCGCCGCTCGACGCCTTGACGCCGCCGAACGGCACGTGGGGCTCGGCGCCCGCCGACTCACCGTTGACGTGGACGACGCCCGCCTCGATCTCGCCGGCGAGCCGCAGCGCATCGTTGACGTCGCGGGTGAACAGCGACGCCGACAGCCCGAACCGCGTGTCGTTGGCGAGCGCGATCGCCTCGTCGGCGTCGCGCGCGCGGATGACGCACAGCACCGGGCCGAAGATCTCCTCGGTGGCGATCCGCGAGGACGGGTCGACGTCGGTGTAGATCGTCGGCTCGACGAAGTACCCGCCGGCGCCGTCGCCGGCCTCGCCGCCGAGCGCGGTCGCCGCGCCCTCGGTCGGCGCGAGCTCGAGGTAGCCGCGCACGGTCCGGTGCTGGGCGGCGGACGCCAGCGGGCCGATGTCGGTCTGCTCGTCGAGCGGGTCGCCGGTGCGCAGCGCCTGCGCCGCCGCGACGAGGCGGTCGACGAGCTCGTCGTGCAGCTCGTCGACGACGATCGCGCGGCTCATCGCCGTGCAGCGCTGGCCGGTCGAGAGCATCGCGCTGCGCACGATGCAGCCGGTGGTGCGCTCCAGGTCGGCGCCGGCGAGCACGACGCCCGGGTTCTTGCCGCCGAGCTCGAGCTGGAGCTTGGCGCCGCGCTGCGACGCGATCTCGCGGATGCGCGCGCCGACCTCGTTCGAGCCGGTGAACGTCACGCCGGCCGCGCGGTCGTCGGCGACGAGCGCGTCGCCGATCTCCGAGCCCTTCCCGGTCACGAGGTTCAGCACCCCGTCGGGCAGGCCCGCCTCGACGAGCGCCTCGGCCAGGCGCACCGCCGTCCCGGAGGCGATCTCGGCCGGCTTCCAGACGACGGTGTTCCCGTAGGCGAGCGCCGGGGCGATCTTCCAGGCGGGGATCGCGATCGGGAAGTTCCAGGGCGTGATGACGGTGACGACGCCGAGCGGCTCGCGGACGGTCTGCAGCAGCGTCCCGGGCGCGGCGCTCGCGTACACCTCGCCGATCGGCTGCTCGGTCGCCGAGCCGTGGAAGCGCAGGACCTGGGCGGCACGCAGGACCTCGCCGCGCGCGTCGCGGATCGCCTTGCCCTCCTCGCGCGCGAGGCCGACCGCGATCTCCTCGGCGCGCTGCTCGACCAGGTCGCCGGCCCGGCGCAGGATCGCGCCGCGCGCCGGCGCCGGCGTGCGCCGCCACGCGGCGCGCGCCTCGAGCGCGGCGTCGAACGCGTCGGAGACGTCGGCGGCGGTCGCGCGCGCCGAGCGCCCGACGACCTCGTCGGGCCGTGCCGGGTTGCGTCGCTCGAACGTCCGCTCCGCGGGCCGCCAGGCGCCGCCGATGAGCAGGCCCTCCTCCCGGACCTCCGAGCTCGTGGTCGCGCTCATGCCCGGCACTGTCGCGCGCCCGCGCGCTCGTCGCAACGCTCGCGCGGGCCGAATCGGCGATCGGCGCTTCGGAACTCTCACGAAGCGGAATTCGAAAAACTCTGACGTTAGATGTATGATCGCGCTCGTGGCCGTCGATACGACCACCGCCGGCTTCACCCTGGGAGATCTGCTGGACCAGGACCTCGGGCTCGAGCTGCTCGTCGGGGGCGACGAGGCTCGCCGCCGGAAGGTCGCCGGGGCCCATGCGCTCGAGATCGAGCGCCCGTCGACGTGGCTGGAGCGCGACTGGATCATGCTGACGACCGGCGTCCGGCTGCGCCACAGCGCCGAGGCGCAGCGCTCGCTCGTCCGGGAGCTGAAGGCCAGCGGGGCGACAGCGCTCGGCTTCGGCGTCGAGGTCGTCTTCAAGCGGGTGCCGCCGGCGCTGCGCGACGAGGCCGAGAAGGTCGGCCTGCCGGTCTTCGAGGTGCCGCTGCGCACGCCGTTCCGCGACATCGTCAGCGCGGTGAACAGCTCGGTGCTGTCGAGCGAGGTGCGCTCGCTCCAGCGCCTGTCGTCGCTGCAGCTCTACCTCATGGACGCGCTCGAGGAGCCCAACCCGCGGACCGCTGTCCTGGAGCGGCTGTCGGCGTTCGTCGAGGCGCCGGTGACGCTGTTCGCGCCCGGCGGCCGGGTCATCGAGGCGACCGGCGCGACGCCGGTCGACGAGGTGTGGGCGCACATCACCGAGCAGCCGGCGGCGCTCGTGCAGTTCGACCACGGCGGCTGGTCGACGATCGCCACGCCGGTCCGGCTCGGTGGCGACGCGCCCGGCTGGCTGGCGGTGTCGACCGACCGCATGTCGTCGACGACCCGGCTCGTGCGCGCGGCGGCGCGGGCGACCGCGCCGGTGCTCGCCGCGCTCGGCCGGCTCGACGGGCTCGCCGAGCGTCAGGCGCGGGCGGTGCGCGGCGCGCTGCTCGACGAGCTGCTCGACGGCGACCTCGCCGGGACGACCCGCCTGGCCGCCCAGGCCGCCTCGCTCGGGATCGACTTCGCGACGCCCGCGCGGATGCTGTACGTGACGCCGGTGCCGGAGGCTGGCCCGGGCCCGTCCGACGACGAGGTGACCGAGGTGCGCGAGACCGTCGAGCGCGCGCTCGCCGCCCGGACGACCAAGCATCTGGTCAGCCGGCGCGGGACGAGCGTCGCGGCGCTCGCCCAGCTCGACCTCGACGAGGTGCGCGGCGCCGCGCACGAGGCGCTCGCCTGCCGGCCCGGCTGGGCCGCGGGCATCGGCCGCGGCGCCGACGGCGTCCCCGGCGTGCGCGAGTCGCTGCGCGACGCGGTGATCGCGTCGACCCGCGCGGCCGGCGGCGCCGAGCCGCGCGTGCTCGCGTTCGACGACTTCGACCTCGCGACGCTCATGGTCACCGAGACCGACTGCGAGCGCCTGGCGCCGAAGATCGACCAGCTCCTCGCCGAGCTCGACGCGAACCCGACGATCCTCGAGGCCGTCCGGGCGTACTTCGAGCACGACCTGGACATCATGCGCACCGCCGAGGCGATGCACCTGCACCACAACTCGCTGCGCTACCGGCTCTCGCGCGCCGAGCGCTTCCTCGGCCGGTCGCTGAAGGAGCCCGCGACGATCGCGTCGCTGTACCTCGCGCTCACGGCGCGGGCAGCGGCCTGAGCGTCTTCTCTGCCTGTCGTCTCGTCGCCCGCGGCGGGTGGTCTGCGCCCGGCGTCGGTTGTGCCGGGCCGGCTCGCTCCGCGCGGCGCCGGTGGCGGCGGGCTGCCGCGTGGCCTGAACGGCCGCTGGTCAGGGGTGTGGGAGCGGTTCGCGGCGAGCTTCTCCGGGTGCGGCGGCCGCGCCGCGGAGGGCTCCCGGCACGCGACGCCGGCCGGGTGTGTCGACTCGTCCCGGCATGACCGTCATGAGTCGACACACCCGTGGGGTCGTGGCGCGAAACGCCCGAATCCGGGCGCCAATCGGGAGTGGTCGCCGGCGCGGGCGCGGAGACCAGTCCGCCCCGAGCGCCGGGGCGCGTGCCGGCGACCACGGGAGCGCGGAGCGGATCGCTCCCTTGGACCCTGACCAGCGGCAGTGCAGACCACCGGCAGCCCGCCGCCACCGGCCCCGCGCGGAGCGCGCCGGCCCGGCACCACCGCAGCCGGGCGCGGACCCGCCGCCGCAGGCCGCCGCGACGCAGCACCCGGGCCCGGAGCCCCTCAGCCCACCGGCGCGAACGGGAACTCGAGCTCGGGCAGCCAGCGCCTCCAGGCCTGCTCGAGGCGGCCGTCGGCGATGACCGCGCCCAGCGCGGCGTCGAGCTCGTCGCGCCACGCGGGCCGCCGCTTGCTCACCGCGACGCCCCACCGGTTGCGGGTCGGGACGGTGAACGCCACCTCGAAGTCCGGGTCGTCGCCGACCGGGATGAGCGCGACGTCGTCGTCGACGATCCCGTCGACCTCGCCGGCGCGCAGCGCCTCGATCATCTCGCCGAACACGTCGTCGGTCTCGCCGCCGAACGGCACGAGCTCCGCGCCCTCCCACGTCTCGGCCAGCGCCATGTTCGTGCTGCCGGCGATCGCGCCGATCCGCCTGCCGCGCACGTCCTCCGGCGACCTGATGCCGGCGCCCGCGCGGACGAGCAGCGACTCGTCGAACACCGCGTACGGGCGGGTGAAGTCGACGCGCTCCTTGCGGGCGTCGGTGATCCCCTGGCCGCACCAGATCGCGTCGCCGTCGCCGTCGTCGATCGCCGCGATCATCTCGTTCCACGGCCGGAAGACCCATTCGAGCGGCCGGCCGAGCTCCTCGGCGACGAGCGCGGCGGCGGCCGGCTCGTAGCCCTCGCGGACGCCGTCCACCGCCTTGCCGAACAGCGGCATCGCGTCGGCGTCGATGCACACCAGGCGCAGGGGATCGGAGCTCATGCGGCAACCTCCAGTGCCGCCTCGGCGATGCGGCGGCGGTAGTGGATCGAGCGTGCGGCGGGCAGGCCGACGGTGACGGCGCCGATGAGGCGGCCGGCCGCGAACGACCCGACCGCGACGCCCTTGGACAGGTCGCGGTCGAGCGAGCCCTCGAGCACCTCGCGGCGGTCGCCGAGCATGAACGCGCCGACGCCCTGGATGCGCAGGTCGAACTGGTCGCTCCAGAACGTCGGGATCGGCGCGAACGGCGCCTGATCGGCCGGCGCGGAGCGCTGCCACGCGACGAGCGACGCGGCGGCGCGCTTGGCGGTGTCGGTCGGCACGCACCAGTGCTCGACGCGCCGCGGGACGTCGTCGAACAGCGGGTTCGGGAAGCGCGCGACGTCGCCGACCGCGACGACGTCCGGGCGCCCCTCGACGCGCAGGTGGTTGTCGCACAGCACGCCGTCGGCGAGGTCCAGGCCGTTGCGGTCCAGCCACTCGACGTTCGGCCGCGAGCCGACCGCCTCGACGACCACGTCGGCCTCGACCTCGGTCCCGTCGTCGAGCACGACGCCGGCGATCCGCTCCTCGTCGCCGGCGGTCGCGAACGCGCGCACCGTGCGGCCGAGGAGGAACGTGATCCCGCGCGCGGCGTGGTGGCGCTCGAGCGCGCCGCCGAGCGCGGTGCCGAGCGCGCGCGCCATCGGCGCGGGCTCGGGCTCGACGACCGTCACCGCGCAACCGAGCATCGTCGCGGTCGCCGCGATCTCGCAGCCGATGAACCCGCCGCCGACGACGACCACGCGCGCGCCCTCGGCCAGGCGCGGGCGCAGCGCGGCCGCGTCGTCGAGCGTCCGCACGACGTACCGGTCGGCCTCCCCGCCGCCGAGCGGCAGGCGGCGCGGCCGCAGGCCGGTCGCGACGACGAGCGCGTCGTAGTGCAGGTCGGTCCCGTCCTCGAGGCTGACCGACCGCTCGTCGAGCGAGGCGGCGACGGCCCGGCACCCGAGCCGCCACGCGACGGCGTCGAGCGTCGGGCGGATCCGGAACGCCACCTGCTCCAGCGCGCCGTCGGCGCACGCCTCGGGCGGCGGACCGGTGGGCAGCTCGCGCAGGACGTCCTTCGACAGCGGCGGCCGGTTGTACGGCATGTGCCGCTCGGCGCCGACGACGGTCACCGGGCCGTCCCAGCCGGCCGCGACGAGCTGCTCGGCGGCGCGGAGCCCGCCGAGCGAGGCTCCCACGATGACCGCGTGGCCTGCCACCAGGTCAGTCCTCGATCGTGATGGCCTGGACCGGGCAGGCGTCCATGGCCTCCTCGACCTCGGCGCGCAGCGCCTCGTCGGGTTCGGCCACCCACTGGAGCTCCTCCTCGCCGACGAGCTCGAAGACGTCCGGGGCGGCGATCGTGCACTGCCCGTGGTACTCGCACTTGGAGAGGTCGACACGCACCTTCATCGCCGGCGTCCTACGGCAGGTAGGTGAGGTACATGTCGCGGTGCCAGTCGGTCACCGCGCCGCACGCCCGCTGCCACTCGTCGCGCTTGATCTCGAGGAACGTCCTGTGGACGTCCTCGGGCAGCGCGGCGCGGATGACCTCGTCGGCCTCGTAGGCCTCGAGCGCCTCGCCGAGCGTCTTCGGCAGCAGGCCGAACGCGCAGTCCTCCGCCTTGATCGGCGCCTCCTGCTCGTGCGCCGGTCCCGGGTCGATCTTGCGCTCGATCCCGTCGCGGATCGCCGCGAGGATCGCGCTGTGCGTCAGGTACGGGTTGCAGCTCGCGTCCGGCGCGCGGAACTCGGCGCGCGCGCCGAGCACCCGCACGATGCAGGCGCGGTCGTCGTAGCCCCACACCGGCACGGTCGGCGCGAACTGGCCGACGTCCCAGTAGCGCGCGTACGAGTTCACGGTCGGCGCGACGAGCGCGGTCATCCCGCGCGAGTGCTCGAGCAGCCCGCCGAGCACCCACAGGCCGAGCTGGTTGAGCTCCTTCGCGCCGGAGTCGACCATCGCGGGCTCGTCGCCGCGCCACAGGCTGATGTGGTGGTGGCAGCCGTTGGCCATGATGCCCGGCACCGGCTTGGGCATGAACGTCGCGAAGACGCCGAACTCCTTGGCGACCTGCATGCAGATCTGCCGGTAGGTCGTGAGGCGGTCGGCGGTCTCGACGCACGAGCCGAACGCGAAGTTCATCTCGACCTGGCCCGGGTCCTCGTAGTCGGCCTGGATCATGTCGAGCCCCATCGCCTGCCCGTACTGGGTGACGCGCTTGAGGATCGGCCGCATCCGCTCGAGATGGCCGATGTGGTACGCGGTCCCGACGTGGTCGGGCAGGTGGGAGATCTCCGCCGTGATCGAGTCCTTGCTCGGGAACCAGCTCATCTCGGGCTCGCAGCCGGTCTTCATCTCGAGCCCGAAGTCGGCCTGGAACTCGGCGTGCAGGCGCTTGAGGTTCGCGCGCGCGTCGCCGAGGACGACCTCGCCGGGCCGCTCGGCGTCGTCGAGGCGGTGGAAGTGGTCGCAGAAGACGCGCGCCATGTCGGTGTCCCACGGCAGGACCTGGAACGTCGCCAGATCGGGGATGAGCAGGCCCTCGGCCACCGCGGTCTGGCTCGGCCCGAGCACGGCGCCGTCGAGGTCCATGTGGAAGCCGCCGGCGGACAGGTACGTCCACGCCAGCCCGCTCTCGGCGATCCGCTCGAAGTGCCGGGCCGGGATGACCTTGCCCATCACCCGCCCGGGCACCGACGTGTACTGGAGGTAGACGTGCTTGACGTCGTGCTCGCGGATCCGCGCGTCGATCTCGCGGAGCTGGTCGGCACGTTCGCGCTGGTTCAGGGTGTCTTCGAGGGCCGTCACGGCCATGTAAGTCTCTCCTCCGCCGGACCTTCAGAACTAGAGGTTTCCAAGGACGCGGCAAGTGTCCCGGCCGCCCTCGCGGGCCGCCCACCGTGAGGACGACGAAACTCGCGGCGGGCAGGTCGTGAGTCCCACGAGATCGATCCCGTCCTAGCGCCGCATGCTGCCCGCCAGCCGGCGCTGGACGTGGGCGATCACGCGCAGCGCGTCGCGCACGTAGCTGCGGGTGAGCGGGTCGAGCGCCTCGGGGTCGAGCTCGTCGTCCGGCGTCTCGCCGGCCGCGATCTGCCGTGCCTGGTGCTCGAGCCGCAGGTCGCTCAGCAGCAGGTGGGCCTCCTCGAGGGCCCGCGCGTCGTCGGCGGCGAGCACGCCGTCGTCCGCCGCCCCGCGCAGGCGGTCGGGGGTCGACAGCGACCGCACGCCGGCGACGATCCCCGCCCAGCGGGCGATGTCGCAGATCGGCGCGATCGCGCGCTCCTTGGCGTCGAACCGGCGCCGGCGCCCGCCGACCGGCAGGCGGATCGCGTGCTGGAGCAGGCCGCCGTCGGGCCGCTGCTCGACCGCCGCGCGCAGCAGCAGGCGCTCGACCTGCGGCCGGGCCGCCGCCTCGCGGACGAGGTCGGGGAGCCCGGCGGCGTCGGGCGGGCCGGTGACCGCGCGCTGGTCGGCGAGGATCTTGATGAGCGCGATCGCGTTGTCCTGCCACGGGTCGCCCGCGAGCTCGTCGACGAGCGCGCGCCAGCGCTCGAGGGGCCGCGCCACGAGCGGGTTGTCGGCGCGCACGCCGTGGTCGTCGAGGCGCAGGCCGCAGCGCCGCAGGCCGTCGAGCACGGTCGCGGCGAGCGCGGCCGCCCACGGCGCGGCCTCCGCGTCGAGCCACACCAGGCCGCAATCCAGGTCGGAGCTCAGCGCGGTCTCGCGGCGCGCGGCGCTGCCGAACACGAGCCAGGCCACCGGGCCCGGCGGCGGGCCGGCCTCCTCGGTCGCGAGCGTCACGAGCCGCCGCGTGATCGCGTCGTCGACGACCGCCAGGACCGCGCCGACGTGCCGCGCGTCCAGGCCCGCGTCGCGGACCGCGAGCGCGGTCGCCGTCCGGCCGGCCGCCGCGGTCGCGAGCTCCTCGACCGTCGCGGCGGTCGCGATCGCCTCGCGCAGCAGGAACGGCGTCCGCGCCTGGGCGGCGAGCAGGTCGACGGCGCGCAGGACGCCGATGACGCGCCCGTCGCCGCCGGTGACCGGCATGTGCTTCAGGCCGCGGTCGAGCATGTCGAGCATGACCTCGCCGGCGTCGCGGCCGGCGTCGACGGTCGTCGCCGGGGCGGTCATCGCGGCCTCGACGCGGTCGTCGGGCGTCAGCGGGCCGCACACGACCTTCGCGCGCAGGTCGCTGTCGGTCATGAGCCCGACGCCGCCGGGCAGCTCGACGACGATCGCGCTCTGCCCCGCGGCGGTCATCCGCTCGGCGGCGGCGCGGATCGTCTCGTCGGGACGGCAGGTCAGCGGCGGCTCGCGGACGAGATGGCCGACGTGGGTGGCGAGCAGGTCGGTCGCCGGCCCCTGCGACGCGCGCTCGGCCCCGTAGCGCTCGCGCAGGCTGCGGACGACGAAGCGCATCCCCTCCGGCCGGGCGAGGAGCGGCCGGGCGACCTCGCCGGCGAGCCGGTAGAGCAGCGTGTCCTCCCCGGCCCGCGCGCCGACGCTCGTCGGCAGCCCGGTCATCATCGAGCGGTGGCCGAACACTTCGCCGGGGCCGAGCAGGTCGATCACCTGCTCGCCGTCGACGAGCTCGACCGCCCCGCTCCGCACCACGTAGGTGCTGTCGCGCGCCGCGGCGCCCTGGGCGAAGATCTCGCCGCCGTGCTCGACCTGCACCGGGGTGGCGGTCGCGGCGAGTGCGCGCAGCTCCTCCTCGCCCATCGCGTCGAACGGCGGGTAGCCGGCGAGGAAGCGCGCGATCTCGTCGACGCTCTCGACCGCGGCGGTCATGGCGCAGACCGTATGCGCTCGGCGCCGGGCCTGCTCAGCCGTCCGCGGGCTCGAGCACCGAGGCGAGGACCTCCAGCGCGCGGGCGCGGTGGGCGTCGAGCTCGGCGACGAGGCGGTCGGCGTCGCGGTCGGCGATCGCCTCCATGATCCGGTCGTGCGCGGCGATCGAGCGGTCGCGCTCGTCGGGCGAGTTGTAGTAGAGCGCCCGGTAGGCCTCGGTCGAGTCCCACAGCAGCCGGATGACCCGCATCGTGTGCGGCCGCCCGGGCGCCTCGAGCAGCGCGAAGTGGAAGCGCCGGTTGGCGGCGAGCTCGGCGGCGACGTCGCCGCTGCGGGCCGCCTCGACACACTCGGCGGCCGCGTGGCGGATGCGCTCGAGCGCGTCGTCGTCCAGCAGCGGCAGCGCCTCGCGCGCGGCCCGCTCCTCGAGCACCTGGCGCAGCCCGTAGATCTCCTCGAGGTCGGCGAGGCTGAGCTCGGTGACGAAGTAGCCGCGCCGCGGCCGGTAGGTGACCTGGCCCTCCTGCTCGAGCACGCGCAGCGCCTCACGGACCGGCGCGACGCTCAGCCCGATCTGCGCGGCGAGGTCCTCCTGGTTGACGCGCTGGCCGGGCCGCAGCCCGCCGGACACGATCAGCCGCCGCAGCCATTCGACCGCGTGCTGCTGCGCGGTCCCGAACGCGGCGGGCGCGGTGCTCATCGGAACGCCTGGATCCCGGTGAGCGCGCCGCCGACGACGAGCGCGTGCACGTCGGCGGTCCCCTCGTAGGTCACGACCGACTCGAGGTTGTTCATGTGCCGGATCACCGGATACTCGAGCGTGATGCCGTTCGCGCCGAGGACCTGGCGGGCAGTGCGCGCGACGTCGAGCGCGGCGTTCACGTTGCCGAGCTTGCCCATCGACACGTGCTCGGGCCGCAGCCGGCCCTCGTCCTTCATCCGCCCGAGGTGGAGCGCGAGCAGCGTCGCGCGGTTGACCTCGAGCGCCATCGTCGCGAGCTTCTGCTGCTGGAGCTGCGTCGCGGCGATCGGACGGCCGAACGCGACGCGCTCGCCGGCGTAGTCGAGCGCGGCCTCGAAGCACGCGCGCGCCGCGCCGGCCGCGCCCCAGACGATGCCGTAGCGCGCCTCGTTCAGGCACGACAGCGGGCCGCGCAGCGAGGTCGCCTCGGGGAGCATCGCGCTGCCGGGCACGCGGACGTCGTCGAGCACGAGCTCGGACGTGATCGACGCGCGCAGCGACAGCTTCTTGTGGATCTCGGGCGCGCTGAAGCCCTTCGTGCCGCGCTCGACGAGGAAGCCGCGGATGCCGTCGTCGGTCCGCGCCCAGACGACCGCGACGTCGGCGATCGAGCCGTTCGTGATCCACATCTTCGACCCGTTCAGGATCCAGTCGTCCCCGTCGCGGCGCGCCCGGGTGCGCATCGCGCCGGGGTCGCTGCCGGCGTCCGGCTCGGTCAGGCCGAAGCAGCCGATCGCCTCGCCGGCCGCCATCCGCGGCAGCCACTGCTGCTTCTGCTCCTCCGAGCCCCAGCGCCAGATCGCGAACATCGCGAGCGACCCCTGCACGGACATGAGCGAGCGCACGCCGCTGTCGCCCGCCTCGAGCTCCATGCACGCCAGGCCGTACGCGGTCGCGCTCGCGCCGGCGCAGCCGTAGCCGGTCAGGTGCATGCCGAGCAGCCCGAGCCGGCCGAGCTCGGGCGCGAGCTCGCGCGGGATCGTGCCCTCCTCGAACCAGTCGCCGACGTTCGGCAGCACGCGGTCGGCGACGAACTGCCGCACGGTGTCGCGGATCATCCGCTCCTCGTCGGAGAGCAGGTGGTCGATGTCGAGGAAGTCCCGCGGGCGCAGGTCCGGCGGGGCGGCGGCGGTGGCGGTCATGGGCGAAGCTCCGTCCGAGTCGTTCCGTTATCTTCGAAGATCGAAGGTTCGCAGATGGGTCAAGCGCTCAGCGACATCCGGATCCTCGACTTCTCGCGCGTGCTCGCCGGGCCGCTCGCGACGATGGTCCTCGCCGACCTGGGCGCGACCGTCACGAAGGTCGAGCGCCCCGGCACCGGCGACGACACCCGCGCCTGGGGCCCGCCGTACGACGAGCGCGGCGAGGCGACCTACTTCCAGGCGGTCAACCGCAACAAGACCTCGGTCGTGCTCGACCTGCGCGACCCGGCCGACGCGGCCGAGGCGCGCCGCCTCGCCGCCGACGCCACCGTCCTCGTCGAGAACTTCCGGCCCGGCGTCATGGACCGCCTCGGCCTCGGTTACGAGACGCTGCGCGAGCAGAACCCCGGCCTCGTCTACTGCTCGATCACCGGGTTCGGCTCGGGCGCCGGCGCCGCGCTGCCCGGCTACGACCTGCTCATCCAGGCGGTCGGCGGGCTCATGAGCATCACCGGCGAGCCCGACGGCGAGCCGCAGAAGGTCGGGGTCGCGCTCGTCGACGTCATCTGCGGCCTGTTCGCCGCCACCGGCATCCTCGCCGCGGTCCGCCATCTCGAGCGCACCGGCGAGGGCCAGCGGGTCGAGGTCGACCTGCTCTCCTCGCTGCTCGCCGCGCTCGTCAACCAGGGCTCGGCCTACACGCTCGCCGGCGTCGTCGGCGAGCGGATGGGCAACGCCCATCCGAGCATCGCGCCGTACGAGCTGTTCCGCGCCGGCGAGGGCGAGCTCGTCCTCGCGGTCGGCAACGACCGCCAGTTCGGGGCGCTGTGCGCGACGCTCGGCGAGCCCGGGCTCGCCGGCGACCCGCGCTTCGTGACGAACAGCGACCGCGTCGCGCACCGCCGCGAGCTGCGCGCCGAGCTCGAGCGCCTGCTCGCCGCGCGGCCCGCGCACGACTGGGTCGGCCCGCTGAACGACGCCGGCGTCCCGGCCGGGCAGGTCAACGACGTGGCCGGAGCGTTCGCGTTCGCCCAGGAGCTCGGCCTCGAGCCGATCGTCGAGGTGCCGCGCGAGGACGGCACGACCGCGCGCCTGACCCGCAACCCGCTCCGGCTCTTGGCGACCCCGCCCCGCTACGTGTCGGCGCCGCCGTCGCTGCCGCGCCGCGACGACGCCGCGGCGGCTACCGGCGGACCGTGAGCGTCAGCGACCGGCGGTCGTCGGCGGTGATGAGCGTGACCCGGTACGTCCCCGGCCGCAGCCGGTAGCCGGCCAGGCTCCGCCCGACCGTCCAGCGCTGCCGCCCGGCGCGGCGCACCGTCACGCGGCGGACCGCCCGGGCGCGGTAGCGGCACCGGCCCCGCCTGCAGACGCGCTGCTCGATCTGCACGCGGACGGTGCCGGCCGCGCCGACGCTGAACGTCAGGCGCGCCGTGCGGTTCCCGGCGACCCTGCCCGTGAGGCGCACCCCGCCGAGCGTCTGGACGGGCTGCCTGGTGTCGACGCGCTCGGCCCGCGGGGCGGCCTGCGGCGCGCCGGCGTCCGGCACGGGCGCCGGCACCGGCTCGGGGACCGCGGGCACCTCGGGCGCGGGCGCGGGAGCGGGCGGCGGCTCGCTCGGCGACGGCGCCGGTGGCGGCGGCGGGCCGGCGGTGTCGTCCTCCGGCGCCGGGCCGGTGGTGTCGTCCTCCGGCCCGGGCCCGGTGGTGTCCTCCGGCGTCCCCGCCACCGAGGCCAGCGCGTCGGCGGCGTTCAGGCGGGCGCCCGTGAGCGTCGGCCGGGCGAGCAGCGCCGCCTTCGGCTCGGCCGACCCGAGCAGCGCGGCCTTCACCTCGGCGGGCGTGAGCGCCGGGTCGTAGGCGTACAGGAGCGCGGCGGTCCCGGCCACGTGCGGCGTGGCCATCGACGTGCCGCTCATCCACGCCCACGCGGACCCGAGGTACGTCGACATGATGTCCACGCCTGGCGCGTACAGGTCGACGGTCGTGGCGCCGTAGTTCGTGAACGACGCGGGCAGGTCGGAGGCGTTCGTCGCCGCGACGCACACGATGTTGGCCTGCGGATAGGCGCACGGGTACGACGGCAGCGCGTCGTTGTCGTTGGCGTCGTTGCCCGCCGCGACCACGTAGAGGGTGTCCGGGTGCGCGGCGATCGCGTCGCGCTCGGCGTAGGAGAGGCCGTAGGAGCCGATCGAGGCGTTGACGACGTCCACCCCGAGCTCGCCCGCGTAGTGGAACGCCTCCGCGACGTCGGCGGTGCTGCCGGTCCCGTCGTCGTCGAGCGCCCGGAGCGGCATGGCGGCCGCCCCGGGCGCGACGCCGACGACGCCCCGGCCGTCCTCGGGCGCCGCGATCGTGCCCGAGACGTGCGTGCCGTGCCCGTGCCCGTCCTGCGGCGTGTTGTCGCCGGAGACGAAGTCCCAGCCGGTGTGGTCGTCGACGTAGCCGTTGCCGTCGTCGTCGACGCCGTTCGACGCCTTGGGGTTGCCGGACGCGTCGGTCCCCTGCTCCCCCGGGTTGCCGGCGAGCCGGAGGTCCGGGTGGTCGAGCTGGGCCCCGGTGTCGACGACCGCGACCGTGACGCCGCCGCCGCGGCTGAGCGCCCACGCGGCCGGCGCGTCGATGTCGGCGTCCTCGACGCCCGACCCGTAGCGGAGGAACTGGCCGGTGTTCTCCAGCCCCCACAGCTTGCTCCACCAGAAGTCGGCCGGGACGGACGCCAGGCGCCGCGGCCGGTTCGGCTCGGCCCACACGACGTCGGGGTCGCGGCGCAGGTCGGCGAGCGCGTCGGCGCGGTCCCCGTCGGCCGCGACCACGACCTCCGTGTCGGCGCCCGGCAGGACGCGGTCGAGGCGGACCTGCGCATCGGCACGCAGGCCGGCGCGCTCGGCGGCCGACAGGCCGGGCCGGCGCTTGACGATGATCTCGTCCTCGACCGGCGCGGCGGCGGCCGCGGCCGGGAGCACGAGGGCCGCGAGCGCGGCGGAGGTGAGCACGCGGAGGCGGAGCATGGACGTCGACCGGTGGGGGAATCGGGAGCGGTCCCGGCCGGCTTGACCTCTGCGCCCCGTGATCGCCCGTTCGTCCACGCCCGCCCGGCGCGCCGGCGGGTGCTCGCGGGCTGACATCGGCCTTGACCGGCGCCACCCGCACCGGCGTAGGCTCGCCCTGCAGGCAGGGAAGACCGCAGGGGGACCACGGATGCTGAGGATGTCCGGTCGTCGGGTGTGGGCCTGGATCGCCGCCGGGCTCGTCGTCGCCGGGGCGCTGCCCGCGTCGGCGGACGCGCGGAGGACGATCTACCGGGGACAGATCCAGTGCTCGGACCGCGGGGACGCGCGGCCGCTCGTGGGCGCCGAGGTGCGCCTCTACACGCAGGGCGCCGACCCGTTCCCGATCCACCACCTCGACGACACCGCCTACACGAACCGGGCAGGGCGCTTCCGGCTGCAGGCGATCGCGCAGGAGGGGCCGCACTTCATCACGGTCGCGCTGCGCGACCGGCAGAACGTGCGCCTCAAGACGTGGCTGGGGATCAACGACTGGGCGGTCAGCCGCCCGGTGCCCCGCAACGACCGGGCGGCCCGGGACGTCGGCGCGTGGCTGCTCGAGGTGCCGGACAGGTCGCACCCGTGCGCGATCTGGCAGGTCGCGCGCGACGAGTACGCCGAGTACCGGCAGCTCATGGGCGCGCCGCCGCCGTCGGGCGGCGGCCTGCTCGTCCAGAACGACGCGATCGGCGCCGGCGTGCCGTGGACGGCGCACGTCGAGATCTACTGGGCCGAGAACCACCCGATCAGCGCGTTCCCGTGGACCGGCACGACCGTGCGGCACGAGTTCGGGCACGTCGTCCGGCACGGCCACGACGGCGACAGCACGCACTTCTTCGGCGACATCATCGAGCACGGCTACGCCCGCCACCACGACTACTGCTCGCCGACCGGGCTCGGCTTCGCGTTCAACGAGGGCTGGGCGCACTACTGGGCCGGCACGATCACGGCCGACCCGTGCCCGGGCGTCGCCGAGAACGACTACACGGTCGAGGGGCACGTCGCGCGCGCCCTCGCCGACCTCGAGCGCCGCTGCTTCGGCGGCGACCGCAGGCGCATGGTCGAGGTGCTCGAGCGCAACCGCGGCCGCATCCACTCGTTCGAGGAGTTCCGCGCGCGGGCCGGCTGCGCGTCGGGCCCGCTCACGGTCGTCGATGCGGTGAACGCGTCCGTGCCGGCGATCGTGCCACCCGAGCAGGAGGCGCAGGGCACGCGCCGCGACGCGCGCCTCGTCGACGCGCAGCTCGCCGGCCTGCGCGCCGAGCTGCGGCAGGCCACGCGCCGCCTGCGGACCCCGCCGGCCTGCCGGCCGGGCGCCTGCCGCGCGGCCCTGCGGCGGGTGCTCGCGCCGTTCGAGCTGCGCATGAAGGCCGAGCAGCTCCGCCTCGTGCGCCGCACGCTGGCGCAGATCGACACCGCGCGCGAGCAGCAGGCGCTGCGCGGCCGCGACCTGCGCTCGCTCGCCTCGTGGCTCGGGCAGCGCGAGGAGGAGCTGCGGCGCGGCGTGGCGCGCATCGCGGTGCGCCGGCTCGGCCAGGCGCTGCGGGCGTCGCGGCGCCTCGTGCGGATCGACGGGAGCCGCCAGGCCCGGCGCCTGCGGGCGAGCCTGCTGCGCCGCCGGGCCGCGGCCCGGCGCCTGCAGCGCGGTCAGGCGGCGAGCACGACCGCGCTCGACCTGCCGCTGCCGGCCGAGGGACGGATCCGGCGCGTCCCGGCGCGGAGCTTCGGCCCGCTGCCGCGCCCGCCGCGGCCGATCGCGGTCCCCGCCCCCGCGCCGCCGCCCGCGCCCCCGGCGCCGGAGCCGCCCGCCCCGCAGCCGCCGGCGCCGGTGAAGGCCCAGCTCTCGCTCACCTGCCCGGCGCAGGGCCCGCAGGGGACGAAGACCGTCAGCGGCAGGCTCACGCCCGCGCGCCCGGGCAAGGTGACGCTCGAGTTCGGCCACGGCCAGCACCCGCAGCCGCTGTCCCGGGAGGCGACCCTCGACGCGAACGGCGAGTTCAAGGTCGACTTCGACTTCGCCATCGGCGGCACGTGGACGGTCGTCGCCCGGTGGGCCGGCGACAGCGCGACGCTCGCGGCGCAGGCGTCGTGCGAGGTGCAGGTCACCTGACGCGGGCGCGGAACGTCTCGAGCAGCTCCATCGGCACCGGGAAGACGACGGTCGTGTTCTGGTTGATGCCCAGGTCGCCGAGCGTCTGCAGGTAGCGGAGCTGCAGGCCCGCCGGGTCCTTGCCGATGACGGTCGCCGCCTCGGCGATCTTCTCGGCGGCCTGGAACTCGCCCTCGGCGTTGATGACGCGCGCGCGGCGGTTGCGCTCGGCCTCGGCCTGGCGCGCCATCGCGCGCTGCATGTCGCCCGGGATCTCGACGTCCTTGATCTCGACGACCGACACCTTCACGCCCCACGGCTCGGTCTGCTCGTCGATGATCTGCTGGAGCTCCTCGTTCAGGCGCTCACGCTCGGCCAGCAGCGTGTCGAGGTCGGCGCGGCCGAGCACGGACCGCAGCGTGGTCTGCGAGATCTCCGACGTCGCGCGCAGGAAGTTCTCGACGTTCACGACCGAGTTGACCGAGTGGACGATCCGGAAGTACGCGACCGCGTTCACGCGCGCGGGGACGTTGTCGCGCGTGATGATCTCCTGCGGCGGGACGTTCAGCGTGATCGTGCGCAGGTCGACCCGGACCATCTTGTCGATGAGCGGGATGAGCAGGATGAGGCCCGGGCCCTTCTCGCCGAGCAGGCGGCCGAGCCGGAACACGACCCCGCGCTCGTACTCGCGCAGGATCCGGATCGCCGACGCCAGCAGGACCACGAGGACCACTGCGACGACGACGAGCACGGTGAGGACGACGCTCATGAAGGCTCCTTCGATTCGGGTTGGACGATCAGCGTCAGGCCGTCGACGGCCTCGACGCGCACGCGCTCCGAGCGCCCGACCTCGGAGACCGGGCTGCTCTCGCTCAGGCGGGCCCGCCACAGCGCGCCCTGCGTGTACACCTGCCCCTCGGGCGTGAGCGGCACGCGCACGACCGCCTCGGCGCCGACGAGGTCGTCGGCCGGCGACCGCGGCGGGGCGCTGCGCGCGGCGACCGCCTTCGACGCGGCGAACAGCACGAACCCGCCGAGGACGACGCCGGTCGCGATCGCGGCGGGCAGCGACACGGCGAGCGCGTCCGAGTCGGTGTCGTAGAGCAGCAGCCCGCCGACGACGAGCGCCGCGATCCCTGCGGCGCCCGCGACGCCGAAGCTCGGGAGCTGGGTCTCGGCCACGATGAGCCCGAGGCCGAGCAGGAGCAGCGCGACGCCGGCGATCGTGACCGGGAGCTGCGCCGAGCCGTAGAGCCCGAGGATGAACGCGACCGCGCCGAACAGGCCGGCGGCGCCGATCCCGGGCGCGGCGAGCTCGAGCACGATCCCGAGGATCCCGCCGAGCAGCAGGATGTAGGCGACGGTCGGGTTGACGAGGATCTGGCGCAGCTCGTACTGCAGCGGCATGTCGCGCCGCTCGACCTGCAGCCCGCCGGTCTCGAGCGTCTGCGCCTTCGGCCCCTTGACCTCGTAGCCGTCGAGGCGCTCGAGCAGCTCGGCCTCGGACGACGCGATGAGGTCGACGAGCCCGCGCTCGCGCGCGACGCGCGCGGTGACGTTCTCGGCGTCGCGGACCATCCGCTCGGCGAGGTCGGCGTTGCGCTCGTGCGCCTCGGCGAGCGCGCGGGCGTAGGCGGCGGCGTCGTTCTCGATCTTGCGCCCGAGCACCTCGCTCGTCTCGCCGCCGCCGATGGTCACCGGCGTCGCCGAGCCGATGTTCGTCTGCGGCGCCATCGCCGCGACGTCCCCGGCGAGCGTGACGAACAGGCCGGCCGACGCCGCCCGCGCGCCGTCCGGCGCGACGTGGACGACGACCGGCAGGCGCGCCGCGCCGATCCGCCGCACGATCTCGCGCATCGACGTGTCCAGGCCGCCGGGCGTGTCGAGCCGGATGATCGCCAGCGCGCGCCCCTCGTCCTCCGCGTCGCCGAGCGCCTCGTCGACCCAGGCGCTCGTCGCCGGGTCGATGGTCCCGGTCAGCTCGATCGAGACCGCCCCGCCGCCGGTCTCGGCGGCGGGCGGAGCAGGCGCCTGCGCGAGGAGGAGCAGCGCGCCGAGCAGCGTGGCCGCGATCGCGGCCCCGAGACGCCGCCGCGACCGGGCGCGGCGCGGACGTGAGGACGGGCCCGGGTACATGTGGTGCTCTGCGGGCGACGATCGCGCGGGGCGCGCGTGCCGCCCATCGGGTCAACTGCCCATTCCGGCCGCGGCCCATCCGGCCGGCGCGGCGCGGGCCGGCGCGCCACTGGCCGGCACGGCGCGGGCCGGCGCGGCGAGCCGGACGAAACGCGCACTCGATCGACCGTTTCGTCCGCCTCGCGCGTCGTGCGCGGACCCCGGTTGCGCGAACCGGACGAAACGCGCACTCAGGCGACCGTCTCGTCCGGCCCGCTCATCGCGCGCGGTCGAGGACCGGACCGTGGCGCCCGGCCGGGATCTCCGCATCTTCGGCACTCATGGGTCGCCGGGCGCACCACGAACGCCAAAGATCCGCCGGAGGCGCACCGGCGCACGCGCACGGCCGGAAGGAGCGCACCGCGCACCCGGTCCTCGGCCTCCTGACCAGCGGCCGTTCGGGCCGCACCCCATCCCGGCGCCACCGGGCCGGCCGGAGCGAGGCGCAGCTAGCCGCGCTTGCGCAGCGCCCTCAGCCCGCCCTGCAGGAACGCGATCGCCTCGTCGAGCACCGCGACCGCCTCCTCCACCCCGATCTCCTCGGCGTGCTCGTAGTCGCGCAGGGTCTCGAGCGCCGCGGCGGTGGCCGCGCTGACCATCCGCGGGCGCAGCGAGTCGGCCGGCACGCCGAGGTCGGCCGCCACGCCCTCGGCGATGAGCTCGCTGAAGCGGCGCAGGTGGTCGTGCTCGCGGCTCTGGAGCTGGGGCGTCGCGGCGATGAGCTCGTCGCGCGCGCGCTCGGCCGCCGCGTCCCTGGTGCTCAGCCATTCGACGACCCACTCGCGCAGCGCGTCGAAGACCGTCACCGACGGCGGGCGGTCGCGCAGGCGGCGGGCGAACCGCTCGAAGACCTCGTCGAAGTCGTGGAAGACGACGTCCTCCTTCGACGGGAAGTAGCCGAAGAAGGTGCGCGGCGCGATCTCCGCCGCGGCTGCGATGTCGTTGATCGTCGTGGATTCGAACCCGCGGCGGGCGAAGAGCTTCATCGCCTCGCGCACGATCTTCTGACGCGTGCGCTGCTTCTTGCGCTCACGCAGGCCCTGGACGGCGCTCACGCCGGGCAATCTAACACGCGCTGCAACGTTGCAATTACTGCAAATCTACAGTGATTGCGTGCTACCCTCGGCCGCCGTATGTCTCGCCTCCTCGCCCGGATAGCCCGCACGCTCACCCACCACTGGAAGCGCAGCCTCGTCGTCGCGCTCCTGTCGCTCGTCGTCCTCGGCGCGATCGCCGGAACCTCGTCGCCCGCCCCCGACGACTTCGAGATCCCGGGCACCGAGTCGCAGCAGGCGATCGACCTGTTCCGCGAGCACACCCCCGCGCTCGCGGGCGCCGACGCCACGCTCGTCTTCAGCGTCGACGAGGGCAAGATCACCGACGCCGAGCCGAAGGCCGCCGTCCAGCAGGCGCTCGAGCGCGTCAAGAAGCTGCCGGGCGTCGCGGGCGTCGCCGACCCGTTCGGCGAGGGCGGGCAGATCTCGCCGAAGGGCGACCTGGCGGCGGTCGACGTCCGCTACACGACCGAGGTCGACGACCTCGAGGTCGAGGACGGCGAGCGGCTCGAGGAGGCGGCGCGGACCGCCGAGCAGGGCGGCGTCGACGTCTCGATGCGCGGCATCGTCGTCGACTACTCCCAGCAGCAGGAGGCGCCGGTCGGCGAGCTCGTCGGTCTCGCGCTGGCGATCATCCTGCTGTCGATCCTCTTCCGGTCGGCCGCGGCGATGGCCGCGACGATCTTCGGCGCGCTGCTCGGCGTCATGACCGGCCAGCTCCTCATCACCGCGCTGGCCAAGCCGCTCGGGCTGCCGGAGTTCGCGGGCGTCATCGCGGTCATGCTCGGCCTCGGCGCGGGCATCGACTACTCGCTGCTCATGCTCGCCCGCTTCCGCGAGCAGGTCGTGGCGGGCGACTCGGTGCGCGACGCGTCGGCGAAGGCGGCCGCGACGTCCGGCGCCTCGGTGCTCGCCGCGGGCCTCATCGTCATGGTCGCGATCGCCGGCCTGCTCGTCGTCGGCATCCCGATGATCGGCAAGATGGGCATCGGCGCGGCGATCGGCGTGGCCGCCGTCGTCCTGTCGGCGCTCACGTTCCTGCCGGTGATGATCGGCGCGCTGCAGCGCTGGCTGAAGCCGAAGAAGGCCGAGCACGTCCGCGCGGCGCCGATGTTCGAGCGCTGGGGCCGGGCGCTCACCAGCCGGCCGTGGGTCGCGATCGCGGCGGGCGTCGTCGTCCTGCTCGTCTTCGCCTTCCCGGTCACGAACATGCGCCTCGGCCAGCCCGACGACGGCAACCAGCCGAAGGACCGCACGCAGCGCGTCGCGTACGACAAGCTCAGCGAGGCGTTCGGGCCCGGCTCGAACGGGCCGTTCCTCATCGCGGTCGACACCCCGAAGGGCGCGCCGGAGAACGAACAGCAGCTCGACCGCCTGCAGAAGGCGCTCAGCGAGGCCGACGGCGTCGTCGAGGTCTCGCCGGCGGTGCCGAGCGAGGACGGCGAGATGGCGGTCATCTCGCTCATCCCCGAGACCTCGCCGCAGGACAAGCGGACGAGCGACCTGCTCGAGCGCCTGCGGAGCGACGTCATCCCCGCCGCGGTCCAGGGCACGCCGCTGAAGGCCTACGTCGGCGGCAACACCGCCGGCTTCGAGGACTTCTCCGACAAGGTCGCCAGCCGGCTGCCGCTGTTCATCGCGGTTGTCATCGGGCTGTCGGTGCTGCTGCTGATGATGGCGTTCCGCTCGCTGTGGATCCCGCTCGTCTCGGCCGTCTTCAACCTGCTGTCGATCGGCGCGGCCTACGGCGTCGTCGTCGCGGTGTTCCAGGAGGGCATCGGCGCGAGCCTCATCGGCGCCGACAGCGGCGTGCCGATCGTCTCGTTCGTGCCGGTCATGCTCTTCGCGATCCTGTTCGGGCTGAGCATGGACTACAACGTCTTCCTGCTCAGCCGGATGCACGAGGCCTACAACGAGGGCGACAGCCCGAGCGAGAGCGTCGTGCACGGCATGGCGCGGATCGGCAAGGTCGTGCTGTTCGCCGGCCTGATCATGGCGTCGGTGTTCCTGGCGTTCGTGACCCAGCCCGACGTGATCGGCAAGATGATGGGCCTCGGCCTCGGCCTGGCGATCCTCATCGACGTGCTCGTCGTGCGGCTCGTCATCGCGCCGGCCGTCGTGACGCTGCTCGGCGACCACGCGTGGTGGCTGCCGGGCTGGCTGGACCGGATCCTGCCGAACGTCTCGCTCGAGGGGCACCTCGAGGAGGGCGTCGACCGCGAGCTCACCGGGGAGTCCGAGCCCGCGCAGGACCGCGTCGGGGTCTAGGCCGGAGCGGCCGTGTTCGAGGCGGCGATCTTCGACGTCGACGGCGTCGTCGTCGACTCGCCGCACGAGCAGGCCTGGCGCGAGGCGCTCCGCGAGCTCCTGGAGGGGCCGTGGAGCGACCTCGCCGCCCGCTCGGCGTGGACGCCGGAGGCGTTCACGCCGCGGGTCTACCGCGAGCACGTCTCCGGCCGCGCCCGCGACGACGGGGCGCGCGCGGCGCTCGAGCACTTCGGGCTGCCGTCCGACGACGAGCACGTCGCCGCCTACGCCGAGCGCAAGCAGGCGATGGTCGTCCGGCTCATCGAGGCCGGCGAGTTCACCGCCTATCCGGACGCGGTCCGCTTCGCGCTCGCGCTGAAGGCGGCCGGGCTGCGGATCGCCGCGGCGTCGTCGTCGAAGAACGCGCGCGGCCTGCTCGCCCGCGTGCGCGCCGGCGACGGGAGCGTGCTCGACCTGCTCGACGCCGACGTGTCCGGCCGCGACTTCGCCCGCGGCAAGCCCGACCCGGAGATGTTCCTCGCCGCGGCGGCCGAGCTCGGCTGCGCGCCCGAGCGGTCGATCGTCGTCGAGGACGCGATCGCGGGCGTCCGGGCGGGCCGGGCGGGCGGCATGGCGGTCATCGGCGTCGCGCGCCACGGCGAGGGCGGCGCGCTGCGCGAGGCGGGCGCGGACCTCGTCGTGACGAGCCTCGACGAGGTCGACGTCGACGCCCTGGCCGCCGGGCGGCTGCGGGCGCGGTAGCCGCGCTCAGGCGGGCGCCAGCTCGAGCGGGCGGCCCGGCTCGAGGCGCCGGCGCTCGCCGCGGACGACGATCTCCAGCGCCTCGCCCTCGTCGACGAGGTAGCGCTCGCGCTCGTGGGTCAGCGAGACGCGGAGCTGGCGGTCGCGGTGGCGCACCGAGTACTCGAGCGACCGCCACGCGCGCGGCAGGCGCGGCGTGATCTCGAGCGTCCCGTCCGCGTCGCGCACCCCGCCGAAGCCGCACACGAGTGCCAGCCACGCGCCGCCGGCCGCGGCGATGTGGACGCCGTCGGACGCGTTGCCCGCCACGTCGGCGAGGTCGACCATGAGCCCGAAGCGGAAGTAGTCGAGCGCCAGGCGCTCCTCGCCGACCTCGCCGGCGATGATGCTCTGCACGCACGCCGACAGCGACGAGTCGCCCGTCGTCAGCCGGTCGTAGTAGTCGAAGTTCGCCCGCCTCTGCTCGTCGGTGAACTCGTCGCCGAGCAGGAACATCGCCAGCACGACGTCGGCCTGCTTGATGACCTGGCGGCGGTAGATGACCAGCGGGTGGAAGTGCAGGAGCAGCGGGAACTTGTCCGGCGGCGTCGCCTCGAGGTCCCAGACCTCGCGCTCGAGGAACTGCGTGTCCTGGGGGTGGATCCCGCGCTCCTCGTCGAACGGCACGAACATCGCGTCCGCCGCGCGCTCCCACGCCGCCGGCTCGCCCGGCTGCAGGCCGGTGTCGGCGGCGAGCGCCGTGGAGGCGGCGGGGTCCTCGGCCTCCAGCCGGCGCACGGTCTCGGCCGCGTAGCGCAGGTTCATCCGCGCCATGAGGTTCGTGTACGCGTTGTCGTTGACGACCGCCGTGTACTCGTCCGGGCCGGTCACGCCGTGGATGTGGAACGCGCCGTCGTCGGCGTAGAACCCGAGGTCGGCCCACAGCCGCGCGGTCTCGACGAGCAGCTCGGCGCCGACCTCGACGAGGAACCCGGGGTCGCCGCGCACGTCGACGTAGTGGCGCAGCGCGTAGACGATGTCGGCGTTCAGGTGGTACTGGGCGGTCCCGGCCTGGTAGTAGGCCGACGCCTCCTCGCCGTTGATCGTCCGCCACGGATACATCGCGCCGCGCTGGCCGAGCTCGCGGGCGCGCGCCCGCGCGGCGGGCAGGAGGCTGTGGCGGAAGCGCAGCAGGTTGCGCGCGATGCGCGGCTGCGTGAGCGCCAGGAACGGGACGAGGTAGACCTCCATGTCCCAGAAGTAGTGGCCCTCGTAGCCGCGGCCGGTCACGCCCTTCGCCGGCACGCCGCTCCCCTCCGCACGCCACGTGGCCTGCGCGACCTGGAACAGGTTCCAGCGGATCGCCTGCTGGATCCGGTCGGTGCCGGGGCCGGCGTCGACGCACACGTCGGCGCGGTCCCAGAAGCGGTCGAGGTGTGAGCGCTGGGTGCGCAGCAGCGCGTCGAAGCCGTCGCGGCGCGCGCGGTCGAGCGTGCGCGAGCAGCGCTCGGTCAGCTCGCGCGCCGAGGACGAGCGCGACGTCTGGTAGCTCGCGTACTTCGTGATCCGGATCGGCACGCCGGGCGGCGCGTCGATCGTCAGGACGAGCTCGGAGCGGTCGCCGTCGAGGACGAGCTCGGCCTCGTACGGCGCGTCGGTCTCGACGACGTGGTCGACGCCGATCCCGAGCGTCATCCCGCTCCTCGTCGTCCGGTAGCCGAGCAGGATCCGCTCCCCGCCGGGGCTCTCGACGACGGACGCGTTGAGCACGCGGTCGAGCAGCTCGTTGCCGCGCCGCGGGTCCGACGGCCGCTCGGACGGGTCGGGGTTGTCGAGGTCCTCGCGGTTGAGCACCTGGGAGCGGACCACGACCGGCGCCGCGTGGTCGCGCATCATGACCTCGTAGGAGACCGCCATGAGGTGGCGGTGCTCGAGCGACACGACCCGGCACGAGCGCACCGCGACGTGCTTGCCGGCCGGCGTCGACCACGCGGTCTCGCGCGTCAGCGTGCCGGCACGGAAGTCCAGGACGCGCTCGTACTCGCGCAGCCGCGCGGTCGGGACGAACAACGGCTCGTCGTCGACGAGCAGCCGCATCGCCGTCGTGTCGGGGACGATGACGATCGTCTGGCCGGTGCGCGCGTAGCCGTAGGCCTCCTCGGCGTGGACGATCGGCCATGTCTCGTGGAAGCCGTTGACGAACGTGCCCGGCGCGTGCGCCGGGCGTCCCTCGTCGAACGTGCCGCGCACGCCGAGGTAGCCGTTCGCGACCGCGAACATCGTCTCGGCGCGCGCGTAGAACGCCTCGTCGAAGCGCGCCTCCACCAGCCGCCACGGGTCCGTCGGGTAGACGTGCTCGGGCAGCTCGTGCAGCTCGCGCTTGAGCATCGCTGCAGCCTAGACGTGACCGCAGCGATGCGCGCGCGGTCAGCCCGACGCGCCGACCGCGACGATCTCGACGGTCCGCCGGCCCGCCGGGACCTCGACCTCGACCTTGTCGCCGGCGCGGTGGCCGACGAGGGACCGGCCGACCGGCGAGGCGATCGAGATCCGGCGCTCGGCGGGGTCGGCCTCCATCGGGCCGACGAGCTCGTACTCGACCGGCGCGGCGCCGGGCGCCATGCGCAGGGTCACGCGCTGGCCGATCCCGGCGACGCCGTCCTCGGGCGGCTCGACGATCTCGACGTCGGCGAGCAGGGCCTCGAGCTCGTCGATCCGGCGCTCCACGGCGGCCTGCACGTCGAGCGCGGCCGAGACCGCGGTGTTCTCGCCGGGCTCGCCGCCGTCCTCGCGGGCCTCGCGGAGGTCTTCGGCGAGCTGCCGCCGGCGCACGTTCACGAGATGATCGAGCTCGGCCTTCAGCCGCTCGTACCCGGCGCGGGTGATCGGCTCGGGCCGGCGTGCGACGGTCGACATGTTCCTCCTTGGGGACGCGTGTCAAGCAAACGACGCCGCGCTGTCGCGCGGCGTCGCTGTCATCACCATCGTCCACAGGGGTCCGGAGCACCATGCACTCCAGACCCCATGTGCCGGTCCGCTCAATCCACGAGAGCGGTCGCGCACAGGTCGAGCACCTCGCAGAGCTCCTCGACCGGCCGCCCGCCCTCGAAGACGGGCGAGTTGTGATCCCAGGTCAGGATCCCGAGCCGCGCGACGATCGCCACCTCCACCGGCGCCGCGTCACGCAACCGCGCGGCGAGCGCGAGGAGCTGGTGGCGGTGCGCGCGCACGGCACGGCGGCGCAGCCGCAGGTACGGCGACGCCGGCATCCCGCGCTCGGCCAGGTCCACGAGCCCCTCGATGGAGGCCGCGAGCCGTCCGCGGTGCTCGGGTGTCAGGAGCTGCGAGGCGCGCGTCATGAGCGCGCTGTCCGACCAGGGGTCAGCGCCCGCGGCCAGAGCCTCGTCGAGCTCTCGCCGGTGGCCGCGCACGCGCAGCGCGTGCCGGACCATCGCGAGCGGGCCGCGTGGCGGCGGCGCGACTCCCGTACCGGCGACCGAGACCTTCATGCCGTCAACTGTGCCTCCGGGGCCGCGGCGGGCCAATGGGTCCAGGACACCAGGCAGGCGCAGCTGCTGCGAGTGCGAGCCGCCGATTCCGGGCACGGAGGGCTCGTGCTCCTGCGCTTCGTCACCGGCCGCCGCGCGAAGGTCGGCGTGCTGCTCGCCTTCGTCCTGTTCGCGGGCGCGCTCGCGACCCAGAGCGGCAAGCTCAGCGAGGTCACGACCTCGGACCTCGCCGCGACGCTGCCCGACGGCGCCGAGTCGCTGCGGGTCGTGCGGGCGACCGAGCAGCTCGGCGACGAGGTCACGCCGGCGATCGTCGTCTATCGGCGCGCGGGCGGCCTGCGCGAGTCCGACCGCCGCCGCGCCGAGGAGCACCGGCGCTCGCTCGAGCGCGACCCGCCGCCGCTCGCGCTCGGGGTCGGCGATCTGGACGCGCGCGAGGACACGGCGATCCTCACGGTGCCGCTGCGCGAGAGCGGCGACAACGACGCGGTGAAGGAGGCGGTCGACGCGCTGCGCGAGCGGGTCGGCAGCACCGAGGGCCGCGGCGACGGGCTGCAGGTCGCGGTCACCGGCGGCGCGGCGTTCTCGGCCGACATCAGCAGCGTCTTCGAAGGCGTCGACACGACGCTGCTGGCGATCACGGGCTCGATCGTCCTGCTGCTCCTCGTCCTCATCTACCGGTCGCCGGTCTTCTGGGCGATCCCGTTCTTCGTCGTCGTGCTCACCGAGGTCTCGACGCGGGGCGCGGGCTACCTGCTCGGCGAGCTGGGCCTGACGATCACGGGGCAGAGCATCGGGATCCTCATCGTGCTCGTGTTCGGCGCGGCGACCGACTACGCGCTGCTGCTCGTCGCCCGGTACCGGGAGGAGCTCGAGCGCGAGGAGGACACGCACACCGCGATGCGGGCCGCGCTGCGGCGCGCCGGGCCGGCGATCCTCGCGTCCGGCGGCACGGTCGTCGCCGCGCTGCTGACGCTGCTGCTCGCGCGCGTCGGCGGCACGCAGTCGATCGGGCCGCTCGGCGCCGCGGGCGTGGCGCTCGCGATGCTCTTCAGCCTCACGGCGCTGCCGGCCGCGCTGCTCATCGCCGGGCGGCGCGCGTTCTGGCCGTCGATCCCGCGGCCCGGCGACGACCGGCGCGCGGAGCGCAGGCCCGGGCTGTTCGCGCGGCTGGCCGAGCGGATCCCCGGCTCGGCGCGGCGGCTGTGGGTCGGCTCGACGCTCGTGCTCGTCCTGCTCGCGCTCGGGCTGGCCGGCCTGGACACGACGCTCACCCAGCAGCAGCAGTTCACCGACGAGGTCGAGGCGGTCCGCGGGCAGGAGATGCTCGCGGCCGGGTTCCCGCCGGGCGCGTCGGCGCCCGCCTCGGTGTTCGTGCCACGCGGCGGCGACGTCGCCGCGACCCGCCGGGCGCTGGAGGACGCGCCGGAGATGGCCTCGGTCGGGCAGGCGCGCGAGGGCGGGCCGGGGACGCTGCTGACCGTCGTGCTCGACGGCGACCCCTACGCACCCGAGACCGTCGACCGGATCCCCGGCCTGCGCGACGAGCTGCCCGCCGCGGCGCTCGTCGGCGGGCCGACCGCGCAGGAGCACGACCTGCGCACGTCGGCGAACCGCGACACGCTCGTCGTCCCGCCGGTCGCGCTCGCGGTCGTGCTGCTCATCCTGGTCGCGCTGCTGCGGTCGCTCGCCGCGCCGCTGCTGCTGCTCACGACCGTCGTCGCGTCGAACCTCGCGGCGCTCGGGCTCGGCGTCCTGCTCAGCGAGCACGTCTTCGGCTTCCCGGCGATCGACCCGACGCTCCCGCTGCTCGGGTTCATCTTCCTCGCCGCGCTCGGCATCGACTACAACATCTTCCTCGCGGCACGGGCGCGCGAGGAGTCCGACCGCGCGGGCCCGCGCAGGGGGATGCTCACCGCGCTCGCGGTCACCGGCGCGGTCATCACCGCGGCCGGCGTCGTCCTCGCCGCGACGTTCGCGACGCTCGCGGTCCTGCCGCTCGTGGTCCTCACCCAGCTCGGCACGGTCGTCGCGCTCGGCGTCCTCATCGACACGCTGCTGGTCCGGTCGGTGCTCGTGCCGGCGCTCGCCTACGACCTCGGCCGGCGGTTCTGGTGGCCGGCGCGACCGGGTGAGGGGCGGCGGTCTCCGCCGGCGTGAGCGGTGGCGCGGAGCCGGCGCGGGTGACGCCGCCTGCGGCGGCGGGTCCGCGCCGGGCGTCCCGGGCGGTCCGGCTCGCGCCGCGCGGCTCCGGGGACGGCGGGATGCTTCGTGGTCTGAACGGCCGCGGCGACGGAGTGGGTGAGCGCCGCGCGGGTGTGTCGACTCGTCACGGTCATGCCGGATCCAGTCGACACACCCGTCCCGGGCCCGGCCGGGTGTGTCGACTCATGACGGCCATGCCGGGACGAGCCGACACACCCCGTCCGAAGCGGCGCACCGGCGCGCGCACGGCCGGGAGGAGCGACCCGCGAGCCCGCTCCCACGCAGCCTCACAGCGGCCGTTCAGACCACGAAGCATCCCGCCACACCGACCCCGCGCGGAGCGAGCCCGGGCCGGCACCACCGACACCGGGCGCGGACCACCCGCCGCGGGCGTCATCCGACGCCCGCAACAACGACCAGAGAGCGCCCCTACGTCGCCGGCACCGGCGCCCGCCCCCGCTCGAGCGCGCGCAGGATGAGCAGGCACCCCGCCGCCACGACCGCGAGCAGCGCGAAGCCGATGAAGTAGCCGTCGGTCGCCTCGTAGACCGCCCCCATGACCAGCGGTGGGAAGAAGCCGCCCAGCCCGCCGGCCGCGCCGACCACCCCCGTCACGCCCCCGACCCGGTCGGGGAACCACTCGGCGACGAGCTTGAACACCGCCCCGGTGCCGGTGCCGAGGGCGACCGCCATCGTCAGGCACGCGATCGTCAGCGGGACCATGCTGTCGTAGCCGATCGCGAGGACGAACGCGAGGACCGCGGTGGTCGCGAACGACCACGTCAGGACGCGCTCGGCCCCGACGCGGTCCGACAGCCAGCCGCCGGCCGGCCGCCCCACGACCGCCAGCAGCGCGAACCCGGCGGCGCGCGCGCCGGCGTCGGCCTTGCTGAGGTCGTGGACCGCGGTCAGCAGCTTCGGCAGGTACAGGAACATCGCCACGAACCCGCCGAAGACGAGGAAGTAGAAGAGCGTCAGCGCCCACGCGCGCCCGCTCGTGCGGAACACCGACAGCGACGCGAACATCGCCGGCCGCGGCCCCGGCGACGCCGGCGCCGGCGCGTCGCGCGCCATGAGCCAGAACACCACGCACGTCGCCGCGACGAGTCCCGCGGCGACCCAGAACGGCCCCGACAGCCCCAGCTCGTCGGCGATCGTCGGCGCGGTCAGGCCGCCCAGCACCGTGCCGCCCATGCCGGCGCCGTAGATGCCGAGCGCCGCGCCCTGGCGCTCGGGCGGATACCAGCGGCTGACGAACGGCACGCCGACCGCGAACGACGCCCCCGCGAACCCGAGCAGGAACCCGAACGCCAGGACCGCCCCGAACGAGTCGTGCCACACCGCCAGCGCCACGAGCGGCAGCGGCGTGTACGCCATGAGGACCGTGAACACGCGCCGGCCGCCGTAGCGGTCGGTCAGCGCGCCGAGCGGGATCCGCATGAGCGAGCCGAGCAGGACCGGCACCGACACGGCGACCGACAGCTCGGTCTCCGACAGGCCCAGCTCGTCCTGCAGGTCCGGTCCGAGCGGGCCGAGCAGGCTCCACGCGTAGAAGCAGACCGTGAACGCGAGCGTCGCGAGGACGAGCTGGCGGGTCATCGCACCATGCTCCGCGTCGCGACCGCGCGCCGCCCGGCGCGCCCGCGGAACAGCACGTGGCTGCGCCGGAACCAGTCGACGGGGATGCTCCACGCGTGCACGAGCCGGCCGAACGGCCACAGCGCGTACAGCAGCCACATCGCGCTGACGTGCACCTGCGAGACCCAATGGGCGCCCGACATGACGTTCACGTCCGGGTCGAGCGTGAACAGGCTCCGGAACCACGGCGCGATCGTCGCCCGGTAGTGGATGTTGTCGACCACGCTGTTGAGGACGGTCACCGCCATCCCGCTGAGGATCCCGACCGCCAGGAGCGCGAACACGACGACGTCCATCCGCCTGGTCGTGACCCGCACGCGCGGGAAGCGCAGCCGGCGCCACACGAGGATCACGAGGCCGGCCGTCACCGCGATGCCCGCGGTCAGGCCGCCCACCGCGGAGATGACGTGGTAGGCGTCCTCGGAGATCCCGACCGCGTCGGTCCAGCTCGCCGGGATGAGGACGCCGAGCACGTGGCCGGCGATCGCGGCGAACGCGCCGTAGTGGAACGCGATGCTGCCGTAGCGCAGCGCGCGGCTCTCGAGCATCTGCGTCGAGCGCGACGTCCAGTGGTACTGGTCGCGCCGGTAGCGCCAGATGTGCCCGACGACGAACGCCGCCACCGCCGCGTACGGCAGGAGCGCGTAGAGGAGCACGTCCCACGCGTTCATGCGGGCATCACCTCCGGGGGCGCGAAGGGCTCGAGGCCGACCTCCTCCTCGGGCGGGCCCTCGCGGGCCAGCCGCCGCACCCGCGCGATCTGCGTCTTGGTCAGCCCCGGCAGCGGCGCGGCGACGACGTCGAGCAGCTCGGCCCACGGGCTCTGCGCGGCGTGCAGGCTCGACCGGACGAGCTCGATCGACTCGCGGTGGCGCTCGAGGATCTCCAGGCCCGCCTCAGGCGCGAGCGCCGCGAACTCGAGCACGAGCGGCAGGTAGTCGGGCAGCTCCTGCTCGCTGACCTCCAGCCCGGCCGCCCGGTAGCGCTGCTTGAGCTGCAGGAGCGCCATCCCGCGCTGGCGCCGGTCGCCGAACTTGTGGTAGGTCAGGTACAGGCAGGCGCGGCGCGAGAAGTCGAACGTCTCGACGTAGCGCGCCTGCAGGTCGGCGGCGGGCTCGTCGCGCCACCAGCGGGCGAACGCCGGCGCGACGCCGAGCTCCCCGGCGACCGCGCACAGCTCGGCGCGCGCGGCGAGCAGCTCCTCCCCCGGGTACTGCAGGAGCAGCGAGACGAGCTTGTAGGGGTGGACCTGCGGGTCGCTCATCGCCCCGCCCCCCGCTGCTCGCCGTCGACGTGGGTGATGTGGTCGCGCAGGTCGAAGTCCGCGGCGGCGTCGAACGCGCCGGAGCCGATGTCGCGGTCGACCCACTCCAGCCCGCAGCTCCCCTGCAGCGTGTTCGGGTCGACGTCGCCGGCCTCCGGGTGCGCCTTGGGGATGACGTACCGGTCGTCGTAGTCGCCGATCGCGACCTGGCGGAACATGAGCTCCATGTCGGCCGGGTCGATCCCGACCGCACGGGCGATCCCGGCGTCGGCGTCGCCGTCGACCGCCTCGGTGCGCTTGTAGGCGCGCATCGCCGCCAGCCGCCGCAGCGCCACGCGCACCGGCTCGGGGTCGCCGGCGGACAGCAGGTTCGCCAGGTACTCGACCGGGATCCGCAGCTCGTCGATCGTGCCGAACACGTCGCCGGGCTCGACCGCCGGGTCGACGCCCTCCTCGGCGAGGCTCAGCACCGGCGACAGCGGCGGCACGTACCAGACCATCGGCAGCGTCCGGTACTCGGGGTGCAGCGGCAACGCGACGCGCCAGCGGACCGCGAGGTCGTAGACCGGCGAGCGCCGCGCGGCCTCGACCCAGTCGTGCGGGATGCCGTCGGCCTCGGCGCGGCGGCGCACCTCCGGGTCCTCGGGGTCGAGGAACAGGTCGAGCTGCGCGCCGAGCAGGTCCTTCTCGTCGGGCACCGAGGCCGCCGCCTCGACGCGGTCGGAGTCATAGAGCACGACCCCGATGTGCCGCAGGCGCCCGACGCACGTCTCGGCGCACACGGTCGGCATCCCGGCCTCGATCCGCGGATAGCAGAACGTGCACTTCTCGGCCTTGCCCGTGTCCCAGTTGAAGTACGTCTTCTTGTACGGGCAGCCCGAGACGCAGTAGCGCCAGCCGCGGCACGTCTCCTGGTCGACGAGCACGATCCCGTCCTCCTCGCGCTTGTACATCGCGCCCGACGGGCACGAGGCGACGCACGACGGGTTGATGCAGTGCTCGCAGATGCGCGGCAGGTACATCATGAACGACTGCTCGAACTCCATCCGCACGCGCTCCTCCAGCGCGCCGCGGCGGTTCGGGTCACGTGCCGCGTGCTCGCGCGAGCCGGCGAGGTCGTCGTCCCAGTTCGGGCCCCACCGCAGATCGAGCGGCTCGCCGGAGACCTGCGAGTGCGGGCGCGCGACCGGCTGGTGCTCGGACGCCGGCGACGTGATGAGGTGGTCGTAGTCGTACGTCCACGGCTCGTAGAAGTCGTCGATCGTCGGCAGGTCCGGGTTGTGGAAGAGGTTCAGCGCCTTCTTGATCCGCCCGCCGGCCTTGAGCTTGAGCTTCCCCTTGCGGTCGAGCGTCCAGCCGCCGCGCCAGCGCTCCCGGTCCTCCCAGTCGCGCGGGTAGCCGCGGCCGGGCTTGGTCTCGACGTTGTTGAACCAGACGTACTCGGTGCCGCGGCGGTTCGTCCAGACGTTCTTGCACGTGACCGAGCAGGTGTGGCACCCGATGCACTTGTCGAGGTTCATGACCATGCCCATCTGGGCCCGGATGGCCATCAGTACGTCACCTCGCTGCGCCGCTTGCGGACGATGATGAGCTGGTCGCGCTGCGGGCCGCAGGCGCCGTAGTAGTTGAAGCCCCAGGAGAGCTGGGCGTAGCCGCCGACGAGGTGCGTCGGCTTCATCGAGATCCGCGTCAGCGAGTTGTCGGTGCCGCCGCGGGTGCCCGACGTCTCGCTGAGCGGGACGTTCACGTGGCGGTCCTGCGAGTGGTAGAAGAACGCGGTCCCGGACGGGATGCGGTGCGACACCGCCGCGCGCGCCGCCACCACCCCGTGGCGGTTGTAGACCTCGATCCAGTCGTTGTCGCGCACGCCGATCCGCTCGGCGTCGTCGGCCGCCAGCCACATCGCCGGCCCGCCGCGGAACAGCGTGAGCATGTGCAGGTTGTCCTGGAACTCGGAGTGGATCGACCACTTCGAGTGCGGCGTGATGTAGCGGACGGTCAGCTCGACCGCCTCCTCGCGCTCGTACCCGCCGGCGAGCTTGTCGGGCTCGAGCTGGCCGGCGTCGACCGGCGGCCGGTAGCCGGCCAGGTGCTCGCCGAGCTCGAGCATCCATTCGTGGTCGACGTAGAAGCTCTGCCGGCCGGTGAGCGTCCGCCACGGGATGAGGTGGTCGACGTTCTGGGTGAACGGCGAGTAGCGCCGCTCGCGCGACTCCAGCCCGGACCACTCGGCCGACGCGATGACCTTGCGCGGCTGGGCGGTGATCTCCGAGAGCGTCAGCCGCTCCTCCGCGCGCTCGGACGGGATGTGGCTGAGCGACCGGCCGACGCGGCCCTCCAGCGCGCGGAAGCTCTCGACCGCCAGGCGGCCGTTCGTCGTGCCCGACAGCGCGAGGATCGTCTCGACGACGTGCACGTCGCGCTCGAGCCGCGGCCGCCCGGCCGCCGGCCCCTCACGGACCGTGCCGTTGCGCCGCCGCAGCTCGGCGACCTCGCGGTCGGGCTTGAACGTCACGCCCTTGGCGCCGACGCCGAGCTCCTCGACGAGCGGGCCGAGCGCGCGCATCCTCGCGCCGACCGCGGTGTAGTCGCGCTCGATCGCGACGAACTTCGGCATCGTCCTGCCGGGGACCGCCTCGCACTCGCCCCGGCGCCAGTCGCGCACCTCGCCGAGCGGCTGGGCGAGCTCCTCGGGCGTGTCGTGCAGCAGTGGCCCGGCGACGATGTCGGTCCGCGTGCCGAGGTGCGTGGCGGCCAGCTCGCTGAACCGGTCGGCGATCGTGTTGAACGCGTCCCAGTCCGACCGCGCCTCCCACGGCGGGGCGACCGCCGCGTTGAACGGGTGCACGAACGGGTGCAGGTCCGTGCTCGACAGGTCGGACTTCTCGTACCACGTCGCCGCGGGCAGGACGACGTCCGAGTAGAGCGCCGACCCGTTCATGCGGAAGTCGATCGTGGTGAACAGGTCCATCTTCCCGGTGGGCGCCTCGTCGTGCCAGGCGACCTCCTTCGGGCGCAGCTCGGGCGGCGACTCGGGCGAGCGGACCGCGGCGTCGGGGACCCCGAGGATGTGGCGCAGGAAGTACTCGTGGCCCTTGGAGGAGGAGCCGAGCAGGTTCGCCCGCCACAGCGTCATGACCCGCGGGTGGCTCTCGGGGTCGTCGGGGTCCTCGCAGGCGAACCGCAGCCGGCCGGCCTGCAGCTCGGCGGCGACGTGCTCGGCGGGCGCCTTCCCGGCGGCGGCCGCCTCGTCGGCGACGTCGAGCGGGTTGCGGTTCAGCGTCGGGAAGCTCGGCAGCCACCCGAGGCGGGCGGCCTTGGCGTGCGCGTCGGCGAAGTGCAGCGCGCCCATCCGCCCGGGCCCGACCGGCGAGGTGAACTCGCTCGCGTCGAAGCTCTCGTAGCGCCACTGGTCGCTGAACAGGTACCAGAACGGCGTCGCCGGCTGCTGGCGCGCCGGCCGCGCCCAGTCGAGCGCGAACGCGACGGTCGTCCAGCCGGAGATCGGGCGCACCTTCTCCTGGCCGACGTAGTGCGCCCAGCCGCCGCCGTTGACGCCCTGGCAGCCGCACAGGAGCAGCATCGCGAGCATCGCCCGGTAGGTGGTGTCGGCGTGGAACCAGTGGTTCGTGCCGGCGCCCATGACGATCATCGAGCGGCCGCTGGTGCGCGCGGCGTTGTGGGCGAACTCGCGGGCGATCCGGACGACGCGCCCGGGGTCGACACCGGTGTGCTCGGTCTGCCAGGCGGGCGTGTGCGGCTGGGAGGCGTCGTCGTAGCCGCTCGGCCATTCGCCGGGCAGGCCGGGGCGCGCGACGCCGTACTGGGCGAGCAGCAGGTCGAACACCGTCGTGACGAGCCGGCCGCCGATGCGCCGCGCGGGGACGCCGCGGACCATCGCCGTGCCGCCGGCGGTGTCGCCGCCGTCGAAGCGCGGGAGCGCGACCTCGACGAGCTCGTCGTGGCTGCCGAGCAGCGTGAGCGCGGGCTGCACGTCGCTGAGGTCGAGGTTCCAGCGGCCCTTGCCCTCCTCGCCCCAGCGGAAGCCCATCGACCCGTTCGGGACGACCGGGTTGCCGGTGCGCTCGTCGACGAGCACGGTCTTCCACTCGGCGTGCTCGGACGCCTCGCCGAGGTCCGACGCCCGCAGCAGCCGGTCGCCGGCGTAGACGCGCCCCGCCTCGCCGCCGGCGTGCTCGCGCAGCGTGACGAGGAACGGCAGGTCGGTGAACCGGCGCGTGTAGTCGTCGAACCACGGGACGGTGCGCTCGACGTGGAACTCCTTGAGGATCACGTGCCCCATCGCCATCGCGAGCGCGCCGTCGCTGCCGGCCGCCGCCGGCAGCCAGTGGTCGGCGAACTTCGTGTGCCCGGCGTAGTCGGGCGAGACGACGACGACCTTCTGGCCGCGGTAGCGCGCCTCGGTCATGAAGTGCGCGTCGGGCGTGCGCGTCTGCGGGATGTTCGAGCCCCATAGGACGAGGTACGTCGCGTTCCACCAGTCGGCCGACTCGGGCACGTCGGTCTGGTCGCCCCACACCTGCGGGGAGGCGGGCGGCAGGTCGGCGTACCAGTCGTAGAAGCTCAGGCAGACGCCGCCGATGAGGCTGAGGAACCGGGTGCCGGCGGTGTAGGAGACCATCGACATCGCCGGGATCGGCGAGAAGCCCGCCACCCGGTCGGGGCCGTACCGCTTGACCGTGTAGACGTGCGCGGCGGCGATGAGGTCGGCGACCTCGTCCCAGCTCGCGCGGACGAAGCCGCCCTTGCCCCGCTGCGACTTGTACGCGCGCGCCTTCTCGGGGTCCGAGACGATCTCGCCCCACGCCTCGACCGGGTCGCCGAGCCGCCGCCGCGCCTCGCGGAACAGCTCGAGCAGCGTCCCGCGCACGTACGGGTACTTCGGCCGGACCGGCGAGTAGACGTACCACGAGAACGAGGCGCCGCGCGGGCAGCCGCGCGGCTCGTAGTCGGGCATGTCCGGGCCGTTGGAGGGATAGTCGGTCTGCTGGGTCTCCCACGTGACGAGGCCGTCCTTGACGTGGATGCGCCACGAGCACGACCCGGTGCAGTTCACGCCGTGCGTGGAGCGGACGACCCGGTCGTGCTGCCAGCGGCGCCGGTACGCCGACTCCCACGCGCGCGAGTAGGTCGAGCGCTCGCTCCAGCCGTCGGCTGACCGGTCGCGCGGGCCGAAGAACTGGCGTGCTCGCAAGAGCGCCCGGCCGTCCGACATGACGAAGACCTCCTCCCCGGCCGCGAGCGCGGCCGTCTCGCTGGTCGGCCACGCTTCTACCACCTCGGCCCGCGTCGCGCACGTCGCGCTGTCAGGATCCGGGGAGCCCGGAGCGGCGCCGCGCGCGGAAGAAGTCGACGAGCAGCGTGCCGGCCTCCTCGGCCAGCACGCCCGAGACGACCTCGGGACGGTGGTTGAGCGCGGGGTGGTCGAGCACGTCCATGACGCTGCCGGCCGCGCCGGCCTTCGGGTCGGTCGCGGCGTAGACGACCCGCGGCACGCGGGCGAGCACGATCGCGCCCGCGCACATGGCGCACGGCTCGAGCGTCACGTACAGCGTCGCGTCGAGCACCCGCCACGAGCCGGTCGCGGCGGCCGCCGCGCGCAGCGCGATGATCTCCGCATGGGCGGTGGGATCCTGCAGCAACTCGCGCTCGTTGTGGCCGGCGCCGATCACCTCGCCGTCCCGCACGACGACCGCGCCGATCGGGACGTCGTCGTGCTCGAGGGCCCGCCGCGCCTCCTCGAGCGCCTGCCGCATGTGCGCTTCGTCACGCGCGGCGTCGTCGGGACGAGAGAGAGTGCTCATCTGCGACGGAACTTTGTCCGATAGGCAGAGTTAACGGTCCGCACCCCCCGATGGCCTCGCTCCTCCCCCGTCCGTTCCGTCGCCTCCTGCCCGCCGCGCTCGCGCTCGGCGCCGCTGTGGCGACGGCGGGGCCGGCACCGCCCGCGAGCGCCGCGAAGGTCGTCCCCGGCGAGGTCGTCGTCAAGCGCGAGGGCCGCGCCCCCGAGGTGATCCGCGGGGTCCGCGACGTCGAGCGGACGGTCGAGCGCCTGCGCCGCCGCGAGGACGTCCGGTACGCGGCCCCGAACCCGGTCGCGCGCGCCGCGGCGTTCATCCCGAACGACCCGGGCCTCGGGCAGGGCTGGCATGCGATGCAGTGGAACTTCCTGGCCGAGAACGGCGTGAACGCGCCCGAGGCCTGGCAGCACGCGATCGACGCCGGCCGGCCGGGCGCGAAGGGCGTGAAGATCGCGGTGCTCGACAGCGGCGTGGCGTACGCCAACCGCCCGCCGTTCCGCCGCTCGCCCGACCTCGACCGCACGCGGTTCGCGCAGGGCTACGACTTCGTCGACAACGACCGCTTCCCGTTCGACGAGAACGGCCACGGCACGCACGTCGCGTCGACGCTCGCCGAGTCGACGAACAACGGGCGCGGGCTCACCGGGCTGGCCTACAACGCGACGATCGTCCCGGTGCGGGTGCTCGACCGCAACGGCGAGGGCGACGCCGCGCGGATCGCCGACGCCGTGCGCTGGTCGGTCCGCAAGGGCGTGGACCTCATCAACCTCAGCCTCGAGTTCGGCGTCGACGTCGGCGCGCGCGACATCCCGTCGCTGCTCGACGCGCTCGCGTACGCGCGGCGCAAGGGCGTGCTCGTCGTCGGGGCGGCCGGCAACGAGGGCGAGCGGATCATCGCGTTCCCGGCGCGCTCGTCGAACGTCTTCGCGATCGGCGCGACGACCGAGCACGGCTGCCTGTCGGACTTCTCGAACCTCGGCAGCGCGCTCGACATGGTCGCGCCGGGCGGCGGGACCGACGCGGTCAACGACGACCCGAACTGCAAGCCGGACGCCACGCCGGGCCGGCCGATCTACCAGCTCACGCTGGAGGGCGGGTCGGTGACGCGGTTCGGCGTGCCGTCGACCTACGAGGGCACGTCGATGGCGGCGCCGCACGTGACGGCGACCGCGGCGCTCGTGATCGCGACCGGCGTGCTCGGCCGCAAGCCGTCGCCCGCCCGGCTCATCGCCCGCCTGGAGGGCACCGCGCGCGACCTCGGGCCGCCCGGGCGCGACCGCCGCTACGGGGCGGGGCTGCTCGACGCGGCGGCGGCGACCGACCCGGACAACCCGGTGGCCCGGGTGTCGTCGGAGCGGCGTGACAAGCGCCGCCGCGGAGCCGCGCGCCCCGGGGTCAGGTCGTCCGGATGATGAGCACGCTGCAGGGCGCGTGGTGCGAGACCTTGTTCGGCACCGAGCCCAGCAGGAACCGGCGCGCGCCGGTCATGCCCTTGTTGCCGACGACGATGAGGTCGGCCCTCGTCTCCTCGGCGACGTCGAGGATCGCGTCGGCGGGGTCGCCCTGGCGCGCGTGCTGCTCGATCTCGACGCCGGCCTCCTCGGCGATCTCGGCGGCCTCGCGCAGCGTCGCGTCGACGTCCTCGCGCGGGTTGACCATCCACTGCATGTCCTCGGGGACCTGCTGGGACTCCTCGCGCAGGCGCTGGCCGGAGACCGGCTCGTAGGCGCTGACGAGCTCGAGCTTCGCCCCGGTCGCCTTCGCCAGCGACACGGCCTGGCGGACGGCCTGCGTCGCCGTCTCCGACCCGTCGGTCCCCACCACGATCGACCGGAACATCGCCTTCCTCTCGCCGCCTGCGCTTGCCGGGCGGTGACTCTAACCGAGCAGCTTGATGGCCGCGATGATCATCCCCGCGACCGTGAAGATGACGATCAGCGCCTGGATCCAGAGCCAGAACGGGTTCATCCGCGCCCGAGTCTAGGCGGGCGGCCGCCGGTGCGATCGCGCCGGCGCCGCCGGCCGCCCGCTCACGCCTCGTCGCGCTGCCGTCCGGCGCCGTCCGGCGCGCGCGTCAGCTCGACGACGCCGCCCTCGACCACCTGTTCGCCGACCTGCGGCCCGGGCGCGTAGCGCGGGACCGCCGCTCCCGCCACGAGCAGCACGAGCCGCTCGTCGCGCCCGAGCTCCCAGCAGACGTCGCCGAGCTCGACGACCACCTCGCGCGCGCCGCCCTCGCGCCGCGCGATCCCCTCGGCGACGTTCACCACGAGCCCGTCGGCGCGCGCGACGCACAGCGTCGCGACCCAGTCGCCCGCCGAGTCGGCGACGCCGAGGCGGGCGCGCACCGGCCCGGCGAGCAGCGCGGGGCCGGCGAGATCGACGTCGAGCGCGAGGACGTCGGTCCGCGCCATCTGCGCGCGCTGGTCGCGCGGCCCGTAGCCCCAGTCGGCGCACCACAGGCGCAGCGCCCGCCCGCCGACCGCCGGCGTCGGGTCGGTGGGGTCGACACGGAACCGGCCGCCGCCGCGCAGCGCCGCGCGCTCGACCGCGGCGCCCGGCGGCGGCCACGACGGGTACGCGCGCCACTCGCCCGCCCCGAGCACGTAGACCGAGACCGGCGGAAGGTCGGGCTCGGCGCCGGCGATCGCCGCGTCGTAGAAGTCGCACATGCGCGCGGTCAGCCCGTACGCGGCGGCGTTGCCGGCGAAGCCGACGTTGAGGTCGCCGAGAAGGTGCAGAGCGCGGATCTCGTGCTCCCACGGCCCGACGATCAGGCGGTCCGACGGGCCCGCGCGGTGCGCGGCGAGCGTCGCGCGCAGGAACACGTCGTACCAGCCGCCGATCGACAGCACCGGCACGCCCACGTCGGCGCCCGCCGCCGACCGCTCGCGCCAGAACGCGCTGCCCGGCGGCGACGTGAGCCACGGCTTGGCCCACGGCAACCGCTCGACGAGCGCGTCGAGCCGGTCGAACGCGCGCTCGACCCCGTCGAGCCAGCGCTCCTGGTCGGGCAGGAGCGCCGCGGCCAGCCACGAGGCCACGAGCGCGTGCTCGACGACGCCGTCGGTGTACGTCCAGCCCGCGTCGGGGCGGTCCGAGCTGATCGCCGGCGCGATCGCCCGCAGCGCCGCCGGCCGCCGCGCCGCCGCCAGCCACTGGACGATGCCGACGTACGAGTAGCCGGCCATCACGACGTTCCCGTCGCACCACGGCTGCTCGGCGATCCAGTCGATCGTCCGCGCCCCGTCGGCGCCCTCGTGCGTGAACGCCTCGAACGTCCCGTCCGACCCGCCCATCCCGCGGACGTCCTGGACGACGATCCGGTACCCGCGCGCGAGCGCCGTCCGCGGGTCGAGGAAGCCGCACGGCAGGGCCTCCTCGCGCAGGTACGGTGTCCGCCACAGGATCACCGGGCCGGGCGGCGCGCCCTCGGGCTCCCACAGGTCGGCGCGGAGCACCACGCCGTCGTCCATGGGGACCGCGAGATCGGTGCGGACCCGGAACGCCATCGCCCGTCAGCGCCGCACGAGCGCCACGGCGAGGATGATGATCACGCCGCGCACGATCTGCTGCTGGCTGTACTCGAGGCCCATGAGGATGAGCCCGTTGTTGATGAGGCCCATGAGCAGCGCGCCGGTGACCGCGCCGATCACCGAGCCCTTGCCGCCGAACAGCGACGTGCCGCCGAGGATCGCCGCGGCGATGACCGACAGCTCGTCGCCCTGGCCCCACTCGAACCGGCCCGACTCGAAGCGGCCCGCGTAGAGCATCCCGGCGATCGCCGCGACGACGCCGGACAGCAGCAGGACGCTGAACTTGATCCGCTTCGTCGCGATGCCCGAGTAGGCGGCCGCCTGCTCGTTGCCGCCCGTCGCCAGCACGCGGCGGCCGAACGGGGTGCGCCGCAGCACGACGTGTCCGAGCACCGCCGCGATCGCCATCCAGAAGATCAGCGCCGGGATCCCGGCGACGTCGCCCCCGCCGAAGATCGACGTGAACGTCTCGTCGCCGATCGGCTGCGGCGCGGTGTCGGAGATCCACATCGCCGCGCCGTGGGCGATGCCGAGCATGCCGAGCGTGACGAGGAACGACGGGATGCCGACCACCGTGGTCAGCGCCCCGTTGATCGACCCGACGAGCACGCCGATGCCGAGACCGGCGAGCACGCCGGCGACGAGGCCGGAGCGCTCGATGACCATGGCGCAGACGACCGCCGACAGGCCGGCGACCGAGCCGACCGACAGGTCGATCTCGGCGGTCGAGATGACGAACGTCATCGCCACCGCCATCACCGCGATGATCGCGCTCTGGCGCGCGATGTTCAGGAGGTTCGTCTGGTTCGTGAAGCCGTCGTCGGAGAGCGTCACGACGAAGACGAGGAAGAGCAGGACGAACCCGATGTAGACGACGTACTGGCGCCAGTCGAAGCCGATGCGCTTCGGGGCGCGCGGGGGACGGGCGACCGCCCGGGCTTCGGAGGCCATCAGGCGGCGACCTCCGTCGTCGTGGTGTCCTGGAGCATGTGGTGCAGGGCCTTGTCGTCGGCGACGTCGTCGCGGTCGAGGATCGTGTGGACGCGCCCGGCGCGCAGGACGATCAGGCGCTGGCTGATCGCGAGCAGCTCGGGCAGCTCGGAGGAGAAGAGGAGGATCGCGTTGCCGGCGTCGGCGAGCCGCCGGATCATGTCGACGATCTCGACCTTGGCGCCGATGTCGACGCCGGCGGTCGGCTCGTCCAGGATGAGGACGTCGGGTTCGGTCGACAGCCACTTGGCGAGCACGACCTTCTGCTGGTTGCCGCCGCTCAGCGAGGACACCGGCGCGTGCACCGATGCCGTCTGGATGCGCAGGCTGTCGACGAACCGGATGACGAGGTCGTCGCCCTTGCGGTCGTCGACGAGCCCGCGGCCGGTGAGCGTGCCGAGCACCGGCAGCAGCACGTTGTCGCGGACCGAGTGGGCGAGGACGAGCCCCTGGCGGCGGCGGTCCTCGGGCACGAGCGCGATGCCGGCCGCGATCGCGTCGGCAGGCCGGCGGATCGTGCGCTCGCGCCCGTGCACGAGGATCGTCCCCGACTCGTGCAGGCGCGTGCCGAACAGCGTGCACGCCAGCTCGGTGCGCCCCGAGCCCATCAGGCCGGCGACCCCGACGACCTCGCCGGCGCGCACGTCGAACGTCACGTCCTCGAGCGGCGGCGCGGTCAGCCCACGCACCTCCAGCAGCGGCTCGCCGGGCGGCCTGCCCGGCACGCGGCGCCGGAAGCCGTCCTCGATGGAGTGGCCGACGATGTGCTCGATCGCCGACTCGAGCGTCATCGCCGAGGCCTCCGCGGTGATGACCTGCCGCCCGTCGCGCAGCACGGTGATGCGGTCGACGATCTCGAACACCTCCTCCATGCGGTGCGAGATGTAGACGATCGCGATCCCGCGGTCGCGGAGCCGGCGGATGAGCCCGAACAGCACCTCGGTCTCCGAGCGCGCCAGCGACGACGTCGGCTCGTCCATGACCAGCACGCGCGCGTCGACGCTCAGCGCCTTGGCGATCTCGGTGAGCTGCCAGTAGGCGGTGCTGAGCTCGCCGACCGGCCGGCGCACGTCGATGTCGATCCCCAGCTCCTCGAACAGCGCCGCCGCCCGCCGCTCGGTCGCGCGGTCGTCGAGCAGGCCCGCGCGGGTGCGCGACTCGCGCCCGAGGAACACGTTCTGCGCGACGGTGAGCTGCGGGATCAGGCTGAACTCCTGGAAGATCATCGCGATCCCCAGCGCCTGCGCGTCCTCCGGGCTGTGCATCGTGACCGGCTCGCCGCCCACCTCGATCGTGCCGGAGTCCGGCTGGTGGACGCCGAGCAGGATCTTCATGAGCGTCGACTTGCCGGCGCCGTTCTCGCCCATCACGCCGTGGACCTCGCCCGCGAGCAGGTCGAGGTCCACGCCGTTCAGGGCCTGCACGCCGCCGAACGACTTGCCGACGGCGCGCATCCTGACGAGGGGCTGATCAGCCACCCGCCGCCTCTCGGAGCTGCTTGGGCGGGGGCTGGTGGTAGACCTGCTCCCACGCCTCGAGCACGTTGTCCTGCTCGACCGGCAGCGGCGGCAGCGCGACGTACGGCGGCGCCTCCTTGCCGAGCAGCGCGTAGCCGGCGAGCTTCGCCTCGGTCACCCCCTGGTCGTACGGCAGCTGGGCGCCGAGGCCGACGACGTCCTCGCCCTTGGCGATGTCGATCGCGACGTTCAGGCCGAGGTCGACCGTGGCGATCGGGATGTCCTTCAGCCCGGACGTCTTGACCGCCTGCTTGACGCCCTCGGCGGGGATGTCGAAGAACGCCCACATGCCCTTGGTGTCCGGGTGCTTGGTGAGGATCGCCGACGCGCCCTTCTCCGAGTCACCGGCGAAGTCGGGGGCGTTGACCTCCTGGCTCTCGACGATCTCCATCTCCGGGTAGTCGGACTTCACCGTGTCCTGGAACGCCTGCCAGCGCTGCTGGACGGCGTAGGAGCTCGTGTCGGCGAAGTGCACGGCGCCGACCTCGCCCTTGCAGTCCAGTGCCTTGGCGAGGATGTGCGCCGACGCGACGCCGTTGCCGTAGTTGTCCGCGGAGACCACCGAGACGTAATCCTCGCCGGCCTTCAGGTCCTTGGCCGGCAGATCGAGGAAGACGATCTTGACGCCTGCGGCGGCGGCCTTCTTGTAGGCGCTCGCCGTCGCGGTCGGGTCGATCGGGATCGAGAGGATCACATCGGGCTTCTTCGCCAGCACGGTCTCGAGGTCGGAGACCTGCTTGTCGGCCTTGCCGTCGGCCTGGGTGACCGCGATGACCTTCACGCCCATCTTCTCGAACTGCGCCTTGGCGCCCGCGACCTGGGCGTTCGTCCAGTCGTTGCCGCCGAAGTGCATGACGAGCGCGGCGGTGGCGTTCTTCTTCTTGATCTCCTCGAGCTCCTCGTCGGTCAGCTCGATGTCCGCCGCCGGGACCGCGGGCTCGCCGTACGGGCCCTTGCTGAGCACCTTGCCGCTGGCGAGCTCCTCGAGCTTCTTGTCGGGCTCGCAGACGGTCTGCGCGGCGGCGCCGTCGCCGGAGCCGGTCGAGCCGCCGGAGCCGCCGGAGTCGTCGTCGTCGCCGCAGGCCGCGAGGCCCAGGCAGCCGGCGGCGAGCAGCGCCGCCAGCAGGGACTTGGGAACGTCAAGCAAGAGGGTCCTCCTCCTCGTGCGCGTCGGTCGTGGGGGTCTGGAGTGCGGCGAGCGCGTGCGCTTGCGCCCTCGTCGCGGGGTACAGCTCGCGAAAGATCCGGTACTGCTCGTCGTAGACGGGCTGCGGGCGCGGCTCGACGCGGGCGTCGACCCGCACCCAGTCGCCGCGGTCGCCGGCGGCGAGCATCGCCGTCCCGTACGCCGCGCCGATCGTCTCGGCCGGCAGGTCCTGCGGCAGGCCGGTGACGTCGCTGACGATCTGCGGCCACAGCGGCGTGCGCGCGCCGCCGCCGACGGCGACGATCCGCCGCAGGTCGCCGCCGAGCAGCTCGAGGTGGTGGCGGACCGCGTAGGCGGTCGCCTCGAGCACCGCCCGGTACAGGTGGCCGCGGCCGTGGCGCAGCGTCAGGCCGGCGACGACGCCGCGCGCGTCGGGGTCGAACAGCGGCGTGCGCTCGCCCAGGAAGTAGGGGAGCACGACGAGGCCGTCGGCGCCCGGCGGGGTCGCCGCGGCCTCGTCGAGCAGCTCCTCGTACGGCGCGCCGCCGGAGAGCTCGCGCACCCAGGCGGTGAGCGACCCGGACGTCGCCATGCCGCCCGCGACGCTGTAGGTGCCGGCGTCGACGCCGGTCGTGCACCACAGGCGCGGGTCGAAGCGCGGCGCGCCCGTCGGCGCGACGAGGAACATCGTGCTGCCGTACATGAGCATGAGCTCGCCGGGGGCGGTCACGCCGGCGGACAGGGCCTCCGCCCACGCGTCGACCGTGCCGGCGATCACCGGCGTGCCCGCCCGGAGGCCGGTCTCGGCCGCGGCGTGGGCGGTGACCTCGCCGACGACGTCCCCCGGCCAGGCGAGCGAGGGGAGCTCGATCCCGGGCGCGAGCCTGGCGGCCCAGTCGTCGATCCAGCGGTTGGCGGCGAGGTCGTAGAGCGGGTCGTACTGGCTCGCGGTGTGATGGTCGAGCACGTACTCGCCGGTCAGGCGCGCGACCGCGTACGAGCTCGTCGTCGCGACGCGCCGCGTGGCGGGCTCGTGCTCGGCCAGCCAGGCGAGCTTCGGGCCGCCGGCCTGGCTCGTCAGCCGCGTCCCGCAGCGGCGCGCGATCTCGTCGGCGCCGAGCTCGGCCTCGATCGCGGGGATGCGGTCGACGGCGCGGGTGTCGACGCCGTAGAGGATCGCCGGGCGCAGCGGCCGGAGCTCCTCGTCGGTGGCCAGCACGCACGGCCCCATCCCGGACACGCCCACCTTCGCGATCTCGTGGCCGCGCCCGATCTCGGCGGTCACCGCGCGGATGCCCGCCCACCAGTCCTCGGCATCCTGCTCGACCCACCCGGGCCGCGGCATCGAGACCGCGTGCGGGTGCGCGGCGCGCGCGACGATCTCGCCGCTCGCCGCGTCGGCGAGAACGGCCTTCGTGGCGGACGTGCCGATGTCGATGCCGAGGACGAGGTCAGGCACCGTTGCGCCGCTCTCCCATCCGGTCGACGTCGATGTCGAGCAGGCGGCAGATCGCGTGCAGCTCGGCCTCGACGTCGCCGGGCACCGCGTGGATGTGGTTGGCGCCGAAGCGGCCGAGCATGTCGTCGACGGTCGCCTCCAGGCGCGCGAACGCGTGCGGCCACTCGTAGGTGGAGGCGCGCATGAGGCGCTCGGCGTCGGCCGGGTCGGGCTCGACGAGCTCGCCGCGCGTGATCTGCATCCGGTACCGGCCGTCGAGCCGGGTGAGCCGCGCGAACGTGAAGTCGCCGGCGCGGGCGATGTGGTGGACGCTCGCGCCGCCGGCCGGGAAGTAGAAGTCCTCGGGGTACAGGTGGACGCGCTCGAGGTTCTCGGCGGGGTCGTCGCTGCGCGCGGCGAACCACGTCGCGTGCTGGCCGGAGTTGCACAGGTCCCACAGGCCGAGCTCGGCGTCGTAGGCGCGCACGTCGGCGAACAGCACCGGCGTGCCGGTGAGCCCCTTGAGGAGCTGCATCGTCAGCGCGCCGTCCATGTCGGCCTCGGTCGCGCAGACGTGCGGGTCCTTCGGCCCCTCCCAGTCGTAGGGGTCGTTGAGGAACGCCTCGGTGACGTCCATCGTCGCGAAGTGCGTGGTGAGCTCGGGCTGCGCCTTGATGCCGGTGAAGTCGAGGTCCCACTCGTCGATGAGCTCCCGCATCGCGTGGTAGCTGCGGATCTGGCGCTCGAGCGTCTCGGGCGTGAGCTGGCGGCCGTCGTAGTGGACGGTCGCGTGGCGCTCGAGCCACTCGCGGGCGGCGCGGACGCGGTCCGGGTCGACGAGCTCGGCGCGGCGGACGATCTCCCACTGGTCGATCTCCTCGACGTCGACGCCGAACTTCTCGATCCAGGTGGCGGGGTCGGCGACGGCGGTGTACATGCCCATGCTGCGGCCGCCGATGCGGCCGAACGTCGCGCCGCGCAGGGCCTGGACCGCGCCGGCGGCCTTCGCGACGGTCGTGATCTTGGCGATCACGGCGTCGTCGCTCACGTCGCCCCAGGCGCGTTCGTGCCGCCGGCCGATCTGGTCGAGCCCGCCGCCGCCGGCGAGCATCCCGACCATGCCGGGATATCTCGCGTCGACGTTGCTCAGGAGGAGGAGCGGGCAGTCGAGCTCGGCGGCGGCGAGCAGGGTGAAGTGCGGGAACGCCCACACGCCGTAGTTGAGGACGGCGAGGTCGGGCTCGGCGGCGCGCAGCCGGCGGGCCTGGGTCGTGGCGAGATCGCTGGTGGTGACGATCTCGTCCGCCACGACGACGTCGTGGCCGGCGTCGCGGAGGCGCCCGCCGAGCTCGCGCTCGATGGCGCGGATGAACTCGGCGGTGTCGCGCGAGACGAACTCGCGGCCGTCGGAGAGGGAGAGGATGGCGATGCGGGGCATGTTCAGATCGTGAGAAATCGTTTTCTCGCTTCGTCCAAGAGAGGCGGAGGGGAATTCCTCCGCCGCGGGAAAACGATTTCTGGCACCCTAGTCAGGTGAGCCGATCCAAGTCAAGGCCTTCCGGCCGCGCGATCACGATCAGCGACGTCGCCAGGGCGGCCGGCGTCTCGAACGCCACGGTCTCGCGCGTGCTCAACGGCGCACCGACCGTCGACCCCGCGCTCGCCGAGCGCGTCCGGGCGGTGATCGAGGAGATCGGCTACCGGCCGAACGCGATCGCGCGGAATCTGCGCCGGGCCACCACCTCGGTGTGGTGCCTGATCATCAGCGACATCCGCAACCCGTTCTTCACCGACGTCGTGCGGGGTATCGAGGACCGGGCGAGCGCGGCGGGCTACTCGCTCGTGCTCTGCAACTCCGACGAGGACCTCGACAAGGAGGCGGTCTACCTCGACCTCGCCGTCGCCGAACGCATGGGCGGCGTCATCATCGCCCCGACCTCGTCGCAGGAGACGACGATCGCCGAGGTCCGGGCGAGCGGCATCCCGGTCGTCGCGATGGACCGCCTCATCGAGCACGACGCCGTCGACGCGGTCGTCGTCGACAGCGTCGAGGGGGCGCGAGAGGCGACGGCGCACCTGCTCGCCGCGGGCTTCGAGCGGATCGCCTGCGTGACCGGCCCGCCCGACACGACGACGGGCGCCGGCCGGCTCGAGGGCTGGCGCGCCGCGCACCGCGATGCGGGCCTCGAGCCCGACGAGGCGCTCGTCGCGTCGGCGGACTTCATGGAGGCTGGCGGCCGCGCGGCCGCGGCCGAGCTGCTCACCTCCGGCGCCGAGCCCGACGCGTTCTTCGTCGCGAACAACCTCATGACGCTGGGCGTGCTCGAGACGCTCGAGGAGGCGGGGCTCGAGGTGCCGCGCGACGTCGGGCTCGTCTCGTTCGACGATCCGGCGTGGGCGCGGCTCATGCACCCCGCGCTCACGTCGATCGCCCAGCCGACCTACGAGATGGGGCTGCGGGCGGCCGAGCTGCTCGAGCAGCGCCTGGCCGGCAACGACGGCCCACCCGAGACGGTCGTGATGCGGCCACAGCTGCGCGTCCGCGACAGCTCGCGACGAGCTTAGACACCGGCCGCTCCGGTCGGTGGTAGGGTGGCGCAGCCAGCCGAGAAATCGATTTCCCGAGGACGGTTCCGCCGTGACAGCGCCCATCCGCCTGGCTCTCATCCAGATGCTCGTCGCAGGCGGCGAGCGCGAGCGCAACCTCGCCCACGCGCTCGACCTCGTCGCGCAGGCCGCCCGCGACGGCGCCGACCTCGTCGTGCTGCCCGAGGCGCTGCCGCTCGGCTGGACCGACCCGTCCGCGGCCGAGCTGGCCGACGCGATCCCGGACGGGCCGACCTGCGCCGCCCTGCGAGACGCCGCGCGCGAGCACCGCATCCATCTCGCGTCCGGCATCGTCGAGCGCGACGGCGACCGCGTCTACAACGCCGCCGTCCTGCTCGACCCGGCCGGCGACGTGCTCCTGCACCACCGCAAGCTCAACGAGCTCGACATCGGGCACCCGTTCTACGCGGTCGGCGACCGGCTCGGCGTCGCCGACACCGCGCTCGGCCGGCTCGGCCTGATGATCTGCGCCGACGCGTTCGCCGCCGACCGCGTCGTGACGCGGACGCTCGGCCTCATGGGGGCGCAGCTCATCGTCTCGCCGTCGGCCTGGGCCGTCCCCGCCGACCACGACCAGGACGCCGAGCCCTACGGCGACCTGTGGCGCAACGCCTACCGCCCGGTGTGCACCGAGCACGGGCTGTGGATCGCCGGCGTCAGCAACGTCGGCTGGATCCCCGCCGGCCCGTGGGAGGGGCGCAAGTGCATCGGCACCTCGCTCGTCATGGGCCCCGACGGCGCAGTCGCCGCACAGGGCGCGTACGGGCCCGAGGCCGAGGAGATCGTGTGGTGCGACGTGACGCTCCGCGACCCGGAGCGCGCCTGGCATCACCCGCCGGACCGCTGGTTCCGGCCGCTCGCGGAGACGTGAGCGCGCCGTCCGTGCCACCGTGACGCGCGATGCGCCGCCGGATCGCGCTGCTCTCGACCGCCGGCTGCCCGGACTTCGGGTCCGGCCTGTGGGAGGGCAGGCTTCACCGCGCCGCGCACCCGGCGCGCCGCGAGCTAGCTCATCCCGTCGCGCCCGTGCGGCGCGTCCCAGTCCATGTCGAGCGGCCCCCGCGGGATGATCCGCTTCGGGTTCAGCTCGTCGTGGGTCGTGTAGTAGTGCTCGGCGATCTGGTCCCACGCGACCGTCTCGGCGATCCCGGGCTGCTGGTAGAGCTCGCGCGCGTACGCCCACAGGTTCGGGTGGTCGACGAGCCGCCGGCCGTTGCAGCGGAAGTGCACGTAGTAGACGCGGTCGAACCGGATGAGCGTGACGAACAGGCGCCAGTCGGCCTCGGTGATCCGGTCGCCCGCGAGGTAGCGGCGCTCGCCGAGCAGCTCCTCGAGCCACGCGAGCGTGTCGAACAGCTCGTAGAACGCCTCGTCGTAGGCCTCCTGCGACCGGGCGAAGCCGCAGCGGTACACGCCGTTGTTGACCGACCGGTAGATCCGCTCGTTCAGCGAGTCGATCTCGTCGCGCAGGTCCTCGGGGTACAGGTCGACCTCCGGGTGCTCGGCGATCGCGTCGAAGTCCGAATTGAACATCCGGACGATGTCCTGCGACTCGTTGTTGACGATCACCCCGCGCTCTGAGTCCCACAGGACCGGGACCGACACGCGCCCCTCGTAGAACGGGTTGGTCTCCTCGTACGCGCGGCGCAGGAACTGCCAGCCGTGGAGGCGGTCGACGTACTCGCCGCCGGGGAAAGCCCAGCCGCGCGCGTCGCGGTACGGCGCGGCGTACGACACGCCGATCGCGTGCTCGAGCCCCTTCAGGCGGCGGGCGATGATCGTCCGGTGCGACCACGGGCAGGCCAGCGAGACGTACAGGTGGTAGCGGCCGGCGACGGGCTCGACGACCCGGTCGCGGAACACGGACGGGGCGCGCTCGAAGCGGCCGGCGGCGATCTTCTCGTCGGCGGCGTGGGAGGAACCGGTCACGTCGGTCAAGCTACCCGTGCAATGGCGTCCTCCATCGCGACCGCCGCCCGCGACCCGCGCGTCGTCCGCGCCGCCCGGCTGCTGCGCGACGGCGAGTTCCGCGCCGCCGAGGGCGCGTTCGTCGCCGACGGCCCCGATCTCGTGGCCGAGGCGATCGCCGCGGGCATCGCGATCGAGACGGTGTTCGACGCCGACGGCTCGTGGCGCGATCGCGTGCCGGAGGGCGCCGAGCACGTCGTCGCGGCGCCCGACGCGCTGCGGGCGCTCGCGGCGCTCGGCCAGCCGCCGCGGGTGGCGGCGGTCTGCCGGGTCCCGCCGGCGCCCGCGGGGCCGCTGCCGGCCCGGTCGCTCGTGTTGTGCGGCGTGGCCGACGCGGGCAATGTCGGCTCGCTCCTGCGCACGGCGGCGGCGCTCGGCCTGCCGCGTGTCGAGCTGTGCGGCGGCTGCGCCGACCCGTGGTCGCGCAAGGCGCTGCGGGCGGCGCTCGGCGCGTCGCTGGCGCCCGGGCTCGTGAGCGCCCGTGGCCGGTCGCTGCCCGAGCTTGCCGCGGAGGCGGGCCGGCCGGTCCTGGCGGCAGCGGTGCCGCGTGGCGGGATCGCGCCCGCCGCGCTGCCGGCCGAGGCGGTCGCGGTCGTCCTCGGCTCGGAGCGCGACGGGCTGTCGGAGGAGGAGGTCGCCGCCTGCGACATCCGCGTCACGATCCCGGCGCCCGGGTTCGAGTCGCTGAACGTCGCCGCGGCGGGCGCGATCCTGGGGTACGAGCTGGTCAGACGCCGAGCGCCAGCCGCGGGCGGCGGCTGACCCGCTCACGGCGCCGGCCGGCCGCGCGAGCGGCCGCGTGCGTGCGCAGCAGCTCGACGAGCTCGGCCGTCCGCCGGAACGGGTCGGCGATCGCGGTGCCGTCGCTCAGCGACAGGGCCGCGACGGGCTCGCCGGCCGTCTCGGCGATGAGGAACGGGCCGGCGGGCAGACGCGTGGACTCGAGCGCGGCGAGGTCGCGGAGGACGGGCTCGTCGGCGGCGGTGGCGTGGCGGAGGACGACGGTGGGGGCGATGGAGGCGGTCATCGGAGGGCTCCTGTTCGGCTGCTCTGACAGGGTCCCGCGCCACCGCCATAACGTCAAAGAGCGATCTCGCATGACAACAATAAGGCCGCGTGATACGGTCACCGTCGTGCTCGACCTCCGCCTTCTCGAGACGTTCCGCGAGGTCGCCGCCCGCGGCTCGTTCTCCGCCGCCGCCGACGCGCTCGCCTTCACCCAGCCCGCCGTCTCCCAGCACGTCGCGCGGCTGGAGAAGCAGCTCGGCACCAAGCTCTTCCAGCGCGACGCGCGCGGGGTGACGCCCACGCGCGCGGGCCAGTCGCTCCTGCGGCACGCCGAGGCGCTGCTCGAGGCCGCCCGCCGCGCCGAGGCCGAGGTCCGCCTCGAGGCCGGGATCGAGCTGCCCGAGGTGCGTCTCAGCTCGTTCATGTCCGGCGCCGCCGGCCTCGTGCCGATGGCGTTCCGCGAGCTGCGCAGCGCGCACCCCGACATCCGCCCGCGCCTGAAGATCATCGACGACGACACCGCGCTGAAGGAGGTCGTCGCCGGGCGCGTCGACGTCGCGCTGCTCATCGCGTCCGAGTACGTCCCCGCCCCGGCGCGCGGCGGCACCGCGAGCGAGCTGCTCATGGAGGACCCGATGTTCGTCGCGCTCCCCGGCTCGCATCCGATGGCGCGGATGCCCGAGATCGCGCTCGAGACGCTGCGCGACGAGCCGTGGGTGCTGTCGACGAACTGCGGCACCTGCCAGGACGGCAAGATCGTCCGCGACGCGTGCGCGCACGCCGGCTTCGAGCCCGCGGTCCAGTTCGAGTCCGAGGACTACCAGGCGCTGCTCGGCCTCGCCGCCTCGGGCATGGGCGTGACGATGGTGCCGTCGCTCGCCGCGATCAGCGTCCCCGCCGACGTCGTCATCCGCCCGATCCAGGGCGAGCCGCCGCGCCGCTACATCCACGCGGCCTGGCGCGACGGGACCGCCGACCCCTCGGTCGAGGCCCTGCTCGGCGCGCTGCGGATCGCCTGCCGCCGGCTGTCGCTCACCGCGCTCAACCCGGGCGCCGCGCCGGCCGCGGCCTGACGCCGGCGCCGCCGCGGGCGGCACGCCCGCGCGCGGCCGGGCACAATCGCGTCGATGCCCCGCGCCCCCGTGCCCCCGCCGGCCGCCGGCCAGGCGGCGATCCGGCTGTCGGCCGCGCTGCGCCGGGGCGCCGACCGGCTGCTGCCGTCCGCCGTCGCGGCGTGGCGGCTGAGCCGCGGGTTCACGACCACCCGCACGCTCGCGGCGCTCGCCCGCCACGGGGTGTTCGACGCGCTCGACGCCGGACCGCGGACGGCCGCCCAGCTCGCCGCGCAGCTCGGGCTCGACCCCGACGCGCTGCACCGCCTGCTGCGCGCGGCCGCGACCGACGGCGTCGTGCGGCTCGACCGGCGCGGGCGGTTCCGGCTGACGCGCATCGGCCGGCGCCTGCGCACCGGCGACCCGCTGTCGCTGCGCTCGTGGGCGCTCCACCTCGACCGCCCCGCGACGCAGGACGCGTGGGCGGCGGTCGGCACGACGCTGCGCACCGGCGAGCCCGCGTTCCCGGCGGCGCACGGGCGCTCGGTGTGGGAGCACCTGGCCGCGCATCCGGACGAGGAGGCGGAGTTCGCGGCGGCGATGCGCACGCTCACGCGGATGGTCACGCCGTACGTCGTCGCGGCCTACCCGTGGCCGGAGCGCGGGACGGTCTGCGACGTCGGCGGCGGCGTCGGCACGCTGCTGGCCGCGGTGCTCGCCGCGCGACCCGGGCTGCGCGGCGTGCTCGTCGACGCGCCCGGCGTCCTCGCGCGGGCACGCGCGCCGCTGGCGGACGCCGGCGTCGCCGACCGCGTCGTGCTCCGCGCGGGCGACATCTTCACCGGCATCGACGCGCGCGCGGACCTGTACCTGCTCAAGGACGTGCTGCACGACTGGGACGATGAGCGCGCGCTGCGGATCCTCCGGACCGTCCGCGCCGCCATGCCGGCCGGCGCGCGCGTCCTGCTCGTCGAGACGCTGCAGGACCGCAACCGGCCGGACCCCGTCGCGTCGGTGGTCGACGTCCACATGCTCACGCAGTGCGACGGCGGCAGGCAGCGCTCCGCGGGCGAGCTGCGGGCGCTGCTCGCCGCGGCAGGGCTGCGGCCCGGCGCCGTCCATCGCAGCGCCGGACCGGCGATCGTCGAGGGTGAGGCTCAGCCCGACGTGGGCTGACGGCGGAACTCCGACGGGGAGACGCCGTGGTGGGCCCGGAAGGCCTTCGCGAACTGGGCGGGCTGCCGGTAGCCGACGCTGTTCGCGACCTCGCGTACCGTCGTGTTGTTCATCCGCAGCATCTCGGCGGCGCGCTCCATCCGGACCTGGGTGAGCTGGTCCCGGAAGGTCGTGCCTCCGATCTCGTTGTAGATCCGCTGGAGCTGTCGGCGGGATGTCGCGATCCGGCGCGCGACGTCGTTCAGGTTCAGGTCCTTGGCGTACTCGGCCTTGACGAGGCGCGTCGCGTCCTCGAACAGGGCCGTCCGCTGGCGGGTGGTGGCGGGTCGGCGTTCAGGCATGCGCCCCCTTTGTAAGCGGAACGACACCCTCCGGTGAGCGCGAGCGGGCCAACTTGGCGCGTAGACATCCCTGTTCGTCCAACTTCCGACGTGTTTTCACGCCAAATCGGTGTGCGACCCCCGAGAGGCTCCGCCGAAAGGGAGCGGAAGGCCCCGCGCGGTCTGGTGCGCGACGAACAGGATCAGCAGGCCGTTGAGCGGGTGCAGCGCGCCGAGGATCGACACGTCCTCGCCGACCTGGGCGAGCACGCTCTGGAGGATCATGAGGACGAGCAGGACACCGCTCTGCATGAGCGTCTCGCGTCGCCCGGCCGCGGCGAGGATCACGAGGACGAGCGCGGCGGCGACGAGGATCATGCCCATCACGCGGTGAGGGTCGTAGCCCTCGCCGAACACGCCCAGGCCGGCGAAGAAGAACTGCAGCAGGGCGAGGGCAACGAACCCGAACCCGAGCCCTCGGTGGATCGACGCGACGGTGCTCATGGCCGGGACCCTTGCACGCCGCCCGGCCGGACGGCGCCGCGGGGTCACGCCGCGGGCGGCAGCCCCACCAGTCCGGCGGTCTCGCCGGCGTACCGGTCCGCGCGCTCGCCCTCGACCGGGAACCCCTCGCGCACGTAGTACTCCCAGCCGCCGATCATCTCCTTGACCTCGCGGCCCAGGGCGGCGATCCGGGCGGCGGCCCGCTGCGCGCCGTTGCAGCCGGGGCCCCAGCAGTAGACGACGAGGAGACCCTCGGGGAGCGCGGCCAGCGGGGCGGCAGCGATGCGCGAGTGCGGGAGGCTGCGCGCGCCGGGGATGTGGCCGGCGGCGTACGCGGCAGGGCTGCGGACGTCGAGCAGGACGAAGTCGAGGTCACCGGCCCGCACCGCGGCGCCGACGTCGGCGGCGTCGGTCTCGAAGGCCAGGCGGGCGGCGAAGTGCCGCGCGGCCTCGGCGGGCGGCGCGGCGGGGATGGTCGTGACGGAGCTCATGGCGGAGATCGTCGGTCCGCGCGACCCGGCGGAGAAGTGGCCGGAGAGACACCGTCCGCCACGTTTCGGCCACACTGTGGCGATGACGCCCGCCGTCACCGCTCGCGACGCCGAGCCCGGCCGCCCCGCCGCACCCGGCCGCCCCGCTCCGCCGCCGCGGACGCACCGGGTCGTCGCCCACGCGTTCGACGGGATCGCGGCGTTCGAGCTCGGCGTCGTCGTCGAGGTGTTCGCGCTCCCGCGGCCCGAGCTCGACGTGGGCTGGTGGTACGACTTCGCGCTCTTCGCCGACCACCCCGGCCGGATCGGCGCGGTCGGCGGGTTCGGCCTCGACGTCCCGCACGGGCTCGAGGCGCTCGGCGACGCGGACACCGTCGTCCTGCTCGGCACGCCCGACCCGCACGCCGATCCGGCGCCCGAGCTGCTCGACGCGCTCCGCGCCGCGCACGCGCGCGGCGCGCGGCTCGTGTCGATCTGCTCCGGCGCGTTCGTGCTCGCCGCGACCGGCCTGCTCGACGGGCGCACGGCGACGACGCACTGGCGCTACGCGGACCTGCTCGCCGAGCGCTTCCCGCGCGTGCGCGTCGACCCGCGCGTGCTCTACGTCGACGACGGGGACGTGCTCACGTCCGCCGGGACCGCGGCGGGGATCGACCTGTGCCTGCACCTCGTCCGCTCCGACCACGGCGCGCACGTCGCCAACCGCATCGCCAAGCGGATGGTCGTCCCGCCGCACCGCGCCGGCGACCAGGCCCAGTACGTCGAGGCGCCGGTCGCGCCGCCGCCGCTCGACGACCCGGTCGCGGTGGCGATGCAGTGGGCGCTCGAGCGCCTGGACCGGCGGATCGGCGTGCCCGATATGGCGCGCGCCGCGCACCTGTCGACGCGGTCGCTCACGCGCCGGTTCGCGGCGGCGACCGGGACGAGCCCCGCGCGGTGGCTGCTGCGCCGGCGCATCGCGGCGGCCGCCGACCTGCTCGAGCGGACCGACACGCCGGTCGAGGACGTCGGCGCGCTCGTCGGCATCCCGAGTCCCGCCGCGTTCCGGCGCCACTTCGCGCGCGAGCTGGGCGTCGCGCCGTCGGCCTACCGGCGCGCGTTCACGCAGCGGGCGCGGGCGGCGTGACGGCGTCGGCCTCGCGGACGCGGTCGGCGTTCGTCGCGAGGTGGTCGGCGAGCGCGTGGACCGCGTCGCGCAGCTCGGGCGGCGAGACGATCGTGAACCCCCACCGCATGTAGACGAGCCAGCGCGCCATCGACTCGTAGCTCTCCACGCGCGTGCGCAGCAGCACGCCGTCCTCGTGCTGCTCGAGCTCGCCGGCCGTCGGCGAGATCCGCCGTGACGCCTCCTCCATCGTCGTGTCGAGCAGCACCTCGCACTCGACGCGCCACGGGACGCGCGCGAGCGACCGGCTGACGTGCTCGACCGCGTCGAAGTCGTCGGGGGGCTCGGCGCGCTCGGGGCGGCGCTCGACCTCCAGGATGCGGTCGAGCCGGAACGTGCGCACCTCGCCGCGCAGGTGGTCGTGGGCGGCCAGGTACCAGCGGCCGGAGTGGATGACGAGCCCGTACGGGTCGGCCTCGCGCTCGGTCTCCTCGCCCTTGTAGGACTGGTAGCGCAGCCGGACGCGGCGCTTGAGCCGCGCGGCCTCGGCGAGGCGCAGGACGATGTCGGTCGCCGGCGGCGAGCCCGCCCAGCCTCGGCGGGTGAATCCGAGCGTCTCGGCCACCGCGCGCACGCGCTCGCGCAGCGCGAGCGGCAGGACGCGCTCGATCTTCGCCAGCGCGCCGTCGACGGCCGGCTCGGCGGTGACCAGGCCGTAGCGGCGGGCTGCGACGAGCCCGAGCACGACCGCGGTCGCCTCGTCGTCGGTGAGCATGAGCGGCGGCATGCGGTAGCCGGGCCGCAGGCGGTACCCGCCGGCGCGCCCGCGCTCGGCCTCGACGGGGATGCCGAGCTCCTGGAGCTTGGTCGCGTACCGGCGCACCGTCCGGGTGTCGACCTCGAGCCGCTCGGCCAGCTCGCGGCCGCTGATGCCCGGGCGGTCCTGCAGCAGCTCGAGGAGTGTCAGCACGCGCGTCGTCGGGCGGGACATGCCCGGGGACCCTACGGGACAAAGAGGGCAGAAATCGACCGCTTTTGTTCGCCTGCCCACCGCCTGACGAACAGGGCCGAAACCGCCCTGATTCGACCGTAGGTTGCCGCCCATGACCACGTTCGTCCTCGTCCCCGGCGCCGGCCCCGTGGCGCCGCTGCTGCAGCGGGCCGGCCACGCGGTCCTGTCGGCGGCTCCGGACGCCGACGCGGTGGCCTCGTTGCTGGAGGAGCGCGACCTGTCCGAGGTCGTGCTCGTCGGCCACGCCGATGCGGGCAGCACGATCGGGCGCGTGGCCGAGCGCGCCCCGCGCCGCGTCTCGCGCCTGGTCTACCTCGACGCTGCCGACCACCGCGTCGCGGCGCCCGCTCCGCGCACCTATGTCCACTGCACGCAGAACGGGTCGGCGCCGCGGGTGCGGTTCGGCGAGCCGGGCTGGGAGGTCACCGACCTGCCGGCCGGCGAGCGCCCGCTCGAACAGGCGCCGGACCTGGTCGCGGCGCTGCTCGAGGGCCTCGCGGCGCAGTGACCGGGCGCCGCGGGGCCGCGCGGTCGCGCACGTCCCGGCGGGCTGGTAGACACCGGGCGCGATGGACGCACCCGGGCGCCGGCGGCGCAGCTCCGACCCGATCGCCCGCGCGTGAGAGGCGCGGCGGCGCTCGTCTTCTGCGCGTCCGGCGCGGTCCTCGTGCTGGAGATCCTCGCCGTGCGGCTGCTGGCGCCGTACGTCGGCTCGACCCTCGAGACGTACACGACGATCATCGGGACCGTGCTCGGCGGGATCGCCGCGGGCGCGGCGATCGGCGGGCGGCTGGCCGACCGGACCGACCCGCGCCGGCTGCTCGCGATCCTGCTCGGGCTCGGCGGCCTGCTGGCGATCGGCACCGTCCCGCTCGTGCGGATCGCCGGCGAGGCGCTGGCGGCGTCGGCGTCCGAGGCGGCGGCGCTGCTCATCGCGCTCGTCGCGATCCTGCCGCCCGCCGCGGTGCTGAGCGCCGTGACGCCCGCGGTCGCCAAGCTCCAGCTCTCCGACCTCGCGCAGACCGGCTCGGTCGTCGGGCGGCTGTCGGCGTGGGCGACCGCCGGCGCGCTGGCCGGGACGTTCGCGACCGGCTTCGTGCTCGTGCCGCTGCTGCCGACGCGGGTGACGCTCTACGTGCTCGGCGGCGCGCTCGTGCTCGCCGGCGTCGTGCTCGGCGCGCGCCCGCACCTGCTCGCCGCCGCTGCGGCGGTCGCGCTCGCCGGCGCCGCGCTCGGCAGTCGCTGCGACACCGAGAGCGTCTACTTCTGCGCGCGCATCGTCGCGGACGCCGCGCAGGCCTCGGGCCGCACGCTCGTGCTCGACGACCTGCCTCACTCGTACGTCGACCTGCGCGACCCGCGGCGCCTGCAGTTCGCGTACGTGCGATGGATGGGCGACGTCATCGACCGCGTCCGGCCGCGCGACGCGGTGTTCATCGGCGGCGGCGGGTTCACGCTGCCGCGGTACGTGCGCGCGACCGTGCCGGGCTCGCGCTCGGTCGTGCTCGAGGTCGACCGCGAGCTCGTCGACCTGGCGCGCGAGCGGCTCGGGCTGCGCACCGGGCCGCGGCTGCGCGTCCGGGTCGGCGACGCACGGCGCACGCTGCGCGACCTGCCGGCGCGGTCGGCCGACGTCGTGGTCGGCGACGCCTTCGGCGGGCTGTCGGTCCCGTGGCACCTGGCCACGCGCGAGTTCGCGCAGGACGTCCGCCGCGTGCTGCGCCCGGACGGCGTGTACCTGCAGAACGTCATCGACCACGGCGACCTCGCGTTCGCGCGGGCCGAGGCGGCGACGCTGCTCGACGTGTTCGCCCGGGTCGCGGTCCTCGACGACGACGTGCCCGGCGGGAACCTCGTGCTCGTCGCGTCCGGCGTCCCGGTGCCGGTCGCCCGCGACGGAGCCGCGGGCGGCGGCGGGTACCGCGTGGCGCCGGGGCGCGCGTTCGCGGGGAACGCGGGCGTGCTCACCGACGACCACGCCCCCGCCGACCAGCTCCTCACGCCGCGCCCCTGACCGCCGCGGGGTTACGCTCCGCCGCGATGGCCGCCACCGAGGAGCTCCCGGTCGAGACCGACTTCCCGCACGTCACGACGATCCCGACGCGCTGGAAGGACAACGACGTCTACGGGCACGTCAACAACGTCGAGTACTACTCGTTCTTCGACACCGTCATCAACGCCTGGCTCATCCGCGAGGGCGGGCTCGACATCCACGCCGGCCGGGTCATCGGGCTGTGCGCCGAGTCGCACTGCTCGTTCAAGGCCGCGGTCGCCTTCCCCGACGAGATCCGCGCGGGCCTGCGCGTCGGGCACCTCGGGCGGACGAGCGTCCGGTACGAGATCGGGCTCTTCCGCGACGGGGCGTGCGTCGCGGTCGGGTGGTTCGTGCACGTCTTCGTCGACCGCGACACGCGCCGGCCGACCGAGATGCCCGAGCGGCTGCGCGGCGCGCTGGAGCGGCTGAGGACCGACGCGTGAACGAGACGATCTTCACGATGGAGGCCACGCCGGTGAAGTACGGCGCCGGCGCGGTCGACGAGGCGGGCTGGGAGCTGCGGCGGCTCGGCGTCACGCGCGCGCTGCTCGTGACCGACCCGGGCGTCGCCGCCGCCGGGCACGCCGACCGGGTCCGGGCGTCGATCGAGGCCGAGGGGATCGACGTCGTCGTGTTCGACGAGGTGCGGGTCGAGCCGACGCTGCGGTCGTTCGAGGCCGCGTGCGACGCGGCGCGCGAGGCGGCGCCGGACGGGTTCGTGTCGGTCGGCGGCGGGTCGGCGATCGACACCGCGAAGGTCGCCGACCTCGTGCTCACCCACCCCGCGCCGCTCATGGACTACGTCAACGCGCCGGTCGGCGCGGGACGCAAGCCGCCGTCGCCGCTGCGCCCGCACCTGGCGATCCCGACGACGTCCGGGACCGGGAGCGAGGCGACGACCGTGGCGGTGCTCGACCTGCCGGACCTGAAGGTCAAGAGCGGGATCTCGCACCGCTACCTGCGCCCGCACCAGGCGATCGTCGACCCGGAGCTCGCGCGCACCCTGCCCGCGGAGGTGGCCGCGTCGGCGGGGCTCGACGTCGTGTGCCACGCGGCCGAGTCGTACCTCGCGGTGCCGTTCGACCGGCGGCCGCGGCCGGCGACGCCGGACGACCGGCCGCCGTACCAGGGCTCCAACCCGATCGCCGACGTGTGGTCGGCCAAGGCGCTGGAGTACGGCGGGCGGTACCTGCGCCGCGCGGTCGCCGACGACGACGACGTCGAGGCGCGCGGGGCGATGATGCTCGCGGCGACGCTGGCGGGCGTCGGGTTCGGGTCCGCCGGCGTGCACATCCCGCACGCGTGCGCGTACCCGATCGCCGGCCTGGGCCCGGAGTTCCGGCCCGCCGGCTACCCGGACGACCACCCGTTCGTGCCGCACGGGTTCTCGGTCATCGTCACGTCGCCGGCCGCGTTCCGCTTCACGTACGAGGCCGCGCCCGAGCGCCACGACCACGTCGCGTCGCTGCTCGCCGGCGAGCCGGTGTCGGGGCCCGACGCGCTGCCCGAGCAGCTCCTCGCGCTCATGCGCGACGTCGGCGCTCCGTCGGGGGTGGCGGAGCTCGGGTACACCGAGGACGACGTGCCGACGCTCGTCGACGGCGCGCTCAAGCAGCAGCGGCTGCTGAACGTCGCGCCGCGGACGCCGGACGCACGCGACCTCGCGCAGATCATCACCGCGTCGATGCGCAACTGGTGAGGGCGGCGCGGTGAGGCGCGGGATCTTCGTCGCGCCGTTCGACGAGCTCGGCGACCCGCGGCTGCTCGCCTCGCTCGCCGCCGACGCCGAGCGGGCCGGGTTCGACGGGTTCTTCGTGTGGGACCACGTCCGCTACTCGCCGCCGGTGCGCGAGGTGTCGGACCCGTGGGTCGTGCTGAGCGCGATCGCGTGCGCGACGTCGCGGATCGAGCTCGGGCCGCTCGTGACGCCGGTCTCGCGGCGGCGGGTGCACAAGCTCGCGCGCGAGACGGTGACCCTCGACCGGCTCAGCGGCGGCCGGCTCGTGCTCGGCGCGGGGCTGGGGAGCGACAACCACGGCGAGTTCACGGACTTCGGCGAGGTGTCCGAGCCCCGCGAGCGGGCGAAGCTGCTCGACGCCGGCCTCGAGCGGCTGGCCGCCTACTGGGGCGGCGAGTTCGAGCCGCCACCGGTCCGCCGGCCGCGGATCCCGGTGTGGCCGGCGGCGCGCTGGCCGAACCGCCGTCCGGTCCGCCGCGCCGCGCGCTGGGACGGCCTGTTCCCGATCGAGCTGCCCGGGCCGGACGCGCTGGCCGAGCTCGCGGCCGAGCTGCGCGGGCAGCGCGAGCGCGAGGGCCTGACCGGGCCGTTCGACCTCGTCTGCGAGGACGGCCCGGGCGCCGATCCGGAGCCGTGGCGCGCCGCGGGGGCGACGTGGCTGCTGACGGCCTTCGGCAGCTCCCCGCGAGAGGCGGACGTCAGGGCGGTCATCGCGGACGGCCCCTGAGCGGGGCGCGCGCGGCCGGACCACCGTCCCGGGCCGGAGCACGAGCGTCGGACCGCCCTCAAGGGGTCTGACACCTTTAGGTAGGTAGGCTATATAGTTGTCCTATATGGTTGCCGCCTCCGAGACCTCCGTCGCCTCGCTCGAGCAGAGCGTCACGCGGCTCGCGCATGCGCTGCTGCGGGACCTCGAGCCGGGGATGAGCCGTACCGCCCTGTCCGTGCTCGCGCGCCTGCGCGACGACGGGCCGCAGCGGGTCACCGACCTCGCCGCGCGCGAGGCCGTCGCCCAGCCGTCGATGACCGCGCTCGTCCGGCGCCTCGGCGAGCAGGGCCTCGTCGAGCGCCACGAGGACCCGGACGACGGCCGCGCCGTCCTGGTCGCGATCACCGCCGCCGGCCGCCGCACGCTCAAGGAGCGCCAGGCCGCCCGCGCGGCCGCGCTCGAGCGCCGCCTGGCGGTCCTCGACGACGACGAGCGCCGCCTCCTCGAGGCGGCCGCACCCGTCCTGGTCAAGCTCGCCGACGCGGGGCGCCGATGAACGGCGACCTGCTCCGCCAGCCCAGGGCCGTCTGGGCCGTCGCCTTCGCGTGCGTCGTCGCGTTCATGGGCATCGGCCTCGTCGACCCGATCCTCCCCGCGATCGCCGAGGACCTCGACGCCGGCCCGAGCCAGGTGTCGCTGCTGTTCACGAGCTACTTCGCGATCACCGGCGTCGCGATGCTCGTCACCGGCTTCGTCTCCAGCCGCCTCGGCCCGAAGCGCACGATGCTCGGCGGCCTCGCGCTCGTCGTCGTCTTCAGCGCGCTCTCGGGCGCCTCGGACACCGTCGGCGCGATCGTCGGCTTCCGCGCGGGCTGGGGCCTGGGCAACGCGCTGTTCATCTCCACCTCGCTCGCGGTCATCGTCGGCGCCGCGAGCGGCGGCGTCGGCGGCGCGATCGTCCTCTACGAGGCCGCGCTCGGGCTCGGCATCGCGTCCGGCCCGCTGCTCGGCGGCGCGCTGGGCGGCATCTCGTGGCGCGGCCCGTTCTTCGGCGTCGCCGTCCTCATGGCCGTCGCGTTCGTCGCGATCGCGGTCCTGCTCGAGCGCACGCCGCGCCCAGCGCGGGCCGTCGGCCTCACCGAGCCGCTGCGCGCCCTGCGCCACCCCGGCCTCCTGGCGCTCGCCGTCGTCGCGGTCCTCTTCAACTACGGCTTCTTCACCCTCCTGGCCTACACCCCGTTCCCGCTCGACATGGGCGAGCACGCGCTCGGCCTCGTCTTCTTCGGCTGGGGCCTGCTGCTCGCGGTGTTCAGCGTGTTCGTCGCGCCGGCGGTCAAGCGCCGCCTGGGCATCGCCGGCGCGCTCGGCGCCGCGTTCGCGCTGTTCGCCGCCGACCTGCTCGTCATGGCGCTCGCGGTCGGCTCCCAGGCCGTGCTCGTGGCCGGCATCGTGCTCGCGGGCGCGTTCATCGGCGTCGTCAACACGGTCCTGACCGAATCGGTGATGCTCGTCAGCCCGGTCGAGCGCCCGGTGGCGTCGTCGGCCTACAGCTTCGTCCGGTTCACCGGCGGCGCCGTCGCCCCGTGGCTCGCGGGCCGGCTCGCCGAGGACATCTCGGTCGGAGCGCCGCTGTTCGTCGGCGCCGGCGCGGTCGCGCTCGCGCTCGCCACGCTCGCCGCCACGCGCCACGTCGTGGAGCGCGCGGCCGCCGCCACCGCGGCGCCGGCCGCCGAGCCCGAGCGCGCGCTCCCCGCGACGCCCCCGGTCCTCGCCGCGGTCGACTCGACCGCCGGCGCGGCGGCCGTCTCCCGCGCCGCCGCCGACCTGGCGCGGGCGCGCGGCTCGGAGGTCGTCGTCGTCCACGTCCGCGAGACCGACGTCGTCGGCGACGAGGCGCTCGACCTGGAGAGCGAGCGCCAGGCGCAGGCGGTCCTCGACGCGCACCTGCAGCTCCTGTCCCGCGGCGGCGTCCGCGCGACCGGCGAGGTGCTCCACACGGTCGGCAGCCACGCCGACATCGCCGACGCGGTCATGTCGACCGCGACGCGGGCGGGCGCCGACACGATCGTGCTCGGCCGCGAGTCGCACCGCCGCGGCTCGGTGACGCGCGCGATCGCGACCGCCGCTGGCGACCGCGCGCTCGGCCACGTCGTGATCGTCCACCCCGAGGCGGGCCGCCGGCTGCTCACCCCAGCCTGAGGCAGGGATCCGGCGGCCCGGCCTAGCCTAGGGCCGGGCCTGCTGGACGTTCGCCGCCCCGAGGCGCTCGGCCACGATGTCGCACAGCCGCGCGCGCCGCACGCAGCGCTCGAGCGCGAACGCGTCGGCCAGCTCGTCGAGGTCCTCGTCGGAGAGCCCGGCGAACCGCTGCCCGTACTCGACGAGCATCGCCTGCGCGAACAGCACGTGGCGGACGAGGTCGTCGGTCGTCCCCCGCGCCCCCCACGGGTACGGGTCCCAGTCGGGGAACTCGCGCGCGACGAGGCGGTGGACCGGCTCGACGACGTCCGGGACCTCCTGGTCGGTCGAGCCCCACGAGTCGACGCCCAGCCGCGCCTTCTTGGCGATCACCTCGCCGAACCGCCGCATCCACGCGCCGTCGGGCGCGGCGTGGACGAGCCCCTGCAGCCCGACGTCCTTGTAGGTCCACAGCGACCAGCCCGCCTCGTAGCGGTCGTAGATGTCGAGCTGGTCGACGAGGATCTGGTAGCGCTGCTCGTCGCGCTCGGGGTCGCCGGTGTAGACCGGCCCGAACTCGCCCACCCACAGCGGCGTCCCGGTCTCGCGCTGGAAGCGCGTGCGCTCGAGGAACTTCTGCTCGAGCACCTCGCGGTCGATCCAGCGCCCGTCGGTGTGCCCGGGGTACGGCCCGCCGTACGCCATCCCCGCCAGCGCGTAGTCGTGGCAGGCGAACACCGTGTTCTCGTACACCTCGCCGAACACGGAGAAGTCGGTCGAGTACGTGTTGCCGTCGGCGAAGACGATGTGCCGCGGGTCGACCGCGCGGACGGCGGCGACCAGCCGGTCGGTGAACGGCCCGATCACCTCGCCGCTCGGGTCGCCGGGCTCGTTGAGCAGGTTGTAGCCGGCGACCGCGGGCTCGTCGCGGTAGCGGTCGGCGATCGCCTCCCACAGGTGCACGACGCGGTCCCGGAAGTGCGGGTGCAGCCAGAGCTCGGCGACGTGCGTCGGGTTGTCCGAGTGCCAGTGCTGGTTCTGCGCGCCGGGTGCGGCGTGCAGGTCGACGACCGTGTAGATGCCGTGCGCGGCACACGCGGCGATCGCGCGGTCCAGGCGCTCGAAGCCGCGCTCGCGCAGCTCGAACGGCCGCGCGTCGGACTCGAGGTGCCGGTAGTTGACGGGGATCCGCAGGCAGTTGACGCCCAGGCGCGCGAGGAACGCCGCGTCGTCCTCGGTGAAGAACGCGTCGAGCAACCGGTCGAAGAACCGCTCGGCCCGCTCGGCGCCGAGTACCCGCGCGACCTCGGCGCGCATGAGGCTCTCGGTCGCCGGAAAGCCGGTGATGAAGTTCTCCATGTTCATCCAGCCGCCGAGCCCGACGCCGCGCAGCAGCACCCGCGCGCCGTCCGCGTCGACGATGTGCGAGCCCTGCACGCGCAGGGCGCTGAGGTGGTGGTCAGGCATCCGATGCTCCCCGGGTCGTGGTCACTTTCCGCCGGTTCCGACGAGCCCGGCCACGATCCAGCGCCGGGCGAAGAGGTAGAGGACGAAGAACGGGATCGCCGACATGAGCACCGCCGCCATGAGGCCGGGCACGTTGACGCCGAACTGGCCCTGGAACGTCCACAGGCCGAGCGTCAGCACGCGCGTCTCCTCGCTCTGCGTCAGCACGAGCGGGAACAGGAAGCCGTTCCACCCCTGCAACGCCGAGTAGATCGAGACGGTGATGATCCCGCCGCGGCTGAGCGGGATCACGAGGCGCCTGAGCATCGTCCGCGGCTCGGCGCCGTCGAGCGCCATCGCCTCGTACAGCTCGCGCGGCACGTCGCGCAGCGAGCCGGTGAGCACGAGCACGCTGAGCGGCAGGCAGAACGCGGCCGTCGGCAGGACGATCGCGATCAGCGTGTCGTACAGGTGCAGCCGCGTGATGATGAGGTAGACCGGGATGATCGTCGCCTGTGCGGGGATGGCCAGCCCGAGCAGGAAGAGCCGGAACGTCGTGCCGGCCAGGCGGCTCTGCGAGCGGACGATCGCGTAGGCGGCCGGCAGCGCGAGCGCGAGCACGATCGCGACGGTCCCGGCGGTGACGACCGCGGTGTTGAGCAGGTAGCGCGCGAACCCGCTGTCGAGCGTGGTGCGGAAGTTCTCGAGCGTGACGCCCGACGGCGGCGCGAGCGCGCCGCGGTCGAGGTAGTCGCCGCGTTCGGACACCGCGCTGACGACGAGGAAGTAGAGGGGGAGCGCGACGACGACGAGCCACGCCGCCGCGCCGATCCCGGCCGGCACGTTGACGCGCCGCAGCGCGCGCCACGCGCGGCGCCGGCGCGACGGCCGCGACGTCGGCGCAGTCACCGGGGGCGGCGCCGGCGCGGTGGCGGCGGGCGTCAGCGTGGGGGCGACCGGGTCGGTGACGCCGCTCATCTACAGCCCCTCGAGCGTGCTGCGCATCTTCGCGTAGCCGCTGACCTTCACGAGCAGGAGCGACAGCGCGGTGCCGACGAGGACCAGGCCGACGGCGATCGCGCTCGCGTAGCCCATCTCGTAGGCCCGGAAGCCCTCGCTGTACATCTGGAACGGCAGGATCGCCGTCGAGGTCCCGGGGCCGCCGTCGGTGAGGATGAGCAGCGTCTCGAAGTACGTCAGCGACCCGACGACGATCATGATCGACGACGCGACGATCGTGTTCCGCAGCTGCGGGATCGTGATCTTCGTGAGCTGCTGGCGCCGGCTCGCCCCGTCGATCGTCGCCGCGTCGTAGAGCATCCGCGGGATCTGCCGGGCGGCGGCCTGGTAGAGCATCGTGTGCAGCGGGATGAACTGCCACGACAGGACGAACGCGACGGTGACGATCGCCCACCGCTCCGAGCCGAGCGGGCTGCCGAGGAACTCGAGCGTCACCGGCAGCCCGAAGTTCGGGTCGAGCAGCGCGCCCCAGATGAGCGCGACCGCCGCGGACGACAGCAGGATCGGCAGGAAGAACACCGCGATCAGCGCCGCGCGCGTGCGCTGAGGCCCGGCCGCCCACACGCCCAGCAGCAGCGCGATCGGCGTCTGGATGCACCAGCACAGCACGGTGAGCGCCGCGCTGACCTTCAGCGCGTCGAGCACCGCCTCGTCGCGCACGAGCCGCGACCAGTTGTCCAGGCCGATGAACTCCGGGTCGCGCACGCCGTCCCACGCGGTGAGCGACAGCACGGCGACGATGACCATCGGCGCGAGGGCGAACACCGCGAAGAAGGCCACCGCCGGCACGACCCACAGCGGGCCGGGCCGGTCGGTGGTGTCCCTGAGGAGGCCCTGGATCACTGCTGCGCGGCGCGCGACATCGCGCGCTGGAAGCCCGCCACGTCGATCTGCTTCGCGAAGAACTTCCGGAGGTTGGTCAGCAGCGCCTCGGCCTCGGGCGGCGTGACCGCCTGGTCCCACGACAGCGTGAACGTCGGCGCGTCGCGCACCATCGCGTAGACGGCGCTCGTGAACTCGGCGTTGTCGCCCTGCTCGAGCTTGTCCTCGATGCCCTTGACGGCGGGTACGTCACCGGCCGCGATGAGGTCGTCGACGTAGGACGGCTCGGCCATCTGCTTGAGGAACTCGAGCGCGGCGTCCTTCGACTTCGACCTGGCGTGGACGGAGAAGTAGTTCGTCGGGTTGCCGACGACGGCGGCCTCGTCGCCCTTGCCGCCGGGCACCGACGGGAACGTCGTCCACCCGAGCCCGTCCTCGGCGAAGTCCGGGTAGTCGTTGACCTGGTTGGAGTACTCCCAGCTCCCCATGAGCATCATCGCGCCCTTGCCGCGCGCCAGGAGCGTGGTCGCCTCGCGGTTCGTGTAGCTGATCGAGTTGAAGTCCGAGCCGAAGGCGCCCATGTCGATGAGCTCCTTGGTCATCTCGAGCGCCTTCGTGATCGCCGGGTCCTCCCACGCGCCGGGCTCGCCGCGCTGGAGGCGCTGGAACGGCTCGTGGCCGCCGATCCGCTCGGTGAGGTACTCGGGCCACATGAGCCCGGTCCACGCGTCCTCCATCCCGAGCACCAGCGGGGTGACGCCGGCGTCCTTGAACGTCCGGACGAGCGCCTTGACGTCGTCCCACGTCCTGGGCGGCTGCGCGCCGGCCTTCGCGAAGACCTCCTTGTTGTAGAAGAGCAGCAGCGGCTGCATGCCGCGCAGCGGGATGCCGTACGGCTTGCCGTCGATCTCGCCGGCCTGCAGGACCGACGGCAGGAACGCGTCGCGCAGGTCGGGGTTCTCGTCGAGGAACGCGCCGAGCTCCTGGACCTGGCCGGCCTCGACGTAGGAGCGGATGCTCCCGCCACCCCAGTTGAAGAACACGTCGGGCGCGTTGGGCGAGCCCATCGCGACGCGGAGCTTGTCCTGGTAGACGGTGTTGCTGAACGTCTGCAGGCGCGCGGTCGCGTCGGAGGCGTCGTTGAACGCCTCGATCGCGGGCTCCTGGAACTTCTGCTGGGTCGGGTCCTCCAGCGCCCAGACGGTCACGCGCCCGCCGCCGCTGCCGGACCCGCCCGCCGAGTCCTCCGGACCCGAGCTGCCGCATGCCGCCGCCCCCAGCGCGAGGGACAGCGCGAAGATGGCCGCGACCAGACGTCGACGGCCCCAAGACCCATCGGACACCGACTCTCCCCTTTCCCTGCCGTCCGAAACTTTCGGACTACGTGCCGCTCCCCACGGCGGGCAGGACCTTACTCCTTGGCGCCCAAGTGTCAACCCGGAACTGCACGATCGAGAGCATTCGCTGCTCGAAAGTTTCGGAAAGCCGTGATACGGTCCCGCGGGACATGGCGTCGACCCGCGTGACCATCGCCGACATCGCCGAGGCCGCCGGCGTCTCCGTCCCGACCGTGTCGAAGGTCGTCAACGGCCGCGCCGACGTCAGCGCCGCCACGCGCGAGCGCGTCGAGCGCGTGATGCGCGAGCGCGGTTACCGCCGCACGCCCCGGCGGCCCGCCGGCACGGGGCTGCTCGACGTCGTCTTCAACGAGCTGGAGAGCCCGTGGGCGATCGAGCTCATCCGCGGGGTCGAGGAGGTCGCGCGCGACCACGGGCTCGGCGTCGTGCTGTCCGCCCAGGAGGGCCCCGGCGCGATCGGCCGCCGCTGGGTCGACGCGGTCGCCGCGCGGCGTTCGGCGGGCGTGATCCTCGTCGTGTCCGAGCTCGGCGACGAGCAGGCCGCGCGCCTGACCGCGCGCGGCATCCCGTTCGTCGTCGTCGACCCGGTCGGCGAACCCGGCCCGGACGTCCCGTCGGTCGGTGCCACGAACTGGAACGGCGGCCTGGCCGCCACGCGGCACCTCGTCGAGCTCGGCCACGAGCGGATCGCGGTCATCGGCGGCCCGCCCGACATCCTCTGCACCCGCGCCCGCGTCGACGGCTACCGCTCGGCGCTCGAGACCGCCGGGCTCGAGGTCGACCCCGGCCTGATCCGGTACGGCACGTTCCACGTCGAGGCCGGCTACGAGCACGCCCGCGCGCTCCTCGAGCTCGACGACCCGCCGACCGCGATCTTCGCCGGCAGCGACCTGCAGGCGTTCGGCGTCTACGAGGCCGCGCGCGTGCTCGGCGTCCAGGTCCCGGAGGAGCTGAGCGTCGTCGGCTTCGACGACCTGCCGATGGCGCGCTGGGCGTGGCCGCCGCTGACGACGGTCCGCCAGCCGCTCGCCGAGATGGCCGCGACCGCCGCCCGCCTCGTGCTCGGCCACGGCGGCGGCTCGCGCGTCGAGCTGGCGACCGAGCTCGTGGTCCGCCGCTCGACTAGCAGCCCACGTCGCCCCTGATGTCCTCGTCGACGCGCCCGCCGAACGCGTAGGCCGAGCAGAAGGAGAAGCTCAGCAGCTCGTCGCGCCGCAGCGTCACCGGCCTCCACTCGCCGCGGCCGACCGGCTCGAGGTAGGTGTGCTCGCGGGCGAGGAGCGGCCCGGCCGGACGGCCCTTGAGGTAGCGGTCGAGCCACGCCTGCGTGAAGACGCTCGTCAGCGCCTGCCCCCACCGGCTCGCCGGCAGGACGAGCGGGATGTCGGTGTACTCGAGGTGCGTCGAGGCGCGCGGCACGAGGAGCATCGCGTCGACGCCCGCCTCGCGCCAGGCCTCGAAGCCGGTCTTCTTCTCGCGCTCGGGGTCGGGCGCCCGGTCCGGCGGGACGAGCCCCGGCACGATCCCGCCGCCGGCCAGCACGTACGGCTGGACGGTGAAGCCGTACTCGGACTGGACGGCGAGCGCCGGCACGGTGGGCTCCACCCCGCCGGTCCCGAGCCGGTCGCCGTCGCCGCCGCCGAGCTTGTCGTACGCGACGACGGCGGACACGTGGCGGCTGGTGCCCTGCACCTTCGACACCGCGGCGGCGCCGAGCGAGTGCCCGACGATCGCGAGCCTCGTCCGCCGCCCGGGCGCGGTCGGCCGCGCGAGCGGGCGGCGGTCCAGCAGCTTCCACAGCGGGTTGTGGGCGTTGACCTGCGCCGAGCCCGCGTTGCGGTTGCGGTAGGGCCGGCGCGGCGTCGAGAGGAAGAAGCCGATGGCGTCCTCGGTGCCCTTGACGAAGTTCGCCTCCTGCTGGAACGGCACGCCCGGGCAGCCGGTCTGCTCGCCGTCGTCCGGCGCCGCGAACGGGTTGCAGAACGGCAGCTCGGGATGCGCGTCGTCCTCGTGGGGGAGCGTCTCGCTCGCCCCCTGGCCCTGGACGTCGTAGGTGAGCACGACGTAGCCGCGCTCGGCGAGGTCCTGCGCCAGCCACCAGTACATCCGGCTGGACCCCTGGATCGACCCGGTGGTGATGACGACGCCGGGGAACGGCCCCTTCAGCCTGCGGCCGGTGTACGGGTCCTTCGCGCCCGGCAGGGGCGCGAACACGTCGCCGCGCAGCAGCGCCCCGTGGCGGCTGGTGAACGCGACCGGGATGCGCTGCCCGCGCCGGCCGTCCCAGCCCTGGCGCAGCGGGCCGGCCATGCTCCAGCCGGGAACGAGCGTGCCCGGGGTGACCGCCGGGCGGAGCGGGGTGACGGCGAGGTTCGCCAGGTGCTCGAGGTGCGACTCGGCGCTGCTGCCGGCGAGCTGCGCGAGATAGTGCGGGTTGCGGAGCTGCCCTCCGGGCCCGGTGATGCGCCCGTAGGCGTCGGCGACGTTCCGCAGGTCGCGCGCGATGTACTCCGGCGTGCCGGGCTCCGGCCCGGCGGCGTGTGCGACCCCGCCGGGGACGGCGGCCGTCGCCGCGCAGGAGGCGGCGACGGCCGCGAGCATCCGGACGGCCCTCCCGATCGACCCCATACCGGCACGATGACACCGTCCGGTGTCAGATGCGCCGGTTCAGAGGCCCGCCGGGCGCTCGTGGAAGCCGACGAAGATGCAGCCGGCGTGACCGGGGATCCTCGTGGACGAGCGTGCCGCTGATCACCGTGTAGCGGGCGTGGATCTCCAGCGTGACCCCGTTCGGCAGGAAGTAGCCCATCGTGCACGTCCCGCGCGCGACCTCGGACCGGTCCCGCGTCCCGCTGATGGTCACGGTGATGGCCATCGGGTCGTCGGAGGTGGGGTCGTCGTTGCAGACCGTCACGTACCGGCTGTCGAGCGTCTTCACCGTGATCCAGCCGAACCGGTGGCTGCCCACGCCGTAGATGTCGGCGATCCACGAGCTCATGTGCAGCCGCGACGCGTGCGGGCCGCCGGCGTTCTCCAGCGCGAGGCCCTGGGGGCCGCGGATCCCGCGCGGGCCGCGCTCCCCGGCAGGGCCGGGTGCGCCCGCCGGGCCGGCAGGGCCGCGCGGGCCGGCCGGGCCGCGCTCGCCGGCGGGACCGGCGGGACCGGCGGGACCGGCGGGACCGGGCGGTCCGGCAGGGCCGGGCGGTCCGGCGACCGGCGCGGCAGGAGCGGCGGCACGCGGCCGGGCCGTGGCGGCGAAGTCGCGCACGCCGAGCGAGCGGTCCTTCACGGCGCGGCTCGTGACGACGGCCGGGCCGACCTGCTGCGACGAGGCGATCATCGCCGTGGCGGCGGTCGCCGTCCCCGCGCACGCGGCGACGAGGGCGGCGACGGCGAGCGAGAGGCCACGCGCGCGCATCACTGCCACTCCGTCGGGCCCGCGTGGGTGCCGACCGCCCACAGCTTGCCGCCGCCGACCGACATGCCGGTGATCCGGGTGCCGAGCCCGTTGATCTCGAACTCCGTCCCGTTCGAGATCGTGTAGGGCGGCGAGCACACGCGCGGCCCGACGCCGTGCATCGCCCGCTCCCCGCCGACCTCGATGACGATCGCGGCGTCCGGCCCCTCGGTCCGCTGGTTGCAGCCCTGGATGCGGTTCTGGCCGCCGAGCGTCCAGATCGACAGGTCGCCGACCGGGTGCGAGCGCCCGCCGGCGAGCGTGTCGACGAGCCACGAGGAGAACCGCAGGTCGCTCGCGTGCGGCTTGCCCTCGTTGTCGGTCGCGCTGCCAGGCGGGCCCTGCGGGCCGCGCTCGCCCTGAGGACCGGGCGGGCCCTGCGGGCCGCGTTCGCCCTGCGGGCCGGCGGGACCCTGCGGGCCGCGCTCGCCCTGCGGGCCGCGCTCGCCCTGCGGGCCGGCGGGACCCGCCGGGCCGGCCGGGCCGGGCGCGGTGGACGCCGAGGCGGCGCTCGTGCCCCGCAGGGCGCGGCGCGCCGCCGGGCTGAGGTCGCGGAGCTGCAGCGAGCGGTCCTTGACCGCGCGGCTCGTGACGACGTTCTTGCCGAGCTGGCTCGGCTTCTTGATGACGATCCCGCCCGCGGTCGCCGTGCCGGCGCAGGCGACCACGAACGCGATCACGGAGACGACCAGCGCGGGGCTGATCGGTCGAGGGATCAGGGGCATCGGAACTGCTCCTCGGATGTCGCTGAACGGTGCGCGCGGCACCGTCCCAGCGACGCCTTCCCGGAACCTTCCGGCCCGGGAAGGTCAGCGGAGCTGCGCCGAGCTGAGGCCGAGGAGCTGGCGGGCGATGATGAGGAGCTGGATCTGCTGCGTGCCCTCGAAGATGTCGAGGATCTTCGCGTCGCGCGCCCACTTCTCGAGCAGGAGCTCCTCGCCGTAGCCGAGCGAGCCGGCGAGCGCGACGCACCGCAGCGCGATGTCCACGCACGTGCGGCCCGCCTTCGCCTTGGCCATCGAGGCCTGCAGCGAGTTCGGCTTGCCGTTGTCGGCCATCCACGCCGCCTCGAGCGTCAGGAGCCGCGCGGCCTCGTAGTCGGCCTCCATCGACAGGAGCTCGGACGCCGCGCCGGCCTGCAGCGCCGGCGGCCGGTCCCAGTCGACCTCGATCCCCGCCTCGCGAACGAGGCGCGTGGTCTCCTCGAGGCACGCGCGGGCCAGCCCGACCGCCATCGCGGCGACGAGCGGCCGCGTGTTGTCGAACGTCTTCATCGCGCCGCCGAACGACTTCGTCGTGTCGATCTCGGGCGACCCGAGCAGGTTCTCCTTCGGCACCCGGCAGTTCTCGAGCCGGAACGCGGCGGTGTCCGACGCGCGGATGCCGAGCTTGTGCTCGACGCGCTCGAGGATCAGCCCCGGGTTGGAGCGCTCGACGACGAACGACTTGATCGCCGCGCGGCCCTTCGACGGGTCGAGCGTCGCCCACACGACGACGAGGTCGGCGCGCTCGCCGGCGGTGACGTAGATCTTCTCGCCGTTGAGCACGTACTCGTCGCCGTCGAGGACGGCGGTCGTGCGGATCGCGGCGCTGTCCGAGCCGGCCTCGGGCTCGGTGATCGCCATCGCCGCCCACTTGCCCTCGAACCGCGCGAGCTGCTCGTCGCTGGCGACCGAGGCGATCGCCGAGTTGCCGAGCCCCTGGCGCGGCATCGACAGCAGCAGCCCGACGTCGCCCCAGCAGAGCTCCATGACGCTCAGCGCGGTCGACATGTTCGAGCCGTTGCGGTTGCCCTCCTCGTTGCCGTTCCGGCGCCGGACGCCGGCCGCGCCGGCGCCGCCGATCCCGCCGGCGTCGTCCATGCCCTCGATGACCGAGGCGAGCATGTCCAGCTCCTTGGGCCGGGTGTGCTCCTCGCGGTCGTACTTGCGCGAGATCGGCCGGAAGACCTCCTCGGCGACCTCGTGGGCCTGCGCCACGAGCGGCGCGAACTTCTTGGGGAGCTCGAGGTTGATCATCAGACGAGCAGCGCCCCCTCCATGACGCCGGCGGCGCGCAGGTCGCGGTACCAGCGCTCGACCGGGTGCTCCTTGACGTAGCCGTGGCCGCCGAGGAGCTGCACGCCGTCCGAGCCGATCTTCGCGCCGAGCTCGGCGCACTGGCGGCGGGCGAGCGCCAGCTCGCGGGCGTAGTCGTCGCCCGCGTCGGCGCGGGCGGCGGCGCGCAGCGTCAGCAGCCGCATGCCCTCGAGCTCGATCGCGATGTCCGACACGGTGAACGCGACGGCCTGCCGGTGGCTGATCGGCTCGCCGAACGCCTCGCGCTCGTTGACGTACGGGATGACGTGGTCGAGCACGGCCTTCGCGGTGCCGATCGACACGGCGCACCACGCCAGCCGCGCGCGCCGGATCGCGTCGGCGTACACCTCGGGGTCGCCCTCGCCGACGAGCGCCGACTTCGGGAGCCGCACGCCGTCGAAGCGCAGGTCGGCGGTGGCGGCGGCACGCACGCCCATCGCCGGCGCCTCCTTGGCCTTGACGCCCTGGACGTCGCGCGGCGCGACGAGGAACAGCGCCGGCCCCCGCCCTTCCAGGCGCGCGGCGACGAGCAGCAGGTCGGCCGACGCGCCGCGCGGCACGAGCGTCTTGACGCCGCTGAGCAGGTAGTCGCCGGCGTCGGCGCGCGCGGTCGTGCGGAGCGAGAACGGGTCGAAGAGCGCGCGCGGCTCGGCGACCGCGAACGCCGCCGCCGGGACGGCGTCGTCGACGAACGCGGGCAGGTAGGTCGCCTGCTGGTCGGCGTCGCCCCAGAGCGTCAGCGCCGACGCGACGCCGGACGGGGCGAGCGCGGCGACGGCCAGGCCCATGTCGCCGTGCGCCAGCGCCTGGGCGGCGAGGACGGCGGTCACGGTGGAGCGCTCGGCGACCGCGCCGCCGAGCTCCTCGGGCACGCCGAGCATCGTCAGCCCCAGCTCGCCGGCTTCGGCGAGCAGGCCGTCGGGCGGGCTGCACGCCTCGTCGGCCTCGAGCGCGGCGGGCCGGAGCTTGGCGGCGGCGAAGTCGCCGTACGCCTCCACGAGCATCTGCTGCTCGTCGGTCGGCGTGAGGTCGAACAGGTCGCCGCGGGCGGGCTTCAGGCGGGCCGGGCGGCCGGCGCGGCCGACGGCCTTGAACGTGCGCCCGGCGGCGCCGATCGCGCGGAAGCCGTCGCGCGTGCCGCGGTAGAGCACGCGCTCGGCCGCCTCGCGGACGCCGAGCCGGTCGAGGACGTCGGACCCCGCCAGCGTGCGCACGGCCCGCAGGGCGTATCCGGTGGGTGACGTGGTGGACGGCATGCGGCGTGCCACGGTACTACAGATGAACGATGGTGTTTGCATGAACTGTCACCGCACGCCGCTCCGCAGGCGCTCAGCGCACGGCCTGCTCGCGGGCCAGCGCGAGGAACGCCGCCGCGGCCGGGGCGTGGCGGCGGTCCGCGCGCCAGGCGAGCGTCACGTCGCGGCGCGGCGTCGGGCCGACCAGCCGTACCCAGGCGACGTCGGCGCCCTTGTCCCCCTCGACGCCCGACAGCGGGAGGACCGCGACGCCGAGCCCGCGCGCGACGAGGTTGAGGATCCGCGGCATCTCGTTCGACTCGAACGCCAGGTGGGGCGCGAAGCCCGCCTCCGCGGCCGCCTGCTCGAGCAGGTGGCGCAGCGCCCAGCCCTCGCGGAAGCCGATGAAGTCCTCGTCGCGCAGCTCGGCGAACCGCAGCCGGCGCCGGTGCGCGAGGCGGTGGGTGCGGGGCAGGACCGCGACGAGCTCCTCGCTGGCGAGCTCCTCCAGGCCCAGGCCGCGGCGCTCGATGCGGTCGGTCACCGAGAGGATCGCGAGGTCGAGCTGGTCGGCGCGGAGCATCGCCGCGAGCGTGTCGCTGGCCTCCTCGCGGATCGCGAGCTCGACGCCCGGGTGGCGCTCGTGGAACGTCGCGAGCAGCAGCGACAGGTCGAACGCGCCGACGGTCTGCATCGCCCCGATCGTCACCCGGCCGGCACGCAGGCCCGACAGCTCCTCGAGCTCGGCGCGGGCCGCGTCGAGCTCGGCCAGCACGCGGCGCGCGCGCTCGACGAGCAGGTTCCCGGCCTCGGTGAACGCGACCTGCCGCGTCGTGCGGTGCACGAGGGCGAGGCCAACCTCGTCCTCGAGCCGGCGGATCTGCTGCGACAGCGCGGGCTGCGCGACGTGCTCGCGGGCGGCGGCGCGGGTGAAGTGCCGCTCCTCCGAGAGGGCCACGAGGTAGCGGAGCTGCCGCACATCCATAGGCTGATCTTATGAATGTCCAAGGAATTACGTCTTGGACATCTGAGTCGCGAGACGTCAGAGTGGTCGCACTCTCTCCTCCATCGCGCCCCGCCGGATCGGCCCAGACCCCCCAGTACCCCCCACATCGCCGATCCGCCTGGGGCGTGATGTGGTTAAGCGCCGAATATCGTCCGCGGCGTGCTGCTGAAGACCGTCGTCGAGGCCTCGGCCGCCGTGGCGGGCACGCGCTCGCGGACCGCGAAGATCGCCGCGCTCGCCGAGCTGCTGGCGACCGCCGCCCCCGGCGAGGTCCGGACGGCGGTGAGCTGGCTGTCGGGGGAGCTCACCCAGCGGCAGATCGGCGTCGGCTGGGCGCTGCTGCGCGACCGGCCGCCGCCCGCGCCCGGGCCGTCGCTGACCGTCGCCGAGGTCGAGGCCGAGCTGACGCGGATCGGCGCGATGCGCGGGTCCGGCTCGCAGGCCGCGCGGCGCGAGGCGCTGCAGGCGCTGCTCGCGCGCGCCGACGCAGACGAGCAGTCGTTCCTCGCCCGCCTGCTGCTCGGCGACCTGCGCCAGGGCGCGCTCGCCGGGGTCATGGCCGACGCGGTCGCTCGCGCGGCCGGCGTGCCCCGGGCCGAGGTGCGGCGGGCGCTGACGCTGCACGGCGGGCTGGCGGACGTCGCCGCGATCGCGCTCACCGAGGGCGCGCCGGGACTGGTGGCGATCCGGCTCGAGGTCGGGCGCCCGCTCGCCCCGATGCTCGCCGCCACCGCCGCCGACGTCGCGGACGCGCTCGCCAAGGCCTCGCCGGCGGCGGTCGACCACAAGCTCGACGGCGCGCGGATCCAGGTCCACCGCGACGGCGACGACGTCGCGATCTTCACGCGCACGCTCGACGACGTCACTGCGCGGCTGCCCGAGGTCGTCGCCGCCGCGCAGGCGATGCCGGCGCGCGCGTTCGTGCTCGACGGCGAGGCGATCGCGCTGCGCGACGACGGGCGGCCCGAGCCGTTCCAGGTCACCGCCGCGCGGTTCGGCACGCGGCGCGAGCGCTCGGTGCCGCTGGACGCATTCTTCTTCGACGTCCTGCACGTCGACGGCGAGGACGTGCTCGACGAGCCGCTGTCGCGCCGGGCCGAGGCGCTCGAGGACGTCGTGCCGCCCGCGCACCGCATCACGCGCACGATCGCCGCGACGCCCGAGGCGGCGCAGGAGGCGTTCGACGCCGCGATCGAGGCCGGGCACGAGGGCGTCGTCGTCAAGCGGCTCGAGGCGCCGTACGCGGCAGGCCGGCGCGGCGGCGCGTGGCTCAAGGTCAAGCCGGTCCACACGCTCGACCTCGTGATCCTCGCCGCCGAGTGGGGCCACGGCCGGCGCCGCGGCAGGCTCTCCAACCTGCACCTGGGCGCCCGCGACGGCGACGGCTGGGCGATGCTCGGCAAGACGTTCAAGGGCCTGACCGACGAGATGCTCGCCTGGCAGACCGAGCGGCTCCTCGCGCTCGAGACCCGGCGCGAGGGGATCGCGGTCCACGTCCGCCCCGAGCTCGTCGCGGAGATCGCGTTCGACGGCGTGCAGGCCTCGCCGCGCTACCCGTCGGGCCTGGCGCTGCGGTTCGCGCGCGTCAAGCGCTACCGCGAGGACAAGCCGGCGTCGGAGGCCGACACGCTCGACACCGTGCGGGCGATCGCCGCGGGCGCGCGCTGAGCGGGACCGGCCGAACCGGCGAACACCGATGTTCGCCGTTGGTACGGTGCGGCGCATGCCCCGCTCGACCCCATCGCTGGAGGGCCGCCGCGTCCTCATCACCGGCGGCGCCCGCGGCATCGGCGCCGCGCTCGCCGAGCGCCTGCACCAGCGCGGCGCACGCGTCGCCGTCGCCGGCCTGGAGGAGGAGCTGCTCGCCGACGTCGCCGAGCGCTGCGGCGGCGCGCCGTGGGCGCCGTGCGACGTCGGCGACCGCGAGCAGGTCGAGCAGGCGGTCGAGCACCTCGCCGGCGCCCTGGGCGGGCTCGACGTCGTCGTCGCGAACGCCGGCATCGCCGCGCAGCTCCCGCTCGTCGGCGGGGACCCGGAGATCATGGAGCGCACGCTGCGCGTCAACGTGCTCGGCGCCTACTACACGCTGCGGGCCGCCGGCCCGCACATCAGCCACCCGCGCGGGTACGCGCTGCCGATCGCGTCGGTCGCGGCGGCCGTGCACCTGCCGCTCATGGGCGCCTACAACGCGTCGAAGGCGGCGGTCGAGGCGCTCGGCAACACGCTGCGGATCGAGCTCGCCCCGTCCGGCGCGCGCGTCGGCGTCGGCTACTTCGCCGAGATCGACACCGACATGACCAGCCGCGGCTTCGGCACGCGCGCCGCCGGCCGGATGATCGCCTCGTCGCCGCTGCCGATCCACCGGGTCGCGCCGCTGCACGTGGCGATCGACGCGCTCGAGCGCGGCATCGCGCGGCGCGCGCGCCGGGTCGTCGCCCCGCGCCGGGCCGCGCCGCTGCTGCCGCTGCGCATGGCCGTCCAGCCGTTCATCGACCGCGGCGCGCAGCGCGGGCTGCGCGAGGCGCTCGACATCGCGCGCGGCGAACAGGTCGACCTGACCACGCCGCAGCCCGACCCGGTCGCGCGGTGACCGCCGGCCCGACCGCCGCCGGGGCGGCGCCCCGCATCGCGCCGGGCACCCGGCGCGACGTCGGCCCCGTCGTCTGGGCGTTCAGCCGGATCGCCGGCCGCGTGACCGGCACGCAGCCGCCGAACCTCTTCCTCACGCTCGGCCGCAACCGGCGCCTGTTCTGGGGCTGGCTGCGCTTCGCCGGGCGGCTCATGCCGTTCGGCCGCCTGCCCCGCCGCGAGACCGAGCTCGTCATCCTGCGCGTCGCCCACCTGCGCGGCTGCGCCTACGAGTTCGAGCACCACGAGCTGCTCGGCCGGCGCGCCGGCGTCACCGGGCGCGACGTCGAGCGCGTCGTCGCCGGGCCGGCGGCGCCCGGCTGGAGCGACCGCGAGCGCACGCTGCTCGAGGCGGTCGACGAGCTGTGCGAGCGCCGGGACCTGCACGACGAGACCTGGGCCGCGCTGCGCCGCCACCTCGACGAGCGCCGGCTCATCGAGCTGCTCATGCTCGTCGGCCACTACGAGATGCTCGCGACCGTCCTCATGACGCTCCGCGTCCAGCCCGACGCACGTCGCTGACCGCCCGCCCGGCGCTCAGCGCAGCATCGAGCGGACCTGGTCGACCGGCTCGGGCACGACCGGCCGCTCGGTGAGCCGCTGGAAGTACCGCTTGGGCGCCTGGCCGTCGTAGCTCCACGGCTCCTGCTCCTTGCACGCGGGCGCGGAGACCGGGCTGCCGGCGGCGTTGGCGCAGTTCGACGCGCGCAGCTCGTCCTTCAGATGGTCCAGGCCGCCCGGCGCCATGTAGGCGTTGTGCCGGTTCGAGCCGATCCGCGACGTCGCGCCGACGAGCGACTCGGGCCCGAGCGGGATGATCGTCCGCAGGTAGCGGCGCGGCCTGCCCGACACGCCGGGCGCGGTCCCCTTCGCCGCCGCCGACACGTTCGCCATCGCCGCGACGAGCTCGCGCCGGTAGGCGTTGATGTACGACAGCATCGGCGTGACATGCTGGGCGGCGGGCTGGAGCTGGTCCATGAACGGGCCGAGCGCGTCGACGACCCGGCCCGCCGCGGGCAGCGCGCGCCGCGCGGTCGGCAGCATCGCCTGCAGGTCGGAGAGCAGGCCCTCGATGTCGGGCGTGGCGCGCTGCATCGCCTCGAGCGCGGGCGCGACGCGCGGCGCGACCGGGCGGAAGTCGCGCAGCACCGGCGCAGCGACCTGCGCGGTGCGCTCGACCGCCGCGGTCGTGCGGCGCAGCTCGCGCAGGAGCGCCGGAGCGGCGCGGACGGTCGCGGTCAGCTCGTCGTCGCGCGACGCGGTCGCGGCGAGCGCCCGGTTGCCGGCGCCGACGAGCTCCCGGACCGCCGCGCGCTCGTCGCCGACGGTCTGCAGCACGTCGCCGACGCTGGACACCAGGCGCGTGACGTCGTCGCGCTGGGAGTCGAGCACCTCGGTCACCGCCTCGAGCCGGCGCATCCCCGGCCCGAGGTTGCCGAGCGTGTCCCCGAGGTCCTGCGCGCGGCCGTCGAGCAGCGTGCCGGTGTCGACGAGCAGCTCGTGGAGCTGCTCGCGCCCCTTCGCGTCGAGCGTCGACATGACCCGGTCGAGCGGCTGCGTCGGCTCGATCCGGTCGACCGGGATCGTGCCGCCGTCGGCGAGCCGCGGCCCGTCCCTGCTGCCGGTGCTGAGCGCGACGAACGTCTCGCCGAGCAGCGTCTTCTGGCGCAGGATCGCCCGCACGTCGGCGGGCAGTGGCGCGTACCGCGGCTCGATCGACAGCGTCGCCTCGGTCCGCAGCCCGCGCTGGCGGACGCCGGTGACCTTGCCGACGTTGACGCCGCTGATGCGCACGTCGGCGTTCGGGGCGAGCTGGCCGGCGTCGGAGAACAGCGCGCGCACCTCGTACCGCTTGGCGCCGAACGGGATCGACCCGCCGACGCTCCGCCACACGAACAGCGTCAGGCCGAGCGACGCGAGCACGAAGCAGACGCAGGCGGCGACGGTGGCCCGGGTGGGGAAGCGGGTGATCATCGCGCGGCCCCGTCCTGGCAGAAGGAGGTGGTCCCGAGGACCCCGTTGACGAGCTCGCCGAGGTCGCCGGTCGGGCCGAGCGTCGCGCAGCTCAGCAGCGCCATCCCGTGCGCGACCGACCCGTGCGCGTCCTGGGTGCTGATCGTCGAGTTGACGTTGTGGGCGAACCAGGCGAGCCAGAACAGCGAGCTCTTCGAGCCGTCCTCCGGCGTGGAGGCGAGCCGGTTGACCGTGCGGCCGAGGACCTCGAACGCGGTCCGCAGCGGCGGCGTCGCCTCGCCGAGGTCCCGCACGGTGCCGCGCACCGACGGCGCGAGCGGCGCGACGTCGTCGATGAACCGCTCGAGCTCGGAAACCGGCAGCGGCACGATCCCGCGCAGCGCGCCGGGCGTCGAGCGCAGCGTGCGGCGGGCCGAGCGCAGCGACGGCTCGAGCTCGCGCAGCGCGCCGTCGAGCGCGCGCATGAACCGCGGCGTGCGCTGCAGGGTCGTGCGGGCCGCCTGCAGGGTCGCGGGCAGCTCGTCGAGCGTCGCCTTCAGCGCCTCGTCGTCGTCGGCGAGCGCCGCGAGGGTGGCGTTGCCGGCGTCGACGACCGTGCGCAGGTCGGCGTCGCCGTCGGCGGTCGCCTCGGTGATGCGCCGCAGGTTGCCGACCAGGCGCGGGATCTGCCGGCGCCGGTCGGCGAGCAGGCCGGTGATGCGCCGGAGCTGCGCGGCGGTCGGGCCGAGCGCGCGCAGCGTCGCGCGCAGCGAGCGCCCGCGCCCCCTCGTCCCGATCCCGGCGTCGTTCAGCAGCGCCTGGAGGAACGTCCGCGTGTCCTCGTCGAGCGCGCGCAGCAGCTCGTCGCTGTTCAGCGGGCTCGTCGTGCGGCGGATCGCGATCGTCGCGCCGTCCTCGAGCGCCGGCGCCGACCGGCTCCCCGGGTTCAGCCGGATCTGCATGTCCTTCAGCGGGGTGTTCGGGACGAGCGCCGCGCGCGCGTCGGCATAGACCTCCGGCAGCCTGGACGGGTCGATGCTCGCCCGCACCAGGCCGCGCCCGTCCTTCAGGCGGCGGCCGTCGATCTGCCCGACGGTCACGCCGGCGACGGTCACCGGCGCACCCATGCCGGGCGTGACCGCGTCGGCGGCGGCGAACTCGAACCACAGCGCGTAGCGGTCCTGGAACGGCGGCTCGAGGCGCTGCTTGTTGAGGATGTAGGCGCCGCACACGAGCGCCACGACCATGATCGCGGCGATCGGGCGCAGCCACCGGGCCTCGCGGCGCAGGTTCATCGCGCGCCCTCCCGGCCGGGCCGCAGCAGGCGACGCAACCTCGCGGGGTCCAGCAGCCGGCGCAGGTCCGCCTCGGCGATGCGCGCCCGCCCGGCGCCCTCGTCGGACGGGATGACGTTCAGGCCCGCGGACCCGGTCGGGGCGTCGAGGCTCGGCACCGGCTGCTCCGAGCACGGCGCGCCGGGATCCTGCGGCGGCGGCTTGCGGTCCTTGCGCGGCAGCGGCCGCGAGCGCACGTTCGACGGGCCGCGGGTGACGAGCCGGCCGAGCCCCGGCAGGCTCTGCGTCGAGAGCGTCGAGCCCTCGAGGCCGAACTGGTAGCGCAGCGCGTAGCCGTTGCCGTCGAAGTTCTGCGCGGCGCTCGACAGCCCGACGAGGCCGTGGACGAAGTCCTGCCACACCGGCCGCCCGGTCGACAGCTCGCCGTCGGGGACCTCCTTGGAGAAGGTCGGGAGGATGTGCGAGCTCAGGCAGTCGGTGAGCGGCTTGACGGTCGGGAACAGGCCCGCGAGGCGCTGGACCGCGAGCGGCAGGTCGCGGAACGCGGTTTCCATCGCACGGATCGTCCGCTGCCGCCGCGCCGGCGCCACGAGGCTGCCGAGGTCGCGCAGCGCGCGGGTCGACGCGTCCAGCGCGCGCGGCGCGATGTCGACCGCGGGGCGGACCTGGCCGACGGCCCGCTCGACGCGCGGCAGCGCGGCGCGGACGCTCGCGAGCGCGCGCGGGGTGGCGGCGAGCGTCCGGCTCGTCTCGGCGATCGACGCGGCCAGCCGGCGATCGCGGTCGTGCAGGGCGCGCGCGGTCGTCGCGAGGTTGTCGACGAGGTCGCCGAGCTGCTCGGTGTCGAGCGCTCGCGTGATCCGGTCGGTCGAGGCGATGAGCCGGCCGAGGTCGTCGCCGCGCTCGCCGCGCGCGGCGTCCGAGACCCACGCGACGTCGCGCAGCAGCGGCGCGAGCTCGGGGGCGAGCTCCGCCAGGCCCTGGGCGCCGCCCTCGTCGAGGCCCTCGGCGAACGTGTCGAGGATGCCGCGCAGCGAGTCGCGGGCGGGCCGCTCGAACGTGCCCAGCACCTCGTGCAGCTGGACCGGCGTGGCGGTCTGGGGCAGCGGGATCGTGCCGTCGTCGGGGAGCTCCTCGGCGCCGGGGCTGCCGGGCTGCAGGTCGACGACGTAGCCGCCCTCCAGGAACACGCGCGGGCGGATCCGCGCGGTCGCGTCGCGGTGGACGGGCCGGCCGGCCTCGTCGATCTCCATCGTCACCGCGGTGGTGTGGCCCGGGCCCTTGCCGATCGACACGACCTCGCCGACGTCGACGCCCGCGACCCGGACCGGCGAGCCCTTGCGCAGGCCGCTCGAGCTCTCGAACACCGCGTCGATGCGGTAGCCGTCCCGGAACGGCACGCCGGGGTTGAACGAGAAGTACGTGACGAGCGCGAGCCCGGCGACCATCACGGCCGCGACCACGTACGGCCGCCAGAACGAGCGCCGCCTCATCGCCCGCCTCCCGGGACGGCCTGCAGGCCGGGGACGTTGCCGATCCGCTGCCCGGGCAGGTAGGGCTCGTTGCCGGCCTCGCACTCGGACGCGTTCTCGTTCGGGTACGGGTTGACGTGCAGCTCGGGCGCGGGCTCGGCGGCCGGCAGCATCTCGTCCAGCTGGAAGACCGGGATCATCCGGATCCAGTTGCCGCCCGCGTCGCCCTCGCTCAGCACGTCGTTGAGCGCCTCGACCCAGTTCGTCGCGACGCGGCAGTGCCGCTCGGCCTCCCAGGCGGTGTCGAGGATCCCGCCGAGCCCGACGAACGCCGACGCGCCGAACGTCGCGAGGTCGTTCGAGCCGAGCAGCCGCAGCGCGTTCGTCGCCGACGGGCGGCCGGTGAACGCGCCGACCGAGTCGAGGACCGAGCCGAGCGGCTCGGCGACGCCCGCGACCTCGGGGTTGACCTCGACGGCCTTGCGCATCGTACGGCTGAGCGCGCGCGCGGCCGGCCGGAGCGTCGTCGCCGCCGGCCGCAGGTCGCGCGCGATCTGCGCGGCGTCGTCGAGGACCGGGCGGATCGTGCGCAGGGCCGACGAGGCGCGGCGCGCGGCCGGCGGCAGCTCGTCGATCGCCTCGCCCAGGCGCGGGCCGGCGGCCTGGAGCGCGGCGAACGTCCGCGACGCGCGGTCCAGCAGCGGCGGCACGGCGGCGCTCACCGGCCGGAGCGCGCCGGCGGCCGCGGCGGCGCCGCGCACGAAGCCGGGCAGGTCGGTCTCGGCCGCGCCGAGCGTGCGCAGGACGCGCCGGGCGGGCGGCAGGACGCGCGCGGTGACCTCGATCGCCTCGTTCAGCTCCTCGCCCCGCCCGGCGAGCGCGGTGCCGAGCGTGTCGATCACCTGCCGCACGCCGCGCCGGCCGGCGGGGTCGAACATGCGGAACGCCTCGTCGAGGTCGACGCTCGCGCGCGCGTTGCGCAGCGGCAGCGTGCCGCCCTCGGGGACCGTGCGCTCGGCGTCGCCGGGGACGAGCGAGACGTACTTGCCGCCGAGCACCGACGCGAGGCGCACCTCGACGGTCGTGTCGACCGGCAGCGGCTCGACCTCCTTGAGCTGCAGCTTCAGCGACGCGCGCGGCGGCTCGTCACCCTCGGGCGGGAGCGCGTCGATCGAGAGGACCTGGCCGACGCGGGCGCCGCCGATCCGCACGTCGGCGTTCTTCGTGAGCTTGCCGGCGTCGGGGACCGTGACGCGGACGTCGTAGGTGTCCTGCCACGGCAGCCCGTTCTGGGCGCGCGAGGTGACCGCGAGGATCACCCCGGCGACGGCCAGGATCGCGAGGCCGACGACGAGCGTGTCGTTCATCAGGCGGTCGGCGAGGGGGACGCGGCGTCTCACTTGAGCAGGAAGTCCAGGAGGTCCTCGACGATGTTCCGGCCGGCCTCGACGGCGTCCTCGGGCTCGGGCGTCTCGGCGGGCGGCGCGGGGGCCGCGGGCGCCGGCTGGGCCGGGGCGGGCGCCGGCTGGGCGGGCGGCGCGGGCGGCGGCTGCGCAGGGGCGGGCGCGGGCTCGGCGGGCGCGGCGGGCTCCGGCCGCGCCGTGCGGGGCGCCGCGGTCCGGCGCTCGCGCCCGCGGCCCTCGCGCTCCTCGTCGCGGTCGCGGTCCTCGGCGCGGTCGCGCCCGGACTCGTTCGCCGCGCGGAAGGCCGAGCCGCAGCCCGCGACCGGCACCGCGCTGTAGATGCCGCAGTGCGAGATCGTGACGTGCGCCGGGAGGATGTGGCCGCTGCTGTCGTAGCGCGCGGCGGCCATCGCGCCGTTGTAGAGGAACTCGATGAACAGGCGCGGGAACCCGCGGTCCTCGAGCGTCTTGAACATCACGCCGGCGGTCTTCGCGTTGTCGAGCGAGCCGCTCGCGTAGTCGCGGACGAGCCCGAGGAACGGCCCGGACCGGCTCGCGGTCCGCGCGCCGCGGCGCAGCACGGGCGCGAGCGCGGCGAGCGCCGGCCGGGCGATCTCGTCCAGGCGCGGGATGTCGGCGCTGAGGCGGTTGACGGCGGGCGCGGACCGCTCGAGCTGCGCGAGCAGCGGCCGGCCGGCGTCCATCGTCGCGTCGAGCTTGCGCAGCGCGGGCCGCGCCTCGCGCAGCAGCGCCGGCAGCCGGCGGACCGACTCGCCGAGCTGCTCGCGGTGGCGCGCGGTCTCGGTCGTCACGCGCGCGGCGTGGCGGGCCAGGCGCCGCAGCCCGTCGGGCTGCCGGCCGAGGTCCTCGGCGACCTCCCCGGTCGCGTCGACGATCGTCGCCAGGTCGTCGCGCTGGCGCTCGAGCTGCCCGATGACGCGGCGCGCGAGCGCGAGCGCCGGGTTCGCCCGGCGCAGGATCGCGTTGAGGTCCGCGCCGCGGCCGGCGTTCGCGATGCCCAGCGACGACAGGAGGATCTGCAGGCGGTCGCGGGTCGGCGCGTTCCAGATCTCGAACAGGTCGGTGAGCGCGACCGGCTGGGTCGTCTGCTCGACCGGCACGGTCGGCCGCTCGCCGCCCCGGCCGCGCAGGGGCTCGGCGTCGGGCGAGCCCGGGTCGCACTCGACGTAGTTCTCCGCGATGAGGCCCTGCGGCTTGATCGTGCACTGCGCGTCCTCGCGGAACGGGGCGAAGTCGCGGTCGACCTCCAGGTGCACGCGCGCCTTGAAGTCGCGCGTCAGCGACACGTCGTCGATCGTCCCCACGCGCGCGCCTGCGACCTGCACGAGCTGGCCGGGGACGAGCCCGCGCGAGTCGTCGAACACGACGTCGACGCGGTAGTCCGATCCGCCGCTCGACGGCGCCGCGATCGCCGCGCCGGCGGCGAGCAGCACGAGCAGGGCGAGACGCCTCACGGGTGGTCGTCCTCCTCCGTGCATGCGCCCTCCGCGCCGTCGTGCCACGGGTTGGAGCGGTCGGGCGCGGGCTCCTCCGCCGCGCCGGGACAGCGCGCCTCCTTGCCGGTCCGGTAGCCGCCCAGCCGCCGGCCGGGCGGCTCGGGCACGAGCCCCGGCAGCGAGCCGGGCCCCAGGACCATCTGGACGCGCGCGTAGTGGCCGTTGGCGTCGTAGTAGCCCGAGCTCGAGCCGCCGAACCCGAGCACGAGCCCGGCGACGAGGTCGGGCGTGTACGGCCGCAGTCCCTTGACGAGCGGCAGCGCCTCCTTCAGCGCCTTCGTGCCGGAGCGCAGCGCGGGCGCCGCGCGGCGCTCGAGGCCGGGCAGCGGCGCGAGCGCCTCGCGCGACTGCGGCAGCAGCGCGCGGATCTCGCGCATGACCGGCAGCGCGTCGTCGAGCGTCGGTTCGACCGTCTTCAGCAGGCGGTCGAGCGGCTTGATCGCGGGCCGCGAGGCGCGGATGAACGGCTCGACCTCGGGCAGGGTCTTCCTGCGGATGCGCTGCAGCGTGCGGCGCGTGCCGGCCATGGCGGCCGGGGCGCGCTGCAGGGCGTCGCGCAGCGCCTCGCGCTCGGACGCGACCGCCTTCAGTGTGCCGGCGGTCGACTCGATGCCGTCGCCGAGCGCGGCGCGGCGCTCGGCGAGCGCCTCGCCGACCGAGGCGCTGCGCTCGAGCAGGGATCGCAGCGCGTGCTCGTCGGCCACGAGCTCGCGGGCGAGCGCGGTGAGCCGGCTGACGGCCGGGTTGAGCATGGCCAGGCCGCGGTTGGTCTGCCGCGCGTTCTTCGGCGTGAGCGCCTCGGCGGCTTCGCGGACGATCGTGCGGATGTCGGCGCGGACGTCGCCGTCGATCGCGTTCAGCACCGCGTCGAGGTCGACGATCCCCTTCGTGCGCTCCGGCGGGATGACGCCGCCGTCGGCGATCGCCGGGGCGGTCGGCGGGCCGGGCACGAGGTCGACGAACCGGTTCGCGACGCCCGACAGGCCGACGGTGCGGACCGTCGCGCGGGTGCCCTGGCGCAGCGGCCGGACGCCCGGGTCCTTCAGCGTCATCTCCACGTCGGCGAGGCCGTTGTCGGTGAGCTCGATCGCGGTGACCTCGCCGACGCGGCGGCCGCCGACCTCGACGACGTTGCCGCGCACGAGCTGGCTGGCGTCGAGGAACTGCGCGTGCACGACGTACGGGTCCCGTGTCGCGCCGGTGACGATGAGGATCGCCGCCGCCGTGACGAGCACGAGCGTCGCGGCGGCGATGGCTGTCGGCCCGCGGCTCGTCATCCGCCGATCGGCGCGCGCGGGTTGCCGCCCCAGAAGATCTGCGTCGTCAGCAGCCCGATGACGTGGATGCCGACGATGTTCACGCCCATCGAGCGGGCGGTGGCCCTGCCGACGCCGACCGGCCCGTCGGCGGCGTGGTAGCCGTAGTAGATGCCGACGAGGATCACGAACGTCGCCATCGCCATCCCCTTCAGCAGCGAGAAGACGAAGTCGATCGGCGACTGGAACATCCAGAAGAGCTGCAGGTAGCCGCCGGCCGACACCTGCCCGATCTGGACGACCACGGCGAGGTACGACGCCGTGATGCCGACCATGATCGCGATGACGTAGACGAACGGCAGGACGAGCCAGCAGCCGAGCAGCCGCGTCGAGCCGAGGTAGACGATCGAGTCGAGGCCCATGACCTCGAGCGCGTCGATCCGTCCTCAGGCCGGCTGCGACTGCTCGGCGACGAACTGCTCGCGCAGCTTGAACTTCTGCACCTTCGTCGCCGACATCGGCCACGAGTCGACGAAGCGCACGTAGCGCGGGATCTTGAACCGGGCGAGGCTGCCGCGGCAGTACTCGATGAGCTCCTCCTCGGTCGCCTCCGCGCCCGGCTTGAGCTCGACGAACGCCGCGCCGACCTCGTCCAGCCGCGGGTCGGGGACGCCCACGACCTGTGCCAGGTGGACGGCCGGGTGGGTCATGAGGTGCGCCTCGACCTCCGACGGCGAGACGTTCTCGCCGCCGACCTTGAACACGTCCTTCAGCCGGGCCTGGTACTGCAGGCGCCCGTCGGCGTCCATGACCGCGCGGTCGCCGGTGCGCATCCAGCCGTCGGGCCCGAAGGTCTCGGCGGTCCGGTCCGGGTCCTTGTAGTAGCCCCGGCACAGGAGCGGGCCGCGCAGCTCGAGCTCGCCGGGCGTCCCGTGCGGCACCTCCGCGCGCGTCTCGGGATCGGTCACCCGCGCCTCGAGACCGGGCAGCGGGCGGCCGACGGTCGACGTGCGCACCGAGACGTCCTCGTCCAGGCCGGTGAAGGTGCTGCAGCCCGAGCTCTCGGTCATGCCGAACGTCGTCACGAGCGTCGTGTGCGGCAGCGCGTCCTGCAGCCCGGCGAGCGTCTCCGGCGGGCCGACGCACAGCCAGCGCCGGAGGCCCGAGACGTCGACCTCGCCGAAGCGCGGGTGGTTGATGATCCCGAGCGCGAGCTGCGGATACGCCGGCCACCACGCGGTTGTCCGGTGGCGGGAGAGCAGCTCGATCGACGACTCGGGCTCGAAGTAGCGCGCGGTGACGATCGTCGCCCCCGACACGATGCACGCGATGCTCACGCCGAGCGCCGCGATGTGGAACATCGGGCACGGGTTCCACATCGCGTCGTCGGGCCCGAGCCCCATCTGCGCCGCGACGGCGCTCCACACCCGCACGATCGCCTCGTGGGGGATCATGCAGCCGCGCGGGTTCGCGGTCGTGCCGGACGTGTAGAGGATGAGCGCGAGGTCGCCGAGCGACATGCCCGCGCGCCGGCGGTCGATCTCCTCGCGCGGCACGTGCTCGGCGAGGCGCTCGAACGTCGCCCGGTCCAGCACGCCCGGCTTCTGCTTGGAGCCCAGGAGCACCACCGACCGCAGGTGCGGGACCTGCGGGAGATCGAGCCGCTTCGGGTCGGGCGCCTCGGCCAGGCCCGGGATCGCGGTGCCGAGCATCGCGACGAAGTCCGCGTGGTCGTCGACGAGGTCGCTCGTCAGGATCGCGGCGAGGTCGGCGTGCTCGACGATGTACTTCATCTCCGGCGGCTGGAACCGCGCGTTGATCGGCACGGCCGTCGCCCCGGCCAGGGCGACGCCGAACATCGCCGTCAGGCACTCGTAGCCGTTCGGGATGAGCACGCCGACGTGGTCGCGCGGCTGGACGCCGAGCGCGACGAGGCCGCGCGCGACCCGCTCGGCGCCCTCGGCGAGCTCCGCCCAGGTCCAGGTCCGCTCCGGCATGACGAGCCCGGGAGCATCCGGACGCTCGCGAGCGGTCCGCAGCAGGGCGTCGCCCATCGTGATCGCTTCACACCACGGTTGCAAGGCCATCCTCCGCGTCGATCGAGTCCTCGAGTCTAATGCTCCCAACCAAGTGGTCGGTAGTGGTCAGTCGTTGTAGGTCGTCTGCGGCGCCAGCCGGTCGGGCGTGAACCCGGGCGCCAGCGCGAAGCGCCGCACCCCGTCGTCCCCGCGCCGGCTCGTGACCGAGCCCTCGATCGCCGCGTGCTCGAGCACCGACAGGCACGTGACGAGCAGCGACTGGCGCCGGTCAGGGTTGCGGCTGCGCGGGCTGAGCGCGACCGTCACGTCGTGCGCGGTGCTCGCACCGGCGCCGACGGCGGCCAGCACGTCGGCCGCCAGCTCGCACGTCGCCGCGCGGCTCGCGGCCAGGCGGGGTTCCGGGTCGCGCTCGGGCGGCCCGTGGCCCGCGAAGAGGACCCGCGGCCGCAGGCGCTCGGCGAGCGCGAGCGAGGCGAGGTGGGCGGCGAGCGGATCGATCGCGTGCCCCCACTCCAGGTACGGCGGCGCGCCGGCGTAGGCGAGGTCGCCGCCGATGAGCCAGCGGCGCCGGCCGTCGTAGAGCCCGTAGTGCGTCGTCGAGTGTCCCGGGAGCGGCACGACACGCCAGTCGCCGGACGGCCCCGGCAGCGTCTCGCCCGGGTCGAGGACGCGGTCGACGCGCGGCGCCGCGTGCGTGTGGTCGTCGCCGATCTTGTCGACGAGGTAGGTCTCGTGGAGCGCCGCCGGGACCCCGTGGCTGGCCGCGAGCGCGGCCCGCTCCTCGAGCGGGGCGCCGGGGTTGCGCAGCCGATCCCACATCACCGCCTGCCCGCGCCCGGCGACGATCCGCGCGCCGGTCCGCCGCGCCACCTCGCCCGCGAGCCCCGCGTGGTCGGGGTGCCAGTGCGTGACGAACACCGACGTGACCGACGACGGCGCGACGCCCGCCAGCTCGAGCGCGCGCTCGAACGACGGCCACCGGCAGTCGGGCGTGTCGATGCCCGGGTCGACGACCGTCCAGCCGTCCGGCCCGCGCAGCAGGTACCCGTTGACCGACCGCGGCGTGACGTACGGCAGCGGCAGGCGCAGCAGCCACAGGTCGTCGTCGATGCGGTCGACCCGCACGTCGGCCGGGGAGCGCCGCACCGGCGCCAGCGCGCCGCGGTCGAGCGCGCCGACGACGTCGTCGGCGACCGCCGTGCTCATCGGCGTGCCGTCCATCCTCCGTCCACGCGCAGCACGGTGCCGGTGACGTCCCGGGCGTCGGGGCCGGCGAGGAACAGGACGGCGCGCGCGATCGCCTCCGGGGAGATCGCGCGCCCGGTCGGCACGCGCCGGAGCATGCGCTCCTCGAGCCCGGCGGCGATCGCCGGCGCGTTGAAGTCGGTGTCGACGTAGCCCGGCTCGACGACGTTCGCGCGCACCCCGTCGCGCGCCCACTCGATCGCGGTGGTCTTCGTCATCGCGACGAGCGCGGCCTTGGCCGCCGAGTACGCCGCCCCCTGCCTGATGCCGCCGGCCGCCGCAATCGACCCGACGTTCACGACGCTGCCCTCGCCGGCGACGAGCGCCGGGCGGCAGAGGCGCTGCAGGCGCGCGGGCGCGATGACGTGGAGCGCCATCGACGCCTCCCAGTCGGCGTCGTCGAGCTCCTCGACCGCCGCGCGTCGCAGCGCCGATCCCGCGACGTTGGCCAGCAGCGCGAGGCGCTCGCCGACCTGCGCGGCGACCGCGTCGGTGGTCTCGGGAGCGACGAGGTCGCCGGCGACGGTCCGGACCTCGCCGGCGCCCGCCGCGCGGCAGCGCTCCGCGGTCTCGTCGAGCAGCTCCCGGTCGCGGGCGGTCAGCACGAGCGTCGCGCCGCGCTCGGCCAGCGCGAGCGCGACGGCGCGGCCGATGCCGCGGCTCGCGCCGGTGACGACCGCGCTCCGCCCGGCCCACGAGGCACGGTCGCCTGCGGGTCCGGCGGTCACAGCGCAGCGCCCGCCGTGGCGGCCTCGACCACCCCTTCGGCGACCAGCCGCTCGATCTCGTCGTCCGAGTAGCCGGCGTCGGCCAGCACCGCACGCGTGACGTCGCCGAGCGCCGGCGCCGGGGACGGCGCGGGCGGCTCCACGCCGGAGAACTTCACCGCGGGCCCGATCTGCACCGCCTCCTCGCCGTCGGGCCCGTTGACGGTCCGGATCATGTCCCGGGCGCGGAGCTGGGGGTCGGCCATCGCCTCGCGCATGTCGTTGACCGGGCCGACGCAGGTGTCCGGGCCCTCGAGCACCGCGAGCCACTCGTCGCGCGTGCGGGAGGCGAAGATCGCGCGCCAGACCGGGAAGGCGGAGGGATCGGTCGCGGTCGGCTCGAGGTCGGGCCGGCCGACGCCCTCGCACACCGCGCGCCAGAACGGCGGCTCGAGCGCGGCGACGCTGAGGTACCGGCCGTCCGCGCACTCGTAGACCGCGTAGGACGGGTACCGGCCGGTGAGCAGGCTGTCGCCGGGGCCGGACAGCGAGCCGTCGGCGAGGTGCTCGGCCGCGGGGACGGCGAGCAGCGCGAACGCCGCGTCGGCGAGCGCGACGTCGACGTGCCGCCCGCGCCCGGTGCGCTGGGCGCCGAGCAGGGCGGCCAGGAGCCCGGACGCCGCGAACAGCGCGCCGCCCAGGTCGGCGACCTGGGTGCCGGGGATCGCCGGACGGCCGTCGACGCCGGTGACGCTGACGAGGCCGGCGCGGCCGATGTAGTTGAGGTCGTGGCCGGCGTGCGACGCCATCGGGCCGGTCGCGCCGTACCCCGACAGCGAGCAGTAGACGAGCGCGGGGTTCACCTCGGCGAGCGCCTCGTAGCCGACGCCGAGGCGGTCGGCGACGCCGGGCCGGAAGCTCTCGATCACCGCGTCGTGCCCGGCGGCGAGGCGGCGGATGATCGCGACGCCCTCGGCCGTGCGGAGGTTGACGGCGACCGACCGCTTGTTGCGGTCGACGACCCAGGTGTACGCCGACGCGTCGCCGATCTTCGGCGGGTAGGCGCGCATCGGGTCGCCGATGCCTGGCTGCTCGACCTTGAGCACCTCCGCTCCGAGGTCGGCCAGCAGCGCGGTGGTGAACGCGCCGGGCAGCAGGCGCGTCAGGTCGAGGATCCGGAAGCCGCGAAGGGGAAGGTCGTCAGCGTCAGGCACCCGGCGAGCGTAGACCGGAATCGCCCGCCTCGCAACCAAACGTCAGGTTGAATACCCCGGGCGCGGGACCCGGTGGCGTCGTGCGCGTGCCGTTACTTCCCGGCGCCGCCGGGCAGGCCGGTCAGCCCGTGGAGGGCGAACTCCGCGCACGTCTCGGCGATGGTCTGCCGGCTGGCGCGGCCCTCGGGCCGGTACCAGCGGTACGTCCAGATGATCGTTGCGAAGATGCAGTTCGCGGCCAGCCGCGGATCGAGGTCGGGGTTGGCCTCCCCGCGCTCCTGGGCCTCCTTGATGAGGCCGGTGACGAACCGCTCGTGCACGCGCCGGCGGGCGACGAGCTTCTTGCGCCGGTCCTGGCTGAGCCGGTCGAAGTCGTGGTAGTAGATCGAGATCCGCGGGAGGTTGTCGAGGTTGAACTCGACCTGGCGGTAGACGAACAGCCGCAGCTTGTCGAGCGGCGGCAGGTCCATGGCCTCGACCTCGTGGAGGATGTCCTCGACGCCCTGGTGGACGTCCTCGAACAGGCGGAAGAGGAGGTCCTCCTTGGTCTTGATGTAGTGGTAGAGGCTGCCCTTCAGGATCCCCAGCTCGTCGGCGACGTCCTGGACCGTGGCGCCCGAGTACCCGCTGCGATGGAAGACCCGCGTCGCAGCCTCGAGCACCTCTTCGTCGCGTCGCCTCCGCGGCTCGGTCCCGTCGCGCGCCCCGTTGTTCTTCGGCCTGCCGGCCGACTTGGTCCGGCGCCGGGAGTTCTGCGTGGTCTCACTCACGCCGCGATCATCGCAGATCGGGGCGACATCGCGGTTGATTGCCAAACAGGCGGTTGGTAGCTTCACCGAGCGTGGCCGCGATCTCCTCCAGTCCCGCCGGCCACCGCGTGACCGTCCGGACGTGCTCCCTGTGCGAGGCGGGCTGTGGCCTGAGCCTCACGCTCGCCGGGGACCGCGTCGAGCGGATCCGCGGTGACGAGCAGGACGTCCTGAGCAAGGGTTTCCTCTGCCCCAAGGGCGCGAGCCTCGGGCAGATCCACGACGACCCCGACCGCGTGCGCGTGCCGCTGGTCCGGGGCGCGTCCGGCGAGTTCCACGAGGTCTCGTGGGACGAGGCGTTCGCCGAGGCCGACCGGCGGCTGCGCCCGGTCATCACCCGTCACGGGCCGGACGCGGTCGGCGTCTACGTCGGCAATCCGTCGGGCCACGACCTCGCGGCGATGCTCTACCACCGGACGTTCCACAAGGCGCTCGGCAGCCGCAACCTCTTCACGGTCGGGACCGTCGACCAGCTCCCCAAGTCGCTGGCGTGCGCGCTCATGTTCGGGTCGAGCATGTCGGTGCCGGTCCCCGACTTCGACCGGACCGACCACGCGCTCGTCCTCGGCGCCAACCCGGTCGTCTCGAACGGGAGCCTGCTCATGGCCCCGGACCTCCGCGGCCGCCTGCGCGCGCTCGTCGGGCGCGGGGGCAAGCTCGTCGTCGTCGACCCGCGCCGCACCCGCACCGCGCGCGACGCGTCCGAGCACCACTTCATCCGCCCGGGCACCGACGCCTTCCTCCTCGCGGCGCTCGCGAACGTCCTGTTCGAGGAGGGCCTGGTCCAGCTCGGCCGCCTGGCCGACCACGTCGCGGGGCTCGACGACGTCCACGCGTTCGTCACGCGCTTCCCCGTCGACGCCGCCGCGCGCGCGACCGGCATCGACGCCGAGGCGATCCGGACGATGGCGCGCGAGCTCGCCGCCGCCCCGCGCGCGGTCGTCTACGGGCGCATCGGCACGACGACGCAGCGCTTCGGGAGCGTCGCGAGCTGGCTCATCGACGTGCTCAACGTGCTCACCGGCAACCTCGACCGGCCGGGCGGCGCGATGTTCGCGCGCGCCGCCGCGGGCGGCGCGAACAGCGCCGACCTCGGCCGCGGCCGCGGCGTGCGCACCGGCCGGTGGCGCTCGCGGGTGCGCGGGGCGCCCGAGGTCCTCGGAGAGCTGCCGGTGGCCGTGCTGGCCGAGGAGATCACCACGCCCGGCGACGGGCAGATCCGCGCGCTCGTCCAGTTCGCCGGCAACCCCGTGCTCTCGAACCCCGACGGCGCGGCGCTCGACGCGGCGCTGGGGAGCCTCGAGGGCATGGTCTCGCACGACTTCTACCTCAACGAGACCACCCGCCACGCGCACGTGATCCTGCCCGCGACGTCGCCGCTGCACCGGCCGGTCTACCCGCTCTACGTCTACCCGACGGCGATCCGCAACGTGGCGAACTACTCGCCGCCGGTGCTGCCGCTCCCCGACGACCGGCCCGCCGACTGGGAGATCCTCCTGCGCCTCGTCGGCATCGTCCGCGGCGACGGCCCGGACGTCGACGTCGCCGCCCTCGACGACGAGATCGCGCGCGCCGCGGTCGAACGCCGCGTGACCGACGAGGGATCGCCGGTCGCCGGCCGCGATCCCGACGAGCTGCTCGCGCAGCTCCACCCGCGCGTCGGGCCCGAGCGCCTGCTCGACCTCATGCTGCGCACCGGCCCCTACGGCGACGCGTTCGGGGCCGTCCCGGACGGGCTGACGCTCGCCCGGCTGGAGGACGCGCCGCACGGCCTGGACTTCGGTCCGCTCGAGCCCCGGATCCCCGGGATCCTGCGCACCCCGAGCGGAAAGATCGAGCTCGCGCCCGCGCAGCTCGTCGGCGAGGCCGACCGCATGGAGGCCGCGCTCGACGACGTCGCGGCGGCGCGCACCGTCCTGATCGGGCGGCGCGAGCTGCGCTCGCTGAACTCGTGGATGCACAACCTGCCGCGGCTCGCCGGCGGGCGCAAGCGCTGCACGCTGCTCATGCATCCCGACGACGCCCGTGACGCGGGCCTCGCCGACGGCGACATCGCCCGGGTGAGCTCGCGCGTGGGCTCCATCGACCTGCCGACAGAACTCACGGAGGACATCATGCCCGGAGTCGTCTCGGTGCCCCATGGCTGGGGCCACGAGCCGGAGCGCACGCGGCACGCCGTCGCGAGCGAGAACCCCGGCGTCAACGTCAACCTGCTCGTCGACCGCGACACGCTCGATCCGCTGTCGGGCGCCTCGGTGCTCAACGGCGTGCCGGTGACCGTCACGAAGGCGGGCGCATGAGCGACGCCCGGCCGCTGGAGGGGCGCGTCGCCCTCGTCACCGGCAGCAGCCGTGGCATCGGCCGCGGGATCGCGATCGAGCTCGGCGCCGCGGGCGCCTCGGTGATCGTGAACTACCGCCGCGGCGAGGAGGCGGCGGCCGAGACCGTCGAGGCGATCCGCGCCCACGGCTCGGATGCCGTCGCCATCCAGGCATCGGTGGCCGAGCGCGAGGACGTCGAGCGCCTGGCCGACGCCGCGCTCGACGCGTTCGGGCGCGTCGACGCCCTCGTGCACAACGCCGGCGTCGCCAGCCGCGGCCTGCCGGTCGCCGAGACCAACCCGGGCGAGTTCAACCACCTGATGGCGACCCACGCGCTCGCCCCCGCCTGGCTGCTGCGCCGCCTGCTGCCGGCGATGCGCGAGCAGCCCCGCGCCGACGTCGTGATGATCTCCAGCAGCGAGGTCAGCCACATGCGCGCCTACGGCGCGCCGTACAACATGGCCAAGGCCGCGCTCGAGGCGCTCGCACTGACGCTCGCCAAGGAAGAGATCTCCAACGGCATCCGCGTCAACATCGTCGCCCCCGGCCTCGTCGTGACCGACATGGGCGAGAAGCTCGTCAAGGCGACGCTCGGCGTGGACGACATCGCCGAGCTCGACGCCGCCCAGCCGCTCGGTCGCGTCTGCCGGACCGAGGACGTCGCGCGGGTCGTGCGGTTCCTGCTGTCCGGCGACGCGTCGTACGTGACCGGCCAGCGCATCGTCGTCGACGGCGGCTCGTCGTCGCCGACCGCGGTGCGCAGCGCCGCATGAGCGGTTCGGTCCACCGGCTCGACCCGCGGTCGGCGGTCGGCGACGCGTTCTCGACGTTCTGCGGGATGCGCTGGCTCGACGACGGGCGCCTGGCACTCGACATCCGGCCCGAGCTCATCAACCCCGGCGGCCGGCTGCTCGGGCCGGTCGGCTTCGCGCTCGTCGACTACAGCATGGGCGCCGAGCTGTGGGAGCACCTCGACGGGCCGCGGGTCATCGCGACGACGAACATCTCGATGAACTTCATGGACTCGGCCACGGACGGGACCGTGATCTGCACGTCGCGGGTGGACCGCATGACGCGGCGGCTCGCGTGGCTGACGTCGGACGTCGTCCACGAGGACGGCCGCACGCTCTACACGGCGATCGGCACGTTCGCGATCCTCGACCCCGGGCGGGCTTCCGACCTACCGTCTGGTTGATAGCGTGCGCGCATGCTCGCTGTCACGCTCGAGAGCCCGAACCTGAAGGATCCCCTCGCCGCCGTCGCGGTCGGCGAGCGCGACGAGCCCGCCGTCCCCGACGGCTGGACCGTGGTGACACTCCGCGCCGCGTCGCTCAACCACCACGACGTCTGGAACATGCGCGGGGTCGGCGTCGACCCGAGCTGGCTGCCGGTCGTCATGGGGTCCGACGGCGCCGGGGTCGACGAGGACGGCAACGAGGTCATCATCTACCCGCTCATCGCCAGCGCCGCAGCCGGGCGCGGCGACGAGACGCTCGACCCGCGCCGGCGGATGATCTCCGACGGCATCGACGGCACGTTCGCCGAGCGCGTCGCGGTGCCGCGCGGCAACCTCATCCCGAAGCCCGCGTCGATGTCGTGGGAGACCGCCGCGGCGCTCCCGACGGCGTGGCTCACCGCGTTCCGGATGCTGTTCGGACGCGCCGGCCTCGGCCCCGGCGACACCGTGCTCGTCCAGGGCGCCGGCGGCGGCCTGTCGACCGCGCTCGTCCAGCTCGGCAAGGCCGCCGGCCTGCGCGTGTGGGTCACGAGCCGCGACGCGGCCAAGGGCGAGCGCGCGGTCTCCGAGCTCGGCGCCGACGCCTGGTTCGAGTCGGGCGCCCGGCTCCCCGAGCGCGTCGACGCGGTGATGGACTCGGTCGGCAAGGCGACCTGGAGCCACTCGCTCAAGTCGCTGCGCCCGGGCGGCAGCCTCGTCCTCGTGGGCGCGACGTCCGGCGCCGACCCCGACCCGGACCTCAGCCGGATCTTCCTGAACAACATCTCGGTGCTCGGCACCGCGATGGGCACGGCCGAGGAGCTGCGCCGGCTCGTCAGCTTCTGCGACACCGCCGGGATCGAGCCGGCCGTCGACTCCGTCCACGCGCTCGCCGACGCGCGCGAGGGCATCGCGCGGATGGTCGGCGGCGAGGTGTTCGGGAAGGTGATCTTCCGCTGTAGCGAGGACTGATCGGGGCTCCGGGGGCCGCCGCGCCGGCGCGGCGGCCCCCGGCCCGGTCAGCTCTGCTCGCCGTAGTCGCGGAAGCCGCGGCCGGTCTTGCGGCCGAGGTGCCCCGCGTTGACGAGGTTGCGCAGGTTCTGCGGCGCGAGGAAGCGATCGCCGTACTGCTCGCGCATGTTGTCGGCGACCCGCAGCGTCGTGTCCAGGCCGGAGAAGTCGACGGTGTCGAGCGGGCCCATCGCGTGGTTGAACGCGAGCACGCAGGCGCGGTTGACGTCGTCGACGTCGGCGATGCCCTCCTCGACGATGCGCGCCGCCTCCATCGCGAGGTGGACGATGAGCCGCGAGGTGATGAAGCCCGGGGTGTCCTTCTTGCACACCACGGTCTCCTTGCCGTAGCGCTCGGCCAGCTCGAGCGTCGTGGCCAGCGTCTCGTCGGACGTCTCGACGCCGCGGATCACCTCGATGAGCCGCATGACCGGCGGCGGCGCCATCCAGTGCGACCCGATCACCCGGTCCGGGCGCCCGGTCGCGGCGGCGAGCCGGGAGATCGAGAACTGCGAGGTGTTCGACGCGAAGATGACGTGCGGCGCGCAGACGGCGTCCAGGCGGCGCAGGACGTCCTCCTTGACGTCGAGCACCTCGACGACCGCCTCGATGACGTGGTCGGTCTCCGCGCCGGCTGCCTCGAGGTCGGTCGTCGTGGCGATCCGGCCGAGGACCGCGTCGGCGTCCTCCTGGCTCAGCTTGCCGGACTTCACGACGCGGTCCAGGCTGCGCCGGATCCGCCCGAGCGCGCGCTCGAGCGCCTCGTCGGAGATGTCGGCGATCGTGACGTCGAACCCGGCGGTGGCGACGACCTGGGCGATGCCGTTGCCCATGACGCCGCCGCCGACGACGAGCACGTTGCGGATGTCGGCCATCAGAACGAGCGCGGGAGCCCGAGGTTCTCCGCGATCGTGTTGCGGGCCATCTCGTTCGTGATCGGCCCGATGCGGAACAGCCGCGCGTCGCGCCAGTAGCGCTGCGCGTCGGTCTCGGCCGAGTAGCCCATGCCGCCGAGGATCTGGATGCCCAGGTCGGCGGCCTTGACCGCCGCCTCCGAGGCGATGACCTTGGCCATGCTCGACTCCATGAACGCGTTCTTGCCCTCGTTGAGCATCGTCGCGGCCTGGTAGGTGATGAGCTCGGCCTGGCGCTGCCACATCGCGATGTCGGCGATGTAGTGCTGGAGGATCTGGAACTCGGCGATCTTGCGGCCGAACGCCTCGCGCTGCTTGACGTAGGCGATCGCGTCCTCGAGGACGCCGTCGAGGATCCCGCAGCAGAACGACGAGAGCATCACGCGCTCGTTGTTCAGCGTCGGCAGGAGCATGTACCAGGCGTTGCCCGGCTCGCCGAGCACGAGCTCGTCGGGGACGAACACGTCCTTGAGCACGACCGAGCACGAGCCGAGCGCGCGCATGCCGAGCTTCGGCAGCTCGGTGACCTTGACGCCCTCGGACTTGGCCGGCAGCAGGAACAGCGACACCCCGTGGTGGCGCTTCTCGACGTTCTTGTCGGTCCGCGCGAGCAGGAGGATGTAGTCGGCGACGTGGGCCGACGAGCACCAGATCTTCTCGCCGTTGATGATCCACCCGCCGTCGCCGCGCTCGGCGAACGTCTTCATCGCGCCGAGCACGTCGGTGCCGCCGCCCGGCTCGGTGAAGCCGATCGAGAAGCGCGCCTTGCCCTCGGCGATCTGCGGCAGGAAGCGCTGCTTCTGCTCCTCGGTGCCGTAGAGGCCGACCGACTTCGAGCCGGCGAACGACGTCAGGCCCCACACCCAGGTCAGGCCACCGAGGCTCCGCGCGCACTCACGCGCGAAGACCATCTGGGTCATGATGTCCCCGCCGGCGCCGCCGTACTCCTCCGGGACGCTCAGGCCGTGGTAGCCGGCCTCGGTGATCTTGTCCCAGAGCTCGAAGGGGTACTCGTGCTCCTTCTTCTCGAGCTCGCGGGCGTAGTCCTTGGGGATCTCCTTGTCCACCCACTTGCGCACCTGCTTGCGGAACAGGCGCAGCTCGTCGTCCAGCTCGAAGTTCATACTCTCGGCCTCCTCCAGGGCGATCGCGGCGGCGGGCTACAGCCCGAGTGACCGGCCGACGATCTCCTTCATGATCTCCGTGGTTCCACCGTAGATGCGCTCGACGCGCGCGTCCCGCCAGAGGCGGGCGATGTCGTACTCCTCCATGTAGCCGTAGCCGCCGTGGAGCTGCAGGCACCGGTCGATGACCTTGAACTCGAGCTCCGTGGTCCAGAACTTCGCCCCGGCGGCGTCGGCGTCGCTCAGCTCGCCCTTGACCTGCGCCTCGATGCAGCGGTCGACGTAGACGCGGGCGACCTTCAGCTCGGTAGCCAGCTCGGCGAGCGCGAAGCGGTTGTGCTGGAACGAGCCGATCGGCCGGCCGAACGCGTTGCGCGTCTGCACGTAGTCGAGCGTGAGCTCGAGCGCGCGCTCGGCCGTGGCGACCGCCGTGACGGCGATCGACAGGCGCTCCTGCGCGAGGTTGCGCATGAGGTGGTGCAGGCCTCGCCCCTCCTCGCCGAGGAGGTTCTCGGCCGGCACCGCGACCTCGTCGAAGAAGAGCTCGGCGGTGTCCTGCGCCTTGCGCCCGATCTTCTCGAGCTTGCGGCCACGCTCGAACCCCGGCATCGAGGTGTCGACCACGAACAGCGACAGGCCGTTGATCTCGCTGTCGCGCCTGGTCCGCGCGGCGACGATGATCCGGTCGGCGGCGATGCCCGTGGTGACGAACGTCTTCGAGCCGGTGATCGTCCAGTGGTCGCCGCGCCAGGTCGCGGTCGACTGGATCCCGCGCAGGTCCGAGCCGGCGCCCGGCTCGGACATCGCGATCGCGCAGATGCTCTCGCCGGAGGTCAGCCCCGGCAGCCAGCGCGCCTTCTGCTCCTCGGTCGTCAGGTCGATGAGGTACGGCGCGACGATGTCGTTGATCAGCGCGAAGTTGTCGCCGACCGCGCCGGTCCTGGCGACCTCCTCGTCGATGATCGCGTTGAAGCGGAAGTCGTCGAGGCCGGCGCCGCCGTACTGCTCCGGCGCCGCGAAGGCGACGTAGCCCTGGGCCGCCGCCTTGCGCCAGAAGTCGCGGTCGATGACGCCCTTGCGCTCCCAGGCCTCCCGATGGGGGACGGCCTCGGCGAGCAGGAAGCCGCGGACCGACTCCCGGAACGCCTCGTGCTCGTCCTCGAAGATCGTGCGCCCGAGCGTCCGAGCCGGGGTGGCGTGCGCCATCGGCGTGCTCAGACCCGCTGGATGAGGGTTGCCGTGCCGAGCCCGCCGCCGCAGCACATCGTCACGAGGCCGATCTCGCGGTCGTCGTCCTCGAGCTCGTGGAGCAGCGTGGTGATGAGGCGGGCGCCGGTCGAGCCGAGCGGATGGCCGAGCGCCATCGCGCCGCCGCGCGGGTTGACGCGGTCCATGTCGGGCTCGAGCTCGCGCTGCCAGGCGGCGATGACGGGCGCGAACGCCTCGTTGATCTCGATGTAGTCGATGTCGTTCATCGCCATCCCGTTGCGCTCGAGGATCTTGCGCGTCGCCGGGATCGGCCCCTCGAGCATCTTGACCGGGTCGCAGCCGACCGTCGTCTGGTCGAGGATCCGGGCGCGCGGCCGCAGGCCGAGCTCGTCGGCCTTCTCGCGCGACATGAGGAGGACGGCGGCGGCGCCGTCGGAGATCTGCGACGAGTTGCCCGCGGTGATCTTGCCGTCGGGCTTGAAGACCGGCTTGAGCTGCGAGAGCGCCTCGAGCGACGTGTCGGGCCGGATGCCCTGGTCGGTGCCGACCATCGCGCCGTCCGGCCCTTCCATCGGGAGGATCTCGCGCGCGAAGCGGCCCTCCTCGGTCGCCTTGGCGGCCTTCTTGTGCGACTGGAGCGCGAGCTCGTCGAGCTCGGACCGCGGGATCTCCCACTGGTCGGCGATGAGCTCGGCCCCGATGCCCTGGCCGCGGACGTTGTGCTTGTCGAAGAAGCGCTCGGTGAACGGGCTCCCGAGGTCCTTGGCGACCTTCTCGCCGTCGGCGAACGAGACGCGCCCCATGTGCTCGACGCCCGAGCCGATGACGACGTCGTGGATGCCGGCGGCGATGAGCGCGGCGCCGAAGTTCACGGCCTGCTGGGCCGAGCCGCACTGGCGGTCGACGGTCGTCGCCGCGGCCTCGATCGGCAGGCCCTCCTGGAGCCAGGCGTTGCGGGCGACGTTCATCGCCTGCTCGCCGATCTGCTGGACGCAGCCGGCGATGACGTCCTCGACGAGCGCGGCGTCGATGCCCGCGCGCTCGAGCAGCGCGACGTACGTGGCGCCGAGCAGATCGGCGGGATGCCGGTGGCGATGGATGCCCTTCTCGAGGTGCCCCCGCCCGATCGGCGTGCGGACCGCCTCGACGATGACCACTTCTCGTCCGAGTTGCGCGCTCATTCCGAGTTCCTCTCCAGCTCCGTTCCAGGTCGGCGGGGAGGCGACTCTACCAAACACCCGATTGGTTGACTAACGCCCCGTGCGGCCGCTCGGTTGCATGCTCGCCGCCCACCGATTAGCCTACCAATCGGTTGGTAACGAGCGAGTCCGGAGGAGCTGTCGTCGTGGGCCTGATGAACCGATGAGAGGCGCTGAGCTGGTGGATGATCTCCTGGCGCCGGAGGTGATCGCCGACCCGTACCCGACGCTCGCCGCGATCCGTGAGGAGGACCCGGTCCACTGGAGCGAGCCGCACAAGGCGTGGCTCATCACGCGCTACGAGGACGTGACCGCGGCGCTGCTCAACCCGGTCTTCTCGTCGAACCGCATCTCGACGCTCCTCGACGCGCTCGACGACGAGAAGCGCGCGCGCGTGGGACCGGTCTACGAGCTCATGGCGAAGTGGCTGGTCCTCCACGACCGGCCCGAGCACACGCGCCTGCGCCGGCTCGTGACCGTCGCCTTCCAGCCCAAGCGCGTCGCGCGGATGGAGGACCGGATCCGCGCGCTCGTCGACGAGCTGCTCGACGAGTTCATCGCGGCCGGCCACACCGACTTCGTCAAGCACTTCGCGTTCCCGTTCCCGGCGACCGTGATCTGCGAGCTCGTCGGCGCCCCGCCCGAGCACCGCGACCAGTTCGGCGAGTGGTCGAACGAGATGGCGCTCGTCGCGTTCAGCGGGCCGGACACCCCCGGCGACGACCGGCACGCCCGCGCCCAGCGCGGCGTCGAGTCGCTCATCGCCTACTTCGACGACCTCATCGAGCAGCGCAAGGATACGCCCGGCGACGACATGATCAGCGGGCTGCTCGAGGGCGACGGCCAGGGCAACGTCCTCACGCGCGAGGAGATGACGGGCATGCTCACGCTCGTCCTCTTCGCGGGCCACGAGACGACCACCAACCTCCTCTCGGGCCTGGTCAAGACGCTCGACCGCCACCCCGACCAGTACGACCTGCTGCGCCGCGACCCCGACCTCGTCCCCGGTGCGGTCGAGGAGATGCTCCGCTACGACGGGCCGGTCAAGCTCGTCGTCCGCTACGTCAGCGAGGACGTCGAGCTGGGCGGCAAGACGCTGCGCCGCGGCGACCGCGCGTTCATGGTCCTCGCCGCGGCGAACCGCGACCCGGAGAAGTTCGCCGAGCCCGACCGCTTCGACATCACCCGCTCGCCGAACCCGCACCTGGGCTTCGGCCGCGGCATCCACACCTGCCTGGGGGCGCAGCTCGCGCGGCTGGAGACCCGCGTCGCGCTGACGCGGATCCTCGAGCGCCTGCCCGGCCTCCGGCTCGCGCAGGAGCCCGAGTACCTGCCCTCGCGCGACTCGCGCGCCTTCAAGGAAGTTCACGTCACCCACGATGCTCGCTGAGCGTCGGCCGACGTAAGCAGGAGGAGAGATGACGAACGCCATGGACGTCGCGACGGAGGTCGGCGCCGCGCGCGCGACCTACTGCGAGGCGATCACGCTCGGCGACGCGCTCCGCCGCGCCGCCGAGCGCACGCCCGACCGCGAGGCCCTCGTCATGCCCGAGGGGCGCTGGACGTTCAGGGAGCTGCGCGACGCCGCGGAGGAGATCGCGCGCAGCCTCGCCGGCCTGGGCATCCCGAAGGGCGCGCACGTCGGCGTCCTGATCCCGAACAGCTTCGAGTGCCTCACCGCGATGCTCGGCATCGCGATGGCCGGCTGCGTGATCGTGCCGATCAACGCGCGGTTCCGCCCGCCGGAGATCGCGTACATCGTCGAGAACGCCGATCTCGCGGCGGTCCTCACCAGCGACCTCGTCGACGACCACGTCGACTTCGCCGCCCACCTGACGACGGCGCTTCCGGGCCTCGACGCCGCGGCGAACCCGCTCGAGCTCGGCCTCGAGGCGACGCCGGCGCTCAGGTCGGTCGTCATGCTCGGCTCGAAGGAGCCCGCCGGCTTCGTCGGCCGCGAGGCGTTCCGCGCGCTCGCCGCGGACGTCGAGCCCGCCGAGATCGCCCGCCGCGGCGCGTCGCTGAGCCTGCGCAGCCCGGCGATGATCCTCTACACGTCGGGCACGACCGCCCAGCCGCGCGGGTGCATCATCTCCCACGAGTCGCTCGTCCGCGTGTGGGGCGGCGTCGCCGCGGCGCTCGAGCTCACCGACGAGGACCGGATGTGGAACCCGTGCCCGATGTTCCACATCGCCGCGATCGGCGTCTCGATCGCCTGCATCCTGTCCGGCGCGACGATCATCACCACGCGCTACATCGACAACACGACGAGCGTCGAGCTGCTGGCGGCCGAGCGGGCCACCGCGATGTTCCCCGCGTACGCGGAGATCATGCTCGGCATCACGAACCACGAGCGCTACGACGAGATCGACATGAGCGTCACGCGCCGGATCCTCGCGGTCGGCCCGCCGAAGGTCCTGCGGATGCTGCAGGAGAAGGTCGAGCCGGCGACGGTCGTCTCCACGTTCGGGATGACCGAGTCGTGCGGCTGCACGGTCATGCACCGCCTCGACGACCCGATCGAGGCCCGGACCGAGACGTCCGGCCATCCGCTGGCCGGCCTGGAGGTGCGGATCACCGACCCGAAGACCGGCGAGGTCCTGCCGCCGAACACGCCGGGCGAGATCCGCGTCGCGGGCCCGATGCTGTTCGACGGCTACTACAAGGACCCCGAGCGGACCGCGCAGGCGATGGAGGACGGCTGGCTGCACACCGGCGACCAGGGCGTCCTCGACGACGACGGGCGCCTGAGCTTCCGCGGCCGCCTGAAGGACATGCTCAAGGTCGGCGGCGAGAACGTCGCCCCCGCGCAGGTCGAGGAGCACCTGATGAGCCATCCCGCGGTCCAGTTCGCGGTGGTCATCGCGCTGCCCGACGAGCGCCTGGACCAGGTGCCGGCGGCGTACGTCGAGCTGAAGACGGGCGCGTCGGCAACCGAGGAGGAGCTCATCGAGTACTGCCGCGAGTCGCTGGCCCGCTTCAAGGTGCCGCGCCACATCCGGTTCATCGGCCCCGACGAGTGGCCGAAGTCGGCGACCAAGGTGCAGAAGTTCCGCCTCCAGGAGATGCTCTGCAAGGAGCTCGGGCTCGAGGTCCCCGCGTGAGCGGGCCCCTCGACGGCCACGTCGCGATCGTCACCGGCGCCGGTCGCGGGATCGGCGCCGCGATCGCCCGGCGCCTCGCACGCGACGGTGCCGCGGTCTGCGTCGCCGACCTGGACCCCGAGCCGGCCGAGGAGACCGCCGCCGCCATCCGCGCGGCGGGCGGCCGGGCCCGCGCCGCGAAGGTCGACGTGAGCCGCCGCGACGAGGTCGTCGCGGCGGCCGAGCAGACCGCCGCCGAGTACGGCGACCTCACGCTGCTCGTCAACAACGCGGGGATCACCCGGCACGCGCTCGTCCACAAGCTCGACGACGCCGAGTGGGACCTGCACCAGGACGTCATCCTGCGCGGCACCCTGCACGGCTTCCAGGCCGTGGCGCCGTGGTTCCGCGACCGCGAGCGCCGCAAGCCGCGGCGCGTCGTGAACATCTCCTCGGTCGCCGCTACGCACGGCGGCCTCGCCGCGGCCGCCTACTCGGCGGCGAAGGCCGGGGTCATCGGGCTGACCCGGACGATGGCGGTCGAGTGGGCGCCCTACGGCGTCACGGTGAACGCGATCGCCCCCGGTTTCATCGCCACCCGCATGACCGCCGCCCGCGACGAGAGCGGCGGCGAGGGGATGCTGCCCGAGGTGCGCGAGCGCGTCATCGCCCGCATCCCGGTCGGGCGCGCCGGCACGCCGGACGACATCGCGGCGGCCGCCGCGTTTTTCTGCGCGCCCGACGCGGGCTTCGTCACCGGCCAGGTGCTCGAGGTCTCGGGCGGCATGGCCGACATGAACACCTGACGCCGGAGCGGGCCGTCGTGGACCTCGAGGCGATCGAGCAGATCAAGCAGCTCAAGGCGCGGTACTGCCGGTACATCGACACGAAGCGGTGGGACGACTGGGCCGGGTGCCTGACCGGCGACGTCGAGCTCGTGCACGAGTCCGAGGGGGTGTCCGGCCTGCGCGGCCGCGACCGGGTGGTCCCGATGGTCAGCGAGTACCTCGCCGACGTCGTCACCGTGCACGTCGCCCGGATGCCCGAGATCGAGATCCTCGACGGCGGCCGGGCGCGGGGATGCTGGTCGATGTTCGACCGCCTGGTCTACCCCGACTCGCACGAGCGCGGCCGCTCGGTCTACGAGGGGTACGGCTACTACCTCGAGGACTACGTGCGCGGCGACGACGGCGCGTGGCGGATCGCCCGGATCCGCCTGCACCGGATCCAGGTCGACATCACCTCCCGCCGCCGGGACGCCGGGCTCGACGCGTTCTGGTCCTGAGCGCCGCGCCGCGGTCAAGGACGGCGCCGCGCGTGGGCGTCGTGGTAGGCGGTGCGGACCTTCTCGGGGAGATGGTGGTTGATGCCGGCCAGCATCCCGCCGTCGACGACGACGTCGCAGCCGGTGACGTACGCGGCGCCCGGTGAGCACAGGAACTCGACGACGGACGCGATCTCGTCGGCGACGCCCAGCCGGCCGAGCGCGGTCCACGAGGCGATCCGGTCGTTGCCGCCCTGCTGCAGCTCGAGCCGGCCCATCGGCGTCTCGATGAGGCCCGGCGAGACCGAGACGAGCCGCGCCCCCCGCTCGCCCCAGGCGTGCGCCCGGCGCTCGACCATCGCGACCAGGCCGCGCTTGGACAGGTCGTAGGCCGCCTGCTCGCGACCGTCGAGGCCGATCGTCTCCTCCAGCTCGTCCAGGAAGCCGGGTCGCAGCGGGTCGCGGAGCTGCTCGTCGTAGCCCTGCGCGCTCCGGCGGTACGCGCCGTTGGAGGCGACGCACACGCCGACGCTGCCGGGCCCGGCGAGCGGCAGGAACGCGTCGAGCACGCGCGCGGCCCCGCACAGGTTGACCTCCATGATCCGGCGGGCGCTCGCCATCGACCGCGACAGGCCGGCCGCGTGGACGAGCGCCGCCAGCGGCCCGAGCTCCTCGGCCCGGGCGGCCAGCGCCGCGACGGCGCCCGCGTCGGTCACGTCGCACACCGCGCCGTGCGCGTCGATCCCCTCGGCGCGCAGCGTCCGCTCGGCCGCCTCGGCGCGCTCGGCGGACGGCTCGGCGACGAGGATCCGGTGCCGGCGGCCGAGCCTGGCCGCGGAGGCCAGGCCCATGCCGCTGCCGCCGCCGGTGACGACGGCGACCGACTCCTGATCAGGCACGCCCTCGAAGGCTCTTTCGTTACGCGCGCGCGCGAGTGGCGGCGCGGTCGACAAGCAGCGGCTCGCGGGGCGTGTCGGTGATCTGCGACCACACCCGCGTCGCCTCGCGCACGCCGAACCGCCAGCCGTCGTCGGTGCGCACGAAGTTCTCGTCGTAGTAGACGCCGATCGTCTCGAGCCGCCGGCCCTGCTCGTCGTTGCAGATGTGGTACGCCAGGCAGTACGTCCGGCCGGTCGCGCGGTCACCGTCGATCTGGACGATCTGGTTGGTGATGTGGTGCATCGTGCTCTCGTACAGCTCGTCGAGGAGCTGCGCGATGAGCCCGACGCCGTCGCGGCCGGGACCGTCGAACCGTCCCATCGGCTCCGCGCGGCCGGGGGCGCGGACGACCAGCGCGCCGTCGGGCACGAAGACGCGCTCGAGCTCGGCGTAGTCGGCGGTGTCCATCGCCATCGCGTAGCGCTCGGCGAGCCTGCGCAGCTCGCGCTCGGTCTGCAGGTCGCTCATGCCGACGCCCCCGCGGCCGCGGCGCGACCCCGGCGCGAGTCGATCCGCGGGGCCTCGGTGATCCCGGCCTCCGCGAGCTCGCGCGCGATGCGCTCCTTCAGCTCGTACTTCTTCACCTTCGTTCCCGACATGGGCCACTCCTTCACGAACCGCACGTACCGCGGCACCTTGAACGTCGCGATCTTCCCGACGCAGTAGTCGATGAGCTCCTCCTCGGTCGCCGTCGCGCCGGGCTGGAGCTCGATGAACGCGGCGGGGACCTCGTCGTAGCGCGCGTCCGGCGCCGCGACGACCTGGGCGATCGCCACCGCCGGGTGGGTCACGAGGTAGCCCTCGATCTCGATCGCGGCCACGTTCTCCCCGCCGACCTTGAGCATGTCCTTCAGGCGCCCGCGGTAGCTCAGCAGCCCTTGCTCGTCGAGCACGCCGAGGTCGCCGGTGTGGAACCACCCATCCTCGTCGATGACCTTCGCGGTCGTCTCCGGATCCTTGTAGTAGCCCTTGAAGCGCGCGTACCCGCGGAAGCACAGCTCGCCGACCTCGCCGCGCGGCTTCTCCTCGCCGGTCTCGGGGTCGACGATCTTGATCTCCATCGGCTCGATGACGCGGCCGGTCGTCCGCAGCCGCACCTCGGGCGGGTCGGACGGCAGCGGAAGCGTGAGGTTCGACGCGCACTCGGTCGACCCGAACGACGTGACCTGCACCGCCCAGGGCATCTCCCGCTCGAACTCCGCAAGCCGGTCGGGGGTCGTGATGTTCTGGATGATGCGCAGGCTCGAGAGGTCGGCCTCCTTGCGCCGCGGGTGGTTGAGGATCCCGAGCCAGATCGCCTCGAAGGCCGGGTAGGCGACGGTGATCCGCTCCTCCTCGAGCGTGCGCAGCGACTGGTCGGGGTCGAAGTGGCCGGCGTGGTGGAACTGCGCGCCGACCGAGAAGCACCCGAGCATCGGCACGATGCCGCCGCAGTGGAACATCGGCAGCGGATCCCAGAAGCGGTCCTCGGCGGTGAGCTCGAAGCGCGACCGGGCGACGTTCGCGGCGTGCCGGACGAGCGCGCCGTGCGTGAGCAGGCAGCCCTTCGGCAGCGCGGTCGTGCCGGACGTGTACATGAGGATCGCGACGTCCTCGGGCTGGACCTTGCGCTGGAGCGCCTTGACCTCCTCGAGGTCGACCGGCTCGCCGGCGGCCTCGAACGCCCCGCGGTCCAGGCACCCGGCCTGCTCGCGGTCGAAGACGACGACGCGGCGCAGGAGGGGCAGGTCGTCGAGCGCGAGCGCCTCGGGGTCCTGGTCGGCGAGCCGGGGCAGCGCCTCGGCGATGAGCTGCGGGTAGTCGGTCCCCTCGCTGCCCATGACGAGCAGGACGCGCAGGTCGGCGTGCGAGAGGACGTGGCCGAGCTCGGTCTCCTTGAAGCGGCCGTTGACCGGGACGCAGACCGCGCCGAGCTTCGCGGTCCCGACGATCGCCGCGACGTACTCGATGCAGTTCGGCATGAGCACGCCGACCTTGTCGTCGGGGCCGATGCCCAGCCCGCGCAGCGAGCGCGCGAACCGGTCGGTCAGCGCGGCGAGCTCCGGATAGGTGTGGCGGCTGTCCGGGAACGCGACCGCGAGTCCGTCGGAACGGCTCGCGACATCGTCGACCAGATCACCGATGGTGGCGGGCACTGCGGTCAATGGACCCTCCCCCGGGACTGCGGGAAACTGTGACGCCGCGCACTCTACCGATCGAACGGTTGGAAGGCCAGCGGATGACCCGATGCCTTGCTACCAACCCACCGATTGGTTAGTTTGGCACCCATGCGACTCGGCCTGTACCTCGATCTGCGCAACCCGGGCGGCGCCCGCCCCTGGCCGGAGGTCTACGCGCGCTCGCTCGAACGCGTCGTCGAGGGCGAGCGCCGGGGCCTCGGCGCCGTCTGGACGACCGAGCACCACGGCGCCCCGGACGGCTACCTCCCGCAGCCGCTCACCGTCCTGGCCGCGCTGGCCAGCCGGACGACGACGCTGCGTCTCGGCACCGCCGTCCTGCTCGCGCCGTTCCGCCACCCGCTGGCGATCGCCGAGGAGGCCGCGGTCGTCGACATCCTCTCCGGCGGCCGCCTCGAGCTCGGGCTCGGGGCCGGCTGGGACCCCAAGGAGTTCGCGGCGTTCGGCGTCGAGCACAGCCGCCGGTTCACGATCCTCAAGGAGGTCGTCGCCCAGCTCCCCGAGCTGTGGGGCAGCGGTCGCGCCACGCCCCCGCCCGTCCAGGACCCGGTGCCGATCTGGTACGGGGCGCGGGCGCCGATCGGCGCCCGCCGCGCCGGCGAGCTCGGCGCCGCGCTGCTGTGGCTCGACCGCGACCTGCTCGAGCCCTACCGCGAGGGCCTGGCCGCCGGCGGCCACGACCCGGACAGCGCGCGGATGGGCGGCCTGGCCAACCTCTTCCTGTGCGACGACCCCGAGGCCGTCCGGGCCGAGGTGCTCCCGCACGCCAAGAAGGCGCGCGCGGCGACCTACAAGGGCGCGCAGCCCAAGGGCCGGCCGTCGGCGCTGCCCAGGCTGCAGTTCCTCACGCCCGAGGACGCGGCCCGCGACCTCGCCGAGCGCGTCGCGGGGCTGCCGGTCACCGACATCTTCATGTTCGACCGCATCGGCGGTATGAGCGACGAGCTCGCCGAACGCCACGTCGAGCTGCTGACCGGCCCGTTCAAGCAGGCCTTCGAGGCCGAGCTCGAGCGCCTCGGCCACTCCGTCGCCGCGTGACCATGAGCGGACGCGAGCACCCCGGCGCGTGGGCCGAGGCGATCACCTGGGGCGACATGCTCCTGCGGTCGGCCGCCCGGCACGGCGACGCGCCCGCCATCCTCACGCCGACCGACCGGGCGACGTACCGCGAGCTGGCCGAGCAGGCCGAGCACGTCGCCCGCGGCCTCATCGGCCTCGGCATCCGGCCCGGCGACCGCGTCGCCGTGCTCATGCCCAACAGCGTCCTGTGCGCGGCGACGATGTTCGGCGTCAGCATGGCCGGCGCGACGATCGTGCCGATCAACGGCCGGTTCCGGGCCGTCGACGTGCGCGGGGTCCTCGAGGACGCCGAGGTGTCCGCGGTGCTCCTCAGCGACCTCGCCGACGAGTACTTCGACTACGCGCAGCTCATGCTCGACGCGATCCCCGGCCTGGGCGACGCCGAGGACCCGGCGCGCGTCGAGGTGCCCGCGCTGCCGTTCCTGCGGTTCGTCGTCCTCCTCGGCGACCGCGCGCGCCCGGGGACCGTCGGCCGGGCCACGTTCGACCAGGCCGCGGCCGCGACCGATCCGGCCGCGGTCGACGCGCGCCGCGCGGGCTCCCGGATCCGCGACACCGCGATGATCCTCTTCACGTCCGGCACGACGTCGCGGCCCAGCGGCTGCCGGCTCTCGCACGAGGCGGTCGTCCGCGACTGGACAGCGGTGGCGCGCGTGCTCGGTGTGACCGCGGAGGACCGGATCTGGATGCCGCTGCCGTTCTTCCACATGGCCGGCATCGGGCTGACGACCACCGCCCTGAGCCAGGGCGGCGCCGTCATCACCGACCTGCACTTCGACGCCGGGCGCGCGCTCGAGCAGCTCGAGCGCGACCGCGCGACGATCCTCTACGGGACGTTCCCGCCGGTCAGCCTCGCGCTCATCGAGCACCCGCGGTTCGCCGAGGCCGACCTGTCGGCGGTCCGCGCCAGCGCGCTCGTCGGCACCGAGCCGATCATGCGGCGCGTCCAGGAGGCGCTCGCCCCGGCGGTCGTGTTCTCCACGTGGGGCATGACCGAGACCGCGGGCGTCGCGACGATCACGCCGCTCGACGACACCGAGGACGGCCGGCTGACCTCGTGCGGCAAGGCGCTGCCGGGCCTGGAGGTCGCGATCGCCGACCCGGAGACCGGCGAGCTGCTCGGCCCCGACACGCCCGGCGAGATCGTCATGCGCGGTCCGACGCTGTTCGACGGCTACTACGGCGACCCGGAGAAGACCGCGCGGACGTTCCACCCCGACGGCTGGATGCGCAGCGGCGACCGCGGCGTCATGGACGCCGACGGCCGGCTGCGGTTCATCGACCGCATCAAGGACATGCTGCGCGTCGGCGGCGAGAACGTCGCCTCGGCCGAGATCGAGGCGTGGATCAACCAGCATCCCGCGGTCCACATGTCGCAGGTCGTCGGCGTCCCCGACGACCGGCTCGACGAGGTGCCCGCCGCCTTCGTCGAGCTGCGCCCCGGCGCGACCGCGACCGAGCAGGACATCATCGACCACTGCAAGGGGAAGATCGCGAGCTTCAAGGTCCCCCGCCACGTCCGGATCGTGACCGAGTGGCCGATGTCGGCGACGAAGGTCCAGAAGTTCAAGCTGCGCGAGCAGCTCGTCGCCGAGCTCGGCCGGCCCGAGGCCACCGAGGCGGCCTGAGCACCGGGCCGGGACGCCGCGAGGCGGCGCCCCGGCCCCTTCGCTCAGGGCGCGCCGTGCGCGACGATCGTCATCTCCTGGATAACGACCTCGCGCGGCACGCCGAGGATGTGGGCGACCTGGTCGCCGACCGCGCGCGGGCTCAGGCCGGACGCCTTCGTCTGCTCGATCGCCTCGCGCACGGCCGGGTCGCGGACGTCCTTGCCCAGCCCCTCGCTGTCGACGTGGCCGACCCGGATGAACGTCACGCGGATGCCGTCGGCCGGGTCGAGGTCCATGCGCAGGCCGTCGCTCAACCGCAGCGCGCCCGCCTTGGACGCCGCGTACGCGGCGAAGTCGGGCGCGGGCACGCGGTCGGCCGACCGCGACCCGACGGTGAGGATGTCGCCCCCGCCCGCGGCGCGCAGGTGCGGCAGGCCGGCGTCGACGGTGTAGAGCATCCCCAGGAGGTTCGTCTCGAAGGTCCGGACCCAGTCCTCGACGATCCCCTCGCTCAGCCGGCTGCCGATCATCACGCCGGCGTTGCAGATGAGCGCGTCGAGGCCCTCGAGCCGCTCTGCGGCCTCGTCGACCGCGCGCCCGAGCGCCTCGCGGTCGGAGACGTCGGCGACGAGCGGCACCGCGCCGGTCCGCTCGGCGACCGCGTCCAGGCGGGCACGGTCGCGCCCGGTGATCGCGACACGGGCGCCCGCCGCGGCACAGGCCTCGGCGACGCCGCGGCCGATGCCCGACGAGCCCCCGGTGACCAGGACGCGCCGGCCGCTGAGGTCCGTCATCGCTGGACCGGGGCGTCGACGGCGTCCTCCGCATCGGGGCCGGCGCCGGGGTCGGCCTCGGCCTCGATGCCCAGGAAGGCCTCGAGCACGCGCGGGTCGTCGCGCAGCTCCTCGACCGGGCCGCTCAGCACCATCTCGCCCTGCTCGAGCAGGTAGGCCTTCGTCGCGACCGAGAAGGCCGCGACCGCGTTCTGCTCGACCATGAGGATCGTGATGCCGCGGGCGGCGATGTCGCGCACCGCCTGCATGACGCGGTCGATGATCACGGGCGCCAGGCCCATCGACGGCTCGTCGAGGAGCAGCACCTTCGGATCGGCCATGAGCGCGCGGGCGAACGCGAGCATCTGCTGCTCGCCGCCGCTGAGCAGGCCGCCGGCGCTGTTCGCCCGCTCCTTGAGGACCGGGAACATCTCGTGCACCGCGGTCATGAGCTCGTCGCGGCGCTGCTTGGAGCGCACGTTGTAGCCGCCGAGCACGAGGTTCTCCTCGACGGTCAGCCGCTGCACGATCCGGCGCCCCTCGGGCACCTGGACCATGCCCGCGCCGGCGACCTTGTGCGCCGGCCAGGACGTGATGTCCTTGCCGTCGAAGCGGATCGTGCCCGCCGCGGGCTTGATCGCGCCGCAGACCGCGTTCAGCGTCGACGACTTGCCGGCGCCGTTCGAGCCCAGCAGGACCGCGACCTCGCCCTGCTCCAGGCTGAAGTCGATGCCGTGGACGGCCGTGAGCCGGCCGTACCGGACGACGAGACCGCTGACCTCAAGCTGCGGCATGCTGGCTCCCCAGGTAGGCCTCGCGCACCTCGGGCAGCGCCGCGGTCGCGCGCGGCTCGCCCTCGGCGATGAGGCGGCCGAAGTTCATGATCAGGAAGTGGTCGCAGATCCGGATCAGCGTCCGCAGGTCGTGCTCGATCATGAGGATCGTCAGCCCGCCGTCGCGCAGATCCGTGACCAGCGACGAGATCTCGTTGCGCTCCTGGCGGTTCATGCCCGCGAGCGGCTCGTCGAGCAGCAGCAGGCGCGGCTGCGCCGCCAGGGCCCGGGCGATCTCCACCCGGCGCTGCGTGCCGTAGGGGAGCGCGTCGGGCTCGGCGTCGGCGACCTCGACGAGGCCGAGCCGCTCGAGCAGCTCGTCCGCGGCCTCGCGGACGCGCCGGCTCTCGGCCCGCTTGGCACGCCACTGCCACGCGCGCGGCGTGGGCCGGTCGGCGCCGTCCGCGCGGTGCCAGTCGACCGCGACCATGACGTTCTCGCGCACGGTCAGCGACGGCAGGAGCTTGATGTTCTGGAACGTGCGGGAGATGCCCGCCCGGCTGACCCGCGCGGGGCCCACGCCGGTGATGTCGTTGTCCTCGAAGCGGATCGCGCCGGCGGTGACCTTCGTGACGCCGCTGATCGCGTTGACCAGCGTGGTCTTGCCGGAGCCGTTCGGGCCGACGATGCCGTACAGCCGGCCCGGCTCGAGGGTGAACGACACCCCGTCGACGGCCTTCACGCCGCCGAAGTGCACCTTGACGTCGTCGAGCGCGAGGCTGCTCATGAGGTCACCTGCCCGGAGTCGACCGCGACCGCGGTGCCGCGGGGCAGCTTCGGCTCGCGCCAGCGCTTGAGCAGCTTGCCGATGCGCTGGATCAGGCCGGTCGCCCCCTGCGGCGCGTACATGACGATGAGCACGACGACGACGCCCTGCACGAGCATGCGCCAGTCGCCGGTGAATCGGAGGATCTCCGGCAGCCAGATCACGATCGCGGCGCCGATGAGCGGGCCGTACCAGGCCGCGGCGCCGCCGATGACGACCATCGTGAGCGCGTCGACGACGAGGTCGAACGACACCTGGTCGGGGGTCATGATGTTGAACATCAGCGCCTGGATGGACCCCGACAGCGCGCCGAGCATGCAGGAGAAGACGAACGCCGCGACGCGCCGCCGGACGACGGGGATGCCGAGCGTACGGGCGAGCTGCTCGTCGACCCGGACCGCGGTGAGCGTCCGCCCGCCCTTCCCTCGCTCGGTGACGATCACGATGACCGTGCAGATCGCGAGGGCGAGCGCCAGGCCGGCGGTCGTGAACTTCACCGGGATGCCGAGCAGGCCGACCGAGCCGCCGGTCACCGCGTCCCACTCGCGCGCGATGACCTCGACCAGCAGCGCGAACGCGAACGTCGCCATGACGAGGTACAGGTCGCGCAGGCGCCCGAGGACGATGGCCAGCAGCGCGCCGAGCACGATCGTCAGCGCGAGCGTCGCGGCGATCGCCAGCAGCGTCGGGACGCCCTCGATGACCAGCCGGCCGGTCGCGTAGGCGCCGATGCCCCAGAAGCCCACGCCGGCGAGCGAGAACATGCCCGCCCGCAGCGCCACGTAGACGCTCAGGCCGATGAGGCCGTAGATCATCGCGTTCTGGAGGCTCGCCTCGTTCCACCCGAGGAAGGCGAGCGGCGTCAGGTCGATCATGCCCGCTGCCACTCCCCGCGCGAGAACAGCCCCTGCGGACGCAGGAGCAGGAGCAGGAGGATGAGCCCGAACGCGACCGCGTCGCGCAGGCTCGCGGACAGGACCAGGCCGGTCGTGATCTCGGCGCCGGCGATGATGTACGCGCCGAGCATCGCGCCCCAGACGCTGCCGACGCCGCCGATGATGATCGCGCCGAACGCCTTGAGCAGCAGCGAGTGGCCCATGTAGGCGTCGGCCGCGTTCAGGTACAGCGCGAGCAGCACGCCGGCCAGGCCCGCGAGCGCGCCCGCGACGAACATCGTCGCGGCGGCCAGGCGGGCCTCGGAGATGCCGAGCAGCGAGCAGGTGTACGGGTCGTGGGCGAGCGCGCGCAGCGCCGTCCCGGCGCGCGAGACGCGCAGGAAGATGCCGAGCGCGGCGCCGAGCCCGAGCGCCGCCACGACGACGAGGATCTCGATGTTCGTCGTGTCGAGGCCGAGGAGATCGACGCGCTTGACCTCGTAGACCTCGGGGCTGATGCCGACGGCGACCCGCCCGACGAGGTTCTCGGCCAGGACGACGAGCGCCGCCCCGGCGCCGATGCTGGCGATGACCATCGCCAGCTCCGCGGATCGGTGGTCCTGCACCTTCTGGCGGATGCGCCGGAAGATGAGCAGCTCGAGCAGGAGGCTGAGCAGCCCGCCGACCAGCATCGATCCGAGGATCACCACCCAGACCGGCAGCATGACGCGCTCGGTCACCCAGTAGGCGCCGATCGCGCCGAACATGAAGACCTCGGCATGCGCCAGGTTGAGGATGTTCAGCACGCCCCAGGACAGCGTCAGCCCGAGCGCGAAGAGCGTGAAGATCGAGCCGAGGACGAGGGCGTCGAGCACGTAGTTCACGTGGACAGCCCTCCGTAGCGTGTCGCGGCCGCGGGCGCCGCAACTGAACGTGTCGAGATCACCAGACTCTCCCGTAGATCGACCCGGCCGGACGAGCCGACCCGAACGTGTTTCTACCGATTGGTTGGTAGGACGTCAAGCTAGCTGATCGGCGGCGACGCCGTCGATGATGGCGGCGCCGACGGAGCGCCCGACCTCCATGGCCGAGCGCGGCCCGTCGGGCCGGTACCAGTGGGGGACCCAGTTCGCCGCGCCGAGGATGGCGTGGCAGGCGAAGCCCGCGTGGACGTCGGGGCGGATGCTCCCGTCGCGCTGCGCCTCGAGCACGAGGTCGCGCAGCGCGTGCCGGTGCGCCCGGTCGTCGGCCTCGATGTTCTCGCGGTCCTCGTCGGCGAGCGCGCGGCGCTCCTGGAGCTGGAGGCGCATCGCGATCATGTCCTCCGCCCGCTGCAGCGCGTGGAACGTCGCCATGACCCGCAGCTTCTGCAGCGGCGGCCAGGGCCGCGCGAGCACGTCGTCGAGCGCGGAGAGCGCCGGCTCGCGCACCGCGCGGATCACCCAGAACAGCAGCTGGCGCTTGCTCGGCACGTAGTGGTACAGGCTCGCCTTGCGCATCCCGACGCGCTCGGCGATCTCCTGCAGCGTCGTGCTCTCGTAGCCCTGGTCGGCGAAGAGCTGCGCGGCGATCTCGACGACCTCCGCGCGCCGCCCGCCGCCGAAGTCCGTCGTCGACCGCTCGCCGGCCCGCGCGAAGATCGCCTCGGTCTCCTCGGCCGGCACGTGCTGCGCCTCGGCGCCGGGCGGCGTGAGGCCGTGGACGAGGATCGCGCCCATCTCGGAGCCGACGCGCTCGAGCGGCACCTCGCCGTCGGGCTGGTACCACCGGTGCATCCAGTTCGCGGCGCCGAGGATCGCCAGCGTCGCGAGCGACGCGTCGACGTCCGCCCGGACCGAGCCGTGGCGCCGGCCGCGCTCGATCAGGCCCTTGACCGTGTGCGCGAACCGCCGCTCGATCGCGGCGGCCTCGGCCCGGTGCGCCTCGCCCAGCGCGCCCGCCTCGTTGAAGACCAGCGCGGTGCCCATGCGGTCGGAGGCGACGAGCTCGACGTGCCGGGCGACGAGCCGCTCGAGCTCGCCGAGCGCTGCGGCGTCGTCGGTGTCGAGACCGTCGATGAGCTCCAGGGCGGGCTCGTAGACCCGCTGGAAGAGCTCGAACAGGAGCTCCTCCTTGGAGTCGATGTAGTAGTAGACGCTGCCGCCGAGGATCCCGACGCGGCTCGCGATGCCGCGGATGCTCGTCGCCTGGAATCCCCGCACGGCGAACTCGTCACGCGCCGCGTCGAGCAGCTGCGCACGGCGCCGGCCGGCATCGCCTCGGACCGCGTGGTCGGTCACGGACATCGACGTCACCGCAGGCCGTCCCCGGCTGACGGGGGCGCCGGCACCGGGCCGGCGCCCCCGTCTCAGCCGGTGTGGGTCAGCCTTCCTCCGCCGCGTTCAGGCCGAGCTTCTCCTTGCCGTCCTGCCACTCGACCACGACACCCGCGGTCCGGGCGTCGCCGTCCTCGAAGGTGATGTCGCCCTGGGCGCCCTTGATGCCCTCGGCGGCCGCCTTCTTGAGGCCCTCGGCGAGGCTCTCACGCGTGAGCTCGCCCTCGGCCTTCTCGATCCCGGCCTTGAGGAGCTGGACCGCGTCGTAGGACTCGGCGACGAAGTTGTCGGCGTCCATGTCCTTGGCCGCCTTGAACTTCTCCGAGAACTCGGGGTTCGCGTCCGGGTGGAAGCTGACGGGGTACACGATCCCGTCGGCCTGGTCCTTGAGCGCCTTGAGCACGCCGCCCGCGACGCCCGGGGTGGCGATGATCTGGCCCTCCCAGCCCGCGCGGCGCAGCTGCGAGGCGATCGTGATGTTCGCCTGGCCGAGGCCGGCGATCAGGACGCCGTCGGGGTTCTCGCTCGCGATCTTGCGGATGACCGACGAGTAGTCCTTGTCGTCGGACTGGGTCTTGTGCGTCGAGGTGACCTTGATGCCGTGCTTCTCGGCGGCCTTCGGCCACGCGTCGGTGGCGACCTCCTCGAGCGTCGGCACGTCGGCGCCGTAGACGACCGCCGTGGTCTTGACGCCCTTCTCCTCCGCGACGTACTTGGCCGCGTTCTCGTAGAGGAACGTCTGCGGCATCGTGATGCGGAAGATCTTGTCGCCGACGTCGACGAAGCCCGGGCTGCCGGACTGGATGCCGATCTGCGGCAGGCCCTCGCGCTGCGCGATGGGCGCGGTGGCGACCGCCACGCTCGAGATGTTGCCCGAGATCACGGCCAGGGTGTCGCCCTGCGCCGCCTCGGTCATCAGGGACACGCCCTGCTTCTGATCCGAGCCCGTGTCGACGAACTCCGGCTCGAGCTTGCGGCCGTTGATGCCGCCCGCGTCGTTGATCTCCTGGACGGCGAACTCGATGCCCGCGCGGTCCGACGGCGCGTAGACCGCGGCGGCGCCGGTGAGATCGAGCATGGCGGTGAACTTGATCGGTTCGCTGCTGGACTCCGAACCGCCGCCTCCACCGCTCGCGGGCTCTTCGTCGTCGCCACAACCGACGGCGACGAGCGCAAGGACGAGCGCGGCGATGACCGCGAGATACCGCAACTGCTTTGGCATGGGGCAACCCCTCCTCGTTTAAGGGTCCGACGGGACCGCGGACCGACAACCGTGACACCCGTCACAGCGGGAGCCGGCGGGCAACCTACCGATCGTTCGGTTGCCTGTCAATGAGCTCGCGGAGCTCCGAATCAAACCACCGGAAGGTTGAGCGCGCGGGCGGTCGCCTCGATCGTCGTGCAGATCCCCTCGGCGTCTCCCGGGGCTGCCCCGATCGTCATGAGCAGGGGCACCTCGACCCCCGCGGCCCACAGATCGCGGACCCGCGCGGCGACCCGCTCGGGGGAGCCGAAGGCCGTCGTGCGGTCGATGACCTCGTCGTCGACGAGGGCGGCGGCGCCGGCACGGTCGCCCGCCTCCCAGCGGGCGGCGAACTCGTCGAGGTCGAGCGCGCCGCGGAAGCTCGCCCGGTGCGTCGGCAGCGACGCGTACAGCGTCAGGAACCGGCGCAGGCGCTCGCGGGCCTCGGCCGTCCGCGGGCCGGCGTAGGCGTAGACGACGGCGAGGGTGCGGACCTCGGCCGGGTCGCGCCCGGCGGCGCGGGCGCCGTCGCGCACCGCGCCGACCTTCGCGGCGAGCTCCTCGTCCGTGCCCCAGGTGAGCAGCACGCCGTCGGCCAGCTCGCCGGCGAGGCGCAGCATCCGCGGGTTGATCGCCGCCAGCACGATCGGCACGGTCGCCGGGGCGAGCGTCAGCCGGAAGCCCCGGCTGCGCACGTACTCGCCGTCGGCCGTGAGGCGCTCGCCGGCGAGCGCGCGCCGCAGGGCCGGCAGGTACTCGCGGGCGATCGCCACCGGACGGGGCATCTCGAGGCCGTGCCAGCCCTCGACGACGGCCGGGCTGCTCGTCCCCACGCCGGCGAACACCCGGCCCGGGGCCGCCGACGCGAGCGTCGCGAACCCCATCGCGGTGAGCGGCACCGAGCGCGTGCTCATCGGCAGGACGGCGGTGCCGAGCTCGACGCGCTCGGTCCGCCCGGCGACGAGGCCGAGCAGCGCGAACGCCTCGGCGCCCGAGATCTCGCCGGTCGTCACCGCGGAGTAGCCGGCGGCCTCGGCGGCGACGGCGAGGCCGGCGAGCTCCGGGACGGTCAGGCCCTCCTCGGGCGGAAGCTGCACCCCGATGCCGCGCATGGCCACGACCCTAGCGCCGCCCTCCCGGCGGCAAGCGATCGTTTGGTTGACTGCTGCTAGCGTTCGGCGCCATGGAGGTGCTGCCGCCGGCCCGGTCCGAGCCGCGTCGCCGGCTCGCGCCCGCGCGCGGCGCCGAGCTGGTCGCCGGCTGCGAGGTGCGCTGGCAGGCGGCCGGACACGGCGACCCGGCGCTCGTCCTCGTCCACGGCGGCGGGGCCAACAGCGCCTGGTGGGACGACGTCGTCCCGCTACTCGCCCCGCACCGGCGGGTCGTCACGCTCGATCTCAGCGGGCACGGCGACAGCGGCCGGCGCGACCGGTACTCGCCCGCGCAGTGGGGCGACGAGATCCTGGCGGTCGTCGACGCGGCCGCCGGCGGGCGCGCGGTCGTCGTCGGGCACAGCACCGGCGGGCGCGCCGCGCTCGCCGCCGCGGCCCGCCGCCCGGAGGCGATCGAGGCGCTGGTCCTGCTCGACTCCGGCGTCCCCCTCCAGCTCCGCGACGACATCCCGCGCCCGCGCCGGGCGCCGGCGTTCGCGTCCGAGGAGGACGCCGTCCGCGCGTTCCGCCTGCTGCCCGCCCAGGAGCCGCCGCCCGACCCCGCGGTCGTGGAGCGGATCGCGCGCCGGTCGGTCGTCGAGCGCGACGGCGCGTGGACCTGGAAGGCCGACGTCGCCGTCTACGAGGGGCTGCTCGACACCGCGCCCGAGGACGCCATCCCGGACGTGACCTGCCCGCTCGTCGTCGTGCAGTGCGAGCACAGCGACGTCACCGGCCTGGAGCTCGCGCGCCGCTTCCTGGACCGCCTCGGGCGGCCCGCCCCGGTCGTCGTCCTGCCCGGCGCGCACCACCACGTGATGCTCGAGGACCCGCAGGCCGTCGTCGACCTGCTGGCCTGGCTGCCGGAGACGCGATGGCGACGCTGAGCGGCCGCCGGACGGCGCCCGCCGCCGTCCGCCCGCGCGTCCTGCTCGCCGTGCTGTCGCTCGGCGCCCTGTCCTACGCGCTCATGTCGTCGCTCATCATGCCGGCGGTCCCGACGATCCAGGCCGAGACCGGCGCCTCGGAGACCGCGGTGAGCTGGCTCATCAGCGGCTACCTGCTCAGCGCGACCGTCGCCACCCCGATCTGCGGCCGTCTCGGCGACATGTTCGGCAAGCGGCGGGTGCTGCTCGGGCTGCTCGCGGTCCTCGTGGCGGGCACCGCGCTGGCGGTCGTGTCGACCGGCATCGCGCCGCTCATCGCCGCCCGCGTCCTGCAGGGCGTCGCCGGTGGCATCTATCCGCTGAGCTTCGCGATCATCCGCGACGAGATGCCGGCCGCGCTCGTGCCCGGCGCGATCGGGATCATCTCCTCGCTCATGGGCGTCGGCGCCACGGTCGGCGTCGTCGTCTCCGGCCTCGTGCTCGCCCGGTGGTCGTACCACTGGCTGTTCCTCGTGATCCTCGTCGGCACCGTGCTCGCGCTCGTGGCGGCCTGGCGCCTCGTCCCGGCGTCGGTGCCGCCGGCCGGCGGACGCGTGAACTGGCGCAACGCGACGCTCATGTCGGCCGGCTTCACGCTCGTGCTGCTCGGGATCACGAGCGCCCCCGGCGCGGGCTGGCTCGGCGCGCGAACGGTGGCGCTGTTCGCCGCGGGCGCGGGGCTGACCGCGGCCTGGATGCTCGCGGAGGTCCGCAGCCGCGAGCCGTTCCTCGACATGGCGATGCTCCGGGCGCGGCCGGTGTGGACGGCGAACGCGGTCGCGCTGCTGCTCGGCGTGCTCATGTTCGCCGGCTTCCTGCTCGTGCCGCAGGTCGTCCAGGAGCCCAGATCGACCGGCTACGGGCTCGGGCTGTCGGTGACCGCCGCGAGCCTGTTCCTCGTCCCGTGGTCGGTGGTCCAGGTCGCCTTCGCCGCGGCGGCGGGCCCGGGCGAGCGCCGCGCCGGCGCCAAGACCGTGCTCGTCGTGTCGATCGCCTCCTGCTGCGCCGGCGGGCTGATGTTCACCGTGGCCCGCTCGGAGGCGTGGCAGATCCTGCTGGCGTCGGGACTCATGGGCGGCGGCATCGGCTCGGCGTTCGCGTCGATGTCGTCGCTGCTCGTCGCGCACGTCCGCCCCGACCAGACCGGCGCGGCCACCGGGATGAACACGGTCATCCGCCTCTTCGGCGGCACGCTCGGCGCGCAGCTCGCCGGGTCGCTGCTGGCGGCCGGCACGATGGCGTCCGGCTCGCCGTCCGACGAGGCCTACACGGCGGCGTTCGGGCTGACGCTGGCGGCGTCGGCCGGAGCGCTCGTCGCCGCGGCGTGCGTGCCGCTCGCCCCGCGGCTCGAGGAGCGGACGGCCCTGCCGGGTACCTGACGCCCTACGCACGCACCGCCACGGGAAGGTCGACCCTGACCGCGGTGCCGCCGGCCGGCGCGCGGCCGATGTGCAGCGTGCCGCCATGGCGGCCGACGTTGCGGCGCATGGCGGCGAGGCCGTGGCCTTCGCGGGCGATCGTGTCGGGCACGCCGACGCCGTCGTCGTGGATCTCCAGGCGGACGGCGCCGTCGCCAGTGGGCTCGAGGACGACGTCGACGCGGCACGGACCCGCGTGCTTGGCGGCGTTCACCACGGCCTCACGGGCGACCTTCAGGACGAGCTCGGCGAGCTCCGGGTCGCCTTCGGCGAGCAGCGGGGCGGCGCCGGGCGCCACCACGACGTCGGCGACGACGCCGAACTGCGCGGCGACCTCGGCGACCACCTCGCGCAGCCGTTCACCGTTCGCCCCTGCGCGGGCCGGCGACAGCTCGGTGATGACCGCTCGCATCGCGGTGTCGGCCCGGACGAGGTGCGCGCGTGCGGTACGTGCGCGTTCGGCGACCTCGCCGGCGACACCGTCGAGCTCGAGCAGGCTGTCGAGCTGCATCTGCGCGGCGAAGAGCAGCTGCGCGACGTCGTCGTGCAGGTCGTCGGCGATGCGATGTCGCTCGTGGATCCGCGCGAGCGCGGCTCGCTGGTCGTGGTACTCGTCGGCGGCGAGCGACAGCGCGGCGACGGTCGCCAGGCGAACGAGCCCGTGCTGCTCGTCGGCGCGGAACGCCCAGGCCCGCTCGCGGCGCGCGCAGAGCATTCCCACACTGCGACCGCCGAGGCGCACCGGCGTGTGGAAGACGGCGTGCCCTGACCGGCCGGCCGGCGCACGCACCACGGTGTCGGCGTGGGTCCACTCGCTCGTGCGAGCCTGACGCAGCAGGTCCGCCTCCGCCGCCGGGTCGAGCCCGGACCGGGCGATGCGCGGAGCGCCCTCCTGCCTGACGAACGCGACAGCGCTCGCGGTGAGGACCGTGCGCATGCCCTCGAGCGCGTCGTCGAGGACCTCGTCAGGGGCTGCGCCTGCGGCGAGTGCGACGGTCGCATCGGACACGACGCGGTCGATCCGGTGCTCGCGGCGGAGGCGGGTCGCCGTGCGGAGATGCTCGAGCACCGTGCCGACGCGCGGCGCGAGCTCCTCGCAGCAGGCGACGTCGTCGGCGGTGAACGGCCGGGGACCGTTCACGACGCTCAGCACGCCCAGCGTCCGCCCGGCGACGATGAGCGGCACGGCGATGACCCGCCGGATGCCGAACGCGCGCGAGTACGGCTGCAGCATCGCGGGGTCCGCGTCCACGTCGTTGCTGACGTACGGGCGTCGGAGGCGGAAGACCCGCGAGGCGGTGCTGCGCAGGTCGTGCAGGTCGATCTGGTAGGCGGCGGTCATCTCGCCGGATGCCCCGAAGGACCCCGGCACCAGCTCGAGCACCTGTCCGTCGTCGTCGGCCAGGCACACGCCGGCGCGGACCCTGCCGAGCAGGGGCGCAACGGTCCGCTCGATGCGGTGGATGACCTCTGCGGGATCGTCACACGGCAGCCCGATCCGCTCGAGGGCCTCGCTGCGCTCCAGGCGCGCGGCGAGCGTATCCGCCCGGTGCGTGAGGCGCCGGTGCGCGACGAGGATCGAGATGTGCCCGGCGAAGGCATCCAGGAGCGCCGCCGCCCGGACGACGGGTCGCTGCAGCGTGCCGAGCGCGTGCAGACCGCCCACCGCGGTCCCGTCCACGAGCAGCGGGCGCCAGGCGTGCGCCTCGTCGTCGCGGTCGGCGGCATCGCCGGCCTCGGCCCGCAGCAGCGCGGGCCACACCGCGCGCAGGTCCTCGGCGCGGATGCCGTCCGCTGCCAGCACCGTCGGGGCCGCCGTGGGCCCGGTCCGCGTGACCACCACGCCGGCGCATCCGAGCGCCTGGCGCGCTGCCACGGCGACCGCGGCGATACCGGGCGCGGGAGTCACTGCCGTACCGCCTCGTCCTCGGGAGCCGGGAGGATGAGCCCGGTCCGGATCGCCTTTGCGATGAGCTCGGTCGTCGTCCGGGCCCGGAGCGTCTCCTTCAGTCGCTGCATGTGGAAACGCACCGTCGACTCGGTGATGTGCAGCTGCTCGCCGATCTCGCGGTTCGTGAGGCCGTCCGCCGCCAGCTCGAGGACCCGTTGCTGCTGCGGGGTGGGCCGGCCGTCGTCCATGCGACTGGCGACCACCTCGTGGAGCTGCCGCACGATGAGCGGCGCCTCGTCCTGACCGGGCGCGTGCTCGGAGCGCGCGATGGCATCGAGGGTGCTGCGCAGCCGCCCGATCCCGGCCGCCTTCGTGACGTAGGCCGCGGCCCCTGCGCGGAGCGCGCCCCGGATGGCCCCCTCGCTGAGGTAGGTGCTCAGGATGACCACGGCGATCCCCGGGATGAGGGCGCGCAGGCGCGAGCACAGCTCCTCGCCGGTCGCGTCCGGCAGGCGCAGGTCGACGATCGCGACGTCGGGGAGGGTCCGGCGCGCGAGCGCGACCGCCTCGGCCGAGGTCCCGACCGCGCCGACGACATGGCGCCCGCTCTCCGCGAGCGTCGCGATCAGCCCCTCGCGCACGACCTCATGGTCGTCCACGATCATGATCCTCATAATCGACCCACCCGCCGTTTGGTTGGCGAACGGGCGGGACGCTACCGGATCACACCCCAGGCCGCCACGGAGAGACATGCACGTAGGCATCTACACCGACCTCCGCAACCCGCCCCGCTGGGAGCGGCCGTGGCGGACCTTCTACGACACCGTGCTCGACCGGATCGCGGCGGCCGAGGACCTCGGCCTGCACTCGGTCTGGCTCTCCGAGCACCACTTCTTCGAGGACGGCTACCTGCCGCAGCCGCTGACGTTCGCGGCGGCGATCGCCACGCGCACGTCGCGGATCCGGATCGGCACCGCGGTCATGCTCGCGCCGCTGCGGCCGGCCGTCGACATCGCCGAGCAGGCGGCGGTGGTCGACCTGCTCAGCGGCGGGCGGCTCGACCTCGGCCTCGGCGCGGGCTACCGCGTGCCCGAGTTCGAGGCCTACGGCGTCGACATCAAGGACCGCTTCCCGCTGCTGGAGGACCGTGTCGAGACGATTCGCGCGCTGTGGGAGCAGGGCACGGTCACGCCCGCCCCGCTGCAGGAGCGGCTGCCGATCTGGGTCGGGATCCACGGGCCGCGCGGGGCGCGGATCGCCGGCCGCCTCGGCGAGGGCGTGCTCGCGTTCGACGCCAAGTTGCGTGAGCCGTACCTGACGGCGCTCGACGAGCACGGCCACGGGGCGGCGTCGGCGCGCTACGCGGGCGTCGTGAACATGATCGTCAGCGACGACCCGGAGGGCGCCTGGCCGCGCATCGCGCCGCACCTGGCCTACCAGTGGTCGAGCTACCGCCACTACGGCGCCGAGGGGACGGACGGCCTGCGCTCCCAGACCGTCGCCGCGGTGCCCGACGACCTCGATCCGGCGAGCCTGCGCCATCCGGGCCCCGAGATGCCGCCGCCGCGGTTCGACGTCGTCACGCCCGACGAGGCCGTGCGCCGCCTGCAGGCCTGGCTGGGCGGCCTGCCGGTCGAGACCGTGTTCTTCTGGGAGTCGATCGCCGGCATGCCCGACGACCTGGCCGAGCGCCACGTCGAGCTCCTCGCGCGCGAGGTCGCGCCGCGCGTGGCCTGACCGGCGCCGGCGGGCTCGGCGCCCGCCGGCCCCGGGCCCGGGTCAGCCGAAGTGCTTGGGAAGCGCCTCGGCGAGCTCGAACATGTCGACGACCGCGCCGTAGTGCGCCGCGCCGAAGATCGGCGCCTCGGGATCGGTGTTGACGGCGATGATCGTCTCCGCGTTGCGCATGCCCGTCAGATGCTGGACCGCGCCGGAGATGCCGAGCGCGAGGTAGACCTTCGGCGCGACCGTCTTGCCCGACTGGCCCACCTGGCGGGCGGCGGGCGCCCAGCCGGAGTCGACGAGCGGCCGCGAGACCGCGAGCGTCGCGCCGATCTCCTCGGCAAGCTCGGCGAACTGCTCGAGCTGGTCCTCCTCCTCGACGCCGCGCCCGACCGACAGGAGGAAGTCGGCCTTCGTGATGTCGACGTCGCCGGCGTCCGCCTCGCGAAAGCCGACGTGCTCGACGACCGCCGCGTCGTCGAGCGCGACCGCGACCTCGCGGACCTGCGCCGACCCGCCGCCGCGGGCGGCGGCCTCGTACGCGCCCGGGCGGAGCATGAGCACGACGGTCTGCTTGCCGGGGAACGCGAGCGTCGCGACGAGCCGGTCGCCGTACGCGCCGCGGCGCGCGACCGGGCCGTCGGGGCCGAGCTCGACGCCGATGACGTCGCTCGCCAGGCCGTGGCCGCCGGTCGCGGCCACCGCGGGCGCGAAGCCCATGCTGTCGACGGTGTGCGCGGCGAGGACGAGCGTGGGCGCGAGCTCGCCGATCAGGGCCTCGACCGCCTTGGCGTGCACGTGCGGCTCGAAGTGCTCGCTCGGCGACCGGACCGTGACGACCTCGTCCACCCCGGCGGCGTTCAGCGCGTCGGCGTGGGCGGCGGGGTCGGCGGCGATCACGGCGACCGTGACGGGCCCGCCGCCCGCCTCCTTGGCGCGCAGGCCGGCGGTCACGAGCTCGAACGTCACGTCGCGCAGCTCACCGCGACGCGCTTCGGCGATGACGAGGACGCCACTCATGCTGCAGCTCCGATCTTGCTCTTGATGACGTTCGCGATCTGGGCGGCGACCTCGTCGGCGTCGCCCTCGAAGAGCTCGGCGCCGCTGGCCTTGGGCGGCTGCTCGAGCCGGGTGACACGCGCGCCGGCGGCGGCCTCGAGCGCGTCGTCGTCCAGGCCGAGGTCGGACGGGGCGAGGACCTCGAACGGCTTGTCCTTGGCCTGCTTGATGCCGCGGATGTTGGCGTAGCGCGGCTCGTTGATCCCGGTCTGCACGGTCAGCAGCGCAGGCAGCGGGACCCGGACGGTCTCGACCACGCCGCCCTCGAGCTCGCGCTCGACGGTCAGGCGGTCGCCGTCGCGCTCGATCCTGCGCACGACCGCGACCCGGTTCAGGCCGGCGAGGCCCGAGAGCGCCGCGCCGGTGGCGCCGTTGGCCTGGTCGGAGGACTGCACGCCGCAGAGGACGAGGTCCGGCCGCTCGCGCTCGACGACCGCCGCGAGGAGCCGCGCGACGGCCAGCGCGTCGTTCGCGGCGTGCTCGCCGGCCTCGACGCGGATCGCCCGGTCGGCGCCCATCGCCAGCGCGGTCAGGACGCTGTCGCGCGTCTCCTCGTCGCCGACGGTGACGACCACGACCTCACCGCCGCCCTCGGCCTCGCGCAGCTGCAGCGCAGCCTCCAGCGAGAACGTGTCCCACTCGTTGAGGTCCCAGTCGACGGAGTCGGGGTCGATGCCCTCCCCGTCGTCGCGCAGCTCGAAATCCTCGTCCAGCGCGGCGACATGCTTGATCGGAACGATGACTTTCAACGGCCCTCCTCCGGGTTCGTTCTCCGCGGCGGCAGGAGGCTTCCTACCAAACGCTTGGAAGGACATGCAATCATATCGGTCCCGCGGCGCCGATCCCGGCGTGGCGGCGACAGCCAACCCCTTCCCCCAGGCGCGCCGTGACGATCACCATCGCAAGCCAGGACGTCTCCGACGAGCTCATCCGCGCCGGCGAGACGCGCGAGGTCTTCTGGAACTTCCCCACGTGGCTCGAGATCACGTGGTACGTGCTGGCCGTCCTCTCGGTGCTCGTCTTCCTCTACGGGGTCGCGCGGCCGATCGCCAAGTACCTGCGCGGCCACCGCGGCGCGCTGCCGCCGCGGTCCGAGCTCCCCGGGCGCCTGCGCAACGCGCTGCGGATCACGGCCTCCCACGTCACGATCCGGGCGCGCGACCGGTACGCGGGAATCGCCCACGCCGCGATCTTCTACGGGTTCCTGACGCTCTTCGTCGGCACGGTCGTGCTGGCGATCAACACCGACATCACCGAGCGGATCTTCGGCTGGCGCTTCTTCCAGGGCGACTTCTACCTCGGTTACTCGGTGGTCCTCGACGTCATGGGGCTCGCCGCGGTGGGCGGCGCGCTGGCGATGATGATCCGGCGCGCGGTCATCCGCCCCCGCAAGCTCGACTACGACCGCCCCGACCGCGCGCCCGGCGAGCCGCAGTACGACCGGCGCCGCTACCGGATCGGCGACTGGATCTTCGTCGGCGGGCTCTTCTACCTGCTCGTCTCGGGGTTCGTCCTCGAAGGCGCCCGGATCGCGATGGACCAGCCCGAGCAGGGCGGCTACAGCCCCGGCGGCTGGGTCGCGGCGCAGGGGCTGACATGGCTCGGTGACGGCGGCCTGGAGGTCCTGCGCATGGGCCTGTGGTGGGCCCACGGCCTCGTGGCGATCGCCTGGGTCAGCGCGATCCCCTACACGAAGGCCGCGCACATGCTCACGAGCTTCGCGTCGCTCGTGCTGCGCGACCCGCTCGCCGGCAAGCGGCTGCGCACGATCCCGCCCGAGCGCGCCGAGCTGCCTGCCGGCTACGGCACGCTCGCCGACTTCTCGATCCCCCACCTACTCCATCTCGACGCGTGCACGAAGTGCGGCAAGTGCCACGAGGCCTGCCCCGCCAACGCCACCGGCAAGCCGCTGTCGCCACGCGACGTCGTGCTCGAGCTGCGCGAGGAGGCCAACGCCGCGTTCGACGACGTCGGGATCGGCGGGGTGCTCGGCACGCTGCTCGCCGCGCGGGCGCCCAGGCCGGGGGCCGGCGACGGGGCCACCGCCGGTCCGCTCGACGTCCGCGTCATCGGCCCGGACCGGGTCAAGGAGGAGACGATCTGGTCGTGCATGCAGTGCAACGCGTGCGTCGAGGCCTGCCCGGTCGGCATCGAGCAGGCGCCGATCATCAACCAGCTCCGCCGGCGCCTGGTCGAGGAGGGCGAGATCCCGGCCGACCTGCAGAACACGCTGCGGGTCGTCCAGAAGTCCGGCAACTCGTTCGGCGAGAACAAGCGCAAGCGCGCCCGCTGGACGAAGGAGCTCGACTTCGAGATCAAGGACGCCCGCAAGGAGCCGGTCGAGGTCCTGTGGTTCGTCGGCGACTACGCGAGCTTCGACCCGCGCTCGCAGAAGGTCACCCAGGCGCTCGCGCGGCTGTTCCGCGCCGCCGGCGTCGACTTCGGGATCCTCTACGACGGCGAGCGCAACGCCGGCAACGACGTCCGGCGGATCGGCGAGGAGGGCCTGTGGGAGGCGCTCGCCGAGGAGAACATCGCGACGCTCCGCGAGTGCGAGTTCAACCGGATCGTCACGAGCGACCCGCACTCGCTCAACACGCTGCGCAACGAGTACCCCGAGCTCGGCGCCACGTGGCCGGTGACCCACCACACGACGTTCGTGCTCGAGCTGCTCGAGCAGGGCCGGCTGCCGATCACGCGACCCCTGTCCTACACGGTCACCTACCACGACCCGTGCTACCTGGGGCGCCACAACGACGAGTACGAGGCGCCGCGCAGGATCCTCGAGCAGCTCGGCTGCACGCTCGTCGAGATGCCGCGCAACCGGAGCAACTCGTTCTGCTGCGGCGCCGGCGGCGGCCGCATCTGGATGCGCGACGAGCCCGGGACCGAGCGGCCGTCGGAGAACCGCATCCGTGAGGCGGTCGGCCTCGGCGACATCGACTTCTTCGTCGTCGCGTGCCCGAAGGACGTGACGATGTTCGAGGACGCCATCAAGACGTCGGGCAACGACGATCGGCTCGAGCTCCGCGAGCTGACCGAGCTGCTCGAGGAGGCGACGGGCGACCGCGCGGCCGCCCTCGCCGGGTCAGACCCCGCCACCGGAGGACCGTGATGAGGATCGACGTCGACCTGGCCCTGTGCCAGTCCCACGGCGAGTGCGCCTACCAGGCGCCCGAGGTGTTCCGCCTCAACGACGACAACGAGCTCGAGTGGAACGCCTCCCCGCCCGAGGAGCTGCGCGAGGCGTGCCTGGCCGCCGCCGACGCCTGCCCGATGGGCGCCATCACCGTCAGCGACTGACGGCGGCGTCCGGCGTCATCGGCCGGACGCGCACGGGCACCGCGGTCATCACCGGCATCGCGTTGATCGCCTGGAGCCCCTCGGTGGCCGACAGCAGCCGCGCGGGGTTCGTCCCGGTCTCGCGCGGGTCATCCTCGCCGGCCGGCAGGTCGCCGAAGCCGTGGGTCAGCGACGCGACGCCCGGGCGCAGCGACCGGTCGGCCGCGACGACGGCCGCGACGCGGCCGTGGTCGGAGGCCAGCTCGACGACCTGCCCCTCCTCGAGCCCCAGCCGCGCCAGGTCGTCGGGGTGCATCGAGCACGGGTTGACCCGCTGGGACGGCGCGTCCCAGGCCCGGACGCCGAGGCTGTTCATCGTCGCCTTGATGCGGCGGACGACGAGCGTCAGGTCCGCCGTCCCCGTGTCGGGGCCTCGGGACAGGTGCGCCCAGGCCTCCTCGAGCTCGGCCGCGACGTCGGCGGGCAGGACGTCGAAGCGCCCCGCGGTGTCGCCCGCCGGCTCGATCGGCACCGGCTCGAGGTCGTCGAACACCACCCCGTGCGGCGCCGCGCGCACCTCGTCGAGCGGGGCGCGGCCGGTCGAGGCGAGGTCCTCGAGCACCGCCTCCGACGGCGGCCGCGGCACGCCGGGCGGGTAGGTCCGGCGCCCGATCCGGAGCGTCAGGTCCATGCGCGAGGCCAGCTCGTAGAACACCGCCCAGTCCTCGATGACCCCCGGCGGGGCGGGGAGCACCGGATCGGTGTAGGCGGCGAACGGGCGGTCGAAGTACGCCTCGTAGGAGCGGGTGTGGTCGGGGCGCTCGAGCGCGAGCGCGGGGGCGATGACGTAGTCGGCCAGCGCGGCCGTCTCGTTCGGGAACGGCTCGATCGTCACCAGCAGCTCGAGCCGGCGCAGCGCGTCGACGGTGCGCTCCTGGTCGGGGATGCACGTCGCCGGGTTGCCGCCGACGACGACGAGCGCGCGGACCCGGTCCGGGCCGTCGTGGGCGATCTCGTCCGGCAGCGTGGTGGCCGGCAGCTCGCCGTGCAGGTGGCCGTGCCCGCGCCGCCCCTTCGGGCCGCGCAGCCAGCTCCGGTCTGGCGGCGCGACCTCGGCCCGTGCGGGCCGGGGCGCGCGCAGGACCGCCGGGTGGGCGTGCGGCTCGCCGGCGCGCGGGAAGCGCCCGCAGACGACGTTCAGGCAGCTCAGCAGGTGCTCGGCGAGGTTCGAGAACGGACCCATGTCGACGCCGGTGCCGGACGCGGCCATCCCCTTCGCGGCCGCCCCGAACATGCGCGTCGCGCGCCTGATCTCGCCCGGGGCGACGCCGGTGACCGCGGCGACGCGCTCGACCGTCATCGGCGCGACCGCGCGGCGCAGGGCGTCGACGCCGTCCGCGTGCTCGGCGCAGAACGCGGCGTCATGCAGGTCCTCCTCGAACAGCAGCCGCAGCATGCCGGCGTAGAGCGCGGCGTCCGTGCCGGGCCGGATCTGCAGGTGCACGTCGGCGCGGGCCGCGGTCTCGGTCCGGCGCGGGTCGACGACGATGAGCTTCAGCCCGCGCTCCTGCGCGGCCTTCAGGCTCCTGGCCGGGTTGTGGATCGGCACGCCGGTGAGGTCGCCGCCCTGCAGGGAGACGAGCGGGTTCGTCCCCGCCAGCAGCCAGACGTCGGCGTCGGCGAAGCGCTGGCGCCCGCCGCGCCAGGCGCCCAGCCGCGCCTCGGTGACCCACTTGGCCGACTGGTCGATCGTCATCGTCGAGAACTGGCGCGAGGAGCCGAGCGCGCGCCACCACGCCTTCGCGAACGGGTAGGTGAGGCTGCCGGTCGACGCCTGCGTGCCGACGAACATGGCGATCGCGTCCGGACCGTGCTCGGCGGCGATCGCCCGGAGCCGCTCGGCGACCTCGTCGAGCGCGGTCTCGGTCGCGATCGGCTCGAGCTGCCCGTCAGCGGTGCGGCGCTGCGCGGTGCGGAAGCGGTCGGGCCGCGCGTGCAGGGCGCCGATGTGGCGGCCCTTCGTGCACGTGTAGCCCTGCGAGAGCGGATGTGCCGGGTCGCCGCGGACCGACGTGACGCGGTCGCCGTCGACCTCGACCACCAGGCCGCAGAGCCCGGAGCAGATCCGGCAGTAGGTCGTGACGGTCACCGCGCCCCCGCCGACGGCGCTGCCGGGAGGAGGAACGGGCCGGGGCGCAAGAGGGAGGAGGAGGGATCTGCGCCCCGGCCCGCAGCGCCGGCGCCCGATCGCCCGGGCATCCCAGCCTGGACGTCGTGGTGGCACGCAGCGCGGTGCTTCGTATGCATCACGATGGGCGAGAGGGTCACGCCCATCGGTGTTGTACCACCGCCGGCGACAGAAATCAACCTACCGTCCGTTTGACGTGCGATGACGCCCGCCGGTCCCCGGCGATGCCGGTTCGAAAATCAAACGAACGGCTGGTTGAGAACGGCGCGGTGGCGTAGGATCGGCCTTCCAGCGCTCTGCGAAGGACGGCGAATGAAGGTCATCGAACCCCAGACACAGCAGCGCGAGCGGGTCATCATCCGCTTCGCGGGAGACTCCGGCGACGGGATGCAGCTCGCCGGAGGACGCTTCACGGCGGCGACCGCGGCGATCGGGAACGATCTCGTGACGCTGCCGGACTTCCCGGCCGAGATCCGGGCGCCCGCCGGGACGCTCGCCGGCGTCTCGAGCTTCCAGATCCACTTCGCCAGCCGCGACATCGCGACCCCCGGCGACACGCCCGACCTCCTCGTCGCGATGAACCCCGCCGCCCTGAAGGCCAACGTCGGCCAGCTCCGCCGCGGGGCGGCGATCGTCGTCAACGAGGACGCCTTCACGAAGCGCAACCTGCTGAAGGCCGGCTACGAGACGAGCCCGCTCGACGACGACTCGCTCGCCGAGTTCCGGGTCACCCGCGTCCCGATGACGACGCTGTGCCAGAAGGCGGCCGAGGCCGTCGACGGCGCCGCCACGCGCGACATCCAGAAGGCGCGCAACCTCTTCGCGCTCGGCTTGATCTGCTGGATGTACGGCCGCCCGATCGACGGCACCGAGCGCTGGATCGAGCAGAAGTTCGCCAAGGCCCCGGTCGTCCGCGACATCAACATCGCCGCGCTGCGCGCCGGCTGGAACTTCGGCGAGACGACCGAGGCGATCGGCACGCAGGTCGCGGTCGGGCCCGCGGTCGACATCCCGCCCGGCACCTACCGGAACGTGAACGGCACCCAGGCGACCGCGCTCGGCCTCGTGGCCGCGTCGATCCGGTCGGGCCTGCCGCTCACGCTCGCCGCCTACCCGATCACGCCAGCGTCCGAGCTGCTGCACACGCTCGCCGGGCAGCGCCACCTCGGCGTGCGCACCGTCCAGGCCGAGGACGAGATCGCCGCCGCCGGCATCGCGCTCGGCGCCGCCTACGGCGGAGCGCTCGGCGTGACCGCGACCTCCGGCCCGGGGATGGACCTCAAGGCCGAGACGATCGGCCTTGCGGTGATGCTCGAGCTGCCGATGGTCATCGTCGACGTCCAGCGCGCGGGACCGTCGACCGGGATGCCGACGAAGACCGAGCAGTCCGACCTGCTCATGGCGCTCTACGGCCGCCACGGCGAGTCGCCGCTGCCGGTCGTCGCCGCGTCCTCTCCCGGCGGCTGCTTCGAGGCGGCGTTCGAGGCGGTCCAGATCGCCGTGCAGTACCGCACGCCGGTCATCCTGCTCACCGACCTCTTCCTCGCCAACAGCTCCGAGCCGTGGCGCGTGCCCAGCGCGGCCGACCTGCCCCGGATCGATCCGGGCTTCGCGCCCCCCGGCTCGCCCGACACGCCGTTCCTGCCCTACGCGCGCGACGAGCACGGCGCGCGGCCGTGGGCGATCCCCGGCACGCCGCACCTGCAGCACCAGATCGGCGGCCTGGAGAAGGCGGCCGGCACCGGGGCGATCAGCTACGACCCCGCCAACCACGCGCAGATGACGGCCGAGCGCGCGGCGAAGATCGCCGGCATCGCGGTCCCCGACGTCGTCGTCGACGAGGACGAGGGCGCCCGGGTGCTCGTGCTCGGGTGGGGCTCGAGCGAGGGCGCGATCCGCGCCGGCGTGCGGCGCGTACGCGAGCGCGGCATCCCCGTCGCGCGCGCCCACCTGCAGCATCTGAACCCGTTCCCCGCGAACCTCGGCGACATCCTGCGCCGCTTCGACCGGGTGCTCGTCCCCGAGATGAACACGGGCCAGCTCGCGCAGGTCCTGCGCGCCACCTATCTCGTCGACGTCCGGAGCTTCACCAAGGTCCAGGGCCGCCCGCTGCTCGCCGGCGAGCTCGCGACCGCGATCCTCGAGGTGCACGACTCGTGACCACGCTGACCAAGGCCGACTTCCAGTCCTCGCAGGAGACCCGGTGGTGCCCGGGCTGCGGGGACTACTCGATCCTCGCGGCGGTCCAGGGCTTCCTCCCCGAGCTCGGCATCCCGCCGGAGCGCAACGTCTTCATCACCGGCATCGGCTGCGCCGGCCGCTTCTCGTACTACATGAACACGTACGGGCTGCACGCGATCCACGGCCGCGCGCCGGCGATCGCGACCGGGCTGGCGGCGGCCCGCGACGACCTCGCGGTGTGGATCGTCAGCGGTGACGGCGACGCGCTGTCGATCGGCGGCAACCACCTCATCCACGCGCTGCGCCGCAACGTCCCGATCAACATCCTGCTCTTCAACAACCGGATCTACGGCCTGACCAAGGGCCAGGCGTCGCCGACGAGCGAGCTCGGCAAGCGCACGAAGAGCACCCCGGGCGGCAACGAGGACCCGCCGATCGACGCGATCTCGCTCGCGCTCGGGGCGGGCGCGACGTTCGTCGCCCGCAGCGTCGACCGCGACAAGGACCACCTGCCGAAGGTCCTGCGCGCCGCCGCCGAGCACCGCGGCACCGCGCTCGTCGAGATCCTCCAGAACTGCCCGGTGTTCAACGAGGGCAGCTTCGACCACGTCGTCGACAAGCAGCGCGCGCCCGGCAACCGGATCGCGCTCGAGCACGGCGAGCCGATCGTCTTCGGCGCCGAGGGCGAGCGCTGCGTCGTCCGCCGTCCCGACGGCGCCCTCGAGATCGCCGAGACCGCCGCGGTCCCGCGCGAGTCGATCGTCGTGCACGACGCCCACCGCGAGGACCCGTCGCTCGCCTTCGCGCTCAGCCGCCTGGGCGACATGACGACCGGGCCGGTGCCGATCGGGATCTTCCGCCAGGTCGACGCCCCGCCGTGGGGCGACGGGCTCGTCGGGCAGGCGCGCGAGGCGCTCGCCGGCGTCGGCACGGCCGAGCTCGACGCGCTCCTGCACGCGGGCGACACGTGGACGGTCGGAGGCTGACCGGGTGGCGGCAGAGGTGACGACGGCCACCACGGCGGCCGTCATCGACGACTTCGGCGGGCCCGACCGCCTCGCCCTCGGCGAGGTCACGGTGCCCGAGCCCGCCGGCGACCAGGTCCGCGTCGCGGTGCGCGCCGCGGCGGTGAACCCGGTCGACCTCCAGACGCGGGCCGGCCGGACGATCCCGCGCGACCAGGCGCGCTTCCCGATGGTGCTCGGCTGGGACGCCGCGGGCGTCGTCGAGCGCGCCGGGCCGGACGCGCGGCACGCGCCGGGCACCCGCGTCGCGGTGCTGTCCGTGCAGGTCGTCCACCAGCGCGGCACCTACACCGGCGCGCTGCTGGCCGACGGGGACGCGGTCGCGCCCGTCCCCGGCGGCGTGCCCGACGACGTCGCCGCCGCCACCCCGCTCGCCGGCCTGACCGCGCTGCAGGGCCTCGACATGCTCGACCTGCGGCCCGGCGCGTCGCTCCTCGTGGGCGGCGCCGCGGGCGCCGTCGGGCGCTTCGCGGTCCAGCTCGCGGCCCGCCGCGGGGCGACCGTCGTCGCGGTCGCCCGGGCCGGCGACGAGGCGCTCCTGAAGGGCCTCGGCGCGACGGCCGTCGTCGACCGCGAGGGCGACGTCGCGCGCGCCACCGAGCAGGCGCTCGGCGCGCCCGCCGACGCCGCGTTCGACCTCGTCGGCGGCGCCGCCGCCCACGCCGTACTCGCCGCCGTCCGCGACGGCGGCCGCTACGTGACCGCCGTGCCGCGCCGGGTCGACCCGAGCGGCCCGTTCGACGAAGAGCGCGGCATCACCCCCAGGCCGGTGTACGTCCGGCCGCACGCCGAGCAGCTCGCCGAGCTGCTCGAGCTCGTCGCGTCCGGGGCGCTGGCGGTGCCGGTCGCCCATCGCCTCCCGCTGAGCCGCGCGGGCGACGCGCACGAGCTCGTGGCGGCAGGCGGCCTGCGCGGCAAGGTCGTCCTGGAGGTTCCCGCGTCATGAGCTCCCCCGGCCTGAACGTCGCCCCCGGCCTGAGCTTCGAGTTCACCGACGAGCAGCAGCTCTTCCGCGAGAGCGTCCGCGACCTCGTGAACGCGAAGCTCACGAAGGAGTACTGCCGCCGGATCGAGTCGAGCACCGAGTTCCCCGAGGACCTCTGGCAGACGATCGCGGAGAACGGCCTGTTCGGCACCGGCATCGACGAGGAGTCCGGCGGCCAGGGCGGCGGCATCATCGAGCAGGCGATCGTCGCCGAGGAGCTCTCCCGCACGCTCGCCGGCCTCGTGTGGATCTGGGGGGTGAACGCGTTCGCGGGCGCGAAGGCGATCGCCCTCAGCGGCACCGAGCGCCAGCGCCGCGAGCTCCTGCCCCGGATCGCGGCCGGCGACGTGCGGTTCGCGCTCGGGCTCACCGAGCCCGGAGGCGGCACCGACGTGTTCGGCGCCATGCGCACGAAGGCCGAGCGCGTCGACGGCGGCTGGCTCGTCAACGGCTCGAAGATCTGGTCGACGATGGCGCACGTCGCCGACATGATGCTGCTCATCGCGCGGACCGACCCGTCGCCCGCGCGGCCCTCGCACGGCGTCACGATCTTCCTGCTGGACACGAGCACGCCGGGCTTCAGCGCGACCCCGATCCCGAAGCTGGGGATGCGCGCGCTCGGAAGCTGCGAGGTGCAGTTCGACGACGTGTTCATCCCCGACGAGAACGTCGTCGGCGAGGTCGACCACGGCTGGCGCGTGCTGGCCGAAAGCCTCAACGCCGAGCGGATCCTCGTCAGCGCGCAGTGCTGCGGCGCGCTCGAGGGGATCCTCGAGGACATGCTCGCCTACGCCACCGAGCGGGAGGCGTTCGGCAAGCCGATCGGGCAGTTCCAAGCCGTCCAGCACATGATCGCCAACGCGAAGATCGGGCTGGAGACCGCGCGGCTGCACACCTACCGCGCCGCGTGGCTGCAGGCGCTCGGGCGGCCGTGCGGCGTCGAGGCCACGATGGCCAAGGTCGTCGCGTCCGAGGCCGTCGTCAAGGCCGCCGACGACGGGATCCAGATCCTCGGCGGCTACAGCTACGCGCTCGAGTACGACATGCAGCGCTACTGGCGCGACATGCGCCTGTACCGCATCACGCCCATCAACAACGAGATGGGGCGCAACTACATCGGCGAGCAGCTCGGGCTGCCGCGGTCGTTCTGAGGCCCATGAAGACGAAGCTCATCTGTCCCTGCGGCGAGCTCATCGAGGGCGAGGACGAGGACGACCTCGTCGAGAAGGCCAACCGCCACCTCGAGGACAAGCACCCCGACCTCGCGGGCGAGTACACGCGCGAGCAGATCCTCTTCATGGCCTTCTGAGATGAGCGCCGCCGCCCTGCGCAACCTCGGCGTCGGCCTGTGGACGTTCCAGTCCACCGCGACCCGCCCGGCGAACCTGCCGGGGCTCTACCGCGACTTCGCCGACGACGCCCGCCTGCTCGAGGAGCACGGCTTCCACTCGGCGTGGACCGCCGAGCACCGCTTCTGGTACGACGGCTGGTGCCCGGCGCTGCTGCACGCGATGGCGGCCGCCGCGGGGACGACCTCGCGCCTGCGGTTCTCCAGCGCCATGTTCCTCCTGCCCCAGCACGACCCGCACGCGGTGGCGCGCAACGCCGCGACGCTCGACCGCCTGACCGGCGGACGCCTCGACCTCGGCTTCGGGCTGGGCCACCGGGACGCGGAGTTCGACGGGCTCGGGCTGCGCCGCGACCGGCGCGGGCGGCTGATGGACGAGGCGCTGGCGACCATCACCGGCGTCCTGGACAGCCCGCCGCCGATGTGGATCGGCGGGATGGCGCCGGCGGCGCTCGCGCGCGCGGCGGCCGGCGGGCACCGGATCATGCTGCCGCAGACCGTGCTGCCGTCCGAGCTGCCGCAGTACGCCGGGCCCTATCGCGAGCAGCACCCCGGCGACGGCGTGGTCGGCGTCATGCGCGACGTCTGGGTCGAGCCCGACGCCCGCCTCGCCGCGGCGTTCTCGGCGCGGATGGAGCGCCACTACCGCGAGGAGGCGGGCGCGTGGTGGGTGCTGCGCGGGACCGTCGGGTTCGAGGACCCCGCGCTGCTCGACCGCCAGATGCAGCGCGTCGGCGCGTGCGCGCTCGTCGGGCCCGCGGAGCACGTGGCCGAGGGGCTGGGCGCGCTGTTCGAGGCGGGCGCCGACTTCGTCATGCTGCGGCTGGTCTTCGACATGGTCGAGCGCGCCGAGCTGCACGAGCAGCTCGAGCGCGTCGCGACGCAGGTCGCCCCGCTGCTGCCGGCCGGGAGCGCGGTCGCATGAGGTTCCTCCTCGAGCCGCCGGGTCTCGCCGACCTCGACGACGCGCTCGGCGCGGCCCGCGCCGCGCGCGACGCGGGCCTCGACGGGATCCTCCTGACCGCCACCGACGCGCTGCCGGCGCCGCTCGTCGTCGCGTCGGCCGTCGCGCCGCTCGTGGACGGCATCCTCGTCGCGGCCGAGGTGCCGCTCGGCGACCGGCATCCGCTCGAGGTCGCCGAGGAGGCGATCGTGGCCGACCTCGTGGCGCACGGGCGGCTGGTCCTCGTCGTCCGTCCCGCCGGGCCGGACTACGCGGAGGCGCTGCGGCTGCTGCGCACCGCGTTCGCCGCGCGGCCGTTCCGCTTCGAGGGCGAGCGGTGGACGGTGCCGGCGAACCTGCCGCAGAACGTCCACAACCCCGAGCGGCTCGTGCGGGTCACGCCCGCGCCGGTGCAGCCGCGGCTCGAGCTGTGGACGTCGGGCCCGGGGCTGGAGGCCGGCCTGCCGCTCGGGCTCGGCCATCTCGCCGACCGCGACGCCTCCGACGAACAGCTCGCGCGCGCGTGGGACGGCGACCCGCCGCACCTGCTCGGCGCGCCGCGCGCGCGGCGCGAGGTCCTGGGCGACCCCGGCGCCCTGGTGGAGCGGCTACGGGCCGGCCGGGAGGCGTTCGGCCAGGACTGGGCGGTCGTCGCCGCCGCGGCCGGCGAGGCCGCGACGCTGGGCCGCCGCGTCCGCCCGCGGGTCCAGCTCGACCGGCTGCCCGCCGGCCTCGAGGAGCACTGGGCCACGGCCTGAGCCGCGCGGCGCGTCACCGGCGCCCGGAGCGGACCGCTTCGTGGCCGGCGACGCGCCGGCGAGGTCGTCGTCCGGCTGCGCTCAGGCGGCGCGCTGGACCGCCAGGGGGCCGGCCGGGGCGGCCACGCTCGCCGCGACGCCGAGCGCTTCGACGGCCGGGCCCTGGCCGAGCGCCTGACCGATCAGCTCGCGGCGCCGGACGGCGAGCCCGTCGCGGGTGTAGCGGAGCACCGCGCGAGGCCGGCGGGCGAGATCCCGCGCGAGCTCCCACGCGCGCGCGAGCACGGCGTCCGCCGGCAGGACCTCGTTGACGACGCCGAGCGCCTGCGCCTCGTGGGCCGACAGCTCCTGCCCGGTGAGCAGGAAGTAGTTCGCCCGCGTGGGGCCGAGCAGGTGCGGCCACACGACGTGCGCCGCGTCACTGGGGAGCACGTCCGCGACGAGGTGCGCGTGGTCGGCGATCACCGCGGTGTCGGCGGCCAGCACGATGTCGGCGAGCGCGGGGATCTCGGTGTGGATGGTCGCGGGCCCGTTGATCGCGGCGATGACCGGGACGTCGATCGCGACCAGGCTGCGGAGCAGGCGCCTGCCCTCCCACCAGATCGTGTCCCAGCCGCCGTCGACGCCGGCGAAGCTGAGACGGTCGAGCCTCGTGCAGAACTCGGGGCCGGTCCCGGTGAGGATCACGACGCTCGTGTCGCGATCGCCGTCGAGCGCCGCGAACGCCCGCGGCAGCTCGGCGTGCGCCGTCGCGCTCCACACGAGCGGCCCGCCGCCGGTGTGGAACCGCAGCTCGACGACACCGCCGTCGCGGGTCAGCTCGACGTGCTCGTACATCCCCATGGCAAGGCCAGCCTCTCGACGCGTCGCTCTACTCGCCGGGCGTGCCCGACTGCCACTTGCCGTCCACGGCCTTGTAGGGCCGGGCGATCTCGACGAGCGTCCCGTGGGCGCTGTCGGGCATGATCCACGTCCACCGCTGCCACGGCGTGTCCGGGTCGTTGTACTCCTCCGGCCGCGCGTTCAGGCCCTGCTCGGCCAGGCGCCGGGCCACGCCCGCGGGGTCGTCGGTGGTGAAGCAGATGTGGTGGACGTGCTCGCCCACCTTCTCCAGCCGCCGGCCGAGCGGCGTGTCCGGGGCCGGCTCCATGAGCTGGATCTCGGCGCCGTGGTCGGAGACGAAGGTCGCCCAGCGCATCTTGTCGCCGCCGCCGTCGAACTCCTCGTAGCGCACGATCGGCTGCTCGAGCTGGCCGGGGTCGAGCTCGCGCAGGATCTTGGTCCAGTCCTCGACCGCCTTGTCGAGGTCCTTGACGAGCAGGCTGACGTGGGCGAAGGGTCCACTGGGCACAGGTTCTCTCCTTGGTGGGGTGGTTACTCGGGCAGAAGGAGCGTCGCGGTGCCGTCGAGCGCGCGGGCGCCACCGTCGACGTCGAGCCAGACGCTGCAGGTCAGACGGCGTCCCTGGCCGGTGTCCTCGACCTCGTCGACACGGCCGGCCGCGATCACGCGGTCGCCCTCGAAGACGTTCGCCAGGAAGCGGACACCGAGACGCTCGAGCTGCGCCGTGGGCACGGCCTGCTCGAGCATGCTGACGAGGTAGCCGAAGTTCAGCGTGCCCTGGTTGACGCGGCGGTCGCCCATGCCGAGGGCGCGGACGGCCTCGCGGTCCAGGTGGATCGGGTTGGGGTCGGCGAGCAGGACGGACGTGGTCTTCATGTGCTCGGGGTCGACCGCGTCGATGACCCACGGGCCGAGCTCGGATCCGGGCTCGAGCGCCACCTCAGGCCTCCTTGCGTCGCAGGATGAACGTGTTCGTCGACGCCGCGACCGTCCGGCCGTCGGGATCGACGAGCTCCTCGCGGTAGCGCAGGATGTCGAAGACGCCGGTCTTGCGCCCGCGCTTGCGCTCGATGCCGAGGATCTCGCCGGTGACCTTGTACGGCACGCCGACGCGCAGCGGCTGGTGGTACTCCATCTCGACCGAGCCGAGCATCGGGCCGTCGTTGACGTCGAAGTCCGCGAGCTCGCACAGGCCGGCGACGCTGATCCCGATGCCACGCTGCGTCGCCATGTACGCCCACGACGGATGCGCGATGCCGTCACCAGGCCGGCGGCTGCCGAGCGTCTCGGCGAGCTGCTCGTCCTCCTCGGCGGTGATGGTGAACGAGCCCTCCGGCAGCTTGGTACCGGGCAGGTGCTCGAGGCCTGGAACGCTCATGTCCTCCTCAGGTGACCAACCGAACGATTGATTGGAGCATAAAGGACGAACGGGTCTCCGTGCGAGCCCCGTCCTCCGCGGCCGTGACGCGCGGCCTTGATCCCGCGCCGTTCCGGCATATTCGCCTGAGCAGACAGCTCCGACCCGGACCTCCCGTCGCGCCGCGCCGCGACTCGCCCTCCCCGCGCGAGGGCAACGCCGGCGAGCCGTTCGTCGTGTGCGAGATGCCCGGCGACGTGCTCGTGGTCGGCCCCAACGCGGGCCACGCGCTGTCGTTCGTCGCGCCCGAGGCGCGCAGCATGCGGTTCCTGGACACCCCGGTCGCAGGCTCGCAGTTCCGCTCGCGCGACTTCGTGCCCGCGGCGCTGGGGCGCCTGCGCGCCGGCGACCGCGGCGCGCTCGGCGAGGCGGTGCCGCCCGGCGCGGTCCCGCCGGCGCCCGACCGGGCCGTCGTGTACGTCGACGGCTACGGGAACATCAAGACGAGCTGGCACGAGACGCCCGCCGAGCCCGGCGAGCGGTGCTCGTCCGGATCTGCGGGCATTCGGCGACCGCGATCGTCAGCGACGGCACGTTCGCCGTCGCCGAGGGCGAGCCGGCCTTCGCGCCGGGGAGCTCCGGGTGGATCGGGCGTCGCGGCCGCCTGTGCTTCTACGAGCTGCTGCTCCGCGGCGGCAGCGCGGCCGAGCGGTTCGGACGGCCGAGCGCCGGAAGCCCGGTCGAGGTCGAGCCGGTCGGCAAGACGACTTGTCACCGCGGCCGACAGGCCTAACGAGGTTGTCGAGGTCACGGAATCGACGAGCGAAAGGAGGGATGCGATGGCTCTGCTTCCCACCCGCCGCGACGAGCGCTCGGTCGAGCAGTGGGATCCGTTCGCCGAGCTCGAGGACGTGCGCCGCGAGATGGAGCGCGTGTTCGAGGAGTTCATGAACCGAGCGCCGATGGCCCCGCGGGGTGACACGTGGTCGCCGCGGGTCGACATCGAGGAGACCGAGGACGCCTGGATCGTGGACGCCGACCTGCCCGGCGCCAAGCGCGACGACATCACGGTCGAGCTGCAGGGCGACGAGCTGGCCGTGCACGGCGAGATCAAGGAGCGCGAGCGCATGGGCGTCCTGCGCCGGCGGACGCGCATGACGGGCCGGTTCGACTTCCGCGTGCGGCTCCCCGGTGAGATCGACGAGGAGGCCCTCGAGGCCAAGCTCGACGACGGCGTCCTGACGATCCACGTCCCCAAGAGCGAGCGGACGCGGCGCCGCCGCATCGAGGTCAAGACCGGCTAGCGCCGGGCGCTGCTGCGGGAGCGGATCCGCCGGCACCGCGGCGGCCGCTCCCGCCGACGACGCCGGCGCACCGAGACGCTCATTGCCGGCGCGGCACTTGCTGCGCCCGCCCGGCCGGCCTACTTCAAGTACTGACACGGCCGCCCTTCGAGACGAGAGGAGATGGACATGGAGCTTGGGCTGCTGATCCTCAGGGTCGTGGTCGGCGGCCTGTTCGCCGGCCACGGCGCGCAGAAGCTGTTCGGATGGTTCGGTGGCGACGGGCCTGACGGCACCGGCACGTTCTTCGAGTCGGTCGGCCTGCACCCCGGTCGCCGGATGGCGCTGGGGGCGGGCGCCGCGGAGCTCATCGGCGGCGTGCTGCTCGCGCTCGGCCTGCTGACGCCGCTCGCGGCGGCGCTGCTGACCGCCGTGATGCTCGCGGCGATCTGGACCGTCCACCGCGCGAACGGCGTCTGGAACGCCAACGGCGGCTGGGAGTACAACGCCGTCCTGATCGCCGTCGCGTTCGCCGTCACCGCGATCGGCGCCGGCGACTGGTCGCTCGACGCCGTCCTCGACATCGACGCCGCGGGCGTCGACTGGGCGGTGGGCGCCTTCGTCGTCGGCCTGCTGGGTGCGGCCGCCGGTGTCGCGCTCGGGCGCCGCGGCTCTCAGCGGCACACCGGCACGCAGACCGCCGCGGCCGCTTCCTGACGCAGCGCCCCGGCGGGCGCGTGCGCAGCCCGATCGTGCCCGTCGGCGGCCGGCTGCTCGTGCGGCCGAGCATCCGCGAGCTGCAGTCCGCGCCGGCCGGGAGCACGCCGCGATGACCGGCGGGCCTGGTCGGCGCCCCGGCCCGGCCTAGTGACCATGCCATGGAATCCATCGGCAAGATCGTCCTTCTCGCGGCGGCGGCGCTCGCCGTCGTCGGCGGCGTCCTGCTCGTGGCGGGCAAGCTGGGCCTCGAGCGGCTGCCCGGCGACATCGTCATCCGCCGCGACGGGCTGACGATCTACATCCCCGTCGGGCTGATGGTGCTGCTCAGCGTGCTCGGCTCCCTCGCCCTCCACATCCTGCGGCGGCTCTAGACCGCCCCGGCCGCGCAGGTCCTCCGGAAACCGGACGTCTCAGAGCCGACGAGGGGACTCGAACCCCTGACCCCTTCATTACGAGTGAAGTGCTCTACCAGCTGAGCTACGTCGGCACGCCGCGACGCGGCGGGGACTCACATCGTAGCGGCGGCCTCGCGCGCGCGGACGCGAGACAATCCGCCCTCTCGCAGGGCCTGTCCGACCGCTCGGCGGCGCCGCCCGGCGAGGTCAGCGGCACAGCCGCCACGCGGCGACCGCGATCCCCTGGGCGACGTGCACGAGGTCGTCGACCGGCACGAACTCGCCGACCGTGTGCGCGCGGTCGATCGTCCGCGGCCCGTACATGAGCGCCGGCGTGCCCGCCTCGAGCGCGAACGTCGCGCCGTCGTACCAGCTCCCCAGGCCGCCGAGCGTCGTCGGCAGGCCGAGCGCCGCGTTCGCGCCGAGCAGCGCGCGCACGCTCGGGGCGTCGGCGGGCGTCTCGGACGGGTTGACCTCCGTGTACCAGCGGAACGCCGGCGGGTGGGCCGCCAGCCACGAGTCGGTCGCGCACCATGCCCGCAGGAACGCTTCGACCTCACGCTGGACGTCCGACGTCCACCCGTGCGCGTCGGCCTGGACGGGCAGGATCAGCACGGCCAGGTCGATCTCCGCGCGGTCGGGGATCGTCACCTGCCAGCCGGCGTCGGCGACCAGACGCGTGGGGACGATGTCCGGCGGGTCGAGCAGCGGGTGCCGGAACGCCTCCCGCGAGCGCCACTCGCGGCGCAGCCGGTCGACGCCCTCCAGGAGAAAGCGCGCCTTGTCGATGGCGTTCACCGCGCCGCCCTCCTCCCAGTGCGGGTGCTCCTGCTCGGCGTGCCCGGCGCGCCCGGGGAGCGTGACCGTGCAGTACACGCTGCCGCGGCACGCGGGCCACACCTCCAGCGACGACGGCTCGGGCACGATCGCGAAGTCCGCCGACACGCCGTGCCGGGCGCACGCCAGGCCGCCCACCCCGCTGGACTCCTCGTCGGTGTTCGTGCACACGACGAGGTCGCCGCGCAGCGCGCCGGTCTCGGCGAGGACCTCGGCGGCGGTCACCATCGCGGCGATCCCGCCCTTCATGTCGCACGCGCCGCGCCCGGAGATCCGCCCGTCGGCGACGTGCGGCTCGAACGGGTCGTGCTCCCAGCCGTCCTCGCGGCGGGCGGGCACGACGTCGATGTGGCCGTTGAGCAGCAGCGAGCGCCCGCCGCCGCTGCCGGGCAGCCGCGCGGCGAGCTGCGGGCGGCCCTCGAACCGGATGCCGGGGATCGAGAGCGGGTGGCCGGCGACGTCCTCGGGCGCGGGCTCCCACAGGTCGACCTCGGCTCCGTGCGCCCGCAGCCGGTCGGCGAGCAGCGCCTGGAGGGCGGCCTCGTCGCGGGCGGGCTCGTCGGGCCGGTCGCGGCTCGTCGTGTCGAACCGGACGAGCTCGCACGCCAGCGCGACGAGGTCGTCGCGGCGCGCGGCAATCCGGTCGGCGAGCGCCCGCTCGTCGGCGTCCAGCGTCGGGGCGTCCAGGGCGCGCTGCTCGGCCATCGGCCGGGATCGTAGGCCGTGCTCAGTAGCCGAGCACGTCCTCGCCGAGCAGGACGAACCGCGCATACGACCGGCACGTCTCGTCGTCCTGGCTGAGCATCCACACGAGCTCGCGGGGCGGGTCGGGCTGCTCGAGCACGACCTCGCGCAGGTAGCTCTCGCGGACCTCGCGCGGCTGCTGGAGCATCCACGCCTGCGCGTGGTGCTCCTCGTCGTCGCGGCCGAGCACCTCCTCGGCGTACGAGCGCCGCAGCGCGCGCGGCTGCCGGAGCATCCACTGCTGCTCGGGCTCGGGCGCCATCGCGGCGGCGGCGCGCGCGACGATGTCCGGCGCGGTGAGGATCTGCTTCTCGGCGGCGGAGGCCATCGCGGCGCATACTAGGTACGACCGTGGCGACCGAGCTCCGCTTCGATCTGCAGTCGCACTCGACCCACTCGGACGGCGCGCTCGCGGCGCGCGAGGTCGTCGAACGCGCGGCGGCCGCCGGGGTCGAGCTGCTCGCGCTCTCCGACCACGACACCGTCGACGGCGTCGCCGAGGCGCGCGAGGCGGCGGCGCGCGCCGGCATCCGGCTCGTCACCGCCGTCGAGATCTCCGCCGTCCAGGACGAGCACGAGGACCTGCACATCCTCGGCTACGGGATCGACCCGGACGACCGGCAGCTCCTGCGCGAGCTCGAGCTGTACCGCGGCGACCGCGCCTCGCGCATCCACCGGATGGCCGACGCGCTGCGCGAGCACGGGTTCGATCTCGACGACACCGTCCTGCGGCAGCGCGAGGAGGCCGGCAAGCCGGTCGGCCGCCCGCACCTCGCGCAGGCGGCGTTCGACCACCCGGGCAACCGCGCGCGCCTGGAGGACGAGGGGATCGGCGACGCGTCGGCGCTCCTCGAGGCCTACCTCATCCCGGGCCGCCCGGCGTACCGGCGGCGGATGTTCCCGACGGTGCCCGAGGCGATCGACCTCATCCACCGCGCGGGCGGCGTCGCGGTGTGGGCGCACCCGTTCTGGGACGTCGACCAGGGCGACGAGGTGCTCGAGACCGTCGACCGGTTCGCCGAGCGCGGGCTCGACGGCGTCGAGGTCTTCTACGTCACCCACACGCGCGAGCAGGTCGAGCTGCTCGACGACCACTGCCGCGCGCGCGGCCTGCTGACGACCGGCTCGTCGGACTTCCACGGCCCCGACCATCCGCGGTTCAACCGCTTCCTCGCGCACGAGCTGTACGGCAGGACGCCGGAGCTCGGGCCGATCGCCGGGTAGACGGACGGCCGCGCGGAGCCGCGCCGGGCCCGGGCGGCCTACCAGCGGCCGGCGGCGGTACGGGCGATGCGGTAGGCGAGCTGCTCGAGCGCGAGCTCCTCGCTGACGTTGAGGTCCAGCCGCCGCCGCGTCTCCTCGACGTGCGACTGCGCCTCGCGCAGGGCGCCGGACGAGCGGCCCTCGGCGTCCTCGCGCAGGGCGTCGAGCCGGTCGGCGTTCAGCACGAGGTCCTCGGCGGCGTCGACCACGCACGCGACGTCGCGCAGCCACAGCCCGACGAGCTCGAGCGCCTGGTCGAGCGCGCCCTGCATCGCCCGCCGGGACGCGCGCCGGCCGCGCTCGGCGCCCTCGCGCTCGACCCGCTTGCGGTCCTTCTTCGGGACGAGCTCGACCTCCTCGGCGGTCCGCTGCTCGACCTCCGCGGCGGCGCGGGCGCCCTGCTCGCGCGCCCGCCGGTGGACCGCCTGCCACGGCGCGTCGGCGAGCTCGTCGGCCAGGCACGCGCGCGCGAGGCGCTCGGCGTCGTGGCGGAGCGCGGGGCCGTCGCCGAGCGCGAGCGCGAGCGCCCGCGACACGTCGCCCTGCCCGAGCCGCGCGCACGCCGCGGCCAGGTCCGGCGCGACCCCGTGGCGCTCGAGATCGGCGGTGAGGTCGGCGACCGACGGCGCGTCGAACCGCACGTGCTGGCAGCGCGAGGCGATCGTCGGCAGCACCTTGCCCGGCCGCGACGTCAGGAGGATGAGATGCGCGTACGGCGGCGGCTCCTCCAGCGTCTTGAGCATCCGGTTCGCGGCCTGGTCGTTCAGCGCGTCGGCCTGCTCGACGACGAACACCCGCCGGCGCGACTCGAACGGCGTCCGCGCCGCTGCCGCGACGACCGGCTCGTCGATGTCGCCGACGAGCAGGCCCGCCGACGAGGTGGGCGCCACCCACGTCAGGTCCGGGTGCGCGCCCGAGCGGACCCGGGCGGCCGCGCCCTCCGGGTCGGGCGCCCCCTCGGACAGCAGGCGGGCGGCGAACTCGCGCGCGACGTCCTCCTTGCCCGAGCCCGCCGGTCCCGCGAACAGGTACGCGTGCGAGGGGGGCCCGGAGAGGACGGCGGCGGCGTGCGGATGGCGCTCGGTGCCTGCCAGCGGGGTCACGCGACAAGATGCTACGTCGTGCTGATCACGATCGAGGGGATCGACGGGGCCGGGAAGACGACGCTCGCCGGGGCGCTCGGCGAGCGGCTCGGCGCGACCGTGCTCCGCGACCCGGGCGGCGTCGCGCTGTCCGAACGGGTGCGCGACCTCGTCAAGGACCCGGACCTGCGGGTCGACCCGCGCGCCGAGGCGCTCCTGTACGCCGCCGCGCGCGCCCAGCTCGTCGCCGAGCGGGTCCGGCCGCTGCTCGACGCCGGCCAGACGGTCGTCCTGGACCGGTTCGTCGACTCGTCGCTCGCCTACCAGGGCGCGGCGCGCGGGCTCGGCGTCGACGTGGTCGGGCAGATCAACGCGTTCGCCACCGGCGGCCTGGTCCCCGACGTGACGCTGCTGCTGCGGCTGGAGGTCGAGCAGGCGAGCGCCCGGCTCGGCGACCGGGGCGAGAAGCACGACCGGCTCGAGCGCGAGGGGCCCGCCTTCTACGCGCGCATCGCGGCCGCCTACGACGACCTCGCGCGCGCGCATCCGGAGCGCATCCGGGTCATCGACGCGTCGCTGACGCCGGGCGAGGTGCTCGACCGCGCGCTCGCCGCCGTGCGGGAAACCTAGACTGGCGCACGCATGGCCGAGTTCCTGGTCGAGCGGTTCGAGTTCGTCTCGGCCACCCCCGACACCGCGCTGCTGCGGATCTCCGGGCGCTGGCAGGCGGCCGGCCGCGAGCGCCTGTCGCCGCCGCTGCTCGTCGTCGACGACGGCCGCCGCACCCACCGGCTGTCCGCGCTCCCCAGCCCCGAGGACGCCTCGCCGCTCGCCGCGCCCGAGGGCCCGCTGTGGCGGGCGGCCTACTCGCTGCCCAAGGCGCTCGTCGACGACCGCCGCACGGCGTTCGCGCTGGAGACCGGCCGCACGCTCGTCGACCTGCCCCGGCCCGTCCCCGCCCAGGTGCGCCGCCGCGCCGCGCCGGCCGCCGACGAGACGGTCGTCGCCGAGCAGCGCGCCGCGCTGGAGGCCGAGCGCGCCGCGCGCGAGGAGGCCGAGCGCCGGCTGCACGCGGCCGAGGAGGAGCTCGAGCGGCTGCGGGCCGAGGCCGCCGGCCGTGAGGCCGAACGGGCCAGGGCGCGCGCCGGCGAGGACGCGCTGCGGCGCCTGCGCGAGGTCGAGGCGCAGCTCGCGCGGGCGCGCGCCGAGGCGGCCGCCCGCGACGAGGCCGAGCAGCGCCTGCGCAGGACCGAGGCCGAGCTCGAGCGCGTGCGCTCCGACGCGGCCGCGCGCGAGCGGCGCGCCCTCGAGGCGCGCCGGGCCGCCGAGGCCGAGCTCGAGCAGGCGCGCGCGCAGGCCCGGGCCGCCGAGGACGAGGTCCGCACCGCCCGCCACGAGAGCGCGGAGGCCGTGCGCGCCGCCCGCGCGCGGCTCACCCAGGCCGAGGACGCGCGGCGCGCCGCCGAGGCGCGCGCCGCGGAGGCCGAGCGCGCGCTGGAGGAGAGCGGGGCGCTCCTGCGCGAGCGCGACCGCGCGGTCGTCCGCGCCGAGGCCGCCGAGGAGCGCCTCGAGCGGGCGCGCGAGCGCTTCGCCGAGCTCGAGCGCGAGCTCGAGGCGGCCCGCGAGCGCGCCGCCGCCGCCGAGGAGGCCGAGGCCCGTGCGACGCTGCTCGAGGCGCAGCTCGACGAGACGGCGCCGCTGGCCCGGCGCGCCGAGGAGGCCGAGGTGCGCATCGCCCAGCTCGAGCAGGCGGTGCAGAGCGCCGACGCCGCGCGACGGGCCGCCGAGCACGACGCCCACGGCGCACGCAGCGAGCTGCAGGAGGTCCGCGTCGCGCTCGCGCAGGCACGCGAGGAGGCGCGCGAGGCGAAGGCCATCGCCGAGGAGGCGGGCGCCGGGACCGAGCTGCGGCGCGAGCTGCGCCGCGCCCGCGAGGCGGAGGCCGAGCTGCAGAAGCGCGTCCGCGAGCTGGCCGCGCGCGCGGCGCGGGCCGACACCGTCGCCGCCGAGGCCCGGCAGCGCGTCGAGGCGCTCGAGCAGCGGGCCGCCGAGCAGCGCGCCCGCACCCGCGAGGCCGAGGAGCGCGCGGCCGAGCTCGAGCAGCGCGCGCTCGAGGCCGACCATCGCGTGGCGGCCGCCGAGCGCGCCGCCGCGCAGGCCGCCGACGAGCTGCGCGCCGAGCTGGAGAGCGTCCGCGCCGCGGCGGCCGAGCTCGAGCCGCTGCGCGAGCAGCTCGACGCCCTCGCCGCCCGCTCGAGCGAGGCCGAGCGCCGCGCCCAGGAGCTCACCGACGAGCTGCTCGCCGCCCGCGAGCAGGGCGACGAGCTCCAGCGCGTGCGCGCCGAGCTCGAGGAGGTCACCGCCGCGCGCCTGGAGCTCGCCGGCGAGAGCGAGCAGCTGCGCGCCCAGGTCGCGTCGCTCGAGGCCGCCCGCGCCGAGGCGGAGAGCCGCGCCGAGGAGGAGCTGGCCGCGGTCCGCGCGCGGCTCGCCGAGCTCGAGGCCGCCGAGGGCGAGCGCGAGGCGCTCACCGCCGAGATCCGCGAGCGCGAGGAGCGCCTGGCCACGGTCGAGCAGGAGCTGCTGCGGGCCTCGCGCGAGCTGGAGGCGCTGCGCGAGAGCACGGCCGGCGCCGAGGCGGCCGGCGAGCAGCTCGCCGAGCGCGAGCGCGAGCTCGAGACGCTGCGCGCGGAGGCCGAGCAGCGCGAGGCCGACCTCGCCGCCCTGCGCGACCAGGTCGCCGCCCGGGAGGCCGAGCTCGAGGCGCTGCGGGCGCAGATCGGCGAGGGCGAGGGCCGCGCCGCGCAGGACGCGGCGGCGATCGCCGAGCTCGAGCGCGAGCTGCAGGCGGCGTCCGAGCGCGACGCCCGCGCCGCCGCCGACCTCGGCGCGGCGCTCGAGCAGGTGCGCCTGCTCGACGAGGCCGTCCGGCAGGCCGAGGAGCGCGCCGCGACCGCCGAGCGGCGGCTCGCGGCCGAGGCCGCCGCGCGCACCGAGCTCGAAACCCGCCTCGCCGAGCTGTCGGAGGTCAGCGACGAGGCCGCGCGGCAGGCCGCCGAGGCGCGCGACGCCGCCCGCGCCGCCGAGCAGGAGGCCGAGCGGATCGCCGCCGCCGAGGCCGAGCGGATCGCCTCCGAGCGGACCGCCGAGCGCGAGGCGGCGCTCGAGGCACTGCTCGGCCCGGACGTCATCCCGCTGCCGACCGAGGCGCCCGAGCAGGCGGTCCCGGCCGGCGGCCTGCAGCCCGTCGAGCGCGCGCTCGGCCTCGTGCTCGTCGTCGTCGGGCTGGCCTGCGTCGGCCTGCTCGCCTACGGCCTGCTGACGATCCTCCTCGGCTGACCGCGGCGCCCGGCGCTACGGGCCGGCCGGCCGCAGCGGCGTGCCGGTCGCGGTCGCCGACTGCTCGGGCGGCGCGAGGATGCCCTGCGCGCGGCTGGCGAACCGCACGAGCTCCTCGTCGCCCGGATCGAGCTCCAGCGCCCGCTGCGAGGCGCGCTGCACGCCCTGGCGGTCGGCGAGCGCCGTCGCGACGCGGGTCAGCCGGCGCCACGCCTCGAGGCTGTAGGGCTGGCGCTCGACCGCGTCGAGCAGGTACCGGCGCGCGTCGAGCAGCCGCCCGCGCGCCTCGGCCACGGCGGCCGCCGCGAACAGCGGCCGGACCGCGAGCGGATCCAGGTCGGCTGCGACCTCCGCGTCGGCGGCCGCGCGCTCGAGCTGCTCCTCGCTGCGCTCGCCGGCGACCGCCTCCAGCGCGTCGTCGGCGCGGTGCTCGGACCACGCCGGCAGCACCGCCGAGACGATGAACGCGAGCGCGACGAGCGTCGCCCCGGCGAGCGCGAGCGGGCGGACCGGGCGCGGCTCCTCCCAGAGCACCGCGGTCGCCGGGCCGTCGGCCACGCGGCGCGCGCCGAGGACGCCGGCGAAGATGAGCACCGGGACCGTGACGCCGGGGATGTCCCAGTCCCAGTCGAAGCACGCGTGCACCGCCCATGCGACGAGCGCGGCGAGCAGCGCGCCGGCCAGGTCGCGCTCACGGGCGCGGTGGACCCGGCGCAGGACCGACGCGGCCCCCGCTCCGAGCAGCGCCAGCGCGCCGAGCCCGAGGACCAGCCCGACGAGGCCGAGCTCGGTGAGCCACTGCATCGGGACGCTGTGCGGATGCATGACGTCGTTCGGCGCCTCGCGGTACAGGCGGCGGCTGACCGGGAACGACCCGGCGCCCCAGCCCAGCACCGGCTCGTCGCTCCACGCGCCCGCCGACTCGCGCCACCACGCCCACCGGTTCCCCGACGACGTCGTCAGCAGCCGCTCGGGGTCGTAGATCGGGTCCTGGCGGATCTCGGCGAAGTCGTCCGCGGCCTGCTCGATCGTCCCGCGCAGCCCGTCCTGCGAGCTCGCGACGACCGCGATGCCGCCGGCGGCCAGCCCGACGAGGACCGCGCCGAGGACCGCCCAGGTCTGCATGCTCCGCTCGGGCGTCCAGCGCACCCGGGTCTCGAGCCGCATGAGCCACCACGCGGTGACCGCCAGCAGGGCGCCCGCGAGCAGCAGCACGACGCCGAGCCGCAGCCCCGCGTCGATCTGCTCGGACAGCGGGCGGGCGTTCTCCTTCAGCGCCTCCTCCGACCACGCGAACGCGAGCGCCGGCGCGGCGGCGAGGACCGCGAGCGCGGTCACCGCCAGCCCGGGCAGCCGTGCGCCGCCGATCGCGGTGACCGCGACGACGGCGACCGCGAGCGCGACGAAGCCCCCGCGCGAGTAGGTCAGCCCGATCGTGACGAGCAGGAGGAACAGTGCGACGAGCGAGGCGATCCGCCACCCGCCACGGACGTCGCGCGCGGTGGCCAGCCGGATCGCGACCGGGGCGGCGAGCGCGCAGACGAGCGCGAGCGCGTTCCAGTACTCGAGCGGCGCGCGCAGGCGGCTGATCTCGGTCGCGTGACCGACGACGCCGGGGAACACGCGGCCGGCGAGCGCGTAGACGGCGACCGCCGTCGCGATGACGAGCCAGCCCACCGCGACGCGCTCGATCGCCCGCGGCGCCGAGCTGCCGGCGCCGATCGCGACCGCGACCACCAGCGCGTAGGCGATCGTGCGGTTCAGCGCGTCCCACGTGCGGTCGGGCGTGACCGACCACAGCAGCGACGCGCCCGTCCAGGCGGCGAGCAGGACGAGCACGACGAGGCCGGCGACGGTCGCGGGCGCCGCGGCGGGACGCAGCGACCCCGGGCCGAGCCAGGCCGCGGCGGCGACGATCGCCAGCAGCGCCAGGCCCGCCTGCAGCCACGTCTCCTCCGGCGCGGCGACCGCGCCGTCGGCGAACGCGGCGTAGCCGGCGGCGCCGAGCAGCGCGACGAGGAGGACGAGACCGGAGGGCGGCCGGCGGGCCCGCGCGCGCGGCGGTCTGACCTCGGACTCGGGCGACGTGGCGGCCATCGGCAGGGCGGCCGATGCTAGCTTCCGCGCCAGTCATGCTCCGTCGCGCGCTCATGCTCGCGGTGCTGGCAGGGGCCCTCGCCCTTCCCGCGTCCGCGCACGCCGACCCGTTCACCGACGTCTTCGCGGACTACCAGAAGGACGGGCGGATCGACGCCTGCGCCCACTCGCTGGCCGACCTGCGCGCGGCGAAGGGCGACGTCCCGAACGACATCGAGCAGTACGCGCCCGACTTCCCCGAGGCGCTCGACGGCGCGCTCGAGGACCGCGCGCGCAGCGCGTGCCCGTCCTCGGGCGGCGCCGCGGCCGCGACGGCCACGACGCCCGCGCAGACCACGCCGCCGCCGGCGGCCGAGCCGGCCGACCCCACGGCGACCACCGAGCTGAGCGCGCCGGGGACGACGGTCCCGTCGCCGCCGGGCAGCGCCCAGCCTGCCGAGCCGGCGGCCGACGGCGCGATCGTCAACGCGGCGGCGCAGAGCCCCGACGAGGGCGCCGACCGGATCCCGGCGCCGCTCATCGTGCTGGCGGTCGTGGGCGGCCTCGTGCTGCTCTGCCTGCTGGTGTGGGGCGTCGCGCGGTACTTCGCGTGGGATCCCGAGTGGCTGCGCGCGGCGCGGCACGCGGTCGCCGAGGCCGGGTGGCGGGCGGGCGGCCTGTGGGACGACTTCACCGACTGGGTCAGGCCCGGGCGGCGCGGCGCGGCCTGACCGCGACCGCGACGACGTCCAGGCAGGCCTCGAGCCGGTCGCGCTCCAGCCGGAAGTCGTCGGCGGTGATCTGCGCGGCGCGCGGGTCGGCGGCGTCCAGGCGCGCGCGGCGCAGCCGGCGGTCGTAGAGCGCCTTGCGCACCGCGCGCGGGATCAGGCGGCGCAGGCGCAGCGGGTCCAGCCGCAGGAGCCGGTCGAGCTCGCGGCGCTCGCCGGCGACGATCTCCAGGTACGCGTCGCTCCCGAACAGGCCGTGTAGCTCGACCTGCCCGAAGGCGGTCGCCACGACGGCCTCGAGCTCGGCCGGGTCGAGCTCGACGTCGTGGTAGGGGTCGATGATCTCGTCGGGCCTGGCGAACGTCAGCCGGTTGGGCGTGACGAACACCGCCACGCCGTCGTCGCGCAGCACGCGGGCGGCCTCGGCGGCGACCCGCTCGGGGTCCGGGACGTGCTCGATCGCGTGGACGCACACGACCGCCGCGAACGCCCCGTCCTCGAACGGCGTCGCGCGCATGTCGGCCGCGAACGTCGGGCGCGGCTGGCCGGCGAGGGCCTGCGGGTCGGCGTCGACGCCGACGGTCTCGCGGGGCGCGAGCTCGGCCGCGGAGTGGCCGGTGCCGCAGCCGAGGTCGAGCACCGGGCCGGACGGGCCGGCGGCGATGAGCGCCGACGCGAACCGGTACGCCGCGCGGTGGCGCTGGAAGGTCGGGTTGAAGCCGCCCTCGTCGGTGCTGACCCGCTCGCCGGTGACCATGCCGGTCGCGCTCATGGCCGCAGCTTCCTGGATCGGATGACGCCGCGGCGGTGCAGCACGAACGTCGCGGTCGCGCGCAGCGTCTTCAACCCGTAGACGACGCCGGCGCGGAAGCCGACCGAGGACGCGTCGTCGTCGTAGATCGTGCGCGTCGGGACCTCGGCGATGCGGAAGCCGAAGTGCACCGCCTGCGCGAGCACCTCGCTGTCGAAGCTGAAGTCGTCGGCGTTGCGCAGGAACGGGATCGTGAGCAGCAGCCGGCGGCTGTAGGCGCGGTAGCCGGTGTGCAGCTCCGACAGGCCGGTGCCGAGCGCGGCGTCCTCGATCGTCGTCAGCAGGCGGTTGGCGGCGTACTTCCAGCGCGGCATCCCGCCCTTCAGCGCGGCGCCCGGCTCGGCCAGCCGCGAGCCGAGGACCATGTCGGCGTCGCCGTCGAGGATCGGGCGGACGAGCTTCGGGATGAGCGCCGGCTCGTACTGGCCGTCGGGATGGAGCATCACGACGACGTCGGCGCCGGCGTTCAGCGCGTGCAGGTAGCACGTCTTCTGGTTGGCGCCGTAGCCCGCGTTGTGCGGGTGCCAGACGACGCGGACGTCCGGGAGGCGGCGGGCGATCGCGACGGTCTCGTCGGTCGAGTCGTCGTCGACGAGGAGGATCTCGTCGACGTGGTCGCGCGGGATGAGCTCGACCGTCCGCTCGAGCGTCTTGGCGGCGTTGCGGGCGGGCATGACGACGAAGACCCTGGCCCCGCTCACGCGCGCGCCTCCACGTAGGTCGTGCCGGCGCGGCCGAGCGCGATCTCCGCGGCCGCGGCGGCGAGCGCGAGCGGGCTGAGCGCGGCCGCGGCGGCGACGGTCGCCCCGGGGCGTGCGGCCGGGCGCTCGCGCGCCTCGGGGCGGCGGATCGCGGCGTACAGGTCGGGCCGGCCGGGGAGCGTCCCGACGAGCCCGTGCAGCCAGCCGAACAGGACCTGGCCGCCGCGGACGCCGCTGCGGCGCTCGACGGTCAGGCCCTCGGCGCGCAGCGTGCCGAGGAGCGTGGCCTGCGGGACGTGGACGAGGTGGCGGGGCGGGTCGAGCGCCAGCCAGCGGTCGCCGAACGCGCGCGCCTGCAGGCTCGCGGGGTTCGGGACGGCGATGACGAGCAGGCCTCCGGGGACGAGCAGGTCGCGGGCGGCGTGGCGCAGCGCGGCGCCGGGGCGGCGCAGGTGCTCGAGGCTGTGCCAGAACACGACGGCCGCGTACCGGCCGGTGTGGTCGAGGACGTCGCCGGCGACGATGCGCGGGACGGCGCCCGGCGCGCCGTCGCGCTCCAGCCCGATCGCCTCGCGCCCGCGGCGGGCGAGCGCGGCGACGAGGCCGCCCTCCCCCGCGCCGACGTCGAGGACCGGGCCGGGCGGCGCGGCGCGGTCGATCCGCGCGGCGGGCAGCGCGCGCAGGCGGCGCAGGACCGCGTCGCCGGGGCCCGCGAACCGGCCGGCCGGCGGGCGGTAGTGGCCGGCGTAGGCGGCGTCGAGCTCGGCGTCCGCCGGCCACGGGTCGGTCGTGACCGCCCCGCAGCGCGCACAGCACAGCCCGCCGGGGGCCCGTGCCGCGGAGGGCGGCAGCGGCGCCTCGCACCAGGCGCAGGCCTCGGGACGGCGGGTCGCCATGGCGGCGGAAGGTTACGTGCGACCCGCGGCCCGCGCGGCGGTTAGCTTTCGGCGCCGATGCCCGACCTGGAGCCACTGGGACGGCACGCGCTGCTCGTCGTCTCCGTCGTCGCTCTGGGCGGGGCGGGGCGGCGACTGGCGTACGCGGCGCTGCGCCCCGCGCAGGGCGAGGGCGCGCTCGTCGCCGCGCTCGCCGCGACGGTCTTCACGGTCTCGGCCGCGGTGCTCTCGGCGCTCGTGCTCGCGCTCGCCGGGCTCGGCTCATCCCCGGTCGCGCTCACCGCGGCGGCGCTGCTCGTCGCGGCGCTCGCCCGGGGCGCGGCGCCCGCCCCGCCGGCGCTCGACCTGCGTGGCTGGTGGCGGGCGGTGCCCGGGCGCGAGCGGGCGCTCGCCGGCGCGGCGCTCGGGGCGCTCGCCGCGTGGGCGCTGTGGATCCTGCGCCACCCGCACGTCGGGCTGGACGGGCTCACCTACCACCTGTCGCTGGTGGCGGCCTGGATGCCGGGCGGCGACGTGGGCGCGACGACGCCGGTGCTCGAGGGCGTGCCGGTCGGCAACTACCCGATCACCCACGAGGTCGCGCTCGCCTGGGCGACCGGCATCGCCGGGTCGTGGGCGCCCGCCGTGCTCGCCGGGCCGCTGCTCGTGCTCGTGCTCGCAGCCTCGGCCTGGACGGGCCTGCGCGCGCTGGGCGTCGACGTCGCGACGACCGTGCTCGCGCTCGCGGCGCTGCTGACGCTCCCGCTCGTCGTCGGGCAGGTCAACGCCGTCGCGACCGACCTGCCGGCGCTGACCTGGGTCGCGGCGTGCGCGGCGCTCGCCGCGGCGGGCGTGCGCCGGCCGCCGCTCCTGGCGTTCGCGCTGCTCGCCGCGGGCCTGGCGGTCGGGACGAAGACGACCGCGGTCGTGCTCGCCGGCGCGGCCGTGCTGCTCGGCGCGTGGGCGGTGCGCGACCGGCTGCGGCCGCTCGCGCGCCCGCTGACCGTGGCGCTCGTCGCGGCGCTCGGCCTGGCGGCCGTCTGGCCGGTGCGCAACCTCGTCGACCACGGCTCGCCGCTGTGGCCGCTCGTGGCGTGGCCGGGCGGCGACCCGGTCCCGCCGCAGTTCGAGGCGATCGACGACGCGTTCGCCGACCACCCGGGCGAGATGCTCTCCGGCCGCCTGGACGACTACCTGCGCGTGCTCGGCGGCGGAGCGGTGCTCCTGCTCGCGGCGCTGACCGTGCCGTTGCTGACGCTCGAGCGCCGGGCGGTCGCGGCCGCGGGGGTCGTGCTCGTCGCGCTCGTCGCGTGGGTGAACGCGCCGTACACGGGCATCGCGTCGAACACCGACCTGGCCGTCGGCGCGACGCGGTACCTGCTGCCGTGCCTGGGCGCGGCGGTCGTCGCGGTCGCGCTCGCCGCGCGGGGAGCGGCGCGGCCGGTGGCGCTCGGGGCGCTCGTGGTCGCCACCGCCTGGTCGCTCGCACGCGACGCGCGGCTCGGCTTCCCGCTCACCCCGAGCGTCGACGTGTTCATCATCGGCGCGCTCGCCGGCTACGCCTTCCTGCGGCTCGCGCCGCGCGCCGGCGTGCGCCTGGCGCTCGCGGCGCTGCCGGTCGCCGCGTGGCTCGTGCTGGTCGTCGCGGCGCCCGCGATCGTCGACCGCCACGCCCGGACCGGCCTGCCCGCCTCGGCGCTGCTGACCGCGCTCGAGGCCGACCCGGACTTCGACGGCGACGGGCGCGAGATGGCGATGGCGCCGGCGATGGTCGGGCCGGCCGCCGGCGACCGCGTGCAACATCGGTTGCAGCTCGTCCCGGGCGGCGAGAGCTGCCCCGCGGTGCGCGAGCGGCTCGGGCGCGGGTGGGTGGTCTTGCAACGTTCGCCGCCGACCCGCACCTACACCCGGCTCCGGGCCTGCCTCCGCGGTATCGGACCGGTGCATCGGGACGGGCTGTACGAGCTCTTCCGGCGGTAGAATGTTTCCTCGTAAGGAGCGGGTTCTTCCCTTCCAGCGGCACCCGTTCCATCCGGTCCGCGAGCAACCCTTGTCGACCCGCTCGCAAGACCAGTCGTCGCGCCCACCCCGGAGGCGCAGGAAGGGAGATTCTCCATGGCAGCCACCCCGCAGACCGCACTCATCCAGGACGCCGCACCTGGTCAGCCGATGACGGTCCGCCGGCTGCTGACGCAGCCCGGAGTGCATCCGTTCGACACGGTCGAGTGGGAGATCCGCGACGCGCGCATCGGTCACGGCGACCGGGTCGCGTTCGAGCAGACCGGCGTCGAGTTCCCGAAGTCCTGGTCGCAGAACGCGACGAACATCGTCGCGCAGAAGTACTTCCGCGGGCAGCTCGGCACGCCCGCCCGCGAGCGGTCGGTCAAGCAGATGATCTCGCGGGTGGCCGGCACGATCGCCGACTGGGGCCGGCAGCGGGGCTACTTCGCGACCGTCGAGGACGGTGACGCGTTCGAGGCCGAGCTCACGCACATCCTCCTGAACCAGATGGCGGCGTTCAACTCGCCGGTGTGGTTCAACGTCGGGTTCGAGGAGAGCCCGCAGTGCTCGGCCTGCTTCATCCTCTCGGTCGAGGACAACATGGACTCGATCCTCGACTGGAACACCAAGGAGGGGAAGATCTTCCGCGGTGGTTCCGGGTCGGGCATCAACCTCTCGAAGATCCGTGGTTCGATGGAGCCGCTGTCCAAGGGCGGCACCGCATCCGGCCCGGTGTCGTTCATGCGCGGCGCCGACTCGTGGGCGGGCACGATCAAGTCCGGCGGCAAGACGCGGCGCGCGGCGAAGATGGTCGTGCTCGACGTCGACCACCCGGACATCCGCGAGTTCATCTGGTGCAAGGCCAAGGAGGAGGAGAAGGCCGAGGCCCTCGCGCGCGCGGGATTCGACATGTCGATCGACGGCGACGGCTTCACGTCGATCCAGTACCAGAACGCGAACAACTCGGTGCGCGTCACCGAGGACTTCATGCGCGCCGTCGAGGAGGACGGCGACTGGGACCTCATCGCCCGCACCGACGGGTCGGTCATCGAGACCGTCCGCGCGCGGGACCTGATGAACGACATCGCGGAGGCCGCGTGGCGCTGCGCCGACCCGGGCGTCCAGTACGACACGACGGTCAACCAGTGGCACACGTGCCCGAACTCGGGGCGCATCAACGCGTCGAACCCGTGCTCGGAGTACATGCACGTCGACGACTCGGCGTGCAACCTCGCGTCGATCAACCTCATGAAGTTCCGCCGGCCGGACGGGACGTTCGACGTCGACACCTTCCAGCACGTCGTCGACATCGTCTTCCTCGCGCAGGAGATCATCGTCGGGCCGTCGAGCTACCCGACCGAGGAGATCGGGGTCAACGCGCGGGCGTTCCGCCAGCTCGGCCTCGGCTACGCGAACCTCGGCGCGTACCTCATGGCCAACGGCATGCCGTACGACTCCGACCAGGGTCGTGCGACGGCGGCGGCGATCACCGCGCTCATGACCGGCCGCGCGTACCTGCAGTCGGCGAAGATCGCCGCGGCGCTCGGGCCGTACGAGAAGTACGAGGAGAACCGCGACGCGCACAACGGCGTCATGCGCATGCACCGCGACGCGGCGTACGCGATCCCGGACGCGGCGACCAGCGACGCGAACCTGCTCGAGACCGCCCGCACCGTGTGGGACCACGCCGTCGATGCCGGCGAGGCGTTCGGCTACCGCAACGCGCAGGCGACGGTGCTCGCGCCGACCGGGACGATCTCGTTCCTCATGGACTGCGACACGACGGGCGTCGAGCCGGACTTCTCGCTCGTCAAGTTCAAGGAGCTCGTCGGCGGCGGGACGATGAAGATCGTCAACCGCACGATCCCGATGGCGCTGCGGACGCTCGGCTACGACGACGAGCAGATCGCGGCGATCGAGGAGTACGTCAACGAGCACGCGACGATCATCGGCGCGCCCGGCCTGAAGGAGGAGCACCTGCCGGTCTTCGACGTGGCCGTGGGCGACCGCGCGATCTCCCACATGGGCCACATCAAGATGATGGGCGCGATCCAGCCCTTCATCTCGGGCGCGATCTCGAAGACCGTCAATCTCCCGAACACCGCGACGGTCCAGGACATCGCCGACGCGTACATCGAGGCGTGGAAGCTCGGCGTCAAGGCGCTGGCGATCTACCGCGACGGCTCGAAGACCGCGCAGGCCCTGCGGACCGACGCGCAGGAGAGCAAGGACGAGCCGGCCAAGCCGGGCGCGAAGTACACGCAGGAGGAGCTCGACGAGGCGGTCCGCAACGCCGTCACGAAGGCGAAGGCCGAGCTCGGGCCGGCACGCAAGCGCATGCCGGTCGAGCGCCAGTCGATCACCCACAAGTTCAACATCGGCGGGCACGAGGGCTACATCACCGCCGGCATGTACGAGGACGGGACCGTCGGCGAGATCTTCATCACCGACGTCGGCAAGGAGGGCTCGACCCTCCGCGGGATGATGAACTCGTTCGCGACGGCGATCTCGATCGCGCTGCAGTACGGCGTGCCGCTCGAGACGCTCGTCCAGAAGTTCGCCTACATGCGCTTCGAGCCGGAGGGGATCACCCAGAACCCGGAGATCCCGTTCGCGAAGTCGATGCCCGACTACATCATGCGGTGGCTCGCCTCGCGCTTCCTGGACGCCGAGCTGCAGGAGGAGCTCGGGATCATGACCCAGGAGGTCCGGGCGAAGAAGATGGCCGAGGACGCCGCGCTGTCGGTGACCGCGTCCGACACCGCCGGCCCGGCGAACGGCGCGGGCAACGGCGGCGCCGCCAAGCCGGCCGCCGAGGCGGGCACGCCCGGCCTGCCGACCGTCGCGGGCTCTGAGCCGGGCACGACGAAGGCCGCCGCCGACGCGATGACCGACACGCCCCCGGTCGTCCCGGCCCGCATGATGGGCCTCGACCTCGGCCCGGCGTGCAGCCAGTGCGGCGGGATGATGCAGCGCACGGGCTCGTGCTACACGTGCTCGAGCTGCGGCAACAACACCGGCTGCGGTTGATCGCCGGGCGCTTGGGGGCGCGTCGAGATGACCGCCGCGTCGCTCACCGGCCGACTTGACGCGCCCACAGAGATGACTCTCGGGCCCCGCGCCAACAGCGGGGCCCGAGTCGTTCCGGCCTTGGCCTGCAGCGTGCGGGAACGGCTGGTTCAGCAGCGACCGCGGTTGACCTGGATTCCGGAACGGTGGGTTCGGGATCCGCCAGCTCCCGCTCTGTACATCATCAGAGCTGATCTGCCTACCCGGAGCGAGTGGCGCCGTCCGCGTCGTGTGCCACGCTGCTCACTCGATGATCGGCTTCGTCCCAGGCACAATCCCATCGCCCGAGCGCCTAGCTCAGGGCTGGAACGACAGACACTACGGCGCGATGGGCGAGGCTGATGACGTTCACGCGCGCTGCCTCTACGGCGTCGACTGAATCGCTGAACGCCACGCCGGGAGCCGAACAGTATTGACCCGCAACGAGTTGCTGCAACGCCTGCTCGACCTGCCGGGGCACGTGACGGAGAGCTGGCGGATCCCCGACGGCTGGAAGTTCTTCGACGAACTCGTGCTCGTCCGCGACATCGGCGCTGGCCAGCGGATCCGCGGCCTCCTGAGCGACCTAACGGATGAAGGAATCATCGACCGAGACGAGGATCTCTTTCCGCGCGACGACGACATACCGGCGTCTCCCCCGGAGCGCCGCACCGTGTACCTAGTCGAGGTATCTCGCATCGAGACCGCGATAACGACATAGCTCAGCGACGCATCCGCACGCGCCACGCGAGGTCAAACAGCGGGGATCCGAGTTCCGCGCCTTCCCGACTGGCCCGAGAGCGCGATCAGCAAAGTGCGTCGCTATCAGCTGGACCGCAGGCCCGGCAGCGGGCGACGTGCGAGGCCGGACTCGGAGTCATGGTGGTCGCCCAGCGCCAGCCAGGTCTCCGTAGATTCCAGCCTCCGATACTGCGAGTGACTTGATGCTAAGTCGCCCAGCACACGCCCCGGCCGAGTCTTGTGCCGCAAAGTGCTACGGGCCTGACCTCGGTGTCGACCGCCTTAGAATCCGCGACGAGACCGCAGCTATGGACGGCGGCGTTCACATCGGCAACAAGGTCAAGGGCAAGCACGTCCAGGCCATCCTGGCGTCCATGCCAGCGCTGCTCGAGCAGGACGAGCGGATTGTGGGTGTGTTCTTTCTGCAGCGGCTACGGCCGCTGTGCGACCACCTCGTCGTCACCGATCGGCGCGCGCTTGCGATCTTGCGTCAGGAACTCAAGCGCGGCACCAAGGCCATCAAGTTCGGCATCGACCTAGCGCGCATCAGCTCGGTGAAGGTCGAGGTGTCGATGATGGGCGCCAAAGCAAAGCTCGGCCTCACGGACGGCAGCACGCAAGACCTCGGCACGGTCAACGGCGCGGACCGGAACGCGCTGATCGCGGCCCTTACCGTCAGGAGCGGTCACCCTGCCTCCAGCCCGACTTCGCGCGAGCATCCGGCAGGCGCTCTCGTCGCTGCGCCGGCATCTCCGCCATCTGCCGGCAGAACAGCTTCGACGATGAACGAGTCGGCGGACGCATCGGCGGTACTCAGCAAGGCCGCCCAGATCGAGACGATGGTCATCGGAAAGATCGGCCGCAAGCAGCTCGAGGAGATCGAGCGCAGCTGCGGTCCCGATGAGCTGCCACGGTTCGTCATCGCCGAGGGCGCGTCCGGCGCACTCGCAGCGTTCGAGGATCGGTGCATGATCATCAAGAAGGGGGCTCTGACCTCGCTGATGGCCGGGTCGTTCGGGGGAGGCCGCGTGACCACATTCATGTACGCCGACATCACCGGCATTGAGTACAACGCCGGGATGGTCAACGGGGTCTTGGAGATCCTCACGCCGAGCTACCAGGGAACAGCCAATAAGGACTTCTGGCGCGGGGCGACCAAGAACCCCAACGCCGACGCGAACAACCCATACACGCTCTCGAACACGCTCCCGCTGTCGAAGGGGCTGTACGAGCAAGCGCGCGACAAGATCGATGATCTACGTCGAATGATCGTGGAGGCCAAGCGGCCGAAGGTGGTCGTCCCCCAACCAGATCAGTCCGCAGCGACAGATCTCGCTGGCCAACGTCGCCCGACGCACCCGTCACGCGACTCCTGACGTTGTCCCGTGGTGTGCGACCGCCAGGGTCGAACCTGCGGACCCGGGTACGACGGTCGTCGAGCCCCGGCGTACCAGGTCCGAGCGTCCGTCACCGACAGCCGATCACGCATGCGCGACCCGATGCACACCGGTGTTCGTCCCGTTCCCCGCGTCGCCCGCCGCTCGCTGTCGAGCGCGCGGCTCCTGGTGCTCGTCGTGGCCGCCCTGGCGCTCTCCGCGTGCGCGACGGCGACGGACGTGCCGAGCGCCTACGACGCGATCCGCGACCTGCCCGGCACGCCGCAGTCGGGGGTCTTCGCCGACTTCGACGACGACGGCGACCAGGACCTCCTGCTCGGGTACGACGGCACCGAGCACGCGGGCGTCACGCTGCTCACCGACGACGGCTACGGCGGCTGGCAGCGCCACGACCAGGACGTGAGCGCCGGGTCGGCCAGGCACATGGTCGTCACCGACCTCGACGGCGACGGCCATGACGACGTGGTGGCCGCCGGGACCGGGTCGTTCCTGCGGCTGCTGCGCAACGACGGTCACGGGCGGTTCAGCGCCGGCACGTACAGCCTGATCTGGGCGCAGCAGGTCACCGCGCTCGCCGCCGGGACGGCCCCGGACGGGAGCCGGCTCCTCGCCGTCGCCTACGAGATCCCGCCGGCGCCCGACCGCATGATCATCGTCTTCAAGGCAGCGGGCGGCAGGCTGACGATCGCCGACCCGATCGGCGCGTTCGGCCAGCCCGCCCGGACGCGGTCGCTCCTGCTCCACGACGTCGACCGCGACGGCAGGCTGGACCTCCTCGTCGGGACCGACGACGGCCGCGTGCTCCTGCACCGCGGCACCGGCGCGCCGGGCGTGCTCTCCACCACGCCGGTCACGCTGCAGGACGCCGGCCGCGGCACCCCGGTGCTCGCGATCGCGGCCGGCGACATCGCCACCCCGCCGAGCAGCCAGATCGGGCCGACCGGCGACTGGGACGCCGACGGGCACCCCGACGTCCTCGCCGCGTTCGCCGGCGGCGAGTGGATCCATGCGTGGCGCAACAACGGGTCGGGGTCGTTCGGGGCCCCGGTGTACCTCGGCGGCTACAGCGAGGGCGGGTCGTCCGACGTCCGGCCCGTGCGCGCGCTCATGATCGACCCGGAGGGCAGCGGCACGTGGGGCGGCGTCACCGGCAGCTGGGTGTTCTTCGGCAACAAGACGGTCCTCGCGCGCGCGTACGCGCCCGGCGCCGACAAGGGCATGTGCGGCGCCTACAACCAGATCGCGACCATGCCGCAGGGCGCCGAGCCGTTCCCCGGGGTCGCGTACGTCTGCAGCGACCCGGCCCGTACGGTGCTCGTCGCGATCGCGTACCGCTCCCGGCTCGGCGGCCTGCCGTCCTCGCTCGGCTTCGACCCCCAGGCGGTGGGCGCCGCCCCGCAGACCCAGACCTTCAGGCTCCGCGTGCCCGACCGCTCGGCCATCACGAGCTCGGGCGTGATCGACGTCAAGGACGTGCACGTCGAGGGCGCGGACGCCGAGGACTTCACCGCCGGCTTCACCGGCGGCACGTGCACCGGCCTCCCCAACGACCAGGCCTGCCAGATCACGGTGACGTTCCGGCCCACCTCGCGCGGCGTCAAGCACGCCAGGCTGGTCGTCGACACTACCGCCTACCGCGGCGCGGGCATGCCGCCGCACCACGTCGAGCTGACCGGCACCGCCACCGGCGCCGTCATCGGCGCGCCGGCGGACGTCTCGCTCGGCGAGGTGCAGGTCGGCGACGTCCGTCGCGCGACGGTGCCGGTGGAGAACGCCGGCGACGAGCCGCTCACGATCGACGCCGTCGGGTTCGACGGCCCGGCGGACGGCTGGACCGCCGATCGGGCCGCCTGCGGCACGCCGGTCGCCCCGGGCGAGCGGTGCGAGCTGACGGTGGCGCTCCGCCCGGCCGCCGCCGGCCCGGTGCGCGCGACGCTCCGGATCGACAGCAACGCCCCCGGCCGGCCGGCGACCCGCGTCGGGCTGACCGCGACCGCCACGCCCGCCCCCGCGCCCGGCCGGCCCGCCACGGAGCCGCGCGCCACCGGCGGCGGCGACCGGACGGCGAGGCCGCGCACGCCGGCGCGGGCGCGCCTGTCGCTCAGCGCCCCCGCCCGGCTGCTGCTGTCCGGCCGCCGGCCGCAGGCGGTCCGCCTGGTCGTGCGCAATACGGGCACGCGCGCGGCCACCGACACGGCGCTCCGCGTCCGGCTGCCGCGCGGCGTGCAGCAGCTCGTCACCGACCGGGCCGGCCGCTCCCGCGCCCGGACCGGGACCGTCGCGGTCAGGATCGGCCGCCTGCCCGCGCGCGCGACGCGCACGATCACGCTGCGCCTCCGGATGACCGGGGCGCGCACGGCGCGGCTCGCGGTCCGGCTCACGGCGCGCGACGCGGCGACGGCGGGCGCGACCGTGACGCTGCGGCGCCGCTGACGGGCTCGATTCCGGAAGCCGCCCCGCGCGCTGGGCCCGCCCGGCCGAGCCCAATGCGATACCGATCGGTAACGCATCCGAGCGGTCATCATTCTTGGCACCGATCGGTAACAACCCTCCCCGATGGACCACCCGCGATACCGCGCGTCCGTGACGCAGGAAGGCCCATCCTTGGTGCTACCGATCAGTATCATCTTGCGCCCGGGCCTGCTAGAGCTACCGATCGGTAACAATGTACGTTCACGACTCCACCGACCTCGGCAGGGCACTACGTGAGCGCCGTCGCGCCGCAGGCCTGACCCAGGACGACGTGGCCGCCGCCGCAGGAGTGAACCGCCGCGTCGTCGGCGAACTCGAGCGCGGCAAACCGACCGTGCAACTTGCCATCGCCCTGCGTGTGGCGGAGGCGCTCGGGCTGGACATCATGCTTCGGGAACGCGGCGCGTGAAGTCACTCGTCGTGTGGATGGAGGGCGAGCGCGTCGGCGAGCTCGTCCTCAAGGACAACGGCAACCTGCAGTTCCGTTACGACCCGGCCTATGCCGGCCCGCCCATCTCGCAATCGCTCCCGAAGCAGCGCGAGGCGCATCCCCACGCAGTGACGAAGGCGGTCTTCGGCGGCCTGTTGCCCGAAGCCGAGATCCGCCGTGCGGTCGCCCGGAACCTGGGTGTCTCGGTGGAGAACGACCACGCCCTGCTCGCCGAGCTCGGCGGAGACGTCGCGGGCGCGCTGACGCTTCTCGAGCCCGGGACCGAACCAGCCACCGAGCCGGCCACGATGGCCTTGACCTCGGAGGAGGTGGACCGCCTCCTGACCGACCTGCCGCAAAGGCCTCTGGCCGCCGATCCCGCCGAAGGCGTGCGTCTGTCCCTGGCCGGCGCGCAGCCCAAGCTCCCGGTCATCATCGAGCCCGACGGCACGGTGGCACTGCCGACGAGCAGTGCCGCGGCCACGACCCACATCCTGAAGCCCGAGCCGGCGCGGTTCCCAGGACTCGTCGACAACGAGGCGTTCTGCATGGACCTGGCCCACGCATGCGGTCTGCAGGCGGCCGCGGTGCGCAAGGCTCGGACATCGTCGGGCCTGGCGTACCTGGTCGTGGAGCGCTACGACCGCGACCTGACAGTCGAGCCCATCCGCAGGCTCCACCAAGAGGATTTCTGCCAGGCGCTCGGCCGGTCATCGGACACCAAGTACCAGGCCGAGGGTGGGCCGTCGGTCGCCGAAGTGGTCGCCGTCCTCCGCAGGGCGACAAGCCTGCCCGCCCAAGAACTGCCCCGGTTCATGCAGGCGCTCGCCTTCAACTGGCTCATCGGCAACTGCGACGCGCACGCGAAGAACTACTCGCTGCTGTACGACCGCGGCGCCCCGACCCTCGCACCCCTGTACGACCTCGTGAGCACCGTGGTCTACGACGAGCTGACCACCCGGCTGGCCATGTCGATCGACGGAGCGCGGAAGATCGACGAGGTCACCGAACACGCCTGGGAACGGCTCGCGAGCGAGATCCGTTACCGGCCGACCACCATGCATGCGGCGCGAGCCACGCTGCTGACACGCGCCGCCGAGCAAGCGCAGATGCTGACGCAGCAACCCGAGCACGACAACGACATGGCGCACCGCATCGCCGACCGCGTCGTGCGCCTGGCCCGGTCGTCCTGACCGCCGGGCGCCGGCTCAGGCGCCACCACGGTCGGCGTGCGGGCGGGCCTCGATGAGCGCCTACTCCTCGGCGCGCGCCGCCCCGGCGGGGCTCGCGTCGGCCTCCGCCGCGAGCTGCGCGAGCAGGCGCAGGGCGGTCTCGGACGGCGAGCCGGGCTCGGCGACGTAGGTCAGGAGCGTCTGGCCCGGGTCTCCGGGGAGCGTGAACGTCTCGAACCGCAGCTCGAGCTCGCCGACGACCGGGTGCGCGTAGCGCTTGCTGCCGAACGTCTTCTCGTGGACGTCCGCTCCCGCCCACCACCGCGCGAACTGCGGGCTCTTGACCGACAGCTCGCCGATCAGCGCCTCGAGCTCCTCGTCGTCCGGGTACTGCGCGGCGGCGCGGCGCAGGACGCCGACCGTGTCGTGCGCGACGACCTCCCACTCGACGTACACGTCGCGGGCGGCGGGGTCGAGGAACACGTGGCGCGCGAGGTTGCGCTCGCGCGGGCTCATCGCGCCGAAGTCGCCGACGAGCGCCGCCGCGAGACGGTTCCACGCCAGCACGTCCATGCGCCGGCCCATGACGAGCGCGGGGACGTCGCGGAAGGCGTCGAGCAGCCAGGTCAGCGCCGTCCGCGCCTCCTCGCGAGACGGGGTCCGGTGGCGCGGGCGGGCGCGCTCGGACGCGCCGAGCTCGTGCAGGTGCCGGCGCTCGAGGTCGTCGAGGCGCAGCGCGCGGGCGAGCGCGTCGAGGACCTCCGGCGACGGGTGCCGCGCGCGGCCCTGCTCGAGCCGGACGTAGTAGTCGACGCTGACGCCGGCGAGCTGCGCGAGCTCCTCGCGGCGCAAGCCCGGCACGCGGCGCCGGCCGAGCACCGGGATCCCCACGTCGTCCGGGCGGACGCGCGCCCGCCGGGCGGCGAGGTACTCGCCGAGGAGGTTCGCGTCGGCTGCCATCCCCCGTAAGGGTGCCACCGGACCGGCCGGCGAGGGTGGCCCTGTCGGTCCCAGGTTCGAGAGGGCTCTGGCTGCGGCCGCCGGCGCGGCGCATCGTCGGCGGCCATGAGCACCACCACCGACACCTTCCCCCTCGCGGCGCCCGCCGCCCACCCGCTCGAGGGCCGCGTCGCGGTCGTCACCGGCGCGTCGAGCGGCATCGGCGCGGCGACCGCCCGCGCGCTCGCCGCCGGCGGCGCCCGCGTCGCGCTCCTCGCCCGCCGGCGCGACCGGCTCGACGCCCTCGCCGGCGAGCTCGGCGAGGACGTGATCGCGATCACCGCCGACGTGCAGCGCGACTCCGACCTCGCGGCGGCCGCCGAGGCGGTCGGCGCGCGGCTCGGCCGGCCGGACCTCGTCGTCGCGAACGCCGGCGTGATGATCGGCCAGCGCTTCGCCACCCAGCCCGCGGCCGACCAGGACCGCATGGTGGACGTCAACGTCACCGGCGTGCTGCGGACCGTGCGCGCGTTCCTGCCCGCGCTGCGCGAGGCCGCGGCCGACGGGGCGGCCGCCGACCTCGTCACGATCTCCTCGATCGGCGCGCACCGGCGGTTCCCCGGCTACGCCGTCTACTGCGCGACGAAGGCTGCGGTCACGGCGCTCGCGCAGGGGCTGCGCATCGAGCTCGCCGCCGAGGGCGTGCGCGTGACGGCCGTCGAGCCCGGGCTCGTCGAGAGCGAGCTCGGCGACCACGTCACCGACCCGGAGGCCGCCGCCGGGCTCGCCCACATGAAGGCGACGGTCGGCCCGATGCGCGCCGAGGAGCTCGCCGACGCGATCGCGTACGCGGTCAGCCGGCCGGCCGGCGTGCACCTGCACCACCTCGTGGCCATCCCGACCAGGCAGGACTGAGCAGAGCCGCGGCGGTCACGCCGCGCGCAGGGCGGCGGTGGGCGGCATCCGCGACGCGCGGACCGCGGGAACGAGGCCGGCGGTCGCGCCGATGAGGAGCGCCGCCGCCACGCCGCCCGCCCACGCCTCGGCGGGGACGACGACCGCCCAGCCCTTCGCGGCGGCGTAGACGGCGGTGGCCGCGACCCCCGCCAGGACGCCCGCGAGGCCGCCGGCGGCGGCGAGCAGGACGGCCTCGCCGAGGAACTGCGCCCGGATCGCGCGCCGAGTCGCGCCGAGCGCGCGGCGCAGCCCGATCTCCGAGCGGCGCTCGAGCACCGACACGATCATCGTGTTGGCCACGCCGACCGCGCCGACGAGCAGCGCGACGACGCCGAGGCCCAGGAACAGGCTGTCGAACGCGCCGGCCGCGGCGGCGCGCGCGGTGAGCGCGTCGGACGGCCGGCCGACGTTCACCTCGCCGGGCGCCTGCGGGTTGGCGGTCCGGGCGAGCAGCGCCCGCACCTCGGCCTCCCGGCCGCTCGCGGTGCGCACATAGAGCGCGCTCGGCGGGCCGTCGCCGGCCGCCCCGGGCTCCGTGGGCAGGTGGCCGAGGTAGCGCCGCGCGGCCGGGTAGCCGACGAGCGCGCTCTGGTCGACGGACGGCTCGAGCGGCGCCGGCGCGAGGATGCCCGCGACGCTGAACCACTGCCCGCCGAGCCAGATCCGCCGGTCCGCGTGGACGCGGTCGATGCCGAGCCGCCGCGCGGCGACCGACCCGAGGACCGCGACCGGCTCGCGCGCCGTGCCGGCGTTCAGCCACCGGCCGCGCGCGACGGTGGTGCCGAGCACCCGCGGCAGGCCGAGGCTCGCCGCCCGGACCTGCAGGCCGCCGGTGTTGCCCACCGGGATCGCGTCGCTGCGGTAGACGTGCGCGTCCTCGACCAGGCCGGTGTGGGCGACCTGCTCGACGCCGTCCAGGTGCGCGATCCGGACGGGCGCCGCGAGCGGCAGCCGCGCCTTGCCGCCGGCGAGCCGCTGCCCGGCCTCGACCGTCAGCAGGTTCGTGCCGAGCCGGTCGATCTGCTCGAGCAGCCCCGCCTGCGAGGAGGCCGACAGCCCGAGCACCGCGACGATCGCCGCCGTCCCGATCGCGATCCCGAGCGCCGACAGCCCGGCGCGCAGCGGCCGGGCGCGCAGTCCGGCGGTCATGACCCGCAGCGCGTCGCTCAGCCGCACGCCCCGGCTCCCGTGTCGTCGACGACCTGCCCGTCGAGCAGCCGGATCCGCCGGGGCAGCCGGGCGGCGAGCGCGTCGTCGTGGGTGATGAGCACGATCGTCGCGCCGCCCGCGTGGAGGCGTTCGAGCAGCTCGACGATCGCCGCGCCGGTGGCGCTGTCGAGGTTGCCGGTCGGCTCGTCGGCGAGCACGATCGCCGGCTCGCCGGCAAGCGCCCGCGCGATCGCGACCCGCTGGCGCTCGCCGCCGGACAGCTCGGTCGGCCGGAACGCGGCCCGCGCGGCCAGGCCGACCCGCTCGAGCGCCTCGTCCGCGCGCCGGCGGCGCTCGGCGGCCGGCACCCCCGCGTAGAGCAGCCCGTCGGCGACGTTCTCGCGCACGGTCGCGTGCTCTGCGAGGAAGAACCGCTGGAAGACGAACCCGATCTGCCGCGCCCGCAGCCGGGAGACCTCGCGGTCGCCGAGCCGCGCCGCGTCGACGCCGCCGACCCGGACGATGCCGCCGGTCGGCCGCTCGAGCGTCCCCATGACGTGCAGGAGCGTGGACTTGCCCGAGCCGGACGGGCCGACGATCGCGACGAGCTCGCCCTCGCCGACCGCGAAGCTCACGCCGCGCAGCGCGGCGACCGGCGGGCGCTCGCCGTAGACCTTCGTCACCCCGTCGAGCTCCAGGACCGGCTCGCGGCTCACGGCGACGGCACCACGACGCGGTCGCCCTCGCGCAGCTCGCCCTCGACCGCGACGCGCCCGCCGCGGGCGTCGAACAGGCCGGTCCTGACCGCGACGAGCTCCCGCCGGCCGCCGGGACGGACGACCTCGACGGCCAGCCCGCCGCCGGCCCGGCCGACGAGCGCGACGACCGGGACGCTGAGCACGTCCTCGGCGCCCGCGGTGGTGATCTCGACGCGGACCGGCGCGCGGTCCAGCCCGCCGGCGCGGCGCGGCCGGCCGAGGCGGATGAACGCCGGCACCGTCGCGTGCGCCACCTCGTCGTCCTCCCCGGCGGTCCGGGCGACGCGGCCGATCCGCGCGACCCGCCCCGCCGCGGCGCGGTTGCCGGGGAGCGTGACCAGCGCCCGGTCGCCGGGCCGCACCTCGCGCCGGCGCCCCGCGTCGAGGTCCACGCGCACCTCGAGCCGGCGGGACGTGGCGCGGACGACCTCCGCCCCGGGGCGGGCGGGGGCGCCGAGCCGGGCGGTGACCTTCGCGATCCGGACCGCGCGGGGCAGGACGACCGCGTCGCGGCGGCGCAGCTCCCCGGTCACCTTCGCGCCCTGCGTGGCCTGCAGGCGCGCGAGCGCGCGCGCCGTCCGCGCGGTGAACACGTCCCCGGGAACGCCGAGCGCGCGGTTGAGCTGCCGGACGTCGCGGCCCTCGTCGCCCGGCGCCAGGTCCCGGTAGAGCGGGACCGGGCCGCACAGCAGCAGGACGGGCTCGTCGTCGACGCGGTAGAGCACGTCGCCGCACCCGACCTCGGCGCCCTCGGCGGGCAGGCCGGTGTAGGTGCCGGGCGCGTGGTTGATCGCCACGTACGGCGAGCCGTCCGGGCGCGCCCGGTACGTCAGGACGCCGGTCAGGCCGATCGTCGCCTGCACGTCGCCCCGGGTGACGGTCACCGTCGCCGGCGCCGGGTCGTCCGCCGCCGGCGCCGCGGACCCGCCGGCGCTCGCCACCGCGATCGCGACCGCGACCGCGCCGGTGACTGTCACCGCGGCGGCGGCAGCCCACGTCCTGCGCCTCATCGCCGCGGCAGGCCCAGCTCGTCGCCGTACCGCGCGCTGCACGTGTCGAGCGCCTCCTGGAAGCCCGGGATGTCGCGCGCGCCCCGCCCGGCGGCCGACGGGATGCGCGTCGTGTCGACGAGCGCCCCGTCCTCCTCCGGGTCGGGGAAGTCCTCGATGCCGTTCTCGCGCATGCACCGCGCGAACGCGAGCGCGGCGTCCTGCTCGGGGGCGTCGCGGCGGCGGCCGGTGAACCCCGCCGGCTGCAGGTCCCGGCACGCCTCGAGCGCGCGCTCGAACGTCGCGCTCTCCGTGTCGACCGGTGTGCCGTTCGCCACGGCGTCGAGGGTCAGCCCGCCCGACGGGTCGGGGTCCGGGAACGCGGCGACGCCCTCGTCGCGCATGCACGCGGCGAACCGCACGCCCTGGTCGGACGCGGTCGCGCCGGCGCGGTCGCGCTCCTCGGCGCCGCCGCTCCCGCACCCGGCCACGAGGGCCGCGAGCAGGGCGGCGGCCGTCGCTCGCCCGCGCCTCATCGCCGCCCCATCCTCGGGTCGTGCGTCGGATCGGGATAGGGGGCCGGGCAGCCGCCGCCGGCCGCGCCGGGGCGCAGCTCGAAGTGCCACGGCTCGTTCGCGTAGACCCGGCACAGCCCGTAGGCGGCGCCGTGCTCGCCCAGCCAGTCGGCGGCGCTGCGCGGCCCGATGTCGACCGCGTCGCCCGACACGTGCGCGGAGGTCTCGGCGGTGGCCACCCAGCGGGCGGCCTCCCGCTCCGAGCCGTACCGGGCCACCGCCTCGCGCAGGAGGTGCCGCTGGTAGTCGGGGGACCGCCAGCCGCTGTCGACGACGAGCTCCACCCCCGCGGACGAGGCGTCGCGCGCCGCGCGGCGCAGCGCCTCGAGCAGCGCCGGGTCGAGCCGGCCGACGCCCGGGATGTCGTCGTCGAACACCGTCGTGCCGTCCGGGACGGCGCCGTCGTCGAGGCCGAGCCGGCCCCGGCCCTCGCCGCGCGGGGCGCCGGCCGGCGGAGCGGGCGTCGCGGCCGCGCCCGCCGCCGGGGAGGCGGTCCGGGCCGGCGGCGGGGCGGTCGAGCGGTCGGCGGGAACCGGCGCCGACGCCGTCGACGACGACGGCCACGGCGCGCCGGAGCCGAGGGCGACGGCGAGCGCGACGCCCGCGGCCAGCAGGCCCGCGACCCGCAGCCGGCGGATCCGGGTCCTGACGATGGTTCGGGGCTGACGTGGGGGCATGCCCCGCAACCCAAGACGGCGGCGCGTTGCCCCGGCGTATGCGCGATCCGATATGCCGGCGATATGTGCCGCGACTAGCCTGCGGGCCATGCGGGTGTTGCTCGTCGAGGACGAGCCGTACATGGCCGAGGCGATCCGCGACGGCCTGCGCCGCGAGGCGATCGCCGCCGACATCGCCGGCGACGGCGACACCGCGCTCGAGCTGCTCCACGTCAACACGTACGACATCGCCGTCCTGGACCGCGACGTGCCCGGCCCGAGCGGCGACGAGATCGCGCAACACATCGTCGCCTCCGGCAGCGGCATGCCGATCCTCATGCTCACCGCCGCCGACCGGCTCGACGACAAGGCGTCCGGCTTCGAGCTCGGCGCCGACGACTACCTCACCAAGCCGTTCGAGCTGCGCGAGCTGGTCCTGCGGCTGCGCGCGCTCGACCGCCGGCGCGCCCGCAACCGCCCGCCCGTGCGGGAGATCGCGGGCCTGCGGCTCGACCCGTTCCGGCGCGAGGTCTACCGCGATGGGCGCTACGTCGCGCTGACCCGCAAGCAGTTCGCGGTGCTCGAGGTGCTCGTCGACGCCGAGGGCGGCGTCGTGAGCGCCGAGCAGCTCCTCGAGCAGGCGTGGGACGCGAACGCCGACCCGTTCACGAACGCGGTGCGCATCACGATCTCCGGGCTGCGCAAGCGCCTCGGCGACCCGCCGATCATCGCCACCGTGCCCGGGGCCGGCTACCGGATCGACACCGGAGCGGACGGTGGCTAGGCCACCAGGGCTGAGCGTCCGGCTGAAGCTCACGCTCAGCTACGCGGGCTTCCTCATGCTCGCGGGCGCGCTCCTGCTCGCCGCCGTCTGGGTCTTCCTCCTGCGCTACGTGCCCGAGCGCGCGCTCATCGTGCCGGAGAGCACCGGGGGCGACCTCGACGTCTTCCCCGTCCGGTCGAACCTGCTGCGCGTGTTCGCACCGCGGGCCGCGGCGGTGATGGGGATCCTGCTCGTCGTCGGCCTGGCCGGCGGGTGGTTCCTCGCCGGCCGCATGCTCGCGCCGCTGACGCGCATCACCGACGCGACGCGCACGGCCGCGACCGGGTCGCTCTCGCACCGCATCCGGCTGCCCGGCAGCCAGGACGAGTTCCGCGAGCTGGCCGACGCGTTCGACGCGATGCTCGCCCGCCTCGAGGCGCACGTCGCCGAGCAGCGGCGCTTCGCGGCCAACGCCTCGCACGAGCTGCGCACGCCGCTGGCGACGATGCAGACGCTGCTCGACGTCGCGCGCGACGACCCGCCCCGCGACCCGCGCGAGCTCCTCGAGCGGCTGCGGGCGGTCAACGCGCGCGCGATCGACCTGACCGAGGCGCTGCTCGTGCTCAGCCGCGCCGACCGGCGGTCGTTCGAGCGGGCGGAGGTCGACCTGTCGCTCGCGGCCGAGGAGGCGGTCGAGACGCTGCTCGGCCTCGCCGGACGGCGCGGGGTCGCGATCGAGACGTCCGGGTCGGCCGCGACCGTGCACGGCTCGCAGGCGCTGCTGCTGCAGCTCTGCACGAACCTCGTCCACAACGCGATCGTCCACAACCTCCCGCGCGACGGCGCGGTGTGGGTCACGACCGGCGCCCGGGACGGCATCGCGACGCTGACCGTCGAGAACACCGGGGAGGAGCTCGCCGCTCCGTTCGTCGCCACGCTGACCGAGCCGTTCCAGCGCGGTGCCGGGCGCACGCGCGCCGAGCACGCGGGCGTCGGCCTCGGGCTCGCGATCGTCCGGAGTATCGCCGAGGCGCACGACGGACGCCTGACGCTCTCCCCGCGCCCGGGCGGCGGGCTGCGCGCGGCGGTCGAGCTTCCTACCTGGAGCGGTGCGCCGGCGCGCACGCCCGGGCCGCCGGCCGGCGCGCGCACCACCGGAAGTTGAGACACCTGCGGTACTGCACTGCGACACCCCCGCGCGGGAGAGTCGGCGCATGCGACGTGCGCTGCTCTGTGCGACGGCCGCCGTGGTGCTGCTCGTCGCCTGCCCACCCACCGCTCGGGCGGCCGGCTGGGTGCTGCCGAGCGTGCCGCTGTACGACCCGGGCTCGGAAGGCTTCAACGCGTCCGAGGTCGACGCGGCGATCGGAGCCGACGGAGGGGTCGTCGTCGTCTGGGTCGGAAGCTTCCCGTGTCCGAACCCCTGGTGCGACGAGCAGCTCTTCGCGCGGCGGATCGCGCCCGACGGGACGCTCGGCCCGGTCGAGCACGTCTCCGACGATGTGAGCCCCGGCGACGCCGCGGAGCCGCAGATCGCCGCGGCCCCGGACGGGACGTACGGCGTCGTCTGGCAGGAGCAGCCGCCGAGCACCACGACCCGGGTCTACTTCCGCCGGCTCGACGCGCACGGCGTCCCGCTCGGCGCCGGGCGGATCCCGCTCTCCGCGGGCGGCGACCGCGCGTTCTGGCCGCAGATCGCGTTCGACGCCGACAGCTCGGCGCTCGTCGTCTGGGCCTTCGGGGAGAGCGACCCGGACGACCTGGACACCGTCCAGGCGCGCCGGATCAGCGCGACCGACACGCCGTCGCCCCACACGATCCCGCTCTACCGGGAGCCCGACGACGACGAGGTGCACGGGCCGCCCGGCCTCGCGCTCGACCCGGACGGGAACGCGCTCGTGACCTGGAGGGTCGAGGACATCGAGGGCGACACCGGCGACCTGCAGGTGTGGGCGCGCCGCCTGGACGCGACGGAGGACACGAGCGACGAGGCCGACCTCGCCCACGCGGCGATCCCGCTGTCGGACCCGGGCGGGTCCGTCACCGCGCCGCGCGTGGCGATGGACCCGGCGGGGGTCGCGACGATCGTCTGGGTCCGCGACCACGAGGTCGAGGCGCGGCGCCTCGCCGGCGCCCCGGGCCCGCTCGTCGAGGTGACCGCCGACGTGCTGGAGGCCGCATTCGACGTCTCGGTCGCGGTCAGGCCCGACGGCGAGGCGCTCGTCGCGTGGCAGCAGGACACGAGCATCGGTCCCGACATCGTCGCCGTCCGCCGGATCGCGGCGGGGACCGACGAGCTCAGGCCCGGGCTCACGCTCACCGACGACACCCAGCCCGCAGCGAGCCCCCTCGTCGCGACCGACGGCGAGGGCAAGGCGATCGTCGCCTACGAGCGGAGCGACGGGTCGAACACGCGGATCGAAGCGCGGCGCCTGACGGCGGCCGGTGCGCCGGACGGGCCCGCCGTCCTCCTCTCACCGGCCGGCAAGGACGCCGATCGTCCGGTCCTGACCGCCGACCGGGACGGCAACGCGGTCGCCGCCTGGGTCCAGCTCGGCGAATGGCAGGCGCGGGCGGCGCTGCTCGACGCCGTCGCGCCGCAGGTGGCGGCGCTCGGGGTCCCGGCCACCGGCCAGACCGGCCAGGCGCTCGTCATGGCCGTCGCGCCCGGCCCCGACCTCGCGGGCGTCGGCACGATCACCTGGGACTTCGGCGACGGCGCCGGCGCGAGCGGCCCGATCGTCGCCCACACGTACGCGACGCCCGGGACCCGGACCGTGACCGTGACGCTCACCGACAAGGTCGGCAACGCGCATACCGAGGCCCGGCAGATCACGATCACCGCCCCGCCGGCGGCGCCCGGACCGGGTGGCGGTGGTGACGGCGCGGGCGCTGGCGCGGGCGGTGGCGCCGCCGGCGGAGGCAGCCCCGGTGCCGGCGCCGGCGGAGGTGGTCGCGGTGCGAGCGTGGACGGCCCGCCCGGCACGCTGCCGGCCGCGCTGCGCGAGCTCGGGGTCACCGGCGACGGGCGGCTGCTCGTCCCGGTCTGGTGCCCGGCGACCGCACCGGCGCCGTGCAGCGGCACGCTCGCCGCCGAGATCCGCGGGCGCACCCGCGGCGGGTCGCTCGGCGGCAGGGCCTACAGCGCGCCGCCCGGCGAGACGGCGGACGTCGCGCTGCGGCTGTCGCGGGCGACGCTCGCGCAGCTCGTCCGCTCCTCCCGTGGCCTGACCGTCCGGATCGCGCTCGTCGGGACGAGCGGGGGCGCCGTGAGAACCGTGCGCCTGCGCCACCTCGCGGGCTCGGCGCGCGCGAGCCGCCGCGGGACGATCCGCGTCCGGGTCGCGTTCCCGGCGAGCGCCCGGCGCGCCACCGTGGCCCTGCGCGACGGCTCGCGCACGATCGCCCGTGCGCGGGTCCGCGCGACGTGGGGCACGACGCGACTGGTGACGCTGCGGCTCTCGCGGAACGCGCGGCGGGCGCTGCACCGCCGCGGCCGGCTGACGGCGATGCTCACGGTCACGGCCGGCCGCGACGAGGCGAGCCGGACGCTCGACGTGCTCGCGCCGCGCTGAGGCCGCGCGGGAGGGCTTGGGCCGCGCTGTACCGTGTTCCACAGAGACGGCTGCGACCCCGGTCCGCCGTCCGTCTCCCCCAGCGAGCCAAGGAGAACGCCATGACCCAGCACACCGAGACCGCCATCCTCGCGGGGGGTTGCTTCTGGGGCATGCAGGAGCTCCTGCGACACCGCGAGGGCGTCATCTCCACCCGTGTCGGCTACACGGGCGGCATCAACGACCACCCGACCTACCAGAACCACCCCGGCCACGCCGAGGCGGTCGAGGTCGTCTTCGACCCGACCCGCATCTCGTACCGGGACATCCTCGAGTTCTTCTTCCAGATCCACGACCCGACGACGAAGAACCGGCAGGGCAACGACATCGGCGAGAGCTACCGGTCGGAGATCTTCGTCACGAGCGAGGAGCAGCGCCGGATCGCCGAGGAGACGATCGCCGACGTCGACGCGTCCGGGCTGTGGCCCGGCAAGGTCGTCACCGAGATCAGCGACGCCGGCCCGTTCTGGGAGGCCGAGCCCGAGCACCAGGACTACCTGCAGCGCTACCCGAACGGCTACACCTGCCACTACCCGCGGCCGAACTGGAAGCTGCCGCGGCGCCAGGCCGTGTGACGCCGGCGGCCCGCCCCCGCGGGCCCGGGCGCCGGACCCCGAGAGGCCGCCCCGCGCGGCCTCTCGCGCGAAACCTCCCTAATTCCGAGCGGAAGATGCTGAAATAGTCGGACTGTCTCCGACCCGCAGAGGAAACACGCCTTGTCCCCTCGTCCTGAGACCGTGGCCCTCCACGGTGGCCAGAGCCCCGACCCCACGACGAACTCGCTCGCGGTCCCGATCTACCAGACCACGTCGTACGTCTTCAACGACACCCAGCACGCCGCGGACCTGTTCGCGCTCAAGGAGCCGGGCAACATCTACACGCGGATCATGAACCCGACGTGGAACGTCCTCGAGGAGCGCCTCGCCGCGCTCGAGGGCGGGATCGGGGCGCTCGTCACCGCGTCCGGCCAGGCGGCCGTCACCTACTCGGTGCTGAACGTCGCCCGCGCGGGCGACAACATCATCGCCGGGTCCCAGCTCTACGGCGGCACCTACAACCTGTTCGCCCACACGCTCCCGCAGTACGGGATCGAGGTCCGGTTCGTCGACGCCGACGATCCCTCGCAGGTCGCCGCGCAGGTCGACGACAAGACGCGCCTGGTCTTCGCCGAGACGATCGGCAACCCGCGGCTGAACGTCGTCGACGTCCCCGCCTGGGCCGAGGCCGCGCACGCGCACGGCCTCCCGCTCATCCTCGACAACACCGTCCCGACGCCGGTCGGCTCGCGGGCGATCGAGCTCGGCGCCGACGTCGTCATCCACTCGCTGACGAAGTACATCGGCGGCCACGGCACCTCGATCGGCGGCGCGATCGTCGACTCGGGCAAGTTCGACTGGGTCGCCAACGGCGAGCGCTTCCCCGGGCTCACCCAGCCCGACCCGAGCTACCACGGCGTCGTGTGGAGCGACGCGCTCGGGCCCGCCGCGTACGTCGGCCGCGCGCGGACCGTGCTCCTGCGCAACACCGGCGCGGCGCTCTCGCCGTTCAACGCGTTCCTGTTCCTCCAGGGCATCGAGACGCTGCCGCTGCGGATGGAGCGCCACTTCTCCAACGCGCTGGCGATCGCGCGCTGGCTCAAGCAGCACGAGGCGGTCACCTGGGTCAACTACCCCGGCCTCGAGGACGACCCGTACCACGAGGTCGCCAAGAAGGTGCTCAAGGGCGGCTTCGGCGGCCTGATCACGTTCGGCGTCCGCGGCGGTCGCGAAGGCGGCCAGAAGTTCATCGAGAGCCTCGAGCTCTTCAGCCACCTGGCGAACATCGGCGACGCCAAGTCGCTCGCGATCCACAACGCGACGACGACCCACTCGCAGCTCAACGACGAGGAGCTCGCGGCGGCCGGCGTCACGCCGGACACCGTGCGCCTGTCGATCGGCATCGAGCACGTCGACGACCTCATCGAGGACCTCGACCAGGCGCTCGCCGCGACCCGCGAGACGGTGGCTGCCTGACGACGCATGGCGGCCGGGGCCGACGTGTCGACCACCGCGCGCGACCTCGGGCTCGTCGAGACCCGGCGGGTCGTCCTGTACGACCGGGACGACCCGCTGGTGCTCAGCTCGGGCAGGACGCTCGCGCCGGTCGAGGTCGCGTACGAGACGTACGGGACCCTGAACGCAGACGCCTCGAACGCCGTTGTGATCTGCCATGCGCTGACCGGCGACGCCCACGCCGCCGGGCACCACGGCGACCCGTCCCGCCGCGGCTGGTGGGACACGCTCATCGGGCCGGGCAAGGCGGTCGACACCGACCGCTTCTTCGTCGTCTGCTCGAACCTGCTCGGCGGCTGCAAGGGCACGACCGGGCCGCGGTCGATCGACCCGGCGACCGGCCGGCGGTACGGGATGAGCTTCCCGCCGATCACGATCTCCGACCTCGTCGCCGTCCAGCGCCGCCTGCTCCACCACCTCGGGGTCAGGCAGCTGCACGCCGCGATCGGCGGGTCGCTCGGCGGGATGCAGGTGCTGCAGTGGCTGCTCGACTGGCCGGGCGAGATCGAGCGCGCGGTCATGGTCTGCGCGACGAGCGCGCTGAGCGCGCAGAACATCGCGCTGTCGACCGCGGCGCGCTCGGCGATCCTGCGCGACCCCGCGTTCCGCGGCGGCGAGTACGAGGACGGCGAAGGGCCGGACGTCGGGCTCGCGGTCGCGCGGATGATCGGCCACATCACGTACCTGTCCGAGCAGGGGATGGCCGAGAAGTTCGGCCGCGACCGGCGCGACGGGCGGACCGACGCGCGGCTGGAGGACGCCGACACGTGGCTCGGGACCGCGTTCGAGGTCGAGAGCTACCTGTACCACCAGGCGTCGAGCTTCCTGCGGCGCTTCGACGCGCTGAGCTACCTGTGGCTGACGCGCGTCATGGACTTCTTCGAGCCGTTCTCCGAGCCCGAGCGGGTGCGGGCGGCGCTGGCGCGGCAGCCGGACATGCGGGCGCTGGTCCTGAGCTTCGAGTCGGACTGGCGCTTCCCGACCGCGCACTCGGTCCGCCTGGCCGAGGGGCTGCGCGAGGGCGGCGCGCGGCACGTCGAGCTGCGCGAGATCCCCTCCACGTACGGGCACGACTCGTTCCTGCTGCGCGTGCCGGGCTACCAGGAGGCGGTCGCGGCGTTCCTCGCCGACGCGCCGCTGCCCTGACATGGCGAGCGGCGCGGAGGCTCTGGTCGGCGCGCTGTCGGAGCTCGGCGTCCGCGTCGCGTTCGGGCTGCCCGGCGTCCACAACCTCGCGGCCTGGGACGCGCTGGCCGCGTCGCCGGTCCGGCTCGTCGGGGTCCGGCACGAGCAGGCGGCGGTGTACGCCGCCGACGGCCTGGCCCGGACGACCGAGGGAGCGCTCGGCGTCGCGCTCGTGACGACCGGCCCGGGCGCCGCGAACGCGGTCGCCGCCTGCGGCGAGGCGCACGCGTGCGGCTCGCCGGTGCTCGTCATCGCGACCGACATCCCGACGACGCTCCGCCGCCCGGGCGTGGTCCGGGGCGCGCTGCACGAGTGCGCCGACCAGGCCGCGCTCTTCGAACCGGTCACGAAGGCGACCCTCCGAGCCGCCCCGGCGACCGACCTCCGAGCGCTGATCCACGAGGCGGCGACGACGGCACGCACGGCCCCGAGCGGCCCGGTCTACGTCGAGATCCCGACCGACCTCCTCTCCCCCACACCGGGGCCAGGCCCCCCACCTGACAAGGGGCCAGGCCCTTCACCTGAATCCGACTTAGGTGAAGGGCCTGGCCCCGGGGTTGATGGGGCCGGTGTTAATGACACGTTCGGTGAGGGGCCTGGCCCGCTTCCTGCGTCGGGGTCAGACCCCGTGGGGGTTCTGGCGTCGGCGTCGCGGCCTCTCGTGTGGGCCGGGACCGGCGCGGTCCACGCCGGTGCGCGGGACGCCGTCCAGGCGCTCGCCGCCCGGCTCGGCGCTCCCGTGCTCGAGACGTACGGGGCTCGCGGGCTCGTCGACCCCGCCCATCCCTGCTGGGTCGGCCTTCCTCCCCATCTCCCCGAGGTCGGCGCGCTCTGGGACGAGGCGGACGTCGTCGTCGCGATCGGCAGCGACCTCGACGGGATGGACACCCAGAACTGGCTCCAGCCCGCTCCCCCGCATCTGGTCGCGATCAACGTCGACGCCGCCGACGCGACGAAGAACTACGCCGCCGACGTCGTCGTCGAGGCCGACGCGCGCGCCGGCGCCGAGGCGCTGGCCGCGGCCCTCGGAGGACCGGACCGGCCGTCGCCCAGGCCGCGGCTGGACGAGCTCCGCGCCCGGGTCCGCGCGCGCCTCGAACGCTCCGACCCCGAGCCGCTCGCGTTCCTCGACGCGCTGCGCGCCGCGGTCGACGAGGACGTCGCCGTCTTCGCCGACATGTGCATCCCCGGCTACTGGCTCGCCGGCATGCACCCGTTCGCGCGGCCGTGCCGGCTCGCCTACCCCGTCGGCTGGGGCACGCTCGGCTTCGCGTTCCCCGCCGCCCTCGGCTCCGCGCTCGCCGGGCACCGGACGCTTGCCGTCGCCGGCGACGGTGGCCTGCTGTTCGCCGTCGGCGAGCTCGCGACCGCCGTGCAGGAGCAGGCCCCGCTGACGCTGCTCGTCGTCGACGACGGCGGCTACGGGATGCTGCGCTTCGACCAGCGCGAGGCGGGCCGGGCCGCGTCCGGCGTCGACCTGCACACCCCCGACTGGCTCGCGCTCGCCGCGTCGTTCGGGATCGCGGCCGAGCGAACCGCGCTGGCGGCGGAGCCCGGCACGGGCACGACCCGCGCCGGGCTCGCCGCCGACCTGCGCCGCCATCTCGACGACCCGCGCCCGACGATGCTCGTTCTCGAGCTCGCGATGCGCCCGCCCGAGACGACGTCGCCACGCTGGTATCGACGGAAGGCGGCGCCGCTCACCACTCCTGCCCGGCGGGCTGGCGCGTCGCGACGTTGAGCCGGTTCCACACGTTGATCGACGCGATCGAGAGGACGAGCGCCCCGAGCTCCTGCTCGTCGAAGTGCCGCGCGGCCTCGTCCCACACCTCGTCGGGCACGGGGTCGCCGGTGTCGGCGATCCGCGTGAGCGACTCGGTCAGCCCTAGCGCGGCGCGCTCGGCGTCGGTGAAGAACGGCGCGTCGCGCCACGTGGCGACCGAGAAGATCCGGTCGTCGCTCTCGCCGTGCTTGCGGGCGAGCTTCGAGTGCTGCAGCGCGCACACGCCGCAGCCGTTGATCTGACTGGCGCGCAGGTGGACGAGCTCCAGCATCCCCGGCGACAGCCGGGCGCGGCTGATCGCCTTGTGGAGCGACTGCATCGCCTCCAGCGCGCCGGGCACGACGAACACCGGGCTGGGCATCCGGGCCTGGACGGTCGTGGTCTGCATGTTCTTGACTCCTGGTTCGGTCGGGCCGTGTCACACGACACGGCGTGGTCGGGTCATCCGGGTGACCCGCCCGCGACCAGGAACGTGACGACGTGATGCACAACGCCGAGCTGGCCCAGGACTTCGAGCAGCACCGCACCCGCCTCCACGCGATCGCCCGGCGCATGCTCGGCTCGCCCGTGGAGGCCGAGGACGCCGTCCAGGAGACGTGGCTGCGGCTCAGCCGCACCGACGCCGCGGCGATCGACAACCTCGGCGCCTGGCTGACGACGGTCGTCTCGCGCGTGTGCCTGAACGTGCTGCGCGCCCGCGACAGCCGCCGCGAGCAGCTCGTCGACCAGATCCCCGACCCGGTGGTCACCGCCGCCGGCGACCCGCACGCCGAGGCCGAGCTGGCCGAGGGCGTCGGCATCGCCCTGAACGTCGTCCTCGACACGCTCTCGCCGGCCGAGCGCGTCGCGTTCGTGCTGCACGACCTCTTCGCGGTCCCGTTCGACCAGATCGCGACCCTGCTCGACCGCACGCCGGAGTCGGCGCGCCAGCTCGCCAGCCGGGCGCGCCGGCGCGTCCGCGGCGGCGCGCCCCGGGACGACGCCGACGCCGAGCGCCGGCAGGAGGTCGTCGACGCGTTCCTGGCGGCCGGCCGCGACGGCGACTTCGAGGGCCTGCTGGCGGTGCTCGACCCGGACGTCGTCCTGCGCGCCGATCGCGGGCCGGGCGCGGTCGAGATCATCCGCGGCGCCGAGAACGTCGCCTCCCAGGCACGGCGGTTCGGCAGCGCCCAGGGCTTCGAGCGCCGGCGCGCGACGGTCAACGGCATGCCGGGCGCGGCCGCGGTGCGCGACGGGCGGGTGCTGTCGGTCCTGTCGTTCGAGGTCGCCGGCGACCGGATCGTCGCGATCGACATCCTCGCCGACCCCGACCGCCTCGCGCGGCTCGACCTGTCGGCGATCGACTGACCACCCCGCGGCAGGGCAGGGCGCGCCGGTGTAGAACGTCGTCGCATGAGCCCGGCCGAAGCCTTCGTCGACGCCGGCGGGCGCGAGGTCCGGGTCTCGAGCGCCGACCGCGTGATCTTCCCGGCGACCGAGCGCACGCCGGAGCTCACCAAGCTCGACATCGTCAGGTACTACGTCGCGGTCGGCGACGGGATCCTTCGCGCCCTCTGCCGCCGGCCGACGACGCTCGAGCGCTGGCCGAAGGGCGTGCACCCCGGCATCGTCGTGTCGACCCGCGAGCGGGGCGGCGGCGACGCGTTCTTCCAGAAGCGCGTGCCGAAGGGCGCGCCGGACTACGTCGAGACGGCGCGGATCGCGTTCCCGTCGGGCCGGTTCGCCGACGAGGTGTGCCCGACCGAGCTCGCGGTCGTCGCGTGGGCGGCGCAGATGGGCACGATCACGTTCCACCCGTGGCCGGTGCGCCGCGAGGACGTCGACCATCCCGACGAGCTGCGGATCGACCTCGACCCGCAGCCCGGCACCGACTTCGACGACGCCGTCCGGGTGGCGGGCGAGGCGAAGCGGCTGCTCGACGAGCTCGGCTACGTCGGCTTCCCGAAGACGTCGGGCGGGCGCGGCGTCCACATCTACGTGCGGATCGAGCCGCGCTGGACGTTCACCGAGGTGCGCCATGCGGCGATCGCGTTCGGCCGCGAGCTCGAGCGCCGCCTGCCCGGCGAGGTGACGACGAAGTGGTGGAAGGAGGAGCGCGGCGAGCGCATCTTCGTCGACTACAACCAGAATGCCCGCGACCGCACGATCGCGTCGGCCTACAGCATCCGCCCGAAGCCGGGCGCCCCGGTGTCGGCGCCGGTGACCTGGGAGGAGCTGCCGGAGGTCCGGCCGGAGGACTTCAACGTCGCGACGATGCCGGAGCGGTTCGCGCGCCTCGGGGACGTGCACGCGGCGATCGACGACCGCGCGCACTCGCTCGAGCCGCTGCTGGAGATGTACGAGCGCGACGAGGAGGGCGACATGCCGTATCCGCCCGACTACCCGAAGATGCCGGGCGAGCCCAAGCGCGTCCAGCCGTCGCGCGACCGCGACCGCAAGCGCGACTAGCGGGCTAGCTCGGCGGCGTCGACTGCGGCAGCTTCTTGGTCCCGCGCCGCGGCGCCGGCGCGGACGGCGGCGGCACGACCGGCCCGATGTCGCCGTCGGGCGCCTCGTCGAGGTCGACGATCACCGGCGCGTGGTCGCTCGGGCCCTTGCCCTTGCGCGCGTGCCGGTCGACCCAGGCGGCGGCGACGCGGTCGGCGACCTTGTCGCCCGCGAGGACGAGGTCGATCCGCATCCCGAGGTCCTGGTGGAACATGCCGGCGCGGTAGTCCCAGTAGGTGAACACGCGCTCGCCCGGCCAGCGCTCGCGGACGACGTCGCGCAGGCCGAGCGACATGAGGTCGGCGAGCGCCGCCCGCTCGGGCTCGGTGACGTGCGTGTGCCCGACGTACGCCTCGGGGTCGAACACGTCGTCGTCGGCCGGCGCGATGTTGATGTCGCCGAGCACGACGCTCGTCGACGGGTCGCCGGCGGCGACGGCCCGCTTGAGCGCCGCGAGCCAGGCGAGCTTGTAGCGGTAGTGGTCGGAGTCGGGGGTCCGCCCGTTCGGGACGTAGACGCAGTACAGGCGGACGCCGGCGCACGTCGCCGCGATCGCGCGCGCCTCGGGCTCGGGGAAGCCGGGCGCGTCGTCGCCGAGGCCGATCACGACGTCCTCCAGCCCGACGCGGGAGAGGATCGCGACGCCGTTCCACGCCCCCTGCCCGTGCACGGCCGCCTCGTAGCCGCGCTCGGCGAGCGCGTCGCCGAGCAGCTCGGCGAACGCGTCGTCGGCGACCTTCGTCTCCTGCAGGCACACGACGTCGGGGCGGCGCTCGTCGAGCCACGGCAGCAGCCGCGGGACGCGCTGGCGGATGGAGTTGACGTTCCAGGTCGCGATGCGCACGCCCCAACCGTACGAGGGCGAGCCGCGGCGCGTATCCTCCGGCCATCGCCGCGACGACGTGCACGCACCTGGACCACGTGCTGGTCACCGAGCTGCCCGAGTCGGTCGACGGCTGCGAGGACTGCCTCGCGCAGGGGACGAAGTGGATGCACCTGCGGATCTGCCTGGAGTGCGGTCACGTCGGGTGCTGCGACAGCTCGCCCGAGCGGCACGCGAGCAGGCACGCGCACGCGTCCGGCCATCCGATCATGCGCTCGATCGAGCCGGGCGAGGCGTGGGGCTGGTGCTTCGTCGACGACGTGATGGTGTTCCCGCGGGTCACCGGCGAGCCGCGCATCCCGCCCTCGCCGCTCGGCTTCTGAGCGCCGGGCCCGGCCCGCGCCCGCGGGCCTACGCGCCGGCCGCGCCGGCCTCGCCGGCCTCGTCGGCCTGCCGCCAGCGCCGCCAGACGTCGGCCAGCGCGAGCTGGTCGGTGACCGTCAGGCGCTCGAGAAAGACCTCGCGGATCCCGCGCAGGTGGGTGCGCCGCGCCTCGGCGAGCTTCTCGGCGCCTGCGTCGGTGAGCTGCGCGTACAGGCCGCGGCCGTCGGTCTCGGCCGCGCACCGCGTCACGTAGCCGAGCTGCGCGAGCCGGTCGACGAGCCGCGTGCAGCCGCTGCGGCTGAGCAGGACGCGGTCGGCGATCTCGGCCATCCGCAGCCGCCGGCCGGGCGCGTCGCCGAGGAACATGAGCACCTCGTAGGCGGACACCGACAGCCCGTGCTCGGCCTGCATCTGCGCGTCGAGGGCGCGCATGACCTTCGCGTGGACCTGGAGCATCCCGCGCCACGCGTCGAGCTCGACGGGCGAGAGGGGCTCGGACGATGCCGGTGTGGCGGCGGTGCTCATCGTGAAGGCAGTCTAGCGCGGAAGTTGTTGACGCAACTTGTACGGTGGACGTATGACGACCCTGCGTACGGCGCTGCTCGACCTCCACCGCGAGCTGCTGGAGGCCCAGCGCATCCAGACCGAGCGCTTGGGCGGCCGCATGTCGGCCGGCGAGGTGCTGCAGGCGGCGACCGAGGACCTGCGCTTCGACTGGCTGCGCACGCTCTCGGGCCTGACCGCCGAGCTCGACGCCGCGGCGGCCGATCAGGACGCCGGGCGCGCCGCGCAGGTCGTCGCCGAGCTGCGCGCGCTGCTCACGCCGCCCGATCCGGACACGGCGTTCGGCGCCCGGTACCTGCGGGCGCTCCAGGACCACCCGGGCGTCGTGCTGGCGCACCGGGACGTGAGCGCCGCGCTCGCGGCGCCCACGCCGTCATCTGATTGAGGGCACAACCATCTGATATGGTTGCGAGCGCAACAACTTTCCGAGGGAGGCCGCACGTGAAGCTCGAGGGCATGCACCACATCACGATGATCACCGCCGACGCGCCGCAGAACGTCGCGTTCTACGGCGACGTGCTCGGCCTGCGGATGGTCAAGAAGACCGTGAACTTCGACGACCCGACGGCCTACCACCTGTACTTCGGCGACGAGCAGGGCTCACCCGGCTCGATCCTCACGTTCTTCGAGTACCCCGGCGCCCGCCAGGGGCGCGCCGGAGCCGGGATGATCCACACGATCCAGCTCGGCGTCGGGTCCGACGACGCGCTCGCGTTCTGGGCCGAGCGCCTCGCCGCGGCCGGCACCGCGACCGAGCGGGGCGAGCGGTCCCTGCGCTTCACCGACCCCGAGGGCCTCGGCCTCGAGCTCGTCGTCGCCGGCGACGGCAACCCGCCGCTGCGCGCGATCCACCCCGAGATCCCCGCCGAGTACGCGATCACCGGCGTCGAGGGCGCCCGCGCGTACGCCGCGGGCACGCTCGACGCCGATCGCGCGCTGCTGACCGAGACGCTCGGCTTCACCGACGAGGGCGACGGCACGTACCGCCTCGACGGCGAGGAGCGCCACTTCCACTGGGCGTACGACACGACGTCCGAGCGGGGCCGCGGCGGGGCCGGCACCGTCCACCACATCGCGTGGCACGCGCCCGACGCCGACCACGTCCCGTGGCAGCAGCGCGTCGCCGGCGCCGGCATGCACGTCACGCCGGTGATCGACCGCGACTACTTCAGGTCGGTCTACTTCCGCCAGCCGCAGGGGATCCTGTTCGAGATCGCGACGACGTCGCCCGGCTTCGCGGTCGACGAGGAGCCCGACCGGCTCGGGGAGGAGCTGCGGCTGCCGCGCCGGCACGAGCACCTGCGCCCGCAGCTCGAGCGGCTGCTGACCCCGCTCACCAACCCCCGCGCCGCACGGCGCGCCGAGGCGCTGTCGTGAGCGCGCTCCGGTTCCGCGAGCGGCCGGCGGACGGGGACGCCGCCGGCCTGCTCGTCCTGCACCACGGCCGCGGCGCCGACGAGCACGACCTGCTCGGCCTCGCCGACGTGCTCGACCCCCACCGGCGCCTGCACGTCGTCACCCCGCGCGCGCCGCTGACGCTCGAGGGCTGGCCCGGCTACCACTGGTACGTGGTGCCGCGCGTCGGCTACCCGGACCCCGAGACGTTCGGGCGGTCGCTCGCGAAGCTCGCCGCGTTCCACGACGAGCTGTGGGAGCGCACCGGCATCGGGCCCGAGCGGACCGTGTTCGGCGGGTTCTCGATGGGCGCGGTGATGAGCTACGCGCTCGGCCTGCCCGCCGACCGGCCGGCGCCCGCCGGGATCCTGGCGTTCTCGGGCTTCATCCCGACCGTCGAGGGCTGGCAGCCCGACCTGGCCTCCCGGGGCGACCTGCGCGTGTTCGTCGCGCACGGCCGCCGGGATCCGGTCATGAGCGTCGACTTCGCGCGGCGGGCGAAGGACCTGCTCGAGGCGGGCGGGATCGACGTCGAGTACCACGAGTCCGACGCGGCCCACCACATCGATCCCGCGCACGTCGGGCCGGCGACCGCATGGCTGTGGTCGGTGCTCGACCCGCGGACCTGACGAGCGCGGCCCCGGCCTACCGCCCGCCGAGCGCCGCGCGGCGGAAGGCGCCCGGCGGCACCCCGTAGGCGGCGCGGAACGCGCGGCTGAAGTGCGCCGCGCCGCCCAGCCCCCATCGCTCACCCACGGCGCCCGCGGGCACGTGGGCGAGCGCCGGGTCGGCGAGGTCGCGCCGGCAGCGCTCCAGGCGCCGGCGGCGGATCCACGCGGCGACGCTCTCCTGCTCGTCCTCGAACAACCGGTGCAGCCAGCGCGTCGAGATGTGGTGCGCGGCGGCGATCCCCTCGGGTCCCAGCCGCGGGTCGCCGAGGTGCCGCTCGATGTACGCGTGGATGCGGATGAGCAGCGCACGCCGCCGGCTCTCGGGCGGCAGCTCGTCCTCGGCGCCCAGCCGCGCGGCGACCGTCGCCCCGAGCAGGTCGAGCACCGCCGTGCCGAGCCGCGCGCCGTCGGCCCCGCCCATGTCGTCCAGGTGCCGCGGGAGCTGCCGCGCGAGCGCCGAGACGAGCGCGCCGGCGCCCCGGTCGCCGGCGATGCGCCGGCCGGTCAATGCGCGCAGCGCGTCCGGCCCGGCCGGCAGCAGCGCGCGCGGGAACGTGACGACGACGAGGCGGATCCCGCCGCCGGCCATCTCCCAGGTCGCCGGGCGGGCGAGGTCGACGAGCACGAGGTCGCCCGGGCCGAGCGCGGCGACGCTGCCGCCCTGCTCGACCGCGCCGCGCCCGTGCGCCAGCACGTCGATCTTGCACAGGTCGGGGTCGCTGCTCGAGATGTGCGCGCGGGTCCTGCGCGCGCCGCCGGGCCGGCGGTCGACGAGCTCGCTGACCGCGACGGCGCCGAGGCTGCCGGCGACGAACCGGTCGGGCACGCCGCGAGGCTCGAGCGGGCCGACGGCCTCGGCCAGCACGTGCCGCCAGCGCTCCTCGCGCCGCGCGGGGCGCTCGTCGCGGGCGCGGAAGACGACGGCGGTCATCGCACCGGCGAGCGTAGGCGCGCCAGGAGCAGGAGTGCGCGGATCGTCAACGATCGTGCGCGCCACGCCAATGACAGCGATCACCGCCGGCGCGATCGTGGGGCGATGCCGATCACCCAGACCGAGCCCCCGCCCGTCCAGCAGCGGCTCTTCGACGCGATGGCCGGGAAGATCGTCCACGCCGCGGCCGAGCTGCGCGTCTGCGACCTGCTCGCCGACGGGCCGCGCACCGCCGCGGCGCTCGCCACGGCGCTCGACGCCGACCCCGGGTCGCTGCGCCGCCTGCTCCGCGCGCTGGCCGGGCTCGGCGTCCTCGAGCAGGCCGGCGACGACGCGTTCTCGCTGACGCCGGCGAGCCGGCCGCTCCTCGGCGACGCGCCCGACTCGGCCCGCGAGCTGTGCGTCATGCTCGCGGGCGCCGAGAACTGGCGGAGCTGGGAGCACCTCGTCCCCGCGGTGCGCGCCGGCGTCACCGGGTGGGAGCTCGCGCACGGCATGCCGGCGTTCGAGTACTACGGCCGCCACCCCGGCAGCGCCGCGAACTTCAACGCGGCGATGGCCGAGCACAGCCGCGACGCGGCCGCCGGGATCCTCGCCGCGGCCGACCTCGGGCGGTTCGGCGCGGTCACCGACGTCGGCGGCGGCGACGGCACGCTGCTCGCGCGGGCGCTCCGCGATCATCCGGGGCTCACCGGCACGGTGTTCGACCTGCCGGCCGGCCTGGCGTCGGCCGCCGCGACGCTCGCCGAGGCCGGGGTCGCGGACCGCTGCCGGCTCGTCCCCGGCGACTTCTTCGAGAACCTTCCCGGCGGCGCCGACGCGTACGTGCTCAAGCAGGTGCTGCACGACTGGGACGACGAGCGCGCGGCGGCGATCCTGCGCAACGTCCGCGCGGCGATGCCGGACGGCGCGCGCGTGCTCGTCGTCGACCGGATGCTCCCCGAGCGCGTCGGGCCCGGCGACGTGCCGACGCTGCTCGTCGACGTGCTCATGCTCGTCGTCACCGGCGGCCGCGAGCGGACCGAGGCCGAGTTCGGCGATCTGCTCGCGCGCGCGGGCCTGAAGCTCGACCGCGTCGGCGAGCGCATCGCGCCGTTCGGCTACCACGTGCTGGAGGCGGTCGCGGCCTGAAGCGGCGTCAGATCGTCTGGACCATCCTCTGCGAGCACCGGTCCGGGCCGGGCAGCCCGGGCCGCAGCCGGTACAGCGTGAACCATTCGCCGCGCCAGACCGGCGCGCCGGTCGCGTCGGCGGGCCGGCGGGTGTCGCGGTGGTCGATGAGCGCGTAGTCGGCCTTCGCCGAGACCGGCACGTGCGGGTACGCGGTGCCGAGCAGCGGCAGGCGCGAGCACAGGCGCTGGCCGCTGAGGAAGTACGCCGCCCAGATCTGCTCGTTCGGGTCGAGGTCGAGGCGGACCGACGCGCCGGCCGGCAGCAGCGCGTCGACCTCGCGCAGCGCGACGATCGGCCGCGGCGTCTGGTCGGGCGTGGCCGCGGTCTCGTCGCGCGCCCCCTGGACCGCCACGAGCAGGAGCAGCGCCAGGCCCCACGGCGCGAGGCGCCCGGCGCGCGACACGCCGACGGTGGCGATCGCGACCGCGAGCGGCCCGATGAACGCGAGCGCCTTGAAGTGGAAGTACCACCCGTGGTCGCGGGGCCGGAACCACAGCGCGGCGACGAGCCCGAAGGCGAGCACCGCCGCCAGCCCGATTGCCAGCTCGCGCGGCCGGCGGCGCAGCTCGAGCACGACGAACGCGAGCATGAGCGGCCCGAGGACCGCCAGCGCGCTCCACGACGTCGTGGTGAGGAACTGGTACTCGGGGATGAAGTGGCCGAGGTCGCCGCCCCACGCCTCGAGCGAGCGCGTCGGGTCGACGACGATCCCCACCGCCGAGACCATCTTCTCCAGCACCCCGGCGAGCGGGAGGCTGAAGAGGAGCAGGAGCGGGACGACGACGAGCCACGTGCGCCGGCGGCGCGGCCACAGCCGGCGCAGCCGCCCGCGCTCGGGCCACAGCAGGACGGCGAGCGCGATGAGCGGGATCGGCACCGCGAGCGGATAGGCGAACGCGCCGACCGCGAGGAACAGCGCGAGCAGCACCGCCGCCCCCACCGTCCTGTCGCGCGTCAGCCGGTAGGCGAGCGCGAGCGCGAACGGCAGCGTGAGGAACCCCCACGTCTGGTTGAAGTACGGGTGCATCGTCGTGAAGAGCGCCATCCGGTTCAGCCCGACCATCCACACCACCGCGGTCGCGCCGGCGAGGCCGGCGGCGAGCGCGTCGCGGGCGAGGAGGAAGAACCCGAGCGTGGTGAGCGCGAGGAGGATCGCCGCGAACGTCGAGAGCACCTCCCACGTCTCCATCCCCGACAGCTCGGACACCGCCGCGACCGGGTAGTAGATCGGCGGCTTGGAGCGCCACACCGTCCAGAGCCGGTCGACCGGCTCCTCGACCGCGACCGCCGTCGGCGGGTGGTCGCGCAGCAGGTGCGCGGTGCCCGCCGCCATGTGCGCGTCCGAGCCGTAGCCGGCGACGGTCGCGAAGCCGGCCCGGAACACCGGGATGAGCGCGACGCACGCGACGAGCGCGGCCATCCACAGCGGCCAGCCGATCTCGCGGGCGCGCGCGGGGAGCGCGGGCGGGCCGAGCCGCCGGATCGCGACGACCGCGGCGACGACGTTCGCCGCGAGCACGACGGCGAGCCCGGCGGGCAGCGGCACGCGCGCGTAGCCGAACAGCGCCAGCTCGAGCGCGGCGGCGCACGCGCCGACCGGCAGGATCCACAGCACCTCGCGCTCGCGCAGCGAGGCGGGCAGGAGCACGCGGACCGGCGCCAGCCCGCACACGGCGAAGAGGCCGAGCGTGACCGCGGAGGCGAGCAGGACCTCGTCGACCGCGGCGATCCCGACCACGCCGGCGTAGTCGGCGATCCCGCCGGCGGCGAGCGCGCTCAGCAGGACGAGCGCCACCGTACGCGGTGCGGGCCGGCGCCGCACGCTCAGCAGGACGCGTGATGGACGGCCTCGTGCACCGCGCGAACACTACGCGGGGGCGCGGGGCCGCCGCGCACCACGAACGGCGTGCACGCGGATCGACTACCAGGCGCGGAAGAGCTCCTGCGCGATCTTGCGGAGCTGGATCTCGTCCGAGCCCTCGGTGATCCGGTAGCGGCGGTGGTGGCGGTAGACGTGCTCGAACGGCATGTGGCGCGTGTAGCCCATCCCGCCGCACGTCTGCATCGCCTGGTCGGCCGCCTGGCACGCGAGCCGGTTCGCGCGCAGGTTCGCCATCGCGACGCGGTGGCTGACCTCCATGTGGTCGCGCTCGTCGAGCTGCGCGGCGGTGTCCCGCACGAGGCCGCGGACCATCTCGCAGTCGGTCCACAGCTCGGCGAGCGGGAACTGGATCGCCTGGTTGCGCCACAGCGGCCGGCCCCAGGTGGTGCGCTCACGCGCGTACTGCACCGCCAGCTCGATGCACGCGACCGCCGCGCCGAGGCTCGACGCCGCCTGGCGGATCCGGTTCTCGTGGACGAAGCGCTGCGCGAGCGCCAGCCCGAGCCCCTCCTCGCCGAGGATCGCGTCGTCCCCGACCCGGACCCCGTCGAGCCGGACCTCCGCGTGGTCGGTCGGCATGTTGAACGTCCACCAGTACGACTCGACGGTCAGGCCGGGCGCGTCGCGGGGCACGATGAACGCGGTGATCCCGCGCGGCGAGCCCGGCTCGCCCGACGTGCGCGCGAACACGAGGTCGTGCGACGCGACGTGCATGCCGGTGTTGAAGCGCTTGACCCCGTCGATGACCCAGTCCGCGCCGTCGCGCCGGGCGGTCGTCTCCAGGTATGTCGCGTCCGAGCCGTGGCCGGGCTCGGTGAGCGCGAACGCGAGCGCGACCTCGCCGCGCAGCGCGGGCTCGATCATCCGCCGCTGCTCGGGCGTGCCGAACTCGTGGAGGAGCAGGACGGTCGGGTGGTTGCCGACGATCGAGAACTCGCTCTGCGGGTCGTTGTGGAGCCCGAGCGGCCGGCGGTTGAGGTGCTCGCGCACGATCGCCATCGCGAGGTTGCCCGCGCCGCGGCCGCCGAGCTCGGGCGGCAGCGCGTACCGGTACAGCCCGGCCTGGTCGGCGCGGCGGCGCGCCTCGGCGAGCAGCGCCTCCCACTCGCGGCTCGGCAGCCCGCCGCGTGCCGTGTCGGTGCGCGCCATCTCGCGGCGATGGTCGAAGAAGCGCGCGTTGTCGCCCTCCTGCTCGAGCGGGACGATCTCGCGCTCGATGAACGCGTCGATCTCCTCGAGCACGGAAGCGACGTCGGCGGGTATCCCTCGACTCACGGCAGGCCTCCTCCCGGAGCTGCCGAAAGCTACCTGCAACGACGTGCCCGCGCCGGACGGCCGCGTCGTGCAGAATGCCGCCCGCTTCGATGCGGTCGCCGGGCGGCGGCTGGGGAGGCGCCGCCTCGGGAGGCACCGCGCCGCAGGACGAAGACGACAGGGGAATGAAGAGGACAGGGGGAATCGTTGCGCTCGTGCTGAGCGCCTGGCTCGCGTTCGCCGCCGCGCCCGCGACGGCGGGGACGTGCTCGTACCGCGACCGGCCGACGGCGGCGATGAGCACCGCCGAGGCCCGCGGCGCGCTGTGGTGTGCGATCGCGATCGAGCGGCACCGCCACGGCCTGTACGCGTGGGGCGTCGACCGCCGGCTGACCCGCGCCGCGCGCCGGCATGCGCGGGACATGGTCCGCCGGCGCTACTTCGGTCACTGGACGCCCGGCGGCGCCGGGCTGCTGCAGCGCGTGCGCCGGACCGGCTACCTGGCGCGCTGCTCGCCCTGCAGGGTCGGCGAGAACCTCCACTGGGCGCGCGGCGGCGGCACGCGGCCGTCCGCGGTCGTACGCGCCTGGCTGCGCAGCCCGCCGCACCGCGCGATCCTGCTGTCGCCCGCGTTCCGCGAGGTCGGCATCGGCCTGGCGCGCGGCGCGCCGCACCGCGCGTCGCGGTCGGCGGTGACGACGGTGCTCGTCGTCGGCGGCTGAGTCAGGCCGCGGCCGCGCCGCGGTCGACGAGCACGCCGATGCCGTCGAGCGTGCGGGCCAGAGCGAAGGCGAAGAACGCGTCGGGCTCGCCGTCCTCGTCGTCGAGGGCGCCGGTCGCCATCACCTCGGCGATCGCGGGGTACCGCTCGGGGTCGGCGGCGCGCGCGGCCAGCGCGCCGAACGACGCGTCCGCGCCCCGGCCGGCGTCTGCCTCGCGGCGCAGCCCCACGTCGCTCATCACGAGCCCGTGGAGCATGAGCGTGACGGCCGCCTTCTCCTCGGGCGCGAGCGGCGTGCCGGCCAGCGCGGCGAACGCCGCCTCCATCCATCCGAGCTGACGCGGGCCGGGCGGCAGCCGGCTGAGCGGCAGGTCGAGCAGCCACGGATGGCGCAGGACGACGGCGCGCAGCGCCCACGCCCAGCGCTCGAGCCGCGCCCGCCAGCCCTCGGACCGATCGGCGGCGGGCGGGTCGCCGCTCGCCGCGTCGACCATGAGCGCGACGAGCTCGTCCTTGCCGTCGACGTGGCGGTAGAGCGACATGGGCGTGAAGCCGAGGTGCCCGGCGACGCGCGCCATCGACACGGCCTCGATGCCCTCGGCGTCGGCGAGCTCGAGCGCCGCGGAGACGATCCGGTCGAGCGAGAGGGAGCCGCGGCGCGCGCGCTTCATCGCCGCGGAGTATATGCCATACACTTCTGTGTATGGCATACACAATCGAGGCGAGCGGGCTCCGCAAGACGTTCGGCCGGGCGACCGTTCTCGACGGCCTGGACCTGCGCGCCGAGGCAGGGACGGTGCTGGCGCTCCTCGGGGCCAACGGCGCCGGCAAGACGACGACCGTGCGGATCCTCGCGACGCTCCTGCGCCCCGACGGGGGGACCGCACGGGTGGCCGGCCACGACGTCGTGCGCGAGCGCGCCGCGGTCCGCCGCTCGACCAGCCTCACCGCCCAGGAGGCGACGATCGACGAGCCGCTGACCGGCGAGGAGAACCTCGTGCTCATGGCCCGGCTGCGCGGGCTGGACCGGCGCGCGGCGCGCCGGCGCGCCGCCGAGCTGCTCGAGCAGTTCGACCTCGCCGACGCCCGCGACCGCCGCGTGGCGACCTGGTCGGGCGGGATGCGGCGCAGGCTCGACCTGGCGATCGGGCTCGTGACGACGCCGCCGGTGCTCTTCCTCGACGAGCCGACGACCGGCCTGGACCCGCGCAGCCGGCGGCAGGTGTGGGACGCGGTCGAGCAGCTCGCCGCCACCGGCGCGACGATCCTGCTCACCACGCAGTACCTCGAGGAGGCCGACCGCCTCGCCGACCGCGTCGCCGTGCTCGACGGCGGGCGGATCGTCGCCGAGGGCGCGCCGGGCGAGCTCAAACGCGACCTCGACGTCCCGACGCTCGACGACGTGTTCCTCACGCTCACGGGGGCGGGGCGATGAGCGCGGCGCTCGCCCTCGCCGGCCGCGGCCTGCGCCACCACGCCCGCAACCCCGACGCGCTCGCCACCGCGCTCGCGCTGCCGGTCCTCCTCCTGCTGCTGTTCGTGTACGTGTTCGGCGGCGCGATCCAGGCGCCCGGCGACTACGTCGACTACGTCGTGCCGGGCATCGTCGTGCTGTCCGCCGGCTTCGGGTCGGCCGCGACCGCGGTCGGCGTGACCGAGGACATGACGAGCGGGACCGTCGACCGGCTGCGCGCGATGGACGTCCCCGGGGCGGCCGTGGTCGGCGCGCACGTCGCCGCGACCGTGCTGCGCAACGTCGCCTCGACGGCGATCGTCGTCGGCCTCGCGCTCGCGATCGGCTTCGCGCCGTCGGCGTCGGCGCCCGAGTGGCTCGCGGCGGCGGGCCTGCTCGTGCTGTTCATGACCGCGATCGCGTGGCTGTCGGCGTGCTTCGGCCTGCTCGTGCGCAGCGTCGACGCCGCGAGCGCGTGCGCGTTCTTCGTCATGTTCCTGCCGTACGTGTCGAGCGCATTCGTCCCGCCGTCGACGATGCCGGCCGCGCTCGAGGCGTTCGCCGGGGCGCAGCCGGTGACGCCGCTCGTCGACACGCTCCGCGCGCTGCTCACCGGGATGCCGGGCGGGGACGCCGCGGCGGCGGCGGCGTGGTGGGCGGGCGCCTGCGTGCTGGGCGCCGCGGCGGCCGCGCTGCTGTACCGGCGGCGGACCGAGCGATGACAGATCGTTGCGCGTGCAATCACCTGCGCTACAGTGTCGAGGACCCATGGAACTCGGCATCTACACCTTCGCCCCGGTCCCGCCCGGCGACCTGAGCCCGCAACAGGCGATCCGCGACCTCGTCGAGGAGATCGAGCTCGCCGATCAGGTCGGGCTCGACGTGTTCGGGGTCGGCGAGCACCACCGCCCCGACTTCGCGGTCTCCGCCCCGGCGATCATCCTCGCTGCCGCGGCGGAGCGGACGAAGGACATCCGGCTGACCAGCGCGGTCACCGTGCTGAGCTCCGACGACCCGGTGCGGGTCTTCCAGCAGTACGCGACGATCGACCTGCTGTCCGGCGGGCGCGCCGAGATCATGGCCGGGCGCGGCTCGTTCATCGAGTCCTTCCCGCTCTTCGGCTACGACCTCGACGACTACGACGAGCTGTTCGCCGAGAAGCTCGAGCTCCTCCTCGAGATCCGCGCCCGCGAGCGCGTGACCTGGTCCGGGCGGCTGCGGGCGCCGCTCGAGGACGCGCTCGTGACGCCGCGGCCGGTCCAGGACCCGCTGCCCGTGTGGGTCGCGGTCGGCGGGAACCCGCAGTCGGTCGTGCGCGCCGGCGCGCTCGGGCTGCCGATGGCGCTGGCGATCATCGGCGGGCTGCCCGAGCGGTTCGCGCCGCTCGTCGAGCTGCACCGCCGCGTGGTCGCCGAGGCCGGCCACGGCCCGGTGCCGGTCAGCATCAACTCGCACGGCTACATCGCCGACACCTCGCAGCGCGCCGCCGACGAGTGGTTCGCCCCGTACGCGAAGGTCATGAACCAGCTCGGCCGCGAGCGCGGCTGGCCGCCGCTGACCCGCGCGGACTACGACCAGTCGCTGTCGCTGCGCGGCGCCAACCTCGTCGGCAGCCCGCAGGAGGTCGCCGAGAAGATCCTCTGGCAGCACGAGATCTTCGGGCACGAGCGGACGTTGCTGCAGTTCAGCGTCGGCCCGATGCCGCACGCGCAGATCATGCGCTCGATCGAGCTGTTCGGGACCGAGGTCGCGCCGGTCGTGCGCGAGGAGATCGCGCGGCGCACCCGGTCGAGCGTCGACCAGACGGTGCCGTAGGGGGCACTCCGTTCGGCAGGCTGGTGGCCGATGGTGTCGCCGGCCTGCCGCGGGTGGCCCGGGTGCCCGCACGACGTGCCTCGCACCGTGCGGTGCCGGCGGCGCCGGGCTGCGGGCGTCGTCCGGACGGCCGCTGGTCAGGGGATGAGGGAACGGTTCGCGGGGCGCTCCTCCTGGGCGTCGTCGCGGAATTGGGCGCTCCCGGGCGCACGAACCGACGGGTCGTGCGGCGACGCGCTGGTTCCGCCGCGGTGTGTCGACCCTTCCCGGCATAGCCGTCATGAGTCGACACACCCGGACGGGGCCGGGCGGGTGTGTCGACTCGTCCCGACATGACCGTCACGAGTCGACACACCCGTCCGGAGGTGGCGCGTGAACGCTCGCGCCGACGCCCTCGGCCCCGACACCCGCGCCCACCGCACCCCGGAGCGAGCGCAGAGCGGCCCCGCGGTCTCGAACCCTGGCCGGCGGCCGTTCCGGCCACCCGAAGGCCCGCCGCCGCCGGGGCGGCCGGAGCGAACCCGACGGGCGTCCGGACCGTGCGCGGAAGCCCGGCGCGGGCCGCCCACCAGAGGCGGGCAGCCCGCGCCCGGGCCGGATCGCCTACGCGTGCATGAGGACCGGCTCGGCCGCCGCCTCGTCGTCGGCGACCGGCTCGGGCCGGCGGCGCGGCAGGAGCAGCGCCGGCAGGAACGCGAGCGCGAGGAACACGAGCGCCCACACGAACGTGCTGCCGAAGCCGTCGGCCATGAGCGGCGCGACCTGCGCGCGCATCTCCGGCGGGACGGAGCTCGCGCCGCCCTCCGGCACCGGCGCGCCGTTCGCCGCGGCCGCGAGGCGGTCGGTGATCGCGTCGGTCAGCAGCACCGACATGACCGCCGTACCGATCGCGCCGCCGACCTGCTGGATGATGTTCAGCGAGGTCGACGCCCGCGGCACGGCCGCCTTCTTCAGCGTCTGGAACGCGGCCGACATCGTCGGCATCATCGTCAGGCCGGTGCCGAGGCCCATGACGAAGAACGTCCCGCCGAGCGCCCAGTAGGACGTCTCGTCGCTGAGCCCGGTCAGCACGCCGAACGTCGCGGCGATGACCGGGATGCCGACGAGCACGAGCTTGCCCGGCCCGAGCCGGTCGGTCAGGACGCCGGCGAGCGGCATCATGAGCATCGCGCCGAGGCCCTGCGGGGCGAGCAGCAGGCCGGTGTTCAGCGCGCCCTCGCCGCGGACCGTCTGGAAGTACAGCGGCAACAGGAGCATCGCTCCGAAGAACGCGATGCCGAACAACGTGATGGTCAGCGCCGCGGCCGCGACCGAGCGCTCCTTGAACAGCCGCAGGTCGATGAGCGGGTTCACGTTCCGCCTGCTCAGCCCGTGGACGACGAACGCGGCGATGAGCGCGAGGCCGGCGACGAGCGGGACGAGCGCGGCGGCCGAGCCGGCGCCCTCCGACGACATCTCGGCGAGGCCGTAGATGAGTGCCGCCAGGCCCGGCGACAGGAGGAGCAGCCCGAGCGCGTCGAGGCTCTCGGTCGGCGACGGCTGGTCCTTCGGCAGGATCCGCGCCGCGAGGATCAGCGCGACGATCCCGATCGGGACGTTGATGTAGAAGATCCAGCGCCACGAGACGTCGTCGACCAGCCAGCCGCCGAGGATCGGGCCGGCGATCGGGCCGAGCAGCATCGGGACGCCGACGATCGACATGACGCGGCCGATCCGCTGCGGGCCGGCGGCCTGGGTCAGGATCGTCATGCCGGCGGGCATGATCATCCCGCCGCCGAGGCCCTGCAGGACGCGGAAGCCGATGAGCGACTCGGCCGACCACGCCGCGCCGGCGAGCGCCGAGCCCGCCATGAACAGGGCGATCGAGAGCATGTACAGGCGCTTCGTGCCGAAGCGGTGGGCCGCCCAGCCGGTGAGCGGGATCACCGTGGCGAGGGCCAGCATGTAGCCCGTCACGATCCACTGGATCGTCGCGAGGTCGGTCTCGAAGTCGCGGGTGAGCCGGTCGATCGCGACGTTGACGACGGTCGTGTCGAGGATCGCCATGATCGCGCCGAGGACGACGACCCAGGCGATCGCGAGCGTGGCTCGGTCGAGCCCGCCGGCGCCGCCGGCGGACGGAGAGGTTGGTCCGGTCACGTCAGTGTTCTCCGTGGATCGGCCCGCAGCCGAGGTCTGCGGGGATGAGGTTCAGTGCTCGGGCGAACTGCTCGCGGGCGTCGTCGTCGAGGTGCTCGACGAACCGCCGCACGCCGGCCCGGCGGGCCTCGGCGATGCGGTCGAGGAGCTCCTCGCCCTGCGGGGTGAGCGCGAGGCGCTTGATGCGCCGGTCGTTCTCGTCCTCGCGACGCGACACGAGGCCGGCGCGCACGAGCCCGTCGGTCGCGCGCCCCATGGCGGCGACGGACAGCCCGACGACGTCGGCGAGCTCGCTGAGCGCCGGGTCGTGATCGACGTGCGACAGCACGAACAGGGCGCGGAGCTGGCTCATCGTGATGTCGAGCTCGCCCGCGACCTGGAGCGCTTCGCCCTGGGTGGTCTTCAGCAGGTAGGCGACGAGGCCGACGAGCTGGTCGGTGAGATGCTCGAGCGACGACGCCGCGGTTGCTTGCATCCGCGCAACGGTATCGACGGCGCGAGCTTCTGATCCGTGCAAGCGTCACACATCCCCGGGTGAACCTTCAGTAGCGCTGAACGATGACCGTCAGGAACGGTCGCTGGAAATGAACGGTCCGCCCCGCCACCATGCACCGCCGCATGGGTTCGCTGCTCTGCCTCCTCTCCGCCGCCGCGTTCGGCTGCATGGCGATCTTCGGCAAGTACGCCTACGACGCCGGCGTCGACGTCGGGGCGCTGCTGCTCGTCCGGTTCGGGATCGCCGCGGCCGTGCTCGCCGCCGTCGCGGCGGCCGCCGGCGCGCTGCGCGGCCTCGGGAGGCGGGCGGTCGCCACCGGCCTGGCGATGGGCGCGATCGGCTACGCGACGCAGGCGGGCCTGTTCTTCCTCGCGCTCGAGCGGATGGACGCAAGCCTGCTCTCGCTCCTGCTCTACACGTACCCGGCCCTCGTCACCGCGGCCGCGATCGTCATCGGCCGCGAGCGCGTCAACGGGCGCCGGCTGGTCGCGCTCGGCCTGGCGAGCGCCGGCACGGTGCTCGTGCTGGCCGGCGCGGGCACGGGCGCGCTCGACCCGCTCGCGACCGTGCTGGCGCTCGGCGCCGCCGTCGCCTACACGGCGTACATCCTCACGGGCGACCGCGTGGTCGCCGGGGTCCCGCCGCTCGCGCTGGCCGGCCTCGTGACCGCCGGCGCCACCGGGACGTTCCTCGTCGTGGCGCTCGCGACCGGCGGCCCCCATCTCGGCTTCGAGGCCGCCGGCTGGGGCTGGCTGGCCGCGATCGCGCTCGTCTCGACGGTCTTCGCGATCATCGCGTTCTTCGCCGGCCTGGCCCGCGTCGGGCCATCGACCGCGTCGATCCTGTCGACGCTCGAGCCGGTCGTGACGGTGACGCTCGCCGCGATCGCCTTCGGCGAGCGGCTCACCGCCGTGCAGGTCGCGGGCGGCGTGCTCGTGCTCGCGACCGTCGTCGTCCTCAACGCTCCGCGGCGCGACACGTGGCTGCGCGCGCCCCTCCGGACCCGTCCGGCAACCGGCGCGAAGTCCTGAACCCTTCACCTATGGTGGCGCCCCACGTCGGCTCGGTAGGGGAGCACTCGTGCTGCCAACGCAACAACTCGGAGGGCCAGGGGACCGCAACGCGTGACCGCGCTCGGAGCACGCATAGCCGCTGTCGCAGTGCTCGTGGTGGCGGTGGCCACCGCCGTCGTGCTGCTCGTGACCGGCGGGTCGTCGTACCGGGTCACCGCGCGCCTGGAGTCGGCGAGCCAGCTCGTCAAGGGCAACGAGGTGACCGTCGCCGGCAAGAAGGTCGGGCAGGTCGAGGACATCCGCGTCGGCGACGACAACCTCGCCGAGGTCGTCCTGTCGATCGACGACGACTACGCGCCCCTGCGGCAGGGCACGCGCGGGATCGTCCGCCAGCTCTCGCTCTCCGGCCAGGCGAACCGGTACATCGACCTGCAGCTCGGCGGCGCGCGCGGCCGGCCGATCCCCGACGGCGGGACGATCCCCGCCAAGGACGTCGTCGCCGCGGTCGAGCTCGACGAGGTCTTCGACATCTTCGACGGGCACACGCGCCCGAAGATCAAGAAGACCGTCGACCTGTTCAGCGAGTTCGGCGCCGGCCGCACCGACGAGGCGAACGCCGCGCTGCAGTACCTCAACCCGGCGCTCTCGTCGTCGACCCGCCTGTTCGCCGAGCTCACCCGCGACCGCACGGAGCTCGAGCGCTTCATCGTCCAGACCGCGCGGCTGACCGGCGACCTGGCCGCCCGCGACGAGGACCTCGCCGGTCTCGTCCAGAACCTCGGCGCGACGATGGACGCGCTCGCCACCGAGCGCGACGACCTCGGCGAGTCGATCGGGCGCCTGCCCGACTTCCTGCGCCGCGCGAACTCGACGTTCGTCAACCTGCGCGCCGCGCTCGACGACCTCGACCCGCTCGTCGCGGACGCCAAGCCGGTCGTCCGCAGGGACCTGCGGCCGCTGTTCGCCCAGCTCCGGCCGTTCGCCCGCGATGCCGAGCCGACGCTGCGCGACCTGTCGCGGACGATCCGGACGGCCGGCAGCGACAACGACCTCGTCGACCTGCTCGGCACCCAGCCGGCCGTCGACCGGATCGCCAACCAGAGCGCCCGCCGCAACGGCGCCGAGCGCCCCGGCGCGTTCCCCGAGACCCGCCGCGCGGTCGAGGGCGCGCTGCCGCAGATCTCGTTCCTGCGCCCGTACGCGCCCGACCTCGTCGGCTGGTTCGACGACTTCTCGACCTCCGGCATGTACGACGCGCTCGGCGGCTTCTCGCGCGCGGGGCTGCAGATCAACGGCTTCACGCTCGACCCGACGCTCGGCAACCTGCTGCCGGTCCCGCCCGAGCTGCGCCGCCGGTTCCTCGGCGCCGGCGTGGTCACCGACCGCAACAACCGCTGCCCGGGCTCGGCCGAGCGGCCCGCCCCCGACGGGTCGAACCCGTTCCGCCCGTCGGACGACTATCCCTGCGACCCGAAGCAGGTGCCGCCGGGACGATGAGGCGCGCGCAGCGGATCATCCGGCGGCTGGTGCCCGCGGTCGTGCTCGCGGCGGTCGTGCTCGTGGGCGGCTGGCTGCTGCTGTCCGGCGGCGACGACCCGCCGACCTACACGGTCGAGCTCGACAACGCCTTCGGCCTGACCGAGGACTCCGAGTTCCGCGCCGCCGGCGTCCGCGTCGGCCGGGTCAGCGCCCTGCGCGTCGACCGCCGCACGGCGCGCGCGCTCGTCGACGTCGAGCTCGAGCGCACCGACTTCGGCGACCTGCGCCGCGACGCGACGTGCTCGGTCGAGCCGCAGTCGCTCATCGGCGAGTACTTCCTCGACTGCGACCCGGGCACGAAGGCGCGCCTGCCCGAGGGCGCGACGATCCCGGTCGAGCAGACCAGCGGGACGATCCCGCCGGACCTCGTGGCGAGCATCATGCGCCGCCCGCAGCGCGAGCAGCTCAGCATCCTGATCTCCGAGCTGGGCGCCGGGTTCGCGGCCCGCGGGCCCGAGCTGCAGCAGGTCATCCGGCGCGCGATCCCCGCGCTGCGCGAGACCGACCGGGTCCTGGAGATCCTCGCCGACAACCGGCGCACCCTCGTCGCGCTGAACCGTGACGCGTCCGCGGTCCTGTCGCGGCTGGCCGCCAACCGGCGCGACGTGCGGCGCTTCGTCGAGGAGGCGCGCGACACCGCGACGATCTCCGCCCGCCGCCGCGCCGAGCTGGCCGAGACGATCCGCCGCCTGCCGGCGTTCCTGCGCGAGCTGCGGCCGACGCTGCGCGAGCTCGGGACGGTCGCCGAGCGCCAGACGCCGGCGCTGCGCGACCTGCGCGCGAGCGCCGGCGACCTCCGCACGCTGCTCGAGCGCCTCGGGCCGTTCGCCGTGGCGGCCGAGGGTCCGGTCGACGCGCTCGGCGAGGCGTCCAAGCTCGGCACCCGCGCGGCCGGGCCGGCGATCGAGACCATCCGCAAGGCGGGCGCGCTCGGCCGCACCGCGAAGGACCCGGCGACGAACCTGCGCTTCGTCCTCGAGCACATCGACGACCGGAAGAACGCGGTCGAGAAGAGCCCGGTCAGCCCGGGCGGGCAGGGCTTCACCGGCCTGGAGGCGTTCCTGCGCTACCCGTTCGTCCAGTCGCAGGCGCTGAACCTCTTCGACTCGCGCGGCTACACGCTCAAGCTCAACGCGCTCGTCAACGAGTGCACCGGCTACACGAACGCCGAGACGGCGAAGGCCGAGCCCGAGCGCACCCGCCGCTGCAACGCCTGGCTCGGGCCGAACCAGCCCGGCATCACGACGCCCGACCCGTCGCCGGCGGTGCGCGCGAGCAGCCGCGCGGGTCGCGACCGCGGGCGCGAGCGCTCGTCGCGCCGCAGCCGCCCGGGCCGGCGCGCCCCGGCCCCGTCCGCCCGGGCGCCCGAGCAGCCCGCCGCGCCGCAGGCGCCCGGCCTGTCGCCGACCCCGCCCGCGACGACCCCGGCGCCCGCGCCCGCGCCCGCTCCGGGGCCCGCGCCCGCGCCGCAGACGCCGCAGATCGACGTCGACGTCCAGAAGCTGCTCGAGGACATCCTCGGCGGCCTGGGCGGCCGCAAGCCCGCGCCGGAGGACAAGCCGGCGCCGTCCTCGTCCGACTCCGGGAAGGCCGCCGAAGGCCTCCTGGACTACCTGCTCGGAGGCGGCTGATGCGACGGAGCAGGCGCGCGGCATCGAGCATCGTCGCGAACCCCGTCCTCGTCGGCGCGGTCACGCTGCTCGTGATCGTCGTCGCGGTCTTCCTGGCCTACAACGCCAACTCGGGCCTGCCGTTCGTGCCGACGTACGAGCTGAAGGTCGAGACGCCGAACGCCGCGCGCGTCGTCGCCGGCAACGAGGTCCGCGAGGGCGGCTTCCGGATCGGCCAGGTGACGAAGATCGACCCGGTCCGCCGCCGCGACGGGACGCTCGGGGCCGAGCTGACGCTGACGCTCGACAAGGAGGCCGGCCCGGTCCCGCGCGACAGCGAGGTCGTCATCCGGCCGCGCTCGACGCTCGGCCTGAAGTACGTCGAGCTCACGCGCGGGCGCTCGCGCGAGACGCTCCCGCAGGGCGCGACGATCACCGCGCGCGAGGACTCGACGCCGCCCGAGCTCGACGACCTGTTCGACACGTTCGACGAGGACACGCGCGAGGACGTGCGGGCGAACCTCGGCACGTTCGGCACCGCGCTCGCCGGCCGCGGCAACGACCTGAACCGCGCGATCCGGGCGTTCGCGCCGCTGCTGCGCGACGTCCAGCCGGTCATGCGGACGCTCGCCGCCCCCGACACGCAGCTCGCCCGGTTCTTCGAGGAGCTGCAGGACACGGCGCGGACCGCGCTGCCGGTCGCGCGCGAGCTCTCGCACGGGTTCACCGCGGGCGCCGACGTGTTCGACGCGTTCTCGCAGGACCCGGACGCGCTCGACCAGACGATCGCCCGCTCGCCTGCCGTGCTGCGCGAGGGTACGCCCGCGCTGCGCGCCCAGCGGCCGTTCCTGCGCCGCTTCGCCGCACTGGCGGACGAGATCACCGGCACCGCGCGCGAGGTGCGCCGCAGCGTCGGGCCGGTCAGCCGCGCGCTGCGCGCCGGCACGCGCACGCTGCCGAGCACCGAGAAGGTCAGCGAGGACCTCGGCCGCACGTTCACCGCGCTGCGCGACCTGTCGACCGCGCCACTGACGAACCTCACGCTCGACGGGCTGACCCGGACGGCCGAGAGCCTGACCCACACGCTGCGCTGGCTCGGACCGCACATCACCGTCTGCAACTACTGGAACTACTGGTGGACGTTCCTGTCCGACCACATGGCCGAGGAGGTCGACACCGGGACGATCCAGCGGATCCAGGTCAAGCTGTCGAGCCCGCTCCAGGCCAACGGCCCGGCGCTGTTCGGGGCGACCGCACCCGCCAACGGCGGCCCGGCCCCGCCGCCGCTGCCCGGCATCGGCACGCTCGGCGACGCGGTCCACCTCCACGCCCAGCCCTACGGGCGCGCGGTCAACGAGCGCGGCGAGGCCGACTGCGAGACCGGCCAGCGCGGCTACCCGCGCCGGCTGGCGACGAACCTGCCCGAGGACCTCGAGATCGCGGTCGACGCGCGCACGCCGGGCGACCAGGGCCCCACGTACACCGGCCGGCCGCGCGTGCCCGAGGGCCAGACGTTCACCGCCGAGCCGGGCGGCCTGGCGCCGGAGGTGAGGCCGCGATGAGGCGGCGCGAGCGCAGCCCGTTCCTCGTCGGCGCGGTCGTCCTCGCCGTCGTCGCCGTCGCGACCGTCTTCGGCTTCACGAAGGACATCCCGTTCGTCAACGAGCCGTACGAGATCAAGGCGGCGTTCCGCGACACGAGCGGGATGAAGCCCGACGCGCCGGTGCGGATCGGCGGCGTCGAGGTCGGCAAGGTGCGCAAGGTCGAGCACGAGCGCCCGGGCTCGCGGCAGGCGGTCGTGACCATGTCGATCAAGGACCCCGGGCGCCCGATCCACACCGACGCGCGCGCGATGATCCGGCCGCGGATCTTCCTCGAGGGCAACTTCTTCGTCGACCTCGAGCCGGGCACGCCGTCGGCGCCGGAGATGGAGGACGGCGCGACGATCCCGGTCACCCGCACGTCGAACCCGGTCCAGCTCGACGAGGTGCTCTCGATCCTGCGCCGCGACGTGCGCGCGGACCTCAAGTCGACGTTCGGCGAGCTGGCCGAGACGCGCGACGCCGGCGGCGCGGAGGCGTTCAACGCCTCGCTCGCCGACCAGCCGGGCGCGTTCCGCTGGTCGTCGGTGGTCGCCGAGGCCCTCATCGGCGAGCGGCCGGGCGACCTGTCGCGGCTGGTCCGCGACACCGGCGTCGTCGCCGGCGCGGTCGACCGGAGCCCCGAGCGGCTGCGGACGCTCGTCACCGACTTCAACCGCACGTTCGCGGCGCTGGCGAACAGCGAGGGCGACCTGCGCGCCTCGATCCGCGAGCTGCCGGCGACGCTGCGCGAGGCGATGCCCGCGCTCGCCGACCTCAACGACGCGTTCCCCGAGGTCCGGGCGTTCGCGGCCGCCGCGCGGCCCGGCGTCCGCTCGACCGGCCCGACCGCGCGGGCACTCACGCCGCTCGTGCGCGAGCTGCGCGGGCTGGTCTCCGAGAACGAGCTGCGCGGGCTGGCGCGCGACCTGCGCGCCGCGACGCCGGCGACCGCGGCGCTCAGCCGCGACACGGTCCCGCTGCTCGAGCAGGTCCGGGCGCTGGCGAGCTGCACGACGAACGTCCTCGTGCCGTTCGACAACCTGAAGGTCCCGGACAAGGCGCACCCGGCGTCGGGGCCGATCCACCAGGAGGCCGGCAAGTTCCTCCCCGGCCTGGCCGGCGAGAGCCGCTCGTTCGACTCCAACGGCCAGTGGTTCAAGGTCCTCGGCCAGGGCGGCGCCGAGACGCTCGACCTCGGCAACGGGCTGTTCGGCACCGCGCTCGAGCCGATCCAAGGCGTCAACCCGCCGCCGGACCGGACGATGCCGCCGTTCCGGCCCGACACGCCGTGCGAGACGCAGGAGCTGCCGAACCTCGAGACGAAGCCGGGGCTCCCGCCGCGCAGCGTGAACACGCGCCGCCACGCCGACCGGATCGCCAAGCGCAGCCGCGAGGCGCGCGCGCTCGCGATGGCGATGACCCAGCTCCAGCTCCTCGCGTCGGGCGACCGCAAGACGCGGGTGCTCGACAAGGACGCGACCGCCGCGCTGCTCGAGCGCCTGAAGGAGGGCAAGGGCCGGTGAAGCGCGCGATCGCCAAGAACTACCGCTGGGTGCTCGCGATCCTTGCGCTCGCGGCGTTCGCCGCGGCCACGACCGGCTTCCTGCTCACCAACCAGGGCGTCCGGTTCCCCTGGCAGGACGCGCCGCTGCGGATGTACGCCGAGCTGGAGAACGCGCAGGCCGTCACGCCCGGCCAGGGCCAGAGCGTCCAGGTCGCCGGCGTGAAGATCGGCTCGATCGCCGCGGTCGAGCTCGACGAGGGCCGCGCGCGCGTCGCGCTCGACATCGCGCCCGAGAACGCGGGGCTCATCCGCACCGACGCGAAGGCGATGCTGCGCCCGCGCACGCCGCTGAAGGACATGTACATCCAGGTCCTGCCCGGCTCACGCGACGCCCCCGCCGCCCGCGACGGCCACACGATCCCGGTCCAGAACACGTCGACCGACGTCGACTTCGACGAGGTCCTCTCCTCGCTGGACGAGCGCACGCGGGAGTACCTGATGCTGTTCGTCGAGGGCGTGTCGTCGGGCCTGGAGGACCGCGGCGGCGACCTCGCGGAGGTGTTCCGCCGCTTCGGCCCGACCGCCCGCGACCTGCGCGCGGTCAACGAGGCGGTCGGCCGCGAGGAGCGCGCGCTGCGCCGGCTCGTGACGTCGATCTCCGACCTCAACGGCGAGCTGGCGAAGAACCCGGGCGCGCTCTCCCAGCTCGTCGACGCGTCGGCCGCGACGTTCACCGCGCTGTCCTCCGAGGACCGGCGGCTGCGCGAGACGCTCGCCGAGCTGCCGCCGACGCTCCGCCAGACCCGCGAGACGCTCCGCGACGTGCGGCCGTTCGCGCGCGAGCTCGAGCCGACGGCGCGGGCGCTGACCCCCGCGGTGCGCGAGCTCGACGAGGCCAACGAGAAGCTCCGCCCGTTCGCGCGCGAGACCCGGCCGGTCGTGCGCGACGAGATCCGCCCGTTCGCCCGCGCCGGCCGGCCGCTGGCCCGCGAGCTGGCGCCCGCCGCCCGCGACCTGTCGGCGGCGATCCCCGAGCTGACCCGCAGCGGCCGCGTCGCGAACCGCTTCTTCAACATGCTCGCCTCGAACCCGGGCGGGGCCGAGGGGCCCGACAAGGTGAACCGCGAGGAGGGCTTCCTGTTCTGGCTCGGGTGGCTGTTCCACCAGACCGTCTACCTGCAGAACGTCGAGGACGCCAACGGCCCGATGCGGCCGATCTTCCTCACCGGCACGTGCGGCACGCTGACGAGCCTGGTCCGCGACAACCCGCTGACCGAGTTCGGCTTCAACCTCTCGCCGATCCTCGGCGGCGTGTGCGGCAACCCCGACACGATCCCCGGCAATCTCGCCGACCTGCTCGAGAAGATCCCGGGCCTGGCCGACGCGCTGCCGCTGCCGACCTCGGCGCGCGGGCGCGGCGACGAGCGGACGAGGAGCGCGCGCTAGATGCCCAAGACCGCACCGAGCGCCGCCCGCATCCTGGTCATCGCCGGCTTCGCGCTGTCGTGCTTCGGGCTGCTCATGTACCTGTGGCTCGCGTTCGGCGGCCCGATCCCGCTCAAGCCGAAGGGCTACCGCTTCCAGGTCGCGTTCCCCGACGCCGCGACGCTCGCCGACCAGGCCGACGTGCGGACCGCGGGCGTGAACATCGGCAAGGTCGTCGCGCTCGAGCGCGCCCCCGAGGGCAACCGGACGCTCGCCACGATCCAGCTCGAGGACCGCTACGCGCCGATCCACCGCGACGCCAAGGCGCTCCTGCGCCAGAAGACGCTGCTCGGCGAGACGTACGTGGAGCTGTCGCTGGGCCGGCGCGGCGAGCTGCCCGAGGGCGCCCGGCTGCCGGACTCGCGTGTCGCCGAGGCGGTCGAGTTCGACGAGCTGCTCGAGACGTTCGACGAGGACACCCGCCGCGCGTTCCGGCGCTGGCAGGCGAACGCCGCCGACGCGACGAGGGGCCGGGCGACCGACCTCAGCGACGCGCTCGGCAACCTGCCCGGGTTCGCGGGCGGCGGGCAGACGCTCGTCGACGTGCTCGGCCGGCGCCGCGACGCGCTGCGCGACGTGGTCCGCGACACCGGCACGACGTTCGCCGCGCTGAACCGCGACGCCGCCGCGCTGCAGCGGCTCGTCACCCGCGGCGACACGACGCTGTCCACGCTCGCCGCGCGCCGGTCGGCGCTGTCGGAGAGCATCCGGATCTTCCCGACGTTCCTCGACGAGAGCCGCCGGACGCTGACGCGGATGGAGCGGTTCGCGCGCGCCACCGACCCGCTCCTGCGCGACTTGGACCCGGTGCTCGACGACGCGCAGCCGACGCTGCGCTCGCTCGCCGGCGTCGGGCCGGAGGCCGAGGTCCTCTTCAACGACCTGCCGGCGCTCGTCCGCGCCGCCGAGGACGGCCTGCCCGCGCTGACCCGGGTCCTGAAGGGCCTCGAGCCGACGCTGGCGTCGACCGGGCCGTTCCTGCAGCAGCTCAACCCGGTCGTCGAGTTCCTCGAGCTCTACCAGGCGACGATCTCGAACTTCATCAGCATCGGGGCGAGCGCGACCGCGCTGAAGCTCGACCCGCCGCCCGGGCAGAAGGCGACGAACGGCCACGCGCTGCCGCAGATGATCGTGCTCGGCACGCAGTCGCTGCCGGCGACGCAGCGCAGCTCCGACAACCGCGGCAACACGTACTTCGGCCCGAACGCGCTGAAGTTCTCCGACAAGGCCGGCCGGTTCCTGACGCCGCCGAGCTGGGACTGCGCGCACGTCGGCGGCGAGAGCCCGCCCGGCGAGCACGGGCCCGGGTGCTACGTCGCCGACCCGACGACGTTCCAGGGCCGGACGAGCCGCTACCCGCAGGTGCGCGAGGCGGGCCGCGGCGGGCTGAGCCCGCGGCCGCCCACCGCCAACCCCTGAACGCGGTCGCGCAGGCCTCCCGGGCCGCATTCACGTAACGTGCGCTGCCTCGCGCCGGGGCGAGGCAGGGGAATCCATCGCCCGGGCGCCGCACAACCGATCCTGGGAGGGATTGCATGTTCGACCGCCCGCGGCGGCGGCTGCTCGCCGCTGCCTGTATCGCCGGCGTGGCCGCGCTCGCGACCGCGTCCGTGACGGCCGCAGACGGCGCCGGCAGCTCGCACGCCGGCCAGCGCACGTATGTCGTGCTCTACGACCAGGGGGCCGACCCGGCCACGGCCCGCGCGGCGATCGCCGCCGCGGGCGGCACGGTCGTCTCCGAGAACACCGACATCGGCGTGGCCACCGTCCGCGCCGGCCGGACCGGCTTCGTCCGCGCCGTCCGCGCCCGCCGGGGCGTCCGCGGCGCGGCGCGGCAGCGGTCGATCGGCCGCGCGCCCGCCCTGCGCCGCAAGCACGACGACGTCGAGGACCGCGGGCGCGGCGGCCGGCCCGGACCAGGCCGCGGCAGCGCGGCGGCCGCCCGCCGTCGCCCGAGCCGCTCGCCGACCGCCAGTGGGACATGGCGGCGATCGGCGCCGGCGCGGACGGCTCGTACCGCGTCGAGCAGGGCGACCGCCGCGTCCGGGTCGGGATCATCGACACCGGCGTCGACGGCTCGCACCCGGACATCGCGCCGAACTTCAACCGCCGGCTGAGCCGCAACTTCACCACCGACGACCCGCTCATCGACGGGCCGTGCGAGGAGGAGCCCGACCGGTCGTGCGAGGACCCGGCCGACGTCGACGAGAACGAGCACGGCACGCACGTCGCCGGGATCATCGGCGCGCCGCTCAACGGGCTCGGGACCGCGGGCGTCGCGCCGCGCACCGAGCTCGTCAACCTGCGCGCCGGCCAGGACTCGGGCTACTTCTTCCTGCAGCCGACCGTCGACGCGCTCACCTACGCGGCGAAGGCGGGGATCGACGTGGTGAACATGTCGTTCTACGTCGACCCGTGGCTGTTCAACTGCGCGTCGAACCCGGCCGACTCGCCGGAGGAGCAGGCCGAGCAGCGGACGATCATCGAGGCGACGCAGCGCGCGCTGCGCTACGCCCGTGACCACGGGGTGACGCTCGTCGCCGCGGCGGGCAACCAGGCGATCGACCTCGGCCGGCCGGAGACCGACGAGGCGAGCCCGGGCTACCCGCCGGGCAGCGAGCGGCCGCGGACGGTCGACAACTCGTGCCTGACGCTGCCCGCCGAGGGCGACGGCGTGATCGCGGTCACCTCGACCGGGCCGAGCGGCCGGAAGGCCTACTACTCGAGCTACGGCGTCGAGCAGGCCGACGTGTCCGCGCCGGGCGGCGACACGCGCGACCATCCCGACGCTCCGGCCGCGCGCGCCGAGGCGGGGATCCTCGCGCCGTACCCGGAGGCGCTCGCGCGGGCGGACGACCGCGTGAACCCCGACGGCACGCCGAACGACCCGTTCGTCGTGCGCGACTGCGCCAAGGGCCGCTGCGCGTACTACCAGTACCTGCAGGGCACGTCGATGGCCAGCCCGCACGCCGCGGGCGTCGCCGCGCTCATCGTCGCCCGGTACGGGCACCGGCGCGGGCGCGACTTCGGCCTGGATCCGCGCGTCACCGAGCGGATCCTCCAGCGCACGGCGGTCGACACCGCGTGCCCGGAGCCGCGCACGTTCGTCTATCCGGGCCTGCCGGCCTCGTACACCGCGACCTGCGAGGGCCCGGCGGAGCGCAACGGGTTCTTCGGGGAGGGCGTCGTGCACGCGCTCCGCGCGGTGACCGCCGGTCACTGAGCGGCCGGTCGTGACGACCGGGGCGGGGCGCCGTGCAGGCGTCCCGCCCCGGCGGTATGCTCCCGCCGTTCCATCGACGTGTCAGCGCCCGCAGTCCTTGCCGTATGAGCAGTCTCCGGGGGCCAGCACCAACCCGCAGTAGTAGGAGAGAGACTCATATGGCCACCGGTACGGTCAAGTGGTTCAACGACGACAAGGGCTTCGGCTTCATCACGCCCGATGAGGGCGGGAAGGACCTGTTCGTCCATCACACCGGCATCAACGCCAGCGGCTTCAAGTCGCTGTCGGAGGGCGCGAAGGTCAGCTTCGACGCCGAGGCCGGGGACAAGGGCCCCAAGGCCGTCAACGTCACCGAGCTCTAGGGAGCTTCCGCCACGGGGCGCCGCGCACGCTTGAGCGCGTGCAGCGCCTCGTCGGCCACGTGCATGAGGTCCGTCACCGTCGCCCCGTCGTCGGGGTGCACGGCCGCGGTGACCGTCGCGCGCATCCGCGTGTCGGCGTCGCCGCGGCGGACCTCGGCCACGGCCCGCTCGAGCGCCGCGGCCAGCCGCTTCGCGCCCTCGCGCCCCGCGCCGGGCGCCACGACCGCGAACTCGTCGCCGCCGATCCGTGCCAGGCAGTCGCCCTCGCGGACCACGGTCGAGCAGTGCGCGGCGATCTCGCGCAGCACCCGGTCGCCGACCGGGTGGCCCCACGTGTCGTTGATGCCCTTGAAGTCGTCGAGGTCGACGAACAGCAGGGCGAACGGCTCCTCTCGCCGGGCGGCGAGCGCCAGCGCCGCGTCGAACGCGCGCCGGTTCGCGACCCCGGTCAGCGGGTCGCGGTTGGCGATCGTGCGCTGACGCCGCTCGGCGGTGACGAGCCGGCCCTTCAGCCGGCCGACCGCGGCGTTCATGCCCGCGGCGGCCGCCGCGAAGCTGAAGACGAACGCCAGGTAGCCGTCGTCGATCGCCGCCTGCGTGTCGAGGTAGAGGGGCGCCGCGACGACGAGCACGAGCTCGGCCTGCAGCGGCCAGCTCCACCGCGGCGGGTAGAAGTAGCCGATGAACAGGGCGGCGAGGAACAGCAGCGGCACGATGTAGGAGTCCGAGCCGCCGGTCGCCCAGACGCCGACGCCGATGAGCGGGAACAGCAGCATCGAGCTGATCGCGTGGACCCTGATCGACACGCGCGTCCACGGCACCGCGACGAGGCACGTCAGGCCGTGGAGGCCGACCGGGATGAGCAGCGCGGGGAGGACCGCGACGTGCGTGCCGCGGACCCCCGGGACGGCCAGGCCCGCCAGGCCCACGGCGGCGGCGACGAGCCACAGGCCGCCCGCGGTGCGGGCCATGACCCCGCGCTCGTCCTCGGGGTCCTCGATGAGGTGGTCCTCGGTGGGCATCCGGCCCTGCATCGACCCGAGCGCCCCGCGGGTTGAGGGCACCCCCGACGGCCGTCCGTGCGCCGCGGCGCGTAGGCTGCATCGTCGCGATGCCCGTCCGGCGTGAGATCCACTCCTGGCTCATGGACATGGACGGCGTGCTCGTCCGCGAGGAGCAGGCGATCCCCGGCGCGGACGCGTTCATCGCCCAGCTCCGCGAGGCGGGGACGCCGTTCCTCGTGCTGACGAACAACTCGATCTACACGCGGCGCGACCTCTCGGCCCGGCTGGCCGCCGCCGGCCTGGACGTCCCCGAGGACTCGATCTGGACGTCCGCGCTCGCCACGGCCGGGTTCCTGGCCGAGCAGCGGCCCGGCGGGACCGCGTTCGTCATCGGCGAGGCCGGCCTGACGACCGCGCTGCACGAGGCGGGCTACACGATGACCGACCGCGCCCCGGACTACGTCGTGCTCGGCGAGACCCGGACCTACAGCTTCGAGCGGATCACCGCGGCGATCCGGCTCATCGACGGCGGCGCGCGGTTCATCGCCACGAACCCCGACCCGACGGGCCCGTCGCGCGAGGGCCCGCTGCCGGCGACCGGGTCGGTCGCGGCGCTCATCACCCGCGCGACCGGGGTCGAGCCGTACTACGTCGGCAAGCCGAACCCGCTGATGATGCGCTCGGCGCTCAACCAGATCGACGCGCACTCGGAGACGACCGCGATGGTCGGCGACCGGATGGACACCGACATCGTCGCCGGGCTGGAGGCGGGGCTCGAGTCGATCCTCGTCCTCACCGGCGTGACGACGCGCGAGCAGGCCGAGCGCTTCCCCTACCGGCCGTCGCGGATCGTCGAGTCGGTCGCGGATCTCGTCCAGGGCTGAACCGCGTCCGCCGACCATCGGAGCGTGCGCTCGGCGGGGGCGGCGCGCCGGCCGTCCGCGGCCGCAACGCGTCCGTGCGCGCGGCCCGGTCCTTGCCTGCCTAATGTTTGGCACGCTAATCGTTAGCGTGCTAAAGTGTTGTGGGTGAGCGCGCCCGCGACCACCCCTCATCCCCCGACCACGTCCGACCAGGAGTTCGCCGACGCGTGGGAGGCCTTCTTCCGCGCCGTCCGGCGCATGCGGTCGCAGGGCACCCGCCCGACGCAGGGCTGCGAAGGGCTCACGTTTCCCCAGTTCCAGCTTCTCGACCCGCTGTGCGCCGGGCCGGGCAAGGTCAGCTCGCTCGCCGGCCTCGCCGGGGTCAGCGCGCCGACCGCCACGCGCATGCTCGACGGTCTGGAGAAGCAGGGGCTGGTCGAGCGCCACGCAAGCGACGAGGACCGGCGCTGCGTGCTGATCGCTCTCACAGAAGAAGGACGCCGCGCCGTGGACGCCAAGCGCCGCGACGTCCGGGCGATGCGACGGAAGGTCGCCGCCCAGCTCACCGAAGAGGAGCGCGCGCAGGCCACCGCCCTGCTGCAGCGCCTCGCCGACGCGATGGAGGATCTTTGAGCGCCGTAGTCAACAGCCGCTTCCGTACCCGACCCCTGACCGACGACGTCGATCCCGCCGCCGTCGACGAGATCGACGGCACGCCCGTCGTCGAACGCCTCGTCACCCGCCCGGACCGCCGCGGTGCGGTCGTGCGGCTGGCGACCGGCCAGCTCGCCGTGCTCGGCGAGTCGGTCGCGATCGGCGCGCCGAAGATGCTGAAGCTGTGGGCCACGCGGCGCCTGCGATCCGCGAAGGCGCCGGCCGATCGCGCCTGGTGGAAGCTCGTCCGCCAGGTCGTCGCCGCCTAGACGGCGCGGGCTCAGCCCAGCAGCGGGCCGTCGAGCTCTGCGCGCAGCGAGGCGATCTCCGTCACGGCCAGGCCGACATACAGCTGCTCGGAGGCCGTGATGTCGTCGTGGATGTCGCGCACGTACTCCGCGTCCTCGAGCAGCCCCGCCGGCCCGGCGAGAGCGAGCTCGAACCGCAGGTCGTTGAGGCGGTGGAGTGCCTCGGCGGCCGTTTCGATGGGGTGGTTCGGATGGAGCATCGTGGTGACCATGGTCCTCCGTCCGGCGCCGCGGGGCATCGGGGATCTCCCCCTCTTCCCTGCGCCTTCACCCCCGATTGAGGCTGTCTTGAGAAAGAGGGTGTCTCCTTCCCATGATGATCAGCGAACCGGTCCAGGTGCAGGACACGGGGCGGCTCCCGCGCATCGCCGATCGTGAGCGCCGGCGCGCCGCGGCGGCCACGCCCGCTCCTGCCGCCGGCCGCTACCTGGCGGTCGAGAGCGGTGGCGAGGTCCTCAGCGTCCCGCTGACCGCCGCCGTCACCCGGCTCGGGCGCGGCATGTCGGCCGACCTGCGACTCGACGATCCGACCGTCTCGCGCCGCCACGCGCTGGTCGTCCAGCGCGACGACCGCATGGTGCTGCTCGACGACCGCAGCATGAACGGCACGTGGCTGAACGGCGAGCGCATCCAGGAGGCGCCGCTCTCCGACGGGGACGTCATCGAGCTGGGAGCGGTTCGGCTGCGCTTCCGCGACGTCCCGGCGCCGTCGTAGGCAGCCGCACGCGGAACAGCGCCCCGCCACCGGGCGCGTCGGCGACCTCGACCGTGCCGCCGTGCGCCTCGATCGCCTGCCTGACGATCGCCAGCCCCAGGCCCGAGCCGGGCCGGCTGCGCGCGCTCGCCCCGCGGTAGAAGCGGTCGAAGACGAACGGCTTGTCCTCGTCAGGGACGCCCGGCCCGTGGTCGCGGACCTCGAGCACCCCGTCGCGCAGCCTGACCTCGACCGGCGCGCCCGGCGGGCTGTGCCCCGCGGCGTTCACCAGCAGGTTGGCGACCGCTCGGCCGAGCCGGTCGCCCGCCCCCGCGACGACCTGCGGCTCGGCGTCGACTACGAAGCGCACGTGCGGCGCGTGGCGGCGGACGCGCTCGACCTCCTCGGCGACGACCTCGTCGAGCCGGACGTCCTCGGCGTCCTCGGGCACCGGCTGGTCGCCGCGGGCGAGCTCGATGACGTCGTTGATGAGCGCCCCGAGCTCGGCGGCCTGGGCGCGGACGTCCTCGAGGACGCGCCGGCGCTCCTCCGGATCCTCGGCGCCGCCCTCGAGGAGCACCTCGATGTTCGTGCGCAGGCTCGTGACCGGCGTGCGCAGCTCGTGCGACGCGTCCGCGACGAGCTGGCGCTGGGCGGCCGCCGACGCCGCCAGCTCCTCGCGCGAGGCCTGCAGGCGGTCGAGCATCTCGTTGAAACGCTGCGCCATCCGGCCCACCTCGTCGTCGCCGCCCGCCTCGATCCGGCGGTCGAGATCGTCGGTCGCGCCGACGTGCTCGGCGGCCTCGGTCAGCTCGGTCACCGGCGCGACGACCTTGCGCGCGAACAGCCGGCTGATCGCGAGCGCGAACGCGGTGCCCGCGGCGAGCACGCCGAGCAGGATGATCCGCAGCCGCGCGAGCGTACTGTCGACGCCCTCCAGCGAGCGCGCGAGCTGCAGCGCCAGCGGCCGGCCCTCCAGCCTGCGCGTCAGCACGCGCAGGTGCTCGCCGTCGACCTCGACGTCGCGCAGCACCTCGCCGCGCTCGCCCGCCGCGACCTCGCGGTCGACCTCGTCGACCGGCAGCGTCACGTCCTCGGCCGGGCGGACCCGGACGGCGCCGTCGGAGGTGACGATCTGCCCGATGCCCGCCGCCTCGCCCAGCCGCGGCGCGGGCGGCTCGAGCGGGCCGTCCCACCCCGGCGGCCCGGGCAGCCGGCGCTCGCGCAGCCGCAGGCGCGGGCCGCCGTCCGGCCCGCGGCGGTCGGCGATCGCCGCCGCCTGGTCGCGGAGCGTGTCGTCGACCTGGGCGCGGAGCCCGGCGCGCATCGCCAGGTAGGCGCCGATCGAGGCGAGCACGATGCTCGCCGCGACCGTGCCGGCGGCGAGCAGGACGAGTCTCCGGCGCAGGCTCACGGGCGGCGAAGGATGTACCCCACGCCGCGCACCGTGTGCAACAGTCGCGGTTCGCCCTCGCCCTCGATCTTGCGGCGCAGGTACCCGACGTAGACACCGAGCGTGTTCGACGTGGCGCCGAAGTCGTAGCCCCACACGCGCTCGAAGATCTGGCTGCGGCCGAGGACCTGCTCGGGATGCTCGAGGAACAGCCGCAGCAGCGAGAACTCGGTGCGGGTCAGCTCGATCCGCCGGTCGCCGCGCGTCACCTCGTGCGCGGCGACGTTCATCGTCAGGTCGTCGTAGGTCAGGACGTGCGCGCCCGCCGCAGGGTCGGCGCGGCGCAGGAGCGCGCGCAGCCGCGCCTGCAGCTCGCGCAGCGCGAACGGCTTGACGAGGTAGTCGTCGGCCCCCGCGTCCAGCCCGGCGACGCGATCGTCGATCGCGTCGCGCGCGGTCAGCATGAGCACCGGCGTCCGGTCGCCCGCCGCGCGCATGCGGCGGCACACCTCGAGCCCGTCGATGCCCGGCATCGCGACGTCGAGGACGACCGCGTCCAGGCCGCCGTGCACGACCCGGTCGAGCGCCCGCTCGCCGTCCTCGGCGAGGGCGACCTCGTGGCCCTCCAGGCGGAGCGCCCGCTCGAGCGCGGCCCGCAGGGCGGGCTCGTCGTCGACCACGAGGACCTTCATCGGCCCGACAGGATGCCGGAGCGCGGTAAAGCGCTCCGGCATCCGAGATGAAGAGCTTCCGAAGAATCAGAGCTCGTGGTTGGCCTGCAGCATCCGGCCCGGGTCGACCCGGTCGCGGACGGCCCGCAGGCGCGCGAGCGTCCCGGCGTCGAAGAACGTCGCGACGTCGGTCTCGCCCTCGCGGAAGTTCAGGTACTCGCGGCCGGCCGAGTACGCCTGCAGGCTCTGGCGGATCCGGGCAAGGTGCGCCTCGATCGCCGCGTCCATGCCCGGCGCCATCGGGATGCCGACGCCGAACGCGAGGAACTCGCCGGCGAGGGCGCCGAGCGCGCCGTGGCCGGCGCCCGGGCGCCCGGCCGCGCCGCCGACGTGGCGCAGCTCGTACATGACGAGCGGGGACGGCTCCGGGCCGGCCATCACCGCGGCGATCGCGTCGATGGCGGCGTCGTCGACGTCGTCGGTGAGCATGAGCGTGTCGCTCAGCGTCGCCGGGACCTGGCCCTCGGGGTCCATGTGCAGGCGGCTCAGGCCGACCGGCGGCATCATCCCGAACAGGTCGACCTCGGGACCCAGGTCGCGCAGCGGCCGGATGAGTTCGGCCCCGAACCGCTCGTCGCCGACGATCGCCGCCTCGACCGTCACGAACGACCGGCCGCGCAGCATCTCGGGCGCCTCCTCGATCGGCGGCACGTTGAGGATGCGGCCGATCGACGTGACCTCGTCGGGGACCGTGCGGACCCAGTCGCGCCAGGCCTTCAGGACCTCCTGCGCACGGTCGACGGGGAAGAACAGCACGCCGGCGTACAGCTCGGCGAGCTCGAACAGCTCGAGCTCGATCGCGGTCACGACGCCGAAGTTGCCGCCGCCGCCGCGCAGCGCCCAGAACAGGTCGGGCTCGGTGACGTGGTCGGTGCGGACGAGGCGCCCGTCGGCGGTGACGACCTCGATCGCGACGACGTGGTTGCAGCCCAGCCCGTACCTGCGGGCGAGCCAGCTCACCCCGCCGCCGAGCGTGTAGCCGACGACGCCGACGTCCGGCGACGAGCCGGCGAGCGGCGCGAGCCCGAGCTCGGACGCGGGCGCGGTCACGTCGATCCACCAGGCGCCCGCCTCGACGCGGGCGACCTTGCGCTCGGCGTCGATCTCGACGCCGCGCATCCGGCTCGTCTTCAGCAGGACCGAGCGCGACAGGTCGGTGAGGCTGTAGGCGTTGTGGCCGGTGCCCTGCGGGGCGACGCGCAGGCCGTGCTCGCGGGCGAACGCGACGATCTCGCGTACGTCCTCGGCGGTCTCGGGGAGAGCGAGGACCGCGGGCCGGTGGTCGAGCGAGGCGACGAAGCCGACGCGGTGCTCGTCGTACCCGGCGTCGTCGGGGCCGTAGGCCTCGCCGGTGAGGCGGGCGGCGAGGGCCTGGACGTCCGGGCGGGAGATGTCGGTGGTGAGCATGCGGCCGATGCTCCCCGCGATCGTGCCGGGGCGGCATCGGGGATCCCCCGGTCATCTGCGTCCCTGAGGCTCGCGCCCACCCCCGACGGCGTCAGGTCTGGCCGGACCCGGCCAGCGCGTGCGCGAGCTCGGTCCGCCGCCGGATGCCGAGCTTGCGGAAGATCGTCGACAGGTGGTGCTCGATCGTCTTCGGGGCGAGGAAGAGCGCCGCGGCGACCTCGCGGTTCGTGCGCCCCTCGGCGACCATGAGCGCGACCTGCAGCTCGTGCGGGGTGAGCTCGGTGGTGCCCGGGCGCTCGCGCGGCGGGACCATGCCGCCGGTCGCGCGCAGCTCGTGGCGCGCCTTCGCCGCCCAGTCGGGCGCGGGCAGCGCGTCGAACGTGGCGAGCGCGTCGCGCAGCGGGCCGCGGGCGTCGGCGCGGCGGCGGGCGCGGCGCAGGCGCTCGCCGTGGACGAGCTGGGTGCGGGCGCGCTCGAACGGCAGCGGCAGGTCGTCGTGGAGCGCGAGCGCGGCGGCGAACGCCTCGTCGATCTCGTCGTCGGGGGCGAGCATCGCGCGGCAGCGGGCGGCGGTCGCGCGCGCGAACGGGCGGCCGGTCTTCTCGGCGACGCGCTCCCACGCCTCCAGGCGCTCGGTCGCCTCGCCGGTCTCGCCGGCGCGGATCAGCGCCTCGATGAGGTCGGCCTGGAACGGGCGGCTGCCGGGCTCCTGGAAGCCGGCGCGGTCGTGGATCCGCGCCGCCTCGCGCAGGTGCTCGGTGGCCGCCTCGACGTCGCCGCGGCCGAGCGCCACGAGGCCGAGCGCGTGGTGCGGGTCGATCGCCAGCCGCGGCGCGGCGCGCTCGCCGGCGGCGATCGCCTCGGCGGCGTCGGCCTCGGCGCGCTCGTGGTCGCCGCGCAGCGCGTGGGCGACCGCGCGCAGGCCCAGACCGCCGGCGCGGAACGCCTCGTGGCCGGCGGCCTCGGCGAGCCCGACCGCCTCGTCGGCGGCTGCGGCGGCCGAGCTCCAGCGGCCCAGGCGCAGGTCGAGGACCGTGCGGACGCTCAGCAGGTAGGGGAGCGCCGAGGCGGCCGCGAGATGGCGCGCGTCCTCGACGAGCAGCGCGAGCAGGCGGTCGGCGGCGATCCAGCGCTCGAGCCAGACGAGCGAGTGGATCATGAGGCCGTAGGTCTCGACGGCGCCGGTGATCGGCTCGTGCTCGCGCGCCAGGCGCAGCAGGCTCTGCTCGACCTCGGCGAGGATCGGCTCGGCCTCGTCGGCGCGGCCGACCGCGACGAGCGCGGACGCGTGCATCGCGCGGGCGACACGATGGGTGGCGGTGTCGGTGTGGCCGGGCGCGAGGAGCGCGGCCGCCTGCTCGGTCCGCTCGCGCCAGTGGTCGAGGTGGCCGCGGAGCATGCACGCCCAGCCGCACTCGAGCAGGAACGCGGCGGCGGTGACGGGGTCGGCGGGGGCGAGGCCGTCGGCGGCGGCCTGCAGCTCGCCGCGGGCGGCCGCCGGGTCGCCGGCGATGAGCAGATGGTGGGCGCGCATCCCGCGCACGCGGGCCGCCGTCGCGGCCGAGCACGTCAGCGTCGCGGCCTGGTCGATCGCCTCGACCGCGTCGGCGTTCAGACCCGCGAGCTCGAGATCGGCGGCGGCCGCGAGCAGGCGCCGGGCGCGGCGCTCGTTCTCGGGGGTCAGGTCGGCGGCGCGGCGCTCGGCGCGGGCGGCCGACGGATAGCCGCCGCGGCGGCGGGCGTCGCCGGCGAGCCGCTCGAGCGCCGCGGCGACCTCCTCGTCCGGGCCGGTCGCGGCGGCGGCGAGGTGCCACGGGCGGCGCGGGTCCTCCGGGTCGAGCACCGCGGCGACGGCGGCGTGCGCCGCGCGGCGGGCGGCAGGGGTGGCGAGGTGGTAGGCGACCGAGGCGACGAGCGGGTGGCGGAACTCGAGGCGGCCGCTGCCGAGCTCGACGAGGCCGGCCGCCTCGGCGGGGGCGAGCGCGTCGATGCCGAGGGCGCCGTGAGCCGCGGTCGCGCCGGGTCCGGGCGCGGTCGGGGCGACGGCCACGCTCGCCGGCGGCGGGACGTAGGCGGCGAGCGCGCGCTCGACGAGGGCGATCTCGCCGCCGCCGGCGGTCGCGGCGACGAGGAGCGCGTCGCGGGCGGGCTCGGGGAGCGCGCTGAGACGCTCGCCGAGGAGGTCCTCGGCGCGGGCGTGCGGCGGGGGCGGGCCGACGAGCGCCTCGCGGCCCTCGAGCTGCGCGGGGTCGAGGCGCTCGACGAGCTCCTGCAGGACGAGCGGGTTGCCGTCGGCCGCCGCGACGAGCTGCGCGGCGACGTCGGCGGGGAGGCGGTCGCCGCCGAGCGCGGCGAGGAGCTCGTGGGCGTGCTCGTCCTCCAGGCCGGCGACGCGGAGCTGCTCGAGGCCGCGCAGCTCGGGCGGCAGGGCCTCGTCGCGCGCGGCGACGATGACGCCGACCGACTCGCTGCCGAGCCGGCGCGCGGCGAACGCGAGCGCGCGCAGCGAGGACGGGTCGACCCAGTGCGCGTCGTCGACGAGGCACAGGACGCCGCGATCCTCGGCGGCGGCGCCGAGCAGCGAGAGCGTCGCGGCGCCGACGGCGAACTGGTCGGGTGGCTCGCCGGGGGCGAGCGCGAGGGCGCGTTCGAGCGCCTCGGCCTGTACGGCGGGCAGCGCCTCGCGCCGGTCGAGCACGGGCCGCAGGAGCGCGTCGAGCGCGGCGAACGGCATGTCGCGCTCGGCCTCGACGCCGGCGGCGCGCAGGACGGTCAGCGCGTCGAGGCCGTCGACGAAGCGCTCGAGCAGCGCCGACTTGCCGACGCCCGCCGGCCCGACGACCGCGAGCGCCCCGCTCTCACCGCCGGCGACCGCGTCGGCGAGCGTCCTGAGCCGCCCCAGCTCGCGCTCGCGCCCGACGAATGCCACCACCCGCTCGACCACCCGCCTGAACCTACAACCGCCGCCCCGCCCCACCACCGGGGCCAGGCCCCGTTCCAAAGTCAACTCACTTAGGTGAGGAGCCTGGCCCCTTTTTGGTGAGGGGCCTGGCCCCTGAGTTAATGGAAGGGGCCTGGCCCCTTGTTCGGTGAGGGGCCTGGCCCCGGTCAGAGGCCCGGCGGGTGGCGGACCGTGTAGCCCGCGGTCGAGCGCATGCGGCTGCTCCAGCGCGAACCTCCGGGGCCTCGGAGCGACGTGTCGAAGCGGCGGCCGTTGATGACCATGAACGCGTGGCCGCGGTGTGCGTAGATCGTGATCCAGCGGCCCTTGCCCGGCGCTCCGTAGGACATGAGCGCCCGCGAGTCGAGCGGGCTGCTGAGGACGCCCGCCGCGTGGAGGACGTAGGAGACCGTGCCCGAGCAGTCGTAGGCGCTGTCGCGGAACGAGCGGTGGCCGCCTCCGAGCCGGTACGGCTTGTGCGCGATGCGGTCGGCCGCCGCGATCGCGCGGCGGATCCGGACCGGCAGGCCGCCGCCCCCGCCACCGCCGCCGCGGCGCAGCCGCGCGCGCTTGAGGACCGGGTGCGAGCCGCGGACGCCGAGGGCCGACCAGGTCGCCGGGCCGACGATCCCGTCGGCGGGCAGGCCGTGGCGGCGCTGGAAGCGCTTGACCGCCCGCGCGGTCGCCGGGCCGTACACGCCGTCCGCGGCGATCCCCAGCCGCCGCTGGAGCAGCCGGACGCTCCCTCCTCGCGTCTGGACCCGCGCCCCGCCGCGTGACCGAGAGCGCGAGCGCGTCGATGCCGACGCCGACGCCGACGCGCGCCCGCGCTTGAGCGCCGCCCACGTCGCCGGCCCGGCGACGCCGTCGGCGTCCATCCCCCGCCGGCGCTGGAAGCGCTTGACCGCGCGCAGCGTCCCCTTGCCGAACACCCCGTCGGCGGGCAGCCCGAGCAGCCGCTGGAGCTTGCGGACGGTGGGGCCGCGGTCGCCGCGCTCGACCGTCTTCTCCGCGAACGCGGGAGGGGCGGTGAGCGCGAGCAGCGCGACGAGTGCGGTGACGAGGACCTTGAGCTTCATGCCGTTGCGCGCCTACGAGGTGAGCTGCCGGGCTCGCGCGGTGCGCTACGCCGCGACGCGCGGCGATTCGCCCCCGGCCGCGGTCGTGCGGCCATCGGGTCCCCCGCTCAGCAGCCCTGGCGGACCGCTGACTCGGCGCGCCGGGACGCTACCCGGGCCCCGGGCACGGCCTGCAAGATCCCGTGCAAAGAGCAGGAATTGCAGGATCTACTGCGACGCGGCCAGCGCGTCGCGGACCGACGCGGTCGCATCGTAGACCTCGCGCGCGGCGGGCCGGCCGGCGCCGACCTCGGCGCCGAAGCCGCCGAGCTCCATCGTGATCCCGACCTCGCCCTCCGGGACGCCTTCCTGCGACGGCACGCGCGCCACCTGCCGCATCCGCCGCACGCGGTCGGCCTCGTCGATCCACACCTCGAACGGCTGCTCCTGCTCGGCGCCGTCGCCGGCGGAGAACGCCTCGATCGCGCGCTCGGCCCGCTCGCGCCGCTCGGCCGGCAGCCGCTTGGCGTACGCGACGAGGTCGACCCGCCCGCGGTACCTGGTCGTCGGCTCGCCCTGCACCCGCTCGCGACCGACCTCCTCGAGGTCCTCGGCGGCGTGCAGCGCCTCGATCTGCGAGCCGGGGTCGAGCGTCAGCACGTCGCCCAGCCCGGCCGCGTCCTGGCCGGCCGCCGCGAGCGCACGCCCGAGGTCGAGCGCCATCCACCGCGCCCCGTCCGGCAGCCGGAACGGCCGCGGCAGCCGGACGTACACGTCCTTGCCGCGCACGACGACGTCGGCCTTCGGGCGCCGCGCGGCCCGCGCGGCGTCCCCGCCCACGAGGGCGAGCACCGGCGCGACGTCGAAGCGCAGGTCCATCCGGGCGCCGTCGCCGAGCGCCGTCGTGCCGGTCCCGCGCACGGTGACGTCCTCGGGCAGGCCGAAGCCGCGCGTCGTCACCTGCCATCCGACGCGCGCGGTCCGGGCGTCGCGGGTCACGTCGGCGGCCTGCTCGACGGTCCCGCTGTCCACCCCACCGGACCCGCCGCAACCGGCGGCGACGAGCGCGGCGGCGATGGCTCCCAGCGTGATGAGCCTCTCGCGCACCGGGCCGGACCGTAGCGAAGCGGCCCGAAGGACCGGGTCGCACCGGCGACGCGGGATCCCCGCCTCAGCGTCCCAGCACGGCCATCGCGGCGTTGTGGCCGCCGATCCCCGACACGCCGCCGCCGCGGACCGCGCCCGCGCCGCAGACGAGGATCCGCTCGTCGTCGGTCTCGACGCCCCACCGGCCCTCGCCGCCGGTCCGCCACGGCCACGACAGCTCGCCGTGGAAGATGTTGCCCGCGGGCAGGCCGAGCTCGGCCTCGAGGTCGAGCGGCGACCGCGCCTCGACGCACGGGCGGCCGTCGGCGTCGGCGGCCAGGCAGTCGCGGATCGGCTCCTCCAGGTGTGCGTCGAGCTGGTCCAGGTAGCGGTCGACGAGCCGCGCCTTGACGCCCTCGCCGTCCGGGCGGAACAGGGACGCCGGCGTGTGCAGCCCGAAGAGCGTCAGCGTGTGGCGCCCCGGCGGCACGATCGACGGGTCGGTGAGCGAGTGGCAGTACAGCTCGGCGGGCGCCGGGTCGGGCAGCTCGCCCCGCGCGGCGGCCGCCCACGCCGCCTCGAGCTCGTCCTCGCGCTCGTTCAGCCGGAACGTCCCGGCGAACGCGTCCTCGGCCGGGATCCCCGAGCGCAGCCGAGGGAGCCGCTCGAGCAGCAGGTTGACCTTCGTCTGGCAGCCCTCGGCGACCGGCGCCGGCGTCCGGCCGCGCAGCCGGTCGAGCACCGCCGGCGCGACGTTCGCCAGCACCCGCGAGGCGGTCACCGCGTGCTCGGCCCCGTCCTCGCGCCACGTCACCTCGCCGCCGTCGACCCGCACGACCTCGGCGCCGCAGCGGATGTCGGCCCCGGCCGACCGCGCGGCCCGCTCGAGCGCCGCCGACACCGCGCCCATCCCGCCGGCCGGGACCTTCCACGGCCCGCCGACGACGTGCCACAAGAAGCACCGGTTCTGGGCGAGCGACGGATCGTCGAGCGACGCGAACGTGCCGATGAGACCGTCGGTCGCGACGACGCCCCGCACGAGCGGGTCGCCGAACCGGGCGCGCAGCGTCGCGCCGAGCGGCTGCTCGACCAGCTCGCGCCAGGCTTCGGGCCCGACGAGCGCGCGCGCCTCGTCGCGCGAGGGCAGCGGCTCGAGCATCGTCGGGAACAGCCGCGCGGCGACCGCGTCGGTCATCGCGTAGAAGCGCTCCCACGCGTCCGGCTCGGGGATCCGGCCGGGCACGACGAGGTCCGGCGGCGCGCACGCCGCGACGCGCCGCACCCTGAGCTCCACGTCGACGCCGAGGTCGCGGGCGATCCGTGGCGGCAGCAGGCTGACGAGGTACGCGTCCCGCGACAGCCGCGCGTCCTGGCCCGGGAAGGGCCGTTCGGACACGGCGGCGCCGCCCGGCGTGGCCCGCCGTTCGAGCACGAGCACCCGTTTCCCGGCCCGCGCGAGGTACGCGGCGGCGACCAGCCCGTTGTGCCCGCCCCCGACGATCACCACGTCCATCGCGGCCAAACTATCCTTGGTAGAAGCTTGAGAGGAGGTGATCGCCAATAGCAGTTGAGGAGAAGGTCGCATTCGACGGTGAAGTCGTCGAGGCGCTTCCCAACACCATGTTCCGCGTAGAGCTCGAGAACGGGCACCCCGTCCTCGCGCATCTCGCGGGCAAGATGCGCCGCTTCCGCATCCGCGTGCTCCCCGGAGACCGGGTGCGCGTCGAGGTCTCCCCGTACGACCTGGACCGCGGACGCATCGTCTACCGCTACAAGGACTAGGACCCCTCGTCGAGGGGCCGTAGCGACCCGCCGAGGATCGGGGCGGGTTCGCCCCTACCCTCATCGTGTGACGACTCGCCTGGCCGACCTGACGACGCTTCGCCTGGGCGGCCCTGCGGGACGCTTCGTGGTGGCCGAGCATGACGACGAGCTCGTCGACGCCGTGCTGGAGGCCGACGCCGAGGGTGAGCCGCTGCTCGTGCTCGCCGGCGGCAGCAACGTCGTGGTGGCCGACGAGGGCTTTCCGGGCGTCGTCGTGCACGTCGCGACGAGGGGCGTCGAGCGCCACGACGCCGGGGATGCGGTGCTGCTGACCGTGCAGGCCGGCGAGCCGTGGGATCCGTTCGTCGAGCGCTGCGTCGCCGAGGGCCTGGCCGGGATCGAGGCGCTGTCCGGCATCCCGGGGTCGGTCGGCGCGACCCCGATCCAGAACGTCGGCGCCTACGGCCAGGAGGTCTCCGAGACGATCGACCAGGTGCTCGTGCTCGACCGCCGGGGCAAGCGCGTCGAGATGCTCGACGCGCGGGCGTGCGAGTTCTCCTACCGGTCGAGCGTCTTCAAGCGCACCCCCGGCCGCTGGGTCGTGCTCGCGGTGACGTTCGCGCTGCGCCGCGACCCGCTGAGCATGCCGATCCGGTACGCCGAGCTCGCGCGTGCCCTCGGCGTCGAGATCGGCGACCGCGCGCCGCTGGCCGACGTCCGCGAGGCGGTGCTCGAGCTGCGCCGGCGCAAGGGGATGGTGCTCGACGAGGACGACCCCGACTCGGTGTCGGCGGGATCGTTCTTCACGAACCCGGTCCTCACGGCCGAGGAGTTCGAGGCGCTGCGCGCGCGCGTGCGCGAGAAGCTCGGCGCGGACGCCGACCCGCCGAGCTGGCCGGAGAGCGACGGCCGGGTGAAGACGTCGGCGGCGTGGCTGATCGAGCGGGCCGGCTTCACGAAGGGGTACGGCGACCCGGCGACCGTCGCGATCTCGTCCAAGCACACGCTCGCGCTGACGAACCGCGGCGCGGGCACGACCGCCGCGCTCGTCGCGCTCGCGCGGGAGATCGCGGACGGCGTGCGGCGCGAGTTCGGGGTCGAGCTCGTGCCCGAGCCCGTGTTCGTCGGGCACGCCTGGGCGCAGAACTGACACCGGGGCTAAAGCCCCCGGCGCGCCCCGACGACTACAGGGGAAGCGTGTCCGCGCCATTTCCGCATGTCGATCTCGTCTCACTGCTCGGCGCGGCGGCCGACGACGGGGTCGAGAGCGCGATCCGCGCGGCCCTCAGGCCGTTCCCGTCGGCCTGCCTGTTCGTCTTCGACACCGAGCTACGGCTCCACCTCGCCGAGGGCCCGGCCGCGGAGGCCGCCGGCTACGCGACCGCGGGCGTCCGCGGACGCCGCCTGGACGACGTGGTCCCCGAGGCCGTGGCGGCGATCCTCCGGCCGAACTACCGCGCCGCGCTGGTGGGCGAGAACCGGCAGTTCCAGATCGCCGACCCGGCCAGCGGCCGCCGCTTCACCTGCGAGGCCGGCCCGATCCGCGACGCCGACGGCGTAATCGTGGGCGTGGCGTGCCTGGCGCTCGACGTCGGCGAGAGCGACGCACGGCTCGAGCAGGCCGAGCGCCGCTACCGCCTGCTCGCCGAGACCGCGACCGAGCTGGTCTCGCTCCACGACCTCGAGGGCCGCTGGCTGTACGTCTCGCCGTCGGCGGCGACCGTGCTCGGCCGCGACCCCGACAGCCTCGTCGGCCGCCCGTCGACCGAGCTCGTCCACCCCGACGACGTCGACGAGCTGCAGCGGACGGTCGCCGGCCTCATCGCGGCGGGCGACAGCGCGCTCGTCACCCACCGCACGCTGCGCGGGGACGGCACGTACGTCTGGCTGGAGAGCTCGATCCGCGTCATCCGCACCCCGGCCGGCCGCGCCCGCGAGCTGCGCGTCTCCTCGCGTGACATCACCGCCCGCAAGGAGCACGAGCGCCGCGCGGAGGAGGCGACCGCCGAGCTGCGCCAGCGCCTGGCCCAGACCGCCGCGATCGTCCGGCTCGGCGACCTGGCGCTGGAGAACCCCGACCTCGGCGCGCTGCTCGACGCGGCCGCGCAGGCGGTCGCCGACACGCTCGACGTGACGTTCACGTCGGTGCTCGAGCTGCGCGGCCCGAGCGAGCCGCTCATCGCGCGCGCGGGCATCGGCTGGAGCCGCGGGCTGGCCGGCGCGCTCATCGACCCGCCGACCGGCGACGCCGGCGCGGCGCTCGACCTGCTCGCCGACGGCGCGGTCGTCGCCGGCGACGAGCGCTTCCGCACCCGTGCCTACGACGAGCACGACGTCGTCAGCGCCGCCCACGTGCTCATCGGCGACCGCGACAACCCGTGGGGCGTGCTGTCGGCCGCCTCGACCGACCCGCGCGACTTCGACGCGTCCGACCGAGACTTCCTGCAGGCGGTCGCGCACGTCATCGGCGACGCGGTCGAGCGCCGTCGCGCCGAGGAGGCCGCCCGCCACGAGGCGCTGCACGACCCGCTCACCGGGCTGCCGAACCGCGCGCTGCTCGTCGACCGCCTGACCCATACGCTGCGCCGCCGCCCGAACGCGCGCGCGGCGGTGCTCGTGCTCGACATCGACGACTTCAAGGTCGTCAACGACTCGCTCGGCCACGAGGTCGGCGACCAGCTCCTGACCGAGGTCGGCCCGCGCCTGGCCGCCGCGCTGCGGCCCGGGGACACGATCGCCCGGTTCAGCGGCGACACGTTCGCGGTCGTCTGCGAGGACATCACCGACGAGACCCACGCCCGGCGCCTGGCCGAGCGGCTGACGACCGCGTTCGCGCGCCCGTTCGAGCTGGCCGGCGAGCGCGTCTTCGTGAGCGCGAGCGTCGGCGCGGTGGTGAGCACCGGCCGCGAGCGCGCCGAGGATCTCGTCCGCGACGCGGACGCCGCGATGCACCGCGCCAAGGAGGCCGGCAGCGGCCGCTACGAGCTGTTCGACCCGCGCCTGCGCCAGCGCGCGATCGCCCGCCTGCGCACCGAGTCCGACCTGCGCCGCGCGCTGGACCGGGGCGAGCTGCGCGTCCACTACCAGCCGTTCTGGTCGCTGCCCGACCGGCGCCTGGCGGGCGTCGAGGCGCTCGTGCGCTGGCAGCACCCCCAGCGCGGCCTCGTCCTCCCGGGCGAGTTCGTCCCGGTCGCCGAGGCCGGCGGGCTCATCGTCCCGATCGGCACCTGGGTGCTGCGCGAGGCCTGCCGTCAGCTCGCCGCCTGGCGGCGCGAGCACCCGGGCGCGTCGGAGCTTCGCCTGCGCGTGAACCTCTCGGCCCGCCAGGTCACCGAGCCGGGGCTCGTCGAGCTCGTCGCGGCGGCGCTCGACGAGCACGACATCGAGCCGTCCGCGGTCGGCCTGGAGATCACCGAGGGCCTGCTGCTGCAGGACTCCGACGCGGTCGCCGACACGCTGCGCGCGCTGAAGACGCTCGGCGTCGGGCTCGTGCTCGACGACTTCGGGACCGGCTACTCGTCGCTGAGCTACCTCAAGCGCTTCCCGATCGACCAGCTCAAGATCGACCGCTCGTTCGTCATCGGCCTCGACGAGCGCGACGAGAACCTCGCGCTCGTGGCGGCGATCGTCGGCATGGCCGCCGCGCTCGGGCTCACCGTCGTTCCGGAGGGTGTCGAGACCGAGGGGCAGCTCGCGGTCCTGCAGGAGCTCGGCTGCCACTACGCGCAGGGCTTCCTGCTCGCCGAGCCGATGCCGCCGGACGCCGTCACCGCGCTGCTCTGAGCGTCCACCCCGATGGAGCCTTTGGGGGTTCCGCCGATGTGGGACCGCGCCGCCGCCCGGAAAGTGGTCGCATGCCACGCCTCCTGCTCGCGGCGATCGCCGCCGCGCTGTCCACGCTGGCGCTCGCGACCGCCGCGAGCGCCGAATGTCCCGTGACCGGCTGCACCGGCAGCTACACGGCGCCGAACACGACGATCACCGAGGGGCCGTCGGGCACGATCCCCGACCCGCGCCCGGTCTTCCGTTTCACGAGCAGCCTCGCGGCCTCGCACTTCTACTGCCGCTGGGGCGGTGAGGGCGCCGCCTGGTTCGCGTGCACGAGCCCGTACACCGCGCCGGCGCAGGCCGACGGCGAGCACCGCTTCTCGGTCATGGCCTGCAAGACCTACCTGGACCCGGAGATCGGCGACCTCGACGTCTGCGACCAGACGCCCGCGTCGCGGACGTACTGGCTCCTGCAGACCCCGCCGCTGCCGTACTTCGCCGAGGGCCCGGCCGACGGCGCGCGCGTCAACACCGCGCCGAGGTACCGGTTCGCCGGCGCGGGCAACCCGTTCGACCCGCGCTACGAGTGTGCGATCGACGGGGGCGACCTGCACGCGTGCTCGACCACGACGACGTTCCTCATCGACGAGCTCGCGCAGGGCCCGCACACCGTCCGCGTCCGCGCCCAGGACGAGTTCGGGCGCTGGAGCCAGACGGTCTCGCGCACGTTCGTCCTGGACACCGTCGCGCCGCAGATCACGCTGAGCGATCCGGGCGCCACGCGCGACAGCACGCCGACGCTGACCTGGTCGGCGCCCGGCGACGGCGGCGCCCAGTACACGGTGGCGTGCACGCTCGACGGCGCGCCGATCGCCTGCGCGAACGGGACGATCATCGTCGGGTCGCCGCTCGCCGACGGCGAGCACACGGTGACGGTCGCCGCGACCGACGAGGCCGGCAACCGCGGCGAGACGTCGGCGACGTTCACGGTCGACACGGTCCCGCCCGAGCTGCGGGAGCTCGCCTGGAACGCGCAGGCCAGCACGCTGTCGTTCTCGGCCGGCGACGACGCCGCGACCACGTGCCGGGTCGACGACCGCGCGTTCGTGGCGTGCGCGAGCCCGTGGGCGCCCGCCTCGCTCACGCCGGGGGCGCACACGCTGACGGTCCGCGCGACCGACGCTGCGGGCAACGTGTCCGAGGAGCGGCTCGACGTCGAGGTGCCCCGCCCGCAGGCCGACCCCGGCACCAGGCCCGGCGGCGGGACGCCGGCCGGAGGGGGACGACGGCCGGCGGCCCGCCGGTGACGACGCCCGCCCCGGCCCCGGTGGGCACGACGGCCACGCCGCGCCAGAGCACCGCGTCCACGGCGACGAAGAGCACGACGAAGAAGAAGACCGCCAAGAAGAAGCAGCAGCCGGCGTGCAAGACGACGAAGACGTCGCCGGCGAAGAAGACCAAGAAGGGCAAGAAGGCCAAGAAGGCCAGGGCGTCGGCGAAGAAGAAGCCCGCCTCGTCCTGCGCCAAGGCCAAGAAGAAGCCGAAGAAGAAGAGCGCCGGGAAGCGCCGCTGAGCGCACGCCGAGACGCTCTATCCGGCTCGCGGGGCGTCCTCCGGGGCGCCCCGCGTCACGCCGGCCCGCCGAACGGGTAGCCAGGCCCGCATGACCGAGCACAGCGGAGCCGACCGCGTCGGCCACGGCGAGGCGTCGCTGGGCGACGCCCAGGCCGCCAACCCGCCCGACGACCCCGAGATGATCTACGAGGACGCCGAGCCGCTCGACACCGACGTCGAGTACGAGGGCGAGGGCACCCCGCCGCCCGAGGAGCGGGCCAACGACGACCCCGCGCCGAACGCGCCGTAGCGCCGGGGCCGCGATCGCCTACTCGCCGGCGCGCACGAGCCGGACCACGCGGTGCCCGCCGGCGAGCGGGCGCCGCCACGGCCCCTCGCCCTCCGGCGCCTCCTCGCAGTCCAGGAGCAGCGCGGCGAGCCGGCGCGCGTCCTCGAGCGACTGCGGCGGCGACGCGTAGCTGCCGCCGCGCCGGCGCGCCAGGCTCGTCGTCAGCCGGTCCTCGACCTCGACGACGTACCGGGGCCCGAGCGTCAGTTCGAGCTGCCGTTCCACGATCCCATCATGTCAGGTGTCTTACCGCCGTCCGCTACCTGACAGGCAGCGGGTAGTTGTGACGCCGATGCCCAAGACGACGAAGCTCCTCCTCGCAGTCCTCGCGCTGGCCGGTCTCCTGGCCGTACCCGCGGCGGCGGACGCCAAGACCAACGTGCGGATCGGCATCGGCGACCAGCAGGCCGCCATGTTCGATCACGCCGAGTTCAAGAAGCTGAAGATCAAGCGCGTCCGCTACTTCATCCGCTGGGACGCGGTCGATCACGACGACGTGATGCGCGCGGCCGACGCGTACGTGGACGCGGCGCGGCGCAACAAGGTCAAGGTGCTGATGCACATCTCCAGCGACAACCTGGAGCGCAAGAAGGCCAAGCTGCCGAAGCTCAGCACCTACAAGAGCAAGGTCCGCCGGCTCGTCAACCACTTCCGCAAGAAGGGCGTCAAGGAGTGGGGCGCGCGCAACGAGGCCAACCACGACTCGCAGGCGACGTGGCGGCCGAAGACCGGCCCGAAGCGCGCCGCGCAGGAGTTCCTCTACCTGCGGCAGATCTGCAAGGGCTGCACGATCGTCGCCCTCGACGTGCTCGACCAGGCCGGCGTCGAGCGTTACATCCAGCGCTTCTACCGCGCGCTCGGCTCGCGGGCCCGCTACGCGCGGATCGTCGGCATCCACAACTACTCGGACATCAACCGCAAGCGCACGCGCGGCACGCGCTCGATCATCAAGACCGCCAAGCGCTACAACCGCCGCGCGAGCTTCTGGCTCACCGAGACCGGCGGCGTCGTGAACTTCGGCAAGGCGTGGCCGTACAACACCAGCCGCGCCGCGAACCGGCTGAAGTTCCTGTTCAGCACGACGAAGAAGCTGCGCCGCGACATCGATCGGGTCTACGTCTACAACTGGACCGGCGCCGAGCGCGGCGCCCGCTTCGACGCCGGCGTCGTCGGCCCGCACGGCGAGGCGCGGCCGGCGCTCAAGGTCCTGCGCGACCAGCTCAAGAACTTCCTCCGGTAACGCCCGGAGGTCGCCCGTCCCGCCTTACGCCCCGGCTCCCGCCCGACGCGCGGGGGCCGGGCGCGCAGGGGACGTCGAGGTGCCGCCGCGGCGGCCGCCGCCGGGTGTGCAGCCGCCGCGGCGAGGACGAGCGGTGACCAAACCGCCCGCAGCACCACGTGAGGCTGATGGTGCCGGACCCCCGGCGCCGATGCGCCGGTTCCCGGAGTCAGCCGCGGCCGGCCTCGAACTCCTCGTCGGAGAGCGCGATCCCGTCGCGCCCGACGTAGCCGTCGGCCCCGCCGATCGCGACGTAGACGGCCTCGCCGTCGCCGACGTTGGCGATCCGCCGGACCGTCGACGGGCTGACGCGGACGACGCCGCCCGGCCCGACGCGGTGCGTCGCCCCGTCGCCGAACTCGAACTCCAGCGTGCCCCGGTGGACGAAGTACAGCTCCTCCGGGCGCTCGTGCCGGTGCGGGTGCGCGCGGTAGCCGGCCGGCATGACGACCGCGTTCACGCCGAACGCGGTCACGCCGAGCGGGCCGCGGATCTTGCGGAAGCCCGGCCCGTCGCCGAGGTCGGAGAGGTGGGCGAGCGCCCAGCCGTCGCCCTGCTCGACGGCCATCAGCCGCCGCTCCCCGCGTCCGGTCCCGCGGCCACGCCGCCGCGCTGCGCGTCGCCGGACCGCCCGTCACCGCCCGACCCGTCGGCGCCGCCGGCCTCGTACGGGATCGTCGTCCCCGGCGACGTCACGACCGGCGCGTCGGCGCCCGAGACCGGGTCGGCCTCGTCGCCGCACCCGGCGGCCGTCGCGGCGCCGGCGAGCACCGCCGTCAGGAGCAGCGTGAGCCTCATGGACGGGCACCCTACAGCCGCGCCGCGGTGCCGAACACCCACAGCCCGGCGACCGCCGAGACCATCCGCTCGTAGCGCTCGCCGTCGGCCGGGTTGTCCCGCACGACCAGCTCGATGCACGCGAGCCACTCGGTCATCGACGCGAGCGCCTCGGCGGTCATCTCCGTGTCGATGCCGGCGCGGACCTCGCCGCGCGCCTGCGCGCGCTCCAGCCCGCGGGCGATCCGGTCGACGAACCGCTCGCGCAGCGCCAGCCACTGGCGCTCGACCTCGGTCGGCCCGCCGAACGCCTCGAGCATCGCGCGCCAGATCCCGCGGTGGGCCGAGAACGCCTGCAGGTAGTCGCGCGTCGCCGCCTCGATGCCGGCGTGGCGGTCCAGATCGCCGTACCGGCCGCTCGTCTCGCGCAGCAGGTCCTCGCAGTTCTTCGCCAGGACCTCGGCGAACACGTCGTCCTTGTTGCGGAAGTACAGGTAGAACGTGCCCCGCGCGGTGTTCGCGCGGGACACGATCTCCGCCACCGTGGTGGCGCGGTAGCCGAGCTCCTCGAACGCGTCACGGGCGGCCTCGAGCAGCACCAGCCGCGTCGAAGCCGCCCGTGTCGTCATGGCCTCAGAGCTCCGCCTTCTCGAACTCGAACTCCTTGGCGAACTCGGACTCGTACTGGTACTCGAGCCGCCCGAGCCCGAACGGCTTCTCCGGGTCGACCTCGAAGATCGTCGACTTGCGCGGCGGGTTGCGCTCCTCGGCCGGACCGTACTGGTAGTCGTCGGTCAGGCCGTCGAAGCTCACCGTGCCGAGCTCCTCCGACGCCTTCATGATGCCGTCGCGTGACAGGTCGCCGAGCTCGACGGCCTTCTCCAGCACCGCCGTCATCGCCCGCGCCTGGTTGTAGCCGAAGGCGAAGTAGTAGTCGGGCTCCTGCTTGGGCCGCAGCTCCTCGACGTTCTTCACCATCTCGGCCATGCCGGCGACCGAGGTGTCGCCCCACTCGGTGCCCTCCGCGACGACCCACGTGGTCTGCTGGAGGTACTTCGCCAGCGGCGACGCGCCGAGCTCGTCGATCCACGCGGGCGACTGCGCGATCCAGCGCGGCGCGAACTTCATCTGGGCGGCGGTGCCCCAGATCGTGCCCGCGTCGGTCGGGGTCGCGACGAGGAACACCGCGTCGCAGCCCGCGCTGCGCAGCCGCGAGACCTGGCCGGCGACGTCCTTCGTGCCGACCGTGAACTTCTGGGTCTCGGCGACCTCGAAGCCGAGGCGCTCGGCGGCGAACTCGACGCCCTGCTGGCCGGCCTCGCCGTAGGCGTCGTCCTGGATGAACGTGCAGACCTTCTTGCCCTTGCCGTCCGCCTCGTTGACGTAGTAGTCGAGCGCGTTGATGGCCTGGACCTGGTAGGGCCCGCCGACGGGCAGGAGGTTCGGCTCACGCACCCAGAACGCGTCGAGCGACGCGGGCGCGGCGAGCATCTTGTCCTTGGCGAGCTGCGGCAGCACCGCGAGCGTCGGCGCGGTGCCGAGCACCTGCGTGAACGCCACCACCTGGTTCTTCAGGCGGTTGTACTGCTGGACGGTGCGGTCGGGCTTGTACTGCGTGTCCGCCTGGACGATCTCGACCTTGTACTTGCCCGCGATGCCGCCCTTCTTGTTCACCGCCTCGAAGTAGACCTCGTTGCCGGCGGTGAGCGGCTCGCCGATCACCGCGACCGGCCCGGTCAGCGGCGTGAGCACGCCGAGCTTGATCGTCGTGCCGTCGAAGCCGGTGGTGGCCTTGGGCTCACCACCGCCGCCGCCGGCGCCGCCACCGCCCTCGTCGTCGTCCTGGCCGCACGCGGCGCCTGCCAGCGCCAGCGCGGCCGTCGCCGCGAGCGCGACGAATCCTCTCCTCCTCATGACCCCTCCTCCCGGGACCGTGTGTTTGACCAGCCTGTGTCAGTACGAGAACGGCCATGCCTTGAAGTACGCCTTGATCCGGAGCCAGATCGCCGCGAGCCCGCGCGGCTCGAAGACGAGGAACAGCACGATCAGCAGGCCGAAGACCGCCTGGTTGAACGAGAAGACGCTCATGAAGCCGCTGTCGGACGCGCTCGTCTTCACGAACGGGATCGAGTCCGAGTAGCGCTCGATGAGCGACGGCATGCCGCCGAGGAAGAGCGCGCCGAGGACCGACCCGAAGATCGTCCCGATCCCGCCGACGATGATGATCGCGATGTACTGGATCGAGACGAAGAGCGTCCACTCCTCGGGGCTCGTGAACTGCTGGTAGCTGCCGTAGAGCGCGCCCGCCATCGCGGCCAGCGCGCTCGACAGCGCGAACGCCCCGAGCTTGTAGGCGCCCAGGCGCACGCCGATGACATCGGCCGCCACGTCGCGGTCCCGGATCGCCTGGATCGCGCGGCCCGGGCGCGTGCGGACGATGTTCTTCGCCAGCAGCGCGACGAGCGCGACCAGGCCCCAGATGACCCAGAACCACGCCTGGTTGGACGTCCAGATCGTGCCGAGCACCTCGGGGTCGCGCAGGTCGAACACGCCGACGTTCGTGGGCGCGTCGACCGACGTGCCCGAGTTGCCGCCGGTGACCGACTCGAGGTTGCGGAACAGGTGCTCGCCGAGGAACACGAGCCCGAGCGTCACGATCGCTAGGTAGTTGCCGCGCAGCCGCAGCGCGAACGGGCCGACCGCCGCGCCGACGAACGCGCCGAACGCCGCCGCGCACAGCAGCCAGAGCGGCAGCGGCAGGCCGAGGTCGCCGCCGACCTCCGCGGCCACGTACGCGCCGCAGCCGAGGAAGAACGCGTGGCCGAGCGAGACCTGCCCCGTGTAGCCGGTGAGCAGGTTCAGGCCGATCGCGCCGATCGCCGCGATGCCCGCGTAGTTGAGGATCGACAGCCAGAAGTCGTCGTCCATGACCTGCGGCAGGAAGACCCAGGTCAGGACGAGCACGCCGAGCCAGGCCTTCGCGCTGCGCGTGCGGAACAGCTTGAGCTCGTCCTCGTAGCGCCGCGTCAGGTTGCGGTGCGGCCGCGGCATCAGACCCTCCGCACCTCGGGCGTGCCGAACAGCCCGTAGGGCCGGACGAGCAGGATGATGATCATCACGACGTACGGCGCGACGCGCGAGAACCCGTCGCCCAGCCACGGCGCGACGTCGTCCTGGTAGCCGGACACGAGCGCCTGGGTCAGGCCGATGATGAGCCCGCCGACGACCGCGCCCGCCGGCGAGTCCATGCCGCCGACGATCATCGCCGGGAACGCGGCGAGCGCGATGAGCGACAGCGACGGCGTCACCGCGGCGGCGCCGGCCGCGAGCGTCACGCCGGCGAGCGCGGCGAGCGCGCCGGCGATCGCCCACGACAGCGCGAACACCTGCCGCGCGCTGATGCCCTGCGCGAGCGCCGCCTCGGGGTCGAACGCGGTGGCGCGCATCGCGACGCCCCAGTCGCTGAAGCGGAAGAACGCGAAGAACGCGGCGAGCACGAAGCCGGCGATCGCGAGCGTCCACAGGTCGCGGACCGCGAGGCTGACCGATCCGATGTCGACGGTCTCGACGCCCCACGGGTCGTTGAGGTTCAGCGCGTCGAAGCCCCAGATCGACGTGATCGCCTGCTCGATGATGAACAGCAGGCCGATCGTGATCATGATCACCGCGAACACCGGCTGGCCGACCATCCGCCGCAGCACGAGCCGCTCGGCGAGCGCGCCGACGAGCGCGACGCCGGCCGCCGCCCCGAGCACCGCGACCCAGAACGGCAGCACGTCGGTCGCCACGAGCGCGTAGGCGAGGTACGCGCCGAGCGCCAGCAGCGCGCCCTGGGCGAAGTTGATGACCCCGGTCGCCTTGTAGATGATCACGAAGCCGAGCGCGACGAGCGCGTACCGCGCCCCCAGCGCGAGCCCCGCGAACGCGATCTGGAGGAACTCGCTCACCGGTACAGCGCCTCGATCTCGTCGGCGAACATCTCCTCGATCGCGCGCCGCTTGACCTTCAGCGTCGCGGTCAGCTCGCCGTCCTCGTGGTCGAGCTCCTTGTCGAGCAGCGCGAAGCGCTTGATCTGCTCGACCTGGGCGAGGTCGGCGTTGACCTCGTCGACGACCCCGGCGATGAGCTCGCGCACCTCGTCCTTGCGGCTGAGGTCGGCGTACGTCGTGAACGGCAGGCCCCGGCGGGTGGCCCAGTCGCCGACCGTGTCGGCCTCGATGCCGATGAGCGCCGTGAGGAACCTGCGCCGGTCGCCGATGACGATCGCCTCGCGGACGTACGGCGAGACCTTCAGGCGGTTCTCGATCTCCGACGGCGAGATGTTCTTGCCGCCCGCGGTGATGATGATGTCCTTCTTGCGGTCGGTGATCGTGAGGAACCCGTCCTCGTCGAGCTCGCCGACGTCGCCGGTGTGCAGCCAGCCGTCGGGGTCGATCGCCCGGGCGGTCGCCTCCGGGTCCTTGAAGTAGCCCTGGAAGACGCCGGCCGAGCGGGTGAGGATCTCGCCGTCCTCGGCGATCTTCAGCTCGACGCCGGGCGCCGCCTTGCCGACCGTCCCGATCCGCACGTCGTCGGCCGGCGTGAACGTGCACACCGCGGTGTTCTCGGTCTGCCCGTAGCCCTCGCGGATCGGCACGCCGAGCTCGTGGAACGCCTCGAGCACCTGCGGCGCGATCGGCGCGGCGCCCGACAGCGCGATGCGGCAGCGGCTCATCCCGAGCTTCTCGCGCAGCGGCCACCTGACCCAGCCCGCGGCGTGGATCCTGCGCTTGAGCCACGACGCGTCCTGCATCTTGATCTCGACGGTCGCGAGCATCTTCTCCCAGACCCGCGGCACGCCGAGGAAGAACGTCGGCTGCACGTCGCGCAGGTCCTGCATGAACGACTCGCCGCCCTCGCCGAAGTTCACGACGTAGCCGGCGGCGATCGCGTCGATGACGCTGAACAGCCGCTCGGCGATGTGGCAGAGCGGCAGGTAGCTCAGCACCTCGTCGTCGGGCCCGACGTCGTAGAGCTGCGTGAAGACGTCGGCGGCCGCCATGAGGTTGGCGTGGCTGATCATCGCGCCCTTCGGCGGCCCGGTCGTGCCGGACGTGTAGACGATGATCGCGGTGCCCTGCGGGTCGAGCGCGGCGACGCGCCGCTCCCACTCGGCCCGGTCGCGCTCGCGGCCGAGCGCCTCGAGCTCCGAGAACGTCATGAGCATCGGGTCGTCGGCCAGCCCGCGGATGTTGCGCGGGTCGATGACGACGATCCGCCGCAGCCGCGGCAGCCGCTCGCGCACGGCGAGCGCCTTGTCGAGCTGCTCCTCGTCCTCGGCGACGAGGACGACCGACTCGGAGTGGCCGAGCAGGTACTCGACCTCGGCCGCCGGGCTGGTCGGGTAGATGCCGGTGACGACCGCGCCGAGCCCCTGCGCCCCCATGTCGGTCAGCACCCACTCGGGGCGGTTCTCGGCGTGGACGGCGACCTTGTCGCCCGGCTCGACGCCGAGCGCGGCGAGGCCGAGCCCGACGTGCGCGGCGCGCTCGGCGTACTGCGCCCACGTCGTCTCGCGCCACACGCCGCGGTGCTTCTCGCGCAGGGCGAGGTCGCCGGGGCGCTCGGCGGCCTGGCGGACGAGCAGCGCGGGGAGCGTCCGGGGCCGCTCCGCGGTCGTCGCAGGCTCGGGCGTGCGAGCGAGGTCACCCACCGTCATGCCTGCGCACCTCCCAGGTAGGCCTCGATGACCCGTGGGTCGTTCTGGATCTCCTCCGGCGTCCCGGTCGCCAGCGGCCTGCCGAAGTCGAGCGCCATGACCCGGTCGGCGAGATCCATGACCAGGTGCATCTCGTGCTCGACGAGGATCATCGACAGGCCGAGCTGCTCGCGCGCCTCGAGGATGTACCGGGCCATGTCCTCGGTCTCCTCGAGGTTCATGCCGGCGACCGGCTCGTCGAGCAGCAGGACCTTCGGCTCCATCGCCAGCGCGCGCCCCAGCTCGAGCCGCTTCTGGATGCCGTAGGGCAGCAGGCCGGCGTGGGTGTGGCGGTGGGCCTCGAGCTCGAGGAGCTCGATGACCTCCTCGACCTTCGCGCGATGCTCGACCTCCTCGCGCTTGGCCCGCCCCCACCACAGCGCGCCGGTGATGAACCCGGTCCGCATGAGGTGGTGGCGGCCGAGCATGAGGTTGTCGACGACGCTGAGGTTCGCGAACAGGCCGAGGTTCTGGAACGTCCGCGCGACGCCGAGCTTGGCGATCTCCGCGGGCGAGTGGGCGAGCAGGTCGTGCTCGCCGAGCCGGATCGAGCCGCGCTGCGGCCGGTAGACGCCGTTGAGGCAGTTGAAGATCGAGGTCTTCCCGGCGCCGTTGGGGCCGATGACGGCGAACAGCTCGCCGGGCGCGACCTCGAACGACACGCCGTCGAGCGCCTTCACGCCGCCGAAGCGCAGCTGCACGTCCTCGACCCGCAGGTGGGCGGGCGCGTCGCGGCCGGGCTCGGCAGCCGCGGGCGCGCGGCCGGGGCTGACTACCACCGCTTCCTCCTGCGGTAGGACTTGACGTCGCGGAACGAGCGGCGGCCGGACTCGCCGATGCCCAGGTAGAACTCCTGGATGTCCTGGTCGGCGAGCAGGTCGGCGGCCGGGCCCTCCTTGACCACGCGGCCGGTCTCCATGACGTAGCCCGACCGGGCGACCGACAGCGCCATCGTCGCGTTCTGCTCGACGAGCAGGACGCTCGTGCCCTGCCGGTTGATGTCGACGATGATGTCGCGGATCTGCTCGACGAGCCGGGGCGCGAGCCCCAGCGACGGCTCGTCGAGCAGCAGCAGCGCCGGGTCGGCCATGAGCGCGCGGCCGATCGCGAGCATCTGCTGCTCGCCGCCGGAGAGGTACCCGGCGATCGACCGGCGCCGCTCGCGCAGGACGGGGAACAGGTCGAAGACGCGCTCGTGCGCCTCGCGCACCCGGTTCTTGTCGCCGCGCCGGGTGAACGCGCCGGCGCGCAGGTTCTCCTCGACCGTGAGCTCCTGGAAGATCCGCCGGCCCTCCATGACCTGCGCGATCCCGCGGCGGACCACGTCGGACGGGTCCAGGCCGCTGACGCGGTCGCCCTTGAAGGCGACCTCGCCCTTGGTGACCTTGCCGCGGTGGACGCCGAGCAGCCCGGTGATCGCGCGCAGCAGCGTCGTCTTGCCGGCGCCGTTGGCGCCGAGCAGCGCGACGATCGACCCCTGCGGCACGTCGAGGCTGACCCCACGCAGGACCAGCGCGACGTCGTTGTAGACGACCTCGACGTTCCGGACGGACAGCAGTCCCTCCACGTCTCCCTCCTCCCTCGTGCGGAAACGTACACGAACCGCTGACACTCGTGTCAGTTCGCGCAGGTCAGAGAACCGGCGCATCGCGCTGCGAGCGGATCTAGGGTCCGCGCCCATGCCCGGCCGCGTCACGCTCCTGACATCGCTCGCCCTCCTGATCGCCCTCGTCGCACCGGCCGCCGCAGCCGCCGCCGGCGAGGAGGACTACGACGTCACGATCCGGCGCACCGCGCACGGCATCCCGCACATCGAGGCGCGCGACTTCGGCAGCCTCGGCTACGGGTACGGCTACGCGTTCGCCCAGGACAACCTGTGCGTCATCGCCGACCAGTACGTGACCGTCCGCGGCGAGCGCTCGCGGTTCTTCGGGCCCGACGGCACGTGGGAGATGGGCGGCAACGGGACGACGAACCGCAACCTCGACTCGGACTTCTTCTTCAAGCGGATCATCAAGCGCCGCACGATCGAGAAGCTGCTCGAGCAGCCGCCGCCGAACGGCCCGCGGCCCGAGGTGCGCGAGGCGGTCCGCGGGTACGTCGCCGGCTACAACCGCTACCTGCGCGACACCGGGGTCGACCGGCTGCCCGACCCGGCGTGCCGGGGCAAGGACTGGGTGCGGCCGATCGAGGAGATCGACGCCTACCGGCGCTTCTACCAGCTCGCGCTCATGGCCTCGAGCGGCGTGGCGGTCAACGGCATCGGCGGCGCGCAGCCGCCGGGCGGAGGCGGCCCCGCGTCCGCGGCGTCGGCGTCCGGGCGCACGCCGGTGCCGGCGCCGCGCGAGGTCGCGCGCAGGCTCGCCGACCGGTTCCCGCTGCCGATCGGCTCGAACGCGGTCGGCCTGGGGCGCGAGCAGACCGACAACGGCAAGGGCATGCTGCTCGGCAACCCGCACTTCCCGTGGGACGGGACCGAGCGCTTCTACCAGGCGCACGCGACGATCCCCGGCAAGATGGACGTCCAGGGCGCGGCGCTGTTCGGCGTGCCGGTCGTGCTCATCGGCAACACCCGCGGGCTGGCGTGGAGCCACACGGTCTCGACCGCGTTCCGCTTCACGCCGTTCGAGCTGACGCTCGTCCCCGGCTCGCCGACGACGTACCTCGTCGACGGGCAGCCGAAGCAGATGGAGCGCGACGACCTCGTCGTCGACGTCCGCCGCCCGGACGGCTCGATCGGCCAGGTGCGCCGGACCCTGTGGACGACCGAGTACGGGCCGGTGTTCACCGAGATCCTCGGCCTGCCGCTGTTCCCGTGGACGCCGGTGAAGGCGTGGGCGCTCGGCGACGCGAACGCAGCGAACTTCCGCTACCTGAACCACTTCTTCGAGACGAACCTCGCGCAGAGCGTGCGCGAGTACGACCGCGTCCTGCGTCGCAACCAGGGCGTCCCGTGGGTGAACTCGATCGCCGCCGACGCGCGCGGCGAGGCGTTCTACGCCGACATCAGCGTCGTCCCGCACGTCACCGACGAGCACGCGCAGCGCTGCAACACCGTGCTCGGCGTCGCGACGACGCAGCTCCTCGGGCTGCCGGTGCTGGACGGCTCGCGCAGCGACTGCGCCTGGGGACGGGACCCGAGCGCGATCCAGCCCGGCACGTTCGGGCCCGACGAGCACCTGCCGTCGCTCCTGCGGACCGACTACGTCATGAACGCCAACGACTCGTACTGGCTGTCGAACCTGCGCGCGCGGCTCGAGGGCTTCCCGCGGATCGTCGGCGACGAGCGCACCGAGCGCTCGCTGCGCACCCGCATCGGGCTCCTCATGGTCGACGGCCGGCGCTTCAGCCAGAGGTCGCTGCAGGACATGGTCTTCAACAACCGCCAGTACGCCGGCGAGCTGTGGCGCGACACGCTGCTCGGCGTGTGCGACGCGCTGCCGGGCTACGCGGACGCGTGCGCAGCGCTGCGGGCGTGGAACGTCCGCGACGACGTCGACTCGAAGGGCGCGCTGCTGTTCCGCGGGATCGCCTCGCGGCTGCTCGGCGGCGGCGTCGCGTCGCTGCCTGCGCCGTGGACGACCCCGTTCTCGGTCGACGACCCGGCGAACACGCCGCGCGGGCTGAACCCGCTCGACCCGCGCGTCGCGTTGGCGATCACACAGGCCGCCGACGAGCTGCGGCGCCTGAAGATCCCGCTCGACGCGCCGCTCGGCCAGGTGCAGTCCGAGACGCGCAACGGCGAGCGGCTGCCGATCCACGGCGGGCCGGGGACGTACGGCGTCTTCAACGCGATCGACACGCGCGGCGGGCTGAAGGAGCGCATCGGCTACGACGACATCGCGCACGGGTCGAGCTACGTGCAGGTCGTGCAGTTCACGGACCGCGGCGAGTGCGAGGTCGAGCCGCGGACCATCCTCACCTACTCGCTGTCGGCCAACCGCGAGTCGCCGTTCCACAGCGACCAGACCCGCCTGTACGGGCGCAAGCAGTGGGTCGACATGCCGTTCTGCCCCGACGAGGTGCGGCGGGCGACGCTGTCCGAGCTGCGGCTGCGGTCGCGCTCGCCCGGCGCGGCGCCGGCGCGCTGCCCGGACCGCCTGCCCGTGTCGGCGCGCGTGAACGGCCGGCAGGTGCGGTTCACCGGGCCGCGCGGGATGCGCGCCGAGGTGTTCCGGGTCACCGCGCGCGGCGCGCGGCGCGTCGCCCGCGGGCGGTCGTTCCGCGCGCGGTCGGGGATCTTCTTCGCGCGCCTGCGCTCGGGTACGCAGTCGCGCCGGATCGCGTTCACCGTCCGGCGCGGCCGGGTGCGGATCCTGCCGGCGTTCGAGCGCGTCGTGCCGTGCGGGCCGCTGCGCCGCCTGAAGCTCACGTCGCCGGCGTTCGGCAGCCGCCGGGCGCTCGGCGTCGCGTACCGGCTCGGCGAGCGCGCGCGGGTCGACATCCGCGTGCTGCGCGGGCGGCGCGTCGTGCGCCGCATCCGCGGCACGCGCCGGCCGCGGGTCGAGCACCGCTTCCGGATCGGCCGCCGCGCGCCGCGCGGGACCTACCGGGTCGTGCTGACCGCGACCGGGCCGAGCGGGACCGTCCGGGAGACCGTCACCGCGGTGCGCCGGTAGGTCGCGTCGTCCTCGGGCCGTCGCGGGCGACGCGCGGCGGGCCGGCTCGGCGGTGCCGGGCTGTGGTCCGAACGGCCGCTGGTCAGGGTCGCGGGAGCGGTCCGCTCCCCGCTCACGCTCGGCAGCGCGCTCGCGTCGGGGCGCGCCGGGCGGATCTTTGGCACTCGATGTGCGCCTGGCGACCGATGAGTGCCAAAGATCCGGCTCCCGCGCCCACGGCCGAGCCCGCGGCGCTCGCGCCGCGCGACCGGGACGAGACGGTCGACCGGGTGCGCGGTTCGTCCGGCTCGCCGACGGGCGCGGCCCCGGTCGCGACGCGCGCGGCGTCTGCAGACGTGCGACGTTCCGGCGCTCGATCACCCAGCCTGACCAGCGTCCGCTCGGGCCCGGCGCAGGCCCGCACCACCGGGCCGGCCGGAGCGAGCCGGGCCGCGTCCGCCGAGGGCGGCGCGGACCCAGCCGCCGCAGACCCCAGGCACCCCGGTCAGGAACCGGGCCAGGCCCGAGTCGAAGAAGGGGCCAGGCCCGAGTTAGGGAAGGGGCCAGGCCCCTTACCCTCGGGCCGAGTTAGGGAAGGGGCCAGGCCCCTTACCCTCGGGCCGAGTTAGGGGAGGGGCCAGGCCCCTTACCCTCGGGCCGAGTGAGGGGAGGGGCCAGGCCCTTAGCCTCGTTCGAGGAGCAGGATTTCTCAGTTGTCGCGACTGAGATGTGTCCGCTATTCTTTGCGGACGCAACCTTCTACTTCTTCAAAGGTTTCTCGCGCATGGCTCAGACGCTCCTCCTCGTACCGCTCGACGACACGGTCGTCTTCCCGACGATGGACGTCACCCTCCCGGTCGACATCGCCGGCGAGGAGCGCGTGCTCCTCGTGCCCCGGCACGACAACGAGTTCGCGAAGGTCGGGACGATCGCCCGTGTCGCCGAGACCGTCCGCCTGCCCGGCGGCGCGCGCGGCGCCCAGCTCGAGGGCGAGTCGCGCGGCGTGATCGTCGGCGCGGCCCAGACCGACGCGCGCGGCCGCCTGCGCGTGGAGGTCGAAGAGCACACCGACGACGTCCCCGCCAACGGGCGCACGCGCGAGCTCGAGCGCGACTACCGCGCGGTGGTCGAGGAGATCCTCGAGCTGCGCGGCGACGACGGCCGCGTGGCCGCGTTCCTGCGCTCGATCGTCGACCCCGGGCCGCTCGCCGACACCGGCGGCTACTCGCCCGACCTGACCTTCGAGCAGAAGGTCCAGCTCCTCGAGGAGATCGACGTGACCGCGCGCCTGGAGCTCGCGCTGCAGTTCCAGCGCGAGCGCCTGGCCGAGATGCAGGTGCGGCGCAAGATCCGCGAGGACGTCGAGTCCGGCGCCCAGAAGCAGCAGCGCGAGTACTTCCTGCGCAAGCAGCTCGAGTCGATCCGGCGCGAGCTGGGCGAGGATGACGGCTCGGTCACCGACGAGTACCGCACGAAGATCGACGAGGCCGGCATGCCCGACGAGGTGCGCGAGCAGGCCGAGCGCGAGCTCGCGCGGCTCGAGCGCGCCGGCGAGCAGGGCGGCGAGGCCCAGATGATCCGCACGTACCTCGACTGGCTGGTCTCCGTGCCGTGGTCCAAGCGGTCGGAGGAGCGGCTCGACCCGGTCGCCGCGCGCGAGGTGCTCGACGCCGACCACGCGGGCCTCGAGGACGTCAAGGACCGCATCGTCGAGTACATCGCGGTCGAGAAGCTGCGCCGCGAACGCGGGATCGAGCCCGACCGCAAGGCCGGCACCATCCTCACGCTGATCGGCCCGCCCGGGACCGGCAAGACGTCGATCGGCGAGTCGATCGCCCGCGCCACGGGCCGCGAGTTCGTGCGCATGGCGCTCGGCGGCGTGCGCGACGAGGCCGAGATCCGCGGCCACCGCCGCACGTACATCGGCGCCCTGCCCGGCCGGCTGGTCCGCGCGCTGCGCGACGCCAAGACGATGAACCCGGTGATCATGCTCGACGAGGTCGACAAGGTCGGCGCCGACTGGCGCGGCGACCCGAGCGCGGCGCTGCTCGAGGTCCTCGACCCCGCGCAGAACCACGCGTTCCGCGACCACTACCTCGACGTCGAGATCGACCTGTCGGACGTCATGTTCATCGCGACGGCGAACGTCGCCGACACGATCCCCGGCCCGCTGCTGGACCGGATGGAGGTCATCCGCTTCGACGGCTACACGACGCAGGAGAAGGTCGCGATCGCGCGGGACTACCTCGTCAAGCGCCAGCGCGAGCGCAACGGCCTGCGCGAGGACGAGGTGACCGTGCCCGACGACGTGCTGCGCCTGGTCACGACCGAGTACACGCGCGAGGCCGGCGTGCGCAACCTCGAGCGCGAGCTGGGCACGATCCTGCGCAAGGTCGCGACGAGGATCGCGTCCGGGGAGCTCGAGGCGCCGGTGACCGTCGACGTCGACATGGTCCGCGACGCGCTCGGCCGCCAGAAGTTCTTCCAGGAGGCGGCGATCCGCACCGCGGTGCCGGGCGTCGCGACCGGCCTGGCGTACACGCCGGTCGGCGGCGACGTGCTGTTCATCGAGGCGAACGCGACGAAGGGCAGGTCGGGGGCGCTGACGCTCACCGGCCAGCTCGGCGACGTCATGAAGGAGTCGGCGCGCATCGGCCTGACGTACGTCCGCGCCCACGCGGCCGAGCTCGGCATCGACGAGGACGCGTTCGAGGACCGCGAGTTCCACGTGCACGTCCCGGCCGGGGCGGTCCCGAAGGACGGCCCGAGCGCCGGCGTGACGATGACGACCGCGCTCGCGTCGCTGCTGACGGGCCGGCCGGTCAAGCACACGGTCGGCATGACCGGCGAGGTCACGCTGCAGGGCCGGGTGCTGCCGATCGGCGGCCTGAAGCAGAAGGTGCTCGCGGCGCACGCGGCCGGCCTGACCGACGTGATCATCCCCGAGCGCAACCGCGGCGACCTCGACGACGTCCCCGAGGAGGTCCGCGAGCAGATGACGTTCCACCCGGTGATGACGATCGGCGAGGTGCTCGAGATCGCGCTCGAGCCCGCGCCGGTCAGGGCCTAGCAGCACCGAACCGTGCGGGGCGGCCGGCGGCGCGCGCCGCCGGCCGCCTCAGCGCGGCGCCGCGAGGCGGTCGACGAGGTCGTCGACCGCGCGTACGAGCGCGCGCCGCGACACGCCGTCCTCCTGCAGGGCGGTCACCAGCTCGGCGTCGAACGCGGCGAGCAGCAGGTGGGCGCGCAGGTCGGCCTCGCGCCCGGGCCGGGCCGCCCCGGCCTCGGCCAGCAGCACCGCGACATGCCGGTGCCACACCGCGTAGGCGCCGGTTCCCAGGCGCGCGAGCGGGCGCGCGGTCTCCGACGCGAGGAGGAACGCGCGATGCTCGAGCGTCAGGTCGAGCAGCGCGCGGGCGAACGCGTGCAGCCGCGCCGCCGGCGTCGCGTCGCCGCCGGGCCCCAGCGGCGGCGGCCCGCGCAGGATGCGGTCCTGGAGCGCGCGCTCGTGCTCGTCGAGCAGCGCGAGGAACAGCGCCTGACGGTCGGGGAAGCGGCGGAAGAGCGTCGCCTTGCCGACGCCGGCCTCGCGCGCGATCTCCTCGAGGCTGACGCTCGCGACGTCGCGCTCGGCGAACAGGCGCCGGGCGGCGTCGAGGATCCGCCGGCGGTTGCGTGCGGCGTCGGCGCGCTCGGCCATGCCTCCCAGCATAACCGGACCGGAGTCTCACTTGCTGCTACCCTCCCGCGGCACGTAACCGGACCACAGTCTCATTTCATCCAGGAGCACCGCCGTGGAAGCCGCCGCCGTCCCCCTCCTCCTCGTCGTCGGGTCGCTGCTCGCCCTCCAGGCCGCCGCGAACGTCCAGCTGAGCACCGCGACCGGCAGCGCGTTCGGCGCGTCGACGCTGCAGCTCGGCATCGGCGCCACGGTCCTCGTCGCCGTCGCCGCCGCCGCGGGCGCGCTGGACGCGTTCGGCGACCTCGGTGACGTGCCGGCGTGGCACCTGGCCGGCGGGCTGGGCAGCGCGCTCTACATCACCGCCGGGATCGTCCTCGTCCCGCGGGTCGGCGCGATCGTCGCCGTCGGCCTGTTCGTCGCCGGCCAGATGGGCGCGTCTCTCGTGCTCGACGCGACCGGCTGGCTCGGCGTCGCCGCCCGGTCGCTCGACCCCGCCCCGCTCGCCGGCGCTGTCGCGGTCGTCGCCGGCATCGCGCTCGTCGTCCGCGCCCAGACGACGGCGCGGGCGGGCGCGCCGCTCGTCGCGCTCGGCCTCGCCGCCGGGGCGGCCCTGCCCGTCCAGGGCGCGGTGAACGCCCAGCTCCGGGCCGACCTCGACGCGCCGCTGACCGCCGGCGCGATCTCGTTCCTCGTCGCGACCGCCGCGATGGCCGCCGTGCTCGCCGCCGCGCGGCTCGTGCGGGCCGCCCCGCCGGCGCGGCTGGAGGCGCTCGCCCGCGACGTCCCGTGGTGGGGCTGGCTCGGCGGCCTGTGCGGCGCGACCTACGTCGTCGCCGTCTTCTCGCTCATCCCCGAGATCGGCGCCGCCGCGACCGTCGCGCTGACGATCGCGGGCCAGCAGCTCGCGTCGATCGCCGTCGACCACCGCGGCCTGCTGCGCCTGCCGCGCCGCGCGATCCCGCCGGCGCGCCTGGTGGGCGTGGCCGTGCTGCTGTCGGGCGTGGGGCTGATCCAGCTCGCGTAGGGGCGATCCGGACGGGGTGCGCGAGCGCCGGCGCGCGTGGCGGCCGCCGCGCGGCGGCGGTCACGCCGCCAGCGACTCGCTCTCCCCCGCGGCGGCCCACCCCGCCAGCTCGTCTCCCGCGAGCGGCGGGCTGAACAGGTACCCCTGCCCGAAGTCGCAGCCCAGCGCCGCCAGGCGCCGGCGCATGTGGTCGTCCTCGATCCCCTCCGCGACGACGCTCAGCCCCAGGCTCTTGGCCAGCGCGATCGTCGACCGCACGACCGTCGAGTCGGGCAGCAGCGACCGGTCGATCTTGATCTCCTCGATCGGCAGCCGGTGCAGGCCCCGGACCGAGGACATGCCGGTGCCGAAGTCGTCGATCGCCAGCCGGACGCCGAGCAGGTGCAGGGCCTCGAGCACCTCGCCCGCCCGGTCGGGGTCGGACATGATCGTCGCCTCGGTGAACTCGAGCTCGAGCGCGCCGGCCGGCACGTCGTACCGGCGCAGCAGCGCGGCGACGTCCTCGGCCAGCCCGCGGTCGAGCAGCCCGCGCGCCGACACGTTCACCGCCACGCGCAGGTCCAGGCCGTCGCGCCGCCACGCGGCCACCTGGGCGAGCGCGCGTTCGAGCACGTACATCGTCAGCGGCCGCATGAGGGCGGTGTGCTCGGCCCGGGTGACGAAGCTCGACGGCAGCACCAGCCCGCGCTCGGGGTGCATCCACCGCACGAGCGCCTCGACGCCCGCGAGCGCGCCGGTCGCCAGCTCGACCTTCGGCTGGTAGACGACGGACAGCTCGCCCGCGTCGATCGCGCGGCGCAGGTCGCCGACGAGCTCGACCGGGTCGTGCAGGTCGTCGGTCGCGCGCGCGTACAGCTCGCTGCCGGTACGGCCCGCCTTCGCGCCGTACATCGCGACGTCGGCGCGCTGGACGAGCGTCTCGACGTCCTCGCCGTGGTCGGGGAACGCGGCGATGCCCAGCGACGCCCCGATCTCGATCTCGACGCCGTTCACGTCGAACGGCCGGTCGAGCGCCTGCAGGATCTTCTCGGCCACCTCGACCGCCGCCGCCGCGGACGTCGCGGTCGGCAGCAGCACCGCGAACTCGTCGCCGCCCAGCCGCGCGACCGTGTCGCTCGAGCGCAGGACCGACGCGATCCGCGGGCCGACCTGACGCAGCAGCTCGTCGCCGTGGTGGTGGCCGAGCGTGTCGTTGACCTCCTTGAAGCGGTCGAGGTCGATGAGCATGACCACCGGGCGCGTCCCGCCGACGCGGCGCGCGGTGACGAGCGCGCGCTCGACGCGGTCGGTGAACAGGGCCCGGTTCGGCAGCCCGGTCAGGACGTCGTGCAGCGCCTCCGAGCGCGAGCTCGCGCGCCCGGCGAGGAACCCGACGCCGAACCAGAGCCCGCACAGAACGGCAGCAAGGACGATGTCCATGAGCCGATCATGCGGATCGTCCGGACGTCAGGACGGTTTCGTGGACACCTGTTCGACGGATGTCCGCCCACGACGTCCCCAGAAGTGGGGATCGGCACGTTCTGACGTCGCGGGGGCGAGCCGGCCCGCGGCGACCACCGAGAGGAGGATCGCCAGCCACGTCCCGGACGCGACCGCGACGTGCAGCCACACGAGCCCGGCGGGCAGCGCGAGCTCGTACTGGACGAACCCGATCACGCCCTGCGCGGCGACGAGCAGGCACGTCCACGTCAGGGCGCGGCGGACCTCGCGCGAGGCCCCGGCGTGGCGGGCGTAGAACCACGTCCCGACCGCGAGCAGCCCGAGCACCGTGCCGCTGCGCCCGTGCCAGTGGATGAGGTCGTCGAGCGGCATGATGTCGATCCGCGACACGACGCCGCCCTCGTGCGTCTCGTCGCTGCCCGGGTGCGGCCCCGCGGCGGTCGTGAGCGTCCCGGCGAACAGCACCACGCTGCCCCACGCGAGCAGCGCGCGGGTGAGCAGCACGAGCCGGCGGTCGTGGACGACGGCGTCCTCGGGCTCGTGGCGGGCGCGCCAGTACAGCGCGACGCCGGCGCCGAGCAGGACCATCGAGAGCAGGAAGTGGCCCATGACGAAGCCGGGCCTCAGCTCGAACAGGACGGTGAGGCCGCCGAGGACCGCCTGGCCGAGCACGCCGAGCGGCAGCAGCGCCGACAGCACGACGAGGTCGCGCCGGCGCGGCTCGCGCTTGAAGCTCAGCACGAACGCGGCGATGCACGGGATCCCCACCAGGCCGGTGACGAGCCGGTTGCCGAACTCGATCCACGCGTTCAGCTCCATCGGCGCGACGAACGTGTCGCCGCACCGCGGCCAGTTCGTGCAGCCCAGCCCGGAGCCGGTGAGGCGCACCGCGGCGCCGGTGAGGACGATGAGGAACAGCAGGACGAGGGCGACCAGCGTCACCCGCTCGTACTGCCGCGGCGTGAGCGTTGGCAGGCGGCGCATGCGACAGCGGGGAAGGGTACGCGGTCGCGCCCCGACGAAGGGCCCACGCGGGCCCGCCGAACGGTTTAGGGTCGCTTCGTGCACCTGTCGGCTGTCGTCCCGGCGACGGATGGAGCGGCGACCCTCGACCGTTGCCTCGCGGCGATCGCGGCGGCGGCCGAGCCACCGGAGGAGCTCGTCGTGGTCCGCGGGCCGGACATGGCGCCGGCGCACGGGGCGGGGATCGTGTCGGTCCGCTCGCCGGCGTTCGGCGGCCCGGCGGCGGCCCGGAACGCGGGCGCGGCGATGGCGTCGGGCGACATCGTCGTGTTCGTCGACGCCGACGTGGCGGTCCGGCCGGACGTGTTCGCGCGGATGCGCGAGCGGTTCGCGGCGGACGCCTCCCTCGACGCGGTGTTCGGCTCGTACTGCGACCACCCGGGCGCGCCGGGGCTCGTGTCGGGCTTTCGCAACCTGCTGCACCACCACGTCCACCAGCGCGGAGCCGGCCCGGCCGAGACGTTCTGGACCGGGCTCGGCGCGATCCGCCGCGAGGTGCTGCTGGCGGCCGGCGGGCTCGACGACGGGCTGCGCTACCTGGAGGACCTCGAGCTCGGCCGGCGGCTGCGCGACCACGGGGCGACGATCGTCCTGGACCCGGCGATCCAGGGCACGCACCTGAAGGGCTACGACCTGGCCGCGATGGTGCGCACCGACCTCGTCGAGCGCGCGGTGCCGTGGGTGCGGCTGGCGCTCGAGGGGCGCGCGTCGCGGTCGGCGCTGAACGCGGGCGGACGGCACCGGGCGAGCGCGGCCGCGGCGCTCGCGGCCGCCGGCGGGATCGCGCTGCGGCGCCCGCGCGCGGCGGGAGGCGGCGCGGCGGCGCTCATCGGGCTGAACGCCGGGTTCTACCGGCTGCTGGCGCGCCGGCTCGGCTGGCGCGGGGCGCTGCTCGGCCCGCCGCTGCACGTCCTCCACCACCTCACCGCGCTGTGCGGCGTCCCCGCGGGCGTCGTCCAGCACGTGCTCGGGGCGCCGCGCGAGCGTCGCGTCGTCAGCCCGGCGGTGCTGCGCGCCGCGCTCGACCGGCCGCTCACGTCGGTCCCCGCGACCCCGCCCGAGCATGCGCCGCTCACCCCGCCGACGCCGCTGCCGGTGGCGCCGCAGGCCGCCGGGGGCAATGCCGCCCCGCCGCCCGCCGACCCGTCCGCGACCCGCGTGCGCCGGCGTTGAGCGTCGTCAGGGTCGGGCTGCTCGGATGCGGGAGGGTCGCCGCGGAGGCGCACCTGCCCGCGCTCGCGCGTGTCCCGGGGGTCGCGGCGGTCGCCGTCGCCGACGCCGACCCGGAGCAGGCGCGCCGGGTCGCGGAGCGGTTCGGCATCGCGCGCGTCCACGCGAGCGCGGCGGCGCTCGCCGCCGACGAGGCCGTCGACCTCGTCGCGGTCTGCACCCCGCCCGCCGCCCATGCCGAGGGGGCGCTCGCGGCGCTGGCCGCCGGCCGCCACGTCTTCGTCGAGAAGCCGCTCGCGCCGGCGCTCGACGCGGCCGGCGCGATCGCCGAGGCCGCCGCCGCGACGCCGCTCGTCGCGGTGTCCGGCTTCAACCTGCGCGTCCACCGCCAGGTCGCCGAGGCGCGCCGCTTGATCGCGCAGGGCCTGCTCGGCCCGCTGCTCATGGTCCGCAGCCACTGGACGACCGCGACCCCCATGCCGGGCCGGGGTCCTGCCGGCGGCGTGCTGTGGGAGCTCGGCGTCCACCACCTCGACCTGTGGCGGCACCTCACCGGCAGGGAGCCGTCCGAGCTGCGCGCGACCGGCGACGGCGGCGCGATCGCGGTCAGCGGCCGGGTCCCCGGCGGCCCGGTGCTCGCGACGACGCTCGCGGCCGGGACGAGCGACGCGCACGAGATCGAGCTGGTCGGCGAGCGCGGCAGGCTCGTCCTCACGCCGTTCCGCGCCGACGGGCCGCGCCGGCACCCGGCCGGCCGGACCGCCGGCGGCGCCGGCGTCCGGCTGCGCGCCGCCGCCCGGGACGTCGTCACGCTGCCGCGCCAGCTCCGCGCGGCGCGGGCGGGCGGCGACTTCGCGCTGAGCTTCCGGGCCCAGTGGCGGGCGGTGGCGGAGGCGGTGCGCGGGTCGGCGTCACCGCACGCGACGATCGAGGACGGCCGCCGCGCGGTGGCGCTGGCCGTCGCGGCCGAACGGGCGCTCGCGACGGGCGCGGCGGTGGAGGTGGGCACGTGACGCCGGCGCTGTCGGTCGTGCTGACGACGCGCAGCGGCTGGCCGCCGCTCGAGCGCACGGTCCGCTGCCTGGCCGAGCAGACGATCGCCGACCGGATCGAGCTCGTGGTCGTGTCGTTCCCGCCGGGCGAGCTCGGCCCGCCCCCGCCCGAGACCGAGCGCCTCGGCGGCGGCCTGCGCGTCGTCCGGCTCGACGGCCACGCGTCGGTCGCCACCGCGAACGCCGAGGGCGCGCTGGCGGCGACCGCGCCGGTCGTCGCGTTCGGCGAGGACCACTCCTACCCGGTCGCCGACTGGGCCGAGGCGCTCCTGGACCGCCACGCCGAGGGCTGGGCGGTCGTCGGCCCGGTCATGCGCAATGCGACGCCGCGCAGCGCGGTGAGCTGGACGGACTGGCTGCTCGGCTACGGGCTGTTCGGCGACGGCCACCCGGGCGGCGAGGTCGACTTCGCGCCCGGCCACAACTCGTCGTACAAGCGCGAGGTGCTCGAGCGCCACGCCGGCGACCTGCGGACGTTCATGGCGGCCGAGTGGGTGTTCCACCGCCGGCTACGCGAGGAGGGCGAGCGCGTCTGCATCGAGCCCCGCGCGGTCACGCGGCACGTCAGCTTCGGGTTCCCGGTCGCCGCCGCGCGGACGACGTTCCTCGGCGGCTGGGCGGGCGCGGCCGTCCGCGCCCATCGCTGGCCGCTCCTGCGCCGTCTGGTCTACGCCGCGGGCACGCCGCTGCTCCCGGCCCTGCGCGCCTACCGGTTCGCCCGCCGGCTGGCGCCCGAGCAGCGCCGGCGCATCCCGTTCGCGCGCATCCTCCCCGTCCTCGCCGCCGGGCTCGTGCTCGACGCGGCCGGCCAGGCGATCGGGTTCCTGCGCCCGTCCCGTGACGCCGCCCGCGACGCCGAGCACGAGCTCGAGCGCCTGCGCTTCGTCCACCCCGCCGACATCGCGAGGCTGCCGTGCGGCTGACGACCGGCGCGGGGGACGCCGGCGGCGAGGCCTGCCGGCTGCGGTTCGTCACCCCGGCCGACCGGGCCGCGCTGTCGTGACGGCGCCCGCGGTGACCGTCGTCGTGCCGACCGCGGACCGGCCCGCCCAGCTGCGCCGCTGCCTGGCGGCGCTCGCGGAGGTCGAGCACCCGCGCGAGCGCATGGAGGTGATCGTCGTCGACGACGCCTCGCGGGCGGACGTGCGGGCGGTGTGCGCGGCGGCCGTCGACCTCGACGTGCGCGTGCTGCGCCGGGAGGAGCGGCGCGGGCCGGGCGCGGCGCGCAACGCGGGCGCGCGGGCGGCGGACGGGACCGTCCTCGCGTTCACCGACGACGACTGCCGGCCCGACCGCAGCTGGCTGCGCGCGCTGCTCGCCGGGCTCGGCGAGGACGGGGCGGCCGCGGCGGGCGGGCAGACCGTCAACGCGCTGACGGGCAACCCGTACGCCGCCGCCAGCCAGCACGTCCAGGACCTCGTCTACGCGCACTACAACCGCGACCCGCGCCGCGCGCGCTTCCTCGCGTCGAACAACCTCGCGGTCGACCGCGCGGCGTTCCTCGCGACCGGCGGCTTCGACGCGTCCGGGTTCCCGTTCGCCAGCGAGGACCGCGACCTGTGCGACCGCCTGCGTGCCGCCGGCCTGACGCTGCGCTACGCGCCCGGCGCACTCGTCTGGCACGAGCACGACCTCGACCTGCGCGGCTTCGTCGGCCAGCACGTCGCGTACGGGCGCGGCGCCGCGCGCTTCCACGCCGCCCGCGCGCGCCGCGGGACCGGGCGGCTGCGCGACGAGACCTCCTTCCACCGCGACCCCGAGCTGTGGCGGCGCACGCTCGCGGTCCGCCCGCCGCGGCGCGCGGCGCAGCTCGTGGCGCTGCTCGCGCTGTGGCAGGCGGCGAACGCGGCCGGCTACGTCCTCGAGCGCCGGCGCCTCGCCCGGCGTCCGGCGGCCCGCGGCACGACGCTCGCGGGCGAGCAGGCCGGAGGGGTGCGATGACCGCCGGCGGCCTGGCGCTCACGGCGCTCGGCGGGGCGCTGGCGCTGACGGCGGGCGTGGCGGCGACGCTCGCCCTCGACGTCCGCGGCCGGGCCGCGGCGGCGCTCGCGACGCTCGTGCTCGCCGCCGCGTCGGTGATCCTGCCCGCCGAGGCGCTCTCGCTCGTCGACCGGCTCGAGGCCGGGCCGTGGCTGGCCGGTCAGGCGCTGCTCGCGGCGGCGGCGCTCGCCACGGCCGTGCGGCTCGGGCGGCGGCTGCCGCGCGTGGACGCGCGCGCCGCGCGGGCCGCGCTCGCCCGCGGCGCCCGCGCGCACCCGGCGGTCGCCGTGCTGGCCGGCGCGGCAGCGCTCGGCATGGCGTCGCAGGCCGTGATGGCGGTGCTCGTCATGCCCGGCAACTGGGACGCGATGGGCTACCACCTCTCCAAGGCGGCCTACTGGCTGCAGTACGACAGCGCCACCCAGTTCCCGGACGGCACCTGGCGCCAGCTCTACACGCCGCCGAACGCGGAGCTGCTGCAGGCGTGGACGATGGAGCTGCTCGGCACCGACCGCATCGTCCAGCTCGTCCAGTGGACCGCCGGGGTGGCGTGCGGGCTGGCCGTCCACCTCGGCGCGCGCGAGCTCGGCGAGCCGCCCGCGCGGGCGGTGTTCGCGGCCGCGCTGTTCGTGGCGCTCCCCCAGCCGCTGCTGCAGAGCGCCAGCGCCCAGAACGATCTCGTCGTCGCCGCCTTCGTCGCCGCGGCCGGCCTCTTCGTCGTCCGCGGGCTGCGGACCGGCCACCGCGGCGAGCTCGTCGTCGGCGGCGCCGCCGCCGGCCTGGCGGTCGGGACGAAGGGCAGCGCGTTCATCGCCGGCGCCGGCCTGGCGGTCGTCGTGGCCGGGGTGTTCATCGCGTGCCGGCCGTCGCGGCGGACGGTCGCGACCGGCCTCGCCGCGATCACCGCGGGCATCGTCCTGCTCGGCGCCTTCAACTGGGTGCTGACGATCCGCAACACCGGCAGGCCGGCGCCGTCGGTCGCCGCCGACGTCACCCGCTCGGTCGGCGAGGCCCGGCCGGGACGCAGCGCGCTCGACGGCATCGTCGGCAACGCCGGCCACACGCTGTGGCAGTTCGCCGACCTGCCGGGCGTCCAGGTGACCGTGCTCGACCGCGTGCTCGCCAAGCCGGTGCGCGCGACGTTCGGCGAGCGGTGGCCGCGCCGGGACCTGCCGCTGCGCGTCGACACGCTCGTCAACGAGGACAAGACCGGTTACGGCGCGGTCGGGTTCTTCCTCCTGCTGCCGGTGCTGCTCGTCGCCGCGTTCGGGCGGCGCACCGCCCCGGCCCGCCGCCTCCTGGCCGGCGGGTCGCTCGTCACGCTGGCGATCTACCTCGTGTTCATCGCGTCGAACCCGTTCGTGATGCGCTCGGTGCTGCCGTGGGTCGCGATCACCGCGCCGCTGCCGGCGGCCCTCGCGCGGCGCCCCGCGCTGCGCGTCGTGACGGTCTGCCTCGCGCTCGTCTCGCTCGTGCCGGTCGTCGTCGCCCAGGACGCGCGCCCGCTCATCCCCGCGGAGGGGCGCTCGATCCTCGCGATGAGCCGCAGCGAGCAGCTCGAGAACCAGCGCTGGCCGCTCGGCACCGCCGTCTCACGGCTGGAGGAGGAGCTGGGCCCGACCGCGCCGATCGGGTTCTCCGGGTCGGCGATGGTCCAGGACTACCCGTTCTTCGGCCCACGCCGCGAGCGGTTCGTGCGCCGGCTGCCCGACGACCAGGCGACGCCGGAGCGCGCGCGCCGCGACCGGCTGGCCGGCGTCGTGTTCTTCGAGCGCGAGCCGCCCGCCGGCTTCCGGCGCGTCTGGCTCGGCGAGCGGGTCTGGCTGGGGCTTCCCCGGTAACCGGGAACTACGCTCTCACGCGTGACCGACGCCCGCCACGCCGTGATCGTCGACGGCCTGAGCAAGACCTTCCGGCTGCCGTCCGAGCAGGTCCACACGCTCAAGGAGCGCGCGCTGCACCCGTTCCGCGCCCACCGCGAGAGCCGGTTCGAGGCGCTGAAGAACATCTCGTTCGAGGTCGAGCGCGGCGAGTTCTTCGGGATCGTCGGACGGAACGGCTCGGGCAAGTCGACGCTGCTGAAGTGCCTGGCCGGCATCTACCGCGCCGACGGGGGCCGCGCCTGGATCGACGGGCGGCTGTCGGCGTTCGTCGAGCTCGGCGTCGGGTTCAACATGGACCTCGCCGCGCGGGACAACATCCGCATCAACGCGGTGATGCTCGGCCTGTCGGCCCGCGACGCGCGCCGGCGCGAGGACGAGATCATCGACTTCGCCGGCCTGCACGGGTTCGAGGACCTGAAGATCAAGAACTACTCGAGCGGCATGCTCGTCCGGCTCGGGTTCGCGATCATGGCCCACGTCGACGCGGACGTGCTGCTGATCGACGAGGTGCTCGCCGTCGGCGACGCCGAGTTCCAGCAGAAGTGCTACGACCAGTTCAACCGCATCCGCGACGAGGGCCGCACGGTCCTGTTCGTCACGCACGACATGGGCGCGGTGGAGCGCTACTGCGAGCGGGCGATGCTGCTCGAGCGCGGCGAGGTCGTGACGATCGACAAGTCCGCCCGGGTCGGCCAGGAGTACCTGCGCCTGAACTTCCAGCACGACCCGGACATGGCGCCGATCGAGCACGAGCACGCCGACGACGAGGGCGCCGAGGACGAGCCCGGCCGCGTCACCGACGGGCGCGCGTCGATCATCGACGCGTGGTTCGAGGACGGCGCCGGCCGGCGGACCGAGGTGCTCGCGCACGGCGAGCCGGGGACGTTCGCCGCGCGCGTGCGCTTCCACGCCGAGGTCGAGCACCCGCTGTTCGGCGTCGCGCTGAAGAACGAGTGGGACGACAACGTGTTCGCCGCGTCGACGATGTGGACGCAGGAGAAGACCGGCGTCTTCCGCCCCGGCGACGAGGTCGTCTACCGGGTCCGGTTCGAGACGATCTTCGCCGCCGGCCGCCACCGCGCCACGCCCGCCGTCGCGCGACGCGGGCAGGGGATCGCGTGGATCGACCGCCGCGAGGACCTCGCGTCGGTCGTCGTGACCCACACCCGCTCCGTGCTCGCCGCGGTGGACATCCCGTACGAGATCGAGCTCGACCGCTCGCCGGTGAGCACCCCCGCCGCCTCGTGAGCGCCGCCGCCGACGACCTCCGGCTGACCGAGCCGATCCACGGCCCGAGCGCGCTCGGCGGCGACCGGACCCGGTTCCTGCGCCTGACGTGGACGCTCGCGGTCACCGCGTTCAAGCTGCGCTTCTACGGGTCGGCGCTCGGCTACCTGTGGCAGCTCATGCGGCCGCTGATGCTGTTCGGCGTCCTGTTCGTCGTGTTCAGCGAGGTCGTCCGGATCGGCGACGCGATCAACTACTACCCGGCGGTCCTGCTGACGGGCGTCGTGCTGTTCTCGTTCCTCGCGCAGGCCGGGTCGGAGGGCGTGACGTCGCTCGTCGAGCGCGAGTCGCTCATCCGCAAGGTCGAGTTCCCGCGGATGGCGATCCCGTGCGCGACCGTGCTCACCGCGCTGTTCAACCTCGGCCTGAACCTCGTCGCGATCGTGGTCTTCGCGGCGATCGCCGGCGTCGAGCTGCACGCGTCGCTGTGGCAGGTGCCGTTCATCCTCGCGGTGTTCACCGCGCTGATCCTCGGGATCGTGCTGTTCACGTCGGCGCTGTTCGTCCGCTACCGCGACGTGCAGCCGATCTGGGAGGTCGTCCAGCAGATCTCGTTCTACGCGACGCCGGTGCTCTATCCGATCGAGATCGTGCGCGACCGCAGCGAGGCCGCGGCGGAGTGGCTGCTGACGCTGAACCCGTTCGCGACGGTCGTGCAGCAGATGCGGCACGCCGCGCTCGACCCCTCCGCGCCGTCGGCGGCGGACATCATCGGCTGGCCGCGGGTCGGGGTGGCGGTGGCGATCTCGTTCGGGATGCTCGCGCTGGGCTACGCGGTGTTCAGCCGGCGGGCGCCGCACATCGCCGAGGAGCTGTAGGCGGGCGGTCCGTCCCCGGCCGGGGAGATCAGCTCGCGCCCCGGAGCTCGACGAGCAGGTCGCGTGCCAGCGCGGGCCACACGCGCGAGGCGCGGAAGCGCTCGGCCTTCTGACGGCCCCGCACGCGGACGCGGAAGTGGGCGTCCGGGCCCGCCAGCGCGGCGCCGACCGCCGCGGCCAGCCCGCGGTCGTCGGCGGCGTCGAGCAGGTCGATGCCGGGCTCGAGGCCGTGCCAGGGCTCCTGGCGGTCGCAGACGACGAGGTGCCCCGCGGCGAGGTGGACGGCGACCGCGTGCTCGAAGCCGCTCCACGCCTGGGCGCGCACCACGACCCCGACGTCGACCTCGCCGAGCATCTGCGCGGTCACGCCGTGGGCGACGTGCCGCAGGTCGTGGCGGTGCTTGGCGGCGAGCAGCATCCGCTCGCGATGGGCGGTCGGCGGCACGAGCACCGCGGCGCGGGGCCGGTGGCCGATGCGGGCGGCGGGGGCGAACAGCCCGTCGTCGACCGGCGGCGGCACCAGGCGCCACAGCGGCCGGCCGCGCGCGGCGACCCGGTCCAGCGCGACGAGGCGGTCGTAGGCCGGCGCGGGCGGCGGGGGGAGCTGCGTGGCCCGCCAGTCCAGCCGCGCACGCACGCGCGCGCCGGCCCGGCCCGGCAGCCGCCGCGCGGCGCGCAGCAGCGCCAGCTCGCCGCGCAGGCGGCGGCCGACCGCCGGCGCGGGCGGCTCCACGGGCCCGGGCGCGGGCGCGTCGAACGCGCGGTCGTCGGGCGCCGCGACCGCCAGGACCGCCGCGCCGAGCCCCTCGTACACCGGGGCCGGCACCGCGTCGACGTCGAGGACGACCACCACGTGCGGCCGGAAGCCCTCGAGCCGCGCGCGGGCGTCGCGGTCCAGCGGCGCGATGTGCAGCGGCGTGACGCCGCCGGCGGGGGTGCGCAGCAGCCAGGACCCGAAGCGCTGCGGGTCGCCGACGAACGCGAGACGGATGTCCGAGCCGGGCGCCACGGCGCGGGACATCGTAAGGAGCGCGTCCCGCCGCGCTCAGCCGCGCAGCCGCCGCACGAGCGGGCCGAGCGCCCGCCGCACGGGCCCCAGCCGCGGCGACTGCAGCTTCGCCCGCACCGCCACCGCGGTCCGGTAGGCGTCGTCGCCGCGCAGGCGGTTGATCTCCGCGGTCAGCGCCGCGATCTCCTGGCGCATCACCGCCGCGCCGCCGATCGCGTCGCCCATCAGCCGCACCGGCCAGCGGGTCGCGTCGGGCGGCGGCTCGGCGACGAGCCGCTCGAGCGCCTCGGCCAGCCGCGCCGCCGCGTCGTCCGGCGTCGGCCACGACGCCCCGGTCGTCCGGGCGCCGGCGCGCAGCCGCGCGAGCAGCGCCGGGTCGCGCGCGAGCAGCTCGAGCCGGCGCGCCACCCCGCGCACGTCGTCGGGGTCGGCGACGAGGCCGTTGACGTCGTGCTCGACGAGGTCGGCGGCGTCGGGCGCGGAGGCGACGATGCAGGTCGCGCCGGCGACGAAGCCCTCGAGCGGGCCGCCGAGCGCGCCGTCGACGGGCGAGAGCATGAGCACGACGTCGGCGCCCGCGAGCTTCGCGGCGCGGGCGGGCGCGTCGTCGCCGCGCTCCAGGTAGGAGACCTCGATCGACGGCGCGTCGCCGGCGCTCGCGTCGGACGCCAGCGCCTCGATCGCCTGGGCGACCGCGGCGCGCTCGTCCGAGCCCGACGGGTCGTCGCGCCAGCGGTCGTCGACGACGACGCGCAGCGCGGTCGCGCCGGCCGCCGGGGCGACCGCGTCGGTCGCGACCGCGCCGGGCAGCGAGCCGCCGGGCGCGGCGCCGACGCCCGCGCCGCCGAACACCTCGCGGTCGACGGCACGCGGGACGACGAGGCAGCGCGCATCCGGGCGCAGCTCGGCGAGCTCGGCGGCGAGCCAGTCGCCGGTCGCGACGAAGTCGACCGGCAGGTCGTAGGCGAGCTGGGCGGCGAACCGCTCGGCCTGCCAGGTCCCCATCGCCCGGAACGCGAGGCGGTCGGCCCAGAAGGCGTAGCGCGCGGCGGGGATCGTGAAGAGCTCGGCGGTGGTGCCCCAGTCGGTGGCGACCGCGATGTCGAACGGCTCGCCCGCGGCGGCGTCGGAGACGGCGACCGCGCGCGCGGCGCCGAGCGCGACCTCGGCCGAGCCCGGCGGCACGCCGTGGGTGAGCGCGACGGTCACGTCGTGGCCGGGCAGGCGGCGGATGAGGTCGCCGGGCGGCCGGTCCGCGGCCGGCACGCCGGCGGTGAGGAAGCACACGCGCAAAGCGCCCCGCATCGTAGGGTCCCGGCCCATGCCCGTGCGCCTCGCCTTCGTCGGCCAGCGCGAGTACTTCCACTACACGTCGCTCGAGGAGCCCGCCGGGGGCGTCGAGCCGCGCTTCTTGGACTTCCGCCCCGACGCCGACCCCGAGCCGCTGCTCGCCGCGATCGAGGCCTTCGACCCGCACGTGGTGTTCGTCTGGCGGCCCGAGCTCATCCCCGCGGGCGCGTTCGAGGACGTCCGGGCGATCACCGTCGGCTACCTCACCGAGCCGCTGCCGCGCCCCGGCGGCACCCCGCACCCCGACCTGCAGACGCGCCTGGAGAACCTCCGGCGCGCCGATCCACGCAACTTCGACCGGATCGTCTCGTTCGATCCGTGTGTGGTCCCCACCGTCGACCCGGTCTTCCGGGTCTGGCGGTGCTTTCCCATCCCCGTCACCGATCGGTACTACGCCCCCGTCCCCGACACGCCGAGCCCGCGCCCGCGGATCCTGTTCACCGGCCGCTCGACCGAGCACCGTGAGCGCTTCCTGGGGCCGGTCAAGAAGGACTTCGACTGCGTGCACCTCGCGCACGGCGTCACCGACGACGAGCTCATCCCGTTCCTGCGCAAGGCCGACGTCGGCATGAACCTGCACAACGAGCCGTACCCGACGTTCGAGAACCGGGTCCCCGCCTACATGGCGGCGGGGCTGCTCGTCGTGACCGAGGAGCTCAGCCCGCACCACGGCCTGGTCCCCGGCCGCGACCTGCTCGAGGTCCGCCAGCCGTGGGAGCCGTGGGAGCTCATGGCCGCCTGGGAGCGCCATCCGCACGCCTTCCACGCCGTCCGGATCCAGGGCCGCCGCGCCGCCGAGCGCTTCCGCGCGTCGCGCGTGTTCCCGCGCTTCGCGAAGGACCTGCTCGCCGACGTGCGCACCTTCGGGCGGGGCCGTCCCGCACACCCTCTCGCTACCGTGGAGTCCCCATGAGCGCGCCAGTTCAGCCTTACGAGACCCGCTCCAACGGGCTCGCTCCGACCGCACCGAACCCCGGCCAGACGATCCTCGTCGCCGGCGGAGCGGGCTACATCGGGTGCGTCCTCGTCCCGCGGCTGCTGGACCGCGGCTACCGCGTGCGCATCCTCGACCGCCTGTACTTCGGCGAGGAGGCGCTGGAGGGCTTCCGCGACCGCGTCGAGCTCGTCGTCGCCGACGTCCGCGACATCCCCGACACCGCGTTCGACGGGATCGACGGCGTCATCAACCTCAGCGGGCTCTCGAACGACCCGACGGCGGAGTTCGACCCCGAGGCGAACTGGCAGATGAACGCGATCGCGACCGAGACGCTCGGCCAGAAGTGCGTCGAGCGCGGCATCGAGCGCTACGTGTTCGCGTCCTCGTGCTCGCTGTACGACGGGCTGCCGCCGGGGATGCACGACGAGACCGCCCCGATCCAGCCGCGTGCCGCGTACGCGACGTCCAAGCGCTACGGCGAGGAGGCGCTCCTCAAGCTCGCCGACCAGGGGCTGACGCCGGTGCTGCTGCGCAACGGCACCGTGTACGGCTGGTCGCCGCGCATGCGCTTCGACCTCGTCGTCAACACGTTCGTCAAGGACGCGCTGCTCAACGGCAAGCTACTGCTCCACGGCGGCGGCTGGATGTGGCGCCCGCTCGTCGACGTCCGCGACGTGGCCGACGCGATGATCGCCGCCTACGAGGCGCCGGCCGAGAAGGTGCGCGGCGAGATCTTCAACGTCCTGTACTCGAACTACCAGATCCGCGAGCTGGCGATGCTCGTCGCCGGCACGGTCGAGCTCACCGGCCGGACCGTCACGCTCGAGGAGGTCCCGGCGCCGAAGCTCACGCGCGACTACGAGTGCTCGAACGCGAAGCTCTCGACGACGCTCGGCTTCATCCCGCGCCACTCGGTCCTGTCGGCCGCGACCGACCTCGTCCAGCGGCTGGAGGGCCTGGACAAGGCCAAGCTCACCGACCCGCGCCACTACAACATCCGGTGGCTGGAGCTGATGAACGAGCTCAAGCCGAAGCTCGAGCGCTTCGAGTCCGTCCTGTGAGAGCGCTGATCACCGGAGGCGGCGGCCAGCTCGCCTCCGACCTCGCCGATCTGCTCGGCGCGGACGCCCGCGCGCTGAGCCGCACCGAGCTCGACATCACCGACACCGAGGCGGTCGACCGCGCGATCGAGGAGGTCCGGCCGGACGTCGTGTTCAACTGCGCGGCGTTCCACAACCTCGACCACTGCGAGCGCGACCCGGACACGTCGTTCGCGGTGAACGTCCGGGCGGTCGCGCAGCTGGCGCGGCGGGCGCCGAAGCTCGTGCACCTGTCGACGAACTACGTGTTCGACGGCCGCCGCGACGAGCCGTACGCGGAGGACGACGTCCCCGCCCCGCGGAGCTGGTACGCGATCACGAAGCTCGCGGGCGAGCACGCAGCGCTCGCCTACGGCGACCGCGCGCTCGTCGTCCGCGGCGCCGGCCTGTACGGCGAGCACGGCAGCGCGTCGAAGGGCGGCAACTTCGTCCAGCGGATGCTCGCCCGCGCGCGCGAGGACGGCGCGCACCTGAAGATGGTCGCCGACCAGCGGCTGCAGCCGACGTTCACGCGCGACCTCGCGGCGGCGATCGTCGACGCGGTCGAGCGCGAGGCCGACGGGATCCTGCACCTCACCGCCGAGGGCGCGTGCTCGTGGTTCGAGTTCACGCAGGCGATCCTCGAGAACGCCGGCCTGCAGGACGTCCCGCTCGACCCGGTCGAGACGACGATCCCGCCCGGTGGCGTCGACCGCCCGCTGAACGGCGTGCTGGCGCGGCCGCGCGCCGACGCGCTGGGCCTGCCGCGGCTGCGCCCGTGGCGCGAGGCGCTCGACGACTACATGCAGCGCGCGGGCATGACGGCCTGACGCCGGGGGGAGCGCGGGCGGTGGGCGCGACGCGGTACGACCCGGCACTCGAGCGGCTCGTCACCGGCCGGCTGCCGTCGCCGGCCGCGATCACGGGCCCGGACGGCGTGCTCGTCACCGCGAACTTCGCGTTCGCCGCGCTGCTCGACGGCGTCTCCCCCGCACTGCTCGCGCCGCCCGCCCGGCTGGACCGGCTCGTCCCGCACCTGACCGGGCCGGAGCTGCGCCACGAGCAGACGACGCTCGCCGAGGGCCTGGTCCTCCACGTCTTCACCGCCGCCGACGAGGCCGGCGCCGCGCTGCTGGAGGGGCGGTTCAAGCCGCGCGCCGCGGGGTCGAGTACCCGGGAGTGGAGCCCGTCCGGCTCCGTCCCCCGGACCCAGACCCCCTGACATCCCCCTTGGACGAAGCGCACGAGCCGCGATGGGTGCGCCCGCTGCTCATCGCCGTCTGGTCGTTCATCGCCGTGGCGACGGTGCTGCTCGTGCTGCTCTGGAAGGCGCGCGACGTCGTCGACGAGTTCAGCGCGGGGCTGAAGGCGGAGATCGTCAAGGCCGCGACGCCGGAGCTGGGCGAGGAGCCCGAGTATCCGGCCGAGACGCTCGTCATGAAGGCGTCGGGGTCGGGCGCGCCGGCCAAGGTCATCCTCGCCGTCGGCTCGGACAAGCGCTACGGCGAGTCGGGCCGCGGGCGCTCGGACACGATGCTGCTCGTCCGGATCGCGGGCGACACCGTCTCGATGCTGTCGCTGCCCCGCGACCTGCGGGTCCCGATCCCCGGGCACGGGACCGACAAGCTCAACGCGGCGTTCGCGCGCGGCGGCATGAGGCTGCTCATCAAGACCGTCCGCGAGTACCTGGGCGTGAAGATCGACCACTTCGTGCAGGTCGACATGGGCGGGTTCCGGAAGGTCGTCTCGACGCTCGGCGGCGTGTACCTGCCGGTCGACGCGCGCTACCTGAACCGCAACGACGGCAGCGCCGCCAGCAACTACGCCGACATCGACCTGCAGCCCGGCTACCAGCGCCTGTCGCCTGAGCAGGCGCTGCAGTTCGTGCGCTTCCGCCACCTGGACAGCGACTTCACGCGCGCCGCCCGCCAGCAGCTCTTCCTGCGCGAGATCGGCCGCCAGGTCCAGGCGGGCTTCGGCGACGTCGCCTCGCTGCCGAGCCTCGTCGACGCGATCGCGAAGGCGACGACGTCCGACCTGGACGAGCTCGGCGAGACGCTCGAGCTGGCCCGGGCGCTGCGCTCCACCCCGCCCGACCGCGTCAACCGCGTCGTCCTGGAGGGCTCGCCGGCGATGATCGGCGGCGTCTCGTACGTCGTGGCGACGCCGGCCCAGAAGCGCCGTTCGCTGTCGCGGTGGGCGCACCCGGGGCGGCGGATCGAGGCCCAGCGCAAGCGCGCCCGGGCGCAGGCGCGCAGCGCCTCGAAGCGGCGCAAGCGGCGCCGGGCGACGGTGCGCCTGCCGAGCGACGGCGGCGCCGGCCGGCGCCTGGCGCGGCGGCTGAAGGGCGTGGACGCGTGCGCGCCGAGCGGCTTGCCCGCCGGCTACCGCTGGGGCCCGGTCTCCCCGGCGCGCAGCTACCGGCTCGACGGCCGCGCGGCGGGGGCGATGTGGGCGACCGCCGGCTCGGGCCGCTCGGTGCTGTTCACGTTCACGACCTGGGACGACCCGCCGATCCTCGAGCGCCCGTCGGAGACGATCCGCCTCGCCGGGCACGACGTCCAGCTCTTCTACGAGTCCGGCCGCCTGCGGATGGCCGCCTGGCGCGAGGGCGACACGCGCGGGTGGGTGACGAACACGCTGACGAACGCGCTGCCCGACCGGACGCTCATCGCGCTCGCCCGCTCCTGCCTTCGCGGCTGAGCACCCGGAAGGTGGAGCGGCCGCTCAGCCGAAGTACACGAACGGCAGCTCGTGCTCGATCTCGGCGAGCGTCGGCGCGTTCAGGTCGCGCTCGGACGGCTTGAGGTCGTCGACCGGGATCGGCCACTCGATGCCGATCGCCGGGTCGCGGTAGGAGATCCCGCGCTCGGTCTTGTCGGCGTAGTAGGCGTCCTGCTTGTAGAAGACGTCGGCGACCTCGCTCGTCACGCAGAAGCCGTGCGCGAAGCCGACCGGGCAGTAGACCATCCGCCCGTTCTCGTCGGACAGCTCGAACGCCTCCCACTGCCCGTACGTCGGCGAGCCCTTGCGCAGGTCGACCATGACGTCGACGATCGAGCCGCGCCCGCAGCGGACGAGCTTCGCGGCTCCGCGGCCGATCTGGAAGTGCATCCCGCGGACGATCCCGTACCCCGAGCGCGAGTGGTTGTCCTGGACCATCTCCTCGACGATCCCCATCTCGGCGAACTCGTTGCGGCGGTAGGTCTCGGTGAAGAACCCGCGTTCGTCGCCGAACACGCGCGGCTCGATGAGGATCGGACCGTCGAGCCGGGTCTCGATCACCTTGAAGCGCTCAGACATGGCGGCAGACCTTACGAAGCGCGGCCGGTCCCGAACGCCGCCAGGTCGGCGAGCAGGTCGTCGACGAGCCGCGGCCAGACGTGCGAGGCGCGGTACTGCTCGGCCTTCTGGCGCCCGCGGACGCGGACGCGATGCCAGATCATCGGGAAGCGGTGCACCCGGTCCAGCGCGCTCGCCAGGCCGCCGGCGGTGCCGACCGGGACGTAGTCGATGTCGTGCTCGAGGCCGTGGGTGGGCGACAGCGGCTCGGAGATCACGAGATGGCCGGCCGCGAGGTGCAGGCAGACGCGGTTCTCGAACGACAGGTACGTGTCGTTGTGGATGTTGAGCGCGACGTCGTGCTCGTCCATGAGCCGTTCGAGCTCGTCCGCGCCGACCCCGAACGCCAGGTGCAGCAGGTCGGGGAACAGCTCCTTGGCGGGGCCGAGCAGCTTCTCGCGGTGCTCGGTCGAGCGGCCGACGAACAGGACCCGCGGCCGGCCGCGCATCGGCCGGACCGGGCGGTAGAAGCGGTCGGCGACCGGCAGCGGCACCGACCGCCACACGGGCAGCACGCTCGACGCGGTCGACGCGATGAGCGGGTCGAACGACACGACCCGGTCGAACCCGGACGCGTCGACCTGCTCGAGCTCCCACATGCGGCGCTCGAGGTCGACGTGGGCGCCGCCGGGGGCGCGCGGGATCGGCTCGGTCAGGAAGCCGACGACCGGCGCGCGCACCGACGCGAGCGCGCCGGCGGGGATGATCTCCGGGCGGAACACGACCACGACGTGGGGCGCGAACGCGCGCAGGTCGCGCAGCAGCGCCTCGACGTCGCCGTCGTGGCGGAACTCGACGAAGCGCGTCCGGATCGCGGGGACGACCCCGTCGCCGAGCGCGCACGCCTCGAAGAACGTGCTCTGCCCGACGAAGGCCAGCCGCAGCGGCCGTCCGGCCGGCGGCATCGGGTAGGGCAGGCCGCGACGGCGGACGAACGTGCGCATGCGCGCCAGTACGATAGCCCGCTGCGATGCCCGACTGGCAGGAGCGCATCACCCGCGAGACCCAGCCCGCATTGCGTGTCGAGCACGCGCTGCGCTACCGCCTGGCCGCGCCGGTCGTCACCGCCGCGAAGGCGTGGGCCGACCTGGGGTGCGGGAACGGCGTCGCCGCGGCCGACGCGCTCGAGGGCCGCTTCACGGGCCGTGCGGTCCTCGTCGACGTCGAGCGCGAGGCGGCCGAGAGCGCCGTCGCCGAGCTCGGCGCCGACGGAGCGGTGGCGCTCGTCGCCGACCTCAACGAGCCGGACGAGGTCGAGCGCGTCAAGGCCGCGCTGCTGGAGGGCGACGCGCCCCGCGCCGTGACCTGCTTCGAGGTCGTCGAGCACCTGCGCACGTTCGTCCCGCTCGTCGAGGCGCTCTGCGACCTCGCGACGAACCACGAGACGACCGTCCTGCTCAGCGTCCCGAACGACGCGTTCTGGGCGCTGCAGAACCCGTACCACGAGACGATGTGGGGCGAGGGCTCGTTCGACGAGCTGCGCCGCATGCTGCCGGAGGGCACGGTCCTCGTCCGCCAGGTCGCGCTGCAGGGCTCGGCGGTCGTCCCGCTCGACGGCGACGACCCGGCGACGACGACGGTCGACGTCACCGTCCACGGCGCCGGCGCGGTTCCCACGCACTTCCTCGCCGCGATGGGCCCGGCCGCCGGGACGCTCGGCGTGCACGCCGCGGTCGCGCAGACCGACCTGGACGAGCAGCGCCGGTGGGAGCGCCAGCGCGAGGCCGACAACGCGTTCCTGCAGGCCCAGGTCGACGAGTGGCGGCAGCGCCTGCGCGAGCACGAGGTGTGGTTCGAGGAGTGGCGGGCGTACATCAACGACCTCGAGGGCCGGCTGGGGCTGCCGCCGTCGGGCGCGTCGCGTGAGGAGCTGCCGAGCGGCGAGACGCCCGCCGCGCGCGTCCAGGCCGGCGCCCCGGGCGACGCGGCGTGAGGGTCGCGTTCCTCGTCAACGACCTCGCGCTCTCCGGCGGCGTCGGCGTGGTCGTCGAGCACGCGCGCCAGCTCGCCCGCAACCACGGCTTCGACGCGTCGCTCGTGCTCGTGCGCGACCAGCCGACGCCGACGTGGGGCTACGAGGCGCTGCCCGAGGTGACGGTCCTGACGCTCGACGAGGCGCGCGGGCGGGAGTTCGACATCGCGATCGCGACGTGGTGGGAGACGACGTTCTCGCTCTTCCACATCCCCGCCGCGCGGTACGCCTACTTCGTCCAGTCGCTCGAGGACCGCTTCTACGAGCGCGAAGAGGCCGGCCGTCTGGGCGCGGCCCTGACGCTCGACCTGCCGGTCGCGTTCATCACCGAGGCGACGTGGATCGCCGACGTGCTCTCGCAGCTCCGGCCCGAGGCGCCGCTGCACCTGGTGCGCAACGGGATCGACAAGTCGATCCACACGCCCGTCGAGCGCGTCGAGCCGCACCTGGACGGGGACGGGCCGCTCCGCGTCCTCATCGAGGGCCATCCCGGCGTGTGGTTCAAGGGGGTCGAGGAGTCGATCCGCTCGGTCCGCGCGATGAGCGAGCCGCACCACCTGACGCTCGTCACCGGCTTCCGCGAGGACCTGCGCGACGACGCCGACGTCGACGAGGTGCTCGGCCCGCTCAGCCAGCGCGAGATGGCCGCCGCGTACCGGCGCTCGCACGTGATCCTCAAGCAGTCGCGGGTCGAGGGCATGTACGGGCCGCCGCTCGAGGCCTTCCACCAGGGCTGCACGGTCGTCACGACGCCGGTCACCGGCCACGACGAGTACGTCGTCCACGGCTGGAACGGGCTGGTGACCGAATGGGACGACATCGGCGGCACCGCCCGGATGCTCGACCTCCTCGCGCGCGACGGCCGGTACCTGCACTTCCTACGCTCGAACGCGCTCGACACCGCGCGCGGCTGGCCGTCGTGGGACCAGGCCGCGCAGATCATGGCGATGGCGCTGCACCGCATCCGCCACGAGGACCCGCCCCCGGCGGAGACGACCGCGGCGGCGATGCTCGCCGACCTGCGCGGCGGGATCGAGACGTACCACGCCCACCTGACCGAGCGGGCCGAGCTGATCCGCACGGTCCAGCGCGTCGAGCGCGTCAAGGCGCTGCCGGGGCTGCGTCAGGCGCGGCGCGCGTGGCGCAGCGAGCCGGTCCAGCGCACGGTCGGGCCCTGGGCGATCAAGACGGCGAAGCGGCTCCTGCGGCGCTGATGGCGTTCGTGCGCACAGGCGTGGACGGCGCTCGCGCGATCGCCCGCCGCCTGGCGCGACGGCGTGCCGGCCCGGCGCCGCTGCGGCCGGCCGCACCGGCGGCGCTGCTCGAGGTCGCGCGCGAGGGGCCGGTCCCGCTCGACGGCGCGCGCCCCGCGCCGGGCGCCCCGCTGCGGGTCGCGGTCGTGGTGCCGCCGTTCCGGCGCGGCAGCGGCGGGCACAGCACGATCGCCAACCTCCTGCGCGGCCTGGAGGCGCGCGGGCACGCATGCTCGGTGTGGGTCGAGGACGACGAGGGCCGGCACGCCGGCGACGCCGACGTCGGCGCGCTCTTCCGCGAGTTCTTCGGCCCGCTCGCCGGCCCGGTCCGGCTCGGGTTCGACGGGTGGAGCGGCGCCGACGTCGCGGTCGCGACGGGCTGGCAGACCGTCCACCGGGTGCTGCGGCTGCGCGGCGTGGCGGCGCGCGCGTACCTCGTGCAGGACCACGAGCCCGAGTTCTACGGGACGTCCGCCGAGCGCACGTGGGCGCAGGAGACCTACCGGCTGGGGCTGCACTGCATCTGCGCGTCGCCGTGGCTCGCCGGCCTGGTTCGCGATCGCTACGGTGCGAGCGCGTCGTCGTTCGACCTCGGCGTCGACCACGACACGTACGCACCCGGAACCGGCGCACGGCGCGACGACCTCGTCGTAGCGTACGCCCGCGCCGTGACGCCGCGCCGCGCGGTGCCGCTCGTGCTGCTCGCGATGGAGGAGCTCGCACGGCGCCGGCCGCGTGTCGAGATCTCCCTCTTCGGGGAGTCGGTCCCGATCGTGACCCGTTTCGCCCACACCCACGCCGGAGTCCTGGAGCCGCGCGCGCTCGCCGACCTGTACCGCCGAGCCACGGTCGGCGTCGTGCTGTCGATGACGAACCCGTCGCTCGTGCCGACGGAGATGCTGGCGTGCGGGCTGCCGGTCGTCGACGTCGCGAGCGACGCGATGACGGCGACGTTCGAGGCCGACGGGGCGATCGAGCTCGCCGCGTTCGACCCGCTGGCGATCGCCGGCGCGGTCGAGCGCCTGCTCGACGACCCGGCGCTGCGGGCCGAGCGGTCGCGCCGCGGGGCCGAGCTGGTGGCGTCGCGGAGCTGGCCGGCGGCGGCCGGGCAGGTCGAGGCGGGACTGCGGGCCGCCCTGGAGGGCGGCGCGTGAGGGAGCGACTACCGGTCATCGCCCTCGGCGCGTGGATGGCCGTCGTCCTGGCGGGCGCGGTCTGGTACGTGCTCGGCATCGGCAACTTCTTCATCCAGCCGGACGAGCTGACCTGGAACCGCGCCGCGATGGGGATCGCCGATCTCGGCCGCCCGATCCTGCCGAGCGATCCCTGGTTCAACTCGTACGCGCAGCTCACGCCGGTGCTGCTGGCGCCGGTGTACGTGTTCGTCTCCGACACGACGACCGCGCTCGACGTCGGACACGTGGTGCTCGCGGTCGTGTTCGTCAGCGCGGCGATCCCGACGTACCTGCTCGCGCGCCGCGTCAGCGGGTCGCGCTGGCTCGCCGCTGTCGTCGCGGCGCTGACGATCACGATCCCGTGGCTCGTGACCGCGGGAGGGACGCTGACCGAGCCGGCCGCCTACGCCGCGTTCTGCTGGGCGCTGCTGGGCATGGTGGTCGCGGTCGAGCGGCGCGACGCCCGCGGCGACCTCCTCGGGCTCGCGGGGATCGCGCTCGCGTTCTCCTCCCGGACGCAGTTCGTCCTGCTGGGCCCGGCGCTGATCGTGGCCGTGCTCGTCCACGACCTGCGTCTCGGGCACCGGGTGGGCGACATCCTCCGCGCCCACGCCGTGCTCGCGATCACCGGCGCCGTCGCCGCGGTCGCGCTGCTCGCGCAACCGACGAGGTTCCTGGGCTCCTACGGCATCGTGCGCGACCTCGACTACCCGGTCGGCGAATCGCTGTCGCGCGGCGTCGACCTGCTGGCGAGCGTCGTCGTCGGGATCGGAGCGATCCCGCTCGCGCTCGCGCTCGCCTTCGTCCTGCTCGAGCTCCACCGGCCCTCGGACGCTCCGCGGACGGCGTTCGCCGCGGTCGCCGCCTCGACCGGCGTGATCCTCTTCCTCGGCGTCGGCGCATTCGCGTCCGCGTTCATCGGCCGGCACGACCGGTACCTCATGTATCTCGTGCCGATCCTCTTCCTCGGCACGCTCCTGCTGCTCATCGACCGCCGGCGCGCTGTCTGGCCGCTGGCCGTCGGTGGCCTGGCGACCGCGTGGCTGTGCACGGACGACAGCCTCCTGCAGCACCTCCGCTCGGCCATCGCCCCCGGCGAGATCTTCCGGCCGGTGCTCATCGGACGCAGCGATCAGATCGCCGGGCTCGTCGGGATCGACAACGGGATCACCGTCGTCATCCCGGTCGCCGTGCTGCTGGCTGTCGGCGCGATCATCGTCGCGCGGCGGCGCGGGGTCGCGACCCCGGTCCTCGCGGCAGTCGTCGCAGCCGTGCTGATGCTGTACGGCACCGTCGCGACCGGGTACTCGCTGGACGCGGTCCGGGACGGACAGTCAGGCGCGTCGGAGGAGTTCATCGCGATGCGCGACTGGGTCGACGAGACGGTGCCGGACGGCGAGAAGGTGAACGGGTTCGTCGGGCTGACGTTCGACCCGGGGACGACCGTCGCGAACTGGTGGGAGACCCGTCACTTCAACCGGTCGGTCGACCGCATATACCTGACCGAAGAGCAGTTCCACTACCACCAGCCGTTCTACGGCTTTGTCCGTGTCCGCGACGACGGCCGTGTCGAGGGCATGGGCGGGCGCCGGTTCATGCTCGTCGCCGAGAACGAGGCCCGGCTGGTGTGGCGCGGAGCGCGGGTCGTGCGAACCCATGCGGGGCTCGCCCTCCTCGAGGTTCCCTTCCCGTACCAGCTCGTCTCCTGGCTGCCGGGCGTGGATGCCGAGGGCCGCCTTCCAGCCGACGGGCAACGCGAGCTCCACGTCTTCGGCGACGGTCGGCCCGGCCGCCGCATCGTCACCATGACGTTCGGCGCGGCGCTGACGCAGCCCGGGCGCGGACAGGTCACCGCGCAAAGCGGGAGCGTGCGCCGGACCGGCACCTTCGGGAGGGATCCGGTGGAGATCAGCGTCCCGGTCGAGCTGCCGGCGAGAGGCTCGGCGCGAATCGCGCTGCGCTCACGCGAGATGCCGGGCGCCGCCCGGATCCTCGCGGTCCGCGTCGAGCGTCCCTGACCTCCCGCCGTCGGGCTCGCCGAGCGCGCGCCACATCGTCCAGACGACACCGGCGGTCAGGGCCAGAAGCGTCAGGACGAGCAGGACCCAGATCAGCGCCGGGACGACGACGCCCGGCCGGAACAACGTCACCCACGCGACGATGTCCCCGGCGCGCTCGGCGAACGAGGTCGGGCCCTCGCGGGCGAAGGCGAGCTGGAGGTTCGGCTCCACCCGGCGCCCGTCGACGTAGGTCTCGGCGGGCGTGTGGGCGTCACCGGCGGCATACGGGTGGACCGTGCGGCGGCCGTCGTTGCGCACGCAGAACGTCCCGCGCACGGCCTCGTCGGGCGGGTCGAGCGGGAACGAGAGCATCTGGTTGTCGACCCAGTCGGCCGACACCGACCCCTCCGCGCTGTAGCCGGGCGCCCGCGCGATCGCGGTCAGCGGCTGACCGGGCTTGCCCACGGTGCCGACCCGGACGAGCGCGACCTCGCCATCCGGCACGAACGTCACGCCGCGCAGGCACACCTCCTGGCCGGGCCGGATAGCGATCGTCGCGACGGTCGTGAGCGGCCCGGGCTGGGGCACCGCGACGAGCATCGTGCGGTCCTTCGTCGCCCAGGCGACGAACAGCACGATCGCGGCGACGGTCACCGCGCCGCCGGCAACCAGGACGCCGAGCCGGCCGCTGCGCAGGCGCTCACCCATAGAACCGCACCACCGCCGCGCCCAGCGCGCCGAGCGCCAGGAGCCCTTCGAGGCCGAGGACGAGCGTCGCCGCCGCCGGCCCGACCCGGCGGGGCAGGCTCACCGCCACCGCAGCGACCGCGACGCCCAGCATCGGCAGCAGCGGCGTCAGGTACCGCCCGGTGATGATCGGGTCGCCGCCGGTCGGCAGGTCCCGCCAGGCCGCCACGTGCAGCGAGTACATCAGCCCGACGAGCGCGACCACGAACACCGCCAGCAGGCCGGCCCGGCGGCGCGTCGCGTCGCGTCGGATCACGAGCGTCGCCAGGACGATCACCGCGCTGGCGATCGTCGCGATCGAGACCGCGTCGAGCACGCCGGGCGCCAGGTAGACGTCGAGCTGCGCCATGCCCGACCACACGCGCTCGACGAACACCTCGCCGACGCCCCACTCGGGGACGAGCGTCGGCTCCATGAAGCTCGGGCGCGGCAGGTAGAACTGCCAGATGTAGGACGCCATCTCGCGCACGCGGTCGACGGTCACCTCGCCGCGCAGCGCGTACCAGACCCCGCCGGCGACGACCGCCAGCGTGCCGCCCGCGATAGCCCCGACGAGCAGCCGCCGCTCGCGTCGCCGGCCCGCGGTCCACCGCCAGCCGCGGACGGCGAGCGCGGTGGCGAGCGCGAGGATGACCGGCGCAGCACGGGCCTGGACGAGCACGGAGCCGACCGCTATCGCGCCTGCCGCGACGAGCCGGTGACCAGTGACCCCGCGGTTCACGATCACCGCCGCCAGCCACAACCCGAGGCCCCAGAGCGCCGCGATCGCCGCGTCCGGGTTCACGACGCCGCCGAGCTGGGCCAGCATCGGCTGCAGCGCCACGACCAGCGCAGCGGTCGCCTGCAGCCACCGACGGCGGCCGAACACCTCGCCCGCCAGCAGCCACGCCGACAGCACCGCGAAGAGGAAGAACGGGATCGTCAGCCAGCGCATCGCGTACAGGCGCGTGAACAGGTCGGCGTTCCGCAGCGGCGCGTACGCGATCCCCTCGTACATGTAGTAGAGGGGCGGGTTGCGCATCGACGACGTATAGGTTCCGTCGGCTCTGTCCTTCCCGCTGAGCCTGGTCGCGAACGCACGCCACCGGTCCTCGTCGATCTGGGCCGCGTACGGACGCATCGACAGGTTGAGCCTCAGCGGCCCGTGACCCGTGAGGACCAGTGCTCGACTCACCTCGGTGGAGTAGGAGTTGCTCCGTGGCAACGTCTCGAGCGCGCTCCAAGTCGGTTTTCCGGTCTCGACGAGACGTTGCGTGTATGCGAAGTGCGGCGCTTCGTCCTGACCTTGGAACGCCGGCAGGAGGACCGACCATGCGAGGGCCTGGACGGCCGCGATGCACAGGACGGCGAGCAGAGGGGCCGGCAGCCGACGCACCGGCGGCAGGATAACCAGAGCCCTATCCTGCTTGCCGCTGTGGCCCGCGTCAGCGTGATCATCCCGGCGCACGACTCCGGCGCGGTCATCGGTCGCGCGCTGCGGTCGGTCGACCGCCAGACCTACCGCGACTTCGAGGTGATCGTCGCCGACGACGCGTCGGGCGACGACACCGCCGAGCAGGCTCGCGCGACCGGTATCCCGAAGGCCGTCGTGGCGACCGAGCGCAACCTCGGACCCGCAGGCGCGCGCAACCGCGCGCTGCGTGAGGCGACCGGCGAGCTCGTCGCCTTCCTCGACGCCGACGACGAGTGGCTCCCGACCTACCTCGAGCGGATGCTGGGCCGCTACGACGCCGAGCGCGAGCGGAAAGGCGCCGCGCCGGTCGGGATCGTCGCTTGCGATGCCCGCGTTCGCGGCGAGTCGTCGACGTACCTCGAGCTCTGCGAGCGTGAACACCGGCTGCCGGTCGACCCGCCGGACCTCGCGCGGACGCTTCGCCGCAACGCGATCTACATCTCGGCGCTCGTACCACGCGATGTCCTCGACGAGATCGGCGGCTTCGACGAGGCGCTGTTCGGCACAGAGGACCACGACCTGTGGTTGCGGATCCTCGAGCGTGGATACCGGGCGGTCCTGCAGCGCGAAGTGCTCTGCGTCTACCACCGCCCCGAGGGATCGATCTCCTCGAACCTGGCCCGCCAAGCGGCCAACAACCAGCTCACGTACAAGCGGGCCCTCGACCGTGGGCGCCTCCCCGCCGACCTCCGCCGGATCGCCCGACGTGAGCTCCGCTACAACCGCGCGATGGAAGGGGTCGCAGTGGCCGTGCGAGAGCGTCGGCTCGGCACGCTGGGACGAGTCCTGCCCGACGCTGTGCTCGTCGCCCTCACGAACGTGGGTCGCTGGGGCTCCTGGATCCGCGCCATGCGGTCATGAACACCGATGTGACCGTCGTGGTCACCTGCTTCGAGTACGGCGAGTTCCTCGAGGAGGCCGTCCAGAGCGCACTCGCGCAGGAGGGCGGGCCGCCTCGGGTCGTCGTCGTGGACGACGGATCGACCGATCCCGCGACGCTCGAAGCCCTTGATCGGCTCCCGCCCGAGGTGCACGTGCACCGCCAGGCCAACGCGGGCCTGTCGGCGGCGCGCAACGCCGGCTTCCGGCTGACCGACACGCCTTACGCCATCGCGCTCGACGCCGACGACCGGCTCATGCCGGGGGCGTTGCGGGCTCTGCGCGCGCCGCTGGAGGCCGACGAGCGGCTCGGCTTCGCGTACGGGCGAACGCGCTTCTTCGGCGACCTCGACACCGAGATGACGATGCCGCCGTACGACCCGTACAAGCTGCTCTACCGGCACATGATCGGCTCCACGGCGCTAATGCGGCGCGAGCTGTTCGACGACGTCGGGGGCTTCGACCCCGAATTCCGCGGCTACGAGGACTGGGAGTTCTGGCTCCACGCGCTGGCGCGAGGCTGGCGCGGGCGGCGCGTCGACGAGGTGACGTTCGAGTACCGCCGGCACGGCGGCACGATGAACGCCGGCGCACGACGCGAGTACCGCTCGTGGTACCGCAAGCTGCGCCGCAAGCACGCCTCGCTGTACGCGCGGCGATCCGAGTTCGCGCGCGAGTCCGATCTCGGCCCGTTCGGCCGAGCGGTGTACCGCTGGTGGTGGGGACCGCGCCCGCTCCCGGCGACCGTCGAGCTCGCGCTCCAGGCTTGGTGGTTCCGCCTCGCGCAGCGACGCGAGGAGCGCACGCGTCGATGACGCGGCTGCTCGTCTGGACCGAGAACTACTGGGTCGGCGGCTCCGATCGCTTCCTCGCCGATGTCCTACCGGGCCTGACCGAGCGCTACGACGTCCGGCTCGCCGGCAACCCGCTCCCGGAGTTCGACGCCTGGCTGGCAGACCGGGTTCCGGACCTCCTCCCGCGCACGACGGTGCCGATCGCCAACCTCGTCGCCTCGCCGGTCGCCCGCCTGCGCGATCGCGTCGCGCCGTCGAAGCCGGCGCTCGCGGCCGAGGCCGAGCAGTCGGCACCGCGAGCGAACCCGCTCACGGTCGCGTCGGCCCTGCTCCGTTACCGGGCCGCCGCGGTGAACCTCGTGCGTCTACGCCGCCTCCTTCGGCGCGAGCAGCCCGACGCGATCCTCGTCAACAACGGCGGCTATCCCGGCGGGGAGAGCTGCCGGATCCTGACGCTCGCCGCCGCTGCCGAGGGCATCGGCGCGGTCGTCCACTTCGTCCACAACATGGCTTACCCGCCGTGGTGGCCGGCCGGGCTCGAGCGCCGCCTGGACCGGCGCGTCGACGCCGCGACCGCCCGATGGGTGACCGCGGCGCATCGCGCGAGCGACGCGCTCGCCGCACAGCGAGGCTTCGCGCGCAGCCAGATCGCGACCGTGCACTACGGGATCCCGGACCCGCCCCCGCCACCGGGCGGCTTCGACCGCGATGCGCTGCGCGCCGAGCTCGGCTTCGGTCGCGACGCCCTCGGCGTGGTGATGGTGGCGGCGTTCGAGCCACGCAAGGGACACGCAGTGCTGCTCGAGGCCCTCACCGCAACGCCGCCCGAGGTGCGTGTCGCGCTCGTCGGACGGGGCCCGGAGGAGCGGGCCATGCGCGACCTCGCCACGAGTCTGGGCGTCGCCGGCCGCGTGCGGTTCGCGGGGTGGCGCGACGACGTCGACGACGTGCTCCGCGCGTCCGATGCGCTCGTCCTGCCGTCGCTGGGCAACGAGTGTCTGCCGTACGCGATCCTCGAAGCGATGGCCCACGGCCTGCCGGTCGTCGGGACCGATGTGGCCGGGATCCCGGAGGAGATCGAGAACGGGGTGACGGGCACGGTGGTGCCGCCGGGCGACGCTGCCGCGCTGGCCTCGGCGATGGCCGGCCTCGCCGCGAACCGCGACCTCGCGCGACGACAGGGCGAGGCCGGGCGCGAGCGCCGCCGGCGACTGTTCGGGGTCGAGCGGATGGTCGAGCAGGTCGCCGGTCTGGTCGACGACGCCCGCGCCGAGGCCGGATAGCCTGCCGCCGATGCCAGGCCGCCCGTCCGACGACGTCGACGCGTTCGTCGCCGGCTCGCCGATCAACCGCGCGCACATCGCCGCGTTCGTCCGGCGTGCCGCGGCGGCGACCCCCGCCGACGCCCGCGTCCTCGACGCCGGAGCCGGCGTCGCCCCGTACCGGCCGCTGTTCGCCCACACCAGGTACACGACGTCCGACTGGGCGAACTCCCCGCACGAGGACGCGGCACAGAGCGACATCGTCGCGCCGATCGAGGACCTCCCGGTCGAGGACGGGGCGTTCGACGCGGTCGTTCTCACCGAGGTGCTCGAGCATGTCGCCGACCCGGTCGGGGCCCTTCGCGAGGTGCACCGGGTCCTGGCGCCGGGCGGACGCGTCTGGCTGACCTGCCCGTTCGTGTGGGAACTGCACGAGGAGCCCTACGACTTCCACCGCTACACGTCGCACGGCCTCCGCCGTCACCTGGAGGCCGCGGGGTTCACCGATGTCGAGATCACCCCCTTCGGCGGGTGGTTCTCGGTCGCCGGGCAACTGCTGCGTAGCTTCGGCTCCATCACCGGGTGGGACCGTGGCGGCCTGCCCCGACGGGCGGTCTCGCAGGCGCTCGCTCTCACCGGTCGCGTCGTGGCCCGGCTCGACCGCCTCGACCGCCGTCGCGGGCTGCCGCTGGGCTACGGCGCGACGGCGATCCGGAGCGACGGCGCAGCCGCCCGTCGGGATGGTGCGTGATGCCGAGGTCCCCGATTCGCTCGACGAGCTTGGCGTGAGCTTCCGGGCGCAGGCCGGCGGTGCGTCTACAGTGAGCGCGTGGCCGCAGGTACCGACACACCGTCCTCCCCGTTGCTGCGTGTGCGCGCCGGCGGTCGGCGCGCGCTGAACAGGGCACTTGATCGCGCGGGCCTCGTGCTCGTGCCCAAGCCACCGGACGAGCGGCTGGAGCCCGAGTTCCTCGAACTCTACGAGCGCTGCGCTCCGTACACGATGACGTCCCGTGAGCGCATGTACGCGGTCTGGCAGGCAGTCAACCACGTCACGCGCGCCGGGATCCCCGGTGACGTGGTCGAGTGCGGCGTGTGGCGCGGGGGCTCGACCATGCTCGCGGCCCTGACGCTCGCCGCCCGCGGCGACGCGGACCGGCGACTGTGGCTGTACGACACGTTCGAGGGCATGCCCGAGCCGGGCCCCCTCGACGGCCCCGGCGGCTACGGCGAGGACCCGCTCGCCGAGTGGACCAGGCATCAAGCCGGCGACCACAACGAGTGGTGCTACTCGCCGCTCGACGAGGTGCGTTCGAACATGCGCGCGACCGGCCTGCCCGAGAAGCGCTTCGAGTTCGTCCGGGGCAAGGTCGAGGACACGATCCCGGACGCCGTCCCGGACCGCATCGCGATCCTGCGCCTCGACACCGACTGGTACGAGTCGACCCTCCATGAGCTCGAGCACCTCTATCCGCGCCTCTCGCCCGGCGGCGTCCTGCTGATCGACGACTACGGGCACTGGGAGGGGGCACGTCGCGCAGTCGACGAGTACTTCGCCCGCCAGGGCGTCCCGATTCTCCTGACGCGCGTCGACTACAGCGGCCGGGTCGGCGTCAAGCGCTGACGCGCGCCATCGTCCACTCCCACGGCGGACCCGGCGCCATACGGAGATCGTCGACGGCGGCCACGACTCGATCCATAGCGTCGTCGACGACGCCGAGCTCGGCACGAACGTCGGCGGCAGGCGCTTGGCCGTAACGACCGACCGCTGACGCGATCAGGCCGGCAAGGTCGTCCGCGCTCGAGGCCACGGGGAGAGAGCCCTGGCCGTCGAACGGCGGGCTGAGCACCGCGCCCGTCGCGTTGAGGACCACGGTCGGCACGCCCGCGACCGCCGCCTGCAGCGCGGCGGTCGAGACCCCGGCCACCACGCAGAGGTCTGCACGGGAGATGAGCGCGTCGATGGAGCTCGTCGCATCGACCTCGACGCGGAGGCGCGGCGCCTCGACCGCCAGGGCCTCGTGCGAGCCGGGCTCGACGTCTCCCGGGTGCGGGCGGATGATCGCGACGGTGCCGGGGCGTGCACGGTCCAGAGCACGCAGCGCGATGCGGATCGTCTCCTGCGTCAGCCGAGGGCCTCCTCGGAGAGCGAGCCGCTCCCGGTATTCCGGAAGGACCATCGTCACCCCGGCCGGTGACGGGCGCGACCGGCGATCCGCGGGGGAGGGCGCCGCCGGGTTCCCGGTGACGACGACGCGACCCCGAGCCGCCGGCTCCAACGCCCGCGCCTGCGCGTCCGACCACACCGCCGCGGTGTCCGAAGCGGTCTTGTCGGGGTTGTAGCGCGAGCCGGGGAAGCCGTGTTGGACCACGAGCACGGGCTTCTCCGCCTTCCACGCCGCGACCAGGACCTCGCGGGCAAACGGGGGGGAATCCCAAGCGGTGACCACGCCGCGCATGCGCCGGCGCGCCAGCGCACGGAAGGTCGACGCGACCGCCGCGGGCGTCGCGCCCGCGCGGGCCCGGAGCAAGGCGAGCGCCCGTTGCGCCAGAAGGGCGTCGAGAGGGTCGGCTGCCGCCTCGCGACCCGTGCGCTCTGCTCGCCGCAACGCGTCTTCGACCGACCGCCGCGATCGGCGGGCCTGGTGCCCGTTCGGCCGCCCGACCCAGCCGCCGCGCAGCAGCGACCGGACCAGGCGCCGCGGCGGAAGCTGTGGCAGCAGCATGGGGTCGTGCACGGGGACGAGGCCGGGCGTCTCGAGGAGCAGGCGGTGGAGCCCGAGGAGGTGCCAGTACGGAAGCACCAGCAGGTTGCCGCGCACGACGGGCGGCGCACCGATGAGACCGCGTGCCGAGGCGAGCGTCCTGGCCAGCCTGCCGCGGCGAGGGTGATGGGCGGTCGGTTCGTACTCGACCGGAGCCCCGACCTGCTCGACCTGAACGCGGATACCTGCTGTACCGAGCACGTCACGGAGACACCCCGCGAGCGGCGAGTCGAGCTCGACCAGTCGGGCGCAACGGACGTCGCGCTGCGCAAGCGCGTCACGGAGACCCACGACCGTCCGCACGGTCGGGAGAAAGACGTCGGCCAGCAGGTCCACCTCCCACACCCACGCGAGCGGAACGCCCTCGACGAGCAGCGCCGGCCCGACGCGCTCCTGCCAGGCCGCCATGCGCGAGAGCGCCTCGCGCTCGAGCGCCGCCCGCGCCGCCTCGTCGAGCAGGTCGTCGAGGAGGCACCCCAGAGGCACGCTCGCCGGATGCCGGCGGGAGAGCGGCAACGCGATGTCGACGCCCGGCTCGGGTCCCTCGGGGTACGCGGCATGGCAGCGCACCTCGGCCGCCAGCGGGATGTCGTGGGCGAAAGCCAAGGCGACGAGGGTAATCAGCCCGCGCGGCGAAGCAACGCCAGCGACGCTCGCAGCGCAGCGCGATCGAGCACGAGCAGCACTACCAGGCCGAGGGCGACGAATCCGCACAGCTGACCGGCCGCCACCGCGACCGCCGCGACGAGCCCGTCGGCCTCCGGTGCGGCCGCACCGAGTCCGAGCATGAGCGCCCCGAGCGCCACCCAGCCGACGGGAAGGCGAGCCCAGAACCGCAGAGCCTCAACCGGACCGATCTCGAGGAGCGAACAGCAGGCGATCAGCAGGCCGAGGGCGATCGTCGCCTGACCGGCGACCGCCGACCACGCCGCGGTCGTGAGGGCGAGATCGCCGATCGATCCCACCAGCAGGATCGCCGCCTGGACCACGACGCCCGCGACGGTCAGCACCACGAGCAGCCACACGCGGCGAACCGCCACCAGGACCTGGTGCATGAGCGTGATCGGGTGGAGCAGCATGACCGTGAGGACGTAGATCTGCATGGCCTCGAGGCCCGGCCGGAAGTCCGGCAGGAACCCGACCACGAGCACCCCCACCCCGAAGACACCGACCGCCGACGCGATCGGCGACACCACCAGCGAGACCGGCCGCAGATAGCGCTCGACGTGCGGGCGCAACCCTGCCCGCCCGTCGCGACCGTACGTCTCCATCAGGTTCGGCCAAGCAATGACCGCGAGCGACAGCGGGAGCGCGGCCGCCGCCGCGGCGACCTGCGGCCCGAGGTAGTAGTAGCCGAGTGCCGTCGTGCCGATCGTCATCCCGATCACGAGCGAATCGAGCCGCAGCAACAGCTGCCGCAGCAGCGAGACGAGCGACAGCACCACACCGAAGCGCACCATCGGGAGGAGAACTGCCAGGCGCACGGCCGGCCGGATCCGGAAGTGCCCCCCGCGGCGCACGGCGAGCCAGTGGATGAACGCCCGCAGCACCCACCCGGCCGCGAGGCCGATCAGCATGGCCTCGAGCCCCACGAAGGCCGCCAGCGGCACCGCGGTCCAGTCGACGACCGCCTGGGCGACGAACAGGATCGAGTAGAGCCGGAACTCCTTGAGGTTCTTGAGGAAGAGCTGGTAGAGGCTGACGTACGACGTCGCCAGCGACATGATCGGAACGAGCGCGAGCCCGAGCGCGACCTCGGGTTCGAAGCTGTCGCGCCGAAACGCCCAGTAGACGAGGAACGCGAGCGCGACCATGCTGACCTCACCCAGGGTGAACGTGAACGCCACCGAGCGGACCTCGCCCTCGCGTTCGTGCTCACCGCGCGAACGCAGGACGGGCATGTCCCGGTCCGCCGCCTGCGCTGCGCCGAGAGACACCGACGCGAGCTGGTGACGCCAGGCGTCGACCAGGTTCCACACCCCGGTCGCCGCCGGCCCGAGGATCGAGCGAAGCGCGATGCCGACGACGAACGCGCTCAGCTGCTGCAGCGCGTTGGCCGCGCTCAGGTACGCGAGTGAACGTCCTACGGAGTCCCCTCGCGGCGGCTGTTCGGTCACCGGGTCCCCGGCGGCGCCGGCGATCTCCGCCGCGGACGGCTCGCTCACATCGCGCATCGGGACATCGGATCCGCTTCCCATGGGTGACGCAGGATCCCTACCGGGCAGGTCGGGCGCTTCCCCAGGGGTGGCGCTGACCGGCCGAGCCGAACCCGAGAACCGCGACGGAGCTCAGCGGGAGGCCCTGGACGACGATGAACTCGGCACGGCGAGAACCTAACGTGGACCCGGTGATAGGGTCGCCCGCCGCGTGTCCGAGCCGTCGGCCCTGATCATCGTCCAGGCCCGTATGACGTCGACGCGGCTGCCCGGCAAGGTCTTGGCCGACGTGGGCGGCGAACCCATGCTCGAGCTCCAGCTGCGCCGGCTGGAGCGAGCCCGGTCCGCTCAGCGAATCATCGTCGCAACCAGCGACGACCCGTCGGACGACCCGATCGCAAGCCTCGCCGAGAGGCTGGGTGTCGGCGTCTACCGCGGTCCGCTGCACGACGTGCTCGGCAGGTTCGCAGGCGCCGCCGGCGACCACGCAGGCCCGATCGTGCGAAGCACCGCCGACTGCCCGCTCATCGACCCCGGCATCGTCGACGAGGTCGTGGGCGCCCTGACGTCGACACCCGGCGCCCAGTACGCGTCGAACATCGAGCCGACGCGGACCTTCCCCGTCGGTCTCGATGTCGAGGCTCTGCCGGCGGCGGTCCTCCACGAGCTCGACCGGAAGGTCACGGATCCCGAGGAGCGTGAGCACGTCACCATGCACCTGCGGCGGCGCCTCGACGACTACATCATCGCGTCCGTGACGACACCCCTCGAGCTCGACCACCTGCGATGGACCGTCGACACGGCGGAGGATCTCGCGCGTGTCCGCGCCATCGTCGCCCGGCTCGCGGACCGTCGTCACGATGCGCCGTGGACCGAGATCCTCACCGTCGCGAAGGCGCTCGGGTGATCGCCGCCTCGACCGCCTGTTCGGAACGACCAAGTGTCAGGAACCCGCGCCCGGCACCGGCTCGAGGATGAGGTGCACGAGGTTGGACTCCAGCCGCTTGCGCGGGCGAAACGACGGCTTGAAACTCGGAAGACCACTGTCGACGAACCGCAGCTCGAAGCCGTTGCGCTCGGCCAAGCGACGCCACTGACTCCGGGTGCGGGCGCGGTCCCCGAGGTCCTCGTCGTACAGCACGTGATCGGTCGCCACGAAGCCACCCTTGCGGCCGGTGTCGGGCGGGCGCACGGCGGCGAGCAGGAGCTTGACGACAAACCCCGTCATGAGGACGCGGCCCCACGGAGTCTCGTTCGCCAGCACCACCCGTCCCCCCGGACGAAGGACGCGGCGGATCTCGGTCAGGAGCGCGTCGGCGTCCTCGCAGTGGTGGAACGCGGAGCTCATCGCGACCAGGTCCACGCTCGCATCGTCGAGAAGCAGCGGCGTGAAGCTCCCGCAGACGCGCTCGATGCGGCTCAGGTCACCACCCATCCGCTCGACCGTGGCGGGGAGCACGTCCCGGATGAGCGTCGGGGAGCTGTCCCAGGCGATGACACGATCGATCGTCGGTTCCTGCGTGAGCAGGGCGGTCAGCCAGCCCGAACCGCACCCGAGGTCGAGCGCGGTCCCGCCCTCTCGGCACAACGCGCCCCAGTCGAGCTGTCGTGCGGCGTCGACGTGGTAGCTGTTCGTCAAGAGATGGTCGAGCAGGCGGGCGCTGTCTGCCCACTGATCACCCGCGGCGCGAGCCCAGTCGGCCAGATCGGCCTGCTCCAACCGAACATCCCGGACGGGGGACGCCTGGCTCTGGGCGGCACGCGGCACGGGGCCACTGTAGAACAAGGGTCGCACGCGTCGACCTCTACGCTTGCGGGCCATGTCGTCGGGACCTGACGCCATGCGCGTCCTGTTCCTCGGCCCGTCGGACTCACGGATCCTCGCCCACCTGCGGTTGGTGGAGGACGTAGTCGCGGTGCGCGAGGATCCCATCACCGCGGAGGACATCGAGGCGATCCGCCCGGACTGGGTGGTCAGCCACGGCTACCGGCACGTCATCCGGCCGGCCGTCCTGAATGCACTGCCTGATCGCTTCATCAACGCGCACATCTCCCTCCTGCCGTGGAACCGAGGCATGCACCCGAACGTGTGGAGCTGGGTCGAGGACACCCCGAAGGGCGTCACCCTCCACCTCATCGACCCCGGCCTCGACACCGGCGACATCATCGCCCAGCGCGAGGTCGAGCTCGGCGACGACCACACCCTCGCGACGAGCTACGCGGTGCTTCAGGAGGCGATGCTCGACCTGTTCCGCGAGTGGTGGCCGGTGGTGCGCACGGGCGACTTCCCGCGGACACCCCAGGTCGGAGAGGGGACGTTCCACCTGGGCCGCCAGCTCGACGAGCTCGCCGACCTCATGCCACTGGGCTGGGACACGCCGGTGACCATGCTCGAGGGCAAGCGCCGCCACCGCTGACTCCGATCCGGCGCCGAGGCGTCACCACGTCGCCGCGTGGCGTCAGACCATCTCCCACGTGATCGGTTCGTCGAAAGGAATGTCGACCTTTGCGGTCCGGCCGATCAACAGGCGCATGTCACGCGGTGCAACGCCGTACCCGGGACGCTTCACGGTCAGCATCTCCTCGGTGATCGTCGTCCCGGCCGGGATGTCGGTCGCCGCGATGACCGATCGCCGCGCGAGCACGTACATCTCGTCGGCCTCCTCCTCAGACGGCCCCTCCAGGCGCCCGTTGCCGAGCGCGGCCTCGACCTCGCGAACGCCCGCGATCATCGCCTTGAGCTCATCCGGCTCGACGGCGAACGGGTGATCGGGGCCCTCCATCGACCGGTCGAGCGTGTAGTGCTTCTCGAGGATCTCCATGCCCAGCGCCGCGGCGCCCGCCGCGACGCTGATGCCGGTGGTGTGGTCCGAGAGACCGACCGGCACGCCGAACGCCCGCCGCATCGTGTCCATCGCCCGGAGGTTCATGATCTCGGGCGGCGACGGATATACCGAGGCGCATCGCAGCAGCGCGACCTGGCGATTGCCGGCCTCGGCCACGGCGCCGAGCGCATCCTCGATCTCCCCGTACGTCGCCATGCCGGTCGAAAGGATGACCGGCACCCCGGCCTCGGCCGCGTAGCGGATGAGGCCGAGATCGACCAGCTCGAACGAAGCGATCTTCATTGCCGGTACACCGACCTCCTTGAGGCTGTCGACGGCGGCGCGGTCGAACGGGCTCGAGAAGAAGACGATCCCCTTCTGGCGCGCGTACTCGGCAAGCTCGGGCTGCCACTCCCGAGGAAGCGAGATGTCCTCCAGGAGCTGGTGCGGCGGGCGGTCGTCCTTGAGGTACTTGAAGCGCGGTGTGCGGCTCGAGTACATGTCCGACCCCTTGTAGGTCTGGAACTTCACCGCGTCGGCGCCGGCCTCGGCCGCGACGTCGATGAGCTCCTTGGCGATGCCGAGGTCGCGGTTGTGGTTCGCCCCGGCCTCGGCGATGACGTAGCACGGCGCGCCGCCGCCAACCTGGCGCCCGGCGATCTCGAACCTGGTGTCGAAGCGGTCGCTCAGAGGATCCTCCTCAGGTCGTCGACGACCCGCCGGACGTCGTGGTCCGTCAGGCCGGGGAACATGGGCAGCGAGATCGCGCCCCAGTAGTAGTCCTCCGCGTGCGGGCACGTGTCCTGCGGCACGCCGAGCGTGTCGCGGTAGTACGGCAGGCGGTACACGGGGATGTAATGCACCTGCACGCCGATGCCCGCAGCACGGAGCTCCTCGAACACGCGCTTGCGCTCGGCGGCGCCTGCGCGGACGTGGATGACGAAGAGGTGGTAACCGTGCCGGTCCCCGTCGCGTGCTGCGGGCGGCAGGCCGATCCGATCCTCACCGGCCAGGAGCTCGCGGTACAGGGACGCGATCTCGTTGCGGCGCTCGACCCACCCGTCCACGCGTTCCAGCTGACTGAGGCCGAGCGCGCACTGGAAGTCGGTGATGCGGTAGTTGAACCCGAGTTCCCGCATCTCGTAGTACCAGGCTCCCTCGTGCTCGGACGGGGTGATCCCGTCGCGGACGATGCCGTGCGTGCGGAACATCCGCAGCCGCTCCGCGAGCGTGTCGTCCTCGGTCGTGACGACGCCGCCCTCGCCCGTGGTCATCGACTTGACCGGATGAAGGCTGAAGCACGTCATGTCGGCACCGCCTGGGCCGCCGACCATATGCCCGCCCCGCTTCGCGCCGATCGCGTGCGCCGCATCCTCGACGACGGTGGCGCCGGTCTCGCGGAGCGGCTCGAGGTCGACGGGGAGTCCCGCGAAGCTCACCGGGACGACCATGCGCGTCTGATCCGTGACCTGCGCGGCGGCCCGGCGGGTGTCGAGGTTCCATGTCCCCGGGTCGATGTCGACGAACCGCGGGCGGGCACCGAGATACAGCGCGCAGTTCATGGATGCCGCGAAGGTGATCGGCGACGTGATGACCTCGTCGCCCGGCCCGACGCCCGCGGCGAAAGCGGCACCGTGCAGAGCCGCGGTGCCACTCGAGTACGCAACGGCGTGCTTCGCGCCGAGGTACGCGGCGAACGCCTCCTCGAACCGGGCGATCGTCGGCCCCTGGGTGATCATCGGCTCGCGCAGCGCACGAACCACTGCCTCGACGTCGGCGTCGCTGATCTCCTGGCGACCGTAAGGCAGGAACGGCCGCTCGCTCATCAGGCGGCGGCGGGCTCGATGTCAGCTGTGATCTCTCGGAGCTCGTCGACCGTGAGCCAGACCGTGTTGTTGTCCGACGAGTAGCGGAAGCCGGCCGGGAGCGCAGTCCCCTCGTGGGTGGGCGCGTCGCCCCAGAACACGTACTCCGGCTGGATGATGAAGCCCCAGTCCGTCTCGACCGCGTGCCGGGCCTCGTCCTCGGTGAGCATGACCTCGTGGAGCTTCTCGCCCGGACGGATACCGATGATCCGGACCTCGGCGCCGGGGGCGAGCGCCTCGGCCATGTCGGGCACGCGCATCGATGGGATCTTCGGCACGAAGATCTCGCCACCCTGCATGCGACCGAGGCAGGAGATGACGAACGAGACGGCCTCGTCCAGGGTGATCCAGAAGCGCGTCATGCGCTCGTCGGTGATCGTGATGACGCCTGTCTCGGCCTGCTGCTTGAAGATCGGAACCACCGATCCGCGCGAGCCGACGACGTTGCCGTACCGGACGCAGGCGAACCGGGACCGCGAGTCGCTGGCGTACGCGTTGCCCTGGACTACGATCTTCTCCTGGCAGAGCTTCGTCGCCCCGTACAGGTTGACGGGATTGACCGCCTTGTCGGTCGAGATCGCCATCGTGATCGGGACGTCGTTCTCGATCGCCGCGCTGACGACGTTCTCGGCGCCGATGACATTGGTCTGGACTGCCTCGAACGGGTTGTACTCGCACGCCGGGACCTGCTTCATCGCGGCCGCGTGGATGATCACGTCCACACCCTTGGTGGCCCGGATCAGGCGCGGGAGGTCGCGGATGTCGCCGACCAGGTAGCGCACGCGGTGGTCACCGGCGAATGGCGCGCGACGCTGCATCTCCGACTGCTTGAGCTCGTCACGGCTGAAGATGCGGATCGCCGCCGGATCGTGATCGGTCAACAGCCGCTGAGCGAACCGGCTCCCGAAGGACCCCGTGCCGCCGGTGATCAGGATGGTCTTGCCGGTGAAGTCCATACGGGCAGCGGCGCAGTCTAGCGGTGGCCCCTACAGCGCAGGATCGGTCTCGAGCAGACGCAGCGACCCTTCTCCGCACGCCAGCACCGGACCGTCGTCGCGCTCGACGATCGCTCCGGGCGGAGCGTCGACCGAGGCGGCCGGCTCGGCTCGCCAGATGACGAGTCGCCCGCCGTCGCGATCGATGAACGCGCCGGGAAACGGGCGCGTCACCGCGCGGACCAGGCGGTCGAGCTCGACGGCCGGACGCGACGGATCGATGCGGCCGTCCTCCGGACGGCGGCGCGGCCAGTACGTCGCGCGATCGTGGTCCTGCGGGATCCGCGGCGCGGTGCCGGAAAGCAGCCCGTCGATGTTCTCACACAGCAGGCGCACGTGCGCGTGGAGATGCTTCTCGTACAGCGTGCCGGCATCCTCGCGTGGGTCGAGCGGCACCTCCACCTGCGCGACGATGTCGCCGTCGTCGACGCCCTCGGTGAGGTAGAAGAGCGTGCAAGCCGTGTCGGTCAGCCCCTTGATGATCGTCCACGGGATCGGCGCGCGCCCCCGTCCCTCCGGGAGGCGCGTCGGGTGCAGACCGACGCTGCCGTGCCTCGGAACGTCGAGCAGCTCGCGCCGGACGAGCTGCGACCAGCCCACGACGAGCAGCACCGCGGGATCGACCGACCTGATCCGATCGACGACCTCCGGAGCGTTCACGTCGGCTGTGCGCACGAGCGGCACGTCGAAACGCCGGCACACGTCCCCGAGATCGGCGTAGCCGCTCGCGTCCGCCTTGGATGCGTCGTAGCCGATGGCCAGCGCCGGTGCCCGGCCCATCTCGCACAGCGCGGTCAGACACGCGCGGCTGATCTCGACACCGCCGATGAAGACAGAAGCCTCAGGCACGGGGGCGGCGATGATAGCTTCGCCGCGGTGCCCGGCCTGTTCGATGCGCGCGTCGCCCTCTGCGTCGCCGCCCACCCTGATGACGAGGTGCTGTTCGCGGGAGCGACGCTCGCCGCGATGGCAGACCGTGGCATCGAGACCCACTGCCTGGTGCTGGGCGAGGGCATCGGCGCGCGCTTCTCGGACGACGAACGCCCGGACGCTGCGGTCGCGCAACTCGGCGAGGAGCTGCGCGAGGCCGCGCGCATCCTCGGGGCGACCCCGCATCAACTCAACCTGCCCGACAACCGGTTCGACTCGCTGGACCTGCTCGACGTGGTGCACCTGGTCGAGCGCGTGAAGACCGAGGTCCGGCCCGACGTGGTCTTCACGCACCACCCGGGCGACATGAACGTCGATCACCTGGTCACGTGCAACGCGGTCCTCACCGCGTTTCGCCCGCTCCCCGGCGAGCGGCCGGTCACGCTGCTCGCCGGCGACACGCTCTCATCGACGGAGTTCAACGTGGCCTCGAACCGCCCGCCGTTCGTGCCGAACTGGTTCGTGGACGCGTCGCCGGGGCTCGAGCGGAAGGTCGCGGCGATGGCCGCGTATCGCACCGAGCTTCGGGAGTGGCCGCACCCGCGATCGCTCGAGGGCATCCGCGTCGCCGCGCGGCGATGGGGGATGAGCGTCGGACTGGCAGCGGCCGAGCCGTTCGCCCTGCTCCGGCGCGTGGAGGGCTGACGCCCTCAGCCGGCCAGGTCGGCGATCCGCCACGCGAGGCGCAACGCTCCGAAGCTGTCCACGGTCGCCCGCGCGGTCGCGCCCATGGCCTCGCGCGCGCCAGGGTTCGCAGCCAGCTGCGCCGCGAGGTCCGCCGCGTCGTCCGGCGTGGCGGCGCGCACCGCACCCGTCTCCTGAAGCCGGGCGAGCTGAGCGCGCTGGTTGTCGACGATCGCGACCGCGACGCACGGGACACCGACGGCGAGCGCCTCGAGCATCGTCTGCCCGGCCGCGGTGACGACCAGGTCCGCCGCACGGAACTCGGACAGCAGCTCGTCGGGAGCTTCGACGATCTCCACGCCCGCGGGACGGTCCTCGTCCGAGTAGGGGCCGACGACGAAGCGGACCCGGGCCTCGGGGAGGCGCGCTGCGATGTCGGCGGCGAGCGCGGATCCTCCGGCGACGATGCCCCCGCCGACGGCCACGAGGATCCGCTCGACACGGGGTCGGATCGGCGCCGCCGGGACACCCCAGAACATCGGGCGCAGGCACGCCCATGCCGGGCCGGTCAGCGCCCCCGGGCTCTGACCGCCGACGCTCACGACGAGCGCCGAGCCCGCCGGTGGCGCGGTCCGACCGCCGTCGTGGAAGACGACGACGGGTCGCCGCGCGGCACACGCCTCGATCTGCGCGCGATCGAGCAGGTAGGAGTCGATGACGACCACGTCGCCCTCCTCGAGCGGCCCGTCTCCCAGCGGCTCCCATGCCACGCCGTCCCGCTCGAGCGGTTCGCCGACGCCGTTCAGGCGGGGCAGCACGCGGCGACCATGACAGCGCAGTGCGACGACGAGCGCCGTGGAGCGGCTGAGATGCCCGAGACCGGCACGAGGTCCGGCGTCGGCGACGACGTGGATCTCCGTCACCGCGGGAACGCTAGCCGCGGACGGCGAACTAGGCTTCGCCGCCGTGAAGGCCCCGGTGAGCGCGATCGTCGTGTGCTGGTCGGCCGATCCGGACACCGTGCGCGGCACCGTCGAGAGCCTGCTGGCCCAGACGCGGCCGCCGGCGGAGATCCTCATCGTCGACAACCATCCCGAGCCCCTCGTCGGCGGCGTGCTGGCGGACGCCGGCCTGCCGGTGCGCGCGATGGCGACCGGGTCGAACCTCGGCTACCCGAAGGCGTGCAACTTCGCCGCCGAGCGGGCGACGCAGCCGTGGCTGTTCTTCCTCAACCCCGACGCCCGCGCCGACCCCGAGTGCCTCGAGCGCCTGCTCGACGCCTGCGACGACGACGTCGCCGTGGCGGGGGCCCAGGTGCTCCTCCCCGACACGACGAAGGTCAACGCCGGCGACAACCCGATCCACATCACGGGGCTGAGCTGGTCGGGCCGCTACCTCGAGCCGCGCGAGGACGGCCCGCCCCGCGAGGCGGCCGGTGTGTCGGGCGCCGCGCTGCTCATGCGCAAGGCCGACTTCGAGGCGATCGGCGGCCACTCGCCGGGGTTCTTCATGTACCACGACGACCTCGACCTGTGCTGGCGCTCGCGGATCGGCGGGCGCCGGGTCGTGTTCGTCCCGCGCGCGACGATCGTGCACGACTACGAGTTCACGAAGGGCGCGTTCAAGTGGTACGAGCTCGAGCACAACCGGATCTGGACGCTCCTGACGAACTACGAGGCCCGGACGCTGATCCTGCTCGCCCCGATCCTCCTGGCGTTCGAGGTCGCGATCGCCGCGCTGTCGATCCGTGACGGGTGGTGGGCGGAGAAGCGCCGCTGCTGGCGGGCGGTCGTGCGCGAGCGCGGCGCGATCAGGGCGTGGCGGCGGCACGTCCAGAGCCGCCGCACGCAGCCGGACGCCGTGATCCTCGAGCGCATGACCGGCCGCCTCGACACGCCGCTCGTCAGCGCACCGGGAACCGGTGCGGCCGGAGCGGTCCTCGACGCGTACCGGCGCCTGCTGTGCCGGCTCACCCGGTAGGCGCGCTACTTTTGGAGTTCCCGCGCGTCGTGGGAACGTGATGGAGGCTCTGCGCGACAGCCCCAGCCCTACCACCGAACCCGCGGCGGACCGCGCGGCGCGGCCACGCCATGACGGGACCGGGATGCTCGTCGTCATCCCCGCGTTCAACGAGGCCGGGCGCGTCGGCGAGGTCGTCCGCCGCACCCGCAGCGAGCTCCCGGCGGCCGATGTGCTCGTCGTCGACGACGGCTCGAGCGACGCGACCGCGCGCGAGGCGCTCGCCGCCGGCGCGAAGACGATCTCGCTGCCGGTGAACCTCGGCTACGGGGCCGCGCTGCAGACCGGCTACAAGTTCGCGGTCCGTCACGGCTACGACGTCGTCGGCCAGATCGACGCCGACGGCCAGCACTCGCCGGCCTACTTCGCCCCGCTCCTCGACCAGCTCCACGACGGCGGCGTCGACATCGCGATCGGCTCGCGCTTCCTGGACCGCGACGGGCACTACAAGCCGTCGGCCGCCCGGCGCGTCGGCATGGCGCTGTTCGCTCGCGTCGCCTCGCGCGTCACGCGCCAGCACGTCTCGGACCCGACCTCCGGCTTCCAGGTCATGCGCCGCAGCGTCGCCGAGTTCTTCTGCTCGGAGGTCTATCCCTCCGACTATCCCGACGCGGACATCCTCATCCTGCTGCACCGCTCGGGCTTCCGGACCGCCGAGGTCGGCGTCCAGATGGCGCCGCCGCCCGGCAAATCGATGCACGCCGGCCACCGCAGTCTCTACTACGTCTACAAGATGACGCTCTCGATCCTCGTGACGCTGCTGCGCCCGAAGGGGGACCGCGCCTAGGTGCCCGTCGAGACCCGCATCCTGGCCATCCTGGTCAGCGTCGGCATCTTCGGGCTCGTCATCGAGCTCGTCCGACGCCGGCGGCTGAAGGAGGAGTACTCGCTGCTGTGGGTGCTCACCTCGATCGTCCTGCTCGTGCTGAGCATCTGGTACGAGCTGCTGCTCACGATCACCGACGCGATCGGCGCGGTGATGCCGTCGAGCACGCTGTTCTTCTTCGGCCTGGCGTTCGCGCTGCTCATGCTGCTGCACTTCTCGGTCCGCATCAGCCAGCTCGAGCGCAGCGTCACGCTGCTCGTCCAGGAGATCGGGCTCATGCGCGTCAGGGAGGAGCCGGCCGACAGCGACGAGCTCGAGGAGACCCCCTCCGACCGGCCGTCCCCGGTCGCTTGAGCGCGCCGCCGCGCGCCGCTAGAGGTAGAACGACGACAGCGTGAGCCACTGCGAGGCGTACGCCAGGCCCATCATCGCGGTGACGAGCGACGTCCCCACGATCAGGCCGCGGCGCCGGCCGAGCAGCGCGCACGCCCCCGCGGCGAGCGCCGCGACCGCCGTCAGCGACGTGAACGCGTAGCGGCCCTGCTCGGCGACGCCGTCGAGCGGCAGCGCGATCGTCGTGAAGTAGGCCGCCTCGATCCCCACGAACACCGACAGCGGGACGAGGATGAGGAACGCGATGATCGCCCAGTGCGGGCGCACCCGCCGCCACAGCGCGACCGCTCCGCCGACGCCGATCGCGACGAGGCCCGCGCCGGCGGCGAAGATCACGCCGTAGACCCAGGTCGGGAAGAAGAACGCGTACCACCCGAACGACGCGAAGCCGCGCTTGACGTAGATCTCGAAGAACGGCCACTTCACGATCGTGAAGTCGCTCATGAACGGGAGCCGGTACGGGACGAGCGTCTGCCACAGCCACGACACGAAGCCGGGGATGTTCTGCCGCGCGGCGATCGCGGTGACCGGCGAGCCGCCGCCGGGGACCGTGTAGGTGCTGCGCTCGAACGAGCCCGCGATCGACTGCCAGCCGAGGTGGATGACCGCGAAGCCGGCGGCGAGCGCGGCCAGCGCGACGATGCCCGCGCGCGTGCGGTGGCGCCACAGCAGGACGAGCAGCGCGAACGCCACCGGCGGGTAGAGCGCGTACGCGGTGCCCTTCATGATCGGCGCGGCGGCGAGCGCGACGCCGATCCCCAGCCCGACCGGCCAGGTCAGGCCGCGCCGCAGCGCGCGCACGACGAAGAGCACGAGCAACGCGGCGACGAGGTTGACGCCCATGTCGTTGTTCACGCCGCCGCCCATGACCCCGAACACCGGCAGCAGCGCGACCAGCAGCCCGGCCATCGCCGCGAACATCCGGCGGCCGGGCAGCAGCTCGAGCGCGACGAGCACGGCGATGAGCGCCGTCAGAGCGGCCATCACCGCCGTCGTCAGGCGCATCGCGGTGAGCTTCGTGAACGTCGAGCGCTCCCTCGTCAGCGCGTACGCCGGCGTGAGCAGCGCGTAGTACGCGGGCGCGTGCGTCGACGTCGCGGGATGGTACCCGCCGCCGTTGTCGCGCGGCGGATGCCAGTCGGCGACGCGGGCGCGCCAGTTGCGCTCCTCCAACGGGTCCCACGGGAAGTCGGTGTCGCTGCGCTCGATGACGCTCGCGTACCGGATCGCCTCCAGCGCGACGCCCTCCTCGCTCGACCAGGTGGGTCGCTCGCCCTGGTTGGCGTCGACCGCCCGGCCGGTCTCGGCGAGGTACTGGACGGCCGCGTAGTGCTCACCCTCGTCGGGAACCTGGAAGGCGGGCGTCACGACCGCCCAGGTGGCGGCGTGGACGAACGCGATGCCCCCGACGGCCAGCGCGACCGTCCGGGCGCGGCAGGCGTCGGCGGTCGCGACGAGGCGCACCGCGCCGTAGGCGACGAGCGGCATGACAAGGCCGAGGATGAGGACGTACGTCCACGGGCCGACGCCGCCGGGGCGGAACAGCGAGGCGCGCTCGAACATGTCGCCGAGCTGGAGCAGGATCGCCTTCTGCGGGTCGCCGGCGGCGCGGTACCAGATCGCCAGCCGATGCCCGAGCGGCCTGCCGTCCAGCAGCAGCGACAGGTCGTTGCTCTGCTTGAGCGTCTGGCCCCAGACGCCGATCATGCCGCCGACCGGCGACATGCAGATCGTGGCCAGCCGCCGGCGGCCGTCGGTCGCCTCGGCCAGGCCGGGGACCTCGACCTCGGTGTAGCGGTCGCGGTGCGGAGCGGTGCCGGTCAGGCGCCGGCCGTCGTCGAGCTCGACGGTGACGCGCATCGCGCGGACCCCGGGGTCGGCCCGGTCGGCGGCGAGGCGGACCACGCCCGTCCCCGGCGGGACGCGCTGACGCCGCGCGCAGAGCTGCCGGCCGTCGTCGAGCTCGACGATCCAGTTCCGCGCGCCGACGCTGTTCGACCCGGTGTAGACGTCGCGCGGCTGCAGGAGCGCGACGAGGAGGACCACGAAGAGCACGGCCGCCGTCGCGGCGGCGACCACCCAGACCGTCTTGTCGCCGGGGAACAGCGCGGCGGCGAGACGCCGCCGGGTCACGTACGTCGTAGCCCGAGGATGCTCAAGAGGAACGACGAGAAGAAGATCTGGATGCCGATCGTCACGAGCGTCGCCGCGAGGACCGCGAGTCGCTCCTCCGACAGCTCACCGAACCCGCGGTCGATCCACGTGACGACCACGATCGCGCCGAGCACGAGGCCGACGAGCAGGATCCCGCCGCCGAGCAGCAGCCCGTGCTCGAGCCGGAACCGGGCGCGCATCCGGTCGAACCACGGGTCCTTCTCGTTCATGAAGTACGCGCCGTAGGCGTGCGCGCACAGCCCGAGGCAGATGATCTGCACGCCGGTGATCATGAGCAGGCCGCCCGCGATCATCGAGTGCAGGCTCCACTCCCGGCCGAAGATGTCGATCTGGGTCGTGACGAGCAGCGTCACCAGCGTGCCGAGCACCGCCAGCAGCGCACCGGGCACCAGGAACAGGTGCGTCGGGCTGTGGATGAGCAGGAACCGCAGGTGGCGCCAGCCGTCCCGGAAGCTCGAGAGCTTCGACTCGCCGCCGCGCGGGTGGTACTCGATCGGGAACTGGCGGATGTCGAGGTTCTCCTTGGCCGCCCGGATCACCATCTCCGACGCGAACTCCATGCCGGTCGTGCGCAGGTCCAGCCGCGGCAGCACGTCGCGGCGCACCGCGCGCATCCCGCAGTGGGCGTCCTTGATCCCGGTGCGGAAGAAGAGGTTGAGGATCCCGGTGAGGACCGGGTTGCCGACGTACCGGTGCAGCCACGGCATCGCGCCCGGGTGGATGTTGTCCATCCGGTCGCCGATGACCATCTCGCCGCCCTCGTCGAGCTCGCGCACGAACCGGGGGATGTCGTTCCAGTCGTACGTCATGTCGGCGTCCGCCATGACGATGTACTCGCCCCGCGCGGCGCTGAACCCGGCCAGGTAGGCCGAGCCGTAGCCGCGGCGCGGCTCGTGGACGACGCGGGCGCCGGCGCGCTCGGCCAGCTCGGGCGAGCCGTCGGTCGAGGCGTTGTCGGCCACGACGACCTCGCCGTCGATGCCGTTCGTCGCGAGGACCTGCAGGGCGGTGGTGACGCACAGCTCGATGTTCTCTGCCTCGTTGAGGCACGGGATGACGACGGAGACCTTGGGCGCGTCGGAGCGCGGTTCGTCGCGAGCGGCGATGTGTCGTTCGGCAGTGGCCATGGAAAAGCCGGGGACGCGGACGCAGGCCGTCCCCGGTGAGCAGAAACGGAGAGCCGCCCCGAAGGTTGCGGTTCCGCGCAGGATGGTAGCGGCGGCGTCCCTAGACTCCCCGCGCTCATGCGGATCGCGCTCGTCTACGACTGCCTGTTCCCGTGGACGGTCGGGGGCGCCGAGCGCTGGTACCGCAACGTCGCCGAGCGCCTCGCGGCGAGCGGTCACGAGGTCACGTACCTGACCCTGCGCCAGTGGGATCGCGACGACCCGCCGCGGATCGAGGGGGTGCGCGTCGTCGCGGTCGGTCCGCGGATGGGCCTGTACACCGAGGACGGCCGGCGCCGGATCGCGCCGCCGCTCGTCTTCGGCGCCGGCGTCCTGCTGCACCTGCTGCGCAGCCCGCGCCGGTACGACGTCGTGCACACCGCCTCGTTCCCCTACTTCTCGCTGCTCGCGGCCGGGCTGGCGCGGCCGCTGGGCCGCTACGCGCTGCTCGTCGACTGGTTCGAGGTGTGGACGCGCGAGTACTGGCGCTCGTATCTCGGCCCGGCCGGCGGCGCGGTCGGCGCCTTCGTGCAGCGGCTGTGCGCGCGGATCCCCCAGCGGGCGTTCTGCACGTCGCGGCTGCACGCGCGGCGGCTCGCCGAGGAGGGGCTGCGCGGCGAGCCGACCGTGCTGGAGGGCCTGTACGCCGGATCGCTCGAGCCGCCCGAGCCGACCCCGGCCGAGCCGGTCGTCGTGTTCGCCGGCCGCCACATCCCCGAGAAGGACGCGCCGGCCGCGGTGCGGGCGATCGCCGCGGCCGCGCGGCGGATCCCCGGGCTGCGCGGCGAGGTGTTCGGCGACGGGCCCGAGCGCCCGGCGGTGCTGGCGGCGGTCGCCGAGACCGGCGGCGTGGTCGAGGCGCCGGGATTCGTCGAGTCCGAGCGCGTCGACGCGGCGCTGCGCCGCGCGCTGTGCATGGTGCTGCCGTCGCGCCGCGAGGGCTACGGGATGGTCGTCGTCGAGGCGTCAGCGCGGGGCACGCCGAGCGTCGTCGCCGCCGCGCCCGACAACGCCGCGACCGAGCTCGTCGAGGACGGCGTCAACGGCTTCGTCGCCGCCTCGTCGTCGCCCGAGGACCTGGCCGACGCGATCGTCCGCGTGCACGAGGCCGGCGAGGCGCTGCGCGCGTCGACCCGCGACTGGTTCGCCCGCAACGCGCAGCGGCTGTCGATCGACACGTCGCTGCGGACGGTCGTCGCCGCCTACGCCGACGAGGCCGCGCGGCGGTAGACGGCCGCCGTCAGCTCGGCGGTCCGCTCCCACGAGAACCGCGCGGCCTGCGCGCGGCCGGCGGCGCGCAGGCGGTCGGCCTCGGCGCGGTCGGCCAGCAGCCGCCGGACCGCGCCCGCGATCGCCCGGTCGTCCTCGGGGTCGAACAGCAGCGCCGCGTCGCCGGCGACCTCGGGCAGGCTCGACCGGTCCGAGCAGGCGACCGGCACGCCGCGCGCCATCGCCTCGAGCACCGGCAGCCCGAACCCCTCGTACAGCGACGGGAACACGAACGCGTCGGCGATCGCGTACAGGCCCTCCAGCTCGGCGGCGCCGACCCAGGCGGGGAAGCGCACGTCGGCGGCGACGCCGAGCGCCTCGGCGTGCGCGCGCAGCTCCTCCTCGTGGGGCGTCGGGTAGCCGGGCAGGACGAGCACGGGGCGCTCGGCCGGCTCGAACGCCGCCAGCGCGGTGATGAGCCGGGCGAGGTTCTTGTGCGGCCGCTTGGCCGAGACCGACAGCAGGACGCGACGGTCGCCGAGGTCGTACGCGGCGCGCACCTCGGCCTCCGGCGCGGGCGCCACGCGCTGCGTCGTGCCGAGGCCCAGCGGGACGACGTCGATCTTCGCCGGGTCGACGTGGAGGTGCGCGACGAGGTCGTCGCGGGTGCTCGCCGCGTCGACGACGATCCGGTGCGAGCGCCGGGCCGCCATCGGGACGAGCACGCGCATCCCGAGCCCCCGGACGCCGAAGTGGGTGTCGGGGACCATCGCGTAGTTCAGGTCGTGGATCGTCGTCACGCGGCGGAACGGGCCGGTCCACGGCGCGGTGCTCGCCATCGAGTGCACGACGTGGCAGCCGGCGCGGGCGGCCATGCGCGGGACATGGACGAGGTCGCCGAGCACCCACTCGGCGCGGTTGCGCGCGCGAACCGGCGCGACCTTCGCGGGCACGAGCTCGCCCCACGGCCCGTCGGCCGCCTCGGCCGTCTCGCGGCTGAGGAAGCAGACGAGGTCGAGATCGTCGCGGGCGGCGAGGCGCTCGACGAGCTCGCGGGCGTAGATCTCCATGCCGCCCTGCTCGCCGGGCACGAGGAAGCAGAGGTTGACGCCGACGCGGATCACGCGGCCATCGCCCGCTCGTACGCCGCGTAGGTCCCCTGCGCGCTGCGCTCCCACGTGAACCGGGCCGCCCGCTCGCGGGCCTCGCCGGCGCGCGAGCGCCCCTCGGCGATCGCCGCCTCGATCGCGCGCGCCGTCGCCGCCGGGTCGTCGAGCGCGAACGGATGGGGCAGGTCGCCGCCGACCTCGCGCAGCACCGGGATGTCCGAGCACGCGACCGGCACCCCGCGCCGCATCGCCTCGAGCACCGGCAGGCCGAAGCCCTCCGCGCGGGTCGGGAACGCGGCGGCGGCCGCCAGCCGCCACAGCCCCTCGAGCTCGGCGTCGCCGACGTACCCGAGGTCGCGGACGCGCGCGGCGACGCCGGTCGCGGCGGCGATCCGCGCGAGCTCCTCCGAGTACGGCTCGCGGTGCCCGACGAGCACGAGCACGACGTCCTCGGGCAGGTGCGCGAGCGCGCGGACGAGCTGCTCCTGGTTCTTGTGGGGGCGCTTGGCGGCGACGCACAGCACGACGCGCGCGTCGCCGAGGCGGTGGCGGGCGCGCAGGACGTCCTCGGGCTCAGCCTCGTCGCCGGGCGGGCGGCCCGCGCCGTGGTGGACGATGTCGAACCGCGAGCGGTCCAGGCCGAGGTCGCGGCACACCTCCGCGCAGGCCGCCTCGGACCCGGAGATCAGCGCGTCGGCGTGGCGCGCGGCGCGCATGACGATCTGGCGCATCCCGAACGTCGTCACCGCGTTGAAGGTCCGGATCCGCACGAACGTCGTGTCGTGCAGGGTGATGACGGCGCGGCAGCGCGGCGTGCGGACCGGGGCGACGCTCGCGAGCGAGTGGACGATGTCGAAACCCCGCCGCGCGGCGAGCGCCGGCAGCAGGATCTGCTCGGCGACGGTCCGCTCGATCCGGTTGCCCTCGTCGGCGGGCAGCCGCACGATCTCCAGCAGGTCGCCCCACCCGTCGGCGCGCAGGCGGTCGGCGCCGCGCCGGGTCGTGACGAGCGTGAACCGGGTCTGCGGGAACTCGCGGACGAGCGCCGGCGCGAGGCCGCGCAGGTACGTCTCGGGACCGCCGGACTCGCCCGGCGCGAAGAAGAGCGCGTTCAGCGCGACGGTGCGCGGCTGGCTCGGCACGCGCGCCACTGTAGGAGGCGATCGCTACTGTCCCCGCCCCGATGGGCTACTTCGAGTGGCACGAGCAGCCGGGCTACTGGCGCGACGTCACGCGGCACTTCGCGGCGGACGCCGAGATCCTCGACGTCGGCTGCGGCATCGCCTGGCTCGCCGACCACTTCCCGCGCTACACCGGCGTCGACGCGTCGCCCGAAGCGGTGGCCGCCGCGCGCGAGCGCGGGCGCAACGTCCGGCTGGCGGACGTCGACGCGTCGCTGCCGTTCGACGACTCCTCGTTCGACGGGGTGATCCTCAAGGACGTGCTCGAGCACGTGATCGACCCGGTCGTCGTCGTCCGCGAGGTCCTGCGCGTCCTGCGGCCCGGCGGGCGCGCGTTCGCCTCCTCGCCCGACGCCCAGCGGTGGGTGTGGCACGACTACACGCACCGCCGCCCGTTCACCCGCAAGAGCTTCCGGCTGCTGTTCGCCGACCACGGGTTCGAGGTCGAGAAGGTCGGCTACGAGTCGGTCATGCCGGGGACGAGCATCGTGTCGGCCCGCACCCGCTCCAACCGCCGTCCCTTGCCGCTGCGCGCTGCCGCGTGGCTGCCGTTCGTGCGGCGGAACGTGTGGATCACCGCCCGGAGGCCCGCGTGAGCGCGCCCGCCCCGAAGAAGCTCAACCTCGGCTCGGGCACCGACATCCGGCCCGGCTACGTGAACCTCGACATCGCCGACCTGCCCGGCGTCGACGTCGTCCACGACCTCGCCGACTTGCCGCTGCCGTTCGAGGACGGGACGTTCGACGAGGTGCTGTGCAAGGACATCCTCGAGCACGTCGACCTCGTCGCGACGCTGCGCGAGCTGCACCGGATCACCAGGCCCGGCGCGCGGCTGCACATCGTCTCGCCGCACTTCACCTCGCCGGCCGTGTGGATCGACCCGACCCACCGGATGGGCTTCTCGATCGACACGCTGCGGTTCTTCGTCGCGACCGACCGGTACGCGGGCCGCAGCTACTACTTCGACTTCACGTTCGCGGCGGTCGAGTCGGCGCGGATCGTGTTCCACCGCTACCGCTGGCAGCCGTGGAACTACCTGATCGAGCCGCTGGTGAACGCCTCGCCGCACATCCAGCGCTACTACGAGGAGACCGCGCTCTCGCGCCTGTTCCCCGCCGGGAACATCGAGGTCACGCTCGTCCGCTGACCTGCTCGAGCAGCGCGAGCGTCTCGCGCGCCGTCCGCTCCCACGTGAACGTCCGCGCGCGCTCGACGCCCTTGCGCTCCAGGGCGGCGCGCAGCCCGTCGTCGGTGAGGAGCTCCTCGAGCCGCGCGCCGATCGCGCCCGCGTCGTACGGGTCGGCGTAGGCGACCGCGTCGCCGCCGACCTCCGGCAGGCTCGACAGCGACGAGGTCAGCACCGCGGTCCCGGCCGCCATCGCCTCGACGACCGGCAGGCCGAAGCCCTCGCGCAGCGACGGGTACAGGAAGACCGTCGCGCCGGCGTACAGGCCCGGCAGGTCGTCCTCGGGCACGTGCCCGAGCGCCCGGACGAGGTGCGCGTTGCGGGTGATAGCCTCGTCGATCGCGCCGGTCGCCCAGCCGCGCGGCCCGGCGAGCACGAGGTCGTGGCCGGCGCGGACGTCGTCGGGGAGCGCGGCGAACGCCTGGATCGCGCGGACGAGGTTCTTGCGCGGCTCGAGCGTCCCGGTGATGAGCACGTACGGCCGGTCGAGCCCGTGGCGCTCGCGCACCGCGGCGGCCGTCTCGGCGCCGGCGAAGAAGCGCTCCTGCACGCCGAGCAGCACGACGTGTGTCTTGGGGCGGACCTTCGGGATGCGCTCGACGAGCAGGTCGGCGGTGGCCTGCGAGATGCACGCGAGCGCGCCGGCGCGGCGGGCGGCGAGCGGCAGCGTCAGGCGCTCGAGCAGGCTGCCGCGCGGCGCGCGCAGCTCGCGCTCGAACGCGACGAAGTCGTAGACGACCGCGACCGACGGCGTGGCGAGCGCGGCGAGCAGGTACGTGTTCGTCGCGAGGACCGCGTCGGCCTTCGCCGCCCGCGCGCGGCGCGCGGCGGCCGCGACCCACAGCGGGTCGCGCAGCCTCTCGAGCGCCCACGTGAAGCGCGGATCGTCCGGCAGCCCGTCCCACGGCTCGCGCGCGATGAGCACGTACTCGTGGCCCGCGTCCATCCGCGCGAGGGCGAGCAGGACCTCGCGGACGTAGCGGCCGCGGCCGGCCGGGACCTCGGCCGCCGCTCGGGCGTCGATCGCGATGCGCACCCGGGCGAGGCTATCCTCGCGCCTCCGTGCCCCGCGTCGTCGTCCTGCGCGGCCATCAGGCCAACCCGTGGGAGCTCCGGCCGTGGGAGCTCGTCGATCCTCGCTACGAGGTCGTCTACCTGCGCTCGGGCTCGAACTGGTTCGATACCTCCAAGCTCGCGCTGCCCGCCGAGCCGGTCCGCACGCTGCGCGACCTGCTCCCCAAGGGCGCGCCCGGCGACCTGGCGGTGCGCGTGCCGGGCGACCGCTACCTCGGGCTCGCCGACCATCTGCGCGGCGCGGACGTCGTCCACGCCCAGGAGCTCGGCTACTGGTACGCGATGCAGGCGGCGCGGCTGCGGCGCCGGCTGGGCTTCAAGCTCGTCCTGACCGTCTGGGAGACGCTCCCGTTCGCCGACGCGTACCGCAACGTGCGCACCCGCCGGTACCGGAAGGCGACGCTCGCGAGCGCCGACCTGTTCCTCGCGGCGACCGAGCGGGCGGCGGACGCGCTGGTGCTCGAGGGCGCCAACCCGTCGCGGATCGAGGTCGCCCCGCCCGGCATCGACCTCGAGCGCTTCCGCCCGACCGGCCGCGCGCCCGAGGGGCCGCCGGTGATCCTGTCGGCCGGGCGGCTCGTGTGGGAGAAGGGCCACCAGGACGTGCTGCGCGCTGTGGCGCTGCTGCGCCGCACGCGCCCGGACCTGCCGGCGCCGCGGGTGGTCATCGTCGGCAAGGGCCCGGAGGGCGACCGGCTGCGCGCCTACGCCGCCCAGCTCGGCGTCGGCGACCTGCTCGACCTGCGCGACTTCGTCCCGTACGAGCAGATGCCGTCGGTGTACGCGTCGGCGCGCTGCCTGGTGCTCGGCAGCATCCCGGTGTGGAGCTGGGAGGAGCAGTTCGGGATGGTGCTCGTCGAGGCGCTCGCCTCCGGGCTGCCGGTCGTCGCGTCGACGTCGGGCGCGATCCCCGAGGTCGCCGGCCCGACCGCCTCGTACTTCGCGCCGGGCGACTGGCGCGGGCTGGCGGGCGTGCTGGCCGACGGGCCGCTCGCGCGCGCCGAGCCGCACGTCGTCCGCGACCCCGAGCGGGTCGAGCGCTTCAGCGCCGCCGCGGCGGCGGCGCGGCTGACGGCGGCGTACGACCGCCTGCTCGGGGTCGGGCCGGGCTGAGCGGGCGTGGCGGCCGGGCTGAGCGGGCGTGGCGGCCGGGCTGAGCGGGCGTGGCGGCCGGGCTGCGGCGGGCGTGGGTGCCGGGCTGCGGCGGGCGTGGGTGCCGGGCTGCGGCGGGTGGTCCGGGCCCGGGCCGGTCGTGGCGGGCCGGCTCGCTCCGCGCGTGGTCGGTGGTGGCGGGGTGTGGGGTGGACTGAACGGCGCGCTGGTCACGGTGGCCGGGGTGCGGGGTCGCGCCGCGGTTCCTGCCGGCCGGTGGCGCCGGGCGGGCGCCCGCAGCAGATGGCGCCGGGCGGGCGCCCGCCGCGGGTGGCGGCGGGTGGCGGCGGGTGGCGGCGGCCGGGCGCCCGCAACCGTCATGCGGCTTGCGCCGGGGTCGGTTTCGGGCGCTCTCGGTGCCCGGCCGTGATCTTTGGCACTCGTGGGTCGCTCCGCGCACCACGGACGCCAAAGATCGGCCGGTGGCGCGGGGTCCGGGATCTTTGGCGCTCATGGGTCGCCGGGCGCACCACGGACGCCACAGATCGGCCGGTGGCGCGCTCGCGCCGGCGCCCGTGCACCCGCACGTGCCGGCCGGGCGCACACATGTCCCGCGCACCTCGCCGCACCCCCGGGTGTGTCGACTCGTGACGGTGATGCCGAAGCGAATCGACACACCCGCTCTGGGTCCGGCCGGGTGTGTCGACTCATGACGGTCATGTCGCAACGAGTCGACACACCCGCCCTGCGGTGGCGCGCCGGCAGCCGGCAAGGCGCCTGGAGCAGCGCACCGCGAACCCGCTCTGCCACCTGCTGACCGGCGGCCGTTCGGGTCGCGCAGAGCCCGGCGCCACCGGGCCGGCCGGAGCGCGCCGGGCCGGCACCACCGAAACCGCGCCCGGACCACCCGCCGCAGGCCGGCAGCCAACGCCCCCGAGGCTCTACCCCGCCGGAACCTCGTACCCGAGCGACCGCAGGAACCGCTCGGCCAGCGCGCGGACCGTGTTCTCGCGCGCCCACTGCAGCGACGCCGCCTGCAGCTCCGCGTACCGCGCCTCGTCGAGCGCGGAGATCTGGGCGAGCAGGTCGTCGGCGTCCCGGTAGATCAGGCAGTTGCCCGCGTGCAGGCCGTGCGGTGCGCACGTCGCGGGCTTGCGGTCCAGGTCGCGGAAGCACAGGACCAGGCCGGACGCGGCGAGCTCGTAGTGGCGCAGGCAGTCCCACCCGCCGCGCCTGGTCGTGATCCCGAACCGGGACGCGCGCAGGTCGGCGTAGTAGGCCGCCTCGTCCTCGAACGCGTACCGCGTCGCCTTGCCGATCCGCGGCGCCAGCTCGGCGTCGACGCAGTGCTCGGGGAAGTCCTTCGTCTTCGGCGGCGGCGCGTCGACGACGTGCTGCTCGGGGATCCCGAACGAGATCGGGCGCATGTTCTTCGGCGGCCGCAGGCGGCGGGCGACCGGCGGCGGGATCGTCAGGTACGAGCGGAACCACAGCGTCTCGGGCAGCAGCTCGCGCTTGTAGTAGGGGAAGCGCCGGTGCGCGCGGGGCGCGGTCCAGTACAGCGGCCGGCGCCACCAGTGCGGCGCGTACGGGTACGGGGCCGGCGAGTCCGAGCCGTCGACGACCGCGCAGCGGACCTTGTCCTCGCCGAGGAACGGCAGGATCTGCGCGAACGTCCCGAAGCACCGCCAGATGTCGCCGACCACGACGAGGTCGTACTCACCGTCGGCCAGGCGCTCCCACGACTCGGTCCGGTCGAGCTTGATGTCCTCGAGGTGGCCGCTGTAGAGCGTGAAGCCGCGCCCGTACAGCTCCCGCCGCCACTCGTCCGGGTAGTCGGCGTAGAGCTGGTCGCGGCGCGGCACGTCGACGACCCGGTCGCCGAGCACCGCGCGCAGGCCCAGGAACAGGCTGTCGGACTGGTAGTCGTCGGAGTCCGAGGCCAGGTACAGGACGCGCGGCAGCTCGGTCACGACCGGCGCAGCCAGCGCAGGTGGGCCAGGCGCGCCGCATACTCGGCGCGGAACGTGACGCCGCGCAGGCGATCGGCGAGCGTCGCCGGCGCGTCGCGGTGCTGCTCGTAGAGCAGGGTGTTCTCGACGAACCGCGGGTTGCGGAACGCCGCGCTGCCGCGGATGACGTCCTCCTGCAGCGCCCGGAACACGCCGGTCCACCACGGGTCGTTGAACGCGACGTTCGCCCGTGCGGCGAGGCGCGGCAGGTAGTCGCGGATGTCGCGCTTGACGTCCTCGTACTCGTGCGAGCCGTCGACGAACAGCACGTCGATCGACCCCGGGGCGAAGCGCGACACCGCCTCGTGCGAGAACGCGCGGACCGGCTCGACGCGGTGGCGGACGCCGGCGCGCTCGAGGTTCGCCTCGAACTCGGCGAACGTGTCGACCTCGCCGAGCTGCTCGCGGTGCTCGCGGCTGCCGGTGTGCGGGTCGATCGCGTGGACCGTCCCCGAGCCGGGCCCGCGCGCCTCCAGGGCAAGCGCCATCGCGATCGTCGAGCGGCCCTTCCAGGAGCCGATCTCCACCACGGTCAGCGGGCGGTCCGCCGGGTGGGTGGCGACCTGGTCGTACAGCGCCCGCGCCTCGGCGAGCTCGAGCCAGCCCTCGACGCCCTCCAGGGCGCGGGCGAGGTCCGGCGGGGCGGCGGCGGGCACGGGCATCGGCCGCAGGATAGGCGGGCGCTGCGCCGCGCCCCCGCGCGCCGGGCCGCATCGAGGGCCGCCGCGCGGCGGTGGCCCGCCCCGGCGCCCGGGCCGCGCGGCCGCGGCCCGCCCCGCCACCCGGGCCGCGCGCGGGCGTTTCCTAGGCTTGCGGCATGCCGGCCGCCAGCCACCCCGCCGTCGCCCTGCTCTCCGACGCCGTGCGCGAGGTGCGTTCGCTCGCCCGCGAACGCCGCCGCCACCGCGCCCACCCGCCGGCGACGGGGCTCGTCGTCGAGGTCGGCAGCGGCGACGCCCCCCACCCGCGCTCGGACGTCGTCGTCGAGAAGTACGTCGCCGACGACTTCGAGCGCACGACCCACGTGAGCTTCGCCAAGCCGCTCATCGTCGGCGACGGGCACGCCCTGCCGCTCGCCGACGGCTGCGCGGCGTACGTCATCGCCTCGCACGTGCTCGAGCACGCGACCGACCCCGAGCGCTTCGCGGCGGAGCTGTCGCGGGTCGGCGAGGCCGGCTTCGTCCAGATGCCGAGCCGGCTGGCCGAGCTGACCTTCGGCTGGAAGTTCCACCCGTGGCTCGTCGACCTCGAGCCGGACGGGACGCTCGTGTTCAACGAGCGCGACGGGCAGCGCGCGCCGGCCGGCGAGCACTTCCACTCCAGCTACGAGCGCAGCCTGCTCATGCGCCTGTGGTGGGCCGCGCACCGCTCCGACTGGCACCACACCGTCGAGTGGCGGGGGACGCTGCGCGTCCGGGCGGCGGGCGGCGCGCAGGCCGAGCAGACGGCGACGTTCGACCTCGACGGCACGCGCCGCGTGCTCGAGGACGCCGGCCGCCGCGGCGCGATCCCCGCGCTGCCGCCGCACGTCCGCACGCTGCTGCGCTGCCCGGCCGACCGCGGCGCGCTCGCCGACGAGGGCGACACCCTGCGCTGCGCCGCGTGCGGCCGCTCGTACCCGCAGATCGCAGGCGTGCCGGTCCTCGTCACCGACGCCGCAGCCTGAGCGGCACCGCCGCCCACACGTCCGGCGGCACGGTCCGCAGCACCGTCGCGGCGAGCGCGAAGGCAGCGGCGCCGAGCAGCGCGGACGCCGCGGCCGGCAGCCCGGGGACGAGCGCCAGCGCGACGGCCGGGGCGACCGCGGCGACCAGGCGCAACAGGAACCCGAACGTCGCCGGCGTGATTTCCGGGATCGCGCGGCGGACCATCACCAGGGCGGTCCCGGCGTAGACGACGTCCGCGACGACCGCCGCGAGCGCCGCGCCCTCGGCGCCCATCGCCGGGATGAGGACGGCGCCGCCGACCACGACCGTGACGAGGCCCGCACCGACCGCGACGACCAGGTCGCGCTGGCGGTGGTCGGCGATGAGGAACGTGATCCACGTCTGGACGAGGAAGATCGTCACGATCGCCAAGCCCTGGATCGCCAGCACCGGCCCGGCGTCGCGGTACTCGGCGCCCCCGAGCAGCTCGACGACCGGCGTCGCGCCGACGACGAGCACGATCGCGATGAGCACGCCGAGCACCAGCGACACCTCGGTCGTGCGGCGCAGGAGGTACACGAGGCGGCCGCGGTCCTCGCGCGCGGCGACCGACGCGACCGGCAGCACCACCCCGCCGAGCAGCAGCGCCAGGCCCCCGACCATCTCGACGACCCGGGCCGAGGTGACGAACAGGCCGACCTCGTGCTCGCCGGTCAGCACCGACGCCATGACCGTGAGGATGCGCAGGTAGACCATCGCGAGGATCGCCGCGGCGGCCACGGGCAGCGCGCGCAGGCCGACATACCGCCAGTCGGCCGGGTCGAAGCGCGGCCAGGCGCGCTCGGCGCGGCCGACCATGAACGGCATCACCGCGAGGCTGATCGCGCCGATCGGGACCTGGATGGCCAGGAACGCGGCGAGCCCCGCGTCCCCAGCGATCGCCAGCGCCACCACCCCGACGACGAGGATCGACTGCTTCAGCACGTCGCTGAGCGCGACCAGCCCGTTGCGCAGGTTCACGACGAGCGGCAGGCCGAGCGTGGCCTGCCACGCGAGCAGCACCGCGCCGGCGCCGGCGAGCGCGACGCCGGCGATCATCGCGTCGTCGTAGCCGGCGGCGAGCGCGAACAGGAGCGCGCCGGCCATGCCCGCCACGCACAGCGTCAGCCGCAGCCCGAGGATCGAGCCGAGCATGCGCCGGCGCTCGGGCCCCGGCTCGCGGAGCGCCAGCTCCCGCGAGCCGGTGATCGTCAGCCCCGCGTCGGTGATCGTCGCGGCGACCGCGACGAGCGCCAGCACCGTGCCGTAGCGCCCGAAGTCCGCCACCCCGAGCGTCCGCAGCAGGACGACCGAGCTGACGATGCCGAGCACGTTCGTCAGGCCGTAGCCGACGATCCGCAGCGCCCCGCCGCGCACGACGCGCCCGGCGACGCCCGGCCCGCGCAGGACGTCCGCGTCGCCGCCGCTCACCGGTCGCACGGGACGACCCGCGCACGGATCACCATGGCCGCGCTCTGCCGCTTGTCGAAGGTCGTCGCGAGCCGGTCGGGCGTGATCGACCCGCGCACGACGCCGGTGCGGCCGCACGCCGACAGCCAGATCTCGCGCTCGGGGCCGGGGAAGGTCACCGTGTACCGGCGCGGCGCCATGCGGATCGTGATCTGCGACTCCAGCCCCGGCCCGGCGGCCGCGACGTGCAGCGCGACCTGGTTGCCGCCGCGCAGGAGCAGCTCCGCGCGCTTGGAGACGTGGCCGTCGCCGTCGAGGCCCCGGGCCGCCCAGCGGGCGCGCGGCTCGGCGCCCAGGTCGAGGAGCTCGTGCTCGCCGTCGGGCGACGTGGCGAGCAGCTCGCCCTCGGGCTGCCAGAGCACCGAGCCGCGGTCGGCGACGACGAGCCGCTGCGGGGCGGGGTCGGAGAACCGCAGGTCGTCGCCGATCTCGACCGAGCGCACCGGCGTGCTGCCGACCGGGAACGGCGGGTCGGGGATGAGCATCGACGGCACCCGGTACCGGTCGCGCACCTGGTCGTTCCACAGCACGAGGTCGATGTACGGGTTCACGTCGCCGGCGCGGCGGTTCTCGGCGAGGCTCGCGCGGCGCTCGCCGAGCGCGTGGTCCACCCAGGCGCGACCCTCCACGTCGCCCTTCGGGGACCCGGCGACCCCGCCGATCCCGCCGGCGACCGCGGTGATCGCGAACGCCGCCAGGCCGACCTGCAGCACCGCGGGGACCGCGAGCAGCAGGCCGCGCCGGACGGGGTGCCGGTGCCACACCCAGGCGGTCAGCGCCGTGAGCGCCAGCGCCAGGAGGAAGAGCTGGTCGCGCGGGGTCAGGCCCGCGTTCCAGCCGACGATCCCGGCGAGCGCGGTCCCGACCTCGTTCCCGATCCACGACAGCGACGGGCCGACCGGCCCGTAGATCGCCTGGTTGTTCTCGAGCGTGACGTTCAGCGGGACGAGCACGAGCACGAGCGCCACCGCGACGCCCGCCCGCACGATCGTCGCGGACCGGATCGCCGCCGTGCGCGCCGCGGCGACCGCCGCGCACCACACGAACGGGACCGCGTACAGGTAGTAGCGCTCCTCCGCGCGCCCGTCCGCCCAGCCGTTCTGGGCGCTGATCGTGACGAAGAACAGCGCGCCGAGGACAGCGAGGGCCAGGACGACGAAGCGCTGCTCCTCGCCGCCCGGCCGGCGGCGCAGGACCTCCGCGAACCAGGCCAGCATGAGGATCCCGGGCACGATCCCCAGCCCCGCGACGAGCATCCCGCCGTGGTAGCCGAACGCCAGGCCGATGTCGGCCGGCGGGCGGCCGCGCTGGCGGATCTCGGCGTAGGGGCCGCCGACGCTGTCGATGAGGCGGTCGAGCTGGCCGGCGGCGACGATCATCGCGCCGACGAGCACGCCGAGCGCCACGACGCCGAGCAGGAACGGGTGGCGGCGCGCGAGCTCGCGCCGCTGGGCGCCCCGCCCGCGCAGCGCGACGATGACGAGCCACGCGACCGGCAGCGCCACGAACTGCACGCGGGTGCCGACGAGCGCGACCATGAGCGCCAGCACGAGCAGGTCCTTGCCCGGCGACGGCCGCGCGAGCGTCACGAGCATCGCGTAGACCGTCCAGCAGAACAGCAGGTAGGCGAGCGACTCGCTGAACAGCAGCGTCGCGACCGTCAGCCACGGCACCGCGACCGCGAGCAGCCCCGCCGCGACCGCCGCCCAGCTCGACCCGGTCAGCCGGCGCGCGATCAGCGCCACCGGCACCGAGGCGAGCGCGAACAGCACGCCGTTCAGGCCGCGCGCGGCGCGCAGCGCGTCGTCGCCGGCCAGCAGGCCGAAGAACGGCGCGATCACCAGCGAGTACAGGCGCGCCGAGCCACGCGCCACCGGATCGTGGATGATCGAGCCGGGCAGGCCCTCGGTGTACGTCGCCGCCGAGACGCGGTAGACGAGCTCGTCGAGCGAGGCCAGGCCGTTGACCCGGACGGCGACGAGGACCGCCGGCAGCGCGACGAGCGCGGTGCCGACCGCGAGGGTGATCCAGGGCGCCCACGCCGCCAGGCGAGGCGAGCTCAGCGTGGGTCGATGTCGGGCGACGGCCATGGGCGCGGAGGTCGGGGCGGGAGTCTAGAGTCGCGCCCCCGCTCGCCCTCCGGGCCGCCGGCCGGGCCGGACCTCCGCGGGGACGAGGCCGAGGACGAGGGCCGCGCCGGCGAACACGACGGCCGCGAGGACGGTCGCGGGCAGCGCCGGGAGGCCGAGCGCGAACGCCGGCAGCGCCGCCAGGCCGGTGGCCGCCAGCACGCGCGGCAGCGCCCGCGGCGACGCCGTCACGCCCGCGCGCGCGAGCGCGGCGAGCGTCACGACCGCGATGAGCGTCTCGCCGGCGACGGTCGCGACCGCGCCGCCGCCCGCCCCGTGGCCGGGGGTCAGCCACAGCGCGAGCGCCGCGCACAGGGCGAGGCCCGAGCCGTTCGCGACGATGAGCAGGCGCTGGCGCCCGAGCGACAGCAGCGTGAACGCACCGAGCGCGAGGAAGAACGAGCCGAGGAGCGCCGCCGCCAGCACCTGCAGCGTCGCGGCGGCGTCCGCGAACTCGGCCCCCGCGATCACGTCGATCGCGACCGGCGCGCCGGCGGCGGCCACCAGCGCGAGGCCCGCGCCCGCGACCGCGAACGCGTCGAACAGCCGGCCGAACGCGAGCCGGAGCCGCTCGCGGTCGTCCGCGCCGGCGCGCGCGAGGACCGGGAACGCCGAGCCGACGAGCACGCTCGCCGTGCCCGCGAGCACGACGAAGATCCGCGACGCCGCGCCGTACAGCCCGGTCTCGTGCTCGCTCGCGACGATCGACATGACGAGCACGACGCTCGACGAGTACACGAGCCCGATCGCGGTCGCGGTCGTGTAGGGGATCGTCTCGCGCAGCAGGTCGCGCCAGGCGCCCGGGCCCGCGGCGGGGCGTAGCGCGCGCAGCGGGGCGCCGGCGGCGGCGAGGCCCGCGACGGCGAGCGCGAGCGCGACCGGGATCTGCGCGCCGAGCAGGACGACGAGCCCGGCGCCCGCCGCGACCGCGGCGAGGAGCGCGGCGACCGTCAGCGCCTGGCGCAGCAGCTCGAGCAGCGCGACGCGGCCGAGCCGCAGCTCGGCCTGCAGCGGGACCCACAGCGTGATCGCGAACACGGTCAGCAGCAGGCCGGCGCCCGCCACCGCGGTGCCGGCGACCATCTCCTCGTCCCATCCGGCCGCGAGCGCGAAGGCCATCGCCGCCGCGACGCCGCCGGCGGTCAGCGTCAGCCGCATGCCCTGCAGCGCCGCGAGCACGTCGTCGTGCTCACGCCGCGGGCGCACCGACAGCTCGCGCACGCCGACGTTCGCGGTGCTCGCCTCCGTCACCCCGCCGACGATCGTCACGAGCGCGAACACCGCCGCGTAGCGGCCGTAGTCGGTGACGCCGAGGTACCGCAGCAGGACGGCGGCGGAGGCGACGCTGAGCGCCGTCCCCGCGGCGTAGGAGGCGAGCCGCAGGCCCGCCCCGCGCGCGGTCCGCGCGGCGACACCCGGGCCGCTGAGGACGTCCGTCTGGGTGTCGGCCGTCCCGGGCATGGCTGCGTCAAGGTAGACCCTGCCCCGGAGGGCCGCCGCTACCCTGCGCCACTCCTGACCGACGACTCCCTCCCAAGGAGGTCGCTCGATGCTGCATCCGACCGTCGGACGGGTCCTGAGCGCCGCGGGCGCCGTCATCGCCGCCGTCGCGCTCTTCCTCGTCTGGTACCACGTCGACCGTCCCGCGTCCGCGGGCCCCACCGAGACCACCGGGTGGCAGACGTTCACCCGCCTGCGCTGGCTGGTGCTCGCCGGCGCCGTCCTGACGCTCGCCACGGCGCTCGTCGCGCAGGTGCGCGCGGTGCTCGTGACCCGCACGATCGTCGGCCTCGTCGTCGGCGCCCTCATGCTGCGGCGGATCATCTCCCCGCCGGACCTCAGCGCCGACCTCGACCCCCAGCTCGGGCTGTGGGTCGGCGTCGCCGGCGCGCTGGCGATCGCGCTCGGCGGCCTCGTCGACACCGGCCGCCGCGTCGTGGAGGCCTACCCGGACCTGTTCCGCCCGAAGGGCCTGCTGGGCCCCGGCGGCGGTGACGGCCGCGCGGTCGAGCCGCGCACCGGTCCGCCGGTCCGGCCGGCGCCCGAGCGCGTCGACGCCGAGTACGAGGTGCTCGGCGACGGCGACGAGCACCGCCGCTGAGGCGGCCTGCTGCGCAACTTTCGCTCGGTTGCCCACGTCTTGGGTACCCAGAACGGCGCTACCGTCGTGAGCTTCCGCATGAACCGACTCCCGCGCATCCTCATCGCCCTGGCGGCCGTGCTCGCCCTGCCGGCCGCGGCGGCGCCGGCCCATGCCGCGAGCCCGCAGCAGATCTACGACGACTGCGACAACGGGCGGCTGGACCGGCGCTACTCGGAGGCCGACTACCGGCGCGCGCTGAAGGAGATCCCGGAGGACATCGACGAGTACACGAACTGCGCCGACCTCATCCGGTCGGGCCTGGCGGGCATCGACACCGCCGGGGGCGGCGGTGACGGCTCCGGCTCCGGCGGCGGGGGCGGCTCCGGCGGCGGAGCGGCCGGGGGCGGCGGGCCGAGCGGCCTGCCGCAGGGCAACGGGGTCGGCAGCGTGCCGCTCGACCCGAAGGGCAAGCCGCTCAACCCGCTCATCGACGCCCAGGACGCCGAGCGCCAGGAGATCACGGCCGCCCAGTCCGGCCGCGACATCCAGCCGACGAGCGCGGGCGTGCGCCCCGGCGAGCCGGACGGCGAGCTGCCGGCGCCGATGATCGTCGTCCTGGTCCTCGCGGGTCTCGCCGCCGTCGCGGCGGGCGCACTCGGTGTCAAGCAGCGCTTCTCCTCCCCCGGGACCGCCTGACCGGATGAGCATCGCCGAGGCGCCACAGCCGGCGGCGCCCGCCGCTGCGCAGCCGCTGCCGGCGCCTCCGGACGGCGCGCCGGCCCGGACCGCGCGGCGCCCGTCGCCGCTCGACCACCTCTGGTCGCCGGCGATCGTCGTGCTGACCGCCGGCCTGGTCCTCGTCGCCTCGCTGGGCGGCGGGTCACTGCAGGCCGACACGACCGCGCAGCTCCTCGCGCTGCTCGGCGGCGGCGCGCTCCTCGTCGCCTCGGTGCTGCGCGCCGAGGACGGCCGCCTGCCCGGCGGGCTGCCCGTCCTCGCGTTCGGCCTGCTCGCCGCGCTCACCGCGCTGTCGATCCAGTGGGCCGCCGACCCGAACGCGGCGTGGCTCGAGGCGAACCGGACGCTCGCCTACGCGGCCGCGTTCACCGGCGCCGCCGCGCTCGCGACGCTCGCGCGCGACCGCTACGCCGCGCTGGCCGGCGGCCTGCTCCTCGGCGTCTGCGTCGTCGCCGGCGTCGCGCTCATGTCGAAGATCGTGCCCGAGTGGCTGAACGAGAGCGAGCGCTTCGCCCGCCTGCGCGAGCCGTTCGGCTACTGGAACGCGGTCGGCCTGACCGGCGCTCTGGCGGTGCCCGCGTCGCTGTGGCTCGGCTCGCGCCGGCACGGCGCGCCACTGCTGAACGCGCTCGCCTACCCGGCGCTGACGCTCGCGCTCACCGCCACGCTGCTGGCCTACTCGCGCGGCTCGCTGCTCGCGGGCGCGGCCGGCGCCGCCGTGTGGTTCGTGCTCGTCCCGGCGCGGCGGCTGCGCGGGGCGGCGGTGCTGCTGCTCGGCGCGGCGGCCGCGGCGTTCGTCGCCGCCTGGTCGTTCGGCCAGCACGCGCTCACCGAGGACCGCGTCGACCTCGTCGAGCGCGGCGCCGCCGGGCGCGAGCTGCTCGTGTGCCTCGTCGCCGTGCTCCTGCTCGTCTACGTGGCCGGGGTCACGGTCGGGTTCCTCAGCGACCTGCGCCCGCTGCGCCTGCAGCAGCGGCGCGGCCTGGGGCTGGCGCTGCTCGCCTGCGTGGCGCTGACGCCGTTCGCGGTCGCCGGCGTGCTCTCGACGACCGACGAGGGGCTCGGCGGCTCGATCAGCACCGCGTGGAAGACGATCACCGACCCGAAGGCCGAGCCGCCCCCGAACTCCCCCGACCGCCTCACCGACACCGGCTCGATCCGCGCCCGCTACTGGGACGACGCCTGGCGGATGGCCAAGGACCGCCCGGCGGCGGGCTGGGGCGCGGGCGCGTTCGCGGTCGTCCGGCCCCGGTACCGCACCGACGACATCGACGTCCGCCACGCGCACGGCTACATCGCCCAGACGCTCAGCGACCTGGGGCTGGCGGGCATGGGGCTGAGCCTGCTGCTGCTCGGCGCCTGGCTGTGGGCGGCGCGGCGCGCGATCCGGGCGGCGAGCGGGCCGCTGCGCACCGCGCTCGTGACGCTCACGGCGACCGGCGTCGTGTTCGGCGTGCACTCGCTCGTCGACTGGACGTGGTTCACGATGGGCACCGCGCTCGCCGGCCTGATCGCCGCGGGGTTCGTCGCCGGCGCCGCGCCGCCCGGCCGGATGACCCCGCGCGTCTCCGGCCCGGCGCGGCTCGCCGCCGCGGCCGTCCTGGCGCTCGTCGCGCTCACGGCGGCGTGGGCGGCGTGGCAGCCGCTGCGCTCCCACCACGCCGCCGACGACGCGCTGGCCGCCGCCGAGGCCGGCGACGTCGAACAGGCCCGCGCGGACGCGCGGCGCGCGCACGACCTGAACCCGCTCGCGGCCGAGCCGTGGCAGGCGCTCGCGTCGGCCGAGCGCCGCGGCGGCGACCTCGAGGCCGCCGAGCAGGCGCTGCGCCGGGCGGTCGACACGCAGCCGGCGAACTACGAGACGTGGCTGGCGCTCGCCGAGTTCCAGCTCTGGGTGCGGGACGACCCGCGCGAGGCGCTGCACTCGGTGCGCGCCGCCGTGTACCTCAACCCGGGCTCGTTCCGGGTCATCCAGCGCTACCTGGACATCTCGCGCACCCTCCGCGGCCGGGAGGCCTCCGGCGGCTAGAGCGGCCGCTCCCGCCGCCCCGGCGCGACCGGGCCGGCGGGGCCCATGTGGTATTCCTGCCCCCCGCTTTGCCTCAGAAGCGCGCACTCATCACAGGGATCACCGGCCAGGACGGCTCCTACCTCGCCGAGCTGCTGCTCGAGCGCGGCTACGAGGTCCACGGGATGGTCCGCCGGTCCTCGACCGAGAAGTTCGACCGGATCGAGCATCTCCGCGACCGGATCACGCTCCACCAGGGCGATCTGCTCGACCAGCGCTCGCTCGTCGACACGCTGAAGGTCTCCCGCCCCGACGAGATCTACAACCTCGCCGCGATGTCGTTCGTCGCGGTCTCGTGGATCCAGCCGACGCTGACCGCCGAGTTCACCGGCGTCGGCGTGACGCGGATGCTCGAGGCGATGCGCGAGGTCTGCCCCGAGGCGCGCTTCTACCAGGCCTCCAGCTCGGAGATGTTCGGCAAGGTCCAGGAGGTCCCGCAGACCGAGGAGACGCCGTTCTACCCCCGCTCGCCGTACGGCGTGGCGAAGGCGTACGGCCACTTCATCACGGTCAACTACCGCGAGTCCTACGACCTGCACGCGACGAGCGGGATCCTCTTCAACCACGAGTGCGTCGCCTCGAGCACGCCGCTGGTCGTGCGCGAGAACGGGCTCGTCCGGGTCGCCACGCCCGCCGACCTCGTGCCGCTGCGCCGCAAGGGCGCGGGCGTCCAGGGCTTCGAGCCGAAGGGCCTCGAGGTGTGGGACGGCGAGGACTGGACCGACGTGCTCGCGATCACCGCGACGCGCCGCCGGCCCGCCGACCCCGACCACGAGCTGCTGAGCATCCAGACGCGCGGCGGCGTCGTCGACGCGACCGCGCACCACACGATGCTCGACGCCGACCACGCGCCGCTGCGCGCCGACGCGGTGGCCGAGGGCGACCGCCTCGCGCTGGCCGAGGAGGTGCCGTACGCGCCGGCGTGGACCGCGCTCGACCGGCACCTGGCCGAGCTGCTCGGCCTCCTGGCCGCCGACGGGTACGTCGACGTCGAGGGCCGCGTCCGCTTCACGCACGACGACCCGGAGCTCCAGCGGCGGGTCGCCGAGCTGTGGTCGCGCTGCTTCATGGGCAGGGCTCGCTCCTCGGAGGGCGCCGACGCCCGCGCGGGCAGGATGGAGCTCACCGGCTCCGCGCAGGCCGGCGCCTGGCTGCGCGAGCAGCTCTACACGCCGACCGGCTACAAGCAGGTCCCGCCGCTCGTCCTCAACGCCGCGCCCGAGGTGCACGAGGCGTTCCTCGCCGGCTACCACGCCGGGGACGGGGCCGAGCGCGACGAGGGCGCCTCGGCCACGACGAGCTCGCCGGTCCTGGCGCAGGGCGTGCTGTGGCTCTACGCGCGCACCGGCCACCGCGCGTCGGTGGACGCCGTGCAGCGCGCCGGGCGGACCTGGTACCGGCTGCACGTGCCGTCGGCGGTCGGCGTCGGCGCCGAGACCCGCCACCTGCCCCGCGACCCGGCCGAGGTCCGGCGTATCGCGTCCTCGGTCGTCCCGGACGACGAGTGGGTGTTCGACCTCGAGACCGCGTCCGAGCGGTTCTGCGCGGGCGTCGGCGGCCTCGTCGTCCACAACTCCCCGCGCCGCGGCCTGGAGTTCGTGACGCGCAAGATCACCTGGCACGCGGCCGCGATCAAGCTCGGCAAGCTCGACAAGCTGCGGCTCGGCAACCTCGACGCCAAGCGCGACTGGGGCTACGCGAAGGACTACGTCGAGGCGATGTGGCTCATGCTCCAGCAGGACAAGGCCGAGGACTTCGTCATCGCCACCGGCGAGACGCACACGGTCCGCGAGTGCGTCGAGGTCGCGTTCGACCAGGCCGGCATCCCGAACTGGGAGCAGTACGTCGAGATCGACCAGTCGCTCGTGCGGCCGGCCGAGGTCGACCTGCTCATCGGCAACCCGGCGAAGGCCGAGCGGGTCCTGGGCTGGAAGCCGAGGACGACGTTCGAGCAGCTCATCCGCCTCATGACCGACGCGGACCTGAAGCTGCTGTCGAGCTAGCCCAGCAGGTCGTCGTCCGGGACGTCGCGGACGACGCGGGCGGGGACCCCGAGCACGACCTTGCGCGGCGGCACGTCCTTCGTGACGACCGCGCCCGCGCCGACGAACGCCTCCTCGCCGACCTCGACGCCGGGCACGAGCACCGCGCCGCCGCCGACCCGCGCCGCGCGCCGGAACGTCGCGCCGTGCAGCGGCGCCGACGGGCCGCCGCGCCCGATCGCGTCGTCGTTCGTCGTCGTCACCCCCGGCCCGAGGAACACGTCGTCCTCGACCACGCAGAACGCGGTCACGTACACCTGGGTCTGGATCTTCACGCGCGCGCCGATCGTCACGTCGTTCTCGACCGTCGAGCCGCGCCCGACGACCGACCCGGCGCCGACGCCGACGCGCTCGCGCACGTACGACTGGTCGCCGAGGATCACCTCGTCGCCGATGCGCGAGCCGGCGAACACGACCGCGCCCGCGCAGACGGTGACCCGCTCGCCGAGGACGAGCGGCTCGAGCTCGCGGCCGGCGGCGGCCGACGACCGCGCCAGGCGCGGCCGCTTGCCGAGCACGACGTTGTCCTCGATCACGCACCCGTCGCCGACGACCGTCCCGTCGTGGATCGTCACGTTCGCGCCGAGCACGACCCCGGCGCCGAGCGTCACGTCGCGACCGAGCGTCAGACCGGGTGCCTCGGGGCGCATCGCCGCGCGAGTCTAGATGACCGGTTCCCAGGGCGACGCGGGGCGCAGGGGCCGGCGGATACCCTCTCGCACGGTGCCGATCCCGCTGTTCGATACCCGGACCGCGCTCCAGCCCCTCCGCGACGACCTGCACCGCGCGCTGACGCGCGTCGCCGATGCCGGGACGTACATCCTCGGCCCCGAGGTGGAGGCGTTCGAGCGGGAGTTCGCCGCCTACTGCGGCACGCCGCACGCGGTCGGCGTCGCGAACGGCACCGACGCGATCGAGCTGGCGCTGCGCGCGATGGGCGTCGGCCCGGGCGACGAGGTCGTCGTCCCGTCGTTCACGTTCTACGCGAGCGCCGAGGCGATCCCGCCCACCGGCGCCTCGCCGGTGTTCTGCGACGTCGACCCCGAGACGATGGTCGTCACCGCCGACACCGTGCGCGCGGCGCTGACGCCGAGGACGAAGGCGGTCGTCGCCGTCCACCTGTTCGGCAACATCGCCCCGGTCGAGGAGATCGAGGCGCTCGGGGTGCCCGTCCTCGAGGACGCCGCCCAGGCGGCCGGCTCGCGCCGCGCCGACGGGCGCCGGCCCGGCAGCCTCGGGACCGCCGCGACGTTCAGCTTCTTCCCGTCGAAGAACCTCGGCGGCTTCGGGGACGGCGGCGCCGTCACCACCGGCGACGCGGAGATCGCCGAGCGCGTGCGGATGCTGCGCTTCCACGGCACGCGCGACCGCGTGACGTACGAGGAGATCGGCCGCAACTCGCGCCTGGACGAGCTGCAGGCGGCGATCCTGCGCGTGCAGCTCCCCCACCTCGACGGGTGGGCCGACGCGCGCCGCGCGGCCGGCGCCGCGTACGCCGACGCGGGGCTCGGCGAGCACGTCGAGCTGCCCGTGCCGACCGCGGGCGCCGAGCCGGCCTGGCACCTGTACGTCGCGCGCCACCGCGACGCCGACGCGATCATCGCCGGGCTGACCGAGCGCGGCATCGGCGCCCGCGCCTACTACCGCGCGCCCGCGCACCGCCAGCCGGCGCTCGCCGGCCATCCGCCGCGGGTCGGCCTCCCCGCCACCGACGAGCTCGCCGCCACGCACTTCGCGCTGCCGATGAGCGCCGTCCTCACGCGCGAGCAGGCCGGCGAGGTCACCGCCGCGGTCGCCGCCACGCTCGAGAGCATCGCCGCATGACCCCGCTTCGTGGAGCCGTCGTCGGCCTCGGGATGATGGGCCGCCACCACGCGCGCCTGCTGCAGACGATGTCCGAGGTCGAGTTCGTCGGCGCCGTCGACACCGCCGGCGACCGGTTCGACGTCGTCCGCCCGCCGGCGCAGGTGCACGCGACGATCGAGGAGCTGCTCGAGGCCGGAGCGCCCGACTTCGCGGTCATCGCGGTCCCGACCGACGACCACCTCGACGCGGTCCGCCGCCTGACCGCCGCGGGGGTCAGCGTGCTCGTCGAGAAGCCGCTCGCCGGCAGCTCGGAGGAGGCGCAGGAGATCATCGACCTCGTCGAGCGCCACGGGGTGCGCGGCGCGGTCGGCCACGTCGAGCGCTGCAACCCGGCGCTCATCGAGCTGCGCCGCCGCGCGCTCGACGGGCAGGTCGGCGAGCTCTTCCTCATCGCGACCGAGCGGATCGGCCCGTTCCCCGAGCGCATCCGCGACGTCGGCGTCGTGAAGGACCTCGCGACGCACGACCTCGACCTCGTGCGCTGGCTCGGCGCCAGCCCGGTCCGGCTCGTCGCCGCGCAGACGATGCACCGGATGGGGCGCGAGCACGAGGACGTCATGCTCGCCACCGGCCGGCTGGAGAGCGGCATCGCGTTCAACTGCCAGGTCGACTGGCTCAGCCCGACGAAGGTGCGCCGCACGCGCGTGCTCGGCGACCGGGGGATGCTCGTCGCCGACACCCTCAGCGCCGACCTGACGTTCTACGAGAACGGCCACGTGCGCTCCGAGTGGGGCGCGGCGCAGGCGTTCCGGGGCGTGTCGGAGGGCGACAGCGTCCGCTACGCGCTGTCGCGCCGCGAGCCGCTGCGCGTCGAGCTCGAGCGCTTCTGCGCGTACGTCGCCGGCGAGGACGCCGACATCGTGACGCTCGCCGAGGGGCTGGCGACCGTGCGGATCGCCGAGGCGGTCCTGCGCTCGGCCGACAGCGGCGAGACCGCGACGGTGGGCACATGAGGGCGGTCGTCGTCGCCCTCGGCAAGATCGGCCTGCCGCTCGCCGCCCAGATCGCAAGCCGGGGCCACGAGGTCATCGGCTGCGACGCCGACCGGCGCGTCGTCGATGCGGTGAACGCCGCCGAGCCGCCGTTCCCCGGGGAGGCGGGCCTCGACGAGGCGCTCCAGGAGACCGTCGGCGCCGGCCGGCTGCGGGCGCAGACCGACACGGCCGCGGCGGTCGCCGAGGGCGCCGACCTCGTGCTCGCCGTGCCGCCGCTGTACGTCGACGATCGCGCCCGGCCCGACTTCTCGATCGTCGACGCGGTCGTCGCCGACATCGGCCGCGGGCTGCGGCCGGGCACGGTGGTGAGCATCGAGACGACGCTGCCGGTCGGGACGACCCGCGGGCGGATCGCGCCGGCGCTGGCCGCGCAGTCGGGCCTGGAGTCCGAGCGCGACTTCCACACCGTCCACTCGCCCGAGCGCGTGTTCAGCGGCCGCGTCTTCCGCGACCTCGAGACCTATCCGAAGCTCGTCGGCGGGCTCACCGAGGCGGGCGAGGAGCGCGCGGCCGCGCTCTACCGCCAGTTCCTCGACGCCGAGGTGTGGGGCATGGGCTCGGCCGAGGCGGCCGAGATGGCCAAGCTCGTCGAGACGACGTACCGCGACGTGAACATCGCGCTCGCCAACGAGTTCGCCCGTGCCGCCGACGCGCGAGGGCTCGACATCAAGCAGATCATCGCCGCCGCCAACAGCCAGCCGTTCAGCCATGTCCACCGGCCCGGCATCGCGGTCGGCGGCCACTGCATCCCGGTCTACCCGCGCTTCTACCTCGCCGGCGACCCGGCCGCGCGGCTGCCGGCGGTGGCGCGCGAGATCAACGAGGCGATGCCCTCGTACGCGATCGACAAGCTCGGCGACGTGCGCGGGCAGCGGGTGCTCGTCCTCGGCGTCGCCTACCGCGGCGGCGTGAAGGAGACCGGGTTCAGCGGCGCGGTCGCGCTGCGTGACGAGCTGGCCGCGCGGGGCGCGACCGCACAGTTCTCCGACCCGCTCTACGACGACGACGAGTTGCGGGCCGAGGGCTTCGAGCCGTGGGACGGCAGCCCGGTCGACGCGGCGATCGTCCAGGCCGACCACGCCCAGTACCGCACGTACGGGCCGGACGACCTCGGCGGCGCCCGGCGCGTCGTCGACGGGCGCGACGTCCTGGACGCCGAGCGCTTCGCGGGCAGCGGCGTCCAGATCCTGCGCATCGGCCGTCCCTGACCGGCGGTCACCGGGCCGGACTTGAGGGTTCTGCCCGGAACTGGACGATTGATCGATGGCGTAACTCCGCCCGCGTTGCTCCAATCAGCGGCCGAACCAATTCGTGGGGATGCCGGGCCGACGGATCGGCCTGCGAGACCGTCTCCCGAAAGGAGCTTGCATGAGGAGAACCATCCTCGCCTGCGTCGTCGTCGCCCTGGTGGCGGGGGCGACCACCGCGACTGCCCAGTCGCTGATCACCAGCAAGGACATCAAGGACGGCACGATCCGCAACCGGGACGTCGCCAAGAACCAGGTGTCCCTGAACCGCCTGTCGCCGGGGCTGCAGCGGCTCATCCGCCGCGCGACCTCGACGCAGCAGACCGCGCTGTCGCAGAGCGCTCCTGCCGGCGCGCCGGGCGCGCCCGGCGCCCAGGGTCCGCGTGGCGAGCGCGGCGAGCGCGGCCCGCAGGGCCCGCGCGGCGCGAACGGCGCCGACGGCATGACCCCGACCGCAGGCAACTGGGGCGTCCTCTACCGCAACACGATCGGCAACGCGTCGGCCGAGCTCCGCAGCGGCCCGACGTCGGCGTGGCCCGGCCACGAGTCCGGGAACACCCCGTACGGGAAGGGCAGCCTCGGTCTGCTCGTCGGCAGCGGCAACGACAAGATCGCCTTCGGCAACGAGGTCGACTTCGTCGGCGACTCGGTCCTCGACATCGAGGAGCTGGGCTTCCACGTGTTCACGACCGGCGAGAACAACGGCCGCGGCGCGAACAACATGCCGACGATCACGTTCGAGATCGACCCGAACGTCACCGGCAAGGCCACCGACTACTCGTCGCTCGTCTTCGCGCCGAACGCCTCCGCGGTGAACAAGTGGAGCGGCTACATCGACGCGACCGACGACAGCGCGGGCCTGTGGGGCCTCAGCAGCGGCGCGTTCGCCGGGGAGAAGTGCTACCTGAGCGGCTCTCGCTGCACCTGGAGCGAGCTCATGGAGCTGCTCGACGACGGCGACGGCAGTGATCCGGTCATCGGCACGGTGCAGATCACCAAGGGCCGCGACCACGCCTGGCAGGGCGCCGTCGACGGCTTCCGCTACAACGACACCGTGTTCGACTTCGAGGAGCACGGCGTCTTCGAGCGCGCGGCGGACTGACGCCACCGCGCACCGAGCACCTGGCCTGACCGAGCGCCGCCCTCCGGGGCGGCGCTCGCCGTTCTAAGGCTTGTTCGTGCCCTCGCGCCCGTAGGAGTCCGACAGCCGGACGACGTCGTCGAGGTGCGGCGTCGACACCTCCAGCACGTCCGCGTCCTCGATCGCCTCGATCGTGTGGACCTCGCCGGGGAGGTTGCGCCACTGCGAGCCGGGCTCGACGAGCGTCTCGGTGAGGTCGTCGGCCGACGTGCCCTTCAGCAGGGTCAGGCGGCCGCTGAGCACGTAGCTCGTCTCGTCCTTGCGCTCGTGGTACTGGACGGACAGCCGCTGCCCGGCCTTCACGTGCAGGATCTTGCCGACGTAGTCGTCGGTCCACGCCCACCAGATCTCGTGCCCCCAGGGCTTGTCGATCCGGACAGGCAGGTCGTCGGGACTGATGTCCATCGGCCCCCGACTCTAATGGCGTCGCTAGATTGGCCGCCATGCCCACGTCCCTCGTCACCGGGGGCGCAGGCTTCCTCGGGTCGCATCTGTGCGATGCACTGCTCGAGCGGGGCCATCGCGTCATCTGCGTCGACAACCTCGAGACCGGCACGCTCGCCAACATCGAGCACATCCGCCGGCCGGAGTTCGTCCACCTCAACGTGGACATCATCGAGCCGTACTTCGTGGACGAGCCGATCGACTTCGTCTACCACCTCGCCTCGCCGGCGTCGCCGATCGACTACCTGCGCATCCCGCTCCACACGCTGAAGGTCGGCTCGTACGGGACGCACCACACGCTCGGCCTGGCCAAGAAGCACCGCGCGCGGTTCCTCCTCGCCTCCACGTCCGAGGTCTACGGGGATCCCGAGATCCACCCGCAGCCCGAGACGTACTGGGGCAACGTCAACCCGATCGGTCCGCGCGGCGTCTACGACGAGGCCAAGCGCTACGCCGAGGCGCTGACGATGGCCTACCACCGGGCCCAGGGCGTCGACACCGCGATCATCCGGATCTTCAACACCTACGGCCCGCGGATGCGCCCGCACGACGGCCGCGCGATCCCGACGTTCCTGCGTCAGGCGATCACGAACCAGAACATCACGGTGTTCGGCGAGGGCAAGCAGACGCGGTCGTTCTGCTACGTCGACGACCTCATCGAGGGCATGATCCGGCTCGCCGAGTCCGGCTACCACCTGCCGATGAACATCGGCAACCCCGACGAGTTCACGCTCCTCGAGCTCGCCCAGACCGTCATCGAGGTCACCGGCTCGAAGTCGGAGATCGTCTTCGAGGCGCTCCCCACGGACGACCCGCAGGTCCGCCAGCCCGACATCACCCTGGCCAAGCAGCTCCTGGACTGGGAGCCCAAGGTGTCGCTGCGCGAGGGCCTGCAGAAGACGATCGAGCAGGCGGGCGCGGAAGCGCTGGCCGGCATCACCGTCTAGGGCCAGACCCGTTCGGCGCCGCGTCGCCGGTCTGCATCTCCGCGCCGCGCGTCGAGAGCGCGGGCATCCGGGCGTGTCCGCGCGCGGACATCGCCTGGACGCTCGCGCGCCGGCCGAGTTGAGCGTCCATCGCGAAACTGGACTCTTGTTCGATAGAGCACAGGCGCGCCGACTGGTCAACTAATCCCTCGTCGCACGGCTGCGACACCGACCGCCACCCGCGGCGGCCGTACTGGAGTCACACCAGAAGGAGCTTCTCTTGAGGAAGACCATCGTCGCCTGCGCGCTCACCGCGCTGGCCGTCGGCGGCGGCTCGGCGACAGCCGCCTCGCTCATCACGAGCAGCCAGATCAAGGACGGCACGATCCGCAACCGCGACGTCGCCAAGAACCAGATCTCGCTCAACCGTCTCTCGCCGGGCGTCCAGCGACTGATCCGCCGCGGCTCGTCGGTGCAGCAGACCGCGCTGTCGCAGAGCGCTCCGGCCGGGCCGGCCGGGCCGGCCGGTGCTCCCGGTGCTCCCGGCGCCCAGGGCCAGCGCGGTGAGCGCGGGGCGCGCGGCGAGAAGGGCGAGCAGGGCCTGCGCGGCCTGAACGCCGACGGCAGCGTCACCCAGGTCGTCAACAGCATCGACGCCCCCTGGGATGCCGGCGACACGCGCTACGACGCCTCGATCGCGTTCGAGCCCGACGGCGTGCGCCTCAAGACGCCCGCTGGCCAGGACAAGGTGCAGCTGTTCACGACCGCGTTCGCGGGCCGCAAGCTCGAGGATCTCCGCACGCTGAGCTACCGGACGTTCCGCCACGCGCCGGCGACCGGCCCGGCGCTGCCCGGCCTGAACATCCGCGTCGACGTGACCGGCGACGGCGTCGCGGACACGTACCTCGTCTACGAGCCGTACCACACCGGTCACACGGTCGAGACCGGCAAGGCCCAGACGTGGGACGCGCTCGGCGACGGCAGCGAGAAGTGGTGGGTCAGCCATCCCGCCACGATCGGCAACAAGTGCGGCCAGGCGAGCCCGTGCACCTGGACCGACCTGCTTGCCGAGCTGAAGGCCGCGCATCCGGACGGCGCGCCGACCATCGCCGAGGGCCCCGAGGGCGAGACCACCCCGCACGGCCCGGTGAAGGGCGGCTCGCTCGGCATCAACCTCGGCAGCGGCAACCCGGACGTCGAGGCGACGGTCCACTGGCTGACCGTCGAGATCGGCGGCATCCACGAGCGCTACGAGTTCGGCACGGAGTAGCCGCCCGTCCCAGCCCACCGCGTCCGTTCACGAAGGCCGCCCTCCGGGGCGGCCTTCGCCGTTCCCGGAGCGGCGCGGTCAGGCGGCGCTGAACCGCTCGATCTGCGCCAGCGACACCGCCCGCAGGTCGTCGCCGCGCCGCTGCGCCCGCGCCCACTCGACGATCGCCTGCAGCGCGTCGTCCAGGTCCCAGCGCGGCGCCCACCCCAGCCGCTCGCGCGCCCGCGTCGAGTCGAGGCGGAGCGTCGCGGTCTCCGGCGGGTGCTCGCCGGGCTGGGTGGTGACCTCGAGCGGCTCGCCCCACAGCTCGCCGATCCGGTCGACGAGCGCGCGGACCGGCAGCTCGTCGCCCGGGTCGGGGCCGAAGTTCCAGGCGGCCGCGTACGTGCCGGGGTCGAGCGCGACGCGCTCGGCGAGCAGCAGGTAGCCCGACAGCGGGTTGAGCACGTGCTGCCAGGGGCGCACCGCGCCCGGGTTGCGCAGCTCGACCGGCCTGCCCGCCAGCGCCGCCGCGACGACGTCCGGCACGAGCCGGTCCGCGCCCCAGTCGCCCCCGCCGATGACGTTGCCCGCGCGGCCGGTCGCGAGCGGCAGCCCGAACGACGCGCGATACGACGCGGCGACGTGCTCCTGCGCGGCCTTCGAGCTCGAGTACGGGTCGTCGCCCCCGAGCGGGTCGTCCTCGGGATGGGGCTCGGGCCCGGGCGCGTAGCACTTGTCCGAGGTGACGACGACGACGCTCTGTACCGCCCCGTCGCCGAGCGCGCGGAGCGCGTCGAGCACGTGCGCGGTCCCGAGCACGTTCACCGCGAAGGTCTCGGCCGGCGCCGCGAACGACCGGCGCACGAGCGGCTGCGCGGCGAGGTGCAGCACGACCTCCGGCGCCGCCTCGCGGACCGCCGCGGCGACCGCGTCCGCGTCGCGCACGTCGACCCGGAACTCCTGCACGTCGCGTTGCACATGCGCCAACTCGTACAGCGACGGCCGCGTCGGCACGCCGTCCGACAGGCCCGAGACGCGGGCGCCGAGAGCGCCCAGCCACAGCGTCAACCACGCGCCCTTGAATCCGGTGTGACCGGTGACGAGGACCCGTTTCCCGCTCCAGAACGCCGGATCGGCATGTTTGCCCGCGGACACGCGCGGCTATCCTAGGGGCCAGCGCTCGACCGGTACTCCACGTGCGCTCGGATGACGAGGTCGCGCAAGGACGCGACTTTCCCGGTGTCGATCCGTTGACAGATGCCGGGAGGCCCGAACCGACAGGGCCGACCCGCACCACATGACGCAACCAGTGTTCGACATCGTCCGCAGCCCCGAGCCCGAGCCCGAGGTCGCGCCCCGCCCCGAGACCGCCGACGTGCTCGGCGTGCAGCTCGCCCTCACCGACTACGAGCGCACCATGGACTGGATGGACGCCGTCGTCCGTTCGCGCGAGAAGGCCTACCTCAGCGCCGCCGCCGTCCACCTCGTCATGGTCGCCCAGGAGGACGAGCCCACCCGCCGCGCCGCGCAGGACGCGACGCTCGTCGTGCCGGACGGCCAGCCGCTCGTGTGGGCGCTGCGGGCGCTCGGGCACAAGGCGTCGCGCGTCTACGGGCCGGACCTCATGGCCAAGTACTGCGAGCGCTCGGCGAAGACCGGCGTTCGCATGTACCTCTACGGCGGGCGCAGCCAGGGCGCGCTCGTCGAGCTCGCGCTCCGCCTGCGCCGTCGCTTCCCGGGCCTGCAGATCGTCGGCGGCTACTCGCCGCCGTTCCGCCCGCTCACCGACGACGAGCGCCAGTGGGTGATCGACGACATCAACGGCTCGGGCGCCGACGTCGTCTGGGTCGGGATCGGCCAGCCCAAGCAGGAGATCTGGATGCGCGAGATGCGCGACGTCCTCGAGCCGCCGATGCTCGTCGGCGTCGGCGCCGCGTTCGACTTCCACGCCGGGCTCGTCCCCCAGGCGCCGTCCTGGATGCAGAACACCGGCCTGGAGTGGGTGTTCCGCCTGGCCCAGGAGCCGCGCCGGCTGTGGCGGCGGTACGTCCGCTACAACCCGCGCTTCGTCGCCGGCTTCGCGCGCCAGTACCTGCGCACACGGCTCGCTCGCTAGCCTCGGGGGATGCAGCACGACGTCTCGGTCATCGGCCTCGGAAGGGTGGGGCTGCCGCTCGCCCTCTCCTTCGCCGACCGGGGGCTGAGCGTCATCGGCATCGACGTCGACGAGGACCGCCTCGCCGCCGTCCGCGAGGGCCGCATGCCGTTCCAGGAGAACGGCGGCCAGGAGGTCATGGACCGCGTCCACGCGTCCGGCCGGCTGTCGGTGAGCTCGCGCGTGCCCGACGCGGCGCAGGCCAGGCACATCGTCATCACGATCGGGACGCCGTCGTTCTCGCACATCGAGATCGACATGCGCGACATCCGCAGCGCGCTCGACGACCTGCTCCCCGTGCTCGAGCCCGGCCACTCGCTCGTGCTGCGCTCGACGATCGCGCCGAACACGACCGAGTTCGTCGCCGGCTACCTGGAGAAGAAGCGCGGGCTGCAGATCGGGACCGAGGTCTTCGTCTCGCACGCGCCCGAGCGGATCGCCGCCGGCCGGTTCTTCGAGGAGATCGACGCGCTGCCGCAGATCATCGGCGGGGTGGGCGAGCGCTCCGGCGAGGTGTGCGCCGAGCTGTTCGAGGTCTTCGACGCCGAGGTCGTCCAGACCACGCCGGTCCAGGCCGAGCTCGCGAAGATCTGGACGAACATCCTGCGCTACGCCACGTTCGCGCTCCCGAACCTGCTCATGATGGACTGCGAGCAGTACGACGCGAACGTCTTCGAGGTCATCGACCTCATCAACGAGAACTATCCGCGCGGCGGCATGAAGATGCCGGGGCTCACCGCCGGCACCTGCCTGCGCAAGGACTTCACGTTCAGCGAGGAGCGCTCGTCGGCGCCCGGCATGCTGCTCGCCGTCTCGCGCGTGAACGAGAGCGTCCCGCGGTTCCTCGTCGAGGGGATCAAGCGCCGCAAGGGCGCGCTCAGCGGCCGGAAGATCGCGGTCCTCGGCCTCGCGTTCAAGGCCGACACCGACGACGAGCGCGACTCGCTCGCCCACAAGCTCATCCGCCTGCTCGAGCGCGAGCTCGCCGACGTCGCCGTCCACGACCCGATCGTGCCGACGCCGACGCAGTCGTTCGAGGAGGCCGTCCGCGACGCCGACGCCGTCGTCGTCGCCGCGAACCACAGCGTGTTCTGCGGCCCCGAGCGCCTGCGCGAGATCTGCGCGCTGGCCGGCGACGACGCGCTCATCGTCGACCCGTGGGACTGCTTCGGCATCGCCCAGGTCTTCGCCTACACGTCCGAGGCGGCGCTGCTGGCGGGCGACGAGGCGGCCGGCGACGTCGTCGCGCCGTAGCGCCCCCGGCCCCTGAGCGGCCGGGAGCCCGCAGCCCCCCGCATGCGACAGACTGTCCGCCGATGAATCGAGTTCTCGTCACAGGCGGCGCCGGCACGATCGGCACCGCGGTCGTCCGGCGGCTCGTCGCCGACCCGTCCTGGGAGGTCCGCGTCAGCGACCAGCGCCCGGCGCCCCAGTGGATGCGCGAGAGCTGCGAGATCCACACCGGTGACCTGCGCGACCTCGACCAGGCCCGCGCCGCCACGCAGGGATGCAGCCACGTCATCCACCTCGCCGCGATCGTCGGCGGCATCGCGAACTTCCACAAGCTCCCCCACACGCTCACCGAGGTCAACAACGCGCTCTACAACGCGGTCGTCCGCGCGGCGCTGGACCACGACGTCGAGCGCTTCGTCTACGTGTCGAGCTCGATGGTCTTCGAGCGGGCCGAGAAGTTCCCCACGCCCGAGGACTACATCTGGGACACGCCGATCCCGAAGAGCGCGTACGGGTTCTCCAAGCTCACCGGCGAGATCTACTGCCGCGCCGCGCACGACGAGCACGGCCTGCCGTACACGATCTGCCGCCCGTTCAACGCGTACGGGCCGGGCGAGGTGCCCGAGGACGAGCCGGGCATCGCCCACATGGTCCCCGACGTCATCCGCAAGGTGCTGTCCGGGCAGCGGCCGCTGCAGATCTTCGGGGACGGCACGCAGACGCGGACGATCACCCACGTCGACGACATCGCCGACGGGATCGTCACCGCCATGGCCTCGCCCGCGGGGCTCAACGAGGACTTCAACATCTCCGCGCGCGAGGAGATGACGGTCGCCGAGATCGCCCGGATCATCTGGGAGGCGTGCGGCGAGGACCCCGAGGCGTTCGAGCTCGAGCACCTGCCCTCGTTCGAGGTCGACGTCGTGCGCCGCTGGCCCGACGTCAGCAAGGCCGAGCGCCTGCTGGGATGGCGCGCGCGGATCGACGTGCGCGACGGGATCGCGCAGACCGTCGAGTGGCTGCGGGAGCTCAGCGCGGCGCAGCGCTGAGCGCGCCCACTAGTCTCCCGCGGCATGCGCGCCCTCGTCACCGGCGGAGCCGGGTTCATCGGTTCCAACCTCGTCGACGCCCTCCTCGATCGCGGCGACGAGGTGGTGGTGCTCGACGACCTCTCCAGCGGCAAGGAGTCCAACCTCGAAGACGCCCGCCGCCGCGGGGCGGTGCTCCACGTCGCCGACATCCGCGACGCGGACGCCACCCGCGCGATCATCACCGAGGCGCGGCCCGAGGTCGTGTTCCACCTCGCCGCCCAGATCGACGTCCGCGTGTCGGTCGACCGGCCCGGCTACGACGCGCGCACGAACGTCGAGGGCACGATCAACGTGCTCGAGGGGGCGCGGCAGGCGGGCACGCGCCGGTTCGTGTTCGCCTCGACCGGCGGCGCGATCTACGGCGAGACCGACGTCGTGCCGACGCCCGAGGACCACGCGCCGCGGCCGATGGCGGGCTACGGCACGTCGAAGCTCTGCGCCGAGCAGTACCTGGGCCTGTACGAGCGCCTGCACGGGCTGCCGACGGTCGCGCTGCGCTTCGGCAACGTCTACGGGCCGCGCCAGGACCCGCACGGCGAGGCCGGCGTGATCGCGATCTTCTGCGGCCGCTACCTCGAGGGCCTGCAGCCGATCGTCTTCGGCGACGGGCGCCAGACGCGCGACTACATCTACGTCGGCGACCTCGTCGGCGCGATCGTCGCCGCCGGCGACGCCGACGCGACCGGCGCGGTGAACATCGGCACGGAGGAGGAGACGACCGTGCTCGAGCTCATCGACGCCGTGCGCGAGGCCGGCGGGGGCGACAACCCGTTCGAGCCGGAGTTCAGGCCGGCGCGCCTCGGCGAGGTCGAGCGCAGCTGCCTGGCCGTCGGCCGCGCCCGCGACGTGCTGGGCTGGCAGGCGACGACCGACGTGCGGACGGGGATCGCCAAGACGCTCGCGGCGGTGCGCGCGACGGCGTGAGCGCCCCGCGCTCGCTGATCACGGGGCTGACCGGCCAGGACGGCTCGTACCTGGCCGAGCTGCTGCTCGCGGCGGGGCACGACGTCGTCGGGATGGTCCGGCCGCCCGCCGAGCGCGACCTGGGACCGTACGTCGAGCCGCTGCGCGGCGACGTCGAGATCGTCGCGGCCGACGTGGGCGACCGCGAGGCGCTCGAGCGCGCGGTCCGCGCCGCGCGCCCGGACCGCGTCTACCACCTCGCCGCGCCGTCGTTCGTGCCCCGCTCGTGGGAGGACCCGGCGGGGACGCTGCGCGAGATCGCGGTGGCGGCGTCGGCGCTGCTCGCGCTGGCCGAGGAGCTCGGCTTCCGGCTGCTGACCGTCGCGTCGCCGGAGATCTTCGGCGACGCCGGCGAGGCGCCGCAGACCGAGCGCAGCCCGCGGCGCCCGCGCTCGCCCTACGGGGTGGCGAAGCTCGCGGCGCACGAGCTCGTCCGCGTCCTGCGCGACGGCCGCGGCGTCCACGCCTGCTCGGTCATCACCTACAACCACGAGTCGCCGCGCCGTCCGGAGCGCTTCGTCACCCGGAAGATCACGCGGACGGCGGCGGCGATCCGGCTCGGGCTCGAGGACCGCCTGGCGCTCGGCGACCTGCAGGCCCGCCGCGACTGGTCGCACGCGCGCGACGTCGTGCGGGGCATGGCGCTCGCGCTCGACCGCGACGAGCCCGACGACTACGTCCTGGCCAGCGGCGTCGCCCGGACCGTCGGCGAGTTCGTCGAGGCCGCGTTCGCCGCGGCGGGGCTCGGGGACCCGGCCGAGTACGTCGTGGTCGACGAGCGCTTCGTCCGCCCGCCCGAGCCGACGCCGCTCGTCGGCGACGCCTCGCACGCCCGGCGGACGCTGGGCTGGGAGCCCGAGATCCCGTTCGAGGAGCTCGTCCGCGAGATGGTCGACGCCGACCTGGCCCGCCTCGGCGGCGGACGCGGCGGGGACACATAACCCGGGCGCCGACCGGCGATCCGTCCAGGACGGCGCGCAGAGGTCGAGCCGACACCGGCGACGGCCCGATGCGTGCGGCGTGCAGCACCTGCACCACCGCACCGTCCCGCTCACCCTCGCCGTCGCGGCCGCCGTCGCGCTGGCGATCGGCCTGGCCGCCGCGTTCACCGCGCCGCGGTCGGCCGCGTCCGACGCGGACCGCACTCCCGGAGAGGCGTCGTCGGTGCGCGAGGCGGGTGCGGTGGCGCGTGCCGCGTCCGCCGGCTCGGCGGCCGGCCGCTTCCCGATCGGCGGCCCGGACTGGCAGCGGGCGCTGGGGATCGCCGTCGCGTACTGGGGCGGCACGATGCCGTGCGGCGGCGAGGTCCAGTTCGCGTGGACGACGCTCGAGCCGCTGACGAACGCCCGCGCCACGTGGCACAACCCGACGCACCCCTGGAACAACCCGGCCGAGAACTTCGAGTGCCGCGTGGACTTCAACGCGTCGACCGCCTACGACTTCCCGCAGCTCTGCACGGTCATGACGCACGAGCTCGGCCACCTGCACGGCCACCCGCACGCGGCCACCCCCGGCCAGCTCATGTCGCCGATCTACAGCGACCCGCTCCCCGAGTGCGTCGACCCGCAGAGCGCGCCCTCGGCGCCGCAGCCGGTCGCGGTAGGCCGGGCCGCCGGCTCCGCGCATCGCGGCGACGAGACCGCCTCGAAGCGCACCGCCGAGCGCCGCGCCCGCCGCGCGAAGGCGCGCCGCAGCAAGGCGCGCCGCGGCACGACGCGCCAGGCCAAGCGCTGCTTCGTCCGGCTGAAGGCCGGCCGCCGCGTCCGGATGTGCATCACGCCCAAGAGCACGAAGCGGTGCTTCACCCGCATGCGCGCCGGCCGCCGCGTCCGGCTGTGCGTCAAGCGCACCACCGGCCGCCGCAAGGGCGAGCGGCTGTCGGTCCGCGCGGGACATGAGCGCTCCTGAACGTCCGTCCAGGACCGCTCCCCCACGGGTGTCCAACCCTCGCGGGTGATGCGCCGCGGGCGCCGACGCGAGGGGTGTGCAGCCCCGTCGACCGTTCCCCGTCCTTCTCGCGCTCGCCCTCGCCGCGATCGCCCTCCTGACCACCGTCCCCGCCTCCGCCACCGCGAAGGTCACCGCCCGCGCCGCCCAGTCGGACCTCGACGTCCCGGGCGACAGGCTCTTCCCCGTCGGCAGCCCCGCGATGGAGGCCGCCAAGGCGACCGCCGTCGCCTACTGGGGCGCCGTGCCCTGCGGCGGGCAGTACACGATCGCCTGGACCCCGCTCGACCCGGGCACGAACGCGACCGCCTCGTGGCGCAACCCGGTCGACCCGTGGAACAACTCGGCCCAGAACTTCGACTGCCGCATCGACCTCAACCCGTACGCGGGCTACGACTACGCGAAGCTCTGCACCGTCATGACGCACGAGGTCGGGCACCTGCTCGGCCAGCCCCACGCCGCCGAGCCGGGCCGGCTCATGTCGGCGTACTACTCCTCGGCGCTCACGCAGTGCGAGACGCCGCAGGCGCCCGCCACCGGCGACAGCGCCGGCATCGACATCGACGTCGCGCCCGCCTCCGGCAAGCAGCAGCTGCGCAAGAAGGCGCGCACGAAGAAGGTCAGGCGGTGCGTCGTCCGGCGCCGCAGCGGCAAGCGCGTGCGGGTCTGCTACATGGTCACCACGCGCAAGGCGACGAAGGCCAAGAAGGCCGCCAAGGCCAAGGCCGCGGCCTGGACCGCCGAGCGCGGCGCCGCCGTCCTCTACCGCGCCTCGTAGACCGCCGCGAGCCGCGGCGCGACGACGTCCGGCGACGCGACGGCCCGCACCCGCTCGAGCCCGCGCGCCGCCGTCCCCGCGTCCCCGCGGACCCGCGTGATCACGTCGGCGAGCGCGGCCGCGTCGCCCGGGGGCGCGAGCTGGGCCTCGGGCAGCAGCTCGGTGAGCGCGCCGATCCGCGTCGCCACGACCGGCAGCCCGGCCGCCATCGCCTCGGCGGCCGCCAGGCCGAACGTCTCCACCGAGCGCGACGGCACGACCGCGACGCTCGCCTGCGCGCGCAGCTCGGCCAGCCGCGCCGCGTCGACGCGGCCGGTGAACGTCACGTCGGCCCCTGCAGCGCGGCGTCGCAGCGCGGCATCGAGCGGCCCGTCGCCGGCGACGACGAGCGGGATCCCCGCGAGGCGGCACGCGTCGATCGCGATGTCGACGCCCTTCTCGGGCGCGAGGCGCGAGGCGACGAGCGCCGGCCCGTCCGGCGCGCACCGCGGGGCGGGCGCGATGTTGCGGACGACGTGCGGGACGACGACGACCCGCCGGTCGCCGACCGGCGCGCCGAGCTCGCGCAGCCGGCGGCGCGCCGTCTCGCTCGGGACGACGACGACGTCGGCCGCCTCGACCATCCGCCGCTGCCACAGCGCGAGCGCGGCGCCGTAGACCAGCGCCTCGGGCCCCGTGCCGCGGCAGTTCAGCCGCACGCCGGGGAGCGTGTTGCGGCCGTGGCAGCGCGTGCAGTCGGCCCCGCGGGTGAAGCACGTCCCGACCGCGCAGACGAGCCGGTAGTTGTGCAGGTGCAGGACCGTCCGCGCCCCGGCCTCGCGGGCGGCGGCCAGCGCGCGCCAGCCGAACCCGGGCAGGAGGTTGTGCGCATGGACGACCCGCGCCCCGGTGCGCCGCACCGCCTCGGCGACCTCGCCGGCGTCCAGCCCGCCGCGCAGCAGCCCCGCCGCCGCACGGGCGCGCCCGAGCGCCGCCGAGTCGCGCGCGAGCACGTCGAGCGGCAGGCCGAGCCGCTCGCGGACGAGCCAGGCGAGGTCCTCGACGGCGCGTTCCTCGCCGCCCGTCGTCCGGTACCGGTTGTGGAGGAAGAGCACCACGGCAGCCAGGAAGGTGGCAGGTCGTCCGGCGGCGGGCCGTGCCGTCCGTCACCCGGCCCGTGGAGGCCGCCGGTCGCGCCGGCCCCGTCCCGCCCGGCGCGCCTCGCATCCGGCGGTGGGCCGGCCGGCGCATATCCTCGCGCCCCGTGGTCGCCTCCGTCGTCGTCCCGACCCGCAACCGCGCCGCGTACCTCGACGTGGCGCTGCGGTCGCTCCTGCCGCAGGTCGCAGCGCAGGACGCCGAGCTGCTCGTGGTCGACGACGGCTCGGACGACGACACCGGCGCGGTCGCCGCGCGCCTCGGCGTCCGGGTCGTGCGCCATCCGGCGCCGCGCGGGCTCAACGCGGCGCGCAACACCGGGATCGAGGCGACGAGCGGGGACCTGATCTGCTTCGTCGACGACGACGTCGAGGTGCGGCCCGGATGGCTCGCCGCGCTCGTCGACGGCGCACGCCGGCACCCGGAGGCGGGGTGCCTGACCGGGCCGATCCACGCCCGGTTCGACGGCTACCGGCCGCGGCTGTGCGGGCGCGAGGGGCCGCCGGTCACCTGGCTCGACCTCGGCCCGGAGGACCGCGTCGCGCCGCACGCGTGGGGCGCGAACATGGCGGTCCGGCGGTCGGCGATCGAGCAGGTCGGGCCGTTCGACGCGTCGCTCGGCCTGTACGGCGACGAGCAGGAGTGGCAGGCGCGCCTGCACGCGGCCGGCGGGCACATCGTCTACGTCGCCGCGGCGGCGCTCGACCACCGGCGCGCCGGCCCGGACGCCCGCGTCGGGGCGCTCGCCCGGGCCGCCCGCGCGCGCGGTCGCGCCGCGCGCCGCGAGGACGTGGCCAAGGGCACGGCGCCGCCGCTCACCCGCGAGCTGCGCGTCCTCGCCGGCACGCTCCTGCACGGCCCGCGCTTCCGCTGCGCGAACGGGCCGATCATGTCCGCCCACCAGATCGGGCGGATCGAGGAGGCGCTGCGGCCCTCGCCGGCGCCGGGCGCCGAGGACTTCCTCTCCGGGCGCAGCGGCACGGTCGCCGGCCGGCGCCGGCACGTCCGCGCCGCGCTCGACGCGATCCTGGACGCCGGCTGGCGGCGCGGCCCGCGCCGCGGCGAGCGCCGGCGCGTGCTGGTCCTCGGGATCGAGCGGCCCGGCAGCCTCATGCCCGCGATCCGCGCCGAGCTCGAGCGCTCCCACCACGACGTCGAGATCGTCACCGGGCCGCCCGGCGACCGCGGCAAGTTCGAGAACCTCAACGCGCTCCTCGCCGGCCGCGACCTGTCGGACGTCGACTGGCTGCTCGTCGTCGACGACGACGTCGAGCTGCCGCGCGGGTTCCTCGACCGCTTCCTCGCGCTGGCCGAGCGGTACGGGCTCGTGCTCGCCCAGCCCGCGCACCGGCTGACGAGCCACGCCGCATGGCCGGTCACGCGCCGGCGCCCGGCGAGCCTCGTCCGCGAGACCGCGTTCGTCGAGATCGGCCCGGTGACCGCGTTCGCGCGGCGGGCGTTCGACGTGCTGCTCCCGTTCCCCGGCCTGCGCATGGGCTGGGGCCTGGACGTCCACTGGGCGGCCGTGGCGCGCGAGCACGGCTGGCCGATCGGGGTCGTGGACGCCACCCCGATCCTCCATACGGTCCCGGCGGCCGAGACCTACCCGCGCGCCGCCGCGGCCGAGGAGGCGCGCACGTTCCTCGCCGAGCGGCCGTACCTGCCGCGCGACGAGGCCGACCGGACGCTGCGGACGCACCGGTGAGGGCGCTCGTCGTCGCCGAGTTCTACCCGCGCGCCGAGGACCCGGTCCTCGGCGTCTGGGCCCACCGCCAGGCGCTCGCCACCCGCGACGCCGGCGCCGACGTGCACGTCGTCGTGCTCCACCGCCTCGTCCCGGCCAAGCGCGACGTGGCCGGCGGGCCGCGGCAGGCGGCGCGGTCGCTGGCGCGCAAGCTCGGCCAGCCGCGCCGGACCGAGCTCGACGGCCTCCCGGTGACCTACGCGCCGTTCGTCTCGCCGCCGCGCGGGATGGCGTACGGGTCGTGGGGCGCGTGGGCGACGCGGGCGCTGGGCCGCGCCGTGCGGCACGCCGGCCCGTTCGACGTCGTCCACGCCCACAACGCGGTGCCGGCCGGGGACGCGGTGCGGCGGCTCGGGCTGCCCGCGCCGCTCGTCGTCTCCGTCCACGGCGGCGACGTCTACCACACGGCCGAGCGGTCGCTGAACGTCGCGCGCACGTTCACCGCCGCGCGGCTCGTGCTCGCCAACAGCACGGGCATCGCCGAGCGCGCCCGCAGGCTCGGCGCCGCCGACGTGCGCGTCGTCCGGCTCGGCACCGACGTGCCCGGCCCGCCCGGCGGGCGGCGCGACGGCCCGCCGACGCTCGTCACCGTCGCGCACCTCATCGGCCGCAAGCGCCACGCCGACGTGCTGCGCGCGCTGACCGAGCTGCCGGGCGTCCGCTACGAGATCGTCGGCGACGGGCCCGAGCGCGGGCGGCTCGAGGCGCTCGCCCGCGAGCTGGGCGTCGCCGGCCGGGTCGTGTTCCACGGCCAGCTCCCGCACGAGGACGCGCTGCGGACCGCGCGCGCCGCGGACGTCTTCGTGCTGCCGTCGACCGACGAGGCGTTCGGCGTCGCCTACGTCGAGGCGATGGCGGCCGGGATGCCGGCGATCGGCCGCGCCGGCGAGCCCGGGCCGGAGGAGATCGCGGCGCTCGGCGGCGGGATGCTCCGCACGACCGGCGACGACCTCCCGGCCGTGATCCGCCGGGCGCTGGACGAGCGCGAGGCGCTCGGCCGCGCCGCGCGCGAGACCGTGCTCGCCCACTTCACGTGGGAGCGCTGCGGGCGCGCGACGGTCGCCGCGTATGAGAGCGTGCTGGCCGCCCGATGAAGCCCGTCCTGCTCGTGACCAGCGACGTCCCGCCGGACCGCGTCGCGCCGTTCCGGGCGCTGGCGGCGCGCACGCCGCTCGTCGTCGCGCGGTTCGGCGGCGCGCGCCGGCACGCCGTCGCGGGCGTGGAGGACCCGGGCGTGCCGGTCCTCGACGTGCACGAGCGCGACGTCTTCGGCCTCGCCGCGTCCGGCCGCTTCCGCGCGGTCGTCGCGGGCACGGTCGGGCGCGTCGCGCTGCCCGCGGCCTACGCCGGCGCCCGCGCGCGCGGCGTGCCGTTCGTGCTGTGGTCGGCGCTGTGGTCCCAGCCACACGTCATCAGCGCGCCGCTCATGCTCTGGCTCTACCGGCACGCAGACGCGATCGCCGCCTACGGCCCGCACGTGGCCGCCTACGCGCAGGCGCGCGGCGCGCGGCGGGTCCACGTCGCCCCGCAGGCCGTCGATCCCGCGTTCTGGGGCGTCCGGACCGCCGAGCGGCCCGAGACGCCGTTCGAGGCACTCTACGTCGGGCGGATCGAGGCCGAGAAGGGCGTCGACGTGCTGCTCGACGCCTGGCGGCGGGCGAGGATCCCCGGCGTCCTGACCCTCGTCGGCGCGCCCGCCCGCCCGAGCACGGACACGGTCCGGTTCACCGGCGCGGCGACCCCCGAGGGGGTGCGAGACTTCCTCGGGCGGGCGGGGGCCCTGGTCGTGCCCTCGATCGCCACGCGCACGTTCACCGAGCCCTGGGCCCTCGTCGTCAACGAAGCCATGCATCAAGAGCTTCCCGTGATCGCCACCGACGCCGTCGGCGCCGTCGCCGGCGGCCTCGTACGCCACGAGCGCAACGGGCTCGTCGTCCCGCAGCGCGACCCGGCCGCGCTCGCCCGGGCGCTGCGCCGCCTGGCCGCCGATCCCGGGCTGCGCGCCCGGCTCGGGGCCGCCGGCGCGCGCGACGTCGCCGCGTTCACCCCCGACGCCTGGGCCGCGGGCATGATCGCGGCGCTGGCCGCCGCCGGCGCGTGAGGCCCGGCCGCGCGATCCGGCCGCGCGGCGCCCGCGCGCCGCGCCTCGTCGCCCTCGCGGCGCTTGCGGCCCTCGCGGCGCTCGCCGCCGTCGCCTTGTCGCCCGCGGCCGCCGCGGCGTCCCCACGGCAGGAGGCGACGTTCCAGGACGACAACCTACTCATCTACAGCGACACCGCGCGCGTGACGCGGACGCTCGACGAGCTCGCGCGGCTCGGCGTCGACCGGCTGCGCGTCACCGTGGCGTGGCGCGCGATCGCGCCCGCCAACGAGCAGGACGCCAAGCCCGCCGGGTTCGACGCCGCCGACCCCGCCGCCTACCCGCCCGGCGCGTGGACCCGGTGGGACCGCGTCGTCACGCTCGCCCGCGCCCGCGGCATGGACGTGAACCTCAACATCTCCACCCCCGCGCCCGACTGGGCGACCGGCAGCCCGGCGCGCGCGGACATCGACCCGACCTACGAGCCCGACCCGCGCGAGTTCGGCCTGTTCGTGCGCGCGGTCGCCACCCGCTACGACGGCGGGCACGGCCCGCCGCGGGTGACGTACTGGTCGATCCAGAACGAGCCGAACCAGCCCGGCTGGCTGACCCCGCAGTGGCTGCGCCCCGCCGAGGAGTGGATCGAGGCGTCGCCGCGCATCTACCGCGCGATGGTCGATCATGCGTACGCCGCGCTGCACGCCGCCGGCCACGCGGACAGCACGATCCTCATCGGCGAGACGGCGCCCAAGGGGGTGAGCCGCCAGGGCGAGACGCGCGCGATCAGCCCGATGCGCTTCATCCGCCGGCTCTACTGCCTGGACGACAACCTCCAGGTGCTGCAGGGCGCGGCCGCCGCCGCGCACGCCTGCCCGACGGCCGACCAGCTCACGCGCTTCCCGGCCGAGCATCCCGGCCTGTTCCGCGCCACCGGCTGGGCGCACCACCCGTACGAGCTGACGTTCCCGCCGACCCGTAGGCCCGACAACCCCGAGTCGGCGACGATCGCGAACCTCAAGGACCTCCAGGCGCTGCTGCGGCGCGTGCACCTGCGCTACAACCAGCCGCTCACCGGCGACGTGCCGCTCTACCTCACCGAGTTCGGCTACCAGACGCGGCCCGACGACCGGCTCGGCGTGACCCGCGCCCAGCAGGCCGCCTACCTCAACCACGCCGAGTACATCGCGTGGCGCAACCGCGACGTCCGGACGCTCGCCCAGTTCCTGCTGCGCGACGACGGTGAGCCCGTCGCGCGCACGTTCCAGTCCGGGCTGCGGACGCACGCCGGCCGCCGCAAGGCCGCGTGGAGCGCGTACCGGTTCCCGATCCACGTCGCGCGGCGCACGCTGCGGCGCGGCGACCGGCTGCGGGTCTGGGGGCTGCCGCGCCCGGCCCGCGACGGGTCGCGCCCGCGGGTGCGGGTCGAGTTCCGCCGCGCCGGCTCGCGCCGCTGGCGCCGCCTGGCGACCGTGCGCGGCGACAGCCCGAAGGGCTACGTGGCTACATCGCTGCGCGCGCCGGGTACCTGACGCGTGCGGCTTCGCTGGAACGGGATCCAGAGCCGGTCCGTGCCCGTGCGGACGGTCGCGGGTCGCAGAGCTCGGTAGGCAGCGGGCCCGGGCCGCCGGCCGCGCGGACGCGCTCGAGCAGCGCCTCGTACTGGTCGGTGACCGCGTCCCACGAGTAGCGCCTGGCCCGCTCGCGGGCGCGCTCGCGGTACTCCTCGACGAGCTCGGGATGGTCGAACAGCCGCTCGAGCTGGGCGGCCAGCGACGGCACCCCCTCGCGCCCGCTGAACGTCAGCCCCGCGTCGCCGATCGTCTCGACGTTCGGCGCGTGGTCGTTGACGAGCACGCAGTTGCCGGCCGCCAGCGCCTCGAGGATCACCGGGTGCGTGCCGCCGACCTCGGTCGGCGCGCAGAACGCGTAGGCGTGGCGCTGCAGCTCCCAGTAGCCGTGCCCGAAGACGTACCCGGGGAAGATCACGCGCGGGTCGCCGCTGCGGTGCACCTGGCGGATGTAGTCGCCGGCGTACGGGGCGCCGCCGACGACGACGAGCTTCATGCTGCGGGCGCGCTCGGCCGGGATCCGGGCGAAGGCCTCGACCAGGAGGTGCGGGTTGTTCTCCGGCTCCAGCCGCCCGACGAACAGGACGTACCTGCGCGGCTCGAGCCCGAGGCGCTCGAGCATCCCGGGACCGCCGCCCCGGGGCGGCGGCGGCATCTCGACCCCGTACGGGATCACGCCGATCCGGTCCCCGTAGCGCCGCTCGAAGATGTCGGCGACGACCGTCGAGTCGGTCAGCGCCTCGTCCGCCCACCGCGCCGCGTTGCGCTCGGCGAAGCGCAGGTACGCCTTCGCGAGCCCCGGCCATTTCGAGCGGTCGCTGTCGAGCCCGTCGACGTTGATGACCGTCGGGATCCCCGCCGCCCGCGTGATGAGGCAGAGCGGGCTGTTGCCGGCGATGAAGAACAGCGCGACGTCCGGGCGCTCGGTCGTCGCGGTGTGCACGGCGCTGAGGAGCGTGTGGGTGAACGTGTCGAGGTACTTGTTGCGGATCGTCGGCCGGTGGACGAGCCGCGCGCCCCGGTACAGCCGCAGCGACGGGTCGACGACGTGCGGGCGGCAGTAGACGACGACCTCGTGGCCACGGGCGGCCAGGCGGGCGGCGAGCTGCTCGGCCGCCGTCTCGAAGCCCGAGTACGAGGCGGGGATCCCGCGGGTTCCGAGGATCGCGACCTTCAAACCGGCGCGAGCGTACAGCGCGCGGGGTGCGGTTCGCGCCGGATCCCCGCGCGGTCAGGCAGGGCCCGTCGCGACGCTCACCGCCTCGAGCGGCTGATCGCGCGCTCGTACGCCGCGATGTGCCCGCGCGCGGACCGCTCCCAGGTGTGGCGGGCCTCCGCGGCCCCGGACGTGCCTGCCGGCGGGAGCGCGGGCGGCGGGTCGGCGAGCGCCGCGGCCAGCGCGGAGGCGTCGCCGGGCGGGACGTACCGCGCGCGGTCGCCGGCGACCTCGCGGACCGCCGGCACGTCGGCCGCGATCACCGGCGTGCCGGCGGTGAGGGCCTCCAGCACGGTGAGGCCGAAGCCCTCGTGGAGGCTCGGGTGGACGAGCGCGGCGGCGTGGGCGTACAGGCCGGCGAGCGCGTCCGGGCCGGGCGCGTCGACGACCGTCACCCCGGGCGCCCGGACGTGCGCGTGGCCGCGCCCGGCGAGGACGAGCGGCAGCGGCGCCGCGACCGCCGACCGGTAGCGGGCGTAGGCGGCGAGCAGCGTCGGCACGTCCTTGCGCGGCTCGGCGTCGCCGACGTACAGCAGGTGACGCGGCTCGCCCCGGCGCACGGCGAGCTCCTGGCCGGGCCCGTGGGGCACGACGACCGCGTCGCGCACGCCCCAGCGCCGCTCGAGCTCGTCCGCGGTCGCGCGGCTCGGCACGACGACCGAGTCCGCGCGGCGGACGGCGAGCCGGTGCACGAGGCGGGCATAGTGGCGGAAGCGCGCGTCGAACCTGCCCGGGAGCGCCTCGAACGCGAGGTCGTGGACGGTCACGACCTGGGGCCGCGGCCCGGCGATCGTCAGCGCCGGCAGCGGGTGGTGGACGACGTCGGCCGCGCGCGCCGCGCGGCGCAGCCCGATCTGGCTCCAGCGCAGGTCCTCGAGCGCGTTGCGCACGCTCCCCGTGCCCGGCGGCCGGCGGCGCGGGCTGCAGTGACGCAGGACCTCGACGCCCGCGTCCTCGAGCGCCGCCGCGAGCCGCTCGACGTACACCGCGGTCCCGCCAGGCGCCAGGAGCGCCGCGGTCGTGTCGAGCAGCACCCTCATCGCGCGATCGCGTGCAGGTGCCCGTGGCGGCTCGAGATCTCGATCTCGGCGAAGCCAGCGTCGGCGAGCACCATCCGCAGCGTGCGGCGGGTGAAGAACCGCAGGTGGTCGGCGTACGGCCAGACGTGCTCCTCGAACGTCCGCGGGCGCAGCGCGAACCGCCACAGCAGGCGCCGCGGGTGGTCGGGGGTCGTGAGCAGCAGCGTCCCGCCCGGTCCGAGCACGCGGCGCAGCTCGGTCGCGAACGCGCCCACGTCGACGACGTGCTCGATCACCTCGCCGGCCCACACCGCCCCGAACTCGCCGTCGGCGGCAGGCAGCGGCCCGCCGGCGTTCGCACGGCGCGTCTCGATCCCGGGGAAACGGGCGCGCAGGCGGCGCAGCGGCTCGTCGGCGACGTCCACCGCGACCGGGGTCGCGCCGTGCTCGGCCAGCGCGGCGCTGAACGCGCCCTCGCCGCAGCCGACGTCGAGCACGGTCGTGCCCGGCTCGACGTGGGCGAGCAGGAAGTCGCGCCGCTCGGCGAACAGCTCGGGCACGGCCCCCTCGGGCACGGCGTCCCACACGGCGTCGAGGTAGTCCTGGCCGGCCACGGTGCGATTGTCGGTCACGGCCGCGCGAGGACGAGCGTCCACGGCAGCGGCGTCCGGACCGCCTCGACCGTCGCGTGACGGCCGACGAGCTCCACGAACCCGCGCCGCGACCAGTGGTTGCACGTGCCGGGCGAGTTGCCGAGCTCCCGCAGGTACCGGCCGCTCGCCATGTTCAGCGCGCGCCAGATCGGCTCGCGCGGGACGGTGAGGATGAGCGCGCGGCCGGCGACGCGGCACAGCTCGGCCACCGCGCGGTCGGGGTCGCCGGCCTGCTCGAGCATCTCGATCGACGTGACGAGGTCGAACTCGCCGTCCGCGTACGGCAGGTCGTGGACGTCGCCGGCGACGAACTCGAGGTTCGGCCGGGCATGGCGCTCCCACCACCCGCGCAGCCGCGGGTCGTTAACGTCCAGGCCGACCACGCGCGCCGCGCTCAGGCGCTGGGCCCAGGCTCTCGTGATCACGCCCTCGCCACAGCCGACATCGAGCAGCGACCCCGGCGGGGCCGGCGCGGTCGCCCGCGCCCACAGGTCGTCGAGCGCGCGGAAGAAGCCCGACATCACGCGCCGGACGACCGGGTCGGCGGAGCCGTACTTGTCGAACGCGTTGCCGGCGTACGGCGTGGTCTCGGTCCTGGCCGCCCCCATCGGGGTCGGATCTTCACCGATCGGGCCGCCCGCCGCGGCACGACCGTGACCGGCGACGGGATCCCGTTCCACCCGGGCCCGCGCGAGTGGGCCGACCTGCGCCCGCAGCTCCTCGAGGCGATCGACGGCGCGCTGCAGGGCGGCCGGCCGCTGCAGGGCGACGCGGTCGGCGCGTTCGAGCGGGCGCTCGCGGGAGCGACGGGACGCCGGCACGCGGTCGCGGTGGGCTCGGGCACCGACGCGCTCGCGTTCGCGCTGCTCGCGCACGGGATCGGGCCGGGCGACGACGTCCTCGTCCCGGCGTTCTCGTTCATCGCCAGCGCCTCGTGCGTCATGCGGACGGGCGCGCGGCCGGTGTTCGCCGACGTCGACGACGACGGGCTGCTCGACCTCGGCGACGCGGCGCGCAAGCTCACGCCCCGGACCCGGGCGCTCGTCGCCGTCCAGCTCTACGGGCAGATGACCGACCCGGACGCGGTCGAGGCGTTCGCGGCCGAGCACGGGCTCGTCGTCGTCGAGGACGCCGCGCAGGCGCTGGGCGCCCGGTCCGGCTCGCGGCGCTGCGGGTCGGTCGGCCAGGCGAGCGCGTGCTCGTTCGACCCGACCAAGACGCTCGCGGCGCCCGGGTCCGGCGGGGCCGTCCTGTGCGACGACGACGAGACCGCCGCGCGCGTGCGGCGCCTGCGCTGGCACGGCCGCGACGACGAGGGGACGTACATCGGCCTGGGCTTCAACTCGCAGCTCCCGTCGGCGTCGGCGGCCGCGCTGCTCGTCAAGCTCGGGCGGCAGGCCGAATGGGCGGCGCGGCGCGAGGCGATCGCCGCGCGCTGGACGCGGGCGCTGCGCGACACGCCGGTGCGCCCGCCGCACGTGCGCCCGGACGCGACCCACGTGTTCCACAAGTACGTCGTGCGCGCGCCGGACCGCGACGCCCTGCGGGCCCGCCTGGCCGAGCAGGGCGTCCCGACGCTCGTCCACTATCCGGAGGGCCTGCACCGCCAGCCGGTCTTCGCGGAGGCGTCGCCCGGCCCGTGCCCGAACACCGACCGCCTCGCCGGCGAGGTGTGCTCGCTGCCGATCCACGCGTACCTGCGCGAGGACGAGGTCGAGCACGTGGCCGACGCGCTCACCCGCGCCGCCCGCGACCGCTCCGCCACGTCGTGACCGCCGCGCCGCGCACCGTCCCGGCCGGTCGGGGCGGCCCGGCCCCGGCCCGGCCGCGCCGCCTCGTCTGCGTCTGCGGCGTCGCGCACCCGGGCGGCGCAGAGATCGGGCTCCTACGGCTGCTGCGCCGCCTCGACGGCTGGGCGATCACGGTCACGACACCGGAGCCCGGCCCGCTCTCCCACGCGGTGCTGGGCGAGGGGTGGGCGTGGGCGCAGGTCCCGGCCGGCGGGCTCGCGCGGCGCGCCGGAGCCCGCGCCGCGCTCTCGTTCCCGCGCATGCGGCGGCTCGCGCGCGCGGCCGACGTCGTCTACCTCAACGGCGGCGTCGCGGGTCGCCTGCTGCCGGCGGCGGGCGCCGCGCGGACCGTGCTCCACGTCCACGACCTCGTCGACCGCGTGCCGCGCCACTGGCGGCGCGCCGACGTGGTGCTCGCCGACTCGCAGGCGGTCGCGGACCGGCTCGAGGGCCTCGAGGCGCACGTCGTCGGCTGCCCGGTCGAGCTCGACCCGCCGGACGTCGCGCCGCCGTGGGAGCCCGGCGGCGAGATCGTCGGCTTCGTCGGCCGGCTCGAGCCGCGCAAGGGGCCGCTCGACCTCGCGCGCGCGGCGCCGCGGATCAGGGCGGCGCGACCGGATGCGCGCGTCGTGCTCGTCGGCGACGACCCGTTCGGCGCCGACCCGGCCTACACGGAGGCGGTCCGCTCCGCCCCCGGGGTCGAGGTCCACGGCTGGGTGGAGGACGCGGCGGGGCTCATGCGCCACCTCGACGTGCTCGTCCTGCCCTCGCACGCCGAGCCGTTCGGCACCGTCCTCGCCGAGGCGATGGCCGCCGGCACGCCGGTCGTCGCGACGCGGGTCGGCGGGCTGCCGGAGGTCGTCGACGACGGGGTGACCGGCCGGCTCGTCGCGCCGGGCCGCCCCGACGAGCTCGCCGACGCGGTGGTGGAGGTGCTCGGGCGGCGCGCCGAGATGGGGGCCGCGGCCCGCGAGCGCGCACGGCGGTTCGGCGCGGACGCGTACGCCGAGCGCGTCGCCGCCTTGCTCGCGCCGGCGCCGGCGTCGTACCGTGCCCGACCCGAGGCATGAGGGTCGCGTTCGACAGCCGCGCCGCGGGCGATCCGCGCGGGATCGGCCGGTACGTCAGGTGCCTGCTCGCCGCGCTGCGCGCCACCGCGGGCGAGCGCGAGATCGTCGAGACGAGCCGCCCGCGCGGCGTCGACCTCTTCCACTCGCCGTGGATCGACGGCGTCCGGATCCGGTGTGCGGTGCCGCAGGTCGTGACGCTCCACGACCTCGTGCCGCTCAAGCGCGGGGCCGAGTACCTGCGCACCGGGATCCGGTTCCGCCTGCGGTACTTCGCGGTCGGGCGCGCCGACCACGTCATCGTCCCGACCGCGGCGGTGGCGCGGGACGCGGTCGAGCGGCTCGACATCCCCGAGGACCGGATCACCGTGATCGCCGAGGCGCCCGCGCCGGCGTTCACGCCCCGCGACCCCGAGGAGGTCGCGGCGGTGCGCGCGCGGTACGGCGTCCCCGAGGAGTACCTGATCTGGGTCGGCGGCCTGCGGCACCCCGACCCGCGCAAGCGGGTCGCCGAGCTCGTCGCCGCGCCGCGGACGCTGCCGCTCGTCATCGCCGGTCCGTCGTCGCAGTGGTCGCGCGACCTCGACGGCGGCGACGCGGAGCTCGTCGTCACCGGCGAGGTCGGCGACGACGAACTCGCCGCGCTCTACACCGGCGCGCGGGCGCTCGTGTTCCCCTCCGACGAGGAGGGGTTCGGGCTGCCGCCGGTCGAGGCGCTCGCGTGCGGTACGCCGGTCGTCGCGTGCGACGTGCCGGGCGTGCGGGACGTGCTCGCCGGCCGCGCGACGCTCGTCGACCCCGACGACGTCGAAGGGCTCGTCCGGGTGGCCGAGCAGGCCGAGCGCCCCGCCCCCGCGCCGCCGCCGTGGACGTGGGAGGACGCGGCGCGCGCGACGTGGGACGTCTACGAGCGCGCCTTGAGCAGCCGCTGAACACCGCCGTAGCGGACCGCGCCGATGACGAGGCCCGCGACGGTGATCGGGACCATGAGCACGAACCGCAGCAGGATGAGGTAGGTCAGCGCGGCCGACGACGCCTTGTCGAGCGCGCGTGAGCCGATGAGCACCGCCGCGTCCATCGTGCCCGCGTAGCCGGGGCCGGCGGGGATGAGGACGAGCATGCTCGACAGCGCGAGCAGGTACAGCGCCTCGATGACGTCGACGCCGAGGTCGGCGGCGACCGCGGTGAAGTACCAGACGCTCCCCTCCAGCGCCCACACGATCACGGTGAGGACGAGCACCTCGGCGCCGTGGCGGCCCTTGAGGTTCGCGGTCGCGGCGATCATCGGCTGCAGGAACGCCCAGACCCGGGTCAGGTGCCCGCGGGTGTGGAGGACCGCCGCGACGACGAGGCAGAGCGCGAGCGCGGCGCCCGCGACGATCGCCGCCGTCCCGAGCCGGTCGCCGAGGACGTCGGTCCCGGCGCCGCTCAGCAGCCCGTAGGCGAGCAGCAGGAACAGGAGGCCGAGCACGAGCACGTCGCAGAGCCGCTCGGCCACCAGGGTCCCGATCGCCGTCCGCGCGTCGGTCTGCGCGCGCGGGACGATGAGCACCACCCGCAGCGCGTCGCCGACCCGCGCGGGCAGGATGTTGTTGCCGAGGTAGCCGACCGCGATGAGGCCGTACGTGTCGATCCGGTGCGGCCGCGCGCCGTTCTCGAGCAGGAGCACCTGCCAGCGCTCCCCGCGGACCGCGCAGGCGGCGAAGTACAGGACGACCGCCAGGCCGAGCGCGGCGAGCTTGCCGCCGGACGTGGGCAGCTCGGGCGGGTCCTGCTTCGTCGCCCACCAGACGATCGCGGCGAGCGTCGCGAGCGAGACGATGGCGCCGGCCCAGCCGGCGAGCCGACGGCCGGCGCGCGGCGGAACTCCGGCCGTCGACACCGCGTCCAGGGTACGAAGGCGGGGGTCGTGGGGTCCCGCGTCTTGGTTGTCGGCCGGGGGTGGTCCGTGCGTGCCCGGGGCCGGTGGGCGGTTGTCGTCGCCTGCGGCGGGTGGTCCGCGCCCGGGCGTTTCGGGCGGTCTGGCTCGCTCGGCGCGGGTTCGGTGCCGGCGAGGTGTGGCGTGGTCTGAACGGCCGCTGGTCAGGGGGCGTGAGAGCGGTTCGCGGGCGCTCCTCCCGGCCGTGTGGGAGGCCGCGCGCCGTCTCGGCCGGCGCGGCGGCGGCGGGCGGCGTGTCGGGCGCCCCGACCGGGGTCTGACCCCTTTCTGGCCCTTTCTGGCTTCGGCCGGGCCGGTGGGTGAGCGGCGGCGCGCCACCTGCGGTCGGGTGTGTCGACTCGTCCCGGGATAGCCGTCATGAGTCGACACACCCGGCCGGGCCCGGGGTGGGTGTGTCGTCTTGTTCCGGCATGACCGGGATGAGTCGACACACCCTCGTCGGCGCCGGCGCGGCGCCGCTCGGATCGGTCCGGCGGTGTGCGTCCGCGCGGCCTCGCGCCCCGCGCCCCGCGCCCGGCCGGCGCGGCCGCGCGCTCGGGCCCGACCCGCCCGCGGCGAGCGAGGCGGACGAAACGGTCGATCCAGCGCGCGGTTCATACGGCTCGCTTCCCGCGGGGCCGGCCTGGACGCGCCTCGCCGGACGAGCCGGACGAAACGGCCGGTCCAGTGCGCGGTTCATCCGGCTCGCACCCCGCGGGGCCGGCCTGGACGCGCCTCGCCGGGCGAGCCGGACGAAACGGTCGATCCAGTGCGCGGTTCATCCGGCTCGCTCGCCACGGAGCCGACCGGCGCGCCCTTCACGAAGCGAGCCGGACGAAACGGTCGATCCAGCGCGCGTTTCATCCGGCTCGCGCCCCACGACGCCGACCCGCGCGCCCGCCACGACACGAGCCGGACCAAACGGCCGCTCCAGCGCGCGTTCCGTCCAGGTCGCCGACAGGCCGCCCCGAGCGCGAACCACACCGACGCCCGACCCCGCAAGACGGCAGACCCGCCACGCCGGGCACCCACCCACCCAGCCTCACCAGCGGCCGTTCAGACCACACGACACCCCGCCGCCACCGACCCCCGCGCGGAGCGAGCCGGCCCGCCCGGAACGCCAACGCGCAGACCACCCGCCGCAGGCGAGAACCACCGCCCGCAAGACGACCGAGCGCCCCCTACGCCGGCGGCAGCAACCCGTACGGCGGCCGTCCCCGCCGCCGCGGCTGCAACGCCGCCCGCCGCCTCCTCGCCCCCGGCAGCGCCCGCCACGCGTCGGCGTACGCCCCCAGCAGCTCGCGCTCGACGACGAGCGCGTACCCGAGCGCCGAGATCTCGTACAGCAGCACGTGCGGCAGGTCGCGCAGCAGGTCGCCGAGGCGGTCGTTCTTGGCGATCATCAGCAGGCGGTTGCGGAACTGCAGGCGGCGGTGCTCGGGCGCGACACGGGCGCGCGTCGACGGGCTGAAGAACCGCACGTGGCGGCCGACCGCCGCGGGCTCGTACACCGCGCGCCAGCCGAGCAGCCGCGCGCGCCACGCCAGATCCGCGTCCGACGCCCACAGCGCCAGGTCCTCGTCGAACACCTCGCCGTCCGGCGCGCAGTCCTCGAGCGTCGCGAGCCGCCACAGCGCGCACGCCCCGTCCGGCCCGAACACCTCGCCGGCGGTCGCGTGCGACGACGCCGGCGCGTTGTGCGCGACGACGTTGTTCTTGCGCCGCCGGTCGAGGTACATGCCCGCCGCGTCGATGCGCCCGGGGTCGGCGTCGCGCACGAGCTTCGGCGCGACCGCCCCGACGCCCGCGTCGCGCTCGAGGTGGCGGCGCATCGCCTCCAGCGCGCCCGGCTCGAGGACGCAGTCGGCGTTGACGAGCAGCACCGCGTCCGCATCCGTCTCGGCCCGCACCGCGGCGAGACCCGCGTTCATCGCCGCGGCGTACGAGCGCCGCGACGGCAGCCGCACGATCCGGGCGCCGTACTCGCGCGCGACCTCCTCGGTCTCGTCCAGGCACGCGTTGTCGACGACGACGATCTCGTCGGCCCCGAGCCGCGCCGCCGCCGGCAGGCAGGACCGCAGGCGCTCGGCCTCGTCGACCGAGAGCACGAGCACCGCGACGTTCACCCGAGCAGCTCCTCGTAGACCTCGAGCGTCATCTCCGCCGTCCGCCCCCACGACAGCTCCGCCGCTCGCGCCCGGCCGAGCCTGGCGAGCTCGGCCCAGCGGCCGAGCGCCCGCTCGATCGCCGCGGCGACGTCGCCGGGGTCGTGCGGGTCGAAGAGCTCCGCCGCGCCCGCCGCGGTCTCCGGCAGCGCGGTCGCGTTCGCGCACGCCACCGGCACCCCGCGGGCCATCGCCTCGACCACGACGAGCCCGAACCCCTCGTACAGCGACGGGTGCGCGAGCACCGCGGCGCCGCGCATCAGCGCGTCCAGCCGCTCGTCGTCCACCCACCCGGTGACCGTCACGTGCGGGGCGGCGAGCGGACCCGGGTCGCCCAGCCCCGCGAGCACGAGCCGCATCCCGAGCCGCCGCGTCGCCTCGACCAGCACCCCCAGGTTCTTCTTCGCGCGCAGGTCCCCGACCGCGAGCACGTAGTCGCCGTCCTCGGGCACCGGCGTCTCGCCGATCGGGAGCGCGGGCGCCTCGGGGATCACGCGGACCTTCTCCTCGGCGATCCCGTACCGGGCGACGATGTCGTCGCGGGTGAACGACGACGGGACGACGACGAGCTGCGCGCTGCGCACCGACGCGGGCGCCAGCAGGCGGTACTTCCACCGCGTGCGGGGCGCGAAGTCGGCGGGGAACTCCTCGAACGCCAGGTCGTGGACGGTCACGACGCCCATGCACGGCCGCCGCAGCGGCAGGAAGCAGTTCGGCGCGTGGACGAGGTCGGCTCCGCGCCGCTCGAGCACCCGCGGCAGGCCGACCTGCTCCCACAGCACCTCGGGCACGCGGCCGCGCGCGGCGACCGGGATCACCGCATCTCCGAGCGCCGCGGCGAGCCGGTCGATGTAGCGGCTCCACCCGCGCAGGCGCGGCCCGCGGGCCTCGGTGACGTCGAGCACGACGGTTCCCATTTGAGTCCGGAACGGTACGGGTGCTTTGATCCGCGGCGGATGGCCGTCTCGCTGGACGTACGCGAGCCCCGTTCGCTCTCGTGGATCTTCGACATCCCGATCGACCTGGGCCGCCCGGAGGACCTGCTGGAGCGGATCCTCGGCTGGACGGCCGCGGGCGGCTCCGGCGCGGGCGTCCCGAAGCGGGTGATGTACGCGAACGCGCACGTGCTCAACCAGTCGGCGGCCGACGACGAGCTGCGCCGGGCGCTCGAGTCCGCCGACCTCGTCTACTGCGACGGCTACGGCGTCCGGCTCGCGGCGAAGGCGCTCGACGTCCCCGTCCCGCACCGGATGACCGGCGCGGACTGGATCTGGGCGCTCGCCGCGCTGTGCGAGCGCGCGGGCGAGTCGGTCTACCTGCTCGGCTCCGAGCCGGGCATCGCGCGCCGCGCCGCCGACCGCCTCGCCAAGCGCTACCCGGGACTTCGGATCGCCGGGCACCACCACGGCTACTTCGACGTCGGCTCCCCGCACGACGACCGGGTCGTCGAGCACATCAACGACTGCCGGCCGAGCATCGTGCTCGTCGGGATGGGGACGCCGAAGCAGGAGCGGTGGGTGCAGGAGAACGCCGGCCGCCTCGACACCGACGTGCTGTGGACGGTCGGCGCGCTGTTCGACGTCGTCTCGGGCAAGGTGCCGCGGGCGCCGGGATGGCTCGCCGACAACGGGCTGGAGTGGATCTTCCGCCTCGCGATCGAGCCGGGCCGGATGTGGAAGCGCTACCTGCTCGGCAACCCGGTGTTCGTGCACCGCGTCATCACCGAGGCGCGGGCGCGCCAGATCGGGCGCGCGTGAGCGCCTCGCGCATCGCGGCCTCGGCGCGCTCGGGCGCGTAGGCCTCCAGCCGCGCGGCGCCGCGGGCGCGCAGCTCGCGCCGGAGCTCGCCGTCCTCGACCGCCAGCGCGACGAGCTCGGCGAGCACCGCCGGGTCGCGCTCGCCGGCCAGGAGGGCGGCGTCGCCCGCGACCTCGGGCACCGCGCCGGCGGGCCGCGCGACGACCGGCACGCCGAGACCGAACGCCTCGAGCAGCGGGATGCAGAACCCCTCGTGCTCGGAGAGCGAGACGAACACGTGCGCGGCCCGGTAGCGGGCGGCGAGCTCGGTCGTGCCGAGCCCGTGCTCGAACGTCACCGCGCCCGGCGCGAGGGTGTCGGCGAGCTCGCGCAGGCGGGCGAGGTAGCGCGGGTTCAGCGGCTCGCCGACGAGCACCAGCCGCGCGCCGGGCAGCCGGTGGCGGCGCAGGAGCGCGAGCACGCGGATGAGCTCGTCCTGGCGCTTGTGCGGCGCGAGGCGGCCGACGAACAGGAGCGTCGGCGGGCCCGGCGGGTCGCTCGCCGCGGCCGGCCCGAGCCGCGCGGGATCGAAGAGGATCGGCACCACGACGTCCGAGCCGAGCTCCGCCGCGTTGAACGCGCTCACCCCGGCGACGACGTCGGCGCGCGCCGCGGCCTCCGGGAGCTGGCGGCGCCCGAGCGCGCACTGGATCGCCACCTGCGGGTCGTGGTCCCAGAACCACCGTGCGGGCGTGACGTTGTGGCTGAGCAGGACCGTCGGGTTCGGGAGGTCGAGCACCGCCCGCAGGCGCGGCGCGTACGCCGACCAGTGCACGAGGAGCACGTCGCCACCCGCCGGGCGCAGGTCGCGCAGCGGGAGCACGCGGCCGTCCATCCGCGGGTCGATGTGGACCGCGACGTCGCGCCCGCCCCAGCCCCAGGCGGCGAAGCGCTCGCGCCAGCGCAGCGCCTGGGTCGTCACGGCGTCGACCGGCCCGGCGCCGCTGAGGATCTGGTGCACGATCACGCGCGCACATCTTTGCCGAACCTTTGCCGGAGGTTGCCCGGCACCTTCAGCCGTGCCGGGCACCCTGGACCCATGCGAAGCCTCAAGCTCCTCACCGCGACCGCCGCCGTCGCCGCCGTCGCCGTCCCCGCCGCCGTCGCTCCGAGCGCGGGGGCCTCCACCACCGCCGGCGCGTCCGCCTCCGCCGCCCAGTCGGTCACCCGCGAGGTCGAGGGCACCGTGCTGTCGGTCAGCCGCAAGGGCGGCTGGTTCCGCCTGCGCGACTCCGAGCGCGGCACGTTCCGGATCTACGTGACGCGCCGGACGCGGTTCGAGCGCCTGCGGGGCCTGTCGAGCCTGCGCCGCGGGATGCGCGACATCGAGGCCGACATCCGGCGCCGGAACGGCCGCTGGGTCGCGACCGAGGTCGAGCGCTCGGGCGGCGGCGGGCGGCACGGCGACGACGACGACCGCGACGACGACTGAGCCCCTCGGTCGCCGTCACGGCAGCACGGCGGGCGCCGCGGTCAGGGCCGCCCGCCGCGGGGTAGGCAGGGACGCATGACCGATCCACACGGCCCGTCCCCGGCCGCGACGGGCGCCAGGCGGCGCGGCTCCGGCCCGCTGGCCAAGGAGAACCGGCGGATGGTCGCCGGCCTCGTCGTCGGCGCGCTCGTCGCCGCGTTCGCGGTCGTCAACCGCGACTCGGTCGAGGTCAACTGGCTCGTGACGACGAGCGAGACGCCGCTCATCATCGTCATCGCCCTGTCGTTCCTCGTCGGCGCGTTCCTCGGCTGGCTGACCACGACGCTCTCCCGGCGCCGGCGGGGCTGACCCTCAGCGGTTCACGATCTCGTCGAGCTTGCCCTTCAGCGACCGCCGGACGATCCGCCCCTTCGCCGGATCGCCCGGCAGCGCCCGCGCGAGGTTCCGGACCTGGTCGAACCGGACATGCGGCGGCAGCGGCGGGACCTCCGGGTCGGTGACCGCCTCGTAGAGGACCGGCCCGTCGTGGGCGAGCGCCTCGTCGAACGCCGGCCCGACGTCCTCGGGCCGGTCGACGCGGATGCCCTTCAGCCCGACGAGCTCCGCGTACCGCGCGTACGGGAAGTCGGGCAGGAGCTGGGAGGCGTCCAGGCGAGGGTCGCCGGCGAGCACGCGCTGCTCCCACGTGACCTGGTTGAGGTCGCCGTTGTTGAGCACGACGACGAGGCACTGGCGGTTCTCCCAGCGCTCGGCGTGATGGACGAGGTCGATGAGCGCGGCGTTGCCGAGCATCTGCATCGCCCCGTCGCCGATCGCCGCGACGACCGGCCGGTCGGGGTAGGCGAGCTTCGCGGCGAGCGCGTACGGGATCGCCGGGCACATCGACGCGAGCGTCCCCGACAGCGCGGCCTTCATGCCGGCGCGGACCCTCAGGTGGCGCGCCCACCAGTTCGTCGCCGAGCCCGAGTCGGCGGTGAGGATCGCGCGGTCGGGCAGGCGCGCCGACAGCTCGTGGAAGACGAGCTCGGGGTTGACCGGGTCGGCGCCGTCGTGGGCGCGGGCCTCGAGGATGTCCCACCACCGGCGGACGTGGTCCTCGATCTCGGCGCGCCAGGCGCGGTCCTCCTTGCGCTCGAGGAGCGGGATGAGCGCGCGCAGCGTCGCGGCGGCGTCCCCGGCGAGATTGACCTCGGTCGGCGCGTACCGCATGCCGAGGCGGCGGGCGTCGATGTCGATCTGCACGCCGCGCGCCTGGCCCTCCTCGGGCAGCCACTCGGCGTACGGGAAGCTCGTGCCGACCATGAGCAGCGTGTCGCAGCCGCGCATCATCTCGTCGCTCGCCTTCGTGCCGAGCAGCCCGATCGAGCCGGTGACGAACGGCAGGTCGTCCGGGAGCGCGGCCTTGCCGTTCAGCGCCTTCGCCACCCCGGCGCCGAGCAGCTCGGCGACCTGCACGACCTCGTCGGCGGCGCCCGCCGCCCCCTGGCCGACGAGCATCGCGACCTTCGCGCCGGCGTTCAGGACGCCGGCGGCGCGGCGTAGGTCCTCGGTCCGCGGCACGACCTCCGGCTCGCAGATGCCGATGCTGGAGAACACGGCGCCGTGGGCGCGCGGCGGCTCGGTGTAGGACTCCTCGGCGACGTCGTCGGGGACGATGATCGCGGTGACCGAGCGCGAGGCGTGCGCGATCCTGATCGCCCGGTCGACCGCGTGGCGGGCCTGCGCCGGGTCCATGAGCGTGACGAGGTACTCGCTCGCGACGTCCTTGAAGAGCGACGCGAGGTCGACCTCCTGCTGGTAGCCGGCGCCGAGCGACATCCGCTGCTGCTGGCCGACGATCGCGACGACCGGCGTGTTGTCGAGCTTGGCGTCGTACAGGCCGTTGAGCAGGTGGATCGCGCCCGGCCCGGACGTCGCCATGCAGACGCCCGGCTCGCCGGTGAGCTTCGCGTGGGCGGTCGCCGCGAACGACGCGATCTCCTCGTGGCGGACCTGGATGAACTCGAGATCGGTGACGTGGTGGAACGCGCCGAGGAGGCCGTTGATGCCGTCGCCGGGATAGCCGTAGACGCGGCGGACGCCCCATGCGGTGAGGCGCTCGAGCATGAACTGCGCGGTGTTCTGCGACATGGCGACCTTCCGTCCGAGCGTGTGCTCGTAGCGGTACCCGGCGGCCGCGCCGGGTACCGCGTGGTCAGTGCCCTGACCGCGTGACGGCGTAAGCACCGCGCCGCCGTGTTCCAGGGCTCTCACCTCCCGCCCCCGACCCTCCGAGGCCCATGCCGAGACGACGACGCCTGCTCCTTCCCGCCCTGTGCTCGACCCTGGCCGCGACCGCGCTCGCCGGCGCCGCGCCCGCTCCCGCCGCCGCCGCGCCCGACATCCGCGTCGGGGTCGGCGACCAGAGCATCGCGATGTTCGACCACGCGGAGTTCAAGGAGCTCGACCTGCGCCAGGTCCGGTACTTCGTCCCGTGGAACGTCATGGGCGAGACCGAGCAGCGCCACCGCATGCGCGCCTACGTCAAGAAGGCGCGCAGCGAGGGCATGCGCCCGCTGATCCACGTCTCGACGACGACGTTCGACGAGAAGAAGGCGCCGCGGCCGTCGGTGGCGCGCTACCGCAAGGACGTCGGCCGGCTGGTGCGGTACCTGCGCGGGCTGGGCGTGCGCGACTTCGGCACGTTCAACGAGGCCAACCACAAGACGCAGCCGACGTGGGACAGCCCGAACCACGCGGCGCTCTTCTTCCAGGAGATGTACCGCGCCGTCCACGAGCGGTGCTCGACGCGCTCGTGCCGGGTCGTCGCGCTCGACGTGCTCGACCAGCCGGGCGTGGAGCGGTACATCCGCCGCTTCTACGACCGCCTGCGCAGCCGCACCTGGCAGCGGCGCGCGAAGTTCGTCGGCATCCACAACTACTCGGACGTCAACCGCGACAGCCGCACGCGGACGCGCGGGATCATCAAGGAGGTCCGCCGCCACAACCGCGGCGCGCGCTTCTGGTTCACCGAGACCAGCGGCCTGGTCGGCTTCGGGAAGAACTTCCCGTGCGACCCGTCGTCGCCCGCGTCGCTCGAGCGCGCGGAGAAGCGCGCGGCGGACGCGGTCGGCAACGTGTTCGACCTCGCGCGGACGTACCGCTCGTCCGGCGTGCAGCGGATCTACCTCTACAACTGGTTCGGCAACGACTGCGCGCCGAACGACCGGACCGAGCTCGCGGGGCGGGCGAGCGACGAGCGCGCGGGCTTCGACGCCGGCCTGGTGCGCCAGGACGGCACGCCGCGGCCGGGGCTGAGCGAGGTCCGCCGCGCGCTCAGGGGCAGCTTCAGCCGCTGAGAGCGCCCGGAAACCCGCAAACTCCGCCAACGGGGTCAGTCACCTTGAAACTCCCACGAATCTCAAGGTGACTGACCCCGGGTGGACTCGAGGCGCTCGACGCGCTCCTCGAGCTCTGCCAGCCGGATCGCCGCGTGGAGGTTGAAGCGGGTCTGCTGCGAGACGACCTGCGCGAGGTACTGGCGGAGCACGTGGACCGCCAGGCGCTTGACCGCGGTGATCGGGCCGCCGAAGCGGCGCGTGGAGCGGACGAGCTCGATGTCGGGCTCGATCACCGCCCACTCGAGGAGCTGCTCGGCCCCGACCCGCTCGGCGGGCTCGACCCGGAAGCCCGACAGGTCGTCGGCGTAGGCGCCGCGCGCGCGGGCCTCGGCGACCGCGCGGCGAGCGGCGTCGAGCGCGTCCTCCGGCCTCATGCGCCCACCAGCGCCTCGGACCGGTAGTACGCGAGCCCTTCCGCGACCGGCCCGTCGAACACGAGCCGGCCGTGGTCGAGCACGATCACCCGCGAGCACGTCCGCTCGACGAGCGCCGCGTCGTGCGAGACGAGCACGAGCGTCGCGCCGCCCGCGATCTGCTCGGCGATCCGCGCCTCGCACCGGCGCTGGAACGCCTCGTCGCCGACCGCGAGCACCTCGTCGACGAGCAGCACGTCGGGGTCGAGGTGCGCGGCGATCGCGAACCCCAGCCGCAGGAACATCCCCTGCGAGTACGTCGCCACCGGCAGGTCGGCGAACTCGCCGAGGCCGGCGAACGCGAGGATGTCGTCGAGCCGCTCGTCGACGTCCGCGCGGCTCAGCCCGTGGAGCGCCGCGTTCAGGTACACGTTCTCGCGCCCGGTGAACCCGCGCCCGAACCCGGCGCCGAGCTCGAGCTGCGCGACGACCCGCCCGCCGACCTCGCACCGCCCGCGGTCGAGCGGCACGATCCCCGCCAGCACCCGCAGCGCCGACGTCTTGCCCGCGCCGTTGCGCCCGACGATCGCGACGGTCTCGCCCGGCTCGACGTGGAACGACACGTCGCGCAGCGCCTGCACCGGCGGCGGCCCGCCGCGCATCCGGCCGAACACGAGCTCCTTCAGCGACCGGCCCGGGTCGGCGCGCACGCTGAACGACCGCCACGCTCCCTCGACGACGATCTCGCCCGGACGCAGCCCCGCCATCACACCACCACCGCGAGCTCGGACTCCATCCGCCGGAACACCCACCGCCCGACCACGAGGGCGACCGCCGCCGCCGCGACGACGTAGACGAGCACCGCGACCGACGGCGCGTCGCCGCCGTAGAGGATGTCGCGCACCGCGACGATGTACGGCGCCACCGGGTTCAGCCACTCGAGCACGAAGCGGTACGTCGCGTTCGACGTCACCTGGTCGACGCCGAAGAAGATCGGCGACAGGAAGAACCACGGCAGCAGCGCCGCGCCGAGGATCGGGGCGACGTCGCGGAAGAACGCGTGCAGCACCGCGACCGCCAGGGCCAGCCCGAGCACGAACGCGGCAAGGCACGCGAGCACGACCGGCAGGAGCAGCAGCGCGACGTCGAGCGTCCCGCGCACCGCGATCGTCACAACCGCCAGCAGCGCCAGCACCACGCCGAACGTCAGCGCCTGGACGCTGACGACCGATGCCGGGATGACCTCGCGCGCGAAGCGCGCCTTGCGGATCAGCGCGCCCTGGTCGAGCAGCGACGACGCCGCGGCGAGCAGCGACTGGCTGAAGAAGATCCACACGACGAGCCCGCAGAGCAGGAACAGCGGATAGTCCTCGTACGTGAACGTCTCGAGCACGACGCCGAACAGGAACCAGTAGGCGGCCATGAGCACGAGCGGGTTGACGAGGTACCACGCCACCCCGAGCACCGAGCCCTGGTACTTCTGGCGCAGCTCGCGCCGCACGAGCTGCTCGAACAGGAACACGGGGCGAAACGCTAGAGGAACTCCGCCGCCGCACGGAGCACCGCCTCCGGGTCGTCCTCGGGCAGGAAGTGCCCGGCGCCCGGCACGCGCTCGAGCGACGGCGCGAAGCGGCACACCGGGTCGCGCGCGCCGCCCATGAGCCGGACCGGGACCGCCGGCGCCGCGGACGGCGACCGGACCGCGCCGGGCAGGTCGCGCAGCAGGAACGAGCGGTAGTAGCCGACGGTCGCGCGCCGCCGCTCGGGCTGCCGGAGGACCGCGAGGTAGGGCTCGGCGTCCGCGCCGGAGATGCCGCTGATCCGCAGCAGGGTCCCGGCCAGCCGCGGGACGGCGCGCTCGGCGAGCGGCGCCGCCAGCATCGGCATGTGCGCGATGCCGAGCAGCCGCCGCGGGTCGGGCCGCGAGTCCCATACCGGCGGGACCGAGAGGCTCAGCACGCGCTCGACCCGCGCGGGATGCTCGATCGCGAGGATCTGCGCGATGACCGCGCCCCAGTCGTGGCCGGCGATCGGCACGCGCTCGAGCCCGAGCACGTCGAGCAGCGCGAGCACGTCCGCCGCGAGCTGCGACTTCTCGTAGCCCGCCGGCGGCGCGTCGGTCCAGCCCAGCCCGCGCAGGTCCGGCGCGATGCAGCGGAAGCGCCCGGCGAGCGCCGGCATGACCTTGCGCCACATCCACCAGTGCTGCGGCCAGCCGTGCAGGAGCAGCAGCGGCGGCCCGTCGCCCATCTCGGCGACGTGGAAGCGCAGCCCGCCGGCCTCGGCGAACCGGTGCGACGTCCCTGGGAGATCGGGGAGCGGTGGTGCGGTCAGGGCTCGATCTTCCCAGGTGGGACGTCGACGTCGCGCCCGATGTCGGGCCGCGACTCGGCGAGGTCCTTCAGCCGCTGCAGCGCCTTGGCGTTGCGCCCGCGCATGAGCAGGTGCGTGAGCGGCTGGAAGACGAACGCGGTCAGCGTGTCGCCCGGGTCCTCGCGCATCGTCACGTCGGTGCCGCCGCCCTCGGCGGGCTCCAGCGTCATGTCGACGATCGCCGTCCCCAGCGGCCGCGCCTTGGCCCTCAGCGTGAGCTTGCGCGGCTTGTCGACCTCGAGCACGACCGTGTGGTCGTTGAGGTGCAGGGGGCCGATGCCCACCTGGTGATGGAAGCGCGTCCCGGCCGCCGGGAACCCCGGGTCGGCCCCGCGCATGAACCGCGACCCGACCACCCAGTCGCCGTACGAGCGCCAGTCGGCGAGCACGGCGAAGACGCGCTGGGGCGGAGCGTCGATGTGTATCTCGTTGATCGCCACGGGTAGCGGGGGTACCCAGAATGCCCGACGCGATCGTCATCGGAGCCGGACCGAACGGCCTGACCGGCGCGAACGTCCTCGCCGACGCGGGCTGGGACGTCGTCGTGCTCGAGGCCCAGCCGGAGCCCGGCGGGGCGGTCCGCAGCGCAGAGCTCGTCGAGCCCGGCTTCACCAGCGACCTGTTCAGCGCCTTCTATCCGCTCGGGATCGCGTCGCCGCACCTGCGCCGCCTGCACCTCGAGGACCACGGTCTGGAGTGGGTCCACGCGCCGGCGGTCGTGGCGCACCCCGCGAGCGACGGCACGTGCGCGACGCTCTACCGCGACGTCGAGCGCACCGCGCAGACCGTCGGCCGCTTCGCCCCGCAGGACGCGGACGCGTGGCGGCGGCTGAGCGAGGCGTGGCTGCGCGTCCAGCCGGGCTTCATCCGCTTTCTCATGGAGCCGTTCCCGCCGGTCCGCGGGACGGCGTCGCTGCTGCGCAGGCTCGGCTCGGCGAAGGCGGCGCTCGACTTCCTGCGGATGGGGATCATGCCGCTGCGCCGCCACGCCGAGGAGGAGTTCGCCGGCGCGGGCGCCGCGCGCCTGCTCGCGGGCAACGCGCTCCACGCCGACGTCACGCCGGACTCGGCCGGCAGCGCGCTGTACGGCTGGGTGCTGTGCGGGCTCGGCCAGTCGCTCGGCTGGCCGGTGCCGCGTGGCGGCGCGCAGCGGATCACCGACGCGCTCGTCGCGAGGCTGCGCGCGGCGGGCGGCGAGGTGCGCTGCGGCCAGGAGGTCACGGAGATCGTCGTCCGCGCCGGCCGCGCGACCGGCGTACGGACCGCGGACGGGACCGAGCACCACGCCCGCCACGCGGTGCTCGCCGACACCGGCGCCGAGGCGCTGCTGGAGCGGATGCTCCCGCCCGCGCACCGCGTCGAGCTCAAGCGCTTCCAGCGCGACACCGCGACCGTGAAGGTCGACTGGTCGCTCGACGGCCCGATCCCCTGGTCGCACCCCGAGGCGCGCGAGGCCGGCACCGTCCACGTCACCGAGGGCCTGGACGCGCTGAGCGACGCGACGGCCGCGATCACCCGTGGGCAGATCCCGTCCGAGCCGTTCCTCCTGCTCGGCCAGTACGCCCGCTACGACCCGGGCCGCGCGCCGGAGGGCAAGGAGGTCGCCTGGGCCTACACCCACGTCCCGCAGGGCGCGTTCGACGAGGAGCAGGCCGACGCGTTCGCCGACCTCATGGAGGAGCAGGTCGAGCGCGTCGCCCCCGGCTTCCGGGCGCTCGTCCGCCGCCGCCACGTCTTCACGCCCGCGTCGCTCCAGGCCGCCGACGCGAACCTCGTCGGCGGCGCCCTGAACGGCGGCACCGCCCAGATCCACCAGCAGCTCGTGTTCCGCCCCACGCCCGGCACCGGCCGCACCGAGACGCACGTCGACGGCCTGTACCTCGCCTCGGCGGCGGCGCACCCCGGCGGCGGCGTCCACGGCGCGTGCGGCGCCAACGCCGCCCGCGCGGCGCTGCACCCGGTCGCGCGGCGGCTGGGACCGCGCCTCGCTCGCGCGCTGCGCGACTGAGCGCGCGCTGGACGGGTAGCGCTGAGGCTCGTGACCGACGCGGTCGTCATCGGCTCCGGGCCCAACGGCCTGGTCGCGGCGAACATCCTCGCCGACCACGGCTGGTCGGTCGAGGTGCTCGAGGCCGAGCCTGACCCGGGCGGCGCGGTCCGCAGCGGGGAGCTGACGCTGCCGGGGTTCGTCCACGACCGGTTCAGCTCGTTCTACCCGCTCGCCGCGGCGTCGCCGGCGATCGGCGCGCTCGACCTCGAGCGCCACGGGCTGCGCTGGCGCCGCGCCGAGCTGCCGGTCGCCCACCCCGCCCGCGACGGCACCGTGGCGTACGTCGGCCGCGACGTCGACGAGACCGCGGCGAACCTCGATGCGTTCGCACCCGGCGACGGCGACGCGTGGCGGCGCCTCATGGACCTCTGGGACCGGGTCGGCGAGCACGTGCTCGGCGCGCTGTTCACGCCGTTCCCGCCGGTGAAGGCGGGCGCCCGGATGGCGGCCGAGCTGCGCTACCGAGGGCTGGTGGACTTCGCGCGCTTCGGGCTGCTCGGCGTCCGGCGGATGTGCGACGAGGAGTTCCGCGGCGCCGGCGGGCCACGGCTCGTCTCCGGCCACGCGCTCCACGCCGACTTCAGCCCCGAGCAGCCGGGCAGCGCGCTGTTCGGCTGGGTCCTGTGCGGCCTGGCCCAGCGGGTCGGCTTCCCGATCCCCGAGGGCGGCAGCTCCGAGCTCAGCCGCGCGATGGTCCGGCGCCTGGAGTCGCTCGGCGGCCGCGTGACCTGCGGGACCCGCGTCACCGGCGTCGAGGTCCGCCGCGGCCGGGCGGTCGGCGTCCGGACCGAGCACGGCGACGTCGTCCCGGCGCGGCGCGCGGTGCTCGCCGACGTCAGCGCCCCGAGCCTGTACCTGGACCTGCTCGCCCGCGAGCACGTGCCGGCCGCGATCCTCCGCGCGCTCGAGCGGTTCGAGTGGGACGTCGCGACGTTCAAGGTCGACTACGCGCTCGACGGGCCGGTGCCGTGGCTGAACCCCGACACCGCGCGCGCCGGGACGATCCACGTCGCGGAGGACATCGACACGCTCACCCGCGCGATGACCGACATCGTGCTGCGCCGGATCCCGCGCGAGCCGTTCCTCGTGTCCGGCCAGTACGCGGGCGCGGACCCGACGCGGATGCCGGCGGGCAAGGAGGTCTACTGGGCGTACACGCACATCCCGCGCCGGATCGAGGGTGACGCGGGCGACGACGGGATCACCGGGCGCTGGGACGAGCGCGAGCGCGAGGCGCTCGCCGACCGGATGACCGCCCGGCTCGAGGCGGTCGCGCCCGGGTTCTCGGGCCGCGTGCTCGCCCGTCACGTCACGACCCCGCAGGACTTCGAGAGGGCCGACGCCAACCTCGACGGCGGCGCGCTGAACGGCGGCACGGCGCAGCTCCACCAGGAGCTCCTGTTCCGGCCCGTCCCGGGCCTGGGCCGCAACGAGACGCCGGTCGCCGGGCTCTACCTCGCGTCGGCGTCCGCGTACCCGAGCGGCGGCGTCCACGGCGCGTGCGGGGCGAACGCGGCGCGGTCGGCGCTGCGCGCGCACGGCCTCCTGCGCCGGCCGCTCGCGGCGCTCACGGCGCGGCTGAGCGGCCGTCCCTGACCGCGGGCCCGCGCCGCGGCCACAGCCGGGCGAGCACCGCCCGCAGCCCCGAGGGCGGGCGCCCGCCGGTCGACAGCCACGACCCGGCGAGGATGAGCAGCAGGCCCGCGACCGCGCCGGCGGTCAGCGGCTCGTCGAGCAGCGTCACGCCGAGCGCGACGGCCACGACCGGGTTGATGTACGTGATGACCGCGGCGCGGCTCGGCCCGACCTCGGCGATGAGCGTGAACCACAGGACGAACGCCAGCGCGGTGCAGACGAGGCCGAGCACGACGAGCGCCCCGATCGCGTCGCCGGTCGGCATCTCGTCCGGCGCCGACAGCGCCGCGGCGGGCGCGAGCATGATCGCCGCGAACGCGAGCGCGACCCCCATGAGCGCGACGGGGTCGCCCGCGTCGGCCAGGTGCCGCTTGATGATCATCGGCCCGATCGCGTAGCCGACGGTGGCCAGCAGGATGCAGAGCGCGCCGATCGCCTCGTCGAGGCTGCCGGACACGTCGATCCCGAACAGCGCGACGACCCCGGCGAGGCCCACGAACAGGCCGGCCAGGCGCCAGCCGGTGACGCGCTCCTCGGCGTCGAAGCGGATCGCGATGAGCGCGATCGTCAGCGGCAGCGCGGCGATGAGGATCGCCGCCAGAGACGAGGCGACGTGCTGCTCGCCGTATGCGATGAGCGGGAACGGCAGGACGATCTCGAAGAGCGCGAACGCGGCGAGCGTGCGGGTCCTGCCGCGCAGGCCGCGCAGCGCGCCCGACCGCCAGGCGAGCGGGAGCATGACCGCCGCGGCGAGCGCGACCCGGAAGAAGCTCAGGAACGCCGGCGAGACGCCCTCGTCGACGGCGATCTTGATGAACAGGTACGGCGTGCCCCACACGACCGAGACGGCCGCGAACACCGCCCACCCCTTGCGCGTCATGCGCGGACTGTAGAGGGCCCCCGCCGCGGCGCCGGGAAGGTCCCGGCGCCGCGCGCGCAGCGCCGGCGCCGGTCAGGCGGCGGGCCGCTCGTCGGAGCGCTCGGCGCGCCGGCGCTCGATCTCGCTTTGCACCGCGCGCCGGCCCTCCTCGTCGCCGGTCGCGATCGCCTCGTCCTCGCAGACCCACAGCTCGGCCCACGTCATCGTCTGCAGGGCGCTCTGCGGGACGACGGCGAACCTGCGTGGCTCGGTGTCTGTGGCCATGGCGATCACCTCGTGATGGCCTCGACGGCATGGACACACACGATCTCGGCGAGCCAGGACTCGACGCGGTGGGCGTCCTCGCGGGGCATCTCGGTCCCCACGACCGCGGTCGCCGGCGCGCCGTCGGCGTACGGCGCCGCGAACGCGACGTCCGTCACCCGGCAGCGGCGCCGGCGCAGGTGCGCGAGGACCCGCTCGAGCGCATCGGGCGAGTCCTCCAGCTCGAGCGCGTACGAGCGCCTGGCGCCCGGAGGCCGGTCCGTCCCGCACGCTGGAACGAGCTGCAGGGCCGGACGGCCGATCGGCTCGGTGGCTGCGGTGGTGGTGGGATCGATCTGCATGGGACTGGGACTCCTCCTGGTCCCCGGTCCCGGATCGCGCCGTCGTCGCCACCCGGTCCCGGAGGACCGTTCGGGCCTGCGACGCGGATGCGCGCGACGCAGGCTAGATGGCGAGAATGGCTACGAGCGCCGTCGCGGCAGCGCGAAGCGCGCCCGGGAGGGCGATCGGCTTCGTGTGCGCGACGTGCGTCATCGAGCGGACAAGGTACAAGGGAGCCCGCCGGGCGCGCAACCCCGACCTCGCGCGGAGGCGCTCAGTAGGCGCCGCGGCGCGCGACGACCGCGGGGATCGTCTTCAGGAGGATCGTGAGGTCGAGGAACGGCGACCAGCGCTCGAGGTACAGGAAGTCGAGCCGGACGAGGTCGTCGAAGTCCAGGTCCGAGCGGCCGGACACCTGCCACAGCCCGGTGATCCCCGGGAGCACGAGGTAGCGCTTCTTGTGCCAGCTCTCCAGGCGGTCGAAGTCGCGCATCGGCAGCGGGCGCGGGCCGACGAGCGACATCTCGCCCTTGAGCACGTTGACGAGCTGCGGCAGCTCGTCGAGCGAGTAGCGCCGCAGGACGCGGCCGATCGGCGTCAGCCGCGGGTCGTCGCGGATCTTGAAGATCGCCCCGTCGGCCTCGTTGAGCGACTCGAGGTCGGCCTGGCGCTGGTCGGCGTCGCGGTGCATCGTGCGGAACTTCAGGCACGCGAACGGCGCCCCGCCGATCCCGGGGCGGATCGAGCGGTACAGGACCGGGCCGCGCGACGTGATCTTGATCACGACGCCGATCGCCAGCAGCACCGGGCTCAGCACGACGAGCAGGATCGACGCGCCGACGATGTCGAACGTCCGCTTGACGAAGTAGTCGAGGCCCTCGAACACCGGCGGCTTGAGCTCGAACAGCGGCACCGACTGGCCGGGCACGAACTCGGCGCGGTGGATGAGGATCTCCATCGTCGACGGCGCGACGTGCACGCGGACCCCGCGCTGGTGGCAGGCGTCGACGATCTCGACCGCCTCCTGCTGGGGGAACGCCGGGTCGGCGATGATGACCTCGTCGACGCGGTGCTGCTCGACGATGTTGCCGATGTTCTCCAGCGACCCGAGCGAGCGCAGCCCGTTGTCGGGCCGCGGGGTCAGCGAGATGAACCCGACGACGTTGATGAGCCCCTGGTTCTCGCCGAGCGCGTGCGCGACCGCCTCGATGTGCTCGCCGGTCCCGACGAGCAGCGCGCGTCGGCGGTAGCCGGCGGCGCGGAGGATCACGCCGGTCGCGCGGTCGTACAGGTACCGGGACGCCGACACATAGAGGACGGCGAAGGTCAGCGACCCGTAGAAGATGTAGTACGACGAGAACTCCTCGCCGGTGAGGAGCGCGTAGCCGAGCGCGACGAGCGTGACCTGGGTGAGCCCCGCGACGATGCGCGTCAGCCCGGGCCGGACCGACCGCCGCGCGTAGAGGTCCGAGCGCGCGAACAGCAGGACCGTGATGAGGAAGACGAACGCGACGATCTCGCGCGTCTGGTCGTACGCCTCGCGGAGCACGAGGTCCCCGAGCACCGCCTCCTTGAGCGCCAGCGCGGTGAAGATCGCCATGAACACGGAGGCGAAGTCGACCGCGAGCAGCGACAGCACCCGAGCCGCGCTGCGCAGCGTGTCCATGCGCAGCAGGAACGAGAGCACGGGCGGCTTCTTCCTGCGGACGTCGCGGTCGGGCAGCTCGATGAGCTGCTGCTGCCCGGCCGGCGGGGCGTCGTGCGCACGGGTCTTCACAGGGCTTTGACTCGGCATCTTTCAGGCCCTAACGGGCCAGTCTTGCGAATGATGCGTTGTTTCGCAGAACGGCCCGGGGCCGCCCTCACCGCTTCCGTGCGGCCTTGAGCGTCTTCTTGGGCACGTCGCCGGTCACAACGTAGCGCCCGTTCTCCAGGCGCTCGGCGTGGCCTTCCTTCGTCAGCCGCTTCAGCACGACCGGGCACTTCTTGCACCGGGGCCGGTCCTTGCAGCACTTGCCCTTCGGCTTGATCGGCTTGCCGGTCTTGAGCTTGGCCACTTAGGCGCACCTTACACCAATCCCGACCTCGGAGGTTGGTTTAGCGGAGGCCCCCGGTAGGGTCCGGGCATGCCCTCGGACGCCTTCGTCGACCTCGTGAACGAGCAGATCGGCCACGAGTTCGCCGCCCAGAACCAGTACATCGCCGTCGCGATCCACTACGACGTCCAGACGCTCCCCCGCCTGCGCGACTTCTTCTACCGGCAGGCCGTCGAGGAGCGCAATCACGGGATGATGCTCGTCCAGTACCTGCTCGACAGCGGCCATCACCCGCGCATCCCCGCCGTGCCGGCGCCGCGTTCGGACTTCCCCGACATCGTCGAGCCGGTGCGCGTCGCGCTCGCGCAGGAGCAGCGTGTCACCGAGCAGTTCAACGTCCTCATGGCGCAGGCGCGCCGCGACGACGACTTCACCAGCGAGCAGTTCCTGAACTGGTTCCTCAAGGAGCAGGTCGAGGAGGTCTCGTCGATGTCCGACCTGCTCGCGATCGTCGAGCGGGCGGTCGAGAACCCGCTGTGGGCCGAGGAGTACCTGGGGCGCGAGGGCATCGGCGAAGAGGAGGAGGACCCGACGGCGCCGGCGGCGGCCGGCGGCGCGCTGTAGCGGCCCCCGCTCCCGGTCAGGCCGTCCGGCCCGCGCGGTCCTCCAGCCGCAGCAGCTCCTCGTACGCGGGCAGCGTCAGGAACTCGACGAGCTCGTCGGCGAGCGCCACGTCCTCGAACAGGCGGCGCGAGAGGTCGGGCCGGCCCTCGCGCCGGAACCACTCGTCGTCGCCGATCTCGGCCCGGATGCGCTCGAGCTCCTCGTCGGCGAGCCGCCGCACGAGCTCGCGGGTGATCGGCCGGCCGTCGTCGAGCTCCGCGCCGTGGCGGATCCACTGCCACACCTGCGAGCGCGAGATCTCCGCGGTCGCGGCGTCCTCCATGAGCCCGTAGATGGCGGCGGCGCCGTTGCCGCGCAGCCAGCTCGAGATGTACTGGATGCCGACGTTGACGTTCAGGCGCAGCCCCTGCTCGGTGATCGCGCCCGGCGTCCGGTCGACGGCGAGCAGGTCGGCCGCGGTGACCTCGACGTCGTCACGGCGGCGGTCGATCTGGTTCGGGCGGTCACCGAGGACCGCGGTGAACTGCTCGAGCGCCGGGGCCACGAAGTCCGGGTGGGCGACCCACGTGCCGTCGTAGCCCTGGCCGGCCTCGCGCTGCTTGTCCTCGCGGACCTTCTCCATCGAGCGGCGGTTCTGCTCGGGGTCGGTCCGCGACGGCAGGAACGCCGACATGCCGCCCATCGCGAACGCTCCGCGGCGGTGGCACGTCGCCACCAGCAGCTCGGTGTACGCGCGCATGAACGGGACGGTCATCGTCACCGCGGTCCGGTCGGGCAGCACCGCCTCCGGGCGCGTGCGCAGCGACTTGATCGTCGAGAAGATGTAGTCCCAGCGGCCGGCGTTCAGGCCCGCCGAATGGTCGCGCAGCTCGTAGAGGATCTCGTCCATCTCGAACGCCGCCGGCAGCGTCTCGATGAGCACGGTCGCCCGGATCGAGCCGTGCGGGATGCCGATCCGCTCCTCGACCAGGGTCAGCACCTCGTTCCACAGCCGCGCCTCGAGGTGCGACTGGAGCTTGGGCAGGTACAGGAACGGCCCCGAGCCCCGGTCGAGCAGCTCCTGCGCGTTGTGGAAGAGGAACAGCGCCGCGTCCATGAACGCGCCGGCGACCGGCTCGCCGTCGACGAGCAGGTGGCGCTCGGGCAGGTGCAGGCCGCGCGGGCGCACGTGGAGCGTCGCGAGATCCTCGCCGAGCGTGTAGTGCTTGCCGTTCTCGGTGTGCTCGAGGCGCCGGCGCACCGCGTCGACGAGGTTCACCTGGCCGTCGACCATGTTCGCCCAGGTCGGCGAGTTGGCGTCCTCGAAGTCCGCCATGAACCCCGGGGCGCCGGAGTTCAGCGCGTTGATGACCATCTTCGCGCTCGTCGGGCCGGTGATCTCCACGCGGCGGTCCTGCAGCCCGGGCGGCGGCGGCGCGACCGTCCAGTCGCCCTCGCGGATCTCGCGCGTCTCGGGCAGGAAGTCGAGCGTGGCGCCGGCGTCCAGCTCGGCCTGGCGCTCGGCGCGCCGGCGCAGCAGGGCGCGGCGCTCGGCGTCGAACGTGCGGTGCAGCTCGGCGACGAGCGCGAGCGCGGCGGGGGTGAGGATCTCGCGGCGGCGTCCGTCCACCGGCCCGGTGATCGTCACGCCTCCGGCGGTGTCGGTGGTCATCGCGGCCTCCTGTCGGTCATCGACATGTGCAGCAGCTCCATGGGGTGGTACACGGGGAGCGGCCGGCCGAGCCGTTCGAGGTGCGCGCTGATCTGCAGCGCGCAGCCGGGGTTCGCGGCGGCGATCGCGTCGGCGCCGGTCGCCAGCAGCGCCTCGGCCTTGCGGCGGCCGAGCTCGGCCGCCGGCTCGGGCCGGGTGAGGTTGTAGATGCCGGCCGAGCCGCAGCAGATCTCCCAGCCCTCGGGCTCGACGAGCTCCAGCCCGGGGATCGCGCGGAGCAGGTCGCGCGGCGCCGACCGGATGCCCTGCGCGTGGGCCAGGTGGCAGGCGTCGTGGTAGGCGACGCGCAGCGGCAGCGGGTGGCGCACGACGCGCTCGTCCAGCCCGGCGAGCAGCTCGGTGACGTCCTTGACGCGCGCGGAGAACGCGGCGGCGCGCTCGGCCCACTCGGGGTCGTCGCGCAGCAGGTGGCCGTACTCCTTCATCGCCGACCCGCACCCGGCGGCGTTCACGACGACCGTGTCGCAGGTCTCGAACCGGGCGATCGTCTCGCGCGCGAGCGCCCGCGCCGGCTCGTCCTCGCCGGTGTGCGCCATGAGCGCGCCGCAGCACCGCGGCAGCGGCGGCGCCTCGACCTCGAAGCCCTCGGCGGCCAGGACGCGGACCGTCGCGTCGTTGACGTCGCCGAAGAACACCCGCTGCACGCAGCCCTGCAGGAAGCCGACGCGCCCGCGCGCGGGGCCGCGCGCGGCGCGCCGCGGCGGCAGGCGGCGGACCGCGTCGCGCAGCCGCACCGGCGGCGCGATGCCGAGCGCGGCGGCCGCGGTGCGCGCGCCCGGCAACGCGGCGAGGCGGTCGGCCAGGCGCGGGAGGCCGAGCCGCCGGGCGGCCACGAGCGCCGGCACCGTGACCCGCAGGCGGCCGGGCCGCGTGAACAGGGCGAAGATCGCGCCGCGCAGCGCGCGGTGGGCCGGCGGGCGGTCGAAGCGGCGCTCGATCTGCCCGCGCGTGTCCATGAGCAGCTTGTCGTACTGCACGCCCGACGGGCACGCGGTGACGCACGCCATACAGCCGAGGCAGTTGTCGAAGTGCTCGACCATGCGGTCGGTCAGGTCGGCGCCCTCGTGGCCGGCGCGCATGAGCACGATCCGGCCGCGCGGCGAGTCCATCTCCTCGTTCCACAGCAGATACGTGGGGCACGTCGGCAGGCAGAAGCCGCAGTGCACGCAGTCGTCGATGAGGTCGGGCTCGGGCGGACGGACGTCGTCCCAGGCGCCGGTGGCCATCGCTCAGATCCCTCCCACGTAGATGCCGGGGTTGCAGACGCGCGCCGGGTCGAACCGCTCCTTCAGGCGGCGGGCGAGCATGAGCTCCCCGCCCTCGCCGACGTCCCACGGGTCGAGCTGCGCACGCAGCTCGGCGGGCGCGTCGAGCACGACGCACGGCGCCTCGCCGAGCGTCTCGCGCAGGCGCCGGACGTCGTCCGCGCCCGTCCCGGCAGGCAGCCGCAGGTACGACGTGCCGACCGCCGCGCGCCCGGCGACGCGGGCACCGGCGGCGTCGGCGGCGCGCAGCACCGACGGCAGCTCGGACGGCAGCCCGGAGACGCGCACGACGACCTCGCCGGGCGCCGCCGCGCGCTGGCCGGCGCGCTGCGCCTCCCACAGCTCGCCGTCGTCGCCGACGGCCTCGCAGCCCTCGAGCGACGCGGCCTGCTCGCCGCAGGTCGGCCCGGCGAACCGGGCGAGGATCGCGCCCTCGCCGCCGGCCCAGGCGACGTCGAGGGCGTCGAGCTCCAGCGGCCGGTGCGCGAGGTTGGCGGCGATCCGGCCCGCTTCGTCGGGGTCGCCGACCGCGAAGCGCGCGGTGGCGGTCGCCGCGGGCAGCGGGTGCAGGCGGACCGCGACCTGGGTGATGACGCCGAGCGTCCCGAACGCGCCCGCGTTGAGCTTGGCCAGGTCGTAGCCCGCGACGTTCTTGATGACCTTGCCGCCGGACTTGGCGACCGTCCCGTCCGGCAGCGCGACGGTCATGCCGATGACGAGGTCACGGATCGCGCCGTACCGGTGGCGCCGCGGGCCGGCGTCCGCGGTCGCGACGAGGCCGCCGATCGTCGCGCCGGGCGCGGGCGGCGGGTCGACCGCGAGCATCTGGCCGTGCTCGGCGAACGTCGCCTGCGCCTCCTCGAACGGCACGCCCGCGCCGAGGACCGCGGTGAAGTCGCCGGCCGAGTGTTCGGCGATGCGGTCCAGGCCGGTGGTCGACAGCTCCGCGTCGGCGGTGACCGGGCTGCCCCAGCCGGCGCGCGTGCCGCCGCCGGTGATCCGCACCGACCGGCCCGCCTGGGCATGCGCGGCCAGCGCCTCGGCGACCTCCGCGGCGGTGGTGGGACGGAAGGCCGTGCCGCCCGCCACCTAGAACCGCTCCGCCAGGCCGGCCCGCTCGAGCGGGTGCTGCCGGAACGGGCCGGGCACCTCGCCGCACAGCCGCGGGGTCGGCATGACCTTGCCGGGGTTCGCGAGCCCGTGCGGGTCGAACGCGCAGCGCAGCTTCTGGAACGCCTCGAGGTCGGGCTCGTCGAACATCCGCGGCATGTGGCGCTTCTTGTCGACGCCGACGCCGTGCTCGCCGGTGATCGACCCGCCCGCCTCGACGCACGCCGCGAGGATCTCGCCCGACAGCTCCTCGGCGCGGGCGGCGTCCTCGTCGCGGTCGTAGCAGACGAGCGGGTGCAGGTTGCCGTCGCCGGCGTGGAAGACGTTCGCGACGCGCAGCCCGTACTCGTCGGCGAGCGCCGCGATCCGGCCGAGGACCTCGGGCAGCCGCGTGCGGGGGATGACGCCGTCCTGGACGTAGTACGAGCGCGCGATCCGGCCCATCGCCGGGAACGCCGCCTTGCGCGCCTTCCAGAAGCGGGCGGCCTCGTCGGCGTCGCGGGCGACGCGCACCTCGGTGGCCCCGGCCTCGGCGCACATGCGCTCGACGTCGTCGAAGCGGGCGGCGACCTCCAGCTCCGAGCCGTCGAGCTCGATGACGAGCGCCGCCCCGGCGTCGGTGGGAAAGCCGGCGTGCGCCATGAGCTCGGCCGCCTGGATCGAGAGCCGGTCCATCATCTCGATCGCGCCGGGGACGACCCCCGACTGGACGATCGCCGACACCGCCTCGCCCGCGGCCTCGGGGGACGGGAAGAACGCCGCGAGCGTCCGGACGGTCTCGGGCACCGGCACGACACGCAGCCAGATCTTCGTGACGACCGCGAGCGTGCCCTCCGACCCGACGAGCGCGCCGAGCAGGTCGTAGCCGGGCGTGTCGAGCCGCTTGCCGCCGACCTGGACGACCTCGCCGTCGGCGAGCACGAGCTCCAGCCCGCACACGTAGTTCGTCGTGAAGCCGTACTTGAAGCAGTGCGCGCCGCCCGAGTTCTCGGCGACGTTGCCGCCGATCGAGCAGACGATCTGGCTCGACGGGTCGGGCGGGTAGAAGTGCGTCGGCCCGACCGCCTTGGAGACCTCGACGTTCGTCACGCCCGGCTCGACGACGACGCGCTGGTTGTCGAGGTCGACCTCGAGCACCCGCCGCAGCCGGGTGAGCGCGATCACGATCCCGTCCTCGACCGGCAGCGCGCCGCCGCTGAGGCCCGACCCCGACCCGCGCGCCACCCACGGCACCTCGCGCTCGAAGCAGGCGCGCACGACCTGCGCGACCTCCTCGGTCGAGCCGGGCAGCACGACGGCGCCCGGGAGCACGGCGTACTGCAGCAGGCCGTCGGACTCGTAGGTCCGGAGCTGCTCGGGGGCGGTGACGACGTGCTCAGCGCCGCAGATCGCCCGCAGCCGGTCGACCAGCTCCCGGGGAACGCTCATCCATCCACCACCATCCACTCGAACGCGGGCGACGACTGCGCGAGCACGATGACGCACATGAGGAGCAGGAGCAACAGGCTCCACCCGATGACCTTCCGGAAGATGTCGCCCTCGCGCCCGGCCAGGCCCGCGGCCGCCGCGCCGATCGCGAGGTTCTGGGGCGAGATCATCTTCCCCATCACGCCGCCCGACGAGTTCGCGGCCGCCATGAGCGTCGGCGACAGGCCGGCCTCGTCGGCGGCGGTCACCTGCAGCGCGCCGAACAGCGCGTTCGCCGAGGTGTCGCTGCCGGTCACCGCGACCCCGAGCCAGCCGAGGATCGACGCGAGGAACGCGAACACGCCGCCGGCGCCGGCGATCCACAGGCCGAGCGTCACGATCTGCCCGGACTGGTTCATGACGTAGGCGAGCGCGAGGACCGCGGCGACGGTGAGGATGGCCCACTTGAGCTGGTCCAGCGTCTCGCCGTAGACGCGCAGCGCGCGGCGGGGGCCGAAGCGGATGACGGCCATCGTGATCAGCCCGGCGAACAGGAGCTGGGTGCCTGTCCACGTCGAGTTCGCGTTGTACTCGGTGCTCCCGACCGTCTCGCCCTGGGCGTCGGTGACCTCCAGGCCGGGCCAGGCGAACGTCGGCAGGCTGTCGGTGATGACGTCCTTGAAGAAGAGCTGGCCGATCGCGAACACCGCGATGATCACGACGTACGGCGCGTAGGCCTCGGCGATCTCGCGCGGCGTGTCGCGCTCCTGGCCGGCGCGGCGCTCGGCCGCCCGCTCGAACACCCGGTCCTGGACCGCGCCGCCCGCGAGCGCCGGGCCGCGCGTGAAGCGCGCCTGGAGCGGCTCGCTGGGATGCCAGAACTGCATGAGCGCGACGATCGCGGCCGCCGACAGCAGCGACGCGACGATGTCGGTCAGCTCGACCGAGACGTAGTTCGAGCACACGAACTGGCCGAGCGCGAACGCTGCGCCGCCGACGATCGCCGCCGGCCACGCCTGGCGGACGCCGCGCCGCCCGTCGACCATCGCCACGAGGATCAGCGGCACGACGAGCGCGAGCAGCGGCGTCTGGCGGCCGACCATCGCGCCGAGGTCCTCCTTGGGCAGCTCGGTCACCGAGGCGAGCGTGATGATCGGCGTCGCGATCGCGCCGAACGCGACCGGCGCGGTGTTCGCGACGAGGCTGATCGCGACCGCCTTCAGCGGGCGGAAGCCGAGCGCGATGAGCATGACCACGGTGATCGCGACCGGCGTGCCGAACCCGGCGAGCGCCTCGATGAGCGCGCCGAAGCTGAACGCGATGACGATCGCCTGGATGCGCTGGTCGTCGGAGATCGTGCTGAACGACCGCCGCAGCACCGCGAAGTGCCCGGTGCGCTCGGTCATGTTGTAGATCCAGATCGCGTTGACGACGATCCACATGATCGGGAACAGGCCGAACAGCGCGCCGAGCAGCGCCGAGTCGGCGGCCTGGCCGACCGGCATGCCGTAGACGGCGATCGCGACGACGAGCGCCACCCCGAGCGAGGCCAGGCCCGCCCACTGGGCCTTGACCCGCAGCCCGCCGAGCAGCACGAACAGCGTCAGGAGCGGCAGCGCCGCGAAGATCGACGACAGCGCGAGCGAGCCGCCGACCGGGTCGTACACCTGCTGGTACATGCCCGTCCTCCTCTCCCGAGGTCCCCTGCCGGGTTCGCGTTCCCGGTTCGGTGGCCGAGCATTCGCCCGATTGCGGGCGATCGTCAGCGCCGGGTGCGGCGGCGCAGGGTCCGGCGGTCGTCGGGATGGCGGAGCGTGAAGCGCTCGCCGTCGAGGTGCTCGAGGAGCGCCTGGGCGAACTTGCGCGACGTGCCGAGCTCGTCGCGCAGGCGGGCGAGCGTGACCGACCCTTCGGCCTCGACGAGCGCGGCGACCCGCTCGCGGACGGCGGCGAGCGCGTCGGGGTGCGCCCACAGCGAGCGGCCGACGCGGACCGCGCGGCCGGCGGCGCGCAGGGCGGGCAGGTGGGCGGCGTCGTCGCCGAGCTCGGCCTCCGACGGCGGCTCGTGGCCTGCGGCGCGCAGGCGCTCCTCGAGCGCGAGCGCCTCGGGGGAGAGCGCGACGGCGTCGTCCGGGGCGCCGGCGTCGCGGGCCCGGACCGCCGCGCGGCCCTCGTCGCCCGGGCCGGCGGGCCTCACCTGCGCCGCCCGGTCGCCGTCCGGCCGGCCCGCGGCCTGCGGCGGCTCCCTCCCCGCCTGGATCGCCCGCAGCCGCGCGACGACCTCGGGCGAGCCGCCGTGCTTGCGCACGCCGACGTCGAGCACGGTCCCGCCGCCGAGCGTGTCGGGCGGCGCGATCGAGCGGACCACGACGCGGTCGCCGCGGCGCGCCAGCAGCGGCTGCTCGAGGCGCACCTGCCACAGCTCGTCCGCCAGGTGCGCCAGCCGCGCGGGCGCCTCGCGCGTGCCGTGGTGGACCTGGACGCGCATGCCGTGCCGGGCGTCGCGCAGGTCGAGCGCCGCGTCGAACCGGTACGCCGGCCGCACCGCGCCGGGCGCGCAGACGACGTCGCCGCGCTGCACCGCGCGCACCTCGACGCCGGCGAGGTTGAGCGCGACCCGCTGCCCGGCCTCGGCGCGCTCGCGGGCGGCGTCGTGGACCTGGACGCCGCGCACCCGGGCGCGCAGGCCGGACGGCTCGATCCGCACCTCGTCGCCGCGCGCGACCGTCCCGGACCACAGCGTGCCGGTGACGACCGTGCCGGCGCCCTTGATCGTGAAGACGCGGTCGACGTGGAGCACCGGCTCGCCGCCCGCGCCCGCCCGGCCCGGCAGCCGCGCGGCGACCGCGTCGAGGGCCCGTGCGACCTCGTCGACGCCCGCGCCGGTCCGCGCGCTGCACGCGACGACCTCGGCGCCGGGCAGCAGCTCGGCGGCCTCGGCGGCGGCGCGGGCCGGGTCGGCGAGGTCGCTCTTCGTCACCGCGACGACGCCGTCGGCGACGCCGAGGCCCGCGAGTACGGCGGCGTGCTCGCGCGTCTGCGGCATGACGCCGTCGTCAGCCGCGACGGCCATGAGGTACAGGTCGATCCCGGTCGCGCCGGCGACCATCGTGCGGACGAAGCGCTCGTGACCGGGCACGTCGACGACCGACACCGCGCGCCCGGACGGCAGCGCCAGCGGCGCGTAGCCGAGCTCGATCGAGATCCCCCGCGCGCGCTCGGCCGGCAGCCGGTCGGTGTCGACGCCGGTGAGCGCGCGGACGAGCTGCGTCTTGCCGTGGTCGATGTGGCCGGCGGTGCCGAGGACGAGCGGGGCGGCCGCGGGGGCCGTCAACCGCGCGCCTCCGCGACCAGGCGGGCCGCCACCTCGACCTCCTCGTCGGTCAGCGTCCGCGGGTCGAGCAGCAGGCGGCCGTCGCGGACGCGCCCGACGAGCGGCGGGTCGCCGGCGCGCAGCGGCGCGGCGAGCGCGGCGTCGAGCGCGACGACCGGGCCGGGCAGCTCGAGCAGCGGCAGCGCGCCGCCGCCGACCTTCGCGGTCGCCTCGACGAGCTCGCCGCCGGTGAGCTCGGCCAGGCGCTCTGCCCGCGTGCCGGGATCGTCGACGAGCATCCGCAGGACGGGGATCTCGCGGACGGCGCGCCCGGGCTCGCGATACAGCGCGAGCGTCGCCTCGAGCGCCGCGAGCGAGAGCTTGTCGATCCGCACCGCCCGGGCGAGCGGATGGCGCCGGCAGGCCGCGACCGCGTCGCGCGTGCCGACGATGATCCCCGCCTGCGGGCCGCCGAGCAGCTTGTCGCCGCTGAAGCACACGGCGGCCGCGCCGGCGCGCACCGACCGCCGCACCGGCGGCTCGCCCGCCAGCACCTCGAGCTCGGCGAGGTTGCCCGAGCCCAGGTCGTCGATCACCGGCAGCCCGAGGCCGCACAGATCCTCGATCTCGACCTCCTCGGTGAACCCGACGACGCGGAAGTTCGACGGGTGCGCGCGGAGGATCACGTCGCCCTCGGCGCGCACGTAGTCGCGCAGCCGCGTGCGGTTCGTGGTGCCGACCTCGACGAGCCGCGCGCCGGCCTGCTCGACGACCTCGGGGATCCGGAACGCGCCGCCGATCTCGACGAGCTGGCCGCGCGAGACGATCACCTCGCGGCCCAGCGCCGCGACCGCGAGCAGGACGGCGGCGGCGCAGTTGTTGACGGCGAGGGCCGCCTCGGCGCCGGTCAGCTCGCGCAGCAGCCCCTCCACGTGATCGCCCCGCGACCCGCGCGTGCCCGAGCCCACGTCGTACTCGAGGTTCGAGTAGCCCTCCGCCGCACGGGCGACCGCCTCGCGCGCCGCGGCCGCGAGCGGCGCGCGCCCGAGGTTCGTGTGGACGACGACGCCGGTCGCGTTGAGCACGCGGCGCAGCGACGGGCGCAGCCGGGCGCGGGCGCGCGCGACGAGATCGACCTCCTCGCCGTCGCGGGCCTTCCCGGCGAGGATCTCCGCGCGGCGCTCCTCCACGACCGCGCGGGCCGCCGACACGGCGGCGCGGTGCGCCTCGGCGGACCCGCCCTCGGCGGCGGCGACGCGGGCGGCGAGCCGCTCGACCTGCGGCAGCTCCCTCAGGAGGGCACGTTGCCGCGGACCCACTCGCCCTCCTCGCGCTTGAAGATCGGCACGCGCTCCTTGAGCCGGTCGATCATCTCGCGCGCGCCGGCGAACGCCTCGCCGCGATGGGGAGCCGAGGCGGCGACGACGACCGACGGCTCGCTGAGCGGCACCTCGCCGATCCGGTGCTCGATCGCCGCAGCGCACAGGCCGTGGCGCTCGACCGCCTCCTCGGCGATCGCCCGCATCGTCTCCAGCGCCATCTCGCCGTACGCCTCGTAGTCGAGCTTGTCGACCTCGCGGGTCACCCCCTGGAACGTCACGACCGCGCCCGCGCGCGGGTCGCGGACGAGCGCGGTGACGGCATCCTGCGACAGAGGCTCCTCGCGGATCGCGACGTGCACCGCGGCCGCGCCGCCCGACACCGGCGGCACGAGCGCGAGCTCGTCGCCGGGCGACAGCCGCAGCTCCTCGCCCGCGTACTGCCGGTTGACGGCCATCACCACCGGGACCCCGTCGGTGAGGTCCTCGACCGCCGCCAGCGCGTCGCGCACGCGCGCGTCGTCGGGCAGCTCGAGCTCGAGCTCGCTGCGGCCGGCGCGCTCGCGGAGCTGGGCGAAGAGTCGGACTGTCACGCGCATGGCGCCATCGTCGCACGCTCTTGCATCCGCGCGGACGAAGCGCGTAATCTCTCCATGGAGACCGTCGTCAGCGCGCACGGATGCTGGGTCACCTGCGCAAGGACGCGATCGCCTATCTGGCGCTCTTCGTCGCGCTCGGAGGCACGAGCTGGGCCGCCGTGAGCCTTCCGCGCAACAGCGTGGGCAGCGCGCAGCTCAAGCCGCGGGCCGTGCGCGCGGCGGACATCGCGCCGTCCGCCGTCACCTCGCGCGCGATCCGCGACGGCACGATCAGAGAGCGGGACCTCGATCGCAGGATCCGCGCGCTGCTGCGCCCGCGGGCGTCGTCACAGGGCGGGCCGGCAGCGCCCCGGTGCGCCGGGGCCGGCAGGCCCGCCGGGCGAACGGGGCGAGCGCGGGCCGGCGGGGACGCCGGGCCCGAAGGGCGACAAGGGCGAGCCCGGCCCCACGGAGGGCCTCTCGACCGACCTCGCGACCGAGAACGGCATCGCCTACCAGAACGCGGGCAGCGATCTGGGCGTCGCGTTCACGACCGCGACCGCCGGCCGGCTCTTCGTCACGCGGGCGCTCGGCCGCGCGACCGCGCGGTGCCCGTCGGGCGAGACCTGGGTGATGTTCCTGTCGGTCGACGGGGAGCGGGTGCCGGGCAGCATCCTGGGGAGCTTCGCCGACGGCGAGGCGGTCGAGGCCGTCACCCTCGCCGGTGTCACGGCCGGCGCCGTGCCGGCCGGGAAGCACACGGCCAACGTGAGCATCGTCTGCCAGGGCGACAAGGCGCCCGTGGAGGGGAACTTCACGACGAACCAGAGCGTCTCGGTGCTCGTGCTCGGCGGCTGACCCACCGGCCGGCCGGGACCGGCATGATGCGCATGATGCGCGGATGCCCACGCGCCTGTACGTCGTCCACGGCTCGCACCCCTGCGCGACGGTCGAGCGCGCGCTCGAGCTCAAGGGCGTGCCGTTCCGCAAGGTCGAGCTCCCGCCGCCGAGCCACGCGCTGCTCATGCGGCCGCTGTTCGGCGAGCGGACCGTGCCCGGGATCCGGTTCGAGGACGGCACGAAGGTGCAGGGCTCGCGCGAGATCCTGCGCGAGCTCGAGCGCCGCGTCCCCGACCCGCCGCTCCGTCCCGGCGCAGAGGCCGAGGAGGCCGAGCGCTGGGGCGACGAGGTCTTCCAGCCGATCGCCCGGCGCCTGTTGTGGACCGCGTTCCACCGCCATCCGCGGTCGATGCACGCCTACCAGGAGGGCGGCCGCGGCCCGAAGCTGCCGATGCCGGCCATCCTCGCCGCGGCGCCGCTCATCACCCGGATCGAGCTACGGATGACCAAGGCGACGCCGGAAGCGGTCCGCGCGGACCTCGAGGCGCTGCCCGGCCACCTGGACCGGATCGACGGGTGGATCGCCGACGGCGTGCTCGGCGGCGAGCATCCGAACGCCGCGGACCTGCAGATCGCGCCGACGATCCGGCTGCTGCACACGATCGGCGACGTCCGGCCCCTCATTGCCGGCCGGCCCGCCGAGGGGCTCGCGTCGCGCTGGTTCGACGCGCTGCCGGGCAGCACGCCCCCCGGCCTCCTGGCGGCCTGACGGCGCCCGCCCCTGGTGGCTGAGCTCCTTCCCCGGAGCGGGGATACCCTCCAGGCCATGGCGACCGAGCCCAAGGCAGCCGACGAAGGCCTGACCGTCGCACCGATCGTCGGCAAGGACGATCCGCGGCGGTTCACCGACTCCGGCATCGAGATCAAGAAGCTGTACACCGCCGAGGATCTCCCCGCGGACCTCGAGGAGCGCCTGGGCGAGCCGGGCGAGTACCCCTTCACCCGCGGCGTCCACCGCGAGATGTACCGCAAGCAGACGTGGACGATGCGCCAGTACGCGGGGTACGCGTCCGCGAAGGAGTCCAACGAGCGGTACCGCTTCCTGCTGTCGAAGGGGTCGACCGGCCTGTCGATGGCGTTCGACCTGCCGACCCAGCTCGGCCTGGACTCCGACGATCCGCGCTGTGCGGGCGAGGTCGGCCGCACCGGCGTCGCCATCGACACGATCGACGACATGCGGACCGCGTTCGACGGGATCCCGCTCGACGAGGTGTCCACGTCGATGACGATCAACGCGCCCGCCGCGTGCCTGCTGCTGCTCTACCAGCTCGTCGGCGAGGAGCAGGGCGTCGACCCGTCCAAGCTCCGCGGGACGACCCAGAACGACATCCTCAAGGAGTACATCGCGCGCGGGAACTTCATCTACCCGCCCGAGGGCGCGATGCGGCTCACCACCGACCTCTTCGCGTACTGCAAGGACAACATCCCGAAGTGGAACACGATCTCGATCTCCGGCTACCACTTCCGTGAGAAGGGGTGCTCGGCGGTCCAGGAGGTCGCGTTCACGCTGTCGAACGGGATCGCCTACGTGCAGGCGGCGATCGACGCGGGCCTGCAGGTCGACGACTTCGCGCCGCGGCTGGCCTTCTTCTTCAACGGCCACAACAACGTCTTCCAGGAGGTGGCGAAGTTCCGCGCCGCCCGGCGGATGTGGGCGCGGATCATGAAGGAGCGCTTCGGGGCCCAGAACCCGAAGTCGATGATGCTGCGCTTCCACACGCAGACCGGCGGCGTGACGCTCACCGCCCAGCAGCCGATCAACAACATCGTCCGCGTCGCGCTGCAGGGCTTCGCCGCCACCTGCGGCGGGACCCAGTCCCTGCACACGAACGGCTTCGACGAGGCGCTCGCGCTGCCGACCGAGAACGCGGCCCGGATCGCGATCCGCACGCAGCAGATCCTCGCCCACGAGTCCGGCGTCACCGACACCGTCGACCCGTTCGCCGGCTCCTACTTCGTCGAGAGCCTCACCGACGAGATCGAGAAGCGCGCCACCGGGCTCATCGAGAAGATCGACGACATGGGCGGCTCGGTCAACGCGATCGAGTTCATCATGAAGGAGATCGACGAGTCCGCCTGGGGCTACCAGGAGCGCTACCGGCTCGAGCAGGACATCGTCGTCGGCGTCAACAAGTACGTCGAGGACGAGGTCGAGGTCCCCGAGACGCTGCGGGTCGACCCCGAGTCCGAGCACCAGCAGGTCGCGCGCCTGAAGGAGTTCAAGGCCAACCGCGACCAGGAGCTCGTCCAGCGGCGCCTGGAGGAGATCCGCGAGGCCGCGCGCGGGACCGAGAACATGCTGCCGGTGCTGCGCCAGGCGCTGAAGGACCGCTGCTCGCTCGGCGAGGTGTGCGGGGCGATGAAGGACGTCTTCGGCGCCTACCAGCAGCCCGCGAGCTTCTGACGCCTACGTAGGACTGCGTATGCCCGCCGGTGCCGCCACGCGGAAGCGTGGCGGCATGGGCGACGGATGGCGACTGACGGTCCGGCGGGCTCGGACGGGTCGGTCGGCGCGGCGCTCCTGCGGTCGTGGGCGAGCTGGAACCCGGGCGCCACTGCCCTGCGGGCAGACCTACGTGCCCTAGGCGCGTGGTCCCCGGCGTGCGGGGCGGCCGCAAGGGACCTCTCATGCAGGGGGAGGAACCCGGCGCCGGGGCGGCGAAGCCCGGAGCCGATGCCCGAAGCCGCACGCACCCTCGTGAAGTCCCCGCCCGAGCTGTGGGCGGAGGTCTCGGACCCGGAGTCGCTCGCACGCCACCTCGGCGCGTTCGGCGAGATCCGCATCACCCGACTGGAGCCGGAGAACACCGTCGCCTGGGAGGGCGACCGCATGCGCGGCACGGTGGACCTGGCCCCCGCGGGATGGGGCACGAAGGTCACGGTGACCGCGGAGGAGATCGAGGACGCCGCGGCAGCCGAGCCGCCTGCGGAGCCGGACGACGAGCCGGCGCAGCCGCAGGCGGCGCAGGAGCCCGAGGCGGCTGCGGCGCCCGAGCCCGAGTCGACCGCGGAGCCCGCGCCCGAGCCGCCCGGCGACGCCCGGCCCGCCGAGCTCGGCGCCGCCTCGCCGCGGGCCGGCCTGCGCGGGCTGTGGGGCCGGATCTTCGGCCGCCGCGAGGCCACCGGGCCCGCGGCCGGCCCGGAGCCGGAGGCCGTCGCGGCGCCTGCGGCCGAGGCGGAGCCGGCGGCCGTCGCGGTCGCCGAGCCCGAGCCCGAGCCGGAGGCCGTCGCGGTCGCCGAGCCCGCTCCGGTATCGGCGTCCCGGCCCGACCCGGCCGCCGTCCTGGACGGCATGCTCGGCAGCCTCGGGGCCGCGCACCACCGCCCGTTCTCGCGCTGACGGGGCCCGCGACCGGCGCGTCTGGGGTCGGCGCGGGCCGCGCTCGGGTAGCGTCCCACGCCGCATGAGCCCGAAGAAGACCCCCCGACAGCAGGCCCCTGAAACGTTCGAAGAGAAGCTCGCGCACCTGCAGCAGCTTCGCGAGGCGGCGCTCCACCCCGCGCCCGAGGCCGAGAAGAAGCAGCACGACCGCGGCAAGTACACCGCGCGCGAGCGGATCGAGAAGCTCCTGGACCCCGGATCGTTCCAGGAGGTCGACACGTTCGTGCGCCACCGGACCTACGAGTTCGGCATGGACAAGAACCGGCCCTGGGGCGACGCCGTCGTCACCGGCCACGGCACGATCGACGGCCGCCGGGTCTGCGTCTTCAGCCAGGACTTCACCGTGTTCGGCGGCTCGCTCGGCGAGGTCATGGGCGAGAAGATCTGCAAGATCATGGACCTCGCCGCCAAGATCGGCTGCCCGGTCATCGGCATCAACGACTCGGGCGGCGCGCGGATCCAGGAGGGCGTCGTCTCGCTCGGCGCCTACGGCGACGTCTTCGTCCGCAACGTCAAGTGCTCCGGCGTGATCCCCCAGATCTCGCTCATCATGGGGCCGTGCGCCGGCGGCGCGGTCTACTCGCCCGCCATCACGGACTTCATCATGATGGTGAAGGAGACCTCGCACATGTTCATCACCGGGCCCGACGTCATCAAGACGGTCACCGGTGAGGAGGTCGGGTTCGAGGACCTCGGCGGCGCGATCGCGCACAGCACGAAGTCGGGCGTCGCCCACTTCGCCGCCGACGACGAGGACCAGTGCCTCGAGGACGCGCGCTACCTGCTGAGCTTCCTGCCGCAGAACAACCTCGAGACGGTCCCGCGCGTGCTGCCGACCGACGACCCCGAGCGCCGCGACGAGGAGCTCAACCACGTCGTCCCGGCCGACCCGCAGAAGCCGTACGACATGCGCGACGTGATCCGGCTCGTCGTCGACGACGGCGAGTTCCTCGAGGTCCAGGAGCTGTTCGCGCCGAACATCGTCGTCGGCTTCGCGCGCCTGAACGGCTACACGGTCGGCGTCGTCGGCAACCAGCCGCGCCAGCTCGCCGGCGTGCTCGACATCGACGCCTCCCGCAAGGGCGCGCGGTTCGTGCGCACCTGCGACGCGTTCAACATCCCGCTCGTGACGTTCGTCGACGTGCCGGGCTTCCTGCCGGGGACCTCGCAGGAGTGGGGCGGGATCATCACCCACGGCGCGAAGCTGCTGTACGCGTTCACCGAGGCGACCGTCCCGAAGATCACCGTCATCACGCGCAAGGCGTACGGCGGCGCGTACGACGTCATGGCGTCCAAGCACATGCTCGCCGACTTCAACTTCGCGTGGCCGACCGCGGAGGTCGCGGTCATGGGCCCCGAAGGCGCGGTGAATATCATCTACCGGCGCGACATCGCGTCCTCGCCGACGCCCGAGGAGCGCCGCCAGAAGCTCATCACCGACTACAAGGCGCGCTTCGCGAACCCGTACACGGCGGCCGAGCGCGGCTACGTCGACGACGTCATCGTCCCGAGCGAGACCCGCCCGAAGATCATCACCGCGCTCGAGACGCTGCAGACCAAGCGCGAGCCCGGGCCCAAGCGCAAGCACGGGAACATCCCACTCTGATGCGACGGCGCGCCGGCATCGCCACGGTGGTCCTGGCCCTGGCCGGGCTGCTCGCCGGGGCGGCGCCGGCGCACGCCGCGTTCTCGCTCGCCGGCGTCTCCGCGGCCCCGGCCGACACGGCAGCCGGCGCGAACGCCGACTTCCGCATCCACCTCGAGCCGCGGGACGGCAAGATCCGCGACCTCGACCTGCACCTGCCGCCGGGCCTGGTCGGCGACCCGAACGCGACCGACCGGTGCCCGATCGCGCGGTTCGAGGCCGACGCGTGCCCGGCCGCGACGCAGGTCGGGCGCAGCAGCACGACCGTGCAGATCGCCTTCCTGAGCCAGACGGCGCAGGGCGTCATCTACAACATCGCCCCGCGCGGCCGCGAGCCCGCCCGCCTGGGCGTGAAGATCACGCCGCCGATCGGCGGGACCGTGCGGCTCGAGTCGCCGGTGACGGCGCGGCCCGACGGCGGGCTGGACTCGACGCTGCGCGGCCTGCCCGACCGGGTCGCGGGCCTCGAGGTGACGATCACCGCGCTCGAGATCGTGCTGTCCGGGCGCGCGAGCGGCCGGCCGTTCATGACGAACCCGACGAGCTGCGTGCCGGCCGAGACCGTCATCGACGCGCGCTCGTACGCGGGCGAGGCGGCCCGGGCGAAGGCGGCGTTCACGCCGACGCGGTGCGAGGCGCTGCCGTTCGCGCCGGGCTTCGAGGCGGTCCTCGGCGCGCCCGGGCTCATCCGCCGCGGCGACAAGCCGCCGCTGCGCACGATCGTCACGCAGGACCGCGGGCAGGCCAACACGCGGTCGGTCGAGGTCACGCTGCCGAAGGACCTCAGCGTCAGCTTCGACCAGCTCGAGCGCGCCTGCGCGCCCGAGGTGCTCGCCGCCGGGCAGTGCCCGCCCACCGCGACGATCGGCACCGCGACGGCGCAGACGCCGCTGCTCTCCGAGCCGCTCGCCGGGCCGGTGCTGTTCGCGTTCGGGGAGGCGACGCTGCCCGACCTCGTGCTCAACCTCACCGGGCCGCTCGCGCTGACGCTGCGCGGCGCCAACACGCTCACGAACGCGGGCCAGGTCACGAAGTTCGACGGCATCCCCGACGTGCCGCTGTCCCGGTTCGAACTGGCGTTCAAGGGCGGCCGGCGCGAGGGCCTGCTGACGCTCGGCCGGGACGTGTGCGTCGGGCGCCGCCCGCGGTTCCGGGCCACGTTCACCTCCCAGGCCGGCGCGACCCACACGGTCACGGTCCCGGCGCGGCTCGAGGGCTGCGCGCCGCAGATCACGGTCCGGCTCGGGTCGCTCAAGCGGCGCCAGCCGTCGCTGCGCGTGCGCGTCGACGCGGGCGCCGAGCGGCTGCGCCGCGTGCGGCTGACGCTCCCGCGCGGGCTGGTCGCCCGGGGCGCCGCGCGCGGCGTCGTGACCGGCAGCGGCGCGCGCGGATCGCGGCTGCGCCGGCGCGGCCGGATCGTCGAGGTCACGGTGCCGGGCGCCGGCGCGCGCAGCGTCGCGATCAGGTTCCGGGCCGGCACGCTGCGGGCCCGGCGCGGGTTCCGCGGCAGCACGCGCTTCCGGGTCGCGGTGACCGACGCGGCCGGGAAGACGCTCGCCAAGAGCCTGCGTCCCGAGCGGTAGCGTGGACGCCGTGACCGCGGAGGACGACACGGCAGGGCCCGAGCGCGCGCCCGAGCGCCCGCCGGTCCCGCGCCCGCGGCTCGTCGCGCGCCTGGAGGCCCAGCGCGAGGCCTACCGCGAGCGCTCGCGGATCGTCCGTGCGCTCTTCGTCGTCGCGGGCTTCACCCTGCTCGCCGCGGGCATCGTCATGATCGTCACCCCCGGGCCGGCCTTCGTGGCGATCGCCGTCGCGCTCGCGATCCTGTCGCTCGAGTTCGCGTGGGCCGAGAAGCTGCTCGAGCGCTCGCTCGAGGAGGCGGCCAAGGCGCAGCGCAGGGCGGCCGAGACGACCACGACCCAGCGCGTGCTCACCGCGATCGCGGGCGTGCTCGCGGTGGCGGCGATCGCGGCGTGGTGGATCTGGGGTGACATCCCGCTCGTGCCGGGCTAGGGGCGGCGTGGGCCGGCCGCCTGGTGCTCGGCCCGTGGTGGGTGGTGCGTGGGCCGGCCGGGTCGGGCGGGCGTGGGTGGCGGCCTGCGGCGGCGGGTCCGCGCCCGGTCTCGGTGGTGCCGGCCTCGGCTCGCTCCGCGCGGTCTTGTCTGGCGGCGGTGTGTGGTGTGGTCTGAACGGCCGCTGGTCAGGGGTCCGCGGGAGCGGTTCCGCACCGCGCTCGCCGCGCACCGCCCACGCCCCCAGGCCGGCCCGCACCCGCGCGCCGGCCCGCGCCCCCGCGCCGGCCCGCGCCCCCGCGCCGGCCCGACCCGCGCGCCGCGCGCCAAGCCGCGCGTGGGCCTACAGGCACCGGCCGCTCAAGCCGCACGAGCCCGAGACGCGCGCCCAGGCGCGCGTGGCCCACACCCCGCGCCGGGCCCGCTGCGATCTCGAGGCCGACGGCTGCGGCGCGCGCCCCGACCACCCGGGTGTGTCGACTCGTCCCGGCATGACCGTCATCAGTCGACACACCCGACCGGACCCTCGGTGGGTGTGTCGACTCGTCCCGGCATCACCGTCACGAATCGACACACCCGCGCGACGATGGCGCGTACCCGCTTGCCTTGGTGCGGTCGCCGTGGTGTCTCGGGCCTGGCGACGCTCACGGCGGCCGAGCGGGGGCGAACGGCCGCTCTGGTGCGCGTGTCGTCCAGGTCGCCGCCGATCGCGGCCTGCTCCCGGCGGCGGCGATCACGGCGTGGTGGACCTGGGGTGTCCCGCTCGTGCGGGGCTGGGGGCGCCGGCCGCCTGGTGCTCGGCCCGTGGTGGGTGGTGCGTGTTACTGCCGGGTCGGGTGGGCGTGCGTGGGTGGCGGCCTGCGGCGGTGGGTCCGCACCCGGTCTCGGTGGTGACAGCGCCGGCTCGCTCCGTGCGGTTTGCCTGGCGGCGACGTGTGGTGTGGTCTGAACGGCCGCTGGTCAGGGGTCCGCGGGAGCGGATTCGCTCCCCGCTCACCGCGCACCGCCCACGCCCCCACGCCGACCCGCACCCGCGCGCCGGCCCGCGCCCCCGCGCCGGCCCGCACCCGCGCGCCGGGTCGCACCCCGCGCCGGCCCGCGCTCGCCGCGACGCGACCGCGACCGCGCCCTCGCCCGCGCCCGCGCTCCCGCCCGCGTCCGCGCGCTCCCGCCCGCGCCCCGCGCCCGCGTGGGGGCCACTTCACCGTCGGACAGGCGGTCGTGGCCGAGAACCCGCGCCCCGCGCCCGCGCGGGGGCCCCACGGTCGCGCGGCAGACGGGCGCGGCGGCGCGAGGCCGCGCCCCGCGCCCGCGCAGGGGCCGCACCTCCGCGCCCGCCGGGCCCGCTGCGATCTCGAGGCCGACGGCTGCGGCGCGCGCCCCGACCACCCGGGTGTGTCGACTCGTCCCGGCATGACCGTCATCAGTCGACACACCCGACCGGACCCTCGGTGGGTGTGTCGACTCGTCCCGGCATCACCGTCACGAATCGACACACCCGCGCGACGATGGCGCGTTCGCGCTCGGCCGGTGGGGGCCTGCCCGGCGCGGGCCGGCACCGCGCCCGCGAGCAGCGACCCGGCCGGGCCGACCGCTCGAGCGCGCGTTCGATCCGGCTCGCTCCCCGCCGGGGCGACCAGAGCGCCGCTCCACGTGCGAGCCGGACGAACGACCGCCCCGGTGCGCGTTTCGTCCACGTCGCCGCCCGCCATGGTCGGCAGCACCCGAACGCGGACAGCCGACCGCCGTGCGAGCCCGTCCCGCGCAACCGGCTCGTCACGTAGACCCACGACACGAAGCGCGCGGGCGACGTGCGCGCCCGGATCGGCGCGCCGGCCGGGATGGCGTCCGAGCACGTGCGCCGCTGGGGTGGAGATCAACCCGTCGCCGCGGCCGTTCAGACCACGGACGAGCCATCGCCACCGAAACCGCGCGGAGCCGGCCGGGCCGCCTGAACCGCCCGGGCGCGTACCACCCGCCGCGGGCCGGCGGCCGCGCCCCGCCCGAACCCGCCGGCCGGGCCGCGCGAATCGCCCGGACGCGTACCACCCGCCGCGGGCCGGCGGCCGCGCGCCGCCCGCACCCGCGCAGCGGGCCGCGCGGACCATCAGGCCACCCCACCTGACACACCGTCACCGGGCAGGTACGCTCGCGCCATGTCCCACCGCAAGCTGGGCGCCGCGCTGCTCGCCGCGTGCTCCCTCATCATCCTGGCCGCCCCCGCCGCGGCGCCGGCCCAGTCGTCGAAGAGCCGCGAAGTGAAGATCATGACGCGGAACCTGTATCTCGGCGCCGACCTCATCCCGCTCGCCGTGCCCGGGACGGACCAGGCGACGTTCGAACAGGCCGCCGCCGCGCGGTTCCAGACGGTCCTGAAGAACGACTTCCAGGTCCGCAGCCGGCGCATCGCCGAGGAGATCCGGCGCTACAAGCCCGATCTCATCGGGCTCCAGGAGGCCGCGCGGTGGCTGCGCGGGCCCGACGGCGTCAAGGACGGCAGCGTCACGCCGGCCAACGACGTCATCTACGACTCGACCGAGGTGCTGCTCAAGCACCTGCGCGCGCTCGGCCAGCGCTACCGGGTCGTCGCGTCGCGCCCCTGGTTCGACTTCGAGGCGCCGACCGCGCTCGGGTTCGACGTCCGGCTCATCCAGCACGACGTGATCCTCGTCCGGCAGGGCTCGAAGGTCCGCGTCGGCCGGACGTTCCGCGGCGGGTTCCGTGACACGTTCGACCCGCCGACGGTCATCGGCGTCGCCCGGCAGCGGCGCGGCTGGGTCGGGACCGACGCGCGTATCGGCAACCGCCGCTTCCGCCTCGTGACGACGCACCTCGAGGCCTACAGCCCGGAGATCGGCGACAAGCAGGTCAAGCAGCTGCTCCGCGGGCCGCTGAAGTCCAAGCGCCTGCAGTCGATCCTCGTCGGCGACCTGAACTCCGGCCCGCGCGCCGGGAGCGACCGCGGCACGCAGCGGACCGCAAACCCGTACGAGACCGTGATCCGCGCCGGCTTCGTCAACCCGCTGCCGCGGCGCAACACGTGCTGCTTCGGCGAGGACCTGTCGTCGACGAGCGAGAAGCTGAGCTCGTGGATCGACCACATCCTCGTGCGTCCGCGCGCGCGAGTCGTCCGCTCGTCGGTCTTCGGCAACCGGACCTCCGACCGGATCGGCGGCATGTGGCCCTCGGACCACGCGGGCGTCGTCGCCACGCTGCGCCTGCGGTGATGCGAGCGATGCTGGCCGGCGCGGTCGTCGCCCTCGTGGCGGCGGCCGCGCCGTCGGCGTCCGCCGCCACGCCCGACCTGCACGCCCACCGCGGCGGCTCGACGGTGAACGGCAAGGCGACGTACGCCGAGAACTCGATGCCGGCGTTCCGGGCCGCGGCGCGCGCCGGGTTCGTGCTCGAGCTCGACGTCGGCGTCACCGCCGACGGAGTCCCGATCGTGCTGCACGACGCGACGCTCGACCGCACGACCGCCTGCACCGGGCCGGTGAACGCGGTGACGCTCGAGCAGCTCCGCGCCTGCCCGAACGACATCGTCGGCTCCCCCGGCGGCTCGCTCGGCGGCAAGCGCTCGTCGAAGACGACGCCGATCCCGACGCTCGCCGAGGTGCTCCGGCTCGCCCGCCGGACGCGCGCGACGGTCAACGTGGAGCTGAAGGACTTCGACGCCGACAACTCGCGCATCAGCAAGGCGCTCGACGTCCTGGCCGCGAACCCGCTGCCGCGGGGCCGGCTCATCGTGCAGAGCTTCTTCCCGCCGAACCTCGCGTTCGCGCGGACCCGCCTGCCCGGCGTCCACACGTCGCGGCTGACGGTGCGCGCGGCGAACGAGGAGGGCCTGGAGGCGGCCGCGAAGGACGGCGAGACGTGGATCTCGCCGCAGTGGCCGGTGTCGCAGGCCTACGTGCGCCGCGCACACCGGCGCGGGCTGAAGGTCGTCCCGTGGACGCTCAACACGCGCTTGGCGGTGCGCAGCGCCGCGAAGCGCGGGGTCGACGCGATCATCACCGACGACCCGGCCGCGGCCCGGCGCTGGCTGCGCCCGAAGCGCCGCTGACATCCGCACGGCGAACGTCGGGGAGCGTGCCCTGCGGCGGGTCTCCTCGACGTTCGCGGCGTCGTCAGATCCGGACCGTCCGGGCCTCGACGCGCCCGGTGTCGAGCGCCTCGAGCGCGGCGGCGGCGATCGCGAGGTCCTGAATCGCCAGGCCCGTGGAGTCGAAGAGCGTCGCCGCCTCCGGCCCCGGCCGGCCGGGCGCCTCGCCGGTGAGCACGGCCCCGAGCTCGGTCACGTCGCCGCGGGTGACGCGGCCCGCCTCGACCGCGCCGGTCAGCTCGCCGCCGTGCGACGCCTGCTCCCACTCGTCGCAGAACAGCGCGCACGACGCGACGGCGCCGACCGTCGCCTCCGCCTTCCCCGGGCCGTCGGCGCCGAGCATGTTCAGGTGGATGCCCGGGCGCAGGTCGCCGACCTCGACGACGACCTCCGAGCCGGGCGTCACGCACGTGACGACGTCCTGGCGCAGCGCCTCCTCACGCGAGCCGGCCGTCCAGCCGAGCTCGTCCGCGAGCGCCCTCGCCGCCTCCTCGCGCGGGTCCGAGCACACGCCCGGCCCGTAGCCGGCCGCCGCCAGGCACCGCGCCGCCCACGCGCCGTGCAGCCCGCAGCCGACGATCCCGACGGTCTTCGCGTCCGGGCGCGCGAGCGCCGCGGTGGCGACCGGCGCGACCGCCCCGGTGCGCAGCGCGGTGACCGCGCCGGCGTCGAGCAGCGCGAGCGGCTCGGACGTCGTCGCGTCGGAGACGACGAGCACGCCCATCACCGTCGGCAGGCCGCGCGCCGGGTTGCCCGGGAACGACGAGATCCACTTGAGGATCGCGATCGCGCCGCCGCGCGCCGGCATCGCGCGGAAGTCGCCGTGCGGCGGGCTCTCCAGATAGACCTTCGACGGCATGACCCACTCGCCGCGGCGGTGGCGGACGAACGCCTCGCGCGTCGCGGCGATCGCCTGCTCGGGCGAGACGGCGGCGAGGACAGCGTCGTGGTCGAGGACGCGCAGCTCCGGCATGGCCGGTGAACCTAGAAGACTTGGGCCGATGACGGCGATCGCGGTGGAGGGCCTGGCCAAGCGCTTCGGCGCGCACGTCGCGGTGGCCGACGCGACGTTCACGGTCGCCGCGGGGACGGTCTGCGCCCTGCTCGGGCCGAACGGGGCGGGCAAGACGACGACGCTGCGCTGCATCCTCGGGCTCGCGCGGCCGACCGCCGGGACGGTCCGGGTCGCCGGGCGCGCCGGCGCGGTGCTCGACGGCCTCGGCGTCCATCCGCTGCGCACGGGCCGCGACCACCTGCGGATGCTCGCGGCCGCGGGCGGTGTGCCGCCCGCGCACGTGGCCTCGGTCCTCGAGCGCGTCGGGCTCGCGGCCGACGCCGACCGGCCGGCGGGCGAGTACTCGCTCGGCATGCGCGGGCGGCTCGCGCTCGGCGCGGCCCTGCTCGGCGGGCCGCGCGTGCTCGTGCTCGACGAGCCCGCCAACGGCCTCGACCCCGACGGGATCCGGTGGCTGCGCGGCCTGCTGCGCGAGCACGCGGAGGCCGGCGGCGCGGTCCTGCTCTCCAGCCACGTGCTCGCCGAGGTCGAGCGCGTCGCCGACGCCGCCGTCGTCATGGCGGGCGGCCGGACGGTCGGCGCGGCGCCGGTGCTCGACGGCCGGTCGGTCCGCGCGCGGTCGCCGGACCGCGCCCGGCTGCAGGCCGCGCTCGCCGCGGCCGGCGCGACGGTCCGCCCGGTCGACGCCGACGGGCTGGTCGTCGAAGGGCGCGACGCGGACTTCGTCGGCGCGCTGGCCGCCCGCGAGGGCATCGCGCTGCGCGAGCTCGTCGCGCACCGCACGCTCGAGGACCTCTACGTGCAGGCGACGGGGGCGGCGCCGTGAGCCGGCTCGTGCGTGCGGGGGCGATCGCGCTGCGCACGACGCCGACCGCGATACGCCTGCTCGCGGTCGCGCTCGCGGCGTCCCTGTTCCTCACGATCTCCTACCTCGGCGTCAAGGACCTGCACCTGACGAGCGCCGCCGACGCCGGGCGCGCCGTGCAGACCGCGCTCGCCGGCGGCCTGGTCATGTTCCTCGCCGGGATCGTGGCCGGCACGGCCGGGCACCGGCACGGGACGCTGCCGGCGCTCGCGCTCGTCGCGCCGTCGCGGCGGGAGGTCGTGCTCGCGCAGGCGCTCGCGACCGCGGGGGCGGCCGCGCTCGCCGGCCTGGCCTGCGCCGTCGCGGTGACGGCGGCGGTCCTCGCGCTCACCGGGCTCGGCGGCGGCGCGGCGCCCGCCGCCGGGACCGTCGTGCGCGTGCTCGTCACCGTCCCCGCCTTCGCCGCGCTCGCCGCGGTCGCGGGGCTGGGGCTCGGCGCGCTCGTCCGCTCGCAGCCCGCGGCGCTGGCGCTCGGGCTCCTGCTCGTCCTCGTCGCCGAGCCGGCCGTCGCGACGTTCAGCGACCTCGCCGGCCGCTTCGGCCCGACCGGAGCCGGCGCCGGGCTCGTCGGGATCGCCGACGCGGACGCCCCGGCGGCGGGTCCGGCGCTCGCGGTCCTCGTCGCCTACGCCGCGGCGGCGCTCGCCGCGGGGGTGGTGGCGACCGAGCGCCGCGACCTGTGAGCGGCGCGCGGCGTGCCGCGGGCGCGCGGCTGCCACCATGGGAGCCATGAGCACACCGGTGCCGAACCCGACGCCGCCTCGCGCCGAGGACCTGCTCGCGGTGATGCGCCGCGCGGCCGACGGCACGGCGGTGCGCGAGGACGTGCTCCGCGCGCTCATCACGAGCACGATCACGGTCGCGCTCGAGGGCGACGCGATCCTGGCCGCGCGGACGGCCGACGACACGCCGGTCGCCCTCGCGTTCACCGACGGCGAGGCGATGACGAACTGGGCCGGCGACCGCGGCGTGGCCTGGGGCGCCCTGTCGGGCGCCGACCTCGTCCGCTACCTGAACTCGCTGCCGCAGATCGAGCTCGTCGTGAACGTCAAGGGCCCGTACCCCGAGCACCTGGACCGCGACGACCTCGAGCGCCTCGCCGAGGAGGCGGCGGTGACGCCGGCCGCCCGGCGGACGCTGCCGCGCCGCGAGGTGCTCGACCCGTCGGAGGTCGAGCTGCTGACCGCGGCGGCGCCGCTCGCGCCGGCGGTGACGTCGGCGCTCGCGGCCGCGCTGCCCGCACTCGAGGGCGCGCTGGCGGTGTACGCGCTCGAGCTGCGCGCCGGCGAGACGCGCCGCCCCGCGCTCGGGGTCGAGCTGGCGCCCGGCGCCGACACCGCGCCGATCGCCGCCGGCCTGCAGGAGGCGCTGGCCGAGGTGCTCGAGCCCGGCGACGAGCTCGACCTCGTCCCGCTGCGCGAGGACCACCTCGAAGCGCTGCGCAACGGCGGGCACGAGCCGATCTGGGCGCGCGACGAGTAGGCTCCCGCGCCGTGCCGAACCGCCGCCCGCAGCTCGAGCTCGTCGCGCCCGGCGCCTCGGAGGCCGAGGCCGCCGCGATCGTCGCCGCGCTCGAGCAGTTCATGCGCGACACCGCGCCGGTGCCGGCCCCGGTCGACGACCCGCCGAATCCCTGGTTCCGCCAGGGATTGCTCGAGTCGATCGACCGCGAGCCGCCCGCCTCCTGGTAGCGCAGCCGTCCAAATACCAAAACCCCGGTCGCCTTTACCGGTATAGTCCCGGCCTCCGATCTGGACCCGGACGAGGAGACGCGACCGCACATGGCCACCGACACCACGAAGGGACGCCGAGGAAGCCTCAGCAACCCGGAGGTCGTCGAGAACGTCCCCGGCCACATCATCCCGATCCTCGAACGCGAGTTCGACGACTTCGACAACGAGGCCGAGAAGTTCCTCGCGGGCGAGACGCCCGAGAACGAGTTCATCGGCTTCCGCCTCAAGCAGGGCGTCTACGGCCAGCGCCAGCCCGACGTCCAGATGATCCGGGTCAAGCTCCCCTTCGGCGGCGTCACGCCGGAGCAGATGGAGATGTTCGCCGACGCGACCGAGCGCTTCGCGCCGCTGAACAAGGGCCACATCACCACGCGGCAGAACTTCCAGTTCCACCACGTCCCGCTGCGCGACGCCGCGAAGTTCATCCGGATGATCTCGGCCGCCGGGCTCTCCAGCCGCGAGGGCTGCGGCAACACCGTCCGCAACGTCACCGGCGACCCGTGGGCCGGGGTGTGCGACGACGAGCTGTTCGACACGACGCCGTACGTCGGCGCGTACGTGCGCTACTTCGTCCGCCACCCCACGACGCAGCTCATGCCGCGCAAGGTCAAGACCGCGTTCACGGGCTCGGACACCGACCGCGCGCTCACCGGCATCCACGACATCGCGTTCATCGCCCGCGAGCGCGACGGCGTCCGCGGCTTCGAGGTCCGCGTCGGCGGCGGCACCGCGATCATGCCGCGCATCGCCCCGACGCTGTACGAGTTCGTCGAGGCCGACAACGGCGACTACCTCAAGGTCGCCGAGGCGGTCTTCCGGATCTTCGACCGTCAGGACTGGCTGCGCGTCAACCGCGCCCGCGCGCGTCTGAAGGTGTTCGTCGACAAGTACGGCATCGAGGAGCTGCGCCGCCAGGTCGACGAGGAGCTCCGGGGCGACTGGGTCGCCGAGCGCGACTTCACGCCCGACCTGTTCCTCCACGACGAGGAGGCGTCGCTCTCGCCGCCGCGCGAGTCGTACGCGACCCCGAACGGCGACCTGCAGGAGTTCGAGCGGTGGGCGCGCTCGAGCGTGCGCCCGCAGAAGCAGGCCGGCTACAGCACCGTGCAGGTCCACGTCTACCGCGGCGACCTGACGCCGGAGCAGATGCGCGGCCTGGCGCAGATCATGCGCGAGTACTGCTCGGGCTACGCGCGCACGACCGTGCACCAGAACTTCCTCCTGCGCTGGGTGCCCGACGCCGCCGTCTACGAGGTGTGGACGAAGCTCTCCGAGCTCGGCCTCGGCGCGCACGGCGTCGACGAGATCGAGGACGTCGTGAGCTGCCCGGGCACCGACTCGTGCAAGCTCGGCATCACGTCGTCGATGGGCCTGAACGCCGCGATCCGCGAGCGCCTGGCCGAGATGGACGTCACCGACCCGCTCACCCGGAAGATCCACATCAAGATGTCCGGCTGCCCGAACGGGTGCTCGCAGCACCACATCGGGACGATCGGGTTCTACGGCGCCTCGATCAAGGTCGGGGACCACACGCTCCCCGCGTACGTCGCGCACATCGGCGGCTCGTACGAGGGCGGCGAGATCGCCTACGGCCGGCGCCTGAAGGTGCGCCTGCCCGCCAAGCGCGTGCCGGACGCCGTCGAGCGCTGGCTGCGCTGGTACGAGGCCGAGCGCGAGGAGGGCGAGGAGTTCGGCGACTTCGCCCGGCGCGTCGGGACGACCGCGTTCGAGGACCAGGTCCGCGACCTGGCGATGCCCGTCGACTTCGGGATCGAGACGATGAACCACTTCATCGACTGGCAGCGCAACGTGCCGTTCGAGGTCCAGCGGGGCGAGGGCGAGTGCGCGGTCTGACCGACACCCTCCGCGAGGCGGCCGAGCGTCACGGCGACCGCCTCGTGATGCTCTGCTCGTTCCAGAAGGAGGAGTCGGTGATCGTCGACGAGCTCGTGCGCGTCGCGCCGCAGACGCGCATCGTCACGATCGACACCGGCGTCCTGTTCGACGAGACGCTCGCCACCTGGAAGCGGTTCGAGGAGCACTTCGGCGTGAAGATCGACGTCGAGGAGGCGCACGGCGCGTGGACCGGGCCCGAGCACTGCTGCGGGGCGGCGAAGGTCGCGGCGCTCGAGCGCGCGCTCGAGGGCGCCGAGGGCTGGGTCACCGGCATCCGCCGCGAGCAGTCGCCGACGCGCGCGAACGCCCAGTTCGTCGAGCGCGACGAGCGGCGCGGGATCATGAAGTACAACCCGCTCGCCGACTGGACCGAGAAAGACCTGTGGCGGGTCATCCACGAGCGCGGGCTGCCGTACCACCCGCTGCACGACCAGGGCTACGCGTCGATCGGCTGCGCGCCGTGCACGCAGCCGGGCGAGGGGCGCGAGGGGCGCTGGGCCGGCACCGACAAGCTGGAGTGCGGCCTCCACGTGGCCTCGGAGCCGGTGGTTTCGTCCTCCGGTCCTCGCAAGCCCGGACCTGCGGCCGACGTCAGGTAATGGATCCCCTCGTCATCGTCTTCGGTCTCGGTGTCGGCGTCCTCATCGGGCTGACCGGCATCGGCGGCGGCTCGCTCATGACGCCGCTGCTCATCGTGGTCGCCGGCTACAACCCGGCGGTCGCGATCGGCACCGACCTCGCCTACGGCGCGGTGACGAAGACGCTCGGCGGCTGGCGCGTGCTCAAGCAGGGGCTCGTCGACCTGCGCCTGTCGATCTGGCTGGCGGTCGGCTCGCTGCCCGGCGCGGTGCTCGGCGTGTGGACGCTGCACCGCCTCGAGACGACGCACGGGGACGCGTTCGAGCCGTGGCTGCTCGGCGCGGTCGCGGTCGCGCTGCTCGTCGCGGCGGCGGGGATCATCTACCGCGCGCTGTTCACGCCGAGCGCGCGCGACCGCGAGACCGAGACCGCGACGCTCGACACCGGCCGCAAGGTCATGACGGTCGCCGTCGGCCTCGTCCTCGGCTTCCTGCTCGGCCTCACCTCGGTCGGCAGCGGCGCGCTCGTCGGGCTGGCGCTCATCCTGCTCTTCCGCCTGACCCCGCGCCGTGTGGTCGGCACGGACGTCTTCCACGCCGCCGCGCTCATGTGGACCGCCGCGATCGCGCACCTGTTCAGCGGCAACCTCGACTTCGCGCTCATGGGGACGATCCTCCTCGGCTCGATCCCCGGCGTGTGGATCGGCACCGCGCTGCTGCCGCGCGTGCCGGTCGACGGGCTGCGGCCCGCGCTCGGCGCCGTCCTGCTCGGCGCAGCGCTCGGCGTGATGCGCAAGGCCGGCCTCGACGTGCCGGTCGCGTCGATCGTGCTCGCCCCGCTCGCGGTCGGCGTGGCCGCCTGGATCCTGCACACCCGGCGCCGCGCGCCGGCGCCCGCACCCGAGGTGGAGGTGGCGGTCGCACGATGAGCCACGAACTGCCGCATCTCGACGCGCTCGAGAGCGAGGCGATCCACGTCATGCGCGAGGTCGCCGCCGAGTTCGAGCGGCCGGTGCTGCTGTTCAGCGGCGGCAAGGACTCGATCGTGCTCCTGCGCCTGGCCGAGAAGGCGTTCCGCCCGGGCCGCTTCCCGTTCCCGCTGCTGCAGGTCGCGACCGGCCACGAGTTCCCCGAGGTCACCGAGTTCATCCACCGCCGGGTCGCGCAGCTCGGCGAGCGGCTCATCGTCGCGTCGGTCCAGGAGTCGATCGACAAGGGGCGCGTCCGGGAGGAGCCGGGCAACCCGTCGCGCAACCGCCTGCAGACCGTGACGCTGCTCGACGCGATCGCCGAGCACCGCTTCGACGCCGCGTTCGGCGGCGCGCGCCGCGACGAGGAGCGCGCCCGCGCGAAGGAGCGCATCTTCAGCTTCCGCGACGACATGGGCCAGTGGGACCCCAAGAACCAGCGGCCCGAGCTGTGGAACCTCTACAACGGCCGGATCCGTCGCGGCGAGCACGTGCGCGTGTTCCCGATCTCGAACTGGACCGAGCTCGACGTGTGGGAGTACATCCTGCGCGAGCGGCTCGAGCTGCCGTCGATCTACCTCGCCCACGAGCGCGAGGTGTTCCGCCGCGACGGGATGCTCTACGCCGCGTCCGAGCACGTCGAGGCGACCGACACGTTCGTCACCTCGGTCCGGTACCGCACGGTCGGCGACATGGTCGTCACCGGCGCGGTCGAGTCGACGGCGTCGACGCTCGAGGAGGTCGTGGCGGAGATCGCCGCGACGCGCATCACCGAGCGCGGCGAGACCCGCGCCGACGACCGGGTGACCGAGGCCGCGATGGAGGACCGCAAGCGGGAGGGGTACTTCTGAGCGCCGCCCGCGCAGAGACCGGCGAGCTGCTGCGGTTCGCGACTGCCGGCTCGGTCGACGACGGCAAGTCGACGCTCATCGGCCGCCTGCTCTACGACACGAAGGCGATCTTCGAGGACCAGCTCGAGCAGGTGACGCTCGCGTCCCAGCGCCGCCACGGCTCGAACGGCAACGGCACCCCGGACCTCGCGCTCCTCACCGACGGCCTGCGCGCCGAGCGCGAGCAGGGCATCACGATCGACGTCGCCTACCGCTACTTCACGACGCCGCGGCGCAGCTTCATCATCGCCGACACCCCCGGGCACGTCCGCTACACGCGCAACATGGTCACGGGGGCGTCGACCGCGGACCTCGCGCTCGTGCTCGTCGACGCGCGCAACGGCGTGGTCGAGCAGTCGCGCCGGCACGCGTTCATCGCGTCGCTGCTGCGGATCCCGCACATCGTCGTGTGCGTGAACAAGATGGACCTCGTCGGCTGGGACCGGGAGGTGTTCGACGGGATCGTCGCCGAGTTCGAGCGCTTCGCCGCCGGCCTCGACGTCCCGGACATCACGTTCATCCCGATCAGCGCGCTGCTCGGCGACAACGTCGTCGACCGCTCCGGTCACATGCCGTGGTACGACGGCCCGACGCTGCTCCACCACCTCGAGCACGTCCACATCGCCTCGGACCGCAACCTGCACGACGCGCGCTTCCCGGTCCAGTGGGTGATCCGGCCCGGCCTGGAGGACGACCCCGAGCACCACGACTACCGCGGCTACGCCGGGCAGGTGGCCGGCGGCGTCCTGCGCGCCGGCGACGAGGTCGTCGTCCTGCCGTCGGGCGCCCGGACGCGGATCGCGGCGATCGAGACGTTCGACGGCCCGGTCGAGGCGGCGTTCCCGCCGATGTCGGTGACGATCCGCCTCGAGGACGACCTCGACGTCTCGCGCGGCGACGTGCTCGCGCACCCGCGCAACCGGCCCGAGCTCGAGCGCCGCCTCGACGCGACGCTGTGCTGGATGAGCGAGCGGCCGAGCGTCCCCGGCGGCCGGTACCTGCTCAAGCACCTGACGCGCACGACGAAGGCGATCGTCGAGCACCTCGACCACCGGATCGACGTCACGACGCTCGACCGCGACACGGACGCCGAGCGCCTCGAGCTCAACGACATCGGCCGGGTGACGCTGCGCACCGCCGCCCCGCTGGCGTTCGACCCGTACGAGCGCAACCGCGCGACCGGCTCGTTCATCCTCATCGACGAGGCGACGAACGACACGGTCGCGGCGGGGATGATCCTCGGCGCCGCCGCGCGCCCGGCGTTCGACACCGAGCCGGCGACGCCGCTGACGCGGGCCGACCGGTGGGGCCGGCTCGGCGTGCGCGGGGCGACGGTCTGGCTGAGCGGCGCCGCGGCGAGCGAGGCGGCGGCCGCGCTGGAGCGCCGGCTCGTCGAGCTCGGCACGATCGCGCTGCGGCTCGACGGCGGCGACGCCGGCCTCGTCGCGACCGCCGCGACGCTCGCCGAGGCGGGTGTCGTCGCGCTCGCCGTCGACCCGGACGGCGGCCGCCGGGAGGATGCGCGCGCCGCGCACGCCGCGGCGGGCCTGGACCTCATCGAGATCGGCGGCCTCGACGACGCCTCACCCGAGGCGGTCGACCGCGCGTGGGCGCTGCTCACCGAGCGCCGTCTCGGGTAGTCACCGGCGCGTGAGGCTCGCCGGTCCGCTGCTCGTCGCCGCGCTCGCCTGCGCCGGCTGCGGCGGCGACGACCGCGAGCCGTTCCCGGACGGCGCCGCCGAGCACGTGCCGCGGGTCGAGACCCGTGTCCCGCTCGGGACCGCGGTGACGTGGTCGGCGCTCGACGCCGACGACGAGCTCGAGGCCGCGGTCGAGCGCGCGTTCGTCTCGGTGACACCGGAGAACGAGATGAAGTGGGAGCGGCTCGAGCCCGAGCGCGGCGAGTACGCGTTCGGCGACGCCGACGCGCTCGTCGACTGGGCGCGCGAGCGCGGCAAGCGGGTGCGCGGCCACACGCTCGTCTGGCACCAGCAGGTCCCCGCCTGGCTCGGCGGGCGCCGGTGGGAGGCGGGCGAGCTCGAGCGGGTGCTGACCGAGCACGTGCGCCGCGTCGTCGGCCGCTACCGCGGCCGGGTCGACACGTGGGACGTCGTCAACGAGCCGCTCACCGACGACGGCCGGTGGCGCAGCGACGAGGGGTTCCCGTTCCTCGACGTGCTCGGCCCGCGGTACGTCGAGATCGCGCTGCGCGCGGCCCGCGCCGCCGACCCGAGGGCGCGCCTGTTCGTGAACGAGATCGCCGCCGAGGGCGGCGGCGCGAAGCTCGACGCGCTCGTCCGCCTCGCGCGCGACCTGCGCGCCCGCGGCGTGCCGCTCGACGGGATCGGCCTCGAGTCCCACCACGACGTCGAGCACGCGCCCGGCCGCTCCCGGGTGGCGGAGACGATCGCCCGGCTCGCGGCGACCGGCGTCGAGGTGGAGATCACCGAGCTCGACGTCGCCGACCCGGGCGGCGACGAGCAGGCCCAGGCGCGCGCCTACCGGGACACCGCCGCGGCCTGCGCGGCGGCGCCCGCCTGCCGGCGCGTGACGATCTGGGGCGTCAGCGACCGCGACAGCTGGCTCGGCCCGGAGCGGCGCGCGGCGCCGTTCGACGCCGACCTGCGGCCCAAGCCTGCGTGGGAGGCGCTCGTCGGCGCGCTGGGGCGGCGGTGAGAACCGGGCCGGAGCTCCCTCGCCGGCGATCGTGATCCGCTGCGCGTTCGCGATCGCCGAGTTGCGTCGGCCGCGGCGCGGACCGAGATGCGCGACGCGCGCTGGCGGGTCTGGTTGCGCACGGCCGGGCGCGGCGCGACGTCGTCCGCGTCCTCGGCGACGTTTGATGCGCAGCGCGCCGATCCCCGCGCGCGGGCACAGCGCCTCGATGACGTAGCCGGTCTCGAGGTCGACGCGGCCGGGGCGGCAGTCGCCCGGGTCCAGCCCGCCGATTCCCGTGGAGTCCACGATGCTGATCTGCCCGCCGCTCTGCGTGACCTTGGTCGTGCTGCGGCCGGGAGACGCCGGCGCGGTGGTGCCGCTCAGCCGCGTCGCGCCGGTCGAGGTGCGACGACGGCCGCGCCGGGCTGCGGCCGCCGCCCGCCGCGCTCACGCGGTTCCGGCCGGCCGCCGGGACCGTCGCGCTCCTGGCCGTGATGATCGGGACGACGACGTTCGACGGCTTCAGCCAGGGGTCGCTGTGGCAGGGCGCCCGGCTCGAGCTGCAGACGACGCTCGAGGACCTCGGGCTCGGCCTCACGGTCGCCGAGGTCGTGACTTCACCCCCCGCCAGCTCGTCCTGGACTTCGTCGTCGACCCCGAGGACCCCGCGTACCTGGTCGCCTCGACCGAGCAGCAGCTCTACGTGTCGACCGACACCGGCGACCGGTGGCGGCCCGCGGGCAGCGGGCGCTCACCCCGCCTCGACTGGCCCGAGCCGGGCAAGTCATGCGCGCCGACGCCGACGGGCTGTTCCAGGTGTCGGGCGACGGCGGGCGGACGTGGGAGCGGCGCGGGCGGATCGACGGCGAGCCCTACAAGATCCGCGCCATCGACGCCAAACGGGCGTTTGTCGCGCTGAGCGACGGGACGATCATGGAGACCGACGACGGCGGACGGAGCTGGAAGGCGCGGTTCAGGCCCTGGGCGCATAGACTCTCGCGGCTCATGTTCAAGAAGGTCCTGGTCGCCAACCGCGGCGAAATCGCCATCCGAATCATCCGCGCGTGCGAGGAGCTGGGCATCGCCTCCGTCGCCGTGTACTCCGAAGCCGATCGCGATGCGCTGCACGTACGGCGTGCCGACGAGGCCTACCTGCTCGGCCCCCCGCCCGCGGCCGAGTCCTACCTGAAGATCGAGCGCATCCTCGAGATCTGCCGCGAGTCGGGCGCCGAGGCCGTCCACCCCGGCTACGGCTTCCTCGCCGAGAACGCCGCGTTCGCCAAGGCGCTGGAGGACGCCGGGATCGTCTTCATCGGCCCGCCCGCGAGCGCGATCGAGGCGATGGGGTCCAAGACCAACGCCCGCGACCTCATGAAGAAGGCCGGCGTGCCGATCATCCCCGGCACCACCGAGCCGGTCCCCGACTACGAGACCGCCCTGGAGATCGCCAAGGAGGAGATCGGCTTCCCGGTCGCCGTCAAGGCCGCGGGCGGCGGTGGCGGCAAGGGCTTCCGCGTCGCCCTGACCGAGAAGGACCTGAAGGACGCGTTCGACGGCGCCGCCCGCGAGGGCGAGAAGTTCTTCGGCGACGCGACGGTCTACCTCGAGCGCTACCTGCCCGACCCGCGCCACGTCGAGGTCCAGATCCTCGCCGACAAGCACGGCAACACGATCCACCTCGGCGAGCGCGACTGCTCGATCCAGCGCCGCCACCAGAAGCTCATCGAGGAGGCGCCCGCCCCGCACGTCGACGAGGAACTGCGCCGGAAGATCGGCGAGGCGTCGGTGCGCGCCGCCCAGGCCGTCGGCTATGTCGGCGCCGGCACGATCGAGGGCCTGCTCGAGGGCGACGAGTGGTTCTTCATGGAGATGAACACGCGCGTCCAGGTCGAGCACTGCGTGACCGAGATGGTCACCGGCATCGACATCGTCAAGGAGGGCATCCGCGCCGCCGCCGGCGAGAAGCTCTCGTACACGCAGGACGACGTCGTGCTCCGCGGGCACGCGATCGAGTGCCGCATCAACGCCGAGGACGCCTCGCGCAACTTCGCGCCGGCGCCCGGCCGGGTCGGCTCGTACAAGGAGCCCAGCGGCCCCGGCGTGCGCGTCGACTCGGGCCTGGAGGCCGGCGGCGAGGTGTCGCCGACGTACGACCCGATGGTCGCCAAGCTCATCGTCTGGGACGCCGACCGCGAGCAGGCCACCGCACGCATGCTCCGCGCGCTGCACGAGTACGAGATCGAGGGCCTGACGACGCTCATCCCGTTCCACAAGGCGCTGCTGCAGACCGGCGAGTGGGCGCGCGCGGAGACCGCGCGCAACCTGCTCGAGGACAAGGAGTGGCTGAAGTCGACGAAGGCCGACGTCACGCCGGCCGACCCGGCCGAGGACGAGGGCGAGATCGTCGAGCAGACCTACCAGGTCGAGGTCTCCGGCCGCCGCTTCGACGTCAAGGTGCGCGGCGCCGCCCCGCCGGTGGGCGCGGTCGCCGGGAACCCGAACGGCGCCGTCGCCGCCCGGCCGCGCCCCAAGCGCGGCGAGCGCAAGAGCAGCGGCGGCGTGGGCGGCGACACGCTGACCTCGCCGCTGCAGGGCAACGTGTGGAAGCTGCTCGTGAAGGCCGGCGACGTCGTCGAGGAGGGCCAGCTCATCACGATCATCGAGGCGATGAAGATGGAGAACGAGATCACCGCCCACAAGGCCGGCACGATCACCGAGCTGCCCATCAAGGAGGGCGAGGCGATCTCCACCGGCGCCACGATCGCCGTCATCAGCTCGTCCGAGGGCTAGCGCCCCCGCGCCTATGATCGGCGCGTGACGCTCGACGTCGACGCGCTGCTCAGGAGGATCGGCCTGACCGCGCAGCCCCCGGCCACCGCCGCGGGGCTGCGCACCGTCCACCGCGCCTACGTGTCGCGCGTGCCGTACGAGGACATCGCCGTCCAGCTCGGCGAGTCCCGGCCGCTCGACGTCGAGGCGCTCGCCGCGCGGATCTGCCACGGGGGGCGGGGCGGCTACTGCTTCGAGGTCAACGGCGTGTTCGGCGCGCTGCTCGAGGCGCTCGGCTTCGCGGTCACCCGGCACGAGTCGGTGGTCGCCGAGCGCGGCTCGGACGAGCCGACGAACCACCTGGCGCTGAGCGTCGAGGTCGAAGGGCGGACGTACCTCGCCGAGGCGGGCTGGGGCGAGGGGTGGCTGGACCCGCTGCCGCTCGAGCCGGGCGTCCACCGCGCCGGCCCGCTGTCGTGGTCGGTCGAGCCCGAGCCGGGCGGCTGGTGGATCGGCCAGCACGAGTGGGGCGCGACGCCCGGCCTGTTCGTGTCCGCGGCGCCCGCGACGCTCGACGACTTCCAGCCCCACCACACGCGGCTGTCGACGGCGCCCGAGTCGCCGTTCGTGCGGACGCTCGTCGTCCAGCAGCCGCACGACGACCACGTCACGACGCTCCGCGCCCGGACGCTGTCGCGGGTCGGCCCGGGCCGTGACGAGCGCACGGTGCTGCCCGACGCCGGCGCCTTCGCCGACACGCTGCGGTCGGTGTTCGGGATCGACCCCGCCGCGCTGGGCCCGGCGCGGATGGAGCGGCTGTGGACCCGGGCGTGCGCCCAGCACGAGGAGTGGCTGGCCTCGCGCGGGCGCGCCGCGTAGCGCGGTGCGGGTCGGGTCGCGGCGGGCGCCGTCCCTACCTGAGCCGGCGGAGCGCGTCGAGCCCGCGTAGCGCGGCGGTCCCGGCGAGGCCGCCGACCCGGCGCGCCTCGGTCAGGACGAGCTCCGCGCCGCTGGGCTCGAACCGCCGCCGCACCCGCTCGGCGAGCTCGGCGCCGAGCGCGTCGGCCGACTCGGGCAGGCGCTCGCGGGCCGGCAGCCGGCCCTCCCAGAACAGCGCGTGGACGCGGTCGGCGGGGTCGAGCTCCTCGACCTTGTGCCGCGGCACCCGCACGCGGCGGTCGTAGGGCTTGGCGGTGAACACGAGCTCGGCGTCGACGACGTCGCACAGCCAGCGGGCGGCGCCGCCGGCGAGCTCGGCCTCGACCGTCGGGAGCTCGACGTAGCCGGCCCGCGCGACGCGGGCGAGCTCGGCGCAGACCCCGACCGGGTCGCGCAGCGTGGCCAGCGCCGTGCACACCGCGAACGCGAACTGCCCGTCCTCGAACGGCCACGGCGCCCGCCCGCACACGTCGCGGCACACCCAGGTGCGGCGGGTGTAGCGCGCCTCGCCGTGCGGCTCGTGCGGCCGGTCGTCGAGCACCCAGTCCGCGCGCGGGAACGGCTCGTGGCTCGCGCCGACCTGGAGCACCGGCGCGTCGTCGCCGACGAGAGCATGGATCCGCTCGGCCGCCTGGGGAAGCATCGCTGCGAGGACGTTAGTGTCCGGCGCATGGACTTCGACGCGATCCGCGCCGGGATGCAGGAGGCGATCCCGTTCAACTCCCACGTGGGACTCCAGATCGCCGAGATCAAGCCTGGCGTCGGGGTGGTCCGCCTGCCCGATCGCAGCGAGCTGCGCAACCACGTCGGCTCGCAGCACGCCGGCGCGCTCTTCGCCGCCGGCGAGGCGGCGTCGGGCGCGGCGTTCGTCGGCGCGTTCGCCGAGCGGCTCGGCGACATCGAGCCGCTCGCCCAGCACGCCGAGATCACCTACCGCAGGCGCGCGCAGGGGACGATCACCGCGACCGGCCGGCTCGGCGCCGACGGGGCCGAGCTGCTCAGGCGCCTCGACGAGGACGGCTCGGTGCGCTTCCGCGTCGACGTCGAGCTCACCAACGCCCACGGCGACACGGTCGCCGACATGCGCGTCGACTGGTCGGTCAGCAAGAAGTGAGCAAGCCGCACGTCTGGCGGGCGGGGCCGCACGAGGCGGAGGTCGTCGGCGCCCTGCTCATCGACTTCCGCAACCACCTCGGCGTCGACTGGCCCTCGGACAACGCGTTCCTCGCCGGCGTCGACCGCCTCATCGAGGACCCGAACACGCTCTTCCTCCTCGGCGCGCCCGACGCCGACAGCCCGCCGCAGGGCGTCGCCCAGGTGCGCTTCCGCTACGGCATCTGGTGGGCGGCCGAGGACTGCCTCCTCGAGGACCTGTTCGTCCGCGAGGAGGCGCGGGGCACCGGCCTGGGCCGGGCGCTGGCCACCGCCGTCATCGAGGCCGCACGCGAGCGCGGCTGCCGGCGCGTCGAGCTCGACGCCAACGAGGACAACGCGCCCGCGCTCGGCCTGTACCGATCGCTGGGCTTCGACGCCCAGGACGACCGCTACGGCGGGCGCAACCTGTTCATGCGCCTGCACCTCGAGCCGCGATGACGCCCGCCGAGCTGCTCCAGCGGCTCATCCGCTTCGACACCCGCAACCCGCCGGGTGACGAGCGCGCGTGCATCGCGTTCGTCGAGGGGCTGCTGCGCGACGCGGGGCTGGACACCGTGATCGTCGCGCAGGACCCCGAGCGGCCGAGCCTCGTCGCGCGGCTGCCGGGCGAGGGCGCGACCGAGCCGCTGCTCCTCCAGGGCCACGTCGACGTCGTCCCGACGGGCGGGCAGCAGTGGAGCCGCGACCCGGTCGGCGGCGAGCTCGTCGACGGGTGGATCTGGGGCCGCGGCGCGCTCGACATGAAGGCGGGCGTCGCGATGATGCTCGACGCGGTGACCCGCGCGCGGCGCGAGGGCCTGCGGCCGGCCGGCGACATCGTGCTCGCGGTGCTCGCCGACGAGGAGGCGGGCGGCACGGCCGGCGCGCGATACCTCGTCGCCGAGCGGCCCGACCTGTTCGCCGGCATCCGGTACGCGGTCGGCGAGTTCGGCGCCTTCACCCAGGACATCGCCGGGCGGCGCTTCTATCCGATCCAGGTCACCGAGAAGCAGGTGTGCGGGGTGCGGGCGACGTTCCGCGGCCCGGCCGGCCACGGGTCGATGCCGGTGCGCGGCGGCGCGATGGCCAAGCTCGCCGCCTTCCTGCGCGCGATCGACCGCAAACGCCTGCCGGTGCACGTCACGCCGGTGACCGAGCGGATGATCCGCGGGATCGCCGAGGCGCTCCCGCGCCCGGCCGGCGCGGTTCTGACGCGCCTGCTCGACCCGCGGCTGACCGACCGGCTGCTGAGCGCGCTCCCGGACCGCGGGCGGCTGTTCGACCCGCTCCTGCACAACACGGTCAGCCCGACGATCGTCACGGGCGGCGTCGCGCGGAACGTCATCCCGGGCGAGGTGAGCGTCGAGCTCGACGGCCGCCTGCTGCCCGGCCAGACGCCGGAGGACCTGCTGCGCGAGCTGCGCGCGGTCGCCGGCACCGACCCCGAGCTCGAGGTCGTGCGGTCCGAGCCCGGCCCGCCCGAGCCGGACTTCGGGCTGTTCGGCCTGCTCTCCGGGATCCTGCGCGAGGCCGACCCGTCCGGGACGCCGATCCCGATGCTGCTGCCCGCGATCACCGACGCGCGGCACTTCGGCCGGCTCGGCATCCAGGGCTACGGCTTCACGCCGCTGCAGCTCCCGAAGGGCTTCCGCTTCAGCGAGACGATCCACGCCGCCGACGAGCGCGTCCCGGCCGCCGCGGTGAACTGGGGCGCCGACCGGATGTACCGGGTCATCCAGCGCTACGGGCGGTCGTGAGCACCGCGCCGGGCCGGGCCGCTTCGATCACGCGCCGCCGGGCGGCGGGAACTGCATGACCTCGACCCGGTGGCCGGCCGGGTCGCGCACGAAGCAGCGCGGCGAGCCCCAGTGCTCGTGGCGCGGGTCGGGGTCGAAGCCCGCGTCGCGCAGCGCCGCGAGCGTCGCGTCGTAGTCGCGCGCGACGACGGCGACGTGGCCCTGCGGCGGGGCGACGGGATCGTCGGTGAAGAGCAGGTGGATCTGCGTCTCGGCCCGCTGGACCCAGCGCGAGCGCTCGCGCAGCGTGCCGGGCGGCTCGACCTCGGTGAAGCCGAGCAGCGCCCAGAACGCCACGCACGCGTCCGCGTCGCCCTCGCGGACCTCGAGGGCGACATGGTGGATCACTGGCCGGGCCGGTCCTGCGGCGGCGGCGCGGGCGGCTCGAAGCCGCCGAGCGGATCCCCGGAGGTGGTCCCCGCGGCCGACCCGGGCTGGGCCGGCTCGGCGGGCTGCGCGGGCTCGGGCTGCTGCGGCACGGTGCTCGGCGCCTGCTGCCGGGCCGACGGCAGCGACGGCGCCTCGTACGTGTCCTGCTTCGGGACCGGCCCGCCCTCGGCCGCCCACGCCTTGTTGAGCTCGCTCTGCTCGTAGGCCCAGAACACCGGCGCGACGACGAGGTAGAGCACGAGCGCGATCCACCCGTTCATCGGCTGGACGCCGGCCAGGTGCTGGGCCTGCTGGATGCGCTTGGCCTGCCGGTAGATCGCGACGAGCGCCGGCACGATGATGAACGCGCCGAGCGTGACCGCCAGCAGCGTCATCCCCGGGCTCTGCCCGAGGTCGCGCCCCTTCGAGTTGCCGTAGTCGCGCAGGTGCTTGGCGGTCTGGTAGATCCAGTAGAGCGCGTAGATGCCGAGCGTGACGAGGCTCCAGACGCCGACCCAGACGGGCCCGCGCACCTTGATCTCGCCTTGTCCGCCCGCCGGGGTGAAGCTGTCGCCGTAGGCCATGGGCCGACCCTAACCGAGCGCGGCGACGTTGCGCTCGTGGATCCGGCGCTGCTCGTCGTCGCGCCGCGCGAGCGGCAGCGTCGCGTCCGGCAGCGCCTCGAGGTACGCGCGGTCCTCGCGCAGGATCGCCAGGGCGCGCGCCGAGTCGAGCGTCTCCCCGTGGCCGGGCACGACCACGTCGGCCTGGTCGACGAGCGGCTCGAGCCGCCGCAGCGTCGCCAGGTACGCGTCGACCGACCCGCCCTCGGAGATCATCGGGATCTCGACCGGCGACAGGTAGTCGCCCGCGACGAGCACGCGCGCCCAGCCCAGCCACAGCGCCATCCCGTCCGGCGTGTGGCCGTCGGCGGGGTGCAGCTCCATCTCCTGCCCGCCGACCGCGAGGTGGCCGGGGACCGGCAGCGCCTGGACCTGGCCGAGCGACAGCGGCCGCTCGCGCCGCAGGTACCAGCGCTCGTCGAACGCGCGCAGCTCGCGCGCCGCCTCGCCCGGCGAGCCGGTCAGCCGTGCCGCGGTCGTCTCGGCGACGCCGAGCGCCGCGCCGGGGAACGCCAGCCGGCCGAGCAGGTGGTCCCAGTCGCCGTGCGTGGCGAGCAGCCCGCTGAACGGGAAGCCGGTCTGCTCGAGCACCGCGGGCAGCACGTCGAGCTCGTCCGGCAGGACCGGCGAGTCGACGACGAACCCCTCGTCGCCGCCGCGGACGATCGTGCACGTCGTCTGCCAGACGCGGCTCGTCGCGACGAGGACGTCCTCGTGGACCGCGACGACGCGCACGCTCCGAGCCCGCCCGGGCCGCTAGGCCGCGCCGAGCAGCTTGGCCGCCTCGGCGAGGCTCGAGACCTCGGCGTCGGGCTTCTTGCGCCCGGCCAGCTCCTCGCCGCTGCGGTTGACCCAGACGACCGGGATCTTCTCCTTCATCGCCGGCTCGATGTCGTGGTAGTACGACGAGGCGACGTGGACCCAGCCCTTCTTGCCGCCGATGCGGCGCGCGAACTCCTTGAAGTGCGCGGGGTCGGGCTTGTAGGAGCGGACCTGCTGGGCGGTGACGACGAGCTCGTAGTCGTGCGGGATGTGCCGCCGCGTCTGCCCGAGCAGCTTGTCGTCGATGTTCGAGATCAGGCCGGTCTTGAACTTCTTGACGAGCTTCTTGAGCTGCGGGTTGGTCTCGCGGAACGGCGGCCAGCGCTGCACCGAATCGGGCAGGAAGCCCGCCCGTGAAGGCTCGAGGGGCCAGTCCATGCGCTTGGCCATCTCGACGGCCGTACGGCGGAGCACCTCGGCGTAGAGCTCGTACGACCCGCCTTCCACCTCACGCGAGATCTCGTGGAAGAGCGGGACGATCTGATCCTTGTCGAGGCTGAACCCGTCGCGGGCCGCCTCCTTCTGGAACGCCTCGGTGATGCCCTTCTCCCAGTCGATCAGGGTGCCGTAGACGTCGAACGTGACCCACTCGATGTTCTTCGGAAGCGCCATGCGGCCGAGGATTCTACGAAGCTCGATATCGTCCCGGCCCTCTCATGGACCTTCTCGAGTACCAGGGCAAGCAGCTCTTTGCGCGCCATGGTGTTCCGGTCCCCAAGGGTCTTCCTGCGAAGACGGTGGACGACGCCGTCAAGGCAGCCGACGAGATCGGCTACCCCTGCGTCGTCAAAGCGCAGGTCAAGATCGGCGGGCGTGGCAAGGCCGGCGGCATCAAGGTCGCGAAGGACCGAAACGAAGCACAGACGCATGCCGAGGCGATCCTCGGCATGGACATCCGCGGGTTCACCGTCCACGAACTGTGGATCGAGGCCGCGAGCGACATCGACGAGGAGTACTACGCCTCGATCGTGTTCGACCGGTCGGCGAAGGCGCCGCTGTTCATGCTCTCCACCCAGGGCGGCATGGACATCGAGGAGGTCGCCGCGCGCGACCCGAAGGCGATCGCGCGCCTGCACGTCGACCCGCTCCTCGGCTACCAGGACTTCCACGGCCGCCGGCTCGCCTACGAGGCCGGCGTCGCCGCCGACGTCGTGCGCCCGATCGGGGCGCTGCTGGGCAAGCTCTACGACGCGTTCGTCGGCGAGGACGCGATGCTCGTCGAGGTCAACCCGCTCATCGTCACCAAGGACCGCGAGGTCAAGGCGCTCGACGCGAAGGTGACGCTGGACGACAACGCCGCCTACCGGCACCCGCACCACGCCGAGCTGCGCGACCTGTCGTCCGAGGACCCGCAGGAGCGGATGGCCAAGGAGCGCGGGCTGACCTACGTCAAGCTCGACGGCGACATCGGCATCCTCGGCAACGGCGCGGGCCTGGTCATGTCGACGCTCGACGTCGTCGCGCAGGCCGGCGGCAAGCCCGCGAACTTCCTCGACGCGGGCGGCGGCTCGAAGGCCGAGGCGATCACGAGCGCGGTCGAGGTCATCCTCTCGAACGAGAAGGTCAAGGCCGTCCTGTTCAACATCTTCGGCGGGATCACCCGCTGCGACGAGGTCGCGCGCGGCCTGGTCACGGCGTTCGAGCAGATCAAGCCCTCGGTGCCGTTCGTCGTCCGCCTGGACGGGACGAACGATGTCGAGGGGCGCAAGATCATCGCCGACGCGAACCTGCCGAACGTCCATCCCGCCAAGACGATGGACGAGGCGGCGAAGATGGTCGTCGAGCTCGCGAAGGGTGGTGCCTGATGGCGATCGTCGTCGGCAAGGAGACGCGCCTGGTCACGTCCGGCATCACCGGCCGTGAGGGCACGTTCCACACGCTCAACAACCGCGCCTACGGCACGAACGTCGTCGCCGGCGTGACGCCGGGCAAGGGCGGCCAGGACGTCGACGGGATCCCCGTCTTCAACACGTTCAAGGAGGCCGTCGACGCCGAGGGCGCGAACACGGCGATGATCTTCGTCCCGCCGCGGTTCGCCGCCGACTCGATCCTCGAGGCGGCCGACGCCGGCATCGACACGATCATCACGATCACCGAGGGCATCCCCGCCCACGACGAGCTGCGCGTCTACGACTACCTCGAGTCGCTCGGCCGCGACATCACCCACATCGGCCCGAACTGCCCGGGCGCGCTGTCGCCGGGCAAGGCGAACGTCGGGATCATCCCGGCGGCGTTCTTCAAGGAGGGCAACGTCGGGGTCGTGTCGCGCTCGGGCACGCTGACCTACCAGATCGGCAACGAGCTGGCCCAGCGCGGCTTCGGCAACTCGTCGATCGTCGGCATCGGCGGCGACCCGGTCCCCGGCTCGTCGTTCATCGACATCATCGCGAAGTTCGAGGACGACCCCGAGACCGAGCTCATCGTGATGAGCGGCGAGATCGGCGGCTCGGCCGAGGAGGAGGCGGCGGCGTACATCGCCGACCACGTCTCCAAGCCGGTCGTCGCCTACATCGCGGGCTTCACGGCGCCGCCCGGCAAGACGATGGGCCATGCCGGCGCGATCGTCTCCGGGTCGCAGGGCACCGCGGCCGCGAAGGCCGAGGCGCTCGAGGCCAAGGGCGTCCGCGTGGGCCGCACCCCGACGCAGGTCGCCGACATCGTCGTCGAGATCCTCGGAGGCTGACCCGAAAGGCTGATCCGGCGTGTCGGACGAAGGTTCACGTAGAACGTTCGTCCAATTCCTCGCCCTGGATTTCAGTGCCGGTTAATGTCGCGCGGGCGCGCGCCATCGCGCGCCAGAACTGAGGCGACGGACGTCCGGCATCTCCGGGACGGGCGCCGAGCCGAAGGCATCGATCGCCGGCCTCGCTCGAGGCCGGCGATCGTGTTTTCCCGCGCGTACGGACACACGCGCGCGTGCGTGTGACCGAGCACGCGCGTAGGGAGCGGAGCGCCGACGGCGAAGGTGCTCCGCAGCATGGCCGACGACCTGGAAGGCGCACTCGACGAGCTCGACCGGCGGCTGCGCGCGCTGCAGGCCGAGCTCGACGAGGTGCCGATCGCGCCGCCCGAGCCCGAGCACGAGCCCGGCGCCGCCCGCGGCCCCGAGCCGCCCCGGGCGCCGGCGCGCGAACGCGAGCCGGAGCCCGCGCCGCCGCCCGCCGCCGCGGACCCGCTCGAGGCGTTCGGGGTCGAGCTGCGCCGGATCGCGAGCGAGCTCGTCGCCGCGTGGGAGCGCGTCGTCGCCGCCGAGCGCGGCCGCGCCGCCGGCGCGCAGCGGATCGTGCTCGAGGCCCAGGCCGACCTGCACGGCCTCGCCGCGCTCGAGCGCGCGCTGACCGCGTCTCCCGCGGTTCGAACCGTCGACCTGCGCGCGTATGCCGGGGGTCACGCCTCGCTTCTCGTCGAGGTGGCCGGGAACGCGCCGCGTTAACCACGGCGACGGCCGGTCCGGCGGGGGCGATGTCCTAGGATCGGGGCCATGGCCGCAGGCGACACCATCTCCTTCGCGCGGGGCGCGCCCTCGCTGGACATCGTCGACGTCGACGGGCTCCGCGAGGCGGCCGCGGAGGCGTTCTCGGAGGACCCGGGCGGCACGACCGCCTACGGGACCGCCGTCGGCTACGTCCCGCTGCGCACGTGGATCGCCGAGCAGCACGGCGTCGAGCCCGAGAACGTCCTCGTCACCAACGGCTCGATGCAGGCCGACGCGTTCCTGTTCGACGAGCTCGTCTCCGACGGCGACACGGTCGTCGTCGAGCGGCCGACCTACGACCGCACGCTGCTCGGCCTCCAGCAGCGCGGCGCCGACATCCGGATGGTCACGCTGCAGGAGGACGGCCTCGACGTCGACGAGCTCGAGCGCCTGCTCGCCGAGGGCGCGCGGCCGAAGCTCGCCCACGTCATCCCGAACTTCCAGAACCCCGCCGGCTACACGCTCTCGCGCGACAAGCGCGACCGGCTCCTGCGCCTGGCGGCCGAGCACGACTTCATCGTCTTCGAGGACGACCCGTACGTGTCGATCCGCTTCGCCGGCGAGACGCTGCCGACGATGCTCTCGCTCGACAAGGACGACCGCGTCGTCTACGCGTCCTCGTTCTCCAAGACCGTGTGCCCCGGCATCCGCGTCGGGTACCTCGTCGGGCCGGCCGACCTCATCGCGCGGATCGTCAAGCGCGCGACGAACACGTACATCTCGCCGAACATGGTCGCGCAGTCGATCGTCTACCGGTACTGCGTGAGCGGCCGGATCCGCCGGTCGATCGAGACCGTCAAGCGGGCGCTGGCCGAGCGGGTCGAGCTGCTGGCGGCGGCCCTCGAGCGCGAGCTGCCCGACGCGCGGTTCACACCGCCGGAGGGCGGCTACTTCATGTGGGTCGAGCTGCCCGAGGACACCGACGTCGATGCGCTCTTCACCGCCGCGGCCGAGCGGGGCGTCGCGTTCGTCAAGGGCACGGACTTCCTGCTCGAAGGCGGGCGCAACACGCTCCGCCTCGCCTACTCGGGGGTCACCGCCGACCAGATCGACGAGGGCGTCAAGCGCCTCGCCGAGGCGTACCGCCAGCAGCGGAAGACCAGCAAGGTCTAGCTCGGGAACATGTCCGCCGTGTTCGCCGGGCTCGGGCTCGGCTTCGCGGTGGCAGCCGGGTTCGGCCCGATCTCCGTCCTCGCCCTGACCTCCGGGCTCCGTCACGGGTTCGCGCCCGCGTTCGGCGTCGGCGTGGGCGCCGCGCTGGTCGACGGCCTCTACGCGCTGCTGGCCGCGGCCGGTCTCGCCGCGCTCGTCCCCGGTGACGAGCTGCAGGTGGTCGGCGGCGCCGCGCTGCTGTGGATCGCCTGGCGCATGGTCCGCGCGCGCGGCGGCGACGGCCTCGCGCTGGAGACGATGCGCCGCGGGCTCGGCGTGAGCTTCGCGGCGACGCTCGCCAACCCGCTGACGATCGTCTCGTGGGCGGCGGCGTTCACCGCGGTCGTGCCCGCGCTCGACCTGTCGGCCGGCGAGACCGTCGGGGTCCTGCCGCCGGCGGTCGCCGCCGGCACGCTGACCTGGTTCACCCTGCTGGCGCTCGGCGCGACGTTCGCCGGCCGCCGGCTCGGCCCGCGCGCGCTCGCCGCGGCGAGCGCGGTCGCGGGCCTGGCCATCGGGGCGTTCGGGCTGGTCTTCCTCGTCGACGGCCTCGCGTCGCTGCTGTAGTCCGCTCCTAGCGGCGCTTCAGCGTGACCCGGCGGGTGACCTTGCCGCCCGCGCCGAGGTCGACCTCGATCGCGACGCGGGTCCCGCGGCGCTTGATCGACCGCTGGTTCTTGCGCGACAGCTTCAGGCTCACCGACGCCGTCTTGCCCGCCCGGATGCGCACGCTCTTGCGGGCGAGCGTCCGCGCCTTGCGGGCGGTCGTCTTCAGCCGCGCCGTCCCGCGGCAGGTCGTCGTCGCCAGGCACTTGACCGACACCTTGACCGTGCCGCGGCGCATGGTCAGCCGGCTCGACCGGATCGACGCCAGCCTGCCCGCGGTGGTCGTGGTGGTGGTGTTGGTGGTCTGGCCGCCGGCGCCGGTGTCCTGCGCAGGCGGGGGCTGCTGCTGCGTGCTGCACGCCTGCGCGGCGCGCGCCGCGCCCGCGGTCTGGGTGCACGCCGTCCAGTCGAAGTTGACCAGCACCTCGAACCCGTCCGCGATGAAGCGGTTCTGGTTGTGCTGGCTCGGATCGATCTGCGGGAAGTGCCAGAAGCTGTGGTTGTCCCCGGGCGGCGTCGAGCCGATGCCGAACGGCTTCAGGCCGCCCTTGTCGTGGATCGGCAGCGTGCCGCTCGTCCCGTGCACGTTGACGACCACGTAGTCCCAGACGCCGGCCTTCTTCGTGTCCGGGTCGAACGGATAGGCGTCGACGAGGAAGCCGACCGGGATCTCGGTGACCGCGTTCGGCTTCGGGGTGACGACCGGCGTCTCGGACACGCCCTGGCAGCAGGTGTTGACGAGCTGGCCCTGCTGGTCGCGGCCCTCGAACGACCGGACGGTCGCGATGCTGATCGGCGCGGGGTTCGGGCCGGACTTGACCCGCGCGACCGTGACCGTGCCCTTCCCGGGCACCATGGTGCTCGTCGCCGGCTTGCCCTGCTGGCCGAGCATGCCGAGCGAGCACGTCGTCGGGCCGGTGGGCATCGGCGTCCAGAACTGCTGGCCGCCGGGGCCCCAGCCGCCGAGGTTGTTCGCGCCGTCGCCGGGCATCCAGCGCACGTCGCAGTGGTACGGGTAGTTCGGCGCGGCGGTCAACGAGCTCCCGACGGTCGTCGTCTGCGCGAACGCCTTCGTGGCGGGAAGTGCTGCAGCCGTGCAGCAGAGCAGTGCGCCCGCGACGCACCGGAAAGAACGCATGCCCCGACCCTAGGCCGGACCCACCCTGTCACCCCCGACTGAATCAGGCGGCGGGGACCGCCGGGACCTAGCGCCCGTACCGGTCCTTCGCGAGGATGAGCTGCTCGGGCAGCGCGGTGCGCGGCGGCGGCGACGGGTCGGCCTCGACCGTGATCGTCTCCGCCACCGAGGCGGTCACGGTCACCTGCCTGTCGCCGGCGTCGATGACCACATCCTCGCCCTTCTCGACCACGGTGCCCTCCAGGCCCGGCCCGCAGCCCGCGTCGTACAGCTCGTGGAGGAGGTCCTCGGCCTCGTTCTCCAGGCGGAGCACCTTCACCTTCGCGCCGACCTCGACGTCGGCGAGCGGCACGCCCTCGGCCCGCCGGCCCGGCTCGATCGGGTGCCCGTGCGGGCAGGTCGTCGCGTCGCCGATCGCGGCCATCATCCGCTCCTCGAGGACCGGCGACATCGCGTGCTCCAGGCGCTCGGCCTCCTCGTGGACCTCGTTCCACGGGATGCCGAGCACGTCGGTGAGGAACCGCTCGACCAGGCGGTGGCGGCGCACGATGCTGCGCGCGTGCCGCTCGCCCTCCTCGGTGAACGAGATCGACTTGTCCGCCGCGCGCGTGATGTAGCCGTCGCGCTCCAGGCGCCCGATCATCTCGTGGACGGTCGGCGCCGAGAGCTGTCGCGCCCGCGCGACGTTCGCCCCGGTCATGGGCAGTCCGGCCTCGTAGAGCCAGAACAGGGTCTCGAGGTACTCCTCCTCGGCGAGGGTGGCTTGCGCGCGCGACATGCGGGCCAGCCTACCGAGCGGCCCCGGGCCAGGCACTAGGGTTCGGGCCCCATGCCGCGCCTGCCGCTCAGCCCGCCCGTCCCGCCCCAGCTCGCCCGCTCGCGCGCCCGGCTGCCCGAGGGCGAGGGCTGGGCGTACGAGCCCAAGTGGGACGGCTTCCGCGCGATCGCGTTCGTCGACGGCGACGACGTGTACCTGCAGTCGCGCAACGGCAAGCCGCTGCGGCGCTACTTCCCCGAGCTGCGCTTCCCCGAGGGCCGCTACGTGCTCGACGGCGAGATCGTCATCTTCGGCGAGGACGGCGTCCAGCTCTTCGACGCGCTCGGCCAGCGGATCCATCCCGCCAAGAGCCGCATCGACATGCTCGCCGAGCAGACCCCGGCGAAGTACATCGCGTTCGACCTCCTCGCCGAGGACGACGACGTCCTGCTCGACCTGCCCTACCGCGAGCGGCGCGGCAGGCTCGAGGCGCGCGTCGACGCGCCGGTCGACCTCACGCCGTTCACGACCGACCCGGCCGAGGCCGAGCCGTGGCTGCGCGACGCCGAGGGCGTCGTCGCCAAGGAGCTCGACGCGCCGTACCGGCCCGGCGAGCGGACGGGGATGGTGAAGATCAAGCGCGTGCGCACGATCGACGCGGTCGTGCACGGCTGGCGGCCGGGCAAGGAGGAGGGCACGGTCGGCTCGCTCATCCTCAGCCTCTACACCGAGGACGGCAGCCTGCGCCCGGTCGGGCACACGAGCGGGTTCAAGGCGGCCGAGAAGCGGGAGCTCGTCGAGAAGCTCCGCCCCTACGAGACCGGCAAGACCGGCCGGGGCGACCCGAGCCGGTGGGCCGGCGACCGCGAGCTCGAGTGGCGCGAGCTGCGGCCCGAGCTCGTCGTCGAGGTGACGTTCGACCACGTCTCCGACGGGCGCATCCGCCACGGGGCGAAGATCCAGCGCTGGCGCGAGGACAAGGACCCGCGCGAGTGCCTGGTCGCGCAGCTCGACCAGTGATCGCCGCGCATCCCGGTCGGGGTAGCCGTACCACCCCTATAGGGGGTTCCCCACACGATTAGGGGGACATCCCCGATGTCAGCCGCGCGCTCGGGCGGCAAAGTGCTGCCCATGACCGATGCAGTCACCACGCATCGAGCGCCGGCGGCGACGGGGTCACGCGTCCACCGCCAGCAGTCGAAGAATTGAAGTCCCTCGGCGGGGCGCCGTGACCTGCGATGCGCTCCGCCCCCTCCCCCTCCTCGGCAGCATCGACCGAAGGCCTCACCGGCCGTGACGCTCGCGCCAGGCGCGGGCCATCGCGACCCGGTCGGCGCCGCTCGGGTGCGACTCGAAGACCGTCTCCCACCAGCCCGGCGGGTCGGGGTCGCCGAGCCCCTCGGCGGTGAAGCCTTTGAACAGCTCCTCCATCGCGGCCGGGTCCCGCGTCGCCTGCAGCGCGGCCCAGTCGGCCTCGGCCTCCAGCCGGCGCGACCACGTCGAGTCGAGCGGCAGCATCGCGAGCTCGAGCACGACGAACACGAGCAGCGCGAGCGGCACCGCGCGCGGGTCGCGCATCCCGCCGCTGCGCCGCGTCACCAGCGCGACGACGAACCCGGCGGGCAGCACGAACAGCGCCATCCACCACACGCTCTCGAGGATGTGCTGATGCCGGTGGTGGCCGAGCTCGTGCGCGAGCACGACCCGGACCTCGTCGCGCGGGAAGCTCTCGGTCAGCGTGTCCCACAGCACGACCTTGCGCGTCGAGCCGAGCCCGAACGCGAACGCGTTCGGCGCGCTCGTCCACTCGCTGACCTCCTGCTCGCGCACCTCGACGTCGGGCAGCCCCTCGCGCGCGGCGAGGCGCTCGGCGTCCTCGCGCACCTCGGCGGGCGGCGTGTCGAGCTCGGCCTCGACGAGCAGCGGGCTCGCGAACGAGATGCCGAGCATGAGCGCCGCGATGAGCAGCGCCGCGGGCACGAACCACGCGCTGCCGACCAGGCGCGCGAAGCCCATGACGACGAGCAGGACCGCCGACACGTTGAGTGCCGTGCCGAACACGCCGAAGCCCTGCTCGAACGCCCACTCGAGGACGCTCACCTCGACTAGGTCGTACTTCTTGGCCCACAGGAAGCTCGCGAGGCTGAACGGGAGTTGCACGAGCCACACGAGCGAGAAGCCGAGGATCCCGAGCATGAAGCCGGTGCCGATCGGCCCGGCCGCCGACTCGCGCATGAGCCGCGGGCCGCGCGGGACGTAGAGGGCGAGCGTCACGACGGTCGCCAGGTGCCCGCCGATGACCAGCCAGCGCGCGAGCGCGTCGTGCGCCTCGGCCTCCCGGACCGCCTCGGCGTCGAACTCGTCCTGGCCGACGTGCGGCAGCTCGAGGTCGTCGGGGACGGTCGTGTCCCACAGCGTCGCGCCGAGGATCGCGCAGGCGGCGACGAGCGCCAGCGCGGCCAGGGCGAACGCGATCCGCCGGCCCCCGGTCACGGCGCCTCCGGAGCGACGAGCCACCGGTCGGCGCCGGCGGCGGGGGCCTCGGCCTCGCTCGGGCCGCTGTGCGGGTAGGCGCCGGTGACGAGCAGGCAGTACGCGGTGACCTGCCCGGAGTACCGGACGCCGTACTGCAGCGCGCGGTGCAGCCCGCGCGGCATCTCGCCCTTGACCATCGACCACCACCAGGCGCCGACGGCGCCGGCCGACAGGAGCGTCGACGCCGAGCCCGCGAGCGCCAGCGCCGGGAGCGCGAGCAGCCAGCGGAAGGCGATCGACCAGCGCGACTGGCGCCCGGGCCCGTCGATGCCGAGGTCGACCGGGTAGGTCCCGCGCCGGCCGAGGAAGCCCGGGAACGGCCCGCCCGCGAGGTAGAGGAACGCGCTGACGTGCGCCTGGTAGCGGACGTACGCGGCGAGGAACCGGTGCAGCGGGCCGGGCACGCGGCCGAGCGCGATCCCGCACAGCCACGCCACGACGCCGGCGAGCAGCGCGGCGACGCCCCACAGCGCCGACCACACGGTGTGCGGGGCGGCGAGCGGGAAGCGGAAGAGGACGAGCAGCCGGTGCCGGCGGCGCTCGTCGGTCGCGTCGAGCCTGACCGGGTGGCGCGGGCGCGGCGTCAGCGGCGCCGCGCGCGGGTCGCTGTCGGGGTAGGCGCCGGTGACGAGGAGCACGTAGGCCGCCACCTGCACGCCGTAGCCGAGCGTCCACAGCAGCACGTCGCGCAGGCCCGCGGGCATCCGGCCGCGCGCGAGCGTCGCGAACCAGCCGAGGACCATCGCGGTCACCCCGAGCCCGAGGCTGAACGTCAGCGCGGTCCCGAACGCGGTCGCGACGCCGCTGCCGAGCGCGCTCGCGAACAGGTACGGGGGCAGCGCGAGGACGAGCCGGAAGCCGACCGACCACCGGCTCTGCGGCGCGGGCGCGGGGACGACGAGGTCGACCGGGTACCGGCCCGGCGGGCCGAGGAAGGGCGGGAACGGATCGGCCGCCAGCGACGCGTACGCGTACACGTGCAGCGTGTAGCGGACGTACATCCCGAACATCTCGTGCAGGCCGCGGATCGGCTCGCCCCGGACGAGCGTCGCGACCCACATCACCGGCAGCAGCAGCACGACCGCGCCGCCCCACAGCCCGATCCACACGAAGTGCGGCAGGGCGAGCAGCCACCGGAAGAAGACGGTGACCCGCGACCGCTCCAGGCGCGGGTCGCGGAGGACGACCCGGGGAAGCTGCGCCGCGATGACGGGGGTGTCAGTCTGCTGGACGATGCGCGGCAGACTTCTGGTTGCTCCGGACAGCTTCAAGGGGACGTTCCGCGCGACCGAGGTCGCGGCGCTCGTCGGCCGCGGCATCGAGCGCGCCGGGCTCGAGCCGCCCGACCTGTGCCCGGTCGCCGACGGCGGCGAGGGCACCCAGGAGGTGCTGCTGACCGCGCTCGGCGGGGAGACCGGCGCGGCCGACTGCCACGACCCGCTCGGCCGGCCGGTCAAGGCGGGGTTCGGGCTGATCGAGGACGGCGGCACGGCGATCGTCGAGGTCGCCGCGGCGTCGGGGCTGGGCCTCGTCGCCGAGGGCGAGCGCGACCCCGAGGCGGCGTCGACCTACGGGACCGGCGAGCTCATCGCGGCGGCGATCGACGCCGGCGCGCAGGTCGTGCTCGTCGCGATCGGCGGCAGCGCCACGACCGACGGCGGGGCGGGCGCGATCGAGGCGATCACCGAGCGCGGCGGCCTGCGCGGCGCGCAGCTCGTCTGCCTGTGCGACGTGCGCGTGCCGTTCGAGCGCGCGGCCGAGGTGTTCGGGCCGCAGAAGGGCGCCGACCCGGCCGCAGTCGAGCGGCTCACCGCACGGCTGCACGCGCTCGCCGACCGGTGGCACCGCGACCCGCGCGGGCGGCCGATGACCGGCGGCGCGGGCGGGCTGTCGGGCGGGCTGTGGGCGGCGTTCGGCGCGCGGCTGGAGCCCGGCGCCCCGTTCATCCTCGACGCGATCGGCTTCGATCCGCGGATGCGCGCGGCGCGCGCGGTGATCGTCGGCGAGGGGCGGATGGACGCGACGACGCTCGAGGGCAAGATCGCAGGCGAGATCGCGGTCCGCGCCCGCCAGTCCGGGGTGCCGTGCCACGCGGTCTGCGGGCAGAACGGCCTGTCGCTGTTCGATCAGCGGATCCTCGACGTCCAGCGGATCGTCGAGGCCTCGACGGCCTCCGAGCTCGAGGCCGCCGGGGAGTTCATCGCGACCCATCTGTGAGCGCGGACGCGCCAACGTCGCGGGCGTGTCGAAACCGGCCGTCGCCCGTTCGACGTCTGCGTGAAAGCGTCACCCGGCGTCAGGGTCCGGGGACACGACGAAGGGAGATGTCATGAAGGTCATGGTCATGGTCAAGAGCGCCGCCGCCGACGAGGACAGGATCCAGCCCAAGCCGGAGGTCTTCGAGGCGATGGCCGCCTACAACGAGGAGCTCGTCAAGGCCGGGATCATGCTCGACGGCGCCGGCCTGCGGCCCAGCTCCCAGGGCAAGAAGATCGTGTTCCAGCACGGTGAGACCTCGGTCGTCGACGGCCCGTTCACCGAGGCCAAGGAGGTCATCGGCGGCTACTGGGTCTGGGAGGTCCGGTCGATGGACGAGGCGCTCGAGTGGGCGCGGCGCTGCCCGCACGACCGCGACAGCGACACGCCGCAGATCCTCGAGATCCGCCCGTACGCGACCGCCGAGGACTACGGCGACGACCTCCCCGACGGGATCCGTGAGCGCGAGGCCGCGATGGCCCGCGAGATCGAGGAACAGCACGGCAGGGCCCCACTCGGCGAGGCCTGACGGGGAGCGGCGGTGACGGACGCCCGGCGGACGGTCGAGGTGGTGTGGCGCATCGAGGCGCCACGCCTCATCGCCTCGCTCGCCCGGCTCGTGCGCGACGTCGGCCTCGCCGAGGAGCTCGCGCAGGACGCGTTCGTCGCCGCCCTCGAGCAGTGGCCGCGCGAGGGCGTCCCGGAGCGGCCGGGCGCCTGGCTCATGGCCACCGCCAAGCACCGGGCGATCGACCGGATCCGCCGCGAGCGCGCGCGCGACGACAAGTACGCGCAGCTCGCGGCGGACCCGAGCCTCGCGGCCGCCGGCAGCGCGCCGGCGCCCGAGGACACGGTCGAGGCGCTCGACGACGACCTGCTGTCGCTCATCTTCACCGCGTGCCATCCGGTGCTGCCGCGCGAGGCGCGCGTCGCGCTGACGCTGCGCCTGCTCGGCGGCCTGACGACCGAGGAGATCGCGCGCGCGTTCCTCGTCCCGCCGGCGACGCTCGGCCAGCGGATCTCGCGCGCGAAGCGCACGCTGCGCGAGGCGCAGGTGCCGTTCGCGGTCCCGCAGGAGGACGAGCTGGCCGAGCGGCTGTCGGCGGTGCTCGAGGTCGTCTACCTCGTGTTCAACGAGGGCTACGCGGCGACGAGCGGCGACGACTGGGTGCGGCGCGACCTCGCCGGCGAGGCGATGCGGCTGGGCCGCGTCCTCGCGGGGCTCATGCCGCGCGAGCCCGAGGTCCACGGCCTCCTCGCGCTCATGGCGCTGCAGGCGTCGCGGTTTCCCGCGCGGACCGGGCCGGGCGGCGAGCACATCCTGCTCGCCGACCAGGACCGCGGGCGCTGGGACCGGACGCTCATCGCCCACGGGCTCGCGGCGCTCCAGCGCGCGACGCGGCTGCGCAGGCCGCTCGGCCCCTACACGCTGCAGGCGGCGATCGCCGCCGTCCACGCCCGCGCGCCGACGTTCGCCGACACCGACTGGGAGGCGATCGTCGCGCTCTACGACGCGCTCGCGCAGCTCACCCCGTCGCCGGTCGTCGCGCTGAACCGCGCGGTCGCGATCCTCCATGCGGACGGGCCGCAGGCCGCGCTCGTCGCGCTCGGCGAGGTCCTCGACGACCCGCGGATGGCCCGCCACCACCTGCTCGGCGCGGTCCACGGCGACGTGCTCGCGCGGCTCGGCCGGCACGCCGAGGCGGCCGAGGCGCTCGAGCGCGCCGCCGAGGTCGCGCCGACGCCGCGCGAGCGCGCGCTGCTGCTCGAGCGGGCCGCGGCCGCCTCCCGGGCCGCGGGCTGAGCGGGAGGGATCGCACACCGCGGCGGTAACCATCGGGCGCTCGCGGGCTACCTTCCCCCGATGCAGACGCCCCGCCGTCCGTCGCTCTACCTGCCCACGCCCGGGCGGCGCGCGGTCGTGGTCGGGGCCGGCTCGTTCGGCACCGCGGTCGCGGTCCTGCTGGCCCGGGGCGGGCTGCGCACGACGCTGCAGGCGCGCACGACCGAGCAGGCGCGGCGCCTCGTCGAGGACCGCGAGAACGCCGAGTACCTGCCGGGCGTCGAGCTGCCGCGCGAGCTGCGCATCGAGGACATCGGCGCGGGCCTCGCGCGCGCGGACTTCGTGTTCCTCGGCGTCCCGTCGCGCGGGCTGGACGAGGTGATCTCCGGCCTGCCGACCGCCGGGCTGTCGCGGGCGGCGGCCGTCGTGTCGCTCGCCAAGGGCCTCGTCCCGCCGGACGGCCGGGCGCCGAGCGCGATGCTCACCGACCTGCTCGGCGAGGGCCGCGTGGCGGTCGTCGGCGGCCCCGCGCACGCGCGCGAGATGGTCCACGACGGCGCCGGGCTCGTCGCCGCGTCGGCGAACGAGTCGCTGGCGAGCACCATCGCCGACGTCTTCCTGCGCGCGGGCGTGGTGTGCGAGACGTCGACCGACCCGATCGGGGTCGAGCTGGCGGGCGCCGCCAAGAACGCCGCCGCGCTCGCCGCCGGCGCGACCGAGGCGCAGGGCCTGAACGCCGCCGGCGCGGCCGCCGGGCACATCTTCGCCGAGGTGTGGACGTACGCGACCGGCCTCGGAGCGCAGGCCGAGTCGTTCATCGGCCTCGCCGGGACCGGCGACCTCGTCGCGACCGCGCTCGCGCCGCAGAGCCGCAACCGCCGCGCCGGCGAGCTGCTCGCCGCGGGCGTCCCGTCCGAGGAGATCCCGGTCCGGATCGGACAGGCGATCGAGTCGTTCGACCTCGTGCCGCTGCTGGCCGGCGCGCTGCAGCGCGCGGGCGTGAGCGCGCCGGTGACGAGCGGGCTGGCCCGCCTCATCGCCGGCGAGCTGCCGCTCGGCGAGTGGGTCGAGCTCGTCCGTACGACGGTCCCGGTCCCGGCCCGCCGCCGCGTGCCGCGCCCGCCGCGCGGGTTCTGGGCGCGGCTGCGCGCGCGGTGGCGCGCCCGGCGTCAGCGGCGCTCGGACAGCTCGGTCACGACCGCCTCGTAGACGCCGGCGCCGTGACCGGCCTCGGCGACGCGCGCGTTGCGCGGCAGGTCGCCGGCGAGCAGCGGGTCGCGGTCGAGCGCGTTCGCGACGAGCCAGAACGTCCCGACCGCGGCGGCGGCCGTGAGGTCCTCCCGGCTGTCGCCCGCCGCGATGCACTCCTCGGGCCGGTAGCCGCGCACGCGCATGTGCCGCGCGACCGCCGCGCCCTTCGACACGCCGCGCGGGACGAGGTGGTAGCCGCGCATGCCAGGGCGGTCGATCGCGCCGTTGTCGAGCAGGCGCAGCTCGCCGTGGCCGTGCTCGGCCAGGACGGCGTCGGCGTCCCGGACGTCGACCTGGCCGCGGAACAGGTGCGAGACCTCCCGGTTCAGGTGCCAGGGGTCGTGGTACTCGAGGCTGCCGGCGAAGCGCTCGAGCAACAGCGCGGGCGCGCCGGAGCGCTCGACCAGCTCGTTGACCGTCACGCCCTCGTCGGGCATGTACGGCGCGGTCAGCCACTCGATCTCCGGGCCGTCCACGACCGCCGCGCCGGCCTCGAAGATGTACGACCGGCTGCCGAGCAGCCGCGCGTCCTCCATCACCTGCGCGCGCCGCCGGCCGGACATGATCACGACCTCCACGTCCGCGCGGTGGCAGGCCTCGATCGCGCGGACCCCGAGGTTGGACAGCCGACCGTCGCCGTCGTGCAGGATCGACGCGTTCTTCCCGAGGAGCGTGTTGTCGAGGTCGACGTAGAGGGCCTTCAGACGAGGCATCGCGCGCAGGACCCTACAGTCCTCTGACAGTGGCCCTGACCCGCCGCATCGAACCGTGGGAGGAGCTCCTCGAGGCCGGCCGCGCCGACGAGCGCCTCGTCCGCGAGGCGGCCGAGCACGAGCGGCCCCCCGAGCTCGTCGACATCCCCGACGGGCTGCACCCGCTCCTGGTCGAGGCGCTCGGGCGGATGGGGATCGAGGCGCTCTACAACCACCAGGCCGAGGCGCTGCACCAGGCGATGGAGGGCGACTTCATCGTCACGACCGGCACCGCGTCGGGCAAGTCGCTGTGCTTCAACCTGCCGACGCTCCACCACCTGCTGCAGGAGCCGAGCGCCCGCGCGCTCTACCTGTACCCGACGAAGGCGCTGTCGCAGGACCAGGCGCGCGCGCTGAACGCGTTCGGGCTGACGAAGCAGATCCGGCCGGCGATCTACGACGGCGACACGCCGCGGGCCGAGCGGCAGGCGATCCGGCGGCGGGCGAACATCGTGCTCACCAACCCCGACATGCTCCACGTCGGGATCCTGCCCAACCACCGGGCGTGGGCGGACTTCCTGCACCGCCTCGACGTCGTCGTCGTCGACGAGGCGCACGTCTACCGGGGCGTGTTCGGCTCGCACGTCGGCAACGTGCTGCGCAGGCTGCGGCGGCTCGCGCCGCACGCGCGGTTCTTCATGGCGAGCGCGACGATCGCCAACCCGGTCGAGCTGGCCGAGCGCCTGACCGGCCTCGACGACATCGCGCTCGTCGACCGCGACGGGGCGCCGAAGGCGCGGCGGCGGATCGCGATCTGGAACCCGCCGCTCGTCGACGAGGCGCTCGGGGTGCGGCGCAGCGCGCTCGCCGAGGCGGCCGACCTGCTCGTCGACCTCGTCAAGGCCGACACGCGGACGATCTGCTTCATCAAGTCGCGCAAGGCGGTCGAGCTGACCGCCAAGCTCGTCGCCGACCGCCTGGCCGCCGAGGACCCCGGCCTGGCCGACGTGGTCGCGCCGTACCGGGCCGGCTACACCGCCGCGCAGCGGCGCGAGATCGAGCACCGGCTCGTCAGCGGCGACCTGCGCGCGGTCATCACCACCGACGCGCTGGAGCTCGGCATCGACATCGGGGCGCTCGACGCGGCGGTCGTCGTGACGTTCCCCGGCACGGTCGCGTCGCTCAGGCAGATGTGGGGGCGCGCCGGGCGACGCGGGCGCGGGCTGGCGGTGTACGTCGCCGGCGAGGACGCGCTCGACCAGTTCTTCTGCCGGCACCCCGACGAGTTCCTCGACCGGCCGGTCGAGGCGGCGATCCTCGACCACGAGTCCGAGCAGATCCACCTGAAGCACCTGCTGTGCGCCGCGCACGAGGCGCCGCTGGGCCCGCGGGACGCCGAGACGCTCGGGCCGCGCTGGCAGGCGCACGCGCGGGTGCTGGAGGCGGCCGGCGAGCTGCGCGAGACGCGCGGCGGCCAGTACGTGCTCCGCCGGCCCGAGGACTATCCGGCCGCGCGCGTGTCGCTGCGGTCGGCGTCGCCGGACGCGTTCGCGGTCGTCGACGTGACGAGCGGCGAGGTGCTCGGCACCGTCGAGGCGGCGCGCGCGTTCAGCACCGTCCACGAGGGCGCGGTGTACCTGCACCTGGGGCGCTCGTACGAGGTCGCCGAGCTCGACCTGGACGGGCGCCGCGCGCTCGTCAAGCCGTTCGACGACAGCTGGTACACGCAGCCGAAGAAGGAGACCGACACGTGGATCGAGCAGGTGCTCGACCAGCGGGAGTTCCTCGGCTGCAAGCTGTGCTTCGGGCGCGTGGCGGTGAGCGAGACCGTGATCGCCTACCAGCGCAAGCGCCTGCCCGACCACGAGGTGATCGACCTCGTCGCGCTCGACCTGCCGGAGACGACGTTCACGACGCAGGCGCTGTGGTACGAGCTGCCGCCCGAGATCGCCGAGGCCGACTTCCCGCGCTCGCACCTGCTGGGGGCGCTGCACGCCGCCGAGCACGCGCAGATCGCGGTGCTGCCGCTCATCGCGATGTGCGACCGGTGGGACATCGGCGGCCTGTCGACCGCCGCGCACCAGCAGACCGGCGTGCCGACGATCTTCATCTACGACGGCCATCCCGGCGGGGTCGGGATCACGCGGCAGGGCTTCCGGCTGTTCGACGTGCTCGTCGGCGACGCGCACCGGCTCGTCAGCGAGTGCCCGTGCGAGTCCGGGTGCCCGTCGTGCGTGCAGTCGCCGAAGTGCGGGAACCTCAACGAGCCGCTCTCGAAGGCGGGCGCCGTCGAGCTCATGCAGCGGATGTTGCGCAGCGAACGCACAACTTCCGCGCGCTGAACCTCCATCAGCAGGCGGCGCGTCTGCGCTCATTGGTCCGGATAGGCGACCAACCAGGTAGATGCGCACGGCACGACGCCTGCTCCCGGTCACCCTGACCGCCCTCCTGGCCTGGTCCGCACCCGCTGCAGGTGCAACCGGCGGAGCCTCCGCGGACCAGGCCGAGGGTGGACCGCTCTTCGCGGGGGCGCTGTCGTACGGCGCGCCGGTGCGCCAGCGGCCGGTCGCGCGGGTGTTCAAGGTGGTGCCCGGCTCGGTCCGCGAGGGCAGCAGCGGCGTGCGGCTCAAGGTCCGCGTCGACGAGAAGGGCGTCGACCGGGTGAGCGCGCGCGTCGTCGCGATCGACTCGTCCACCCGCCGTGTCGGCGCGCGCTTCTCGCTCGGCCGGATCCGGACCGGGCGGACGCTGAAGCTCGTCTGGCCGCGACGGCACGTGCCGAGCGCCGGCCGGTACCTCGTGCGCCTGCACGTCAAGGACCCGCAGGGCGCGACGCTCGCCCGGGCGGCACGCGCGACCGGCAAGTCGCGCCTGGTCGTGCGGCCCCGGCCACGCCCGGAGAGTCCGCAGCCGGAGCCGCAGATCCAGCCTACGCCCGTCACGCCCATCGGTGGGGGTGTCTTCCCGGTCGCCGGCAGGTACACGTTCGGCGGCGACGACGGCCGCTTCGGCGCGGGGCGCCGGGGTCACACGCACGAGGGCCAGGACATCTCCGCCGCCGAGGGCACGCCGGTCGTCAGCCCGCTGCCCGGCGTGGTGCGCATCATCGACAACCAGCCGAGCGGCGCGGGCTGGTACATCGTCCTCACCGCCGACGACGGCCGCGAGCTCTTCTTCGCCCACCTGCAGACGAACAGCATCGGCGTGCTCGCGGGCCAGCGCGTCGCGGCCGGCCACACGCTGGCACGGGTCGGCAAGACCGGCAGCGCGACCGGCCCGCACCTGCACTTCGAGATCTGGGAGGGCGGCTGGCGCGACAAGAAGGGCCGCCCGGTCGACCCCCTCCCGCAGCTGCTCGCGTGGGCCGCCGCGAGCTAGCTGACGGCGCTACCCTGTTCCCGCTCCGGCGAGATAGCTCAGTTGGTAGAGCACACGACTGAAAATCGTGGTGTCCCCGGTTCGAGTCCGGGTCTCGCCATCGCCTCGAAGCCCCGTTGTTGCGGGGCTTCTGTGCGTTCTGGGCCGGCCGTCGTCCGGCGGCTGGGAAGGCTGTGGGAAGGGAATGGGAAGGTCCGGCCTGCCGGAGAGTGCTTCGCGATGCGCCGTCCGTTGTGGATGGACGATCTCGCGATCACCGTTCCGCCGGCGGTTCTGGACCTGATCGCCGACCGGGTCGTCGCACGCCTGGGCGCGCGCGAGCCGGCGGTCGAGCCGTGGGTCGGAGTCGATGCCGCGGCGGCGCACCTGTGCTGCCGGCGTCAGCGGATCTACGACCTGGTCGCCCAGCGGCGCATCCCGCACCGCAAGGAAGGCACGCGGCTGCTGTTCAAGCTCTCGCATCTCGACGCGTGGATCGAGGGCGGTGCGAGCGCGTGAGTCTCGCTCTCCTCCCGGCGCTCGTTGCGGTCCCGGATGAGGGAGCGACGATGGCTCGCGAGAGCAGGCATCCGCACGTCAAGACCAAGACCGCCGGCATCTACAAGCGCGGCAACCGGTATCGGTATACGTACCGCGTGCGCGGCGTGCAGCGGTGGGGCAGCGCGTCGACCTACGACGAGGCGCGCCGGCTCAAGCGCCAGGCCGAGGCCGACGACGATCGCGGCGAGGCACGCGAGCTCGCGACGGTCAGCTTCGGCGCCTACGCGCGCGCCTGGGTCGAGACGTACCAGGGCCGGACGTCGAGCGGCTTCCGCGAGTCGACGCGGCGCTCGTATCGCCAGATGCTCGAGCGGATCATCCCGTTCTTCGACGTCCAGCTCCGGCTTCGTCTCGGCGAGATCGAACCGCGCGATGTCAAGGCGCTCGTCCGCTGGCTCATGGAGCTCGAGGACCCGCGCCGGCCCGGCCGGCTGCTCGGCAAGTCGACGATCCGCCAGCACGTCGCCGTCGTGCGGGCGATGATGGGCGACGCGACCGAGGAGAGCGTCATCCGCTCGAACCCGGCCACCGGCATCCGCGTCTCGGTGCCCGAGGGCGACGGCACCGACCGGCCGGCGCCGCGCGAGAAGCGCGCGCTGACGATCGACGAGCTGCGCCGGCTGCTCGCTGCGCTTCCGCCGCACTACCGGTTGCTCGCCGAGTTCCTCGCCCACACCGGTCTGCGGATCGGTGAGGCGAGCGAGCTGCGCTGGGGCCGCGACGTGGTGCTGACCGGCCGGCCGTACGTCAAGGTGCGCTGGCAGTTCGCCGACGGCCGGGTCTGCGCGCCGAAGACCCGCTACGGCAAGCGCGACGTCCCGCTCTCGCCCGGCCTGGCGGCGACGCTCGCTGCGGCGCAGCCGCCTGGGTCCGACGGCATGCTCGTGTTCACCACGCCGAACGGCTCCCGGCTCGACCGCCACAACCTGCTCGCCAAGGTGCTGCAGCCCGCGGGCCGCGCAACCGGCGTGCCGTGGGTGACGCCGCACACGTTCCGCCACACGTGCGCGTCACTGCTCTTCGCCCCGGTCGAGCACGGCGGCGGCGGGAAGAACGCCAAGCAGGTCCAGGAGTGGCTCGGCCACCACTCGCCCGCCTACACGCTCAAGGAGTACGTGCACCTCGTCGACGCCGGCGTCGGGGACGCATCGTTCCTCGACACCGTCACGCGCGCGGCAGCGTGAGCCGGCAAGAGCGGCTTGTGCCCCGGCCGTCGGTCGGTGAGAGTGCTCCATCATGTTGTGACTCGGTCGGCAGCGCCGGTGGTGCGGTGCGGGTGATGCGCCCGCGACGCCGGGTCACACCACGCCGCGCCTCGTCGCCCTGCTCAGTGACGACCGACCCGGTTGGGAGGTAGCGCGCGTACCGGGCTGGACGCGTCGCGCGCCGGTGAAGACGGTCCCGGCGTCGGCGGTAGCGCGCGTATCGGGCTGGGCGCAGGCGGCCTGGCCAGCGGTGCTGCAGGCTCGCCAAGCGGCGTGCCTGCTCGCGTGCGAGCTAGCCCTTCGAGGGCGGCGGCGAGGGCGGCATGCTGCTCGGCGGGTAGGCCGGGCCAGGCGACGACGCGGACGGGCCGGCTGGTCCAGCCGAGCAGCTTCCAGTCGGGCGAGTGTCGGCCGGTGAGCGCGGCGATCCGGCGGCCGAGCGCGAGGCTCTTGACCATGAACGTCGTCTCGGCATAGCTGCTGGTCTCGTAGGCGTCGACGATGTGCCGCAGGCGGCGGGTGCCCTTGGGCGCGAACTCGATCTCATAGGCGCGCAGGTCCACGCCGGCCTGGACGACGAGATCGGGCCAGCGGCGCTCGGTACCGCGCTCACCGCCGGCGACCGGCACGCTGAACCTGAAGCCGTCATCGCGCGCTTCGAGCTGGCGGCACTCGCGCTCGGTCAGCACCCAGCCATGGTCTGCGGCCTCGCGCTCGAGGCGGATCGCGAGCCAGACGATCGCCTCCTCGTGCTCGCGCTGCAGCCGCGCCCGCGGCGGCCGCCGGCGCGGCCAGCCGAGCAGATCATGCCCGCGGCCCGTCAGATAGACGGCCCGGGCCTGTGAGACGTGCTGGCGCTCACAGCCCACCAGCCCTAGCCCCGCGAGCCGCCGGACGTGCGCGTTGGCCTGCTGGCGCGAGAACTCAAACCGATCGGCGACCGCACCTGCGGTCGCGAACCGGAACCTGCCGATCCACGCCAGCAGCTCGACGTCGCGCGCGGCGCGCTCGGTCTCCCAGGCGCACCGGCCCAGCGCCCGCGGATCGACCGCCTCGACCGGCAACGCACACACCGCCCGCTTCACCGCCACCACCGCCCGCACCCTCGATGGCTTGGTCCCTGGCTTCGCTTCCTTCCGGCTGTCGTTCGGCCCCGCCGTCCTGGACTCTCGGCCGGAGTGGGGCTGACCACCCGCCCCCGTATCCATCGTGCTTGCACATGGTGGGGGTGGGTGGTCAGGCCCACGCAGGCCGGGGTTCCCTCAATGGCGGCGGGGCCGAACGACAGCCGGCCACCAGCCTCGGTGGAAAGCCCTGCAGAAAGCGACGTCATCACCCGGTACGGCGCGGGAGCGAGCGTCGCCCGGCATCAACGAGTTGTCGCAATGTCCCACGTTTGCCGACGCCGGCGGACCGCAGCCCCGCCGCTGCCGTTTCTCGTCTCGCGCACCCGTCGCAGTCAGTTCCCACGCGACCTGGCGCGTCACAACGGAGCTGCTGTGACTATGTGCCGGGTCCCGCGGCCCGGCCACCCGGCGCGCGCCGTCAGCGGCGAACCCGGAGCGCCTGCGGCGGCGCGGCTCGGCCGATCGGCACGCTGCGGCCCCTCGAACGTCACAAAGATCCGGAACCGGCGGGTGATGCGGTGGGTACGGGAGAACGCGACACGCGCGGTGTAGGTGCAGTCACGGTGCAGGGTGACGCCACGGGTGCTGACGGTCCTGCGGCCGCTCGTCTTGACCTGGACGGCCACCCGGCCCGTCGTGGTGACTACGATCTTCGAGGGGGCGAGGCGCAGGCGGCTGCGCGCGATCACCGCCCGGGGCGCAACGCGACGGGTAGGCGGCGGCGCGGCCTGCTGCGGCGCGGGGGCCGGGGCTTCGGCCGCCGTGGCGGTCCCACTGAGCGTCACCACATGGGGAAGCGCGGACCGGTCGTCGGTGAGGACGAGCGTCGCAGTGCGCACGGCGAGCGGCCGGCGCTCGATGCGCCAGGCAGCACGCCTTCCTCCGGCGTCCCGAGTCCGGCGAGCGGCCCGAGCAGCGGGTCGGCGGCGGAGAGAAGACCAAGACCGGCCTGGCGTCCTTGTGCAGCCCGTCCCACCGCAGGAGATGTGGCTCGTCTGGGAGAAGGTCGCGACGACGGCGCCGAAGCACGCGGAGGCCGCGCCGCTGCGGACGATCGACCCGGTGAGGGTCGTCGTGGCCCCGCTGGCGCTGATGAGCGCGTGGCTGCTCGCCGGGCCGAGGACGGTCGACCGCGGAGCATCAGCGCGCGGCCGAAGGTCTGGAGCGCGTCGTCATCGCTGATCCGAAGCTCGCGGCATCGGAGGCGATTAGCAACGTCGTGATGCAACTCGCGGCTCCGTGTTTCAGGTCGAGCGGCGGGAGATCGCCGACGGCGAATCCAGGCGCGGAACCCTCGAAAGCGAGTAGACTGACCCTTCAAGGCCTTTTCACCGCACCTTGCGAAGCGACTTCGCGTGGGGCACCGCCGGCCGATAGGCGCAGCGGCGACCTCCACGGACAGCTCCGCCCCGAGCGGCGGAAGCGCCACCCCCAACAGAGCACGCTGGTCCGTCGCCACGGCGGCCGGGGCTCGGGAAGGTGGTCTCATGCAGAGCAACGCCAGTGCCGCGCCGGCGCGGTCGCCCGTTGACGACGTGACGCGGGAGCCTTCGACCGTCAGGCACGAGCCTGTGGCGCGATCTGGGAACGTGATGAATTCGCCGCCCCTCGGCGCTACGGCTGGTGCGGCCTTGCCGCGACGTCGGCGAACTGTCGTCGGCACGGCAATCGCCAGGCTTGCAAGCGTCCTGCGCGGCGACAGGTACATGGTCGCGTCCGCAGCCGGTCAGCCGGCTCCTGTGCCAGGCGCGTCGCTCGAGAGGGAGAGCTGAGTCGTGCGCGAGCGGCACTTCCCGCGACTGTGCCGGTCTTGCGGGGTACCGATGGCGCGGCAGGAGTCCACCTGCTGGGCATGCGGCGCCGAGTGGGTGACCGCCAAGAGCGCACTGGCCGACAACCCGCCGGCGCCGGTCGTTCGGGCAGTGCTCTACGACCGCGTGGTCGTGGAGTCAGACCCCGACGAGGACCGTTGGGTCAATGAGGGCGGGCGAGGCCGACCGGGGGTCCGCCGTGGCCCCATCGCCCGGCGTCACAAGGAGATGATCGGATGAAGTTCGTGATCTACGAGGACAACGGCGGAGCGTTCCACTGGCGACCCGTCGGCGACGACGGAGTCAGTGTGGCGCGGAGTCCGGCGGCGTTCGATTCGCGCGCCGCCGCGCGACGGGCGGCGGGCGATGTCCACCGTGTGGCGAGCACGGGTGCGGTGCCTTCGAGGTGAGCTTCCGCAGCCCCGTTCCGGACATCCACACGAGAGGTGTCGCATGACCCACGCACGCTGTCCCGAGTGCCGTCTGCGCTTCGAGGCGGTGGTGTATGGCGACGACCGGTGCTCGGACTGCGGAGGCGAGCTCGAGCCGGCGCTCGCCTCCCAGCTCGTCGGCTATCGCCTCGCCCGCCGCGCTGGCCTCGGGGAGCTGGCATGCGCCATCGCGGCCAGTGTCGCCCGGCCCGACCCGGTCGAAGACGCGTGAGTGACGACCTCCATCTCCGCCTGTTGCGGCGCGTGGCGCGCCGAGCGCGCCGTGACGCCGACATCGTAGGCGCTACCGCCGATCCCCAGTCGCCGCGCACGCCGCTTCAGCGAACGTCCGACGTCGCGGGCGCGCGGCTCGCCGCCGCCCAGGCGCGTCGCCGGGGCGCAGCTCCCGCTGCGCCGAGCACGCCGCACGAGCCGCGAGCCCTGCGCCCCGACGCGGATGCGGCACGGCAACGCGACCCGTCAATAGCCGAGCTGCGCGCGCTGCTCGCCCATGCTGTTCAGCAGCTTGCGCTGTACCGGCGGCGCGTGTACCTCGGTCGGGGCGAGCCGCGGCGACTCGCCGAGTTGGAGCGCATCGCCGCGGGAGCGCGCCATCGCCTCACGCGCTCGCTCGCGCGACGCAGTGCGTGATACGCCCCCGGTCCCGTCGCGCGCAAGCGCGATGAAGTCGATCGCGACCTCCAGTCCGGTTCCGCGCCGCTCAAGCGTCGAGCCGGTCTCGTCGATGAAAGAGGTGAGTACCTGCCGCCTCCCCCGCGGCAGCCCCCTGTCCGAGAGGCCGGCGATCACGCGGTGCGCGACGTCCCGATGGTTCCCAACGAGCAGGCCGCCTCCGAGGCCGACCGCTCGAGCGCCGCCGCTGACCGTGCAAGCGACGCCGCCGACGTCGCGGCCACCCGGCGTGACGATGCCGCATCGGATCGCGAGGCGGTTTCCGAACAACGCGATCGCGCCGCCACCGAGCGCGACCGGGGCGCCGAGGAACGGGAGTTCGCCGAGGGCCCGGGAGGCCCTGCGTACGCCGCGGCGATCGTTGAGACGGCCGCGGTGCGCGCTCGCGCAGCCGCCGACCGCGCGCACGCCGCTGACGATCGCCGTCGGGCGTCGCTTGACCGTCAGCAGGCTGAGTCCGACCGTGAGCGTGCCGCGAGCGACCGCCGGCACGCCGCGATGGATCGCGACCACGCCGCCATGGATCGCCGCGACGCCCGCGCCGAGCTCAAGCGCGCGCACACCGACGACCTGCCCGGGGCGTACCGGCGCGGCGCCGGCCGAGTCGCGCTCGAGCACGAGCTCGCCCGCGCCCGGCGCACGGGCGAGGGACTCGTCGTCGCGTACGTCGACGTTGACGGGCTCAAGGCCACGAACGACCGTGACGGGCACGCTGCGGGCGATGCTCGCCTACGAGACGTGGTCAATGCGATGCGGTCCAAGCTGCGCAGCTACGAGCCGATCGTGCGCTACGGCGGCGACGAGTTCGTCTGCTCGCTTGCCGGCGTCGACCTTGCCGCGGTCAAGACGCGCTTCGACGAGATCGGCGTCGTGCTCGACGACCGCGACCACCCTGGCTCGATCAGCGTCGGGCTGGCCGAGATGCGACCGGACGACCACGCTCGAGTGCCTCGTACGCCGAGCCGATGACGCGCTCGTCGAGGCGCGCGGCAGCCTAGATCGCTCCGGGTCGGGCTGAACACCGGCCACGCCACGCCAGCACGACCATCCCGAGCGAGGCGAGGCCCCCGAGGACCGGCACGGCCCGGTGCACCGACCGCCGTTCCCTCGACCATCAGCGCACTGACGGCAGCTCGGGGCCACCGTCGCGCCGGCCGGTGAGAGTGCACCACCAGACCTACGCGATCGCCAAGAGGAACGCAGCAGTGATGGCGGCGTGCCCCACACGAAACGCGTAGGCCGCGCGGCTCAGCGGTGCGATCGTGCTGCTCGTCCGCTCGCGCTGGACGGCGCCAGTTGGCTCAGTGCTTGAGGCTGTCAGCGCCGAAGAACCGCATGGCCACGACAGTCCCCGTCCCCGAGGTGGCGGGAGAGAACGTGACCTCGTCGCTCAGCGTCGCGATCAAAGGGAGGCCAAGCCCGAGACCGGGGCTGTCCGAGCGCGGCGTCATGCCGTCGCCGTCATCGCTGACGGTCACGCTCACGGTCGTGCCGACGCGCTCGGCGACCAGCCGGAACGCCTTACCGTCACCGTTCCCCTCGCTCTTGCGATAGGCGTGGACCACCGCGTTGTTGCACGCCTCCGCCACCGCCAGCGTGATGTCCCCGATCAGCCGGTGCTGCTCGACGAGCGACGCGCGAAGCCACGCGGTCACGTGCCGTCGTGCCAGGGCCACGCTGTCGGGCTCTGCGGCGAAGCTGCGGTCGAGTCCGCGAACGCCGTCGGTTTGCATCTCGCGCGTACGCGTCATCGCCGCGTCCCTATCCCGTCCAGAGCGAACCTGTCACAGCTCGCTTGTCCGATCGAGCGGCGAACGTGCGGCCCGCCGCAGAGAAAGATCGTCCGACCAGCGTGGGCATCGGCGCTCGTCAACTCCGCCCGCCGACGGCCTGAACGCCGTCGGTGAGCTGCCCGCCGCAACGCGCGCAGGCCATACCGGCAAGCAGCATGGGACCGGCCTTGCCGTCGTGCGATCCGGCCCCGCAGTCGATGCACCTCGTCGTCGCAACGCTCGTGGGCGCGCGAACCTCGTCCAATGCGGCGACGAGCGAAGGGGCCGCGCCGATCACCTCATCCAGGCGAAGGCTCACGGCCAGCCGCTGCGCGACGCCGTCCTCAGCCGCGACCACCAGCCGGCAGGACCGGCGCAGCAGCTCACTGCGCAGCCCCAGCAGCATGAGGGTCAGCGGGCCCTCGTGGATGACGTCTGCTCCGGTGAGGTCCAGCACGAAACGGCGATGACCGGCGTCGGCAGCGTCACGCAGCCGACCGGAGAGCGCGCGTACGTCACGACGGCGGAGCGAGGCGGTGAACGCGATCGTCTCGACCGCGTCGCGCTCGGTGACGTGTGAACTCATCGCTGGACGTGGGCGGGATAGTGGGCGCGGTGCGCTGATGAGCGGCAGGCGTCGTCGCCACCGGCGTGATGCCACCCGTACAGCCAGAGCACAGCCTGCTGTTCCTCGCCGAGCGTCGGACCGGCCTTCTCGACCTTGTCCTGGACTACGGCGGGCGAGTCGCCTGGCGCAAGGTCTTCACGCAGGCGCTGTCGCGCGCTGTTCAGCATGTGATGCTGCCTTCCTCCGTCCGTCCGGCGCCTGCGTCGACGTCGCCCGTCCGGTGGATTGGGGTGCGAGCCGATCTCCGCCAACCCGCGCTCTCCACGATAGCGCGCCAGCGACCGATTTGTGACGATTGCCGCGAATCTAGGTGCGTTGGTGCTCCATGACGAACATCTCGACGGCGAGATCAGGGTCGATGTGGTTGTCGCTCAGGAACGCGGACACCGTGCGTCCGGTGATCTCCTCGACCGCGGCGACGAGGTCGGCGCGCATCGTGCCCTGGTACGCCTTCCTGGTCGCCAGGACCATGTCCGCCAGCCCGTCGCGGACGAGGCTGCGCTCGCCCTTCGTCAGCGTGTCGCGCAACACGACGGCGATCAGGTCGCCATCGAAATGGGTGTGTGCTCTCGTCGGGCCGCCCCGGTGTACTCGCTCATCAGTCGGACGACCGCGTTCGACACGGCCGCGCCCTGCGACCCGCCTGCGGGATGCTCGTGTTCGGTGCCAGGCATGTGCCGGCTCCGGTTTCTCGCCTCCTCCTGCGTAAACGAGCCATCCGAAAGGGAGAAGGAGACGGATAGAACCGTCCGGGAGGCCCGCGTTCCTCTTCGGCATGTGGCACCGACGGGAACTCGCGTACCTCCACCCTAGCTCTACTCGGCGGTTCTCTCCGCGGACCGCGTCAGTCCCGCGAAGGCGCACCGTTCTCTCGAGGCGCGGCAGCGTCGGGCGGCCGGGCACGAGTACACCTCGGCGTCCGCGACGCCGAATGGGCTGGCGTGGTCTTCAACGCTCGCCTCGAGGGGTACAGTCTTGGTGCTGTACCGCACGGGGGTTCTCTCCCTTCTTCCTTCCGCGCGTCCCATCCAGAGGGGCAGCGAGGACGTGCGCAATGACGGTCGGATACGTGGCCCGGAGGAGCGGCGAGCAGCACGACAGCGCGGTTTGCCGGTTTGATCGAGCGCGGGCCCAGCAGGGCCGCCTCGCCGACCGGCTCGCTTCCACGCCTGACCAGCCGTGCGCACAGGAACGGCTGAGCGCCGGCCGCGCCGGCGTGGCGTCGAGGGCCCAGTGGCTGCACTGGATCGACGAAGCCGAGTCGCTTGAGCCGTGGGCCGACGGCGAATGGGCTCCCAGAGCCGGGCTGTCGGTCGAGGGCGCAAGCGCAGGACCGTTCGCCGTCGAGCAGCACCCCGGCGCGCTCGTGGAACTGGTCCACGCGCCGCCTGGCCCTGGGTCGACCGCGCGGGCAGCGTCCTGGGTCGCGCCCGCGCTTCCGGTCTGCGTCGGGCCTCTCCGGTCGCGGTTGGCCGCCTTCGCCGGCACGCATCTCGAACGCGGGGCGCTCATCGCCGATCTGAAGCTCGCGGCATCCGAAGCAATCAGCAACGTGGTGATCCACGCCTACCGCGACCGCGAGCGGCCGGGGACGGTGACCGCCGCGGTCAGCACCGACAGCACCGCCGGGCGTGTCGAGATCGTCGTGACCGACGGCGGCGTGGGCATGACAGCGCGCACCGACTCGCCGGGGGCGGGCCTCGGGCTGGCGATCATCGCCGCGACCTCTGATCAGGTCACGATCCGCCCTGGGCGTGCCGGCGTAGGGACGGAAATACGCGCTACGTCCCAGTGCGAACGGGCGAGCGACGTGAGCGCCCAGCCGGCCGGGCCGCGACCGGACTTCGGCGGCGAGCTCAGAGGAGTAGTGTCGGTTCAGAAGCAGATCAGTGCGTGGCACTGGAAGGCAACTGACCGAAACGACGCGAAATCCGCCGGTCGGATGCGAGAGCAGAAGTAGTCCCTATGCAGGCATTCTCCCAGACCGACCGAAACGCCACGAAGCGCTCAGGCGCTCCTGAAAATCGTGGTGTCCCCGGTTCGAGTCCGGGTCTCGCCATCGCCTCGTAGCGCTCGGCGGCCGACGCTCAGCGCAGCGTCGCCCGCTGGGTGACGCGGGTCTTCGCGCCGGTCGCGTCGGTGACCGTCGCGACGATCGTCGCCCGCGCCTTCCGGCCCTCGAGCCGCCTCGCGCTGGGCGCGCGTGAGCTGCCGGCGCAGCGTGGCGTCCTTCCCGGCGGCCGGAGTGGCGTCGCAGGCCTCGCCGCTGACGGGCCGGACCGTCCCCGAGGCGCCCCGCGGGAACGCAGCGTTCGTGTGGTCGACCACGGAGGCGCGGGACCGGCACCCCGCGCGAGCGGGGCCGCGCCCGAGCCGGGCGCGGCCCCGCCACACACGTCGTCTAGGACCTGCGGGCGCGGATCGTCACGGTCTTGACGACCCTCGTGGTCTTGCCGCCGGCCTTCGGGCGGAACGTCGCGACCACCCGCACGCGCACCCGGCCATTCCGGGCCAGCGCCCGCCGCGCGGCCCGGGTCAGCCGGCCGGTGATCGTCGCCGCGTTCGCGCGCTTGATCGTCCGGCGGGTGGTGGCGATCCGGTCACCGCTCAGCGTCAGCGTGCCGGCCGACAGGCCGCTCAGCCGCAGGCTGACCGCCCGCGTCGAGGTCGTCGTCCGCGCCACACGCGGCGCGCAGTCGGCCACGCCGACGGTCACGCGCCGCTCGGTGACCTTGCCGGTCTGGCCGGTGAACACGACGTCCGAGCGGTTGTTCTCGGCGCAGATGTCCCGCGCGCCGGCCAGGATGCCGTTCTTGCCGCCGTAGATCATGAGCGTGAACCGCGTGATCGGCGCGTCGGGGATGTCGTCGAACGTCGTCACGAGCCGCTGCTGGTCATCAACGTCGGAGCTCGCCCACAGGTCGAGCGGCACGCCCTGACCGGAGAGCTTCAGCCACAGCCGCGGCAGCGTCCGCCGCGTCTGACCGGACGCGGTCGTCCGGCGGCCCTCGACGAAGTACACCGGGCCGGTCAGCTCCTCGTGCAGGGCCGGCGTCCGGACGCTCGCGCGACCGACGATCGACGCTGCGGGGCACGCGCGCGCCTGCGCCTGCTCGGGCGTGCACAGCGCCGCCGCGTTGTCCGGGTCGAGCGCCACCGACAGCGGCAGCGCCACCTCGGCCTTCCGCAGCCCCGCCTCGCCCGGCTGCTGGGTCAGCTCGGCGATCAGCCCCGGATGGCTGCCGTCACGCGTCTGGCCCTTCCCGGTGAGCAGCAGCCCGAGGCTGGGCGCCAGCGGCCGGGAGGCGCACTCGCCGACCTGGAACCGCGTGGACAGCGGCGCCGCATGGCCCGCGACCGACGTCGCGGTGGTCGCGATGCCCTGCTCGGCACAGCTTGTCGGGTTGAGCATGAAGCCGGGCCGGTCGAGCGTGATGTTGATCGTCCGGTACTGGAGCGGGACCCCCTCGAGGATCTGCGGGAGCGGATCGCTCTGGACCGTCACCTGCGCCTTCGCCGCGTCGACGTGCAGCGCCGCGCGCACCACGACGACACCGAGGTCGTACGGGCCGGCCTGGGCAGGCACCTTGATGACGAGCGAGAACGGCGCACGGTTGTACGGCCCGGCCAGGTAGACGCCGGTCGGAGCCTTGCCCGCCTGCGGGATCGTCACCGGGTTCGAGCCCGGCCCGACCTGGATCGTCGCGTGACCGACCTGGCTCGCCGGCGAGCAGGACCCGGAGACGGCCGCGGCCTCGGGGCACAGCGCGACGTCCGACAGCCGCGCGAGCAGACCCTGCGGGAGCACCATGTCGATCCGCCCGACGTTGGGCTGGCCGTCCGGCTTGGTCAGCGTGAACGTGAACGGCGACGACGCGCCCGCGATCGGGTTCGTGACGCCGGCGTGCACCGACGGCGTGAACGCGGCGGGCTTCCCGCAGCCCTGGTCGATGCCGAAGCCGGACTCGCGGCGCACCGCCGAGCCGCCCGACCACGGCGTCAGGTCGGCGGTCGCCGTGTAGGTCCCGCACGCCGGCGGGTTCGAGAGCACCGCACGCGGCCCCCCGTTGAACCGCAGCGAGATGCGGCTCGCCTGGAGCATCGGCTGGTCGGCGAACGTCGTCGTCAGCTGCCCCGTCGCGGGATCGGCGTCGATCGTCCCCGGCAGCTTCAGCCGCAGGCCGGCGCCTTCCACGTCGAGGAAGATCCGGAACATGTTCTGGGGCGTCGGCGTCCCGAGATAGATCCGGCCGGTCATCGGCTCGGCCATCAGCGGGCTCGTGATCGACGCCGAGCCGATCTCCGACGCCGGCGGACAGGCGGCGGGGCGCTTCGTCCCGAGGCGGAGCTGCGCGGCCGTGCAGCCCTGCAGGCCGTCGGTCGCCGACGGCGAGAGCGTCATGCCCTGCGGCAGGCGGACGACGGCGCGGTTCAGCGGCGGCGCCGCCACGCCGGTCGGCGCGTCGTACTGCGGGACATCGATGTCGACCGCCAGCCCGGTCGGCGCGCCTGCCTCGCGGCTGGACGTCCGCACGCTCAGCGCCGGCTCGAACTTCAGCGCGTCGCACCCGGTCAGCGACGGGGCGTCGAACTCGGCGGACCGGAACTCCCCGGGCGTCGTCCACGTGTTCATCGCGACGGCGACCTTCCCCATCGGCCCGCAGCGCGTCGGGCTGATCATGAACGGCTTGAGCGCGGCGCCGCTCTTGACGCCCTCCGCGGGGTACGGGTCGCCGGTGGTGCCCACGCCGCAGTTCGCCGGCCCACCGAGCGAGGCGCAGTACTTCTGCCGCTCCGCATCGTTCGCGGGCGAGGCCGGAACGCCCCAGAAGGTCAGCTCGGTGGACTCGACCGGGGAGAAGTTGTTGATGTCCGGGATGCTCATCGTCAGCCCGTAGTCACCGTCGGAGCGGACGTCCGCGGTGATCTGCACGTTGATGACGCCCAGCGCGGAGAACGCGAACTGCGCGAGCTTCCCCTGCGCGGGCTCCATGTTGTAGACGGGCGACTGGAGCTCGGGGGCCAGGAGCGTGACGAGCTTCGCCACGCCGACCTGGGTGTCGGCCGGGCACGCCGGGAAGTCCGCGGGGCGGCACTTCGGATACGCCTCCGGATTGCCGATGAGCCCCGGCGGCAGCGCGACGCGCATGTCCTTGACGTCCTCGACCGCCGTCGTGACCGGCGTGCCGTAGATCTCGCGGGGCCCCTTCTTGAACACGATCCGTGTCGTGACGTCGGGGTGCCCGCCCGCCTGGGTGGTCGACAGCACCACTTCCGACGCGCTCTCGTCGATGCCCCAGCTCGCCTGCGCGGAGGCCGCCGGCACCAGGAGCATGAGCAGCGCCAGGCACGCTGCGACGATCACGCCGCGCGCCCCACCCCACGAAACCGTTCGTGTCATCGTCCTCTCCTTCTCACGCCCGGTGGCGTTCTCGTCGATCGTCGGGGCGGCCATCAGCGCGCGGCCTTCCCGCTCGCCCGGCGGAACTGGAGGCGAACGGTCATCGCCTTCGCCGGACCGTCATCGGGCGCGAACCGCACCCGGAGCGCCGCGGCGAGCCTGCCGCGCCGTGCGAGCGAGCGCTGGTAGCGCTTGGACAGCCGGACCCGGATCCGGTAGGTCCCGGCCTTGCGCACGGTGCGCGAGACGTTCTTGATCCGCGACCCCGTCACGCGGATCGTCCCCGCGGACGGCACCTTCACCCGCACGAGCGTCGTGCTGCCGCGCACGGTCCCCGGCCGCCGGACCTCGGGGTCCTGGCGCCGGTCCCGCGAACCCTCGCTGCGCGCCGGCGGCGGCACGAGGTTGCCCGGGCCGGAGAACGTCACCGAGGCCGCGACCGGCAGCGCCGGGGGCGGGCTGAGCGGACCCTGGCAGCCCGCGCCGCACCCCTCGGGCGCGCGCGCGACCGGGAACCCGCCGCCCACGCGCGACGCGTAGAGCTTGCGGTAGGTGTCGGTCGTGCCCGGCAGCAGCGCGCCGTGCGACGAGAAGAAGATCGTCGACGCGTCCGGCGTCATGCCCTTGAAGAGCGCGTCCGTCGGCTCGGTGCCACTCGAGATCAGCGTGTGCCGGCCGTCCTCCCACGCGTAGACGTCGATCCGCCCGTTGGTGTCCTCGGGAACGAGGGCGTCCTGCGTCTCGAACACGACGATCCGGCCGTCCGCCGAGACCCGCGGCTTCCACGCGTGGTCGAACCCGCGGAGGCTCAGCCCGAGCGCCGCCGACGACGACGGGGAGCCGCCGCTCGGGCACGAGACGCACTGCACGTCGCCGCTGCGGTCGAGGCGGAAGATCCGCCTCTGGCCCAGCCCCGCGCCCGTGTCGAAGTCGTAGTTGGTGGCGAAGACGAACGTCGAGCCGTCCGCGGAGGCCTCGCCGGTGTTCTCGATCCGCCAGAACAGGTACGGCGGCTGCGCGGTCCCGAACGCGCGGGCGAACCGCAGCTCGCCGTCCCAGACCCAGTAGTTGGCCTTGCCGGCCTCGCCCTCGCTGCCGATCGGCCCGGTGGTCCGGAACCAGATCGCCGACCCGTCCTCGGTGGGCTGACTTGCGCCCTGGGGCCCGTTGACAGTGGGGAAGTTACCCTCGGTCAAGCGCTCGAGGGTCCCGTCGTCCCAGACGTAGAGGTCGGCACCCCCGGTGTCCTCCGGCACCAGCTTTCCGGTCGTGGAGAAGTACACGCGCGACCCGTCGTCGCTCATGCCGCGGAGGTCGGCCGCCGCGTCGGGCTCCCCCGTGAGCGGCTGGGTGATGTCGATGGACGTCCCGTCGCGCCACAGGTAGATGTGCGGCTGCACGCCGCCGCATCCCGGCACGCGCACCGCGATCGTCCGGCCGTCGGCCGAGATCGCGCTGTGCCAGGAGGGCATGTTGGTGTTCGAGACCTCGGCCGCGGCCGGCGTGCAGATCCCCTCGTACCGGGAGAGGTCGACGTTGATCGGCTCGAGACCACCGGCCCGCGTCCAGCGGTAGAGGCCGGTGTTGCTGTCCGGTCCGGGGAGGAATGCCGGATCGCTCTCCCGGACGACGAGCACCTCGCGGTCCTTCGAGGCGCCGAGGTACTCCGGATGGTTCGCGGACGTCCCGTCGACGGCAGTGGGGTCGTCGGGCGCCCACACCGGCGTCGCCTGGCCGTCCTTCACGTGGTACAGCGCATGCTGCCGACCGGGCGCGCTCGCCGCCGGGTTGTGGGCGACGATCAACGTCGACATGTCGTCGGTGGCGTCGACGAACGCCGTGCTCCACCCGGGGATCGGCGAGCGGTACAGCGAGGTGACCCACCCGGCGGCGGTCCGCGTCGCGATCGGGTAGTCGATCGGTGTGACGGAGCTGCTGTAGAAGGCGCGGTTGCCGTCCAGCGAGCCCCAGGTGAAGCCGTTGACCTCGTCGAGGCTCTGCCCCTCGGACTCGATCGGCGAGACGGCCTCCAGGGCGCGCTCCTGCGCCGCCGCCGGCGCCGCGGCGGCGAGCGCCCCGGCGGCGACGAGCGGGGCGAGCCGGCGCGCCGCCGTTCGAACCTTCACGACTGCTGTTGCGGCCGACCTCGGCCTGTCGAGACTCACGATCCGTATCTCCTGCTCGGTACGTTCACGCCGCGCGCCGGCGGCGAGGCTGTTGTCTGGCATTGCGGTGACCTGGCCAGGTGCGGTGCCACCTCCCGGCCACGTCCGGTGAGCCGCCGCGCTCGCGCGGCGGGCGCTGCGGCGGGGCCGCGCCCGGTCCGGGCGCGACCCCGCCGCCCATCTCAGGACCTGCGCGCTCGGATCGTCACGGTCCTGGTGATCCTCGTGGTCTTGCCGCCGGCGTTGGGGCGGAACGTCGCGACCACCCGCACGCGCACCCGGCCGGTCCGGGCGAGCGTGCGGCGCGCGGCCCGGGTCAGCCGGCCGGTGATCGTCGCCGCGTTCGCGCGCTTGATCGTCCGGCGGGTGGTGGCGATCCGGTCACCGCTCAGCGTCAGCGTGCCGGCCGACAGGCCGCTCAGCCGCAGGCTGACCGCCCGCGCCGAGGTCGTCGTCCGCGCCACACGCGGCGCGCAGTCGGCCACCCCGACCCGCACCCGCTGCTCGGTGACCTTGCCGGTCTGGCCGGTGAACACGACGTCCGAGCGGTTGTTCTCGGCGCAGATGTCCCGCGTGCCGGCCAGGATGCCGTTCTTGCCGCCGTAGATCATGAGCGTGAACCGCGTGATCGGCGCGTCGGGGATGTCGTCGAACGTCGTCACGAGCCGCTGCTGGTCATCGACGTCGGAGCTCGCCCACAGGTCGAGCGGCACGCCCTGACCGGAGAGCTTGAGCCACAGCCGCGGCAGCGTCCGCCGCGTCTGACCGGACGCGGTCGTCCGGCGGCCCTCGACGAAGTACACCGGGCCGGTGAGCGGCTCGTGCAGCGCCGGGGTCTGCACCCTGGCCTGCCCGACGATCGACGCGTCCGGGCACGCGCGCGCCTGCGCCTGCTCGGGCGTGCACAGCGCGCGTGCGTTGTCCGGGTCGAGCGCCACCGACAGCGGCAGCGCCACCTCGACCTTCCCGAGGCCCGACTCGCCCGGCTGCTGGGTCAGCTCCGCGTCCAGGCCCGGATGGCTGCCGTCACGGGTCTGTCCCTTGCCGGTCAGCTGCAGGTCCAGGCGCGGGCTGAGCGGGATCGCCGCACACTCGCCGACCTGGAACCGCGCCGCGGCAGGCGCGTGCTGGCCGGCGGCCGACGTGATCACCGCACCGAGGCTCTGCTCGGCGCAGCTCGTCGGATTGAGCATGAAGCCCGGCCGGTCGATCGCGATCGTGATCGACCGGTACTGCAGCGGGAACCCGCGCAGGATCTGCGGCAGCGGATCGCTCTGGACCGTCACCTGCGCCTTCGCCGCGTCGACGTGCAGCGCCGCGCGCACCACGACGACCCCGAGGTCGTACGGGCCGGCCTGCGCCGGCACCTTGATGACGAGCGAGAACGGCGCCTGCGCATACGGGCCGGCGAGATACACCGCGGTGCCGGCACGCCCGGCCTGCGGCAGGCGGACCGGATGCGTGCCCGGCCCGACGGCGACCGACGCGTGGCCGACCTGGCTCGCCGGCGAGCAGGACCCGGAGACCGCCTGCGCCTCGGGGCACAGCGGCACGTCCGCGAGCCGGGCCAGCAGACCCTGCGGCAGCGTGAGGTCCAGCGACCTCACGTTCGGCTGCCCGTCGGGCTTGGTCAGCGTGAACGTGAACGGCGACGAGGCGCCCGCGATCGGGTTCGTGACGCCCCCGGTCACCGACGGCGTGAACGCCGCGGGCCGCTCACAGCCCTGGTCCACGGTGAACCGCGACGTGCGCCGCACGGGCGCGCCGCCCGACCACGGCGTCAGGTCGGCCTCCGCGGTGAACGTGTTGCACCCGATCGGGTTCGAGAGGACCGCCCAGGGGCCGTCCGCGAACCGCAGCGAGATCTTGCTCGCCGGCAGCATCGGCTGGTCGGCGAACGTCGTCGTGAGCCGTCCGGTCGACGGGTCGGCGTCGATCGCTCCCGGCAGCTTCAGCCGCACGCCGCCGCCCTGGACCACGAGGAAGATCCGGACGAGCTGCTGCGGCGTCGGCGTGCCGAGGTAGATCCGCCCGGTCATCGGCTCGGCCATCAGCGGGCTCTTGATCGATGCCGTGCCGATCTCCGACGCCTTCGGGCAGTTCGCCGGCGCCTTGGAGCCGAGCCCCACCTGGGCGTTCGTGCAGCCCACCAGGCCGTCGGCGGCCGACGGCGAGAGCGTCATGCCCTCAGGCAGCCGGACCACGGCCCGGTTCAGCGGCGCCGTCCCGAGCAGGTCGGGCCGGTCGTACTGCGGGATGTCGATGTCGACCGCCAGCCCGGTCGGCGCACCCGCCTCGCGGCTGCCGGACCGCACGGTCAGCTGCGGCTCGAACCGCACCTTCTCGCACCCGGTCATCGCCGGAGTGGCCACCTTGTAGGTCCGGTGGTCGTCCGGGCTCTCCCACGAGTTCATCGTCACCCGGATCTCGCCGGGCCCGTCGCAGCGCGTCGGGTTCGTCATGAACGCCCGCTCGACGGCGCCGCTCGGGATGCCCGCCGCCGGGTACGGGCCGTCCGGCCCGGCGCACTGCAGGCCCTCCTGACCCGGGGGCGCGGCCGGACCCATGTCGAAGCACATCTTCATGCGCTCGGTGTCGTTGGCCGGCGACGCCGGGGTCCCCCAGAACTTCAGCTCGGTCGCCAGCAGCGGCGCGATCGTCGGCGTGTTCGGGATCTCCATCGTCAGCCCGTAGTCGCCGTCGCTGCGCAGGTCGGCGCTGATCTGGACGACCGGCAGGAGCGCGCTGAACGCGAACTGCGCGACCTTCCCCTGCGCGGGCTCCATGTTGAAGATCGGCGCATGGATCTCGGCGAAGAGCGCCGTCCAGAGCTTCGCGACGCCGACCTGGGTGTCCGTCGGGCACTCCGGGAACGCCGACGGGCGGCACTTCGGGTAGGCCTCGGGGTTGCCGACCAGGCCGGGCGGCAGCTCGACCCGGATGTCCTTGGGGTTCTCGACCGGCCGGACCCCGATCGGCGAGGCGTCCGGCTCGGTCTCGAGCTCGAACCGGGTCGTCACGTCGGGATGGCCGCCGGCCTGGTTCGTGGACACGTCCACCTCGAGGGTGCCCGGCTTGATGCCCCAGTCCGCGTGCGCCGGCGCCGCCAGCACCAGCACCGCCAGCACGGCGGCGCACGCGCCGGCGAGCGCCGCGCAGACCCGATGGGTCCTTGTCATCGTCCGCTCCTTCTCACGCCTGGTGGCGTCCTGGTCGATCGTCCGCACGGCCATCACCGCCCCCTCCGGGCCGGCCGCTGGAAGGTGAGCCGGACGGTGCGCGCCGAGGCGTCGCCGTCCTCCGGCCGGAACTGCACGCGCAGCGCCGCGGTCACCTTGCCGCGCCGCGCCAGCGAGCGCTGGTAGCGCTTGGACAGCCGCACCCGGATCCGGTAGGTCCCGGCCTTGCGCACCGTCCTCGACACGTTCGCGATCCGCGCCCCGGTCACCCGGATGGAGCCTGCGCCGGGCACCTTGACCCGCACGAGCGCGGACCGCCCGCGGACCGCCTTCGACGGCGAGGTGACCTGCGCGCGGGACGACTGGGCCTGCGCGCCCTCACGACCGGTCCTCGACCGCGGCTGCGGCGGCAGGTTGCCCGGACCGGCGAAGGTCACCGACGCCGCGAGCGGCGGCGCGGGAGGCAGGGGCGTCCGCGTCTGGCACCCCATGCCGCACGGCTCGTCGCCGACCGCGGAGGGGAAGCCGCCGCCCACGCGCCAGACGTAGAGCTTCACGTACGGGTCCGTCGTCCCGGGCAGGACCACGCCGTCCTCGTAGAAGAAGACCGACGTGCCGTCGTGGGTCATGCCGCGGTACTGCGACCAGCCCGCCGACGTCCCGCTGGAGATGAGCTTCTGCTCACCGTCCTCCCACGCGTAGACGTCGATGGTCCCGTTGACGTCGCGCGGGTCGAGGGCCATCGTGGTCTCGAAGACCACCAGGCGGCCGTCGCGCGAGATGCGCGGCTGCGCGGAAACCCGGTGGTTCGCGTTGTTGCCGAGCGTCGCCGCCGCCACGGTGACGCCGCTCGGAGGACAGGACGCGCAGGCCACGCCGCCGTCGCGGCCGAGGCGCTGCACCTGGTTCTGGCCGTAGTTCGTGCCGGTGTCGGGGTCCCGCTGGGAGACGAAGAGCAGGAACCGGCCGTCCTCGGAGAGATGGCCCTCGATGTTCGGCGCGTCGGCCGGAGCGTAGGTGCCGACGAGGCTCAGCTCGCCGTCCCACACCCACACGTTGCGCTGACCGGCCTCGCCGACCCCGCCGATCGGCTGGTTCGTCCGGAACCACACCGTCGTCCCGTCCGAGGAGACCGCGACCTGGGCGGTCTCGACCCCTCCGTCGGTGATGCGCCGGAGCGTGCCGTCCTCCCAGACGTAGAGGTCGAACGCCCCGTTGTCGTCGCCGGGCTCGAGCTTGGCCCCGCTTCCGAAGTAGACGCGCGAGCCGTCACGGCGCATCCCGTAGTACGTGGGCTGGAGATCCGGCGCGCCGGCGACGGGCACGGTGATGTCGGTCGACGTGCCGTCTCGCCACACGGCGATGTGCCCGACCACCCCGGCGCAGGTCGGGGTCGTGACGGCGATCGTGCGCCCGTCGTCGGAGATGCCGGGCCGTCCGAGCGGCTGGCGATCGCCGATCGCCGGACGGGCGTTGACGCCGGAACACGTCACGCCGTCGTAGCGCGACATGTCGATGTCGATGGGCTCGGCGCCGTTCGCCCGCGTCCAGCGGTACAGCCCGGTCGTGCTCGACGGGCCGGGGAACGCACCGTCCGGCGCGCGCACGACGAGGTGGCGAACGTCGTACGAGGCGCCCAGGTAGTCCGGCTCCGGGTCGCCGTCGTTCCACTGGACGATCGGGGTCCGTTCGCCGTTCTCGATGAAGTACAGGCCGCCCCGGCCGCTGACGGGTGGCTCGTTCGACACCAGGCGCGCGCCGTCCGGCGACACATCGGACGTGAACAGCGTGTTGCCGACGTCATGCGCGAAGAACGTCTGCTGCCGCCAGCCCGTGGGCGAGCGCCGCGCGACCGTGATCTCGGTCCCTGCCTCGGACTGCCGGTAGACCGCCGCGTCGCCGGAGAGGGTTCCCCAGCTGTAGGCGTGGTGGACGTTCTGGCCGCCCGACTCGATCGGCGACACCGCCTCGATGGCGCGGTCCTGCGCCTGCGCCGGCGCGGCGGCGAGCAGCGCTCCGGCCGCGGCCAGCGGGACGAGCGCGCGCATCGCCCTTCGAGCTGTCGCCGCGGCGGCGCGTGGCGCCACGGCGGTCACGTCAGCGGTCGGCTTCGACCTCTCGAGCCCCACGATCCGTGTCTCCTCCTCCGTACGGTCACGCCGCGCTCCGGCGGCGACGGGGTTGTCTGGCGTTGCGGTCAGGCGGCCAGGCGCGGTGCGTGCCATCGCCCCACCTCCCGTCCGCGTTCGGTGAGCCGCCATGCGTTCGCGCGTCCTGCGCGGCGGCGTTCGACGACGCCGGCGCGCTGCAGGCGCGCGAGGTGGCGGCTGATCTGGGCCGGGTCGCTCACGCCGACGGCGCGGGCGACGTCGGCGTTCGCGGCATCCGGGTGCTCGCGCAGGTAGGCGACGGTCAGGCTCGCAAGCTCGGTCAGGAGCGCGCGCTCGCGCACCGGCTCGTCGGGCTCCGGCGCGGCCCACCGCGTCGCAGGCGCGATCGCCGGCCCGCAGGCGGCGGCCCTCGCCCGTGCGTCCGCGCGGCCGACGAACGGCGCGAGGACGAGGTAGACGGCGGCCTCGACGACGTCGGCGAGATCCTTCCGGGGGGATTCGACGAGCGTGTGCCGGGCGAGATCCCAGACCCCGCCGATCACACCGGTCGCCACGAGCTGCCCGGGGCCGGCGTCGCCGAGCAGGGCGGCGAGCCGGGCCGTCGCCGCGCTCCGGATCTCCAGCGTCTCGGCGCCCCCGGAGACGGCCGTGACGAGGCAGAGCTGCGCGAGCACCGGGTCGGCGTGCAGTGCACCGATCGCCGCGCGCACGAGCGCGGCGGCGCGGTCCTCCCATGCCGGGCCCGCGGCGGTGACGGCGCCCTCGACGTGGCCGACGAGCCGCGCGAACGCCTCGCGGTGGGTGTCGGCGAGGCACTCCTCGCGGTTGCGGTAGAGCCCGTAGTACGTGCGGCGCGACATCCCGGCGCGCGCGCAGATGTCCGTCACGCCGACGCCGTCGAGCCCGCGCTCGGCGCAGACCAGGCCGGCAGCGGTCACGAGCCGCTCTCGGTGCGTGAGGGCGCTCTTGCCCCGCCTGCGAGACAGCGTCGGACCGTTCGCGACGCCGACGGGCGACGTCCGGCGGTCTGCAGTGGACAGCACGTTTCTCCTCCTTGAGCTCGTCTCCGACCCCGCGCGGGCGCTGAGCGGCACCCGCTGCCGCCGTCACCTCGAGCGGTGGATCAGGCGGCGTTCGGAAACGTAGACGTTCATATGTATGAAGTCAAGGAACCGAGAAACGATGCTTTTACTCGACGACGGACCCGTCGTCGAGCACGCCGAAGAACCACGCGTCGGCGAGGCCCTCGAGGGCGATTCGCTTGACCTTCTCCGGCGCCGCGAACCCGGCCCCCTCGCGCTCGTGCAGCGCCACGACGACGCTCCACAGCGCGGGGCCGTCCCGCCGCTCGGCCGCAGCTCGCACCAGCAGCTCGAGCTCGGCGTCGGGCGCGTCGCCGGCCTCGATCAGGTCCGCGAGCTGCTCGCCGTCGGGCGCCACCCGCTCCAGCCCGGGCGCGCCGGACGGCTCGGCGTCGAACTCGCCGAGGACGAAGCGCGCGAGCTCCTCCGCGCGCTCCGACAGCGCCGCCCTCGGGTCGTGGCGCAGGACGTCGACGCTCACGGCGTCGATCGCCGCCAGCGCGGCATCGAGCCCGATGACCAGCGCATCTGCCGGAAGGCTCGCCTCGAGGGCACGGATCACCGGCGCCCGCACGATGTCCTGCGCCGCCCGGGCGCGGTCCCCGGCCGCCGGGACGTCCCGCAGGCAGGCCAGCGCCCAGTCGTGGTCGCAGTCGAGGATCGCGAGGTAGGTGCCGAGCGCGGCGACCGCTCCCCCCATCCGGTCCGGCTCGGCGTGGAACGCGCGGAGGATCCTCGGCACCGCGTAGGCCGCCGCGGCGTCGTAGGCCCAGATGAGCACGTCCTCCGTGTCGGCGAAGGTCGTCTCGACCTCCTCTCGCGACACCCCTGCCCGCTCGGCGATCACGTCGAGCGTCACACCGCGGTGCCCGCGCGCGGCGATCTCCCGCACCGCCGCGTCGACGATGCGAGCCCGCCGGTGAAACGCCTGGGCCTCCGCCGGCAGCGACCCGACCTGCGCCGGACGCAGTGCAGGAACAAGGGTGTTTCTCGACATGGAGGTATCTAAGCACGTTTTCCAGAAACACTTTGTTCTTTTGAACCCGGGTCACCGTTTATGAATTGGTCCGAGTGCCGTATCTTCTGGGGTGCCGATGCCCGCCGCATCCCGCCCAGCCCGCCGACTACCGCGCGGCCGTCATGCCATGACCGCCGAGGCGGTCGCGGCAGAACACCGCGCGCGGCTCCAGGAGGCCGCGCTCGAGGTGGTCGCCGAGCACGGCTACGGCGGGGCGACCGTGCAGCAGCTCGCCGCGGCGGCGAGCGTGTCGACCGCGACGCTCTACGAGCAGTTCGCCGGCAGGGAGGAGCTCGTCCTCAGCGCGATCGACGACGCGCTCGCGCACGCGCGGGAACGGGTCCGGGCGAAGGAGCTCCCGCGCGACGACGTCCACGCCGCGCTCGCGGCCGCCCTGGCCGCGATCGTCGAGGCGGTCACCGCGCAGCCTGCCGCCGCACGCGCGGCGATCGTCGAGAGCCCGGCGATCGGCCCGGCGGGGCAGGAGCGACGTCGCGCGCTCGTCCGCGCGGTCCACGACCACCTTCGCCGCGCGGCGACCGTGGACGGCCGGCCGGCCATCTCCGAGGGCGCGCTCGTGGTCCTCGCCGGCGGCGCCGTCGAGGTGATCGGCGACGAGCTCCGCGCCGGCCGGCTGCGGACGCTGCGGTCCGCGGCGGCGGACCTGGCGGCGTGGGGCGCGATGTACGAGTCGGCGCGCCCGCGCCGGCTGCCGGCGCCGCCCATGCAGCGGCCCGCGGAGCCGACCATGCCGCCGCCCCCGGCGACGACGTCGCTGCCCGGCGGGCGGCACGGACTCCCCGCGAGCTTCGTCCGCCGCCACCAGCGCGAGCGGATCATGGAGGCGGTGCGGTTCATCGCCGCCGACCGGGGTTTCGAGGCCACCGGCGTCCGCGACCTCGTCCGCTGCGCCGGGCTGTCGATGGAGGCCTTCTACCGGCACTTCGGCAGCAAGGAGGAGGCCTGGGCCGCTGCGTTCGACGCGGCCTTCAGCGGGCTGTTCGCCGCGATGTGGCACGCCGCCTCCGCGGAGTCACGCCGCGCCGACAAGGTGGGGGCGGCCGTGCTCGCCGGCCTGCGGTTCCTCCAGTCCGATCCCGCCGCGGCGCGGCTGCTGCTCGTCGACGCGCCGACCGCGGGACGCGCCGGGGCGCCGGCGCTCGACGAGGCACGCCGAGCCCTGACGCGGCAGCTCGCACGCGCGGCGGCGCTCGAGCAACGCCGGACGATCGCGCTCGGCCTCACCGGCGGCCTGACCGAGCTGGCGGCGTCCTGGGTGCTCGACGGGCGCACCGCCGAGCTGCCCGAGCTGGCGGCGGCGGTCATCGAGATCATCCTCACGCCGAGCCTCGGGCTCGAGGAGGCGTCCCGGACCGCCGACCAGGCGGTGACGCCGCCGCCTCCCGCCGCGACATCCGACGATCGGCGCCGGATGCTGACCGCCTTCGCGCGCGCGGTCGCCCGCGACGGCTTCGAGGCGACGCACCTCGACGACGTCGCCCGGGACGCCGGGGTCGACCTCGACGTCGCCCACGACCTGTTCCGCGACGACCTCGACTGCGCGACACAGTGCCTGGACTGGTGGGCCGGCCGGCTCGTCACCATCGCCGCCGGCGCGTTCCTGGCGGCGGCCGACGACCCGCCGCTGGCGGCGCACCGCGCGCTCGAGGCGGCGGTGGACCACATCGTCCGCACACCGGACTTCGCGTCGCTGGTCGTCAGCGACCACCCGGATCTCGCGGTCGTCGCGCTCGACCTGCGCAGGCGCTATCTCGGCCTGTTCTTCCAGCTCGTCTCCGGCCAGGTCGGCGCGCGCGAGCAGCAGGCCGACGAGCCGCTGCCCGCGCTCGAGGTCGTGCTCAACGGCCTCTGGGCCGTCCTGCGCCGCTTCGCGCAGGAGGAGCGGATCCACGAGCTGCCGGGCGAGCTCCCCGCCCTGAGCCGGCAGTGCCTGACGCCGTTCTTCGGCCCCGACGAAGCCGCCCGGGTGGCCGCGCAGGTCGGCGCGCCGTCCGGAACCTGACCACGGCTCACCGGCGACGCACCACGACCCGGCACGACGCCGTACCGTGCCGTGTCGTGGGACAGGAGAGTCTGCCGCGTCCTGCGTTCGTCCTCGAGGACGAACGCGACGCGTTGATGGCGGCGTTCGCCGCCCTCGTGTACGAGCGGGGCTATGAGGGCCTTCAGCTCGTCGACATCGCCGACCGGGCCGGCGTCCCGGCGGAGAGGGTCATCGACCACTGGCACAGCACGGCCGAGTGCCTGCTCGACACCGCCGGGGCTGCCGCCCGGCACTTCCTCCGGCGGGCGAGCGCACGGCGTGTCCTCTCTCCGGACGATCCGGCGCGCGCCACGCACGACCTGCTGGCCGCCATGCTCCGCGAGCTCGCGGCGGCCCCCGAGCTCACCTACGTGATGCTCGTCGAGCTGCCGCGCCTCGGCCCGCTGGTCCACGCCCGCCAGCAGCGGACGCTCGACCGCTTCGGCGAGCTGCTGCGCCCCGCGGAGTCGTGGCTTGCGTCCACGGCCCCGGACGCCCGGACGACCGCGCTGTGCGTGGTCGGCGGCATCGCCGAGATCGTCCGCGAGCACGCGCTCCGACGCCGCCTGGACGAGCTCCCCGAGGCGCTGCCGACGATCAGCCACTTCTGCATCTCGACCTTCTACGGCGTCGACGAGGCGATCCGCATCGCCTGTGCCCCGACGTGACGACGGGCGCCCGCGTCAGCGGCTGAACGACACGGTGACGCGGCGGTTCTTCGCCCGCCCGCGCGGGTTGTCGCTGCCGTCCTCCTTCGTGTTCGGCGCGACCGGGTCGGCCTCGCCGCGGCCGCGGATGCGCAGCGCCGGCGTACTCGCTCCGAGCGCCCGGCGCAGCGCGCGGCCGACCGCCCGGGCGCGACGCTCGGACAGCCGCCGGTTGTAGCCCGCCGAGCCCTTCGCGTCCGTGTAGCCGACGACGTCGACCTTCGCCGGCCTGCCGGCCCGGATGCGCTCGGCGGCCTCCGCCAGCCGGCTGCGCGCCGCCGGCTTCAGCGACGCCTCGTCGAAGTCGAACAGCACGTCGGCGCCGAGCGTCACCTCGACCTTGTCGACCGACTCGTCGGTCTTCACCGAGCCGTCGAGCGAGACGACCGTGAGCACGAGGTCGAGGACCTGCGGGGCGTCCGCGGCGGACTGCCCGTGCGCCGGTGCGGCGACCGCGAGCGCGGCGAGCACCGCCGCTCCCGCCGCCGCGCGGCTACCCCTGGAGCGGGACGCCGGTGAACGTCTTGACATTGGGAACGACGACGTCGACGGCCTTCACGCTCGCGGGCGGGGCGCTGAGCGTCGCGTGGATCTCCACCGGCGCCTCGCCGGGCTTCAGGAAGACCGACGAGAGGTTGTTGCTGCAGACGCACCGCCCGTTCTCGTCGCGCGCGACGAGGTACTTCTTGTTGCCCTTCGTGTCGATCAGGGCCAGCCCGTCGGCCACGAAGCCCTCCTCCGACGATCCGTCGGCGAGCTTCTGGTACTCGTTGTCCGCGAACGCCGAGGAGATCTGGATGCTCCGGTCCCCCGGCTCGGCGAGGCTCTCGACCCGGGCCCCGAGCTGCACGGTGTTGCCGCTGCGCTCGAGCTGCGTGATGACGAACCGCAGCGGCATGCCGCGGTAGCTGCCCTCGGCGGCGGCGATCTCCTGGGCGTCCTCGCCGCCGGCGCCCTCGGCGGCCCGATCGCCGGCGGGTGGCTCGGCCGGCCGGGTCTGGCCGGCCGCGCCGGCCGCGGCCGGCGCGGCCACCGTGACGGTCTTCGTGCCGGCGGAGCTGTCGTCGTCGCCGCACGCGGACAGGCCGAGCGCCGCGGCGACCGCCACGACCGCGGCGAGCGGCCCGGTCGCCGCATGACCGGCCGGGCCGCGGCGCCGGGGGAGGGAAGGGAGAACAGGTCGCACGTAGACCGAGAGCGCCCGGCGGCCGCCCGTATTCCGCCGATCTCGGTTCCTGACGCCCGCGCCGACGCCGGCGATCATCCGGGGGACGGGCGCGTCAGGAGAGCGCCTGCGCAAGCCCGAGCATGATGCCCTCGGGCCCGCGCACGAAGCACAGGCGGTACGCGTCCTCGTACTGCGCGATCTCGCCGACGAGCTCGGCGCCGTGACGGTCGCGCAGCCGCGCGACCGTGTCGTCGACGTCGTCGACCTCGAACATGATCCGGCGGATGCCGAGCGCGTTCGCCGGCGCGTCGGCGGGCTCGGCACGGACGGCCGGGGGCGTGTGGTAGCGCGTCAGCTCGACCCCGCCGTGCCCGTCGGGCGTCCGCATCATCGTCACGTCGGCGCGCACGCCGCTCAGCCCGACGACGCCGTCCACCGCGGGCCCTTCGACGGTCGTCGCGCCGACGTGCTCCAGGCCGAGGTCGGCGAAGAACGCCGTGGCGGCCGCGAGGTCCTCGACGACGATGAGGACGTTGTCCATCCGCCGGACCGGCATGGACCGCAGGTTACGCCCTCGGCGGCCCATCGAGCACCGTCGGGGCGTACTCGAGGAGCTGCAGCTTGCCGTCGAACGTCCGGCTCTCGAGCAGCTCGAGCCCGACGTCCGGGTATCCGTCGTAGATCCGGTCGTGGCCGGTGCTGCCGTTGATGACCGGGAACACGACGACGCGGAAGCGGTCGACGAGCCCCGCCTCCAGCAGCGACCGGCAGAGCGACAGGCTGCCGAGCGTACGCAGGACGTCGCCCGGCTCGGACTCCTTCATCGCGCGCACCGCCTCGACGGCGTCCCCGGAGACGAGCCGCGTGTTCGCCCACTCGGGCTCCCCGGTCATGCTCCGCGAGAAGACGACCTTCGGGATCGCGGCCATGCCCTCGAGGCCCGGCTCGCCGCCGGTCGCCAGGTCGTACATGAGCCGGTAGGTGTTCGCGCCCATGAGCACGGTCGCCTCGGCCTCGGGGTGCTGTCCGAGCCAGCCGAGGTACTCGGGCACATCCATGCCCCAGAAGCCGGGCCAGCCCTCGGCCGCTCCGTATCCGTCGAGCGAGGTGATGTAGTCGACGACCAGGTCGGGCATCGAGGGGCTCCTCTCGTGTCGGGGATGGGTCCCGCCGGACCAGCCGGCCCGATGCATCGCAGCAGGGCATCCCGGATCGGGCAATCGGACCGGCTCGATGGGTCTGCCTGACCCGATTGCGCAGCCGCCGGTGATCCGGTTCGATGTATCGCGGCAGAACGTCCTCTGCCGCCCATGCGCCTCAAGCCCGGCTCGTACCTCATCCTCGGGATGCTCCACAGCGGCGTCTCGACCGGCTACGCGATCAAGCGCGCCGTCGACCGCAGCACCCGCTTCTTCTGGGCGGCGTCGTTCGCCCAGGTCTACCCGGAGCTCGCCGCCCTGCAGGAAGACGGCTACGTCGTCGGCACCGACGACCCGCACGGCGCGCGCCCGCGACGCACGTACCGCCTGACCGACAAGGGCCGCGAGGCGCTCGACTCGTGGCTGCGCAGCGAGCGCGTGCCGGACTTCGAGCAACGCGACGAGGGCCTGCTGCGCCTGTTCTTCGCCGACGCGCTGCCGCCCGAGGACGCGCTCGCGCTCGTCGGCCGCCTGCGCGCGAGGGCCGAGGAGCACGACCGCGCGTTCCAGACCGAGATCCTCCCGCTCGCCCGCCGCGCGCCCGGCACCTTCCGCCTCGCCGTCGCCCGCGAGGGCGCGGACTACTTCGCGTGGCGGGCGGAGTGGTTCCGGCGGCTCGAGGACGAGCTGCGCGCGTCGATCGACTCCGGCTGACGCCCGCCCGCCGGGCGCGCGATGAGTCTCGGCGGATCTGGTGGTCTTGACCACATGGGCACCATCGACATCCGCGCCGTCGACTTCGTGACGCTCCCCGCGAAGGACATCGACGCGTCGCGCCACTTCTACGGGGAGATCCTCGGCCTGCCGTTCGTCAAGCACTACGGCGACATGCCGGCGACCGAGTACCAGGCCGGGAACCTCACGATCGCGATCATGGAGCCGGGCGCGTTCGGGCAGGAGTTCCAGACCCACCGCGTCCCGCTCGCCTTCCAGGTCGACGACGTCCACGCCACGAAGGCCGCGCTGGAGGCGAAGGGCGTGCAGTTCGTGACCGAGCCGTTCGACAGCGGCGTCTGCTGGCAGGCGATCTTCCTCGACCCGGCCGGGAACGTCCTCGACCTCCACCACCGCTACGCGCCGTCCCCGACGCCCGGGGAGGCCCGCGCCTGACCGCGCGCGTGCCACGATGGTGGCGTGAGCGAGGCGCCGTTCGGGGTCGCGGAGATCGTCGCCGCCGCCGGCCCGGCGCCGTCGGTGCTCGACGCCGGGTGCGGGAGCGCGCGGCTGACGCTGGCACTCGCGCGCGCGGGGGCGCGCGAGGTCGTCGGCGTCGACACGAGCGCCGAGCGCCTCGCGCAGGGCCGCGAACGGCTCCGGACCGCCGGCCCCGCGGGCGATCGCGTGACGCTGCTGGAGGCCGACTTCGACGCACCGCTGCCGTTCGGCGACGACCGGTTCGGGGCGGCGGTCAGCCGCCTGGCGCTCATGATCGCCTCCGACCCGGTCGCGACCCTCGGCGAGCTGGGCCGCGTCACCCGGGCCGGCGGCCGGATCGTCACGGCGCTCTGGGCGCCGCCGGCCGACAACCCGTGGTTCGCGCTGCCGCGTACCGCCGCGGCGACCGTGCTCGGGGCCGAGCGGGCGACCTACGCGCGCGCGTTCGGGCGCCTCGGCGACCCCGAGCAGGCGGCGCAGGCCCACCGCGCGGCCGGGCTCGGCGACGTGCGCGCCACCACGTTGCGCGAGACGCTCGAGGTCGCCGGCGCCGCCGGGCACTGGGCGTGGCTGGTCCGCGAGAACGGGCACGTCCGGCGCCTGGACGCCACGCTCGGCGAGGCCGAGCGCGCCGCGGTGCTCGCCGAGCTCGAGCGTCTCGACGCCCCGTACGCCGGCGACGGGCCGCTCCTGCGCCTCCCGCGCACGATGACGCTCGTGACCGCCCGCGTCACGGCGTGAGCGCCGGCTCCGGCGCGCGACGCGACGGCCGCCGCCGCGCCGACATCGGGAGGTCTCCCTCTCCGGTCCCGGCGCCGTCGATCCCGCGCCGCGCCGCCTCCGCGACCGCCTGGCCGCGCGTGCGGACGCCGAGCTTGCGCAGGATCGCCGAGACGTGGTGGCCCGCGGTCTTCTCGGAGATGAAGAGCTTGGCCGCGATGTCGGCGTCGCGGTCGCCCTCGGCGAGCAGCGCGAGCACCTCGAGCTCGCGCGAGGTCAGGCCGGCCGGGTTGGCGCGCGTCTCGGGCCGCGGGCCGCGCCGGCGCACCGAGACGCCGCGCTCGCGCATCCGGCCGGCGACGATCGCCGACGCGGGACGCGCGCCGAGGTCCTCCAGGGCGTCGAGCGCGTCGCGCAGCTCCTCCTCGTCGCCCGACCCGGTCCCGGCGGCGAGCGCCGCGTCGTAGCCGCACCCGCGCTCGCGCCAGAACGCCGCCGCCGCGCCGGCGTCCCCGGCCAGCTCGGCGCGGTACGGCGGCGGGAGCCACGCCGTGTCGCCCCGGCCGGCGGGCATCCCCGCGCGATGGCGCCAGACGAGCAGCGGCCCGGCGGTCCACGCGTGGCCGCTCTCGCGGGCGAGCGCGAGGCCGCGCTCGGTCTCCACCGCGACGCGGTCGTGCTCGCCGGCGAGCCAGCGCGCCTCCGCGCGCGCCGCGCAGACCGACCCGAGGCGCTCGAGCTGGTCGACGCCGACCGCGATCGCGAGCGCCTCGTCGAGCAGCGGCCACGGGTCCTCGTCGCCGCGGCGGGCGTGGAGCATGCCGAGCGTGAGCAGCGCCCGGTAGCGGCTGTGCGGCAGGTCGCCCCGCGTCCGCTCGAGCAGCTCGCCGGCGAGCGCCGCGGCCTCGTCCCAGTCGCCGCGGTCGAGCGCGAGCTGGGCGCCGCACCCGGCGAGGTAGGTCGCCCACGCGAGCATGTCGTGCTCCTCGCACCACGCGCGGCCGGCCTCGAGGTCGGCCGCCGCCCGGTCGAGGTCGCGGACCTCGTGCGCGGACGCGACGAGGTTGCACCACGCCACCGCGACGTGGCTCTTCAGGCCGGCGGCCAGCGCGACGTCGAGGCTGCGCCGGACCTTCTCGCGGCCCTCCGGGAGCCCGTGGCACATCTCGGCGGTGCCGACGTGGCGGGTCGCGGCGACGAGCACCTCGGTCTCGCCCAGCCGCTCGGCGAGCCCGATCGCCTTCGCGCCCCACTCGCGCGCGCCCTCGAGGTCGCGGGCCATCATCCGCGACGCCACCCGCGCCGTGTAGGCGAGCGCGAGCTCCGGGCCCGGCGGCACGGTCTCGAGCAGCTCGATCGCGGCCGCCTCGGCGGCGCGGACGCCCGCGCCGTCGCCGCCGTACCACGCGACGCGCGCGATCCGGCGGTGCGTGTCGCCCTCGCGCAGGCGGTCGCCGGCGGCGCGGTGCAGCTCGAGCGCGGCGGTCTCCGCCTCGACCGCCTCGTCGATCATGCTGCTCATGAAGCACTCGCGCGCGCGGGCCTCGAGCAGCTCCGCACGGGCCGCGGGGTCGAGCGCATCGGCGTGCCGCAGCGCCGCGCCGAAGTGGGCGGCGGCCTGGCGGTGCGCGCCGAGCCGGGCCGCGCGCTCGCCGGCGGCGGTCGAGTGCTCGAGCACCGCCGCGCCGTCGCCCGCGGCCTCGGCGTGGTGCGCGAGCCGCGCCGGCTCGCCGCGGCCGGCGAGCGCGGCGAGCGCTGCGCGGTGCAGGGACACGCGGCGGTCGGGCGGCAGCTCGTCCTCGATCGCGGCGCGCGCGATCTCGTGCCGGAACGCGACCGCGCCGCCCGAGGCGCGCAGCATCCCGGAGGCCAGGCACTGCTCGAGCGCGGACACGTCGCCGGCGGCGATCGCCTCGAGCAGCCAGATCTCTGCGCGCGGCCGGGCGACCGCGACCGCCTCGAGCAGGCGCCGCGCCCGCGGAGGCAGACGCGCGGCCCGGGCGAGCACCGCGTCGCGGACGGTCCGGGGCGTGCCGTCGCCGGGGCGGGCGAGGAGCTCGGTGACGTAGAACGGGTTGCCGCCGGTGCTCGCGTGGAGGGTCGCGGCGTCGAGCCCGTGGGCGGCGGCCAGCGCCGCCACCGCGTCCGGGGAGAGCGGCTCGACCGCGAGGCGGTGCGCGCCGCGCAGCTCGCCGAGCACGAGCCGCAGCGGGTGGTCGCGCGTGAGCTCGTCGTCGCGGTAGGTCCCGACGACGAGCGCCGGCAGGCCGCCGACGCGCCGGTCGAGCAGTCGCAGCACGTCGAGCGTCGCCTCGTCGGCCCAGTGCAGGTCCTCGAGGACGACCACGGACGCGGGCGCGCGCAGCGAGCGGGCGAGCGCGGCGAGGACGTCGCCGGCCGCCGCCCCGTCCTCGAGCACGCCGGCGAGCGGCCCGCCGATCTCCGCCGCGATGTCGAGCAGCGGCCCGAGCGGCCGGGCGGTGAACAGCGGCTCGCACCCGCCGACGAGGACCGGGGCGGTCCGCTCGCGTTCGCCGAACGCGCGGACGAGCGCGGTCTTGCCGACGCCCGCCTCGCCCGCGACGAGGACCAGCCGGCCGCGCCGGCGCGCGCGGACCTCGCCGAGCCAGGCGTCCAGCGCCGCCAGGTGCTCTTCGCGTTCGACCAGCTCCACGGCGCAACGCTACGGAGGCGGCCGTCGCCGCGGAAAGCCCAGGTCGAGCGTCTACGCGCCAGGTGTGCGCCGGCGCCGGCGCGCCTTGTGGGCCTCGTCGACGCCGAGCACGAGCACCGGCCACAGGAGCAGCAGCAGCCAGTGCCACGGCCCGATCGGCGCCGTCGAGAACACCTGGTCGACGCCGGGCACGTACGCGAGGACCGCGATCATCGCGACCTCGACGGCGATCCCGGCGAGAAGGAGCCGGTTCGACAGCAGGCCCACCGACCACACCGACAGGCGGTCGGTCCGCCAGGCCATCCCGGCGCCGACCTGCGCCATGACGATGCCGGCGAGCGTCATCGTCGTCGCCTGGGCGTACAGCTCGCCGCCGGCGGCGAGCGGCTCGCCGGGCCGCCAGCCCGCGAGCAGGTACGCGAACAGGAAGCTCGCCATCGCCGCCAGCCCCTCGAGCGGCCCGATCCGCGCGAAGATCCTCGTCGCCAGGGCGCGGTTCGCCAGGTGCTCGGTCCGCGGCCGCGGCGGCCGGTTCATCGTGCCCGGCTCGGCGCGCTCGGTCCCGAGGGCGATCGCCGGGAGCTGGTCGGTGCCCAGGTCGATCGCCAGGACCTGCATGACGACGAGCGGCAGCGGGACCGCGCCGCCCGACAGGCCCCAGACGAGGAACGGGACCAGCTCGCCGACGTTCGAGGAGAAGTGGTAGCCGGCGAAGCGCCGGATGTCGTCGAACACCGCGCGCCCCTCCTCGACCGCGGCGACGATCGAGGCGAAGTTGTCGTCGAGCAGGATCACGTCGGCCGCCTCCTTGGCGACCTCGGTGCCGCTGCGGCCCATCGCGATGCCGATGTCGGCGTGCTTGAGCGCGGGCGCGTCGTTCACGCCGTCGCCGGTCATCGCGACGATCTCGCCGTCCTCCCGCAGGACCTGTGCGAGGCGCAGCTTCTGCTCGGGGTCGATCCGGGCGAAGATCACGTCGCGCTCGGCCAGGCGCGCGCGCAGCCCGGCGTCGTCGAGCGCCGCGAGCTCGGCCCCGGTGATGACGTGCACGTCGCCGTCGACGAGGCCGATGCGGCGCGCGATCGCCTCGGCGGTGCGGCCGCTGTCGCCGGTGACCATGACGACGCGGATCCCCGCCTGCCGGCACAGCGCGACGGCCGGGGCGACCTCGGGGCGCGGCGGGTCGATCATCCCGACGAGCCCGAGGAACTCGAGGTCGCGCTCGATCGCGTCCGCGTCGGCGGCGTCGCCGAGGTCGCCCGGGAGGTCGCGCCGGGCGAGCGCGAGGACGCGGAGCGCGCCGCGCTCCATGTCCGCCTCGGCGGCGACGACGCGCTCGCGCTGCGCGGCGTCGAGCGTCGTCCGCGGCAGCACGGTCTCGACCGCGCCCTTGACGTACGCGACGCGGCGGCCGCCGGCGAGGTGCACGGTGGTCATGCGCCGGCGCTCGGAGCTGAACGGGATCTCGAACAGGCGCGGCGCCCGCGCAGCCTCCTGCTCGTGGCGCAGCCCGCCCTTCTCGGCGAGCACGACGAGCGCGCCCTCGGTGGGGTCGCCGAGCACGCGCCAGCCGTCCTCGTCGTGCAGCAGCCGCGCGTCGCTGCACAGCAGGCCGGCGCGGAGCAGCTCGGCCAGCGGGGCCGGGTCGACGACGGCGCCCGCGCGCGTGAAGCGCCCGAACGGCTCGTAGCCGGCGCCCTCGACGGTCAGGTCGGCGTCCGGCGTCCAGATCCGCTGCACGGTCATCTCGTTCTCGGTGAGCGTCCCGGTCTTGTCCGTGCAGATGACCGTCGTCGCGCCGAGCGTCTCCACCGACGACAGGCGCCGCACGAGCGCCTGGCGCCTTGCCATGCGCTGGGTGGCGAGCGCCAGCGACAGCGTGACCGTCGGCAGGAGCCCTTCCGGGACGAGCGCGACGGTCACCCCGATCGCGAACACGAAGCGCTCGGTGAGGTCCATGCCGGCCACGCCGGCGACGACGAAGAAGACGACGCCGATGCTGATCGCGGCGGCCGCGACGGTGCGGGTGAGCCGGTCGAGCTCGTGCTCGAGCGGGCTGCGGTCGCGCCGGGTCTGCTGGGTGAGCGCGGCGATCCGCCCGAACCGGGTCGACATCCCCGTGGCGGTCGCGCGCGCCTCGGCCGTTCCGGCGGTGACGTACGTGCCGGCGTAGACGCGCTCGCTCGGCGAGACCGGCCGGGACTCGCCGGTCAGCGTCGACTCGTCGACGCGCAGGTCGCGGGCGGTCAGGAGCTCAGCGTCGGCGGCGATCCGGTCGCCGGGCGCGAGGAGGAGCACGTCGCCGGGCACGACCTCGGCGTTGTCGACCTCGGTCGGCACGCCGTCACGGCGGACGCGGACCCGCACCGGCAGGACCCGCCGCAGCGCGGCGACCGCCTGCTCGGCGCGCGACTCCTGCAGGTAGGAGAAGACCGCGTTGACCGCGATCACCACGACGATCGCGACCGACAGCTCCGGCATCCCGGCGAGGAGGGCGAGCGCCGCGCCGGCCCACAGCAGCAGGGCGAAGAGGCCGACGAGCTTGGCGGCGAACCGGCGCAGGCGCGACGGCCCGCGCGCCTCCTCGATGACGTTCGGCCCGACCTCGGCGAGGAGCCGCTCGGCCTCGCGCGTGGTCAGGCCGGGGCCCGTCCCGGCGGCGCCCGCGCCCGGCTCGGCGGCCGGCGGGCCGGCCGCGGCGCCGGGTGGGGTCGGCGCGCTCGCGGGCAGGGTCGTCATGGCGACCTTCAGCATCGGTCGGCTGCGGCCCCCGGTCATCGGTACGAACCCCGCATGGCGATCCGGGGACACCACGCCTCCGCCGCGGCGTCCGGCGGCTCCGGCCGGCGGTCTCAGGCGGCGGCGATCACGGCGTCGACGGTCGCGCCGAGCGCCCCGCCCGCCTCGGCGGCCGGCATCGCGCCCGCGTGGACCTGCTCGGCCGCCGCGTGGACGAGCGCGAGGACCGCGGCGGCGAGCCAGACGGCATCGAGGTCGGCGCGGATCGTCCCGTCCGCCTGCCCCTCGGAGATCAGGCCGGCCAGGAACGCCTGGATGTCCTCGTGCGCGCGCGTCCGCGCCTGGACGGGCAGCTCGCGGGCGGCGGCGCGCGCGACCGCGTCGAGCCGCTGGAGCGCCTCCCACGACGCGCCGATCACGCGCGCCAGGCGCTCGCGCGCGGTGCCCTCGCCGGCCGCCGCGGCGCCGAGCTCGGCGTGGCTGGTCGTCGCGGCGCGCCGCACGACCGCCTCGAGCAGGTCCTCGCGCGTGGCGAAGTGCGCGTAGACCGTCACGCGCGAGAGGCCGCTGCGCTGGGCGACCGCCGCGATCGTCGCGGCGGCGCCCTCGCGCAGCAGCTCCTCGGTGGCGTCGAGGATCGCCGTGACGTTGCGCGCGGCGGTCTGCTGCTGTCGCGCGGCGGCCGGGGTCATGCGGCCGCCCACGCTAGTGCATGGCGACCTGCGCTCCCGGGACGGGCCGGCGGACCGGCAGGCCGGCGAGGACGAGCAGCGACAGGACGCCCGCGACGACGGCGCTGACGGTGAACGCGTCGGCGTAGCCGGCGGCCAGGCCGCCCGTGGCGCCGCTGAGCACCGAGGCGAGGACGGCCACGCCGACCGCGCCGCCGATCTCGTGCGCGGTCGTCATGAGGCCGGACGCCAGGCCCGCCCGGTCGTGGTCGACGTCGGACATCGCGGTGACGTTCACCGCGACGAACACCGGGCCCATCCCGGCGCCGATGAGCAGCAGCCCCGGCAGCACGTCGGCGGCGTACGACGGGCCCGCGGGGATCGTGGCGAGCACCGCGGCGCCGCCCGCGGCGAGGGCGAGGCCCGCCGAGCCGACGGCGCGGGTGCCGACGCGCGGCAGCAGGTGCGAGGCGAGGTGGACGCCGGCGCCGACCATGACCGCCATCGGCAGGAACGCGAGGCCGGTCTCGAGCGCCGACCAGCCGAGCCCGTCCTGGAGCAGGACCGAGTTCAGGAAGAACGTGCCGATGAGCAGCCCGGTCCCGGCGAGCATCGTGAACGCGCTCCACGTCAGCGACCGCACGCGCCAGATCGCGGGCGTGACGAGCGGTCGCCGGACCGCGCGCTCGACCGAGGCGAAGGCGGCGAACGCCGCGGCCGCGGCCGCGTAGAGCCCGAGCGTGCGCGCCGAGCCCCAGCCGTGGTCGCGCACGCCGTCGGTGGCGAGGACGAGCAGCACGAGCGCGCCGGTCGCCAGCGCCGCGCCGGGCAGGTCGAGGCGGGCGAGCGCGGCGCGCACCCGGCCGCCGGACGCGGGCACCGCGCGCAGCGCGATCACCGCGGTGACGAGCCCGATCGGGACGTTGATCGCGAAGATCCACCGCCAGCTCAGCCACGTGGTGAGCATGCCGCCGAGGACGAGGCCGATCGCGCCGCCGGCCGCGCCGATGCCGCCCCAGACCGCGAGCGCGGTCGCGCGCTGCGGCCCGGCGTACGTCGTCGTGACGATCGACAGCGCCGCGGGCGAGAGCAGCGCCGCGCCGACGCCCTGGGCGGCCCGCGCGACGACGAGCGAGCCCTCCGACCACGCCAGGCCGCTGCCCAGCGACGCGGCGGTGAAGACGGTCAGCCCGGCGAGGAAGACGCGCCGCCTGCCGATGAGGTCGCTCGCCCGGCCGCCGAGCAGCAGCAGGCTGCCGCCGAACAGCAGGTACGCGGTGACCGCCCACTGCAGGTCGCCGGCGGCGGTGCCGAACGCGTCGCCGATCGCGGGCAGCGCGACGTTCACGACGGTCACGTCGAGGATGACCATGAACTGCGCGACGCAGACGATCGCGAGGACGGTCCAGGGCACCCGGGGGTGGTTTGGACGGTGGTCGTGGGCGTGTTCCATGGCGGGCTTCCTTTACACAGATGTAAACCGAAGCCGAGCGTACGCTCCCTTTACACAGATGTCAACCCGAGGGCCGGGCGTGCGCCATAGGATCCGGAGCCATGGCCTCCGCGACCGAACCCACGAAGTTCCTGCTCACCGAAGACCGGATCCCGACGCACTGGGTCAACCTCGTCGCCGACCTGCCCGGCGACCCGCTGCCGCCGCTGAACCCGCGCACCGGCGAGCCCGCGGGCCCGGAGGACCTGACGCCGATCTTCCCGATGGCGCTCATCCAGCAGGAGGTCTCGACCGAGCCCGAGATCGAGATCCCCGAGGAGGTGCGGGAGGCCTACAAGCTGTGGCGCCCGACGCCGCTGCTGCGAGCGCGTCGACTCGAGCAGGCGCTCGATACCCCGGCGCACATCTACTACAAGTACGAGGGCGTCTCGCCCGCCGGCTCGCACAAGCCGAACTCGGCGATCCCGCAGGCGTACGAGAACGCGAAGGCCGGGATCAAGAAGCTCGTCACCGAGACCGGCGCCGGCCAGTGGGGCTCGTCGCTGGCGTTCGCGTGCGCGCGCTTCGGCCTGGAGTGCGAGGTCTACATGGTCGGCTCCTCCTACGACCAGAAGCCGTACCGGCGCTCGATGATGGAGACCTGGGGCGCGACCGTGCACCGCTCGCCGTCGGACCGCACCGAGTCCGGCCGCGCGCAGGCCGAGCACCGGACCGGGTCGCTCGGCATCGCGATCTCCGAGGCGGTCGAGGTCGCCGCGAACGACCCGGAGGCCAACTACTCGCTCGGCTCCGTGCTGTCGCACGTGTGCCTGCACCAGACCGTCATCGGCCAGGAGTCGATCGCGCAGATGGAGATGGCCGGCGAGGAGCCCGACGTCGTCATCGGCTGCGTCGGCGGAGGCTCGAACTTCGCCGGGATCGCGTTCCCGTGGCTGCGCCGCAACCTGCGCGAGGGAGCCAGGACGCGCTTCATCGGCGCCGAGCCCGCCGCGTGCCCGACGCTCACCCAGGGCGTCTACGCGTACGACTTCGGCGACACCGCCGGGCTGACGCCGCTCATGCCGATGTACACGCTCGGCCACGACTTCGTCCCGCCGCCCGTCCACGCCGGCGGCCTGCGCTACCACGGCGACTCGCCGCTGCTGTGCGCGACGGTGAAGGCCGGGCTCGTCGAGGCGCGCGCGGTCCGCCAGAACCCGTCGTTCGAGGCCGCGGTGCAGTTCGCGCGGACCGAGGGCGTCATCCCGGCGCCCGAGTCCTCGCACGCGATCCGGGTCGCGATCGACGAGGCGCTCGAGGCCAAGGAGGCCGGCGAGGAGCGGGTGATCCTCTTCAACCTCTCCGGCCACGGGCACTTCGACCTGTCGGCCTACGACGCGTACCTGTCCGGGACGCTCGAGGACCCCGAGTTCGACCGGTCGGGCGTCGAGGCCGCGCTCGAGCGCCTGCCGAAGAACGTCCCCGCCCTCACCTGAGGCGCGGGCGGCGGCTGGGCGCGGGCGCCGCGCTCAGCCGCCGACCAGCACGGGCGTGCCGATCTTGACGCGCTCGTACAGGTCGATGACGTCGCCCGGGCTCATGCGCACGCAGCCGTGCGAGGCCGAGCGGCCGAGCGAGTCCAGGCTCTTCGTGCCGTGGAAGCCGACCGAGCCGTTGAAGCCGATCCAGCGCGCGATGAGCGGGTTGCGCGGGTCGCCGCCGGGGATCGTCTGCCCGGCCAGGTCACCGGCCCAGTCGGAGTTCGGCACGTTCCACGGCGGGTTGACCTGCATCGTCTGGACCGTGAACTGGCCGGTCGGGGTCGGGTACTTCGGCTCGCCGACCGCGACGCGGTAGGTCTTGACGACCTTGCCGCGCTCGAACACGCGGACGGTCTTCGCCGAGCGCGAGACGGTGACGACCACCGGGTTGGCCTTCCAGACGTCCTCCTCGGTCACCTTCGGCGGGACCTTCGCGACCGTCGCCCGCAGCGAGCGCTTGCGGCGCGGGTCCTTCAGCGCGGCGACGAGGCGCTCGACGAGGTCGTCGCGGCCCGCCAGCCGGCGCCCCGGCTTCGACGGCGACACGCCGACCTCGGTGACCTCCATGCTCAGGTGCGCGTCGACCGGCTTGCGGGCGACCGCGGCGTGGATCGAGCCGACGAACGAGCGCACCGCGTCCTCGTCGACCTGGATCGGCGCCTCCTCGTCGACGTCGACCTTGCCGCCGGTCAGCTCGCGCCAGCCGCGCTCGATGATGCTGCCGTCGCGGCCGGCCTCGTGGGCGCGGCGGACCGCGCGGCGCAGGTCCAGGCGCACGCCGGCCTTCTCGGCGCTGAGCGTGAACGTCCGGCCGTCGACCGTCACCTTCGCGCGGCGCATGGCGGGCTCGCCGATGCGGTCGCGCAGGCGGGCGATCGCCTGCTCCTCGGTGAGGCCGCCGACCGCGACGCCCCCGACGCGCGTCCCGTCGGCGAGCTTGCCCGACGCGCGCGAGTCGGCGAACGCGACCGCGACGAAGACGAGCCCGGCGAGCGCGAGCGGCAAGAGGATGTACAGCAGGCGGCGAGACATCGTTGAATCCAGAGGAGATACAGCGAGCGGTCCGTGCGTGCCCCCGCCGTGTGGCCAGGGTAGCGGCGATCGTGGCGTCTCACGCAAGCCCGGTTTCAGATGCAGGGATCGCCGGCCTCGCGCCGTGTCCGTCCCGTGACTGAACGTCGACCGACCCGGGCACAGAAGGGTCGGTGACCGCTCGGGCCCAGCTCCCCTCCGCGCTCGTGACGCTCGCCGAGACCGCGCTCGGCGTCGCGCGCCGCTCGCCCTCGGCGCGGCTGACGATCGCGCGCGCGGGCGGCATCCTCGAGCCCGAGGCGTGGCCCGAGCCCGTCCGCGAGGCCGTCGAGCGCGAGGTCCGCGCGGCGCGCGAGGCGGTCTGCCGGCCGCTCGCCGCGGGCGAGGTCGAGCGCGTCCTGAAGGCCGCCTGGGGCGCGCCGCCGGCCAAGGTGCTCGACGAGCTCGACCCCGAGCCGCTGGCCGTCACGCCCGCCGCCCAGATCCACCGTGGTCAGTACGACGGCGTCCCGATCGCGGTCAAGGTCCGCCGGCCCGGGATCGAGCGGGCGGTCCGCAACGACCTCGCGCTGCTCGACGTGCTCGCCGGCCCGCTGCGCAGCGCGTTCCCGCGGCTCGACGCGGGGGCGATCCTGCGCGACGCCCGCGAGCAGCTCCTCGACGAGCTCGACTTCGAGCACGAGGCCTCGACCCAGCGGCGCGCCGCCCGCGCGGTGCGCGACGTCGCCGGCGTGACCGTGCCGCGGCCGCAGCTCGACCTGTGCGCGGCGGACGTCCTCGTCGCCGACCTCGCGCCGGGCGAGACGCTCGCCGGCGCGCGGCCCGCCGACCCGGCGGCCGCCGCGCGGGCGCTCGTCGACGCGCTGCGCGGGGCGACGCTCGACGCGGGCCTCGCGCCGGTCGACCTGCGGGCGAGCCACGTCGTGGTCGGCCCGCGCGACGAGCTGGCGCTGCTGGGGATGGGGACGAGCCGGCCGGTCGACCGCGACCGGGCCCGGCGCGCGCTCACCGCGCTGCGGGCGCTCGCGGGCGACGACGCGGCGCTGTTCGGCGAGCGCGTGGAGGCCACCGGGCTGCTGCCCGCCGCCGAGGCCGCCGAGGCGCACGGCGTCGTCCGGGCGGTCACGGGCGCGCTGCTCGACGGTCCCGCGGTCCTCGACGCGGCCGCGCTGCGCGGGGTCGGCGAGCGCGCGTGGCAGGCGGCGCCGGAGCTGGCGCGGCCGGCGGCCGCGGCGTCGCCGCACCCCGAGGACCTCGCGCTCGGCCGCGCGTTCGGCCAGCTCGTCGCGGTGCTCGCGCGCCTGCGCGCACGCGAGGACTGGGCCGCGCTCATCGTCTGACGTGCGCCCGGATCGTCTAGCCTGCGCGGTCATGAGCGAGCTCTCCCGCCGTCCGGGCAGCCGGCTGACGCGCCGCGAGCGCGAGAAGCGCGCCTACCAGCTCGTCATGGCCGGGATGACCGCCGGCGCCGTCACCGTCGTCACCGCGGTCCTCGCCCTCGTCGGCGTCCTGAGCTGGAGCCCCGCGGTCATCGCGCTGCTCATCGCGATCGCCTGCCTGCTGCTGTTCCGTCGCACCGTCAGCCGGTAGATCAGGCGGTCGCCATAACCCGGTAGCACGTCCGTCCACGGACGGTCCGGGCGGGGTCAGCCGCCGCGTGCCGCGGCCGACCACCGGCGCACATGGGACGGCCCGCTCGGACCCACTGGACCCTGCGCCGCATCGCCGCGCTCTCGGCCCGGCCGGTCACCCCCGGCGGGGAGTCGGGCGCGTGGCGCTGGCTCGTCCCCGCGCTCGCGCTGCTCGTCCTCGGTCTGCTCGGCCAGCAGGTCCTGTCCCGCACCTCCGAGGCGCGCGAGGCGCGCGACACCGCGTCGATCGCGCAGGAGCTGTCGACCGACGTCGTCCTCAGCGACGACAAGGCGCAGCTCCGCGAGCGCGTGAAGGTCCTGCGCACGCTCGAGCCGACCGACCCGACCGTCGAGGCGCTGTCGCGGGAGCTGTGGCTCCCCGCCGACCAGGTGACGCGGGCGTCCGTGCGCCGCAGCGTCGAGCTCGCCCGCGCGGTCGACCGCCAGTTCGCCGAGCGCGCCGCCGAGCTCGAGGCCGAGGCGCGCAACAGCGCGGTGCTCATGCTCGGCGTCGGCGCCGCCCTGGCCCTGCTGCTGGTCTGGTCGTTCTGGGCGCGGCGCGCCGCCGCCCAGGCCGCGCTGCACGGGCGGCGGTTCCGCTCGCTCGTGCAGAACGCCTCGGATCTCATCCTCGTCGTCGCCGACGACGGCACGATCACCGAGTGCACGCCGGTCGTCGAGACGATGCTCGGCCGGAAGGCCGAGGACACACTCGGCGCCGCGTTCACGACGCTCGTCCATCCCGAGGACGAGGTCGCGCTCGACGGCGGCGGGGCCGCCTGCTCGTGGCGCGCCGCCCACGTCGACGGCACGTGGGTCGACGTCGAGTCGACCGCGACCGACCTGCGCTCGGACCCGTCGGTGCGCGGGATCGTGCTCGTCGTGCGCGACGTGCGCGAGCGCAAGGCGTTCGAGCAGCAGCTCCACCACGCCGCGTTCCACGACGCGCTCACCGGGCTGCCGAACCGCACGTTGTTCGAGGACCGCGTGCGGCACGCGCTCGCCGCCGCCCGCCGCTCGCACACGATCGTCGCGGTGCTGTTCGTCGACCTCGACGACTTCAAGACCGTCAACGACTCGCTCGGCCACCAGCCCGGCGACGACCTGCTGCGCATGACCGCCAAGCGCCTCGAGGAGTGCCTGCGCGCCGGCGACACCGCGGCGCGGCTGGGCGGCGACGAGTTCGCCGTGCTCGTCGAGGGGATGACCGACCCGGGCGACGTCGAGCAGGTCGCCGAGCGCATCCACGGCGCGCTCGACCGGCCGTTCGTGATCGGCTCCGAGGAGCTGTTCGTCCGGGCGAGCATCGGCATCGCCGTCCACGAGCCCGGCCAGCTCGACCAGGAGCTGCTGCGCAACGCCGACACCGCGATGTACGCGGCGAAGGCCGCCGGCAAGGGCCGCCACCAGGTCTTCCACCCGGTGATGCACGACACCGCCAAGCGCCGCCTGCAGCTCACCGGCGACCTGCGCCGGGCGGTCGACCGCGGCGAGTTCAGCGTCGACTACCAGCCGCTCGTCGACCTCTCCGACGGTCGCGTCCTCGGCGCCGAGGCGCTCGTGCGCTGGGAGCACCCGACGTACGGCCGGATCGCGCCCGCCGACTTCATCCCGCTCGCCGAGGAGACCGGCCTCATCGGCGCGATCGGCGAGTTCGTGCTGCGCGAGGCGTGCCGGCAGGCCGCCACCTGGCAGGACGAGGGCAACGGGGCGACGTACGTCAGCGTCAACCTGTCGCCGCGCCAGTTCCGCCCGCCAGGCCGGCTCGTCGAGCAGGTCAAGCGCCTGACGGCGGAGGCGGGGCTCGACCCGTCGTGCCTGCTGCTCGAGATCACCGAGAGCGTGCTCGTGAACGACCGCGAGATCGCCGCCAAGGACCTGCAGGAGCTGCGCGGGCTGGGCGTGCGCGTGGCGATCGACGACTTCGGCACCGGCTACTCGTCGCTGGCGTACCTGCGCGACTTCCCGATCGACATCGTGAAGATGGACCGCTCGTTCGTGCAGGAGCTCGGGCGCGGGCGCGCCGACGACGCGCTCGTGCGATCGGTGGTCGAGCTCGGCGACGCGCTCGACATGCAGATCGTCGCCGAGGGGATCGAGGACATCGACCAGCTCGACTCGCTCCGCGACCTGCACTGCGCGATCGGGCAGGGGTACTACTTCTCCGAGCCCGTCAGCGGCGCCGACATCGCGGAGATCCTCCGCGCGCCGCGCGAGTCGCGGCGGCCCGGCCGGACCGTGCCGCCGCCCACCCCGGCCGAGGATCCGGGCTCACCGTCCGGAGCCTCGCCACCGCCCGCGGCCTGAGGCCGCGTACGCTGGGCGCCGCCCTCATGCGGCGCCCGATCCTGCTCATCCTCCTGGTCGCCGTCGCCGGCTGTGGCGGCGGCGACCGCACGTCCCAGCCGCCCCCGGCGGTCCGGCTGACGCTGCTCGGCCCGGCCGACGCGACGACGGTCGAGGCGGGCGAGGTCACCGTGCGCGGGCGCGTCGCGCCGAAGACGGCGGAGGTCCGCGTCCGCGGCGAGCGCGTCGACGTCACGGGCGGCGAGTTCAGCACGACGGTCGCGCTCGACGAGGGCGCCAACCTCGTCGACGTGAGCGCGAGCGCGTCGGGGCGCCGCCCGGCGACGACCGCGCTGCGCGTCGTCCGCGAGGTGCCGGTCGAGATCCCGGCGCTCGAGGGCGAGCCGGCCGACGAGGCGATCGAACGGCTCGAGCAGCTCGGCCTGGAGGTCGAGCGCCGCCGCGGCGGCGGCCTGCTCGACGACCTGCTCCCCGGCGACCCGGAGGTCTGCTCGCTCGAGCCGGCGCCCGGCACGCGCGTCAAGCGCGGCACGACGGTCACCGTCGAGGTCGCCCGCACCTGCTGACGGGCCGGCCGGTCAGGCGTCCGGCTTGATCGCGATGAGGTCGATCCGGACCCTGCCGCGGTCGCGGACGACGGCGAAGACGATCCCGCCGCCGAAGGCCGACGCGCCGCTGCGCGTGACGACGTAGCGCCCCTCGGCGCGGCCGACGTCGCCGCCCCGCACGTCGAGGTCGGTGAGGTCGTAGCCGGTGATCGGCAGGCTGTCGAACTGGGCCCGGTACTCGGCGACGACCCGGTCGCGGCCGCGCTGGCGGCTCGTCGGCATGACCCGCTCGACGCCGGGCGTGAGCGTGCGCGCCAGCGCGCGGTCGTCCTCCTCGGCGTACGCGCGCGCGAAGCGGTCCAGGACGGCGCGCACCTCGTCGCTGCTGACCGGGCCGGTCTGCGGCGGGTCGCCGCCGTCGCCGACCACGATCGCCGCGGTCAGGCCGGCGAGGACGGCGACGACGACCCCGGCCGCGAGCAGCGCCACGCCGCGGCCCCTGCCCCGGACGCGGACGCCGGGCGGGCGCTCGGGCGCCGGGCGCGCGGCGCCCGCGCCGCCGGGCGGGGGCTCCGGGGCGATCCGGGTCGGCGCGGCGCGGCCGTCGTGCGCGACGCGCGTCGCGGCGGTGTCGCTCGCGGTGGTGGCCTCGTGCGGCGCCGCCTCGCCGACCGCGACGCTCCGCTCGCTCTCGGTCACCTCCTCGCCGCGGGCCGCCGCGAGCGCCGCGCGCCCCAGGTCGCCCGCGGACGGGTACCGGTCCTCCGGCGCCTTGGCCAGGGCGCGCGCGATGACGCGGTCGAACGCGGCGGGGACGCCGGCCGCCGACGGCTTCGGCGGCGGGTCGTGCAGGTGGGCGAGCAGCGTCGCCGGGACCGTCCCGCGCGGGAACGGCGGGCCGCCGGTCAGCGCCGCGTACAGCACGCAGCCGAGGGCGTACACGTCCGACCGCGCGTCGGTGGGACGGCTCTCGAGCTGCTCGGGCGAGGCGTAGTCGACGGTCCCGATCCACCGCCCGGTCTGCGTGAGGTCGCTCACCGCCCCGCCGGCGACGCGCGTCAGGCCGAAGTCGCTGAGGTACACGTGGTCGCCATCGCCGCCCGCCGCCGACGGCGGCCCGCTGTCGAGCAGCACGTTGCCCGGCTTGACGTCGCGGTGCACGAGGCCCGCCGCGTGCGCGGCGTCCAGCGCCGCCGCGACCTGGGCGACGATCGACGCGGCGCGCAGCGGCGGCAGCGGCCCGTCGCGCCGCAGCAGCCGGTGCAGGTCGATCCCGTCGACGTACCGCAGGACGAGGTAGAGCGTGCCGTCGTCCTCGCCGGCGGCGTACACCGGGATGATGTTCGGGTGGTCGATGCGCGCGGCCATCTGCCACTCGCGCTGGAAGCGCGCGCGGAACTCCGGGTCGGCCGCGCGGTCGGCGGCCAGGAGCTTCAGCGCGACCGGCCGGCCGAGGCCGAGCTGGGTGGCGCGGTACACCACGCCCATGCCGCCGCGACCGACGACGCCCTCGATGCGGCATCCGGCGAACTCGGTTCCTGCGGCAAGCTCCGGCACACCCTGAGTCTGACGGGCGCGCGTCAGCTCTCGCGGGGGGCGTGCACGACGAGCACCGGCACCGGGGCCCGGTGCATCACCTCCTGCGACACGCTCCCGAGCAGCGACGCGATCCGGCCGCGCCCGCGCGTGCCCATGAGGATCGCGTCGCAGCCGAGCTCCTCGGCGACCCGGATGATCTCGTTCGCCGCGTCGCCGGTGCGCAAGAGGGTCGTCACCGAGATGTCCTGGGGTATCGCGTCGCGCGCGCGGCCGAGGATGCCCTGCATCTCCCGGGCGACCTCGTCGGCGAGCTGCTCGCGCGTGATCGGCGCCGGCCCGATGAGCGCGGGCGTCTCCGGCGCGACCGTCAGCAGCGTCAGCCGCGCGCCGGTCGCGTGGGCCGCGGCGACCGCGTGGGCGAGGGCCTGGTCGGCCTCGGGCGAGCCGTCGTAGGCGACGAGGATGTCGCGGTACCGGGGCTCGACGAGCTCCTCGGCCACGGCGCGGCCCCTAGCGGATGAGCACGGGCGTCCCGACCGGGACGCGCGGATAGAGGTCGACGACGTCGCTGACGCGCATGCGGATGCAGCCGTGCGACGCCCGGGTGCCGATCGACCACTCCTCGGCCGTGCCGTGGATGCCGACCGAGCCGTTCACGCCGAGCCACCGCGCCTTCAGCGGGTTGTTCGGGGCCCCGCCGGGGATGACCTGGCCGCGCAGCGAGCCCGCCCAGTCGCTGTTGGGCACGTGCCACGCCGGGTTGACCTGCTTGTTCTGGATGGAGAACAGGCCGGACGGCGTGTCGTAGCCGGCGGCGCCGATCGCGATCCGGTACGTCTTGGCGAGCTTGAGGCGCTTGAAGAGCCGCAGCTTCAGGGTGGTGCGGTCGACGGTGAGGACCGTGGCGTAGCGGCGGCGCAGCTCCCGCATGCCGATCGCCGGCCGGTCGGGGTTGAGCTTGGCCCGCAGCACCCGCGGGCGCGACGGGTCGCGCAGGGTCGCGGCGAGCCGGCGCTCGAGCGACTTCTCGTTGATCGTCCGCCCGTTCCTCGGCTTCGTGACGACGATGCGGCTGACCGTGATGCGGGCGCGCGCGTCGCGCGGCTTGCGCGCGGTCTTCCGGTCGACGTCCTGCGCCCACGCCCGCAGCGCCTTGACCGAGAAGCGCAGGGCGAGCTCGACCTCCTGGCCCGGGCCCTTGTCGCGCCCGGCGTAGTAGGCGCGCTTGGCGGTGCGCAGCGCGTCGAACGAGAACTGCGCGTCGGCCGGCTGCAGGCGGAACGTGCGGTTGCCGACCCGCACGTCGACCGGCCGGCTGAACGTCGGCCCGAGCGCGAGCTCGAGGTTCGCCGCCGCGCTCTCGACGGTCTGCCCGCCGAGGTCGACGCCGCCCGCCTTGACGCCCGGCGCGATGACCTGCTCGGCCGCCGCCGCGGTCGACGGGAGCGCGAGGAGGCAGAGCGGCAGGCAGAGCAGGCGGCGGAGCTTCATGGCAGCGCGCAGGGTACCCGCCGGCATCGTTGCGGCCGCAAGCGCCCTGTCAGGCGGCGGGCGCCAGCGGGAGGCTGTCGTCGCGGCGCGCGGCGTCGGTCAGGAACTCGTCGAGCGCCGGCCAGGTCGTGTGCCGGGCGGCCCGGCCGGTGAGGACGCCGAGATGGCCGCCGGGCGCGGTGAGGAGCCGCACCTCGGGCGCGTTCGGCAACAGCTCGCCGACGTGGTGCACGGCCTCGACGGGGGCGAGCACGTCGCTCTCCCCGGCGATCGACAGCACCGGCACGGTCACGTCGGCGAGGTCGATCTCGTGGTCGGAGAGCCGCAGGTGGCCGTCCGCGAGGTCGTTGACACGGAAGAACTGGTGGTAGAGCTGGCCGAACGTCCGCCCCGGGTAGGCGTTCATCGTCGCCATGAACCGGTCGACCGCCTCGAGCTGGGCGAGGAAGTCGCGGTCGTGGAGGTTGAGGAGGATCGCGATCGGCTTCGTGATCTCCTTGTCGATCGACGTGAGCTGGAACGCCCGGCGCACGAGCGGCGACGGCGCCCCGCCCATCAGGCGGTAGAGCTGGGTGACGATCGCGCCGCTCGTGAGGTTCGCCAGCGGCCGGATCGCCGCGATGAGCCGCACGCGGGTGAAGTCGAACGGGCTGGCGATGCAGGCGACCGAGTTGACCGGCAGGTCGTCGTGCCCGGCGACCGTCAGCAGCGACATGATCCCGCCCAGGCACCAGCCGACGACCTGGACCGGCAGGCCGCCACAGTCCTCGCTGACCTTCCGCACCGCGGTCGGGATGACGTCCTCGACCCAGTGCTCGAGCCCCAGCTCGCGGTCGCTGAACGAGATCGCCCCGTACTCGACGAGGTAGGTCGTGTGGCCGTGCTCGATGAGGTGCTCGGCGAGGCTGTGGCCGCGGCGCAGGTCGAAGCACCGCGGCGGCGCCGCGAGCGGCGGGACGAGCAGCACCGGCAGGTGCGACGCGGGCGTGAGCGCCAGGTCGGCGGACGGCAGGTAGCGGAACACCGTGCACTTCGGCTGCTCGTGGATGATCCGCGCCGGCGTCGGACGCAGATCCGCGAGCCCGCCGCGGAAGAGCTTGTCGAAGACGTTCGCCGCGGCGTCGGAGAGCTGCGCGGGCGTCGGAGGCGTCGGAAGCGGAACCATCGTTCTCGGCGAACGACTCTAGTCCCCGGGACCCGTGGTGAGCGGCGGTTGGGGCCGGTCCGCCGCCGGCGGCGGACCGCGGGGCGCCGCTACCGCGGATGGGCGAGGAGCCACTCCGCCACGCGCGCGCTCGCCGCGCGCAGCTTGCGGAAGTACGTCGCGCGGCTGAGGTGCAGCTCCCACCACGCCGCCTCGTGGCTGGACTGCGGGTCGAGATAGCCGCGGCGCAGCACGTCGCGCAGGAGCTGCTCCTCCGGCCCCTCGCCGAAGGCCTGCTCGACCGCCTCCTCCAGCGCGGCGCGCGCCGACGCCGCGCGCTCGTCGGGCGTCGTGCCGCGCGCGAGCGGGCTCGCCGCGAGCTCGAGCGGCTGGTCGAGGTTGCGCAGCGCGTCGCGCACGTCGTCGGTCGTGATCTCGCGGGCGGGCGCCTCGTCCGCCGGGGCCGGCCCGGCGGGGGCGGGCTGCTCGCGGAAGTCGGGCAGGGGCAGCCCGAGCTCGTGGTAGATCGACGCGAGCGTCCCGCCGAGCAGGCCGCCCGGCCCGCTGTGGAGGATCCAGCACTCGACCGTGCGGTACTCGCCGGCGATGTCGAGCTCGGGGACGTGCCTGGCGCGCGACATCCGCGCGAACTGCACGGCCGCCCGGTTGCCCGGGTCGATCGGCAGGTACGACCAGCGCGGGTTCGTCAGGCCCGAGCGCAGCACCGTGCCGGTGTTCATGAGCGCGAGCACCGGCGAGGCGATGTCGCCCTCGCGCCCGGTCGTCAGGTCGAGCGCGTCGCGCCAGATGAGCGCCGCGCCGCCGGGCGCCTCGCGCCGCGCGTGCTCGATCCACGTCGCGAGCATCGGGTCGTGCTCGGCGGCGGGCGGCGCGCTGAACGGCGTGACCGCGAACGCCATCCCGCACAGCGCGTCGTCGGCGTCGCGCACCGCCACCGCGCGGTCGATCGCCGCGCGCAGGAGCCTCTCGGTCGCCTGCCACCACTCGTCGAACGCCTCCTCGGGCACGTCGAGCGACCGCGCGCGCTGCAGGCGCTGCAGCTCGGGGAGGTCGTCGAGCCGCAGCGCGTCGACGCGGTAGCGCACCGACCCCTCGGCGCCCATCCCCCACCGCAGCGCCGGGTTGTCGACGAGGTCGGCGAGGCCGGACAGCAGCCGCGGCTCGCCGCGGATCGCGCGCGCGTGCAGGTGATCGGCGATCCGGCGGCGCAGCTCGCGCTCGTGCTCGGGCCGGCGCCGGCGCAGGTCGGCGCGCATCGCCTTGCGGACGAGGTCGTGGAGCGTCACGCCGTCGCCGACGCTCTCGCTGAACGTGCGCGTCCGCAGCCAGGCCTCGGCCTCGTCGGCGTCGACGCCGGGCAGCACCCCGCGCAGGAGGCGCGCGTTCACCGACCGGGCGATCGACGCGACCGCCAGCACCTCGAGGTCGCCTGCCTCGAGCTCCTCGAACGTGATGCGGCGCAGCAGCGCCTGCGCGAGGTCGGGCGAGCCCTCCAGCCACTCGGGCCGCCACCCGCCGCTGCGGGCCGCGTCGGCGCCGAGCATGAGCGCGAGCGGCGAGCCCTCCGCCCACTCGAGCAGCGGCGCGATCGCCGCCTCGTCGGTCAGCCCGTACCCGCCGACGAGCTTGCGCGCGTCCGCCTCGCCGAACCCCTTGACCTCGAGCTCGACGACGACGCGCTCCCAGCCGCCCTGGAACCACTCGGGCTCGGGCTTGCGCCGGCCGGAGAGCACGACGAGCGAGCCGCTCGGCAGCTCGGGCAGCAGGCGCCGGCGCAGCCAGCCGCCGACCGCGGTCATCCGCTCGTAGGTGTCGAACACGACGAGCGGGTGCTCCTCGGCCGTGACGCCGTCGAGGAAGCGCTCGAGCTCGCCGGGCGCCGGCGCGAGCTCGCGCCCCTCGACGAGCCGCGGCCGCCACCCGCGGGCGCGGGCGCGCCGGGAGACCTCCCGCAGCAGCGTGCTCTTGCCGATCCCGCCGGGGCCGTGGACGAGCACGACGTTCGCCGGCGGGTCGTCGACGAGCAGCCTCTCGAAGAACGCCAGCTCCTTCTCGCGGCCGACGAACCGCTCTGCGTCGCGCGCGGCGAGTCTGTCGGCGAGCGTGGCCACGCGCCGATCCTCTCCGATCAGGCGGCGCGCTGTGAAGATCTGGCGCAGAAACGCAGCAGCAGCCCGGCGACGCGGTCGGGCGCCTCGACCTGCGGGCAGTGGCCGATGCCCTCCAGCAGCTCGTACTCGGTGTCGGGCAGCGCCTCGGTGACGAGCCGGGCGCCGCGGTGCGTGACCATCCGGTCGCGGTCGCCCCACACGAGCAGCACCGGGCAGCGGACGCGGTCGAGCCGGAACGGCGGCGGGCTGAGCTCGGGCAGCAGCCGGCGGCCGTTGTCGAGGATGCGGACGACGCGGTCCTTGCTGCGGTGGTGGTCGGTGAACGCGCGCACCACCTCGCGCGCGGCCTCACGCGGGCGCGAGAACGCGAGCTGGCGGTAGGCCTCGCCGACCGCGGCGCGCAGGATCGGCTCGGGCAGCGGGAGCGGCGAGCCGAGCACGAGCCGCACGAACGGGTCGCGCTCGATGACGCCGAACCACCGCGGCATCTCGAGCCCGGCCGGGGCGATCGGCGCGACGCCCGCGAGCGGGGCGCCGTCGTCCTCGGCGGCGCGCAGCGCCAGGCAGCCGCCGAGCGAGTTGCCGGCGAGGACGACCGGCCCAGCCTGCTCGGCGGCGTAGTCGACGGCGGCGCGCGCGAACGCGCCGAGCTGGTCGAGCATCGCGCCGTCGGGCCGCAGCGGGTCGGCGGCCCCGAACCCGGGCAGGTCGACGGCCAGCGCGCGACGGTCCGCGCGGGCGAGCCGGTCGAGCACGTGGCGCCACGTGTCGGCCGAGTCGGCGAAGCCGTGTAGCAGGACGACCGGCGGCCCGTCCCCTTCGAGCTCGAGGGCCCGCGTCCGGAAGCCGGCGAGCTCCAGGCCGTGCTCGATCAGCGGCTGCATCGCTGCCGTGGACGCTACTCGTGCGACGGGACGGCGCGTCGCGCACGCCATCATGCCTCGCCGATGGACGACGCCCCCAAGGTGCCCGGCTCGCTGCTCGAGCGGATCCGCGCCGACCCGATCCACGCGCCCGAGTACATCGCGCTCGCCGCCGCCGAGCGCCACGGCCCGGCGGCGAAGGCGTGGGTGAGCGGCCGGCACGGGCCGCCCGACCGGCTGGCGCGCAAGGCGCGCCGGATGCACGCCCGCTGGTCGCGGTACACGGGCGCGGTCACCGGGGTCGGCGGGATCGTGACGATGATCCCCGACATGGCGTCCGCGATCTGGATCCAGTCGCGGATGGTGTTCTTCATCGCGGCCGCGTACGGCTACGACCCGCTCGACCGGATGCGGCCCGCCGAGCTGCTCGTGCTCTACGACCTGTACGAGGACCCGCCCGCCGCGCGCGAGGCGCTCGACGGCGCGGGACGCACGCTCGCCGAGGCGGCGCTCGGCAGGGCGCTGTCGGGCCGCGACGACCAGACGCTCGCCGCGCAGCTCACCCAGATGCTCGTCCGGCGCGGCGCGCGCAGGCTCGCCGGGCGCGCGATCCCGGGGTTCGCGATCTTCGCGAACGCGATCGGCAACGAGATCGCCGCGCGCGATCTGGGGGAGCGGGCGATCGAGTTCTACGGCGGGTAGCGGGCGGGATCCGGCCCCGCTCGCCGGCGCTTCGGCTGGGGGCTCGCGGGTCCCGCGCGCGGCGCGCGCCCCGGATCTCGGTCGGGTGTGTCGGCTCGTCCCGGCATAGCCGTCATGAGTCGACACACCCGGCCGGGCCCGGGGCGGGTGTGTCGACTCGTCCCGACATGACCGGCATGAGTCGACACACCCGACGGGGCCTGCTTGCCGGCCGCGGGCCGGAGCGTCGTGGCGAGCGACCTGGACGAAACGGTCGCCCGGGTGCGCGTTTCATCCGGCTCGTCCCCCGCGGTCCGGGCCGGCGCGCCCGACACGGCGCGAGCTGGACGAGACGGTCGCTCCGGTGCGCGTTTCGTCCAGCTCGCCCACCGACGTGCTCCCGGCTCCGCCGACGACGTGACACCGACCCGGGAGACGGCAGACCCGCGACCTCCGGGCACCCACCCAGCCTCACCAGCGGCCGTTCAGACCCCGGCACAGCCCGCCACCACCGGCCCCCGCGCGGAGCGAGCCAGGCCGGCACCACCGGCCAGGGCGCAGACCACCCGCCGCGGGCACCGACAGACGCCCACAGGACCACCCAAGCGGCGCGCGGACCCCGCCGGCGCAGGCCGCCACCCACCCCGGCGGACGACGCCCGAGCCCCGCCCACACGACCACAGGGCGCACGCGCCAGGGGCAGGCACCCGAGGGGGCGAACCCGTCCGCCCCGGAACCTAAGTTCCAAGGACGATGACGGTGCGGGAGTTCAGCGCAGGGGCCCAGATCGCGACGGTGCTCCTCGTCCGCGGGATCGAGGTCCGGGCCGAGGGCGAGGACGTCGAGCTGCGGCTCGCCGACCGCACCGGCCAGGTCGTGGGGCGGGCCCGCGGCGCGCTCGCCGCGCAGGCCGCCCGGCTGACGCCGTCGACCGCCGTGGACGTCGCCGGCCGCGTCGCCGGCGTCGGGCGCCAGGGGCCGATCGTCGAGCTCGACGCGATCGCGCCGGCCGACGCCGGCTCGTTCTCGCAGGCCGACCTCGTCGACGGCCCGCCGCGGTCGGTCGAGCAGATGGTCGCCGACCTGCGGGCGCTCGTGGAGACCGTGCGCCGGCCGCACCTGCGGATCCTGCTCGACCGGCTCATCGGCCCGGACGCCGAGCTGTGGCCGCACTTCCGCGACGCGCCGGCCGCCAAGCGCTACCACCAGGCCTACCGGCACGGGCTGCTCGAGCACTCGCTGTCGGTCGCCCAGGCGGTCTCCGCGGTCAGCGCGACGTTCCCCGGGATCGACCGCGACGTCGCGGTGACCGGCGCGCTGCTGCACGACATCGGCAAGCTCGACGCGTACACGGCCGACCCGCTCGCGATCGACCTCACCGACGCCGGCCGCCTGCAGGGCGAGATCCCGCTCGGCTACTACCGCGTGCGGCGCGAGATCGAGCAGATCGAGGGCTTCCCGCCCGCGCTGGCACAGGCGGTCGTGCACATCATCCTCAGCCACCACGGGGCGCTCGAGCACGGCAGCCCGGTGCTGCCCGCCACGCGCGAGGCGACGCTCGTGCACTTCGTCGACAACCTCGGCGGGCGGCTCGGGTCGTTCGACCGGCTCGAGAAGCAGCTCCCCGCCGGCGAGGTGTGGTCGGGCTACGACCGCGTCCTCGGCGGCGGCGCGTACTTCGGCGCCCGCGACGACGACGTCGCGCCGCGCGCGGCGTAGGCGGTGCTGCGACTCGTCCCGCTCACGGCCGAGCACCTGCCGCTGTTCGAGCGGCTCGTCGCCGACCCGGACGTCCGCCGGTTCACGCTCATCCCCGACCCGCCCCCACCGGGCTACGCGCAGACGTGGCTCGACCGCTACCTCGACACGGACGAACGGCTTGGCTTCGCCGCCTACGCGGGCGAGCGGTTCGTCGGCATCGGGCTGATCCCCGCGATCGACCGCGAGGCCGCCGAGGCCGAGCTGGGCTACATGACCGACCCGGACGCCCGCGGCGAGGGCTGGGGGACCGAGCTGCTCAAGGCCCTGGCGCGGTACGCGTTCGACGAGCTCGGGCTGCTCCGGCTGACGCTCCAGATCGACATCGAGAACCCCGCGTCGCAGAAGGTCGCCGTGCGTGCGGGGTTCGTGCTCGAGGGCGTCATGCGCTCGGCCTACTTCAAGCAGGGCCGGCGGACCGACACCCAGCTCTGGTCGCGGCTGCCGAGCGATCCCGAGCCGCCGTCGTCGCGCTGACTCGGCCGTTCGCCCGCGGCGGCGGGCTGCGTTGCGGGCGGCCCGCGGCGGGTGGTCTTCGCCCTGGCCGGTGGTGCCGGCCCGGCGTGCTCCGCGCGGGGGTCGGTGGTGGCGGACTGTGTCGGGGTCTGAACGGCCGCGGGTGAGGCTGGGTGGGTGCGTGCCCGGAGGTCGCGGGTCGGCCGTCTCCCGGGTCGGTGTCACGTCGTCGGCGGACCCGGGAGCACGTCGGTGGGCGAGCTGGACGACACGCGCGCCCGGGCGACCGTTTCGTCCGGGTCGCTCGCCCGCGGACGAGATCCGGCCACCCAGGCCGGCTACGCGTTCCGCGCGTGCGCCCCGGCGAGGTCGACCGCGATCGCCAGGATCAGCGTCCCCGTCCACGCGTTCACCGGGTCGAGCGTCAGCGGCTCGTGCCCGCCGACGTTGTTGGCGATGAACCAGATGGCGAACCAGATGAAGGTCATGGGCGGATGATCGCCCACGACCGCCCTCCGGTTCTCAGGCGACCGCGTCGTCGAGCAGCGCGCGCATGTCGGCGGCGGCCTGGCGGATGCGGCGCGCGTAGTCGGCCCGCTGCTCGGCGCTCAGCGTGCCGGTGTCGCGTTCGAGCAGCGCGGCGAACCCGTCGACGATCTGCAGCGGCGAGCGCAGGTCGTGGACGAGCGAGCGCAGCGCCCGGCCGCCCGCGTCCTCGTCGTCAGGCATCGCCGTTCGGGTGGTGCTCGAGCTGGATCTCGCCACGCTCGAGCGCGATCGCGATCGCGTGGACCCGGTTGCGGGCCTGGAGCTTGCGCACGACGTTGCGCACGTGCGTGCGGACGGTCTCGACGGAGACGGTGACCTTCTCGGAGATCTGCTCGGCCGTGTTGCCCTCGGCCATGAGGTGCATGATCTCCCGCTCGCGCTTGGAGAGCTGGGGCACCCGGGCGGTCGCGCCGGGCGACAGCAGGATCCGGTCCAGGCGCGGGTCGACGTACGAGCCGCCCGCGGCGACCTGGTCGATCGCCTCGAGCAGCTCCTCCATCGAGCCGGCCTTCAGCGCGTAGCCGCGCGCGCCGGAGTCCAGGCCCTCGTACAGCAGCTCGGCGTCCGAGTCGCCGGTGTAGAGCACGACCGCCAGGTCGGGCCGGCGCTCGAGCAGCCGGCGCGTCAGCTCGATGCCGCTCCCGTCGGGCAGCCTGATGTCGACCAGCGCCACGTCGGGATCGGAGTGATCGACGAGATCCAGGCCCGCCGCCGCGTTGCCGGCCGCACCCACCACCTCGTGACCGGCCTGTTCCAGCAGCACCTCGAGACCCCCGCGCAGTGCCTCGTGGTCGTCGATCACGACGAGCTTGGTCACACACGAGAACTCTAACCCGAGCGGCGGCAGTCAATCTCCGCAAAGAGCGGCGCAACGGTGTAACGGCCCGGGCGGGCGCCGACGCGGGCGATCTATCGTTGCTCCCCACATGGCGAAGGACACCGAGAAGCTCATCCGGCAGCTGTCGCTCATCTCGTACCTGATGGCCGAGCGGCGCCCGGTGACGGCCCTCGAGATCCGGCGGGACGTCGAGGGCTACAGCGGCATGAACGAGGATGCGTTCGCGCGCCGCTTCTACGCCGACCGGGCCGAGCTCGAGTCGCTCGGCATCCAGCTCACGGTCGACAAGCCGCTCGAGGCCGGCGGCGAGCAGGAGACCTACAGCCTTCGCCCCGAGAACTTCCACCTGCCCGCCATCGAGTTCTCCGACTCCGAGCTGGCGGCGCTCCACACCGCGCTCAGCCTGCTCGACGGCGAGTTCGCCTACGCCGAGCCGTTGCGGCTCGCGCTCCAGCAGATCTCGTGGGGGCGCCCCAGCCCGCTGCAGTCACCCGAGCACCAGGGCGTCGCGCTCGGCATCACCGCCTCGGCCGGCGGCCACGAGCTCAGCCAGCGCCTGGCGAAGGTCGAGACCGCGATCTTCCGTCACAAGACGATCACGTTCGACTACTACACGATGGAGCGCGACGAGGTCTCGTCGCGCAAGGTCGACCCGTACCACCTGCTCTACCAGGGCGGCCAGTTCTATCTCGTCGGCCGTTCGCACGAGCGCGACGCGATCCGCGTCTTCCGCCTGTCGCGCATGCGGGGCAAGGTCGCGTACGCGACGAAGGCCGAGCACGACTTCAAGCGCCCCGCCGACTTCGACCCGCGCGAGTACGCCAACCGCGCCGAGTGGCAGTTCGGCGAGCCGGTCGGCACCGCCGAGGTGTGGGTGTCCGAGCGGATCGCCTGGCAGGTCGAGCGCCACTTCGGCCGCTTCGGCGAGGTCCGCCCGAACGACGACGGGTCGATCGTCTTCGCCACCCCGTATGCGAACGCGCGCCAGGTCGCGTCGTTCGTGCTCGGGCTGCGCGAGAACGCGCGCGTCCTGGGGCCGCGCGAGCTGGCCGACGAGGTCGCCGACCGCGTCGAGCTCCTGCTCGCCCGCCACACCGACGGCCCCGAGCTGGCGCCGCCCGTGCCGCGGGCCGAGGGCGACGAGGAGCCCGAGGCGCCGGCCGGCCCGTCGGCGAAGAAGGAGGCGACGATCCGCCCCGAGCGGTTCGCGCGCCTGGTGACGCTGGCGAGCATCCTCATCGACGCGGGCCGCCGCGGCGAGAACCTGCGCGAGGAGGACGTCCGCGAGCGCCTGCAGGTCTCGCGCTCGGAGCTGCAGGAGGACATCAACGTGCTGAACGTCGTCTCGTTCGGCGGCGGCACGTACGTGCTCTACGCCGAGCTGCTCGAGGACGGGACGATCGAGGTCGACCCCGAGCCGTACGCCGACAACTTCGCCCGGCCCGCGCGGCTCCTGCCGGTCGAGGCGAAGGCGCTCGTCGCCGCGATCGACCTCATCGGCGAGCACCTGCCGACCGGCGCGCTGACGTCCGCGCGCGAGAAGATCGTCGCCGCGCTCGGCGAGGATCCGCGCGACCAGCTGCACATCGCGACCGCGACCGCCGACGACTCGGCGATCGCGCGCGTGGTCTCCGAGGCGATCGCCGAGCGCCGCCTGCTGCGCATCGAGTACTACAAGGAGACCGCCGACGAGTTCTCCGAGCGGGTCGTCGAGCCGTACGCGCTCATGAACGGCCGCGAGGGCTGGTACGTCGCCTCCTACGACCCGGCCAAGGAGGACGTGCGCCACTTCCGCCTGGACCGGATCAAGACCGCCGAGGTGACCGACACGACGTTCACCCCGCGGCCGGAGGTCAACCCCGCCGCCGACGTCGACGGCTGGCCGCGCACCGGCGAGGTCGAGGCGTCGAAGCTCGCGCGCGTGTGGGTGTGCCCCGAGCGCGCGCGGTGGGCGCGCGAGGAGCGCCGGGTCGCGCAGGACCTCGCCGACGGCTCGGTGATCATCGAGCTGCCGTTCAAGGGCACCGACTTCCTCGTCACCGAGATCCTCAAGGAGGCCGGCGACGCCGCCGTCCTCGAGCCCGCCGACGCCCGTGACGCGGTGCGGGCCGCGGTCGAGCGCCTGCGCGCGCCGGCCGCCGCCCGGTAGGTTGCAGCGCCGATGAGCCGGCGCGACCAGATCAAGATGACCGACGAGGAGGTGCTCGCCTTCCTGGAGGAGGAGCGGGTCCTCACGTGCGCGACGAACGGCCGGGACGGGTTCCCGCACCTCATGCCGCTGTGGTACGTCGTCCGGGACGGCGAGCCGTGGGCGTGGACGTTCGCCAAGTCCCAGAAGGTGCGCAACCTCGAGCGCGACCCGCGGGCGACCGTGCAGGTCGAGGCGGGCGAGCAGTACCACGAGCTGCGCGGCGTGATGCTCAAGTGCGACGTCGAGCTCGTGCGCGACACCGCGAAGGTCGCCGAGCTGGGCATGGAGATCTTCGCCAGGTACACGCCGGAGGCCCAGATGGACGACATCCGGCCGATGGTCGACAAGCAGGCGCCGAAGCGCGTCGGCCTGCGGTTCGTGGCGCGCGAACGCGCCACCTGGGACCACCGCAAGCTCGCGAGCGGCGTCTACTAGGCGCGGACCCGCGCGGCGCCGCGCGGGCGCGGCCCCGCTAGCCTCTCGCGCTCGATGGAGTCGCTCAAGGGCCTGATCCTGTCGGGCGGGCGCGGAACGCGGCTGCGCCCGATCACGTACACGAGCGCCAAGCAGCTCGTGCCGGTGGCCAACAAGCCGGTGCTGTTCTTCGGCATCGAGGCGATGGCCGACGCCGGGATCGAGGAGATCGGGATCATCATCGCGCCCGAGACCGGCGGCGAGATCCGCGAGGCGGCCGGCGACGGGTCGCGCTTCGGCGTCCGCATCACGTACATCGAGCAGGACGAGCCGCTGGGACTCGCGCACGCGGTGCTGACCGCCGAGCCGTTCCTCGGCGACAGCCCGTTCGTCATGTACCTGGGCGACAACCTCCTGCAGGGCGGCATCACCGAGCTCGTGGACGCGTTCCGGACGGGCGAGCCGGACGCGCTGATCCTGCTCACCCCGGTGCCCGACCCGCAGAACTACGGGGTCGCGGAGCTCACCGACGGCCGCGTCACGCGCCTGGTCGAGAAGCCGCCCGAGCCACGCACCGACCTGGCCCTGTGCGGCGTCTACATGTTCACCCCGCTCGTGCACGACGCCGCACGCGCGATCGAGCCGTCCGGGCGCGGCGAGCTCGAGATCACCGACGCGATCCAGCACCTCGTCGACACCGGCCGCCGCGTCGAGCCGCACATCGTCCAGGGCTGGTGGAAGGACACCGGGCGGCTGGACGACATGCTCGAGGCCAACCGGCTCGTGCTCGACACGATCAGCCTGCGCAACGACGGCGAGATGGTCGACTCGACCACCCACGGCCGGGTCGTCATCGAGCCGGGCGCGCGGCTCGAGCGCGCGACGGTCCGCGGCCCGGCGATCATCGGCTCGGGCGCGCGGCTGGTCGACTGCTACATCGGCCCGTACACGGCGGTCGGGCCGGGCTGCGTCATCGAGCGTGCCGAGGTCGAGCACTCGATCCTGCTCGAGGGCTCGCAGGTCCGCGGGCTGGACGGGCGGATGGAGTCGTCGCTGCTCGGGCGCAACGTGAAGATCGGCCGGTCCGAGGGCCAGCCGCGCGCGTTCCGGTTCATGGTCGGCGACAACTCGGAGATCGGGATCCTCTGACGATGCGCATCCTCGTCACCGGCGCGAAGGGGATGCTCGGCACCCGCGTGGTCGCCGAGGCGGCCGGGCGCGGCCACGACGTCCGCGCCACCGACCTGCCCGAGCTCGACCTCACCGACGCACGCGCGGTCCGCGACTTCGTCGCCGGCGCGGCCCCGGACGCGGTCGTCAACTGCGCGGCGTACACCGACGTCGACGCCGCCGAGGACGACGAGGCCCGCGCGACGCAGATCAACGGCGACGCCGCCGGGCACCTCGCCGCGGCGGCGCCGTACCTCGTGCACGTCTCGACCGACTACGTCTTCGCGGGCGACGCGTCCGAGCCGTACACCGAGTCGGACGAGCCCGCGCCGCGGACCGCGTACGGGCGCTCGAAGCTCGCGGGCGAGCGCGCGGTCCGGGCGGCCGGCGCGCAGCACGCGATCGTCCGCACCGCCTGGCTGTACGGCGCGGCGGGCCGCAACTTCGTCGACACGATCCTCGGCCTGGCCGCCGAGCGCGACACGCTCCGCGTCGTCGACGACCAGCGCGGCTCGCCGACCTGGACCGGCCACCTCGCGCCGGTGCTCGTCGACATCGCCGAGTCGCGCGGCGCCGGGATCTTCCACGCGACCGGCGACGGCGACTGCACGTGGTTCGACCTCGCGTCCGCGGCGGTCCGGGCCGCCGGGCTGGACTGCGCGGTCGAGCCGTGCACGACCGCCGAGTTCCCCCGCCCCGCGCCGCGGCCCGCCTACAGCGTGCTGCGCTCCGAGCGGGGCGTCCGCCTGCCGGCGTGGCGCGACGGGCTCGCCGGGCATCTCGCCGAGCGGGTGCCGGCATGAGGCTGCTCGTCTGCGGCGGGGCCGGGTTCATCGGCTCGAACTTCTGCCGGGTGCGCGCGCGGGAGGCGGGCGACGAGATCGTCGTGCTCGACAAGCTCACCTACGCGGGCCGGCGCGAGAACCTGCAGGACGTCGAGCACACGTTCGTCCACGGCGCGATCGAGGACCCGGACGTCGTGCGCGAGGCGATGGACGGCGCCGACGCGGTCGTGAACTTCGCCGCCGAGACCCACGTGGACCGGTCGATCGCCGAGCCCGACGCGTTCGTCCGCACGCACGCGCTCGGCACGTACGTCCTGCTCGAGGAGGCGCGCCGGCGCGGCGTGCGCTACGTCCAGGTCTCGACCGACGAGGTGTACGGGTCGATCGAGGAGGGCTCGTTCACCGAGTCCTCGCCGCTCATGCCCTCGTCGCCGTACAGCGCGACGAAGGCGGGAGCCGACCTGCTCGTGTGGTCGTACTTCCACACGTTCGGGCTCGAGGCGCTCATCTGCCGCGGGTCGAACAACTACGGGCCGTACCAGTACCCGGAGAAGCTCATCCCGCTGATGATCCTCAACGCCCTGCACGGCGACCCGCTGCCGGTCTACGGCGACGGCCGGCAGGTGCGCAACTGGCTGTTCGTCGAGGACTTCGCGCGCGCGATCGGGCACGTGCTCGAGCACGGGGCGCCCGGCGAGACCTACAATGTCGGCGGGCCGGACGAGACGTACAACCTCGACGTCGTCGAGCGGATCGTCGAGCTCGTCGGCGCCGACCGGTCGCTCGTCGAGTTCGTCACCGACCGTCCCGGCCACGACCGCCGCTACTCGCTGTCCTCCGACAAGGTCCGCGCGCTGGGGTGGGAGGCGCAGGTGAGCTTCGCCGACGGCCTGCCGCGCACGGTCGCCTGGTACCGCGAGAACGCGTGGTGGTGGGAGCCGATCCGCTCGGGCGACTACCGCGCCTACTACGAGCGCCAGTACGGCCGGTCGCTCGGCGCGGGCGCGCCGGGGACGAGCGGCGAGGACGCCTGAGCGGCGTCAGCGAGCGCTGCCGATGGCGCTGATGCGCCATCGGTTGCCCTCGCGCACGAGCTGCACGAGGTCCTGCTGCTCGTCGTCGCGGCCGCTGCTGATCCGCGCGCGAGCGCTCTCGCCCTCGACGCGGACGCTGTCGATCGAGAACCGCACCGAGTCGGCGTCCTCGAACGCCGCGTCGACCTGACGCTCGCAGTCGTCGCCGAGCCGCTCGCGCACCTGCTCGGCGAGCAGCTCGCGGCAGATCCTCGCCGCGTCGTCGTCGACGGCGGCCGTCTCGAGCGCGGCGACGACGTCGGCGACACGCTTCTCCTCGCCGGTGAAATCGGCGGTGTCGTCGGTCTCGCCGCACCCGGCTGCGAGCAGGGCGACGGCGAGCAGAGCGGCGAGCAGAGGGCGCATGCGGGGCGAGAGGTTAGCCGGAGACGCGCATACACTTGCGCTTCCCGGATGCCGGAGTCAGCACCACCCGTTCCCCGCGGCCGCCACGCCCCGCCGCTCGAGGTACGCCTCGAGCGTCAGCGCGCGCGCCTGTTCGCGGCCGCCGCGGCGGTCTTCGCCCGCGTCGGCTACGCGGAGGCCAGCGCCGAGGCGATCAGCCGCGAGGCCGGCATGTCGAAGGCGACGTTCTACGAGCACTTCGCCAACAAGGAGGAGTGCATCCTCGCGCTGTTCGACGCCGCGGCCGCGCAGGTCGTCGAGGCGGTCGCCGCGTCGACCGAGGCGGGCGGCGGCTCGCCCGAGCGGCGCATCCACCAGGGCGTCCACGCGTTCCTCAGCACGCTCGTCGCGTTCCCCGACCACGCCCGGACGCTGCTCGTCGAGATCATCGGCGCCGGCCCGCGGGCCGCCGAGCGGCGCGACGCCGTCCTGCAGCAGTTCGCCGACTTCATCATGCGCGAGAACGAGACCGCGGCCGAGCTGTACGGCTCCCCGCGGCTGAAGTCGCCCGACGACGCGTACGCGCTCGTCGGCGCGATCGTCGAGCTGGCCTCGCGCCAGCTCCGGCACGGCCGCCCGGCCGACACGCTCGAGCTCGAGCCGGTCATCGAGCGGCTCATCGGCGGTCTGCTCGCCGCCAGCGCGGAGTGAGCCGCGAGGCGGCGCTCGCCGAGCTGTCGGCGGCGGTCACCGAGTGCCGGCTGTGCCCGCGCCTGGTCGCGTGGCGCGAGGAGGTCGCGCGCGTCAAGCGCGCCGCGTTCGCCGACCAGGAGTACTGGGGCCGGCCGATCCCGGGCTTCGGGGACCCGGCCGCGCGGATCGTCGTGCTCGGCCTCGCGCCGGCCGCCCACGGCGCGAACCGGACGGGGCGGGTGTTCACCGGCGACCGGTCGGGCGACTTCCTCTACGCGGCGCTCCACCGCGCGGGGCTGGCGAACCAGCCGACCGCAGTGCACCGCGACGACGGCCTGCGGCTGACCGACACGTGGATCACCGCCGCTGTGCGCTGCGCGCCGCCTGCGAACAAGCCGACGCCGGCCGAGCGCGACACCTGCCTGGAGACGTGGGCGAAGCCGGAGCTCGCGCTCATCGACCGGGCGCGGGTCATGGTGTGCCTCGGCGCGTTCGCGTGGGACGCGGCGCTGCGGCTGCTCGACGACCCGCCGCGCCCGCGCCCGAAGTTCGCCCACGGCGCGGAGTACGACGCGGGCCGCTGGACGATGCTCGGCTGCTTCCACCCGAGCCAGCAGAACACGTTCACCGGCGTGCTGACGCCGGTGATGATGGACGAGGTGCTCGAGCGGGCGAAGGCGATCGCGGGCGGCTAGCGCGTCTTCGCCTGCGCGTGCTGGTGGTGTGCCGGCCTGCGGCGGGTGGTCTGCGCCCGGGCGTTCCGGGCGGTCTGGCTCGCTCCGTGCGGGGTCGGTGGTGGCGGGGGTGTGGTGTGGTCTGAACGGCCGCTGGTGAGGCTGGGTGGGTGCGTGCCCGGCGTGACGGGTCTGGCGTCTTGCGGGGTCGGGTGCCCGGGCTGTGTTCCGCGCTCGGGGCGGCCTGTCGGCGACCTGGACGGAACGCGCGCTGGAGCGACCGTTTCGTCCGCCTCGCTTCGCGACGGGCGCGCCGGCCGGCCTCGCGGGGAGCGAGCCGGATGAAACGCGCACTGGATCGACCGTTTCGTCCGCCTCGTCCGGCGAGGGTCTGTCCGATGAAGTGTGTGTGGTCGTGGTGATGCGACCGCGGTGTCGGACTGCCGTGGCCGCCTGAGGCGGGAGCCCCGGAGGGGCGAGCGGCTCGGGCGGCCACGGCGGGCGGCCCGCAGAA